>ERZ501024.18-NODE-18-length-129953-cov-82.796671_pt1 | contig 129953 bp, 125 predicted proteins | sample MGYA00248893_ERZ501024 | MGnify/ENA primary metagenome ERZ501024 (study PRJEB25958, sample SAMN03398501) | human skin metagenome | study: EMG produced TPA metagenomics assembly of the Human Skin Microbiome Metagenome (human skin metagenome) data set. | reverse complement strand
AAATTTGGCTCAATTAGGGGCGCTTTGCATTTCAAATCTTTGTGCAACAAAGCCAATTGGTGCTATCAATAACGATATCTGCTTTCTTATTCTGAATCTGTAAGGATTGTCCTTGTAAAACATTCTTTCTTACATTGTCATATCCACTATCACCACTAATCGTAACATCGGTATTCGCCTGTAAAGAAACACCATTACCAGCAACTAGTTGAATATCACCCTGTTCAGCAGTAATACGAGTAGATTTTAATTGTACATTCCCATCCCCAATTGACCCTAATGTAACCCCTTTATTACCATTAATGAAGGTCATATCAGTTGTTGCGCCATCTTGATCTGCCCAAGGAGCTGATTCTATTTCTTGCAGTGAATTTAAAACTAGATTTTTATTCGCAAGAATCGAAATTTTGCCAGCATTAGAATTGGCTTTGAGGCTATTGGCAGTAATCCCACCAGTTAAAGCTGAAATGTTGATATCATTTTGAGCATTTAATACATTATTTAGAAATAAATCAGTTGTTTCTGTGATCAGATTAATATCTTTTTGGGAGGTGAAATTCGTATTTAATGTTAATTGACCTGCTTGTAACTGGATACTATCTTTACTAGAGACCCTTTGAGCTGAAATACTTAAATTATTCTCGGCATCCAATGCAACTTTCCCTGTAATCTGGGGTAGAACTTTTGTTGCATTGTTCCAAACCAAGTTTCGTCCACTATGAGCATTAATGTTCTTGACTCGTGTTGCAGAATTTTCAAGTGCAAATCCAAGATTTTGTAAATTTACATCTCCTGAACTATATAAGTTTAAATCTTTACCCCCATAAATAGTCCCACCTCGAATATCAATTAAACCATCTGTATTTGAAGAATCTGCTTGTAGGTTTATTGAACCCAAGGATGCCTGTATCTGATTTTCGTTCAGTGAGAGCTTACCTTTTCCGGATACATTCAAATTTTGTGCTGCTATTAATTTTGCACCTTGAGCTGCAACTACATCTTTTTGCGACTGGATATAAGCAGAACCCCGATTACTGGTGATACCTGCATTAGTTGCCAGATTGATGTTCGCTGCATCAACATATACATCTCCACTCTGTGCATCATTAAAAATTCGACTATTTGTCGCTAAATTTAAATTCCCTTTGCTACTAATGATTAAAGGAGAAGCAGCCAAGCTACCATTATTAATAATAATTTCTTTAGCATTTACATTCAGGTTATTACCTGAATCAATATTTAACATGCTATTACTATTAATACTGCCTGATGAGTTGATATCTGCAACAGCACCAGTGCCTGTTGTTTGTAGACTCACTAAACCTTGGGTTTTACTGGTCGAACTGATAGTACCGCTATGCTCAATTTTCCCGGCACTGGTAATTACCAGATTGTTGACTGCCTGAAGTGTCCCCGCATTAGTAACGCCTAGGCCCTTTTCTGTACCCATCAAATAAATATTATTAGCATACATTCCACCCAGCGCTTTAACATCTACTGCCAATGTCGGTGCGGTTCCTGTGCCTGTTTTAGCAGTAACATCCTGTAAATCTGCACTGACATTATTTGCTCCGGCAATGACCTGAATATCATTTTTGGCACGTAGCTCAGCACTAAGCTCTAATGCACGGGTATAGAGGTCTACATAATTTGCATCATTATTATTTCCCCCCAAGCCAAATTTAGAATTAGGATTCGCTGAGACCGTAATTTTTCCTTGGTCAACTGTAAACTGCTTGATACTGCCATCGGCATTTAACTGAGGCTTACCCGTAGTAAAAATTGCCTTATTGGCATTAATAAAGCCACCACCTTTAATATTAATACCAGACGGGTTGGCAATAATCACATCTGCCATTTGCCCTGCAACTTCTAAGTTCCCCTCAAAGCGTGAAGCAGCTGTTGAATTTACCTCATTTAAAATAACTCGAGCTTCGCCTGTTGCTAAAAATGGGTTTGCTCCCACTGTCCCTACAGTTTTAGTGGTGGCTCCTGTTCGGCTATTATTTAAAACAGCGCCTTCAGCCAGAACATCAAACTGTTTGTAAATATTATGGGATATACCATTTTTAGGGGTCTGGATATTGACCACCGGAACTGTTGTGCCTGCTGAGTTCTTACCAGCACCAATGACAGCCCGATTCGCAGCATTCGCTGCGCTATCTGCAACAATAGCAGCATAGACCGGAGCAAATGGCACCAACAAGCTGATACTTGCCACCAATGCCTTAACGTGCCACAGTTGATGAAATGATTTTTCTTGCACCAGTGATTGCCCAGAGCTCACTATTTCTGAGGAGGTAGATTGTCCTGCCGCCTTGCTCTGGCTTCTAACATTCTCCGCAACAGCCATAAACATGTTACGAGCTTTGTTAAAAACAATTCGATAAAGATTTTTATTCATAAGTCAGTTTTCTCTAATTAAAATTAATTTTGTTTCTTAAGGAAACTTAATAAAAAGCATTTAGGCTAAATCCCAAAATCCAGTCTTTTTTTATATTTTTAGGTGCGATTAGGCCTCGCCCTGTAAAGGCATCAATATAAAAATGGTTGAGATAACTTCGTAGTCCTACGACACTTCCCATCAGATGACGCTGCCCAGCAATACTGTTCTCACCGTTCACCCATCCCTGATCTACAGCCATGTAAAATTGAGTATTAGGAATTTGTGTATTTACACTGATTTCCTGTTGTAAATACTGTCCGTTATCGCCTGATAGCATCAGTTCACCATCAAAACCTCGAACGCTATAACGACCACCGATATAAAAACGATCATTAGGTACTAAAACTCGTGGAGCATATTGTCCACGCCAGTTCAAACGGTATTGAGCAGGCGTATCTAAAAGCAAAAATGGCATTTGAAAACGTAAATCGGCACTCCATATCGGTGCACGGGAATACCCTTCTGACGGTAATGGATTTTTATCAATGTCCTTAATTTGTTCTTCTGGTGCTAACAACGCATCAAATGCGCCTGTGCCATGCCGATAATCCAAACCCGCATCTAATACAGCATCACCCAGATATTGGCGATGTTGTATCCCGGCATTCCAGCCTGAAGTTTTTCTACGTTGTACTTCGATTTCAATATCATCAATAAAGTTTGAATTTTGCTTATGGTAGAGCTTGCCATAGAGGCTGGTTTTATGTTGCCCACTTCGGCTAAGTACACGGGATACATTCAAATTACCCTGCTGACTTAAGCCGTGATAACGTAGTACACCATTTGCACCCAATACATTTTGCTCGTATTGATAACGGCTATAGCTAGTACTGAAATCATAATTTCCTAACGGAAGCTGATAACTTACAAAGTAGTTTTTATTTAAGTCTCGATGTAAGTTATCTAATGAATGACTAAAATTAAAAGAAAGAGAATCACTTAAATAGAATGGATTATTAATATTGAGTCCTAGACTACCTATATAACGACCTGTATCTTTACTCCCTGAATTATCCAGAGCAAAATTTAAATTGATTTTTGATTGTGGCTGTAACTTAATAATCAGATCACTATACCCTTTAGCTTCCTGAACAGACTCATTTGACGGCACAATTTGTATATCTACCGTATAAGCTCGTTTTAAGTTTTCGAGACCCTGATCAAGTTGTTGTAGATTAAGGACATCGCCTTCTTTAAATGGTAAAGATGCTTTAAGTTGTAATAAGGAGAGTTGCTCACCTTCTACGATGATCTTACGTAAACGCCCAATCTGCACACCAAGTCGCAAAGAACCTTGCTGAATATCTTGGGGGGCAACAGTAACCTGACTGGTAATAAAACCCTTTTTAATCAATTCATTTTGGGCGAAATTAACGAGGTTACGTAAGCTTTGCGTACCAATACACTTGCCAATAATCTTCTGCGGATGATTCCAGATTGCCCGAAGCATAAAGTGAAATTTATAGTGTTCAGGGTCCTGTAACGTCTTTCTATCAAAATCAATATTCTTGACTTTAACGCATGGCTCTTCCGAAACGACTATAGTTTTAAAATCCTGCAATTGGGTAGTGACAGGTTTAGGTACAAGCTGAGTGATTTGCTCTTCTAATTGTTGATTAAGCTCTTTTAAACGTTGTTCCTGACGTATACGATCTGGTAAAGAAATATCATCGATAGCATAAGCATGTGTAGCTAACCCATACAAAAGAAAAAAAGCGTGAGTAAAAAAAATTTTGTTTTGCATAAAATGTTATTTTTAATTTACCAAATGGATAAAAAATCAAACAAAAACTACATGAATCATTCACAATCAACAATAAATGTCATAAAAAATTCATAATTGAAACATTTTGGAAATTTTTTAAATATTTTTAATTTTTATTAATGTATATCTATAGTTTAAATATTTAGGAAACAATAGTTGTTCATTAAAATTAATTTATATCTTCTTTTATAAAGATATAAATTCAATTCTTTCATATTTTTAGAAGTATTTCATTTACTAGGCCAATTTTTATTATTAAAAAAAGAAGATTTAATAGGAGTTAAGCAATTTGAAATCACTCAACTCCTTAGAAATGCTTAATCAATCCATCAACTTTTTACGGCGATACAACCCACAATTCCCTGAAAATAGCGCTGCCAACAAACAGGTAATAATGGCGTAAGTGGCAACATTCATTCCAAATAGCTCAACAGCTAAAATAATAGATGTTAACGGTGCCTTACTCGCCCCAGAAAATAGACTCACCAAACCTAAGCCTGCAAGCAATGAAATTGGCAGGTTTAAAACTGCTCCTAAAGCATTCCCTAACGTCGCACCTACATAAAACAACGGCGTAATTTCACCACCTTTAAAGCCTGAACCTAAAGTGATGGCAGTAAAAACAGTCTTGTTAAAAAAGTCGTAAAACTCAATCGGCACATAAAAAGATGAAATGATTTTATCTGTACCCAAACCGTTGTATTGCTGATGCGCAGTGAACAAGGTAAGTAGCATAATGACAATACCACCCGCCATCGTTCTTAATGGCAAATAACGCACATATTTATAAAAGACGTCACTCGCAAAATGAATGGCAGCAATAAAGAAACGTGCGACTAAACCAAAGATCAGACCTGCCACAATTAAGTTCATAAGCGTGCCAAAATGAATGGCCGGAAACTCACTAATCACATAGAAAATATGCGGATGAACAATATCAAATAGCTCAGGGATGGCCGATGCAATCAGCGCCGACACAAAACATGGAAAAATAGCTGAGTATCTTAAATTACCTAAAGCAGTAATTTCCAACCCATAGATTGCACCCGCTAGAGGCAAGCCAAACACCCCTGCAAAGCCTGCACCAATACTGGCGATTAAACAGATTTTTCGGTTGTCTTCCGAGATTTTTAATATATGGCTCAAGTGGTCAATTAAGGCACCCGAAAGCTGAACCGCTGGGGCCTCACGCCCTGCCGAACCACCAAACAACTGCGTTAAAATTGAGGTGATAAAAATGATGGGGCTCATTCGTTTTGGAATGAACGACTTCGGCTGGTGAATTTCATCAATCAGTAAATGAGTTCCCCGCTCAATCGGTGATCCATATTTTTTAATGAGATAGCCAATACCAAAACCCACAAAAGGTAAAAAGTAGATCAGCCAGTGATGCAGACTTCGAACTTTGTTTGAAATATCAAAAGCCACAAAAATTAAGGTCGAAGCTAGCCCTGCTACGACTCCAATCACGATCGAGATGACGAGCCAATAGACACTGTATTTTAGAATTTGATCATATTCAGATGAAGGTAGAATTTTCATTCGCTTTCTTCAATTCGCCTTTGAGTGAGTGCCAAATTCTCAAATTGTTTTTATGCTGCCAGCTCATTAAGTGAGAAATGCTTAAACTGGGCTAAAAATTAAAGCCCGCATAAGCGAGCTTTCAATACAGTGATTAATTTTCACATCACTAAACTGTGAGGAATATCTCATAATTAGTGCTAATTTTCAAGCTGAAAATGGTTAACGAGTACTGCGAAAAATAACGAACTAAGTGAATAAATAAGCATTCGATTTGACCCAATTAAACTGATGCTTAAGTGAGCCAAATCATTTATTCAAAACTTAATTAATACTCGCAATCACAGTTTCTGCATGACAGGTCGCGCCCTTCTCTGCGCCAATCTGAATAACGCCACTGCGGTGTGCCAGTACCTGTACTTCCATTTTCATGGCTTCCATAATGGCAACCACTTGGCCTTCTGTGACTTGCTCACCATTTTCGACTTTCCAAGCGCTAATCACACCATTAATTGGAGCAAGTAAATGCTCGGCACTTACTTCTGGCTCGGCAGTCTGCGCTTGAACTGCAGTTGCTGGGCCTTGTGCAAACATACCCGCAGGTAAACCTAAACGGTGTAATTTGCCATCAATTTCAATGTAGCTGAGCAGCATTGGCTGTTGATGGTTTGGAATGCCACGTTTGGTTGGCTTTAATTCTTGTTTAAAGTCGTTTTCAATCCAGCGCGTGTGTACATTAAATTCATCTGTAAAGTCAGGTTCATTAAGTACCGCGCGGTGAAAATCTAAAACCGAAGCTACGCCTTCAATTTTAAATTGTTTTAAAGCACGTTTAGCGCGAGCAATTGCAACTTCGCGGGTTGGACCAATCACAATTAGCTTTGCCATGAGTGAGTCAAAATGGCTAGACACTAATGACCCAGTGCGAACACCTGTGTCGACTCGTACACCGTTACCAAACGGCGCTTCAAATAAACTCAACACACCAAAGGCTGGAATAAAACCACGTGCTGGGTCTTCGGCATTGATACGAAACTCAATGGCATGGCCTTGTGCTTTTGGTGTTTCTTTAATAGAAAGCGCTTCACCTTGTGCAACACGAATTTGTTCCACCACCAAATCGACTTTCGACGTTTCTTCGGTAACAGGATGCTCAACTTGCAAACGAGTGTTTACTTCTAAGAATGAAAGCTTACCGTCACGACTCAGTAAATATTCAACTGTTCCCGCACCCACATAGTTTGCGGCCTGACAAATGTTTTTTGCCGAGCTTAAAATTTGCTGGTAAATCTCATCGCTAACAAATGGTGCTGGTGCTTCTTCGACTAATTTTTGGTTACGGCGTTGCAATGAACAATCACGTGTGCCAAGCACCACAATATTGCCATGTTGGTCTGCTATCACCTGCGCTTCTACATGGCGCGGTTTATCAAGATATTGCTCGACAAAACATTCACCACGACCAAAAGCAGCTTTTGCCTCTCGTACTGCCGACTCATAAAGCTCTTTCACTTCTTCGAGTTTCCACGCGACTTTTAAGCCACGCCCACCGCCACCGAATGCGGCTTTAATTGCAATTGGTAAACCATATTGTTTGGCAAACTCTAAAGCTTCATCTGCATTATTGAGTGGGTCTTGCGTACCCTGAACCAAGGGCGCACCAACCGAAGCTGCAATTTTACGTGCTTCGATTTTATCGCCTAGTTTTTCAATCGCACTTGGTGATGGCCCGACCCATTTTAAGCCTGCATCAATCACGGCTTGAGCAAACTCAGCACGTTCAGATAAAAAGCCGTAACCCGGATGCACCATAGTTGCTTTCGATTTCTTTGCAACTTCAATAATCGCAGGAATATTTAGGTAAGTCTCGATAGCAGTTGCACCAGCCAAGCCCCATGCTTCATCTGCAAGTTCGACATGCATGCTGCCAATATCGTCATCTGCATATAATGCGACCGATGAAATTCCCATGTCACGGCAGGCATGAATAATACGAACGGCAATTTCACCACGGTTAGCAATCAATAATTTTTCTGTATTCATCTTTCATTCTCAAAATCTGTAAATTCAGCAATTTTTTTAAATTTGATGCGGCAACCTGCCGGAATCTGTGCCACCAAATCCCAATGGTGTTTAGCAACAGAGCCAATGACTGGATATCCGCCCGTTAAAGGGTGATCATTCATAAACAAAACGGGTTGGCCACTCGGTGGAATCTGCAAAGCGCCAATGCAAGTGCCTTCACTTTCCAGTTCATGGGTAATTTTGCGAGTTAAAGGCTGTTCACCTGAAAGTCTTAGCCCGACTCGGTTGCTTTCATTTGTTACCAGCCACTCTTGCTGACAGAGTAGTTCAATACTGTCTTGTTCAAACCAGTCTGTACGTGGGCCCATCACAATATCTAGCTCAACGACTTCGCCAGCTCGCGGTAAGTCACTTTTGCCCACTTCATTTACGCTAGTATTGGCTGCCTTTACCTGCCCTTGGTAAATGGTATCTCCAAGTTTTAAAGGCTCTGGCCCTAACACTGCCAAGCTGTCAAATGAGGCACTATTGAGTACAGGTTCAACGTCTATGCCTCCACGAACAGCCAAATAATTTCTTAAGCCTGCTGTTGGTGGCTGAATTTGAAATTCATCGCCTTCATCCAAATCAATCGGTTGATAGCTTGCAAAGTCTGCGGTTTGACCATCCGCAAATTTCACACGAATGTTTGAGATGGCCCCAGCCACCGCAATAACACCTGCATGTTGCATCTTTGCTTTTAGACCGCCATTTAAAACTTCAATGACGGGTGTATTGGTTGGATTACCGACAATACGATTAGCACTGTGCATGGCAGATAAATCCATTGCACCCGCTACGCCAACCCCAATATTGGTCTGGTTTAAACGCCCTTCATCTTGAATAAGCATTTGTAAACTTGGCGCAGTGATCGTAAATAGTGGCACCGATTGTTTCGGCTCAACCGTACGCGTGATTTGCTGTGGTATATTTACGGTTGTCGGGCTATGCGTCACATCTTCAAAATGTACGGTCATACCCGGTAAAAGTAGTGCTGGATTTTTACGCTCTAAATCCCACATTTTTTCTGATGTAGTACCAATCAGCTGCCAACCACCCGGACTGTCTTTTGGGTAAATACCAGAGTATTTTCCAGCCAAGCCCAAAGAACCTGACGGTATTTTTTTACGCGGAACCGTTAAGCGCGGAATATCAGTAAAAGGCTTATCGGGACTGCTCATATAAGCAAAACCCGGTGCAAAACCAATAAAAGCCACATTCCATACGCTTTGGTGATGTTTTCTAATCACATCGGCAACAGATAAACCTTGCAACTCGGCAACCTGCGCAAGGTCTTCGCCGTTATAGCAAATCGGCACAATCACTTCTTGGTCGCTACGCTCAAATCCAGAATCAATTTTGAGACTCTGAATTGAAGCAACCAGCGTTTTAAAGTTGGTTTCGATCTCATTAAAGAAAACCAAAATTGTTTTTGCAGCGGGGACTAAGTCTTTAATTCCATTCAATTGCGTATTTTGCAATTTATTGTACAACGCCAAAGTTTCCTCTAAGCTCGCAAGCTCAATCAGGAAACAGTCGGCGTTTACCGATAAAAAACGCATTTGCTTATCCTTTTAATTCTTCTTTAGTCCAGTTAGTCAATCCAAGCACGGTCAGGAATGTCGGTAATAAACATGTAACCCGGCGCATGACTAATCGCAAAAGGAATTTTCGAGTTCATGACGGCAGCTTGCGGCGTTACTCCACACGCCCAAAACACTGGAATTTCACCCGCTTCAATACGAGAAGCATCGCCAAAGTCTGGCTTATTTACATCCTTAATGCCTAAGCTTTCAGGGTGACCAATATGTACAGGCGCGCCATGTACACTCGGCATACGTGCTGTAATTTTTACCGCTTCACTAATTTGATGCGATGGAATTGGTCGCATGGAAACCACCATATTTCCTGAAATACGGCCTGCTGGTTCGCACTGAATATTACTCAAATACATCGGCACATTGGTGTCATCATGAATGTGGCGAACTTCAATACCCGCTTCTTGCAAAGCTGTTTCGAATGAAAAACTACAGCCAATTAAGAATGTCACCAAATCAGGATGAGCGTTATAAATCTCTCTTGCATCGGTCACTTCATCGACCATTTCGCCATCTTTCCAAATGCGATAACGTGGGAAGTCAGTGCGGATGTCTGAGTCAGCTGCAAGCTTAGTTGCATAGATGCCTTCTTCGAGCACATCAAGCACTGGGCAGCTTTGCGGGTTACGGTGTGCATAGAGTAAAAAGTCATATGCCCACTCTTTTGGCACCGAAATCATGTTGACTTGCGTCATGCCCGCAGCCATGCCTGCTGTCGGTTTATCAAAACCTGCACGGATTTTTAAACGCGCCTCTAACGCGGCTTCAAGCTGAGCTGGGTCGACTTTAATATCCTTATACATGATGCTCATCCTTATGCTTTATTTACAAACGGGCGAATTTCAATATTATTTTTTACAAGCTCGGCTTTAATGGCAGCCGACATCTCTAGCGCACCGTCGGTATCGCCATGTAGGCAAATGGTATCGGCTTGAATTGGGGTAAATACGCCATCAATTGACTCAACTCCACCATTTTTAAGCATAGACACCACACGGGTCGCAACAAATGCCGAGTCGTGTAAAACCGCACCTTCTAGACGGCGGGAAACCAATGAACCATCGCTGTTATAAGCACGGTCAGCAAATGCTTCTGATACAACTTTTAAACCCGCTGCTCGTGCCTGTTCGACTAAGTTAGAACCTGCCAAAGCCACTAAAACCAGTTCAGGGTTATACATTTTAATGGCATCAATCACGGCTGCTGCCTGAGCTTGGTCATGTGCAATGGTGTTATAAAGCGCGCCATGTGGTTTAACGTATTGCACTTTTGAGCCTGCCACTTTAGCCAAACCATCGAGTGCAGAAATTTGGTAAAGCACATCGGCAACCAATTCGTCACGTGACAAATCCATATTACGGCGGCCAAAGCCTACAAGGTCTGGATAAGACACGTGAGCGCCAATGGTCACACCAAGCTCAACGGCTTTACGAACCGTTTTTAAAATGCCGAGTGGATCGCCAGCATGGAAGCCACAAGCAATATTGGCACTGGTCACGACAGGTAAAATCTGGTCATCATTACCCATTTTCCATGAGCCAAAGCTTTCACCCAAATCACTATTTAAATCTACAAACATGGCATTATTCCTTTATCACTTCACGCAGTCTGGCTTAAAGCTTGGTCAAATAGTTAAACACAGTCGTAAACGACATGTAGCCCATCCACCACGTTAACAGACATGTTAACCCACCCAAAATAAGCAACCATTTTGGATAGTTATAATTACCCATCAAATCTTTACGGCACGCGGCAACATACACAAAAATTGTAAGGCCAATTGGCAACACCAAACCGTTAAAACCGCCTACAAAAATAAGTAGACCTGCCGGAGTTGCACCCAATAACACATAGAGCAATAAAGCCAATGCAATAAAGGTAATGGTCGTATAGTTGGTTTGTTTTGGTTTTAAGTTCTTTTTAAATGCAGTAAAGAATGACACTGAAGTATATGCTGCGCCGATCGTGCTACTAATACCCGCTGCCCAGAAAATTAAGCCGAATAATTTAAAACCAAATGTACCCGCTGCATATTGGAATGCTTGAGCTGCTGGATTGGCGTCATGGCTGGCTAAATCAATGGTTGCACCGCTCACCACCACACCTAAAAAAGCCAAGAACAACACATAGCGCATGATGCCGACCACAACAATGCCCTTGGTCGCAGCTTTAGCAACTTCATCAATATTTTCAGGGCCAACAGCACCTTTATCGAGTAAACGGTGTGCTCCCGCGTAACAGATATAGCCACCAACCGTACCGCCAACAATGGTGGTAATAATGGCAAAGTCGATCTGATCTGGCGCAAAAGTTTGATGTACAGCTTGCCCGACAGGAGGCATCACAATGACAGCAACGATAATAATCAGGAGGATTTTAAGTAATCCCAACACGATCATGCTTTTATCCATGGCAAGCGTTGCTTTTCTTGATGCAAAAATCAAAATGGCTAATGCACCACTTAAAATACCGCCCCACTTTGTGTCTAGGCCAAAAAGCGCATTTAAACCTAAAGCTGCACCGGCAATGTTACCGACACTAAAGAAAAACCCGCCTAAAATCACCAGAAACGCCAGTAAATAACCACTACCCGGTAATGCTTTATTGGCAATATCAGATGCACGCATTTGAGTAAGTGTCACCACACGCCAAATGTTTTGTTGAACCACATAATCAATCAGAATGGAAACTAAAATGGCAAAGCCAAATGCCGCGCCTAACTTGACTGTAAATACAGCAGTTTGGGTTAAAAATCCGGGCCCCATTGCAGAGGTCGCCATCATAAAGATCGAGGCCACAATGGCCCATTGGCGATCTGATAAAAAAGAAGATTTCAGTAAAGACATATTAATGCGTTCCTCATCCATTTGAGCTTAACAACGCTATTTTCAAGTTGAACCAAGAACACCATTTTTTGTCCCAAACGATATTCTTTAATCCTTTAAAATGACAAAGATTCCCTGCTCCCCAATCAACACAATCGGTGATCAAATCTTGTGTCTAAAATAAAAACATAGCTAATCCCTACGGACAATAAGACTTTTTACATAAAATTAAAAATTCAAATATTTGATTTTTAATAATTTATTAATTATTAGAAGATCAGGATAAGCTTTACTTATTGAAGTTAATAAGCTGCCTTTATTGTTTTACATACAAAACAGCTTATTTTTTTATTTGCTCATTGAGTCTTTTCATAGCGCATTCAGATACTTTAACCGCGACTTCGGTCAATTTCTCTTTTAAGGCAACATCATTTCCTTGAATGTAGATCGAGGTGAAATGAAAGGTTTTTAACTGAATAGGCGTATTTAATATTTCTAGTCGCCCATCAGTAATTTCTTTTAACGCCGTTAAGGTCGGCACCACCGCAATACCTAAGCCCTGCTCGGCTAAACGCAACAGCGTTGCCAATGAATAACTGGTAATTGAAAGTGGTTCATCAATCCCTTGCTCTTTCATTCGTGCTTTCAATTCTTTATAGGGATAGGTAATTTTTGGATAAGTTAAAATGGTATGTGACATTAATGTTTTAAAAGACATTTGAGCAACTCCACCTTTAAATGAAGGTGAAGCTAAGAAACTGAGTTCAAAGTCACACAAAGCTTGTTCAATACACTCAAAAGCTAAAGTTGGCCCAAGTAAAAAAGCCATGTCTAAGTCACCTGTCCGAACACCTTCTTGTAAGTTAGGCGTAAGGTCCACTACAATTTCTACTGAAATTTTGGGGAACTCTTGCTGAACCTTTTCGATATATTCAACCAACCATGTATAAACAATAGTTTCGGAAACTCCCAAACGAATGGTGCCAGTCAGGTGCTGATTTTCAGTCAGTTCAGCCACCAGATCGGTCTCTAGTCGCATAAATTTTTCGGCGTACTTAAATAAAGTTAAGCCTTTGTGTGTTGGTTTAAGCTGCCGATAACTTCGATCTAAAACTTTAAAGCCTAATTCATTTTCAAGAGCTGTGATTTTTTGAGAGACCGCAGGCTGGGTGGTTTGTAATTTAGTCGCGGCCTTATTGAAGCTCTTTAAAGTCACAACCCAATAAAATGCTTCAAGATTCTTTAAATTCACGTGTCATCCTGTCTTAAAAAACTCCTTTACTTTTATAGTATGGGAGTTGTTAGCGTAATTAGGCTAGCAATAAATAAATTTTTAAATAAAATTAGCCATCAAAACTTTTAAATGCCTTAGAAAGCTGACTAATTGTTTTGATCTGTTTTGAATAACGGCGGCATGAGCGGCACGCCAATAAATGCAGTTGTAAACCACTTTGCTCACGTAATAACAATGGTCTATCTTGCTTTTCAGACAACAGTTGAGTGGCTTGTCGACATGTCAGCATGAACAATCCTCCTTCAATAACCATTTATTTTCTAAACATTCACGTAGTCGGGTACGACTCCGATACATCAACACATTAAAGTTTGAGATAGACAATTCCAACTTGCTACAAATCTCATTAGAACTCAGCTCTATCACCTCTCTCATCATAAAAACTTGAGCATATTTGGCAGGTAAATGATTTAAACAAGCTTCAAAAATCATCCAGAAATATGCCTGCTCCATCATTTCTTCAGGGCTTTGCCATGCTTGAGGCGCTTCATATTTATGCCAATGTCCGGAAGCATCAAACAGTGCATCAATACTCAGTTCACTTTCCTCATCTTTAAATAATTCTGTCATTGAGACCAAACGCGATTTTTGCCGAATCACATCAATAATTTTATTTTTTAAAATCGCGAACACCCATGTTTTAAACGCAGCACGTCCTTTAAATGAATCTAAATGCTGGAAAGCACTCGTTAATGCCTCTTGCACCACATCTTCAGCTTGAGGAAGAGAAGAAAGCTGTAAAAAAGCAAATTTTATCATTTGCTGTCTTAAGTCTTGTAAAAAGGCTGGATTATGCAGCTGATCCCCTATTTCTTCATGATCTGATGCCACGGCTGAAGTCATCCTTATACCTCTTTAAAATCATGGGGAGTTTGAATCAATCGCATTCGAGTTAACAGTGCTTTTAGTTCTTGAATCTGCAGATAAATATCATGTTCAGATAAATCAGTGAGTACAGATTGAATCAGTGTATGAATATCTTGGTCAGTTAACTTTACATTTTGAGTCAACTGTTCAATCACCATAGCAAACAAAGGCGAAAGCTGTTCAATACACACTTTGTCTTGTTCATCTCGCCAAACCATAATTGCTCCAGGCATAGGCTCAGCCTGTTCTGGAGTCATTAAAATTGTCCATGTATAAACGGGATATTGATAAACCAATACCCATACCTTTGTGGTTAACTGCCAATCACAGTTTTCCTGCAAAACTATTTTTTCAACTTCAACAGTGTCTAAATACAACTCAAGCCATTCAAACTGCAACAACTCAGCCAACCAAGGGTATTCTTGCAATATCGGGTGCTGCTGATCTGTCAAATACTCTCTAAACTCAAGAGAAATATCATTATACAAAGGCGAGCGACACTGGGTTTTTTGAAAAAACTCCGAGAGTAATTGTTGCCACTTTAACTCTGGCAACATCGCACGAGCCACGGGATAAACTAAATCAATAAATGAACAGACATTATTAAAAAGTAAGTCTCGATAAATATGCATTCGTCCGGCAGGAAGAGCTTGAGGTAATTCCAAATCAGGATCTCTAATCCAGTCACAAAACTGTTGTTGCATGGTCTGAAAGGATATTTGATTTTCCTTCATAGCCACTCTCCTGTTGTTGAATTATTTTAATTTTGGCTAGCTCCTCTTCTAGCTCTCGCCATGATGGAATATTAAAGTCGCGCTCAAGTAAAGTTGCTTTCACACCACACACTTGATAGGTATATCTCAATAGTTCCCATACGCGATCACAAACCTCTGCACCATGCGTATCAATTAATAAATTTTTCTGAACTTGCTCATGTCCAGCAATATGTATATAACGGATTCTTTCTTTTGGCATGTCCCGAATAAATCCAAATGCATCACTGCCATGGTTAATGCTGTTGACATAGACATTATTGACATCCAGAAGCAAATCACAGTCTGCATATTGAAGAACCTCACGGATAAACTCCGCTTCACTCATTTCAGCATTGGGCATTAAATAAGTAGAAACATTCTCTATGACTAATCGTCTTCCTAAAATATCTTGAACACGTAAAATACGTTCAGCGACATATTGAACAGCCGGTTCAGTCATAGGAATGGGCAACAAATCATATAAATAGCCGCCATCATTTGTATAACTTAAATGTTCAGAATAAATCGAGACATCATATTGTTCTAAAAAGTTTTTTATTTTTTCGATAAATTCAAGATTCAGTGGATGAGGACCGCCAATAGACAATGACAAGCCGTGACAAATTAATGGAGCTTTTTCAACACACTGTGCGAGTAATTTCGCGTGTCGTCCACCAAAACCTAGCCAGTTTTCAGGAGCAACTTCAATAAAATCTGGACATGTTTTTGCATCTAAAAACGAGTCTATAAAATCACGCCTTAAACCAAGTCCTACGCCTGACAAATCCATCATGGTGATTTCTCCTTTTGGAAACGATGCCGACACTTACCAGAAGGCCGACATCATCCATGATCAGATTGTTTACTTAGCGCCGCACTTACCGTCAGCGACTTTTTTATCTGCACCGCACTTGCCGTCTGCTGCTTTTTTAGTTGCTCCACATTTTCCATCTGCTGCTTTTTTATCTGCACCACATTTTGCTTCGGCAGACTTTTCATGGTTTTTCATTTTGTTAGCACCGCATTTTGCTTCACCGCATTTTCCATCTGCTGCTTTGGTTGCATGTGCTTCGGTTGTTGTATGGGTTGCTGCTACCGCCACTTGTGTAGCGCCAGCAACTGATAGTGCTAATAATGCCGCCACTGAAGTCATTGAATTGAGCTTATTCATGTTAGTATTCCTTTAAAGATAAATTCTCGGTTTGTACATTTGTACGTATAGTTAGACGGACCAAATCCTTTTTTATTACACCGTAAATAAAATTTTTTTTATGTAAGAAATACAGTTTTTATCCGACTAATTAATATTCAATCGCATCGGATGTGAAATTATCATGAAGAATTTTATTTATGGCTTATCTCAATATTATCAAAAACTGGGTAAAACTCTACAACATGCGGACGGCATCGCAGCTCTGGCTCTTCGATTATATTTAGTTCCTATATTTTGGATGGCTGGCACAAATAAATTAATGCACTTTAACGACATTGTAGAATGGTTTGGCAACTCAGATGGAGGTTTAGGACTTCCTTTTCCGTATTTAATGGCATTACTTGCAACAACGGCTGAGCTAGCAGGTGCAATACTATTAACATTTGGCCTCTTTACTCGCTTAATTAGCATCCCGCTCATGATTACCATGTTGGTTGCCATATTTACTGTCCATATACCAAATGGATGGCAAGCGATTGCTGATCCGAATGCACCCTTTGCAAACATGCAGGTCTTGGCCTCGGCTGAAAAGTTAGAGAAGGCTCGCGAAATATTACAAATCTACGGCAATTATGATTGGCTCACTTCCAGTGGTTCGTTTGTAATTTTAAATAATGGAATTGAGTTTGCCGTTACGTATTTAGTCATGCTTCTCGCACTGCTTGTTCTTGGAGGCGGTCGTTATTTCAGTTTAGATTATTGGATTAAAAAGAAGCTGCTCTAATTACTCATTACGCCAAGAATCCTACTGACAGCAACATAGGGCATCTTTTTCTTATTGTGTGCCATGTCTGGTTCATGACACACAATCAATATTGAGCCAATTTGGTCAAACCAGAAGCCTGTATGAAGTTATCTAACTCTCACAAAAATAATATCTAGGTCTTTTTTAGGTACAAACTTAGTCTTGGTCATTTGAAATTGAGTTGGACTAATTTTTTTAACTGGCCCATCCCAACAAAATGAAACCAGCTCATCCTTATCGCGCTCAATGGTTAACTTAAAGTTTTCAATTGGTTTTGCCCAATTTGCGCCCGTCGTCAAAATATAACCCAAAGCACTAAACGGCGAATTTTCTGCACTGGCTTTTTTTAAGCCCTGCTTAAATTGTTTATCCATACAAAATTGCTGGTTATATTCATCTGGATAGAGAGCTACAGAGCCACCGACCAAAGGTTTATATTCATGATGAATTTTAGTCAAACCATTTGCTTTAAAGGTCTGCTTCCAACTATATATCACTTGAGATGACCACGGAATCACATCATCTTTTTTAAATTTGGCTAAAATTTTCTGTATTTGCGGCTTATTACATTGTTTTAGCTTATCTACATAATATTCATAATCATAGTTAGTACGAGTCCACGGATTTAGCATGTCTTTTTCACTAAAACCGCATTGCTTAAACTCATCCGTAGCATCAATCAGGGGAGATTTTTCATCTTTTTGAATAAAAGTTCTGACATGCATCTCTGGCTTTATATTTTTACCATCCACCACAATTTTAAAACTTTTTAAAAGCTGTTCGGTGTGAGCAAAATCAGCCTCAAAAAAATTATCAATGCGTGGTAAGGGAAATAACATCGTTTCCGTTACATCTTTATTGCTTAAGTTTTTATAGAGGTAGTCGACCTTAATAATCTTTTTACTAATAAATAGATCTTCACTTTGCATGGCAATTTGCGAATTTTTGAGATATTGAATCCCACCCGTCCCCACGTAACCCGTAGAATCATTGGCTAGACCATAGGTTGAGAGTTGAACCAAAACAGCAAAGGTTATTGCAAGCTTTTTCATTTTAAAGTGCTCTATGTCATTTTCTAATTATGAAATATCCATCTGCAATAAAGCATAACTGTTTAAGTATAGACGTTGTTGATTTTTTAGTGGTGACTCATCTATCTCTTTAAAATTTATAAAAAGTTAATTAAAGCTTAGTTTTTGTTTCATCATCTTTTTAGGCACACTAATTTTTCCAATAAAGTTGGTTAACCATAAAATGCATTCATCACGATGTTCAAAGTGAGGGATCAAACTTAGGTCAATTTTTATATCCCGATCTGCTATAGGCAAACTCAAGCAATATTCAAAGTCGATCGAGTTATATTTTAATCTCAGATTTTTTTCTGCGGCCTGTTTTTTTATTTCAGCCATAATTCGGTTAAGGTTAACGATTAAATCATTTGAAATTTGATTGTTCTCATAGACACGTTCATAGACGTTTTCAGCAACGTCTATATATTTTATAAGCTCTGCGTTTTCATTCATCTCATTCATACTCTCTTTTTTTTAAAATTATGAACAGCTAAATGTTTAATTGCGTTACTTGGCACGTGGGTTATGTGAAAAACGTATATTTTCATTTACCAAAAGATTAATTTAAGATTTTGATATTTATAAAAAACATTTTATATTTTCACATTTGCATACATTTAAGATTTTCCGAATATTAAACTTTGGTTATCAAAATAACTCAGCCTTCATTTATTTTTAGATAAAAAAAACCGCCCCAGAAGGCGGTCGCTGAGTTAAAACCAGCAGGTATATAGAAGTAAGGTGGACGTTTACTTCTATATTCTTTTATGAAGGAGTTTTATTGATTTTAATAAAATCCTCAGATTTAAAATAATTGATAATCATGTCTGCATGCTCTTCTTTTGGAGGAGTGACAGTCATAGGAAATGCCTCTTTCGACATCTTAAAACCTGGGGGTAAAAAGTGCGAAATTGGCGGTAGTTTCGGTTTTCCACCTTCTGTGATTCGCTCGATAAAACCAGCTAACCAGAGAAGATATTCACCTTCATTTGCGAACTTCGGCATAACACTCAGATCAATTTGAACTTTGCATTCACTTAACGGTTTCGTTAGGTTTTCTTCAAAGTCGATATAGTTGAACTTGAGCTTAAACTCTGTTCCTTTGATGGCTTTTCGAATCTGACTAATTAAACAGTTAAGGTTCTGAGTAATGTCATCAGTGAATAAGCTATCTTTTTTAATATTTTTATAAACCTTTTCGGCTACAGCTAGATACTTTGGCATTAACCTCTCTCCATACTATTGTTATAAAGTTCTGATCTATGAATGTTTTCTGTCTTTGATTATGCTTAAAGTAGTGTAATTAAAGGTATCCTTATTAGAGTGGTTTGTAAGTAGTTTGCGCTTTATGTAAAACACTTCATAAAAACACCTAAAAAAATTATGGTTTTGATAACTTATCCGCAAAAAAGCATGGTTGAATAGAGATCGTCAGAAATATTTACTTTCATATTATTTTGACCATTTGGTAAAATTAATATGTTTTCATTTGCTTATCTCGTCTTACCAACCCTAAAACAGCTCGACGCACTCGTATTTCTTCTTCAGAAAAAGGTAAATGCTCGATGAGCTCGTAAATTGAGAGAGAATTATTTTCAATCAAGAAACAGTCTTGCTCTGTTGTCCAATTAGACGTTGTCGATTCAGTTTGTTTTAAGTAGCGTTTCATATTTCCTAGCAGACTTGTTTACACATACAAAAAGCCTGCCTTTAGGCAAGCTTATATTTCAGGTTTTGAATTGGTTATTATTATAGCAGTCTATACATGATATGTTCAGTTAATATTGTAGCTGCCCTAACTAAACATTATAAAAAAGCCCACTCACTGTGGGCTTCTTAATGGTTATTGTGCGGCATTTACCCCAACAATAAACTGACTACAATTAGAGCCTTCAGATGCATTGCCTAATTGTTTTTCAGAGAATTTAAATTTAGAGGCAACTGACTCGTAATCTTTTTTAAGGGTTTGGCCAGTTAACTCTCCAAGCTCTTTGACTTGTTCTGGTTGCAAGATGCCATGTTCAACTGCTTGATTTACCATGACACATGCTGTGGTCATTGCGTCATAACGTGCAGCAGTTTTAGAGTAACCTAGAGCACCGATTACACCACCAATAATTAAGCCAATAATCACCGCTAAAGTTACGTGCATTTTATTCATTTTTTAAATACCTAAAAAATCTAACTAAACTAAAAAGGAGCACTTCAAAAGATTGTGCTCAAGCCCAATTAGGATAGTCGCCTTTATAGGTTATAAGAAATTAGATTCTGTCACATTTATTGATAGATTTAGTGAAATGCGTTTAATCAGTTCAAAAGGAAAATATCAGACCTTCCTAATTCTCTTTCGTTTTTTGCTTGGCACTTCTAAAGGAATTGCCACCTTACCTGTACCTAACCCGCGAAAAAAATAATTAATAATATATAAAAATAACAAGCCAAAATAAAAAATAGGAAAAATACTAAAGGCAGTACTTATGATTTCCCAAAACATAACCCCGACTCTATAGTTATAACAAAATGATATGAGTCCACCTCTACGTCTAGGCCTTTGCTGAGTAATATCATCCTCAATAAAGTGAAGTATTCCCATGATAAAACATAGGGCAAATAAACTTGAGACCAATGTCTTTTTAACTAGAGGCTTTTCTAACCAAGGGTATTTTTTTGAAGATTCAAACTCGGCTTTAAAAAAGAATTTATAAATTTCTTCTTGATAAGCTTTATTAATCCCGTGTTCTTTAATAAAAAAATAGCATACTGCACAGCCTAAAAAGAACATGACTATGGTTATATAAATGCTATAAAGAATCGTAAAAAACGGTAGTGGGCCTTTTGTACCAATAGTCACATGCATAGTTTGTGTGATGTATTGATATAGCTCGTACTGCCATTCGTTTTTAGGATAAGCAGGAAATACAAATAAAGGAATAATAAAAAGAATAGAGCATAAGGCTATATTTCCTCTATTTTCTTTACTTTTCCCTGCAATCGTAGAAAGAAAATTTTTAGAAGCCATATCTATATTTTACAATTTGGAATCATGTGTTTAGCTTTATAAAACTCATCAAAAGCCTTCATATCATTTAACCATGGAGAGATAGTTTCCAGATTACGTTTATTAATTTTTTTTGATGCCAATAGCCTTGATGAAGAATAATTTTTCTGCTGAATTTTTTGATTATATTGTTGTACAAACATAAGCTTTAAACATAATCCTCGAATGCCCTTATTACCAAAATATGAATACTCAGAATATTTATTTAAGACATCTTTCATTTCTTTATGTTCACCATTCCAAACATAAAATGAGCTTAAACCATTCAAATCGTTAATATATATCTCATCATTAATAGGGTTTAACTCTAGCCCTTCTTTTAAAATAATACTGTTTATTTCCACTTCATCAGATAAGTCCATCCAAAAAAAAGAAGCCATGACTTCTTCTGAAAATCTTATTCTAGCTTGCTCTGTATCCTTAGGATATACAATAAAAAAATAATACAATCCTAGAAAAATAATAAAACCTAATATAATAGAAAGTAATCTCCAAAAATTAGTACCTTTTATAATATTCATAACAAGCCATTCATTTTATTTAATATCTTGTGAACGAACTTTACTCTATGTTTTAGATGAAATCAAAAGAAGAGAGAAGGTTTCCTTATATGAAATATATACTTATTTTTACTGTGCTTTTTTATGTTTAAAAGAGCACTTTCTGAAGGGAACTTTGAGATATTTCTAAGTTATTAAGGTAAAAACGGTTTTGTTAAAAATACAAACCCGACAGAGAAAAAAGTATTATCGTGATGAGAAATTTGGTCGCCATAACTTGCGTTTATTTGAACCAAGCCTTTATAGACCATGTATCGAACACCTGTTTGGTAAAAGGCATCATTTCGATCATTGCCATATACTTCGGCAGTGAATGTTAATGGATGGGTAAGTTGTGTTTCGGTTCCAATTCCCCATGTGGTTTGATTTTTATGTGTGGTATTTTCACGTAACCAACCAAGATTGGCATGGATTAAAAATTTATCATCTAATGTAGAAACACTTAAGGGAACATTAATCGTCCAATCTTTGTTCGAAGAATCCTTAGTATTGATTTGAGTGCCAAAAGAAAAGCCGATTCCCCAATCATTCGTTTCTAAAGGTTTTAATAAGGTCTTGCCTTGTAGAGTTGCATAACTGACATGCTCAGTATCATCATTTACTCTCCCCAGCCCTACAGCAAATTCAAAATTACCACCAAAATTACAGGCTGGTGTCGCCCAATATTCTTTGCTGTCAGAGTTATGCTGTGCCCATGTTTCTAGCTGACAAGTTTTTGGAGAAACCAGAGCAGCATCGTCAACAACCATAGGTCGTCCACTATGGCTCGCGCTAGATAATGCGAATAAACAGAAACCAGAAATAAGTGAGCGTTTCTTTAAAGTAAATAACACTGGCATCACTCCCATAAGTCATGGAGCACATGCAAGTACTGCAACCCGTCATGAATAAATCATGGGTTAATAATAGAAATGAAAAGATGTAAATAAAAAACCTCTTCTTGCATCCACAAAAAGAGGCCTATCAGGACTTCAGTGGATACTTAGACTATTACCGATCGACTACTGTCACTCGAGCAAGTACTCACATTGAAGCTCCTAAAAATTAGTTGGGCGGATTCTAAAATTACCGTTGTTAAATATCAAGTTAAAATTTCGTGTCAGTCTAAGCGATAGAATAACAGCTTATTTTAAAAACTCTTTCACAGTTTCTTGCATACTTGTCGTTGCGCGGCCAATGAGCTGATGCAGATCTTTGCTATCACTATATAAACCGTCTTTAGACACGCCTTCATCCGAATCTGCCAATATATGAGCAAACCCTTCTGGTACACCAACTTGTACTAGGAATGCTTTATATTCTTCTTCGGGTAAATCTTGATAAGTTATATCTTTTTTAGTGATTTCACTTGTCCATTTTGCTACATCATCAAGCGTGTAACTTGTATCACCTGCCAGCTCATAAATCTTATTTTCATGCCCATCTTGCGTTAATACCACAGCGGCCGCAGTTGCATAATCTAGACGTGAAGCAGAAGAAACTTTACCGTGATGAGTTGCTCCAAAAATTTTGCCATGCTCTACCGCTTGTTTAAGACCCATTGCATAATTTTCGTTGTACCAGTTATTACGTAATAACGTGTAGGGAATATTTGATGCTTTTAAATATTGTTCAGTTTCAACATGTTCTTGTGCAAGTAAAAGTGGTGTTACATCTGCTTTTAATAAACTTGTGTAAGCGATAAATTTTACATGTGCGAGTTTTGCTGCATTAATAATATTTTGGTGTTGTACCGTACGTTGACCAATTTCATTTGATGAAATTAATAAAAGCTTATCAATACCTTGTAGTTGCTCTGAAAGTTTTTCTACATCATTAACATAATCAAAAGGACGAACTTCTACCCCTTTTGAGCTTAAATCCATAGCTTTTTCTGGATTACGGACTAATGCCACAATATTTTTTGCTTCGGTCCGTTCAAGTAATTGAGAAATAACGAATTGACCAAGTTGACCTGTTGCACCAGTAACTGCAATACGCATGATGATCTCCATCTGATGTAGTTGAAATATTTCAATCATCGTAGTATCTTCACTTACTAAAAGTAAGTACTTACCTAAAAGTAAGTTCAGCATTAAATGTAAACTTTTGTAATGCAGGTAATGAGCAATGAAAGGTCAGGTTTTTGCAGCAGATTGTCCATCCAGAAAAATTTTATTGACACTAACAAGCCGTTGGAGTGTTTTAATTTTAGTTGCACTACGTGATCAACGTTTACGCTTTAATGAATTAAAAAAAATAATTGATGGCATTAGTGAAAAAATGCTGGCACAAACCTTAAAGTCACTTGAGCAAGATGGTTTTATTTATCGTCAGGATTATGCCGAAGTGCCCCCTCGAGTAGATTATCAATTAACGGACTTTGGTCGAGAAGCTTCCGAACGCCTTTTTGATTTAACTGATTGGCTTGAAAATAATATATCTCAGTTATTAGAACAGCAGCCTCGTTCAGACTTAGTTTAATAAGCAAATCTTTGTATATTTAAATTTGCTTCACGATTGATATATCTTCATCAAACTTTGATCAACAAACTTAGATTACGTATTCCTTTACCCAAACCCCAGCAAAAAACACTCAAGCACTCTTTCCCGCTCGATTGCCACATCCGAGCTTATAAACTGAATAATTGCACCCTCAATCATATATAAAAATAGCTTGGCATCCTGAAAAGTCGCATCGGTTTTTAATTTTATAAGCTGGCTATAGATTTCATTAAGTAGCCATGTGCGATATCTCACCGCGGTGATATAGGCTTTTGGATAGGTCAGTTTCGTTTCAAAAATGGCTTTAAATAAAAGGTAGTACATCCCCTCTACATCGGTATGTAAGTAATAAAGTTTCTTGAGTTTATCTTTCACGCTTGTGTTCTGGTCGTACCCAACAATTGAAACTACTTTTTCTTTTAAACGTTCTTTTTGCACAATTAGACAGATTTCAATAAATCGTTCTTTCGAATGAAAAAAGTTATAAAAAGTTGCTTTGGTCACTTCACACTCTTTGACAATTCGGTCGACTCCAACCGTATGGAATCCGTGATGGTGAAATAAATCAATCGACTTATTGATGACTTGAATAGCACGTGTTGAGAGAACTAAATTTGGCATATTTTTACCACTAAAAATTATTGTTGTTTCTAAATGAGATACTTTTTGGGGAGAAAAAAAGCACAGCAAAGCCCGTAAGACTGTGCTTGGCACATCTCAAGTTTTATTGTTGATTAAGTTTTAAGACGAAATAATTTAAAGCCTGAAAACCTTACGGCGATCAAACTGCTTTAAACGTTTAAGTTGTGTCGTTATAGCTTTTGGCAAAGGCTGCCAAGAAATAATGGATGTGCAAAGCCAACTCCTTTTTATTGGGAGTTCTGCCAGACATTAGAATTATGGTGGCAGAACGGAAGAGGGTTCGCGGACTGGTTTCGACTCCAGCACACCCGAGGGTGTCCCTCTCCCGTCCTACCGCTACGGGAGGGAACGAGATGCACACAAGACTATTCCTCAGAAGAAATAATCCTGATGTGGTCGAAAAAAGCGGTCCGCGACGACCGACTGGCAATGTGGCCAGCAGGCGAAGAATAATATTCAGACCTCTTTCAGTCAAGCACACAAAATGACATTTGCTTTAAAATAGATCATTAAAAAGTAAGGATAAATAATTAAAATTTATTGTTAAATTGGGGTTTATAAAATGGTTATCAATCAAAGTTCTAACGAGGTCTTAAAAGATACGACTTGCAAAAAATTATCTATGATAATATTTTAGAGTAATTACTCTAAAATGAGAGCTAATAATGAAAACTAAAAGAATTGGTTCATATCACTGGATGCAAGCTACAAATGGTCAGCTCAGCTTCAAAGAGAAAGTTAAGTTAATGCAAAAAATTATGCTGCCAAGTGTTATGGCCTCTATAAAAATAAATTACTTTCGGTTCAAAACTTCTAGCGATTTTGATATCGATCAGATCGTGATACCAGATACTCAAATGGTTAAAGTCGCGCTTGATGAACTAGAGGCTAAAGCAGATATATCTATCTATAATCATTCATGGCGCACCTATTTCTGGGGGGCTGCCCTAGGCAATATACAAAAGCAGCAATTTGATCATGAGTCACTTTTAATAGCCTCACTTTTTCATGATATTGGCTTAACTGAACAACATATTCATAGTAAAGGTTGTAACTGCTTTACCTATGAGAGTGCTAAACAATTTGAGCTAAAGGCTAAAGAACATAGCTTTGATGAGAATAAAAGTGGAGTTATTAAAGATGCTATCTGCTTACATATGAACGGCTATATAGATCACTCTGACCCAGCAGAAATTACACTATTACAGCAAGGTGCATCCTGTGATGTGATTAGTGACGGTCTATATAGACTCCCCGTCTCTTTTAGAAATAAAATTTTAGAAAAATATCCTAGAAAACAATTTAATAAAGAATTTATTGAGCTTGTTAATTTAGAAAGTAAGAATGTACCAAATTCTCGAACTAGTTTATTAAGTAGTCTTGGTTTGCCGCTCATAATTAAGTCAAATTTATTTAAAGAGTGAATTTAATTAGAGCTATTAATCGTACAAAACCTATTAAGACTCAGCTTGAAATTTCAGTTAACAACTGTTTAATAGTGCTTCGGCTGACTATGTCTTACTATAGCTGAAAGATATAAGCATGAAGGCCTCTGTTGCAATGAATGACTCAGTGAAGTGGTTAGAAACTTTAAATAAAATTACTGGTATTGCTCAAACAGGTTTACATTATTCAAAAGATGTTTATGACAAAGAACGTTATGAACAACTCTTAGGACATATTGAGTATTTATTAGAATTAAAAGAAATCAAAACAGAAAATTTTATTAATAACGTGCTCCAAGATGTAGGTTATGCGACTCCGAAACTAGATGTTAGAGCAGTTGTTTTTAAAGAAAATAAATTATTATTAGCAAAAGAAATTGGAGACGGGAAATGGTCTGTTCCGGGTGGATGGGCTGACGTAGGTTACTCAGCATCGGAAAATGCTGAAAAAGAAGTTATAGAAGAGACAGGTCTACGAGTTAAGGCGATTAAGTTATTGGCTTTAACAGATAGAACTAAGCACCCACATCCTCCAATGTTTTTACATGTGTATAAGGCTTTCTTCTGGTGTGAAATTATTGATGGTGAACTAACACCAAGTATTGAAACACCCGAAGTTGGATTCTTTGGTAGAGATGAGTTACCGCCTATTTCTACAGCACGGGTAACAGAAGAACAAATACAGCAATTTTTTGATTATTTAGAGTCAGTACCAGAAACTACTAAGTTTGATTAGTTAAAAAAATCAATGTAAGGCAGATCTCTTATATTTAGAGTTCTGCTGTTAAATGAAGATTTTTAATTATCCTTTTGCCTATTTTTTGAAATGGGCTATCTGTTTTACGAAGTCATTTAACGGCATCGGACAGCCCCACAAATATCCTTGAAACTCAGTACATCCATTATTTTTAAAAACACTAAATTGTTCAGTCGTTTCGATGCCTTCAACTAACACGCGAAGGTTCAAATCCAGACCAATTTTAATAATGCCAGTGACGAGTTTATTACTGCGTTTATCATCCAATGCCGACTGTACAAAGCTACGATCAATTTTGATTTGGCTGATGGGCATTTTTTGTAAATAGCTTAAAGATGAATAACCAGTACCAAAATCATCAAGAGAAAGCTGAACTCCTTGTTTAGATAAAAAGTTCATTTTTTCGATCATGCTTACACAATTCGTTAAACCAATATTTTCAGTAATTTCTAGTGTGAGCCGAGATGGATTGACCTCATATTTCTGAATCAGCCCAATCACAGTTTGTTCAAAGTTTGGTTGCATGAAGTGATCAGGACTAATATTGATTGAAAGTGTAAGATCTTTAGTCTCGGCTTTTTTACTCCAATCTTGTAAAACTTTACAGGCTTGAGCCAATACCCATTCCCCAATCTCTGGCATTAACCCAAAAGTTTCGGCTGCTGGAATAAAATCTTTTGTGGGAATATATCCTAAAACAGGATGATGCCATCTTAATAAAGCTTCCGCGCCAATTCGCGTTTCAGAAGCATTAATTTGCGGTTGATAAAAAAGCTCAAACTGTTCTTTAACAAGCGCTAAGCGTAAGTCTTGCATCATAGTGCTTTCGGTTTGTATCTCTAATTGCATGGTGTAAATTGAAATACAGATCATAAGCGTAGCGACACAAGTTGCAATCCATCCCCCATGATCACGAATATCTTCTGGTAAAGGTATGGCGCTCTCAAGATTAAAAGAGCTGCCACTAAAAAATATAAAGCATCCGATCGACAAAAGAATTAAAGCAGCTTGTAAAAAGCTTGGATTTCTACGGTAATTTAAATATCCCAATATCGCCCCAGCGGGTAAAAACAATTGAGCCACTTGCGGACGGTCACTTGTAGCAACATCAAAAAATAAGCAAAAAATGACTGGAAAAACAAGCAGAACGACTTGAGATAAAAGAATACCCGCTGAAATGCGGTTTATATAAATGAGAAAAAGGCTAAAGATGGAGATCAGTGTAAAAAAGATATCCATACCCACAATCAGCCACATTTTTGCAAATATGAAATATACGGTCCAAAACAAACAAAAAATAATACAAATAAAGATATTTGCTTTTGCTGCGATTGTAAGCTGCTGATCCTTTACGGTACGGTAGTTTTTTTTGCGTTTTTTAAAGTAAGACGAAGCTATCATAAATAAATCAACCGTAAAATATTTCTTCATAAACCCCAAGCTTGAACAGTGATATACCCTGTCAATTTTCACCAATAAAACCTAATGTTTTATTTATTTTTATATGCCTCATCTTGAGGTGGGTGTTGTTTTAATTGTGGTGGCACAGTCCGGTTGCTTAATTGAATAATTTTGCTTTTCAGTCACCTTATTATTTTAAAGTATTATCCTCTAACGATACATGCGTCTGAGACTAAGGTACAGGCCCTAAGTAGCGAAAAATTAGAGCATAAGAATTTTTAGAATATAGAACTCTATTTATTGATATTAATAATAATTATCATTACTATTTAAGAATAATTTAAATGTGTTTTTAATTGCGCTACTCAGTGCCAATTTGTGGACTTCGCCGCTATGAACCTTAATGTAGAGAAACAGGTATGGTTTAGCCAAATTTATCGTTCTCAACAAACTATGCTTTTATCATGGTTTAAACACAAACTTCAGCACCATCATCAGTCTGAAGACCTAAGCCAGGAAGTGTTTTATCGTGCTTTAAAAAGCCAATATTGTTTTCAAAAAATTAAGGAGCCACAAGCATGGCTTATGGGGATCGCCAAGCATGTCATGATTGACTATTGGCGCCGTCAGCATATTGAAAACATCTACCTAGATGCCCTAAAGCAACTTCCAGAAGAATATTATCCCTCTGCTGAACATGAAGTCTATATTCAAGAAACCTTATATCAGGTTCATTTAATATTAGAAAAACTGCCTACCCGCACAGCTCAGGTCTTTTTAATGTCTCAACTAGATGGCATGACTTATCGAGAAATTAGTGAAAAAATGAATATTTCTGAAGCCACTGTGAAAAGAGATATGAAACAAGCTTTTTTAGCTTGTATAGACCTTTATAATTAACCCTGTTAGCTGCGCTTAATTTGTTACCTTATGTCTGATATTACTAAAATCCCTCCTCATGTTTTAGATGCGGCCGCAGACTGGTTGGTAATCTTACATTCGGGTGAAATGACCGCGTTACAGCAACAACAATTTGAGCAGTGGAAAACCGAAAAACAAGAACACCAGCTAGCACTCCAGCAAATGGAAAAATTCAGCCATGGTTTATCAAACCTTGCAGGTAACTTCCCTTCCGAAGCTTTAGTTCAGTCTAATCAAAAATTTAATCTTGCTGCAAAACGCAATATGCTGTTAAGTCTTTCAGGTTTAATGATCGTTGGTTTGTCTGCCTATTTCATACCTTGGGAAAAATGGCAGTCGGACTACCACACCAAAGTGGGTGAAATTAGAAAAGTATCGTTAAAGGATGGTTCTCAACTGATTATGGCAAGTGATTGCTATGTCGAAGTAAATTTCACGCAAGAGAAACGTCAGATAAAGCTGATTGATGGGGAAATTTATGTTGAAACAGCAAAGGATGCTCAACATCGACCATTTATTGTCGAAACCAAGAATGGTTCCGTAGAAGCCTTAGGGACTCAATTTACGGTTCGCCAAGAAAATAGCGAACAAACAAAAGTCAAAGTCTATAAACATGCTGTAGCAATTGAACCCGAGAACTCCCCTAAACGGCAAATATTAAAACAAGGCCAGCGTGCTTTTTTTGACGAAAAATATATTTCAAGATCTCTTCCTCTCGATAACGATCAGCCTTATTGGACCCAACAACTTTTGGTTGTAGATCAATGGCCACTTCAAAAAGTGCTGGATGAGCTATTTCGTTATAAAAAAGGTACTTACCATCTCGATGCAGAAATGAAAAATATAAAAATTTCGGGCGTATTCTCTCTAAAAAATCCTGAGCAAAGCTTAGAAACTTTAGCCTATAGCCATCAACTTGAAATGAACTATTACAGCCAATATTTGTTAAATATTAAAAAAAGATAAAAAAATGTGACCCTTTTTTTGATCTGGTTCGACTTATAGAGAAATACACTCCCTGTCGAGAAGACCACATGAAGGATTATCAAGCAAAAAGTAAATTGGCTTTGGCTATACGTGCAGTGCTATGGAGTACGCCATTGGTGGTCACGGCGCTTACCTCAACTTCTATTTACGCTGCGCAAACTTATAGTATTTCAATTCGCCAGAGCACGCTTGATCAGGCCATTAAACAACTGGCTATTCAAACAGGTACCACCATTAGCTACGATAATAACAGTCTTTCAAAAACAAAAAGCAAAGCGCTTCAAGGCAATTACGCTGTTGAAGATGCTTTAAGTCTGTTATTAAAAAACCATCCATTTGAAGCCGTTAAGGTAAACAACGGTGGTTACAGCATCCGAGTGAAGGCTCCACCCGCTCCAATTGAACCCAAAGTTTTCCAGTTAGAAGCAATTAAAACAAAAGCAAATAACAACAATGAACTTGATACGGCAGGCAGTGAAACAGGTACGGCGCATTTAGCAACAATTCATGTTAATGCTGATTATGGTGAAAATTTAACAACCGAAAGTTCAGGTTTATATACGGCGAAGGCGACCACCGCTTCTAATGGCTTAGCTTTAAGTTTGCGAGAAACACCTCAGCTGGTCAGCGTAATCACCAACCAACAAATGAAAGATCAGAACCTCACCCAATTAACCGATGTTGTGAGTCAAGCAGCAGGACTCTCTATTAAACAAGGCGGCAATATTGGTAGTGATAACTCACCTATTTACGCTCGTGGCAAAGAAGTAGATAGTTATTTACTCGATGGCGTGAAGCTCATGAGTTCATATGCAAGTATTTTCCAAAGTCAGGACATGGCTTTATTTGACCGAGTCGAAGTCGTGCGCGGTGCAAATGGCTTAATGACAGGTGCTGGCAGTGCAAGCGCAAGTATTAATCTGGTCCGAAAAAAACCATTACAAGACTTTAAGGCTTCGGTGAGTGCTGACATTGGTTCTTGGGATTCCTATCGTACCGATATTGATGTTTCTACACCCCTTAATGAGTCTGGAAGTATTCGTGGCCGTACCCTTTTTGCCTACCAAAAGTCAGACTCTTATATCGACCGCTACAATGAAGAACGTAAAGTTGCTTATGCAGTCGTAGAAGCTGATTTAACAGACCAAACCAAAGCAAGTTTAGGTGCAAGTTACCAGCAAATTGATTTGACTGGTGTGGCTAGAGGTGGTTTGCCAAGCTTTTATACAGATGGCACGCTCATTAATTGGTCCCGTTCAGATTCAGCGGCAGCAAGTTGGACGGGTTCAGACCGCTCAACGACATCTTACTTTGCTGATATTGAACATCAATTTAATGACCGTTGGAAATTAAAAGGTGTAGTGTCTAGAACCATTACAGATTCAGATGAAATTGTAGGTTATACCTTCTCAAGTAAAGGGATCGATAAAGCTACTGGTAGTGGAGCGATGTTATACGCAACCCGTTGGGATTATCGTCCAACTCAAGACTTGTTCAATTTAACCTTGAATGGTTCATTTGATTTGTTTAATCAAACTCATGACGTGGTGTTAGGTACGACTTACACAAAAAGTAAAAATAAACGTCCTACCTATTCTGGCTGGAATAACGGAATGACATGGGACGGCACTCTAAACAATATTTTTGCTTGGGATGGCAATACACCTAACCGCCCCGAAACAAAAATAGATGGTTGGTACAGTGGAGATGATCGTAGCCAATCTATTTTTGGTGCTGTTCGTCTTAAAGCCACCGACAATCTTGCGGTTATTTTAGGTACACGGATTGAAGACTGGGAACGCGTAACGGGTAACCATTCAAATGCTGATAATAAGACCACCTACACAACACAAGAAGAAAGTGGCAAAGTGATTCCTTATGTGGGCATTACCTATGATTTTACTGACAACTGGACTGCGTATGCAAGCTACACCAATATTTTTTCACCACAAGATAAGAAAGCTGTTACAGGCGAATACATAGACCCATTAATAGGTAATAGTACCGAACTGGGTATTAAGGGTGAGTTTTTTGATAATCAGTTAAATGTTGGTGCTGCTATTTATCAAACTAAAGAGGACAATACAGCGATTGCTTTAGCAGATGTATTTGCCCCAGATGGTTCACAAGCCTATCGAACAGAATCTGGCACCAAAAGCCGCGGCATTGAAATCGAAGCGACAGGTAAGTTGACTGATTTATGGCAAGTTTCCACAAGCTTTAGCCGTAACCTATCAAAAGATAGCCAAGACAACCGATTAAATACCGGCGTGCCAAATAATACAGCCAAACTGTTTACCACCTACACCCTACCTTATCTTGATGAAGCCCTCACTATTGGTGGCGGTGTTCGTTGGCAAAGCGAAATTTATGAAAAAAATGCGATCTCTGCAACGGGTAGATTTACTCAAGAAAGTTACGCTTTGGTCGACTTAATGGCACGTTATAAGTTCAACAATAATCTTATGCTCAACTTTAATGTTAATAATTTATTTAATGAGAAATACCATTTAGCCACCACAAATAGCTATTACGGCGCTCCGACTAATTTCCGAGTGGGCGTGAAATATGAGTGGTAAATAAATTACTCGACGTTTAAAGACCTTACTTCAGAGGCAAATATGTTCTTCTGAAGTAAGACTAAACTGGCTTAATCAATTGGAATGGAATATTTTTTGGCTAAGCTCAGGCTATAATATTAGAGAAGCTCTATTATTTTATTTCCACTATGAAGAACGCATTTTCTGACAGCAATCAAATTAGAAAAGTTTGTAGTTTCTCTGAACTTGTAAATACACATTTTCAAGGAGAGACAAATGCGATCTGCTGGCACAGAAATTTGGTGGGCGACTTTAAAGAAATTGTGAGTAAACTTCAGTTAAAAGAAAATATTACAGAAGTTTCTCTTGAAGACTTGTTAGCCCTACAACTTTCAGAAAAAGGCAATTTGGCGAGAGCAATTATTTTAGAAGATATCGAGCTGTTAACTGATTGTGGCGCATCACCTGTACTTAATTTGCTTAAAAAGTATGAACGTGATGAAGAGCTAGATTTCATTTCAACAGATGTATATTCATTTCATGTTGACCGCTCCCCCATTGAAACCGATACATTCTTATGTACCTATCACGGCGCTGCCAGTGATATTGTGCCCAATGATCAAGTTGAACAAAAAGTTTTAATTCCAGAAATTAGAGAAAGGCTCAAAGAATTACATGACGGTTCTGATGCTGACTTTGAAGCTTTTTTGGCAGAGTATTTTTTTGATTTACATTATCAGCCTAAACCGAATGCCCAACCTTTAAATTTAGGTACGGGACATATTTGGCGTTTAGCAGTAGATCATCCAACTCAAAAGGTTTTACCTTGTGTTCATCGAGCTCCAGTTGAAAAAGATGGCGAGTATCGATTGCTGTTGATTTGTTAAATATATTGCCACTCCATGACTGGAATGGATTGAAATCATTTTTATTAAAGAAAAACTGGCTTAACTAATCTTTTTTATAATATTCCAATAATGAATGGAATAAATTCGAATATTTACTAAAGCAAAAATAATGAAAAATATGATTTAAAGTAGTTGACCCTCACGTAACGTAAGCCCCTAGCATAAAACACGCCTAAGGAAGAAGGAGCTAAAAAAGATGCTGTTAAAAGTTGGTGAATTGGCTAAGCAAACAGGACTTACTGTCCGTGCTCTTCATCACTATGACGATATCGGTTTACTTCAGCCTTCGGTCCGTTCCGATGCTGGTTATCGACTATACACCCGTAAAGACATTACTCGTTTGCATCAGATTCAAGCATTACGAGGACTGGGAATGTCGTTAGCCGAAATCCATACGGTTCTTGAAGACCCCAATCTTGCACTTTTACCGATTATTGATCAGCAGATTCAAGCAATTGATCAAAGGCTGACAGAGCAAAAGAAATTGCGAAATCAGCTCAGCAAACTTAAATCTCAGATCATAAGTGGTGAAGAGCTTGGTTTGGAGGATTGGCTAAAAACACTGGAGCTTATAGCGATGTTTGAAAAATACTTTACAAAAGAAGAGCTTGAAAAACTAACTTTCTTACAAGCAGGCACTAAAAGCCACCAAGAATGGCAAGGGTTAACTCAAGCAGCAAATGCACTATTTAATGCTGGCGAACCATCTAACAGTGAAGCAGCTCAAGACTTGGCTCGAAAGTGGATGAAAACCCTTGAGCACAATACGCGAGCTAACCCCGAATGGTTAGTTAAACTAAATGCCATAAACTCAGCCGAACCTGAATTTCAGGAAAAATTAGGCGTAACGCCAGAAGTTGTTGAGTTTTTACTTAAAGCTTTTTCTGAGAGTAAGCTGAGTATTTTTGCCCGTTATTTATCTGACGATGAGTTTACTTTCCTAAAAGAAAATTACATTCGTGAGATGAAAAAATGGCCTCAATTATTGGTCGATATTGAAAAATTGATTGATGCCGAGGTCACACCTGATAGTGATGGAGCAAAACATTTGGCACAACAATGGCTCTCTATGCTACAAGGCTATGCTGGCAAAAACCCAAGTACTCAAGAAAAAATCCGTACAGCAATGCAAAGTGAACCAGGCCTTGCTGACGGTACTTGGCTCAAACCAGTGACTCTACAATTTCTGGAAAAAGCAGTAGCAGCACTAATGCGTGGTGCTTAGTTCTATCAAAGCAGCTGGCTACACCATAATTTGGTGTAGCTTTTTAAAATATTCTATTCTGCCCTAAAAACAGATTTTTTATAAATTAGTTTTTGATATTTATGATTATTTTGTTTTTCACGATTAATATATAACATTCACACGAACCCAATCTTCATACTTAGTCGCCTGAACATTCGTAGTTGATATGATCGCTCCATGAATAGGAATATTTTCTTTCATTCCTGTCGCGATTCGTGAAGGTATTTTACCTGCCGCTCCTCCCCAAATTTGAGTATAGCCCGCATCTTGATACAGTACATATGCAACAGATGCTGGGCTGTTAGCAGATTTAAGTTCAAAGTTATTGTCAGAGGTTACAGCCAATTGATAGGGTGTATTTTTGCTGCATTGCACAGTTACATCCGTTCTTGCAGTAGGAACTGGCTGAGCACGTTCAACCGAACCAAAATCTAAGTTTCCTTGTGTGGAAACTTCACAAGTTTCTAGAATGGTTAAACTGACCCTTAACGATGTAGATGCATTGCCAGCATCCGCACTATTTATTGTCAACATTCCCATCAGAGAAAATAAAGCATGTCTAATGACTTTCATGTCTTCTCCTTAACTTTTTGTTCTAATGTCTATTCATCTTTATATTGTGTTTTTTCTGTTCCTATTAAAGAAACAGCTTTCAGGATTGTTTAGTTATAAGACTTAATATTGCACAGTGTCAATCTATACTAATCACATGATTTGCATATTATTTTTATAATTTGTGATGAGTTACACGCAATCTAACTAATTTAAAAAGTAGTGGATGTTTTTTATTCCTATTAATTATTTATACCAATCTATCTGATGATGAGTTGAAATTTTTTGGTATCTTAACTCAATAGCTAATTAACAAATAAAATCATTTGTACAGCTCTAATAGTCTTCATTGAATGCAACGTATCGTACTGCTCAGGACTTTAATTACTTAAATAATATTTATTAGTTTTATGTCAAAAATATCATACACAACATTTATTTACGTTATTTAAACATTTCACTTTAACGTTAAGAGAATTTAAAAATTATTCTTAAAATCCAAAAAATAAATATTCAAAAATATTTCTTCCTCCCTTAATTTAAAAAATTTCATTAATAACTATTCTAAAAATTCATCATTATTTTCTTTCATCATTGTGAGAATAAAAACATACGCAAACAATAGTATAGACAAAGCAAAAATACCAATCCATGACAATTTGTTTAACTTTAAAATATCAGGTGCTGAATTCAAACTACTCGTAAACTCTAAAATAGCAGCAAACAATCCTAACATACTAGAAAACATTAAAAACACAAAATCAATTAAAGAATGTGTAAGCCGATTTAATATATATTGTAGATTTAATTTTGAACTTGTTATTACATAATTTAGAGATGAAATAATTCCAATAACAATAAATATCCCAAGAAAAGTATTTATTATACTATCTATACCAAAATAATCCGTTAATAAAATTATATTTTTCTCTAACTCTTTCTTGTTTGTAAACTTATTTGTAGCTAAGTAAAAAGAAAAATACGATGCGAATGATATTAATATATATACAATACTCTCCGTAAAGAAAAAATGTTTTTTACTTTTCTTACTTTTAAGTATATATAATTTTTTATTAACAACGATATAATCATCTAAAGGTTTTTTTTCTTTTTTTTCATTTTTTTCATTTTCTAACGACATCATTTTTCCACTTAAACTTACCAAAAAATTTGGTTTAACAACAAAGACTATTACAAAAAAATTACAATTACATTGTATAAATTATTTTTTAATAATACAAGTTTATTATAATATTTTTAATTAGCACTTACACATCTAAAAATTAAGATGAATATTATTCTCCATGAAAGATTAAGCACACCAAATTATGAAGATTTTCTTTAAAATATTTTAATAATACAATAATAAAATTTAAGATACAAATTACTAATTCATTTTAACAACCTATTATAAAAATTATATTTTTCAAACAATTAAGCAAAAAAATACTATAGAATTAAAATAATCTAAATAATAATTCTAGTCTATTTTAGCAATAAAGTAACTATTTACTGTATCATAAATTAAACTGTCTTTAAAAATATCTTCATAATTTTTTATTCATATACAGAGATTTAATTTTTCTGTTATGAAGTTGTTTAACTCACAGTACTACACATAAATACCACTCCCTCTCCAACAGCATCTCTAAAAACCGAATAATTCTGTCCATTCTCGCAATTGCATAAAAAAACCGATCAAAATAATATTCAAACAAATAGATTATAACTTTACATATTGTTTAGCTTATAGATTCAATACTAAGAAAATTGTGAAGTTAAATTTAAAATGAATAATTCTGGCCTTTAAAACCATTTATTTTTAATTCGAGAAAACATTGATATGAAAAAATATTTACTCTTACTTTTACTTAGCTTTTATTCGGTTCATTCATTTGCTTCGGACAAACTGCATGGCAGTGTTTGGAAAACCATTGATGATGCAACCAATCAACCTCGAGCGCTGGTAAGATTTAACCAAGATAAAAATGGCAACCTCTCTGCAAACATCGAAAAAATACTTGTTCCAAGTGAGGCTAACAAATGTACGATGTGTGAAGGTACCTACAAAAACAAATCTTTGATTGGCTTAGCCATCGTCAAAAATTTAAAAAGTGTCGGTCAAAATAAATATGATAAAGGTTCTATCCTCGACCCACAGTCTGATAAAACCTATCGCTTTAGCTTAACAGTATCCCCCAGATGGCGAAAAACTTACCGCGCGTGGCTACATTGGTATCTCTGCAATTGGTCGAAATCAAACGTGGTATCGAGTTAAATAGCTTATGAAGTAGCAGTAATCAACTTCTTATATCTACTTACCGATCATAATTACAATCAATATGTGCATGATACATGTAATAGTTTTTTATGATCGGTACTTAGCTTGAATCATCAGCATAATAATGACGAGTAGCGAAGGTATTGCAGCAATCACGAATAAATGGGTAATGACCAGAAATTGGGAAAGGTAGCCACCAAATAGCGGCCCAATGACCGAACCCAAACGGGCAATTCCGATACTCCAGCCCACTCCTGTAGTACGAAGTGAAACTGGGTAATAACTAGCAGACAGTGCATTAATGGCAGGTTGCCCACCAACAATTGCAAAGCCAGCAATAAAAATGATAATAAATAATAAAACAATATGGCTAACCGCATAGCCAATTAAAGCAACACTCATCACTGCAACCAAAAAAACAGGAATTAATACTTTATAAAATCCTGTCTTATCGATTTTAAGGCCCATCACCACACTACCAATCGTACCGCCTAATTGTAGAGTGGAACCGATCATCAATGCTTGATTTAATGAAAGTCCTGACTCTTTGGCCAAAGTCGGAAGCCAGTTTGCCAGAAAATATAGACTGATCATATTTAAAATACTAATGATCCAGATGGAATAGGTAAAAAACGCACGCTGATTTTTAAACAACTCAAGCGGTGACTTTTTAACCTCAACTTCAGTGTTATTAATAATTTTTATTTCCGAATTAAATGTTAATGCGGGATAAAACTTCTTTAACCAAAATAAAATCTTAGGATTATTTTTATTATCTTCACTCAAAAAATATAAAGATTCTGGCAGCTTAAAGTATGTGATAAAGAAAATAATTAAAGGAACAATACCGCCAAAATAGAAAATTGCCTGCCAGCTTCCCCAAGGAACTAATAAGGCGGATATACCGCCACCCAACATTGCCCCTACCGTATAGCCACAAGAAATGACCATCATAGTGAAAATACGAGATTTGAATGGAACAATTTCGGAGCTATAAGCCATAACATTTGGCATGATACCTCCTAAAAAAATTCCTGTAACAAAGCGGATTGCAGTCAATTGCTCAATATTGCCTACATGTGGTGTCACCAGCATCAATACCGAGAACATAAAGGTTGAGATCAGTAAGATGGGACGGCGGCCAAAACGATCAGAGAGTGAACTTAATAAAAATGATCCGACAAACAAACCAAATAAGCTGGCGCTAAACACAATTCCTAGCATGGATTTTTGAACGCCCCATTCTTCTATAATCATTGGGGCTGCGTAAGCCATAGACTGGATGTCATAGCCATCCATAATCATCAGTAATAAACAGGTGATCAGAATAAATTTTTGATAGCGTCCAACTTTCTGTTGATTGATCAAATCACTTAATGCAACTTCTTTCATGGTATTCCCTTCTCCATGACATGCTTTAAATTAATTCATTTTAATTATGCAATACGTAATCAATTTACGATTAACGTAAAATAAAATAGCAATAATATGCCAATAAAGTCAAAATATTATTTTTTTACAATATAAACAAAAAGTTAGATCGGATGATTTGATTCTATCGGAGTAATGATCTCAACTTATTGCACAGGGGCTATGGTCTGCTCATCTAACGAAAAACAAGCAAACCATACATCCTATTATTTAAATTATTTTTAGATTCAAACAGATGATTAAAAAAACAATCGAAAATCTTTTCCCTCTCAGCCGCCTGAGCTGAGCTAAATAATTCCCCTCACTCAGCATTCTCCTTTTCAGCAGAAGATCCATTACTTGATGGTTTAGAAGAGCCCGAAGCCATACTTGAGAATACGCCATCGCGATAAATCCATGCATGTAATAACGCAGCAGAAAGATGACCAATAACCACAGCAAATAATAACCAAGCCAAAATTCCGTGTAGAGAACGAAACCAAGCATAAAGCGTAGAGCTAGTAGGTGCTATAGGTGGAAGGTCCCAACCCGGAAATAAAGTTACAGGCCAATTACCTGCTGATAGCGTAGCCCATCCGAGCAATGGCAAACTAAACATCAAAAGATAAAGTAGCCAATGTGATGCATGGGCCATAAATGCTTGCCAGCGCGGTACAGTCGGCGGCAAAGGTGGAATTGGAAAACAGAGTCGATTTATTAATCTAATGATGACCAATAATAAGATTGCGATTCCTAAAGGACGATGGATATCGATTAACCACGGACGCCAAGTGATTGAGGTTGTCATTCCCACACCAATAAATAGCATGGCCAAAATCGCTACTGCCATAAGCCAATGTAGTATTCGAGCAGTCAAATTAAAATGACGTGGAGCATTATTGTTAGATTTGTTTTGCATGGCTGATCTCTCCTATTTGCCCACGGCATCCGTTGCTTTGCCAAATCCAATTTCACGTAAGCGAGCATTGTAAGATTGTGAATAGATGCCTGCTCGTGCGGCGAGTACTGGATCATCTGATAACTCAATTCCCGGTGGAACTAGTGTTGGATCAAAGTTAATGTCACGGCAAACGCCATTTACCTGTTCAGTTACATTTTTGACTTCCAATGTTCCTGCTATCACTTCTTTGCGTTCTTTTGGCCAAGGTTGAGATGGGTCATTCACTGGGTCTCCCGGCTCAGCAAGTTGCAAAACTAAATCCCAATATAGCGGCCCTTCAGCTAAACGTTTTTTGATGTCTTTAAATAAGAAATCATGGCCAGCTTGATCACGTTGTTCTTTCGTCAGGCTAATAAATTTTGAATGAGGACGCGTAGACCAACGAACTGGCTGTTCTTGTCCATTGGCGGCTCGCAATATAAAAGCATTTACGACATAAAATTCTGCACCGCTGAAACTACCGGTTAATGGCATCTTTGCCTTTTGCTCAATAGACTTACGTGCTTCTGGATATTCTTTTAAGAAAGCCTCAACAAGGGCTGGATCGGGTTTGCCAGTAGCTGGAACTGGTTTAAATGCTTTTTGCTGCGCCAAAAAACCTTCGGCATTTCGTGTAGGGAAATAGGGAAAGTTGTTTAATTTCATGCGCCATTGTGAATGATCAGCTGCGGAAAGTAATAAAGCCATACTCACTGTTGCTGTCGAATTATCTGCCGCATGCGGGTTACCACTTCCAATAGAAAAACGGCCAATCGCGGGTATATCAGACTTGGCAAATACCGTGGCTTTAGAGAGTGCCGCTGCAGAACCATTACTGTGGTAAGTGCCATCAAAACAAATACCCTTACCGTGTGCACGTCGATATCCGGGATCAAAGTTATTTAATGAGTCTCCCAAAAAAGTTTTGCTTGTGGTGCGATGTCCAAATAGACCGGCGACCCAAGCAAATGCTAATACTAAAGAGCCTGCGATTACAGCAATACCCACGAATCGCAGCCAATACTTCTTTAGAGTTTTAAAATTCAAATTATTCATTCTTAATCCTGTGTAAATTGTATGGCTGTATCCCTAAAAAAGAGTTTGGTCATGTAAAAAGAGTATTACTTACATTGATGGAACCAAATTCAAAATTAGCTGAGTAAATAAAATCTCAAAAGTTCTGGATCCAATAGAGATAAGCCTTAATATAATATTTATTTCCCGATCATATAAGGTACGCACCTCGGGGTTAGTATTCATCTTATTAACATTTGAATGGAGATAAATAAAGCATGGGAACGAAGAAACTAGAAGCTCCCACATTGACCGAAAGAGTCCGAAGAGGTGATCTTTTTACTGGCGAAAATAATTGTCAGTCCCGTGAAGTATTTGCTCATGTAACAAGTCTCTGGGGAGTGATATGTCTAATCGCTTTGCGTGATGGCACACATCGTTATAGTGAGTTACGCCGTAAAGCAAATGGAGTCAGCGAAAAAATGCTTACTCAGACTCTCCAGCATTTAGAAAAAGATGGTTTTATACGCAGAACTTCTTATCCAGTTGCCCCGCCCCATGTCGAATATGATTTAACGTTATTAGGTGAAGAAGTCGCTAAACATGTTGCAGCACTTGCGGATTGGCTAGAGGTTAATCTTAGCGATATTAAAGCAACTTCTTTAACAACTGATGATTGATAGCCTAGTTTCTAACTTACAAAATCTCTTACACTTACGGGTCCTCATCATCTTTTACGACTAATAATAGTTTTTAGATTTTTTAAACATAATCAAGCAACTGTTCTCATAAACAGCTGCTTGAGATTTTTCATTTATAAATAAAAATTAGCGTTTCTCATCATGAAGTAGCCAAACTTTTTTCATTTTTTTTATAATCGTCAGAATCAAAATAGCTTCTAATCATATTGGCGCTTTCTTCTGACCTTCTTCTTTCTTCTTCTAAATCGACTTTAACTTCTTGTCTGGCTTGATATTCAGCAGGAATCAAGCTTGCGAGTGGTGGAAGCTTAGGTCTGCCTCCAACTGTAATTCTTTCAATAAAGCCCGCTAACCACATGATGTATTCAAGCTTATTTTTATATTTGGGCATTAAACTGATATCTAGCTTAACTACGCACTTATCAGGCGGTTTGTTTAGGCATTCTTCAAAATCAATGTAATTATTTTTTAGTTTACATGAAGAACCCTTGAGCTCTTTTCTTATCGCACTTACTAAGTTATTGAGTTGCTCAATAGTGCTTTCAGAAAATAAATTCTTTTTCTCGCATTCTTCGTAAACCTTTTCGGCGATAGCTATAAATTTTGTCATCCCTATTTCCCTTTTATTATAGGCATTCTTATATCTTTTGCCTTTTAAGGAAGTATGATGAATTAATCATTACAAAATGTAAGGGATTTCTACTATTAAGTAATTAATAGGAACCTTTTGCAATCTATTACCCAAACCGTCCGCAGCGATAAAAATTAATGATGAATAGATCACAAAAAATAAAGATTAATTCGTCTCTGTTAGACATAAATTATATAAAAATCTATCACCTTTTCCCGATCAATTGCCCCATCTGAACTTAAAAGCTGAATAATTATGCCTTCAATCATATATAGAAATAGCTTTGCGTCCTGAAAAGTCGCATCCCTTTTGAATGCTCTAAGCTGACTATAGATTTCATTAATGAGCCATGTTCTATATCTCACCGCGGTTTGATAGGCTTTTGGATAAGTCAGTTTTGTTTCAAACATGGCTTTAAACAATAAATAGTACAGTCCCTCTAAATCGGTATGTAAGAAATAAAGTTTCTTAAGTTTTTCCTTCACGCTTAAGCCTTGGTCGTACTCAACAATTGAAACCACTTTTTCTTTTAAACGTTCTTTTTGTACGATCAGACAGATTTCAATAAACCGCTCTTTTGAATGAAAGAAGTTATAAAAAGTCGCTTTGGTGATTTTTGACTCTTTAACAATTCTGTCGACCCCAACCGTATGAAAGCCGTGATGGTGAAATAAATCAATCGACGTATTAATGACTTGAATAGCACGTGTTGAGAGAACTAACTTTGGCATAGTTTTACCGTTATAAAAATTCTTGTTGTATATAAATGAGATAAAAAACCTGTGCCCTTTCTGGGAGAAAAAAAGGCACAGCAAAGTCTATAAAGACTGTGCTTGGCACATCTCAAGTTTTATTGTTGAGTAAGTTTTTTGGTCGTGACGATTTAAAGCTTGAAAACCTCTCGGCGATCAAACTGCTTTAAAAGTTTAAGCTGTGTCGTGATAGCTTATGGCAAGGGCTGCCAAGAAATAATGGATGTGCAAAGCCAACTCCTTTTTATTGGGAGTTCTGCCAGACATTAAATTTATGGTGGCAGAACGAAAGAGGGTTGACGGACTGGTCATAGAGCCAGCACACCCGAAGGTGTCCCCCTCCCGTTCCACCGTAGAGGGGGCACGAGGGGCTAGACACTAAAGATATAAAACCTTTAATGCTTCTATGATACGGTCCGTCAAAACCGACTGGCGATGTAGGCCAGCAGGCAAAGGATAGTGTCCAACCCTTTTGCAGTCAAGCACACAAAATGACATTTGCTTTAAAATAGATCATTAAAAAAGGAAGGCTAAATAATGAGGAAGTTATTGTTAAATTAGGGTTTATAAAGAGCTATAAATTAAAGCAGTCGAGTGGTGATAAGTTTTGAGCTGAATATACACAGATGTTGTGTATATTGCCGCTTTGAACCAAGTAAATAATTTGCTCTTAAACTTATTTTTTCACAGGAAGTAGTAAAACAGGGTCTTCAATATCGTAACCAGTTTCTTCTGGAACCCCCAGATATTTAACGACAACCAACCTCTTATTGTGTTTAGGCACGCTATAATTTTGGGAAATTTTTATTGCTTTGGTGTAATGAACCGCAACATGGGTCTTACTTTGTAAAGACGGCGATTTTACAACATATTCTGTTTTATATTGCGTGATCTTCCCTGAAGGATCAAACCAAGACGATACTTGATTCTGATGAGTTTTTAATGTTTGAATTTTTACGGTCTTACTATTACTTACGACTAATGGGGTTAAATTCTTTTTAATTTTATTTAGAGCTTTATCAAATGCTCTACTATCTTGATCATAATCAATCTTATGTGTTTTTGGATTGATATAGAGAGATTTAACTTCAATCAGTTTATCAGGCGATTTACTATTTAATAGATAATAATAGAGTTGTGGTAGACGCCCTCGACCATCTTCGTAATGTCGTAATACATAAAGTTTCTTCTCTTTTTGCTGATAGCCCAATACTTCAATTTTTTGTCCACCACCGACTGTCGCATAACTATGTGCGGATAAGGTAAGAATCGAGCTAAAAGTTAAAAATTTTAGAAATTTCATGAGTTCATATCCTTGTGATCCATTAACTATATTGTATAAATATCAATCAGATTAAAATGATACTTGAGTAAGTATTACTTGCTGTTTTTATATTCTTTTGTACACAAACTGCCTTTCTAAGGGGGCTCTATTTATTATTTATCCCCCTTCAAAACGACTCATCCAGCTTTAGATATAAGCCATCATAGAAGAACAGGCTTTGCAGTATTACGTTTATAAGAAAAATAAGAACATCCCGCACACGATGCCATAATAATTATTATACCTAGGATCTGAAAACTGTTTAATCGTTCATCTAAAATCAGCCATCCAGCCAAAGCACTCACCGCGGGTGATGCACTCAATAAAATTCCAAAAACGCGTGGATGCAATTTTTTCATGGCAATCATATCTAATATGAAGGGAATCGCACTTGCTAGCATCGCCATGAGTAAACATATCAAAAGAATAGTATAACTATCAAAAATATGGACAATGTGAGATGCCCCTAAAGGCGTTGCAAACAAAGCTGCTAAGAACATTCCTGTCGCAACAGAACTTCCACCACCTTTTGCAACTTTAGAGCCGTAAATAATATATAGACCCCAACCCACTGCCGCTACTAAAGCATACGTCATACCGATAAAGCTAAAGTTATGATTTGAATTACCCATAGGTAAAAGAAGCAAACCAATAAGAGATAATGCTCCCCAAAAATAATCTAATTTATTTTTAGACATTAAAATAGCAACCGTAAGCGGTCCCAACACTTCAATGGAAATCGCGATCCCAACAGACATATAAGAAAATGCTTTATAAATTAAAGTATTCATTAAAGTGAGGATGGCCCCATAAATAATGAGATTTTTCCAATTGGTCTGTCTGTTCCAGTCTCTCCAAGGTTTATAAACAATCCACAAGAAACATGCTGCTAAAGCAAGTCGAGTTAAGGTCACTCCTTCTGCACTCAGAACTGGAAAAAGGGCTTTTCCTATTGATGCACCTATTTGCACAGAAACTAAAGATAGAAATGCGGCTGCAAATGCCATGCCTTGCTTGGAGTTTGTCTCAATCATCATATTTACCGCTCTGGGAATGATTGAAATTTTAATTCTATATAATCAATATATTTCTTCTATTTCCCTCAATAAAACGATTAAATAACTCTATATTTAAAGCTTAATGAGAGATTTACTCATGTCAGATATTTCTTTAGATAATTTTGACTACGCAATCTTAAGAATACTGCAAAAAGACAATAAGACTTCGCACCGAGAAATTTCTGAAAAAATTGGTCTATCGTCCGCTTCCGTGCAAAGACGTATATCTCGTATGGAAGAAAAGGAAATAATTTTAAAAAATTGCGCTATTTTAAATCCGCTTAAATTTGGTGAAAAAATTACGTCTATTATTGAAGTCCGCCTTAGCGAAGACCGCTCTGTAGTGATGGACAGAGCGAAGCAATACTTTGCTTCTGTTGAAGAAATTCAACAGTGTTACTTTGTGAATGGAGGCGTCTCTTTTATCATTATCATGCTGAGCAATAACTTATCTCATTTTGAAAGTTTAGTTAGAAAACATTTTGCTGATAATGAAGATGTAAAAACATATCGAACCTTAATTGTTTTAGACCGTGTAAAAGTAAACTTTGAGTTAAATATTTAAACTTCTCAATTTTGGCTTCTAAACTTTTTAGTCGTTTTATAAAACTTAAAAAGAGGCCGAAGCCTCTTTATTTTTATCGCAATCAAACTCAGTCATCAATCATGGCGAACTCTTGTTCAGGCGTGCCTTTCACTAAATGGTGACGGCTGTATAACAAGTAATAGAGTATAAATCCGACATAAATCAGTGCGGCCAATAACCAAACTTTTGGGTTCACCATTAAACCTGCCACTACAGCAACGGCGGCAAGAATCAAAGCGATACAAGACGTCCACATTCCACCAGGCGTTTTATAAGGGCGTGGTAATTCAGGACGAGATAAACGCAATTTGATATGTGAAAGCATCATCAACACATAAGAAATGGTTGCGCCAAATACTGCCATTAAAATGAGTAAGTCACCCTCACCTGTTAAAGAAAGTAAGAAGCCAATAATACCCGGAATGATAATGGCCCAATATGGCGCTTTATTTTCATTGGTAAGCGATAAGTTTTTTGGCAAATATCCCGCACGTGACAATGCAAAAATCTGGCGTGAATAGGCATAAATAATTGAGAAGAAACTTGCGACAAGTCCAGCAAGACCCACAAAGTTAACAAAGCTCGCTAACCATGTGTGCTGACCATACACCGCAATGAGTGCATCAACTAAAGGTGCTCCCGAATTTTTTAATGCATTTGAACCCGCTGCGCCTGCACCCAAAAATAAAATTAAAAGTGCAAACGATGCCAATATCAACATTGAACCAATCAAACCGCGTGGTAACGAACGTACTGGATCTTTTGCTTCTTCGGCTGCCAGTGGTACCCCTTCAACCGCAAGAAAAAACCAGATGGCATAAGGTACTGCTGCCCATATTCCCATATAGCCAAACGGTAAAAAGTTACTCGCACCTGCATGAGAACTGACTGGAATATCAAATAAACGTGCGCTGTCAAAATGTGGAAGCATCGCGACAATAAATACCACGAGTGCAATACAAGCAACGGCGGTAATTCCAAACATGATTTTAAGCGCTTCACCTGCACCTTTAAGATGAATGCCCATAAAAACTAAATAGCAAATTAAATAAACGGCCCAGCCGCCAACTCCAAAGAGTGATTCGCAATATGAACCAATAAATACGGCAATGGCAGCAGGTGCAATTGCATATTCAATTAAAATCGCAGTACCTGTGAGGTATCCTCCAAACGGACCAAATGCAACGCGGGCAAAACTATAACCACCGCCAGCAGTGGGCAACATTGTTGACATCTCAGACATTACAAAGCTCATGCAGAGATACATAAACGCGACGATGACTGTTGCAATAAAGAGTCCTCCCCAGCCACCTTGTGCCAGTCCAAAATTCCAACCCGCAAAGTCACCCGAAATGACGTAAGAGACGCCTAGCCCCACTAAAAGTAACCAACCTACTGCCCCCTTTTTCAACTGACGTTTTGCAAAATACTCTGCGTCCTGTTGTAGAGCACCTACATCTACGCTTAATTCAGACTCTTTCATTGTCGTATTGCCTTATCGACCAAATTTACACCACCAATAGTTGCGCAAAAGATATTCATAAAACTTGACAGCAAAACATCTCCCCGACCACTTGAAGTCAAGTTGATTCATTTTTTCTTTTATAAGATCGACGGCATCTCAACACAGAACGTGTTTAAAAATTAAATTGAGGAGTTGGGTTATGTCTGTAGAACAAAATGAATTTTTAAGCCAAGTTCAATTACAAATACTGGCAGAACAAGCAATTAAGCAATATCCATCAGACTATCAAGGACAGGTCAAACTGCTATGTCAGTCTGAAAATGCAACCTTTCAGATTTCGACTGGATCTGCCCGATATGCACTTCGAATTCACCGCCCCAACTACCACAGCAAACTCGATATACAAAGTGAGCTTGAATGGTTAGATGCCTTAAATGCGAGTGGTATTCAAGTTCCTGTTGCGATTGCAGATCAATCTGGTGAGCGCGTCATCACTTTAAAACTATCGAATGATATTTATCGTTATGCGGTACTTTTCAACTGGGTGGAGGGCGATATGCCAACTGTTGAAGTTGACCCCACTGCATTTGAGCAACTAGGACAAATTACCGCAAAGCTACATGTACATAGTAAGACATGGCAAGCGCCTGAAAACTTTCAACGTATTGTGTGGAATCATGAAACCATGATCGGTGCGGATGGACACTGGGGAAACTGGAAAAATGCACCTCATTTAAGACCTCAAGATCACGGCGTGATTGAAGAAGCCATTGCACAAATTTCGAAAGATTTAAATTTCTTTGGTAAAACCCAAGAACGCTATGGCCTAATTCATGCCGATTTGCGTTTAACCAATTTATTACTACAACAAGAACGTATCGGTGTGATCGATTTTGATGACTGCGGCATGAGCTGGTTTATGCATGATCTCGCCGCTGCGATTAGCTTCAATGAACATTATGCAAATGCACCTCATTGGGTTGATTACTGGTTAAAAGGCTACGAGCGCGTAGGTCATATTCAGTCTGAAGAATATGAAATGATCCCAACTTTTATAATGCAACGCCGCATTCAAATGATGGCTTGGAATGGTTCTCACGCACAAACAGAAATGGCTCAAAGTCTTGGAGACCAATGGTCCAATGAAACTGTGCGTCTTTGTAAAAAATATCTAAACGGTCAAATGCCTGTAGGACTTTGAAAAGTGATTTAGATCGCTTTTCTTCATTTTCAATTTTTAGTTTTTAAATTTTATAGAATTTAAAGGAAGGGGTTATGCAAGCTACCCATCAACTGAGCAAAGTTGCCAAAGCACTATTACTCACCAGTAGTCTGGCAAGTATGATTGCTCTAAGCGCATGTAACTACAGCCCTCTACAAAACACATCTCCCGCAGTCGCTATTCCCAAAAAGGAATATATACAAAAAGGTCAATGGGACACTTTTAACTTTGACCAACTTAACCAATTAATTGCTAGCTATGGAAAAGATAGCCCAAACTACAATCCTGACAAACGCCCGTATATTGTCACTGACTTTGACAATACCTCGGTATTTTTAGACATCGAAGAAGCAACGTTAATTTATCAGCTTGAACACTTAGCATTTAATGTCACGCCTGAGCAGCTTAATCAGATTATTCGTAAAGGGATTAGCTCACAAAATTTTGAAGCGACCTACAATAACCAGCAAGGCCAAGCCGTCAATATTGATAAAATTGCCCCAGATATTATTGCTAGCTACACATGGCTTTATCACCACTATAGCGGTCTAAAAGGCAAGCAAACTCTGGATCAAATTAAACAAGATCCGCATTATCTCGATTTCATTACTAAAATGAGATATCTATATGCGGCAATTGGAGACACGTTTGATCATGAAGTTGCATATCCGTGGGTCACTTATTTATTTACTGGGCTTACCGAACAACAAGTCCGTAATTTGGTAAAAGCAACGGTGGCTTGGCAAATTCAGCAACCGATTGGACCCGTGACATGGACGTCCCCAGCAGCGCTTTCGGGCCAAGCAGGTGTTGTGAAAATCACTTGGGAAAATGGTTTAAGACCATACCGTGAAATGCAAAATCTATTTAAGGCCTTTCAGGATAATGGCATTGATGTCTATGTCTGTTCGGCATCTTTTATTGATGTGATTAAGGAAGTTATTTCTAATCCAGAGATTGGCTATAACATTAATGAAAAAAATGCCTACGCCATGGAGTTAGAACGAGATGCACAAAATCGAATTTTACCCGAGTTTCGTCATGGCTATGCGCAAACTCAAGGTAAAGGCAAAACCGCAACCATCCAGCGTTTTTTAGTCTCTAAATATGGTTATGGGCCAATTTTTATCGCAGGTGACAGTGAAGGCGATCAAAATATGATGCAAGATTTTACGGCGACTCAGAAGGTTCTGATTATCAACCGATTGCGCAGCCCAAGTTCTGATATTGGAAAGTTTTCTCAGCAGGCTGTACAGAGCTATGGTCACGCTAATCCTAAGTTTTTACTACAAGGTCGCGATGCCAATACAGGTCAATTTAGACCTTCAATGGCTAGTTTAAGTTATGGTGCACAAACGGCAAAAACTACAAAAAATTAGTATTTCACTTATTTTCTCATGCCTACAATACATGTTGTATGCATGAGAAGCTGCTTAATTTCTTGTTTTAGTTCTGCCCTTTTGCCTATCTCTAATGCATTTTCTGCCTTCTTTTAGTTCGCTACCCAACCTTAAATACAATGATTGATGTCTTCTTAAAGAGTCAAATCTGAAACTTAAAACAGCAACACATAAACCATTATTTTATAAATAGTTTTAACCACAAAAAATCATGGACGTAAGCAAAAACTGGTATGGCTTTTGCTTAATATAAGAATAGTTAGGAATAAATATCATGAGACTTGACATGTTACATCTCAACCCAGCTCATCTTGTCGATTCAAATATGTGTAATCAAGGTGTATTGTCTGCAGCCGCCTCTGGATTAAGCGAGTTTATTCGTCAAAAAGGTGCAGATGTTGATCGCGTTTTAGGTATTAGTGGTATTAATCCTGAACTTTTAATCAGCCCAACGTTGAGCTTACAACTACCCAATTATTGCAAGGTGTTAGAACAGGCGGCATTGGTTTCAGGTTGTGATAATTTTGGTCTGCATTATGGTCAACAGTTTCAACCGAAATCATTAGGGCTTATTGGTTACATCGGTCTTTGCTCAAACACATTAGAGTCTGCACTCATGAACATGACCAATAACTTTTATTTGCATCAGAAAGATACCCTCAATCGAATGGTCGATTTAGGAGATAGCTGGCGCATAGATTATCAAGTCCAACACGGCGCGATTTTAACTCGTCGCCAAGATGCTGAACTGACCATGGGCATGTTTATGAATGTGATCCGTGAAGTGATGGGCCCTCATTATTCACCACGCGCCATTCACTTTGAGCATACTCGACCTGAATTCTGGCAAGAACATAGCAAATTATTTAACGCGCCTGTTTATTTTGATCAACCATTTAACTCCATCATCATTTCAAAAAAAGACGTCCAGCATACTATGCCGGGACGCGATTCTATTTTATTAACAGTGATTCTAGATACGTTGCACCTACTCAATCGCGCTTCACCAAGTCAATGTCTTGCTGATCAGGTTCGCTCTCACATCCAACTTGAACTCAGTGAAGGTGAACCAAATCTTGAAAAAATCGCTCACGATATTGGTTTAACGAGTTGCACCCTTACCCGCCGTTTAAAAAATGAAGGACTGACCTTTACCCATTTAGTCGATCAGGTTCGTTGTGAATTGGCCGAACATTATATTAAGCAGAAAAATATTCCAATTTCAGAAATGGCATTCCTGCTAGGTTATTCAGAAGTAAGTGCTCTATCTCGTGCATTTAAGCGCTGGTTTGGTGTTACACCACGTCAATTAAGACACTAAATCATTGCAAATACAGGCCTTGAATAAAGGCCTTCATTTTAATAGCTGAGCAAATTAGACAAGAAAATACCCTTCAAATTAGATTTAACATCCAACTTGAAGGGTATTTTTTATAGAAGGTCTTACTTTAATTTTATTAAGGCTTGATCTAAAGCACCGACTAACCAATCGATATCTTTTGTTTGGAAGGCCAAAGGTGGGCGCAGTTTCAATACATTGCCATAAGGACCTGCAACTGAGGTTAAAACTCGATGAGTGTTTCTGAGCTCTTCAATAAGGTTCAAAGCCAATGCTTTATTCGGCTCTTTTGTAACTCTATCTTTAACCAGTTCAAATCCTATAAATAAACCAGCACCACGGACATCGCCAACCACTTCATGTTTATCCATAAGTTTAGTGAGTTCTTTTAGAAGTAGCCCTCCCACATATTTGCTATGGGTTTGCAATTCTTCTTCCTGAATCACTTTAAGTACAGCCTGTGCCGCTGCCATAGAAACAGGATTACCACCAAAGGTATTAAAATATGGAATTTTATCGCTAAAAGCAGCAAGGACTTCACTCTTGGCTAAAAGCCCTGACACTGGAACTCCGTTACCCATTGGCTTACCTGTGGTAATGATATCAGGCACAACATTGTGGCGACCAAAGCCCCAGAAAGAATCGCCAGTGCGCGCGAAACCTGGTTGTACTTCATCGGCAATAAAGATACCGCCATTGGCATGCACAACATCAACCGCTTTTTGTAAAAAGCCAACAGGATTAGGCATGACACCGTCAGAAGAAAATATTGAGTCCGCTAAAAAACCTGCAAACTTGATGCCTTTTGCATTCATATCATCAATTTGTTGTTGGATCTGCTGTGCGAACCATTCACCTAAATCATCAGTTTGTATCCGATAATAATCAGGTGCTGGAACTAGACGAGTTGTAGCATCTAAAGGTTGTTCAGTTCCCAGTGCTGGAGAGCATCCTGAGGTTAAACTACTGGTCCCATGATAGGCTTCTTGAGAAACAATAATTCCTGTACCGCCACTATATTCACGGGCAATACGAATCGCTAAATCATTGGCTTCCGAACCTGTACACATATACATGGCACGGTCAATTTCATCTGGAGTGGTTTGTAAAAGTTCTTCGGTATAATCCAAAATATTTTCATGTAAATAACGGGTATGGGTATTGAGCATTTTCATTTGCTCATTTACCGCTTCAATGACCGCAGGATGACAATGACCAATACTGGCAACATTGTTGTAAACATCTAGATATTTATGACCTGCTGCATCCCATAAATATTGCCCCTGACCTTTCACCAGATGCACGGGATTACGATAAAACAAGCGATAGGATTCACCTAAAATTTTATTTCTTTTATCTGTCAGTTTTCGGGTAGCATGATCCAGCTCAGCAGCATGTTCTGGACGAAAGCTATTGGTATCCATAATGGTTGAACGCGTACCCATGAATGACTCCTCTATTTATATTCAGCATACTTTTGCGCGAGACAATGACTGACGTAGGCAATTCATACTCTGATTCGACATATTTCAGTATTTGTTTGAAGTTACGCAAACCATATTGCTTAAGTATCTTGAAAAAAACTTGACCTCAGACCACTTAAGCCACAATTTGAAGTCAACTTATTGGTCTTATGCTTCAGGGTTTCACTACTCTTTTTTTCAATAACTCAAATTTGTTACCATTACACATCTGGAGTGACTCCAATTCGCTTTATACTATGGATGCCAATTTTCAAAGTTCATCCAGTTGTGTTCTTTTCTTGAATGACATTCATTTTTAAAAGACTTGAAATTGGTTAGATGACCAAACGTAAAATATTACTGATTTTTTAAGGGTTTAATACGCATGAATAGCGCTGAAATCATGGCTGACTTATCTTCTCACACACCTATGATGCAGCAATATCTCAAAGTTAAAACGGACTATCAACATGCGTTGCTGTTCTACCGTATGGGTGACTTTTATGAACTCTTCTTTGAAGATGCTCATTTAGCAGCCAAACTTTTAGGCATCACATTAACCCATCGCGGCAAAGCCAGTGGCCGACCTATTCCAATGGCGGGTGTTCCCTATCATTCAGCCGAAGGTTATTTGGCGCGACTTGTTAAAGCTGGGCGCACGGTAGCCATTTGCGAGCAAGTTGGAGAAGTAACAGGTAAAGGCCCTGTTGAACGTAAAGTTGTTCGTATTCTGACCCCAGGTACATTAACTGATGACGCATTACTCAGCAGTTATCAATCATCTAATCTCGTTTCATTGTGCATTCATCAAAACCAGATTGGTTTTGCTTTACTTGACTTGAGTGCAGGCATTTTTAAAGTTCAACAACAAGATTACAAGCCAGAGCAATTGCCTATTGAACTTGCGCGTTTAATGCCAAGTGAGATCTTGATTGATGAAGACTTGGTCGATACCAATATTATCGAACAAATTAAAAAGCATTTAGATTGCCCTGTTACTAAACGTCCAAATGTAGACTTCAACCTAAATAATGCACAAAAAACCTTATGTGATCAGTTTACAGTATCAACACTTTCAGGTTTTGGTTTAGACCCATTACCTTTAGCCAAAGCTGCTGCCGCTGCACTTATTCATTATGCAAAAGAAACCCAAAAAACTGCATTACCCCATATTCGCTCAATCCAACTTGAACAAAGTACCGACTTTATTGCGCTCGACCCAATTACGCGCCGCAACTTAGAAATTATCGAGCCATTATTTGAACACGGAACATCATTATTTCAACTGGTAAATGATTGCCAAACTGCAATGGGTGGCCGTCTATTAAGCCGCACACTCATGCAACCTGTGCGCGATACTGCATTGCTTGATGCTCGTTTAGATGCGATTGAGCAACTCATTCAGGGATATCACGAAAACCCAGTTCGTTTAGTGCTTAAAGAAATTGGTGATATTGAACGTGTGCTTAGCCGCGTTGCTCTAGGCAGTGCGCGACCACGTGATTTGGTGCAACTTCGTCATGCATGTGCACAAATTCCAGCTTTAAGAACGGCGTTAACTCCAGTCATTCAAGCGAAGAAATCTAAGTTATTAGTTCAATTAGATGAAGAGCTTGGAGACTTCAAAGCGCTTCATCAACATTTGATGGCAGCTATTGTTGAAAACCCACCAGTATTACTTCGTGATGGCAATGTAATTGCAGAAGGATATGATGCAGAGCTTGATGAATTACGTCAAATTCGCGATCATGCAGGTCAATTCCTCATTGATTTAGAAATTAAAGAGCGTGAACGTACTGGCATTAATACCCTTAAAATTGGTTATAACCGTGTAAGTGGTTATTACATCGAACTCACTCGCGCTCAAGCAGAACAAGCGCCAGCCGACTATATCCGTCGTCAAACTTTAAAGAATGCTGAACGCTACATTACCCCTGAGCTAAAGAGTTTTGAAGATAAGGTCCTGTCGAGTGAGTCGCGTGCACTCTCTCGTGAAAAAGCATTATTCGAAGCTTTGCTTGAAAACCTTCGCGAAAATATCGCTCACCTACAAATGATGAGTTCAGCAATTGCTCAAATTGATGTCATTGCAAACTTTGCTCATCAAGCACGTTTAAACAATTGGGCGCGCCCTGAATTTACTCCGGAAACGGGCATTAAAATTCAGGCAGGTCGCCATCCTGTCGTTGAAGCATTAAATAAAGCACCATTTACCCCAAATGATACTTTCCTTGATGCTCAGCACCGCATGGCAATTATTACCGGTCCAAACATGGGCGGTAAATCAACTTTCATGCGTCAAACGGCATTAATCAGTTTACTTGCTTATTGTGGTAGCTATGTTCCGGCTAAAGCGGTCAAACTTGGCCCAATTGACCGAATTTTTACCCGTATTGGTTCAGCCGATGATTTATCTACAGGTAAATCTACCTTTATGGTCGAGATGACAGAAACTTCGCAAATTCTGCATCATGCTACCAACCAGTCGTTGGTGTTAATGGATGAAGTTGGCCGCGGAACCAGTACCTATGACGGTTTATCTTTAGCATGGGCATGTGTGGTCGATTTAACCAAGCGCGTAAAATGTTTATGTTTATTCGCGACTCATTATTTTGAGTTGACCGAACTTGGTAGTGAAGCAGGAATAGATAACTATCATGTCACGGCGCAAGAACTGAATGGCAATCTGATTTTATTGCATAAAGTTCAGCAAGGCCCTGCAAGTCAAAGTCATGGTTTACAGGTCGCAAAATTAGCAGGTATTCCTGCCAATGTTATTAAAGAAGCGCAGAAACGTTTGCGCATTTTAGAAAAACAGCAGCAGCAACATCTACAAACCAGCTTTCAAAATGATTTGTTTGCTCCACCAGATGCAAACTCTGGTTCACAAATCATAGAGAAAGTTGTCGAGATCGAAGTTTCATCCCCTGCTCTAGATTTACTTAAGCAAATTGAAGTCGATAACTTATCGCCTCGTCAGGCGCTTGAACAACTCTACGAGCTGAAAGCTGCGCTCAAATCTTAATAAAGCACGTTCGAATAAGCAGGCTTAGGTCTGCTTATTCATATTGGAGAATAATATTTATATGATCTTAAGATCTTTGCAAAGTTCAGAAATTGATCTTATTTGGCAGCAGATTAGCCGCCGTGAATTAATTACTCAAAACTACATACAAAAACAGCAACAGTTAGAATTGGTTGATTGTTTTTTTGATGTACAAAATTGGGACTCATACCATCTAGAAAATGACCCACCTAAACTCAAACAGCTCTTTGAACAAGGTTCAATATTTGTCGGTGCATTTAACGCCTCTGAAAAACTCGTTGGTGTGAGTGTAGTCTCAAATCAAGTCATAACAGACTATCCTCACGCTAAATTACTCCATTATTTCTATGTCGATGCAGACCAGCAAGGTCAAGGCATTGGTGCTAAGCTAATGCAAGCCGCAAAAGAGTCCGCCAAGCAACTCGGTGCAAAACAACTGTATATTTCAGCAACTCCAACTCGGCGCACTGTAGACTTCTATATAAAGCATGGTGCAGAACCTCTAAGTGCTCCAGATCAACAACTTTGGCAGCTCGAACCTGAAGATATCCATTTACTATGTAAGCTTTAGCTCTAAAAATTTAAGTTTTTTCAGGAAAAAAGCCGTAAATCAAAATTTGTAAAACAAAAAATGAAAAGTTAAGGTATTTATTAAAATAGATGCCTTGACTTAAATGACATCTAAATAATTAAATAAAATATTTTTTAAGTTATTGTTTTATAAAATATATTATTATTTTAATTTTATAGACTATGCTCTGCTAAGTTTACAAGATATGTTTGATTATCAACGTATTAACTTATCTTCATATGCATGAATAAAGAATATCAATAAAAGCAATTGTTTGTTTACCCCTTTTTTGCCTAAAATAAGCTATTCGAAATGAAACCATATTTTTTAGGTAGCTGTCGCCATGACCTTTGTTGTCACTGAAAATTGTATTAAATGTAAATACCAAGATTGCGTAGAAGTTTGTCCTGTAGACTGTTTTTACGAAGGTCCGAATTTCCTAGTGATTAATCCGGATGAATGTATTGACTGTGCATTATGTGAACCAGAGTGCCCGGCAAATGCAATTTTCTCTGAAGATGAGTTACCTGAAGGCCAAGAAGTATTTATTGAATTAAATGCTGAACTTTCTCAAAAATGGCCTAACATTACTCAAATTGGCGACCAACCAGCTGACCGTGAAGAATGGAACGGCAAACCTGATAAATTACAATATCTTGAAAAGTAATTTCAAAAAAGATCAGCAACCGCTGATCTTTTTTTATACCCTATTCAAACATTTCATTGCAAATTCCTCGTAATTTGTGCACTGTTTTGCATTAAAATACCCGCAATATTTATAAGTGCTTAATTTTTCTTATGCGGAAGTTTTTGCAGAGTTTAGTACCCTTATGCATAATCCCAGCGGTTATGGTAGGTTGTGTCAGCTCTCCCCAACACACAACAACAGGCAAAACCTCTCCAAGTGGTAAACGAATCTTTATTCCACAAGAGCGCGTTATTATCGAGCGCCCAATTCCCCCTAAAGTTGAGCCTGCATCTTATCGAAGTTGGTTAAGTTCTGGTGAAAATTACCAGCGTGTTCGTGAATACGAAAAATTCTTAACCCGAAATAATGTTGCAGGTATTGTGCCAAGCTTTGAATTATTACGTTCAGCACGTGATTGGCAAAAATGTGGCCGCTCAGAATATGCTGTACCTAATCGCGAATTATGGGGAAATTCTTTATCTACCCTACGCGTATTTAAATATTTAGTTGCAGCAAAAGTTCTTACCGACTTTGAAGTGACTTCGGTTTACCGAGATTTACCTTTAAATGAATGTGCAGGTGGCGCAAGCTCATCTAAACATTTATTTAACTCGGCAATCGATTTCCGTATTGGTCCTGAGTTCCCACAAGCTCAAGATTATGCATTTATCGAAAATACCAAGTTTAAACTTTGTCAGTTCTGGGCTCAGCATGGTCAAAGCTTAAATATGGGTATTGGTCTATATAGTTCCGGGCAAATTCATATTGATACTCAAGGCTATCGTACTTGGGGCCCTGACCTCACCCGAAACAGTTCGATGTGTAATTTCTAATAAAAAAACTCCTTTCAACTGAAAGGAGTTTTTTATTGTTCATTTCCCAATCAACCAAAATTTCTTAAAACGAAGATTTTTGCACTCTATGCATAAACGTTTAAAATAGCCCGATCAACATATAGGTAAATTTGATTATGCAGCAGATGTGGACAGACATTGACCAATATATCGATTCACATTTAATTCCCGAAGACCCGCGACTCGAATATGCATTAAAGAATACCGACGAACACGGCTTTTCAAATCATCTTGCAGTAGCTCCTAACCAAGGTATGTTCTTGCAGATGCTTATTCAAATGAATAAATGCAAACGAGTTTTAGAAATCGGAACCTTTGCTGCATACAGTACCATCTGGTTAGGTCGTGCCTTACCTGAAGATGGTTATTTACTCACAATAGAAGGCCGTGCTACTCATGCCGAAATGGCACAGAAAAATATTGATCATGCCAATCTTCCTGTAAAAGTTGATCTTCGAGCTGGTCGTGCTGCAGATATCCTTTCTGCGATTGATCCTCAATCTATCGAGCCTTTTGATTTTATTTTCATTGATGCAGATAAACAGGGTTATCCTGAATATTTAGAATTGAGTCTGAAATTCTCAAGATCAGGTACGATTATCGTACTCGATAATGTAATTCGAGCAGGTGATATTTTAAATCCTGACAATAAAAAACCGAGTATTGAAGGCATCCGTGAAATGTTTAAAGCCTTAGAAAATCATCCGCAAATATTGTCTTGTACAGCCTTACAAACAGTTGGCTCAAAAGGTCATGATGGCTTCGCAATTGCAATTGTGAAATAATGGTTAAAAAATCATCTTTTTTATTTTATTATTTATAATCAATTAATTACTTTTATTACTGTTGCTTTTCCATATAGTTATCCACAAGATTTGCGGATAACTATATGCAAATCTCATCATTTAGCTACAAGTAATGGAACAGTCGCGTTTCGGAATATGGTTGTCGCAATACTTCCCAAGAAGAATTGATGAATTTTGCTATGACTAAATGCCCCTAACACAATGATTTGAATACCGTGTTCTTGTTGGTACTCTAAAATATTTTGTGCAACATCACCATAACGGTAAACGGTGACTACATCTAGACCCGCTTGTTTAAGATAATGTTCTGGTTCATTTAATATCTCTGGATGATCACCTACATACACCAAATGACATTGCAGTGTTCGCAATAAGTCACTTTGGGCAATACGGCGCATCATTTTTTGACAAGTTGGCGAATATTCATAAGCAAAGATAAATCGTGTTGGCACTTTAAAGTTTTCACCAATGGTCAAAACAGTACAGTTCGCACCACGAATGAAGTTTTCAACATTGCTACCGATTGGTTTGTGTTTCTCGGCTGCTCTTTCCCCGACTCGACCTAAAATAACGATGTCATTTTCATGTAAGAGATTAAAACTTTGTTCTAAAAAATCACCTTTTTCTTGAATTTTTGAACTGGTAATTCCGTGTTTTTCTTGAATAAGATCAGAAATGTGACGAAGTAAATTATTACTATAATCTAACGCGAGTTCACTTTGTTTTTGCTCTAGCTCAGCTAACTCTTTTAGCAGCATTGCATTGCTTTCAAAGCCGATTACCCCACTGATTTCACCAAGATGATAACTGGCTGGGTAATAGTCCAGAATTTGTAATAATACAAGTTCCCGTCCGGTTGCTTTAGCAACCCATGCTGCTGCATCTGCAATAGCATTAATACACGGTGATGAGTCAATACACGCAATAACACGGTTCATGTTAGCCTCTCTTCTTCAGGTCTATTGCCTTGGAGATTATTATTAAAACTTAGCTTTAACTTAACATAGATAAAAATTGGTATGTTAAGGTTTATGTATAAAAATCAACTTTTTTGTTTAAAGATCAAACATTTTATTACATTCTTAAGACTGCATTATTCTCTTAAACGAATAAATTTTGCTGGATTTCCGCCCACAATATGGTACGGCTCAACATCTTTAGTCACCATACTATTCATCCCGACCACAGCATGTTTACCGATTTTTATACCGTCTTTGATCCCCACATGCGCACCCAACCAAACATCTTGCTCAATTTCGATTCCTTTGGACGTAACTGGCTGCTGGTAAAGTGGACGGTCTAGTTGCATCCCATGGTCAAATGCATATAAATGACAATACGCGGCAATACGGACTTGGTCATGCAATTTTATGCCCGTTCGTCCCCCATCTAAAATACAATGATGGTTAATCGCGACTTCATTGCCGATTTCGAGTGGTCCATGCAATGTGCAATCAGCCGCAATAAAACTATTATCCCCAATAATAATTTTGCGGCCTGGTTCAGCAAAAATATGTGCTAGCGGTGAAATAAAACAATTTTCACCAATCTCAACTGTTTCCATATCCATTAAATAAGCTTGATATTCCTTTTGCCACTCTTCAGCCCAAGCACGGTTTTTAGGTTTTAAAGTCCAATATAACCATGGCATATAGTTTAAGCGGTGCTTATGTTGCTCACGATATTTCAGTAAGGAATCAGTCATCAGTTAATTCCTCTTCAATTTTTAATTCTTCACGACCACGTGTTACGTCTCTGAGTTTTAAGGCGAGCGGTTCAATTTGATGTATCTGTAGTCTCGCTTCGATATCTACACCTGTTGCCGTATAGGTTTCCTGATATTCAATCTGTTGTTGAGTCAGTTCATATTGAAATATTGCCCACTCATTAAAATGACAAGAAAAGTGAATCGTCTTCTTTGCAATCAGTTCAATACGTTCAGCCAATAATAAACATTGTCCAGCACAGCCACCGTATGCTCTAACAAGACCACCCGTTCCCAGTTTTATACCGCCATACCAGCGGTTAACCATTACAATAATATTCGTCAGGTCATTCCCTTCAATGGTCGCCAAGATTGGACGGCCTGCTGTTCCTGACGGTTCACCATCATCGTTAAAGCGTACGTTATGCCCAATTTTCCACGCCCAACATTGGTGAGTGGTCGAGATATCCTTGTTGTATTCTAAAAATTCTTTAACCTGCTGTTCATTTTCTATTGGCGCAGCAATCGCCTGAAATCTACTTTTTTTAATTTCTTCTTCAAATGTAATCTGTGATGCAATCGTAAAAGCCATAAATAAGATAAAGCACAATAAAAATCAAATTATAACGTGAATTTAATAGAATCAAACCTATAAAAAAGCCCCGAATCTCGGGGCTTTTTTTATTATCTTTCTCGTAACGCTTCTTTGGCTTTATTAAATGGTTTAAGTAAGTAATCAAGTACTGTTTTTTGACCAGTACGAATATCTACTGTTGCCACCATACCCGGTGTAATACCAAACGCTTTACCTTCTTTATTGTAAAGCTTGTCAGAATCAGTGCGGATATAAACACGATAATAGAATTGGTCCTGTTTCACTTCATCACGAATCGTGTCTGGTGAAATAACCGTAACTTTACCTTTTAAACCACCATAAATTGAGTAGTCATAGGCCGTGATCTTAACCAGTGCTTCTTGTCCCGGACGAATAAAGGCAATGTCGCGCGGCAAAATACGCGCTTCAATCAGCAATTGCTCATCAATCGGTACAATCGTCATCAGTTTACCGTTTTGTGGAACAACACCACCATGAGTAGTCACCGCAATTTCTTTGACCACACCACGTACCGGTGCTCTGAACACTGCACGGTCTAAACTGTCACTACGACCCAGTACAATTTGTTGTTGCGTTTCGCTATCCGTATTCGCTTTAGATAACTCTTCACGCGCTTTCACATAGTACTGGTTCTGCGCATCATTCATTTTGTTTTGCAAATCATTTGCTTCACGACGTAAACGTAAAACCTCAACCTCACTTGCTGCACCTTTAGCAACCAGCGGTTCTGTCATCGCCAGTTCTTGTTGCACAAGTTGCAACGCCTGTCTTAAACCTGCAAGGGTTTGTTCAAGATCAGCACGACGCGAGCGATATAATGCAGTTTCCTCTTGTACTAACTTTGGTTCTTTCATCACAATTTCAGGAAAAACCAAAGGTGTACCGTTTACTTCCGCACGTAAACGCGCTGCTGTCGCTTGAGCAGAGATCAGTAAAGATCTTGATTCACCAACATTTGATGCAAAACGGGTTGGATCGAGCTGCGCAAGAATTTCGCCCTTTTGAACAATGTCACCTTCTTGTACATTCAGCTTAGTTAGAATACCGCCTTCTAAAGACTGGATGACCTGTTCTTTAGATGATGGAATGACTTTACCTGTACCAGTAGAAACTTCTTCAAGTTTAAATACCCACGCCCAGATAAAGAAAATAACCAAGCCAATGCCCACAATCCAGATCACTAAACTGGCACGTGGTAAGGGTGGCTCACTATAAGAGACATTCATTGAACGGGTGAGTTGTTGTTCTTGTTGTGGTTCGCTCATGAATTACCTCCTTGGCTCACTTGTTTTTGTTGGGCTGTTGATTGATTGAGTACTTGATCTCTTGGACCGTCCATCACGATCTTGCCTTCATTCACGACAATAATACGGTCTACAAGTTCTAATACAGCGCGGCGGTGGGTCGCAACGACCAAAGTACGATGCGCCAGCCAACCTTTTAAATGATCAATCAGTTGTTTCTCTGCCACGTCATCAATGGCTGCTGTCGGTTCGTCTAACAATAAAATGTTAGGTTGACGAATCAATAGACGAGCCAGTAACAACGCTTGTTTCTGACCACCAGAGAAACCAACACCACCTTCTAAAATCAGGTGATCTAGCCCTTCTTTTTTCTCTTGAACAAAAGGTAATGCACCAGTCACTACTAGCGCACGAAGAATCTCTTCATCCGTTGCAAGCGGCGCACCTAAAGTGAGGTTTTCACGAATCGTACCGTAGAAAAGATGCGCATTCTGGTTAAGTAAACCCATATCACGACGTACATCAGATGGATCAATTAATGAAAGATCGAGACCATCTAAATGTACTGCGCCTTGAGTTGGAACTTGCATACCCGATAGAAGCTGGAGCAGTGTTGATTTACCTGCACCGTTACGCCCTAATATGGCAATTTTTTCACCAGCACGAATTTTTAAATGACGGATTGCCAAACTTGGTTTTGGGTCTTCTTCGCCATATTGGAATAAGACATTTTTTAATTCGTAATCGCCATTTAAAACTGCTTTGTGTACCAGATGCGAACGATCTGCCTGATCGATCGGACGTTGCATGAGCTCATCAAGGCTTTGTTTGGCAACTTTTGCTTGCTGTAAACGACCTAAAACACCTGTAATCTGTGCAATCGGTGCCAACATACGTGAAGATAAAATAGAACAAGCCACTAACGCACCTGTTGTCATTTCACCTTCCATCACGGCAAAACATCCTACCAACACCACAATTGCATAGGTTAAGCCTTGAAGCATTTGAGTCCATGCCATTAAGGTACCGACAATTTTACGCTGTCTCATCCCGATATCGGCTGAAACTTCGTTCATGTGGTTCCACTGGTTTTGGAAGCGAGACTCAGCACGTAATAGCTTAATGTCTTCAATGCCCTGCACCGCTTCAACAAGAATAGCATTACGGATTGAAGATTCTCTCATGCCCTCTTGTGCGAGTTGCGCTAACTTCTTCTGTGCCAGAATACCCGGCAAAAGCATAAGCGGTACAACCAGCAGCATCACCCAAAACAGTTTCCCACCAATAATCGCAAAAATAATCAGGAACAGGAAAAAGAATGGGAAATCGGCAATTGCACTAATGGTGGTTGAAGTCACCAGTTCACGCACACCTTCGAGCTCGCGAATCTGGGAAATAAAACTACCGGTAGATTTTGAACGATCTTTATTCTTGATACGTAAGGCATGACCAAATACACGATCAGACACCCGTAAGTCAGCACGTTTACCAATAATATCGGATAAGTACACCCGTGATATACGCAAGGTAAACTCAAAAAGTGCTGCAATCAGTACACCACCTGCCAGCACCCATAGAGTCGGGATAGACTGAGATGGAACAACACGGTCATACACTTGCATTGAGAAAATAATGGTTGCCAGTGCCAATACGTTGGCAATCAGTGAGGCAAACATAATATCAACGTAGCGTTTCCAGTCTCTTAAAACAATCGACCAGAACCAGCTTGCTTCGTATGGTTTGATATATTCGTCAATACGCGCATCGGGAATAGACGTTTCAGGACGTAGGATGTAGACATTCTTAATTGTTGTTTTTAAGACATCTAAGCTTAAATTTTGGGAAAGGCCGTGATCTCCACTAAACTGAATACTGACATTTCCTTGAGTATCGGCCTTATCAATTACACCAACTTGTCCGTCATTAAACTCGACCATGACAGGTAAACGCCATGGATTAAGTAAATCTAATGAAAAAGGTACTTTACGTAAATTGAGACCAACCTGACGGGTCATTAACTGCAAAACATCATCAAGGTTTTGATTTTGGTTCCAGTCAAGTTGTAAACGAATTCTTTCTTCTGAAGGCTCAATTCTATAATGTTTAGCAATCGTTAAGACCGCCTGTAACCAGGGCTGGTAGTTTATTTTTGTCATCATGGTTGTACTTCGAACCCCTGAATTGAAATATTATTTAAGTCATAAGCTTGGCGGGAACGTCCTGTTGCTGCGATGTACTGAACAATACTGCTGTAGATGTCATAACGTGCAGTTTCAAGTTCTGAATTGGCACTATGAATCGCTTGTTCAGCATTCAATAAGTCAACCAATGAACGGGTACCGAGTTTGTACTGCTCTTGATAAAGTTCGCGTGTACGAACTGTCGTCGCTTGGCGGTTGGCTAAAACCTGCATTTGACGTTGTTTATTTTCAATTTGTTCACGGCTGGTTCTGATCTGATCGAGCACATCCAGATACACAGAATTCACTTTAGATTTAGCGGCTTCTTCTGCATAACTTGCCATTTTTACTTGGGAAGAAACTGCCCCACCTTGATAAAACTGACTGGTGGCTTCAAGCATGATGGAACTATATAAACCGTCATCTTCATCATTGTTTGGGTTTTTTCCATTAATGGCCTGACTGACCGAGCCTTTCACTGCCAAAGTTGGATAACGTGTTAAACGGGTCTGTTCCTTTTGGGCTTTAGCCACTTCAATGCCCGCTTGTGCTGCGATCATTTTTGGAATGGTATTAAACTCAGGTTCACCATATAGATCAGATACTTTCACCAAATCATCTGAAATAATCCAACCTGTACGTGAAACATCACCACCCAACAATGTCCTTAAATGTTGTTGGTACTGACGTAATAAAGATTGCTGTGCAATCAAGCCGGACTGCGCAGCTTGTAAATAAGATTGAGCTTGGATTGGGTCAGCCTGACTACTAATACCAGCATTTGCACGTAAATTAGCGATTTCCTGAATTCGCTGAATACCTGCAATTTGCTGCTCGGCAATTTTATTTAATTGGAGATAGCGCTGAATATTGATAATCGACTGAGCCACATCAAGTGCAATATCGTCAATACTGACCAAAACATTCGCCTGTTCGACTTGGAGTTTGGCCTTCTCAACCGATACACCCGATTTGACTTTACCAAAATCATAAAGCATTTGAGTTGCGTTTAAAGTCAATAACTGCCGACCACGCTCACCACTACTCAAGTCACCTGTGGTAATACCACCTGAAATTTGAGGATAATAACCCGCCTTCGCAACATCAATACCAGCATTTTGGCCAGCTAAAGTTGAAATGGCTTGGGAAATATCAGGGTTACGCTGAATCGCGATTTTCACCGCTTCCTGCAGTGTCATTTTCCTTGATGGCAAATTTGAATAAGATGAAGCTGCTCTATCATTGAGTTGAACAGTCGGAAACTCCTGCACTCTAGAACGATCTAGCCTAAAATTACTCAACTCTTGCATCTTAGCGACTTTAAATTCATCACTACTTTTAGGGGCAAAAAGTTGTGATAAGTTGTCTTTTAATGTGTGATATTGCTCACTTGGTTTAGCGGCATATATCACCATAGGTACATGCAGTGAAGTTAAAAGCATCAACCCTTTCAGGAAAGCTGGCTTTTTACATGTCCTTTTTACTCTTCTCTGGTTATATCCAATCATGCTTGTCTTGTTGATCTTGTTTGTTATCGTTTAAAAGCTTTTACATTCTACATATTTTTTTGCATAAAGAAGCATAAATGCAGGAATAATTCACACATTACTTTTTTATCAACTAAAGATTCTAATTTATTGTTTTTAAAAAATAAATATAAAAAAACTAAAAAGAGGCACTGACCTCTTTTTAGCCAAATAGATTAACTTTTTTATTTAAACTGTAAAATCGTCACCTAAGTAGACTTTACGTACCTGTTCGTTATCCAGAATTTCTTGTGGAGTGCCTTCTGCAATTACCGCACCTTCGCTCACAATATACGCACGTTCACAGATCGCCAAAGTTTCACGTACGTTATGGTCTGTGATGAGCACACCAATACCACGATCTTTTAAGGTCTGAATAATATCTTTAATATCACCCACCGAAATTGGATCGACACCAGCAAATGGTTCATCAAGTAACATAAACTTAGGATCAGCAGCCAATGCACGTGCAATTTCAGCACGGCGACGCTCACCACCAGACACACTCATTCCCAATGAATCTTTAATATGACTGATTTTAAAGTCATTCAATAATTCAGTAAGACGTTGTTGGCGCTGTTGCTTATTTAAGTCTTTGCGTGTTTCTAAAATAGACATAATATTTTCAGCAATGGTCAGCTTTCTAAAAATAGAAGCTTCTTGCGGAAGATATCCGATCCCTTTACGTGCCCGTTCATGCATTGCTAAATCGGACATATCAAGATCATCAAGGTGAATTTCACCTTTGTCCATACGCACTAGCCCAACAACCATATAGAAGCTTGTTGTTTTTCCTGCACCGTTAGGGCCAAGCAAACCAACAATCTGTCCACTTTGCATACTAAAAGATACGTCTTTGACGACCCAACGTTTACTATAGTTTTTTGCTAAGTGCTTAATACACAAAGTTTGGGGTTGAAGAGCTTGTTGCATTAGTCACGCGCTCCTGGGAAACTTTTTGAAGTTGATGGCGGAATAATAATTTGAACACGGTTTGATGATGAACCTTGAGCTTCAACATCGCCTTTGTTCATACTATATTTCAATGAGTTACCACGGATGCTTGAACCATCTTGATATAGATATGCACCACCAGTTAAAGTAATAATGCCTGTATCTGCATTATAAACAATGGTTTGCCCCTCACCTCGTGCAACGCCCTTATCAGCACTAATTTGCTGTTGGAATTTAGACGGTCTACCCTTGGCAGTAATCGTTTGAATTTCACGTTTAGAGTTTAGCGTAGCAACAATTGAGTCGGCTTGAAGCTTCATCGTACCTTGTTCAATCACGACATTACCCGTATAAGTCGTTAAACCCGTTTTCTCATTATAAGTTGCACGGTCTGCCACTAACGAAATTTGTTGATTACGGTCAGACGGTAAAGCAAAAGTCGAAGCAGATGATAAAGCAACGAATGTAATTACCGCAGCTTGTTTTAGGAAAGCTGAAGAACGTTTTAAATTAAGACTTTGGTGCATACTTTCCTCGAATATTAAAAAATTCGTACTGACCATTATTCAAATTAGCTTTTAACCCTTTGCTGACAAACTCGGCTTGCGGAGATTGAACAACCACTTGGTGATCTGTTTCAATTTCTCTGGTTTTTGGATATCCAGTTAACTCATCAGTTTGGAATTCAATCTTCCCTTGTGGCGCCAGTTTAGTTGCGACCACATCACCCGATAAAATAACTTTACGGTTATCATCATAACCATTTGCCTGTTTTGCAAAGAATGTCGCATCAACTTTGCCATCTTTATACATCGAGGCATTAAGTTGATCCAACTTTGATGTTTTTTGTTGCATATCCTGTTCAAGCTGACGAACTTCAGCACGAATATACAAATTGCCTTGATCATCAGTTTGAGTCAAATGGACGCCCTGCGCTGAATATGTCATATTCTTCGCAGAACCAATGTCTAGTTTTTTTGCCTTGCCACTATAGTAGTAGTAACCACCACTTATAGCAGCAACCACTACAGCAACAATTGATAAAACTCTGGTATCCATGAGCAGGAATAGCCTACCTTTTTAAGTAATCTTATTATTAATGCGGTACTGCAAGATATTTTTCAAGAAGTTCTTGGTAAATGCCTTTTGCGATCAGCAACATATCACAGACTTCACGAACAGCACCACGCCCACCCATCGATTGCGTAACTAAATGCGCACGGCGACGTACTTCTTCATGACCATTTGGCACAGTAACACTCATACCTGCGATTGCAAAAGCAGATAAATCAGGCCAATCATCGCCCATATATAAGCAATCAGACGGCAAAATATTAAACTGCGCACATGCTTCACGAAGTGCTGAGCCTTTGTCTTCACGGCCTTGAAAAACGAGGTCTACACCTAAATCAGACATACGTTTTTCAACAATATTACTTTTTCTGCCTGTAATAATGATAACTTTCATGCCGGCTTGCTGTGCAAGCTTCATTCCTAAACCATCACGAATATCGAATGATTTAATTTCATCGCCACTATTAGTTAAGGTTACGAAGCCATCACTCAAAATACCATCAACATCCAGAACCAATGCCTGTAAATGACGTGCTTGTTCTAACAATGCATAAGATGCCATTGATTAATTTACCCCTGCCTGAATAAGGTCATGCATACTAATTACACCAATCACTTTGTTTTGGTCATCTACCACCACAAACTGACTAATTTTTTTCAGGTTCAGCTGTTGTAGAGCTTCTACCGCACGTGCTTCTTGAGAAATCGTTGATGGTTTTTTTGTCATCACTTCTGAAACAGGCAAATTCACATCGAAACCTTGCTGTTTATCAATTAAACGGCGCAAGTCACCATCGGTGAAAATACCAAGCAAATGTTCTTGTTCATCTACAATTGTCGTCAAGCCTAAACGTTTATTAGAAATTTCATAAAGCACTTGATTCATTGGTGTATCTGGTGAAACTTTTGGCAGTTCATCGCCTGTATGCATCAGATGTTTTACATGTAAAAGTAAGCGTTTACCCAACGCACCTGCTGGATGCGAACGGGCAAAATCATCTGCGGTAAAACCACGTGCTTCAAGTAAAGCGACAGCCAGTGCATCACCCAATACTAAAGTTGCTGTCGTACTCGACGTAGGCGCCAAACCTAATGGGCATGCTTCGTCAGACTCACCTAAAGTTAAAGCAATGTCTGCGTTTTGCGGCATTGGGCCTTTATCATCACGGCTAATGGTAATAAGAGGAACGCCAAGATGTTTGATGAGTGGCATCAACATCATGATTTCATCACTTTTTCCAGAGTTGGAAATCGCAATTAAAACATCACCACGAACCAGCATTCCCAAATCACCATGTCCAGCTTCGCCCGGATGCATAAAGAAAGATGGTGTACCAGTTGAGGCAAAAGTTGCAGCCATTTTACGGCCAATATGCCCTGACTTACCCATGCCAGTGATCACAACACGACCTTTACACTGTAACAATATTTCACAAGCTCGGTTAAAACTGTCACCAATTTGTGTTGCTAACACGTCTAAGGCTTGTTGCTCAATACGCAATGTTGCTAATGCGCTGCTTTGGAAATCTGTAGGATTGGGCATACGAGTTTGACTCAAAATAATTGATCTGATCTCTTGTGAAGATCGGTGATTTTAATCAAAAGATTTGGGGGCATTCTAACATAACTCAATCATCTACACGTTTTTAAATGTATAAGATTTCACAAGCTTATAAAATTCTTGCATAAACCTTTGTGAAAAATGATGCATCAGTTATGATGTAACACTGTTTTTGTTGAGTGTTTGAAAACCCTTATGCAACCGTTTGTTTTATATAACTCTGAGCAACGAAAAAAAGTTGAATTTGTACCTCGCAAAGAAGGTCACATCGATATGTACGTCTGCGGTATGACCGTTTACGACTACTGTCATATCGGGCATGCTCGAGTTATGGTTGCATTTGACTACATTATTCGTTTCTTGCGTAGTCAGGGCTGGAATGTTCGCTACATTCGCAACATTACCGACATTGACGACAAAATCATCAAACGTGCGAATGAGAATGGTGAAACAATCCAACAACTCACTACTCGTTTCATCGATGCAATGAATGAAGATGCAGCGAATCTAGGCTGTTTAGCTCCTGATGAAGCACCTAAAGCAACTGAATATATCGACCAGATGCAAAATATGATTGGCAATCTGGTGAATAAAGGCGCTGCGTACCCTGCTTCAAACGGCGATGTTTATTTTGAAGTCACCAAATTTGAAAAATATGGTCGCCTCTCTGGCCGTAAGCTTGATGATATGCAAGCAGGCGCAAGTGAGCGTGTTGATGTAGAAGTTGAAAAGAAACATCCTTTTGACTTTGTACTTTGGAAACATGCAAAAGAAAATGAACCATCTTGGGCATCACCTTGGGGTAATGGCCGTCCGGGTTGGCACATTGAATGTTCTGCAATGTCGACTTGCTGCTTAGGCAATCACTTTGATATTCATGGTGGTGGTTCAGATTTAATGTTCCCGCACCATGAAAATGAAATTGCGCAAAGTGAAGCTTCGACTGGTGAGCAATATGTAAACTATTGGATGCATGTTGGCTTCATTAACGTTGATGGTGAAAAGATGTCTAAATCTTTAGGCAACTTCTTTACGATTCGTGACGTGATGGAGAAATTCCACCCTGAAGTGATCCGCTATTTTATTGTATCTTCACACTATCGTAGTCCTGTGAACTTCTCTGATGTGGCACTGAAAGAAGCAAAAACTTCTTTAACTCGTTTCTATCACTCATTTAAAGCTTACCAACAAGTTTACGGTCAAACGACAACTGAAACGCTTGATCAAAGCTTTATTGAACGCTTTAACAATGCAATGTGTGATGACTTCAACACAGCCGAGGCAATGGCGGTATTGTTTGAACTGAACAAAGAGTTAAACCGTGCTGTAAAAGAAGAGCAAGCTGACCAAGCAACTGTGCTTTATTCGACATTACGTCACCTCACCAACATTTTAGGTTTAGTACAACACAATGTAGATGATTTCTTAAAATCAGATATTGGACAAGAAGCACTTACTTTGTCTGATGCTGAAATTGAAGATTTTATTCAACAACGTGTTGATGCGAAAAAAGCAAAAGACTTTGCTAAAGCAGACGGTATTCGTCAATCTTTACTCGACCAAGGTGTAGTACTTGAAGACACTCGTCAAGGTACAGTTTGGCGCCGTGCTGATTAAATGTTCAATTAAATCACAAGAGTGTTGACACTTTAGTGAAACACTCTATAATGTGCTCACATTGCGGGAATAGCTCAGTTGGTAGAGCATAACCTTGCCAAGGTTGGGGTCGCGAGTTCGAGTCTCGTTTCCCGCTCCAAAATTTAAAGACCACTTAATTCGAAAGAGTTAGGTGGTTTTTTATTGTCTATAGATTAATTTTGACTGGTTAAAATGGATATTAAAAATACTTTATATTCTGCTACAACACCACCCTCTTTAGTGGCTAAATTTCCTATATCAATTTTCAGTATGAGATGAGTCTTATATAATTTATTAATAGATGAAAATATTGGACTAAGACAGAATTCGCTCCAACTATATTAACTCTAAAGATGACAAAATAATTATAGTTTAAATATTATTTAATAATGGATGTTTTCAGAACTCAAACCAAATGTTAAAGTATGTAAATCCTGACTTTCAAATAAGTGATTTAAAACAGGTGATTTGGTTATCGTTGTATGCGACGAGTAATACGAAAGCAACCTTCAAGAAATTGAATACAAAAAGCAACGATAGGTATTTAGAACCCTTAAACCCTAAATGACATGAAAAGATCTTACACTTCATAAAGGAAGTAAATGGGTTGTAAAAGTCTTCGGGTAATCTAGAAACGTTTGAGGACTTAAATGGCTAATAAAAATATATTAAATGAAAAAGAAAGAGAAAATAACGGACTAGATACTCAATTAAGATTCCATTATCAAGCTGATTGGGCAATAGTCTATTTATTAGAAAAATTATTGAAAGAAGAAGAGTTCGTAATTTTTGTTGAGTATCATGAGGATGTTATTTGCTCCAACTCCACTCATCTACACGATGATGTCGAATTTGAGTTTTATCAAATCAAAACTACTGAAGCTAATTTTACAATAGATAATCTCTGCAAGTATGAAGTTGGTGGCAACTCTATAATTGGAAAAATGATTTTAGGCGTTGAAAATAAATTATTTAAAAAAAATGTTAAAAAATTATGTCTTTTAACTATTAGTGATATTAATTTCAAAACGAAAATTAAAATTTTAGGGGATCAATGCCATTTTACTAATTTAGAAGAAAATGAAATTAAAGATATTTTAGATAGGTTAACAAATGAACTAAAGATTGTTGATCCCATATATCAAAATATTTTATGCTTTCAGAAGTCTGAGTTACCTTTTCCTTCGTCACAATTAAGTGCTAAAGGAAAGATTGCTGAATTTATTCAATCGAAGCATGGCGATGTTCGATCGGATATATCGAGTATTTATCGAGTACTGTGGGATGATTTAAAAATTAAATATGAATATAAAATCCCTTTTGACCAATGGAATGAATGTGTTCAAAAAAGAGGTTTGAACAGCGAAGAAGTAAAAAAAATACTCGCGACACATATATCGCTTGATCTATCTGAAAATTTAAAAAAATTTATTGAAAATTATATAAATAAACTTTCAGGAGATGATTTACTTACCCCTATAAGAATTAATTTAATTAATAATTATTATACATATCTCTTAGTAAATAGATCACCAGAAATTATTAAATATTTAGAAGAAATGAGAAGTAAAATTTCCATTCCTTCTAATATTTTAGACTTAAATGAAATACAGCGCGAAATCACTAAAATCGATTTAATAATTAATGATAATTTGCAATTTAAGGAATTTAATCGGATGCAATCTGTAGCTATTTATGAGGTCTTAAATAAAGTATATGAACAATTCACAAAATAGAAATGAAATAAACTTTAAAATATTAATTAGGAATTTGCGAAATGAAAAATACCAGCAACTCTTTTCAATTTCAGAAAATAATTATTGTATCTCGAACAGAAAAGTCAGGTCGAGTTTTAAAGATATTTCCAAGGACATTGATAACGACAAAAGGTAATACAATTGGTAAATCTACATTATTGAATTGTTTATTCTGGGCTCTAGGTTGTGAAGTTCGTTTCGAAGAAGATTGGCCCGAGCTTGACACAGTTGTTTTAATTGAGTTTTCAATTAATAATAAAATTTATAAAGTCAAAAGAGATTCTCAAGCTATTCATCTACAGGAAGATGATGAACAATGGGCAACCTATGAAAAAATAACTGGTTCTTATTTAGATAGATTAAATTCTATTTTAAATTTCAATGTTTTATTAAAAAATTCTAAAGCAAAAAAACTTTCTAAAGTCCCTCCAGCTTTCTATTTTGCATCTACTTATATTGAACAAATGAGTGGGTGGAATGAAATTTGGAATTCATTTAACAACCTTGGACAATTTGATAAAAATAACAAGTTTGAACTCTCCAAATATTTATGTGGAGTATTAAATAAAAATTACTACGATAACAAACTTAATCAAAACTTTTATGAATTAAAAAATTTTGATATCTCTAAAGAAATCCTAAAAACCAATGAAGTATCAGACTACTTTAGATCTAAAAGAGCTATTAGCCCCCAAATAGATCTTCAAGATAAAATTAAAAACTCTGCCAGATCAGTAGTAATGGCTGAAAGAAAAATTTTAGAAAAGAAAAACGAGTATATAAACATATCTTCCAGAATGGCAGCTATAGATAATGAATTACAAATTATTCAAGTTGCTATTGGAGAGATTGAGCAAGACTATAACTATTCTATTGAAAATATTGAGACTACTTCAATTTTTTGTCCGACTTGTGGTGTTGAACATAAAAATGATTTAGTCAATAGATTCTCCTTGATTCATGATCAAAATAGATTAATGGAGCAAATAAAAAATTTACAAAATGAAAAGTCAGTTTTAATTAACAAAAGTTATAATTTGACTAATTCTATAGATAGCTTTTATCAAGAAATTGAAGGTGCTTTCAAAGAGGAAAGTTTCAATGAAGATATTAATCAGTTATTTATTAGCAAATCTCTTATTCCTGGCTTAGAAGAAAAAGTTGCCTCAGATAACAGAGAATTTAGAGCAAATACGAAAGAGATAAGAAAAATAAGAAATGAAAATAAAATTATTGAGAATTCAAATTTAGAAGAAATTGAAAAAGATGTTGTTGAATATTTCAATTCATTATGTACTGACTTAAATATTAAAATGTATTTAAAACATAATTTATACGATATACTCAACTACTATAGTGGTGGTGCTAATCAAGTTAAAGCAATGTTAGCGAAAAGGCTTACTATCCTTAATTCTATCTACTCTCATGCTGAGTTATCTACTCCTCCATTTATTATTGACTCTCCACGACAGCAAGATATTGATTCTGATAATTATCATAATATGCTTAATATTTTAATTAGTAATACACCTGACGATGTACAGTTAATTATTGCGGCAGTGCAAAATAACTTTATTGACAGCATTAAAGGAAATTTTGAAGAAATTAACCTCGAATCAACACTTTTAACTGCAGAAGAGTATGAACTTGCCAATTTCTTAATCTCACATAGTTAAATAATTTGATCCTAACTTATACACAACAAAAAAGCCCTCTGAAATTCCGAGGGCTTTTTATAACTAAGAGATAAGTAAGAAATAAAGTTCTATCTCCCAACCTAAGCTAGCCATTTCCCACTAACACCCTCAAATATTTTTAGCCAATTCTTTTGCTAAACATTGTTCATGCCAAGTGGTTTGAAAATTTTCGACAGCTTTTGACTTAATGAGAGGGTCTTCAAATAATTTTGACGAATATGCAGATTTAATAAGCTCTTGATAAAGTTGTTTGGCTTGTTGCTCTTCAAGATGATTGGCGATGTCATGTAACTCTTTAGCGGGCACTTCATGTTGTCTAGCATCCATTACCCCACTCGCTGCTTTTTTCACAGTTTCACAGTAATGAAGTTCCATTGCTTCTGATGCTGCATAACATTGAATTGAAACTGCACTTATAAAGAGGAATATAAATCTCATAATCTCACCTTAATTTGACGCGCAAGGTTATCAATTAATCTGCCCAAATTTAAGTTAAAAAAGGTTATTTTTGTTTTCTCTTCTTTTATTTCACCTTTTGCACTTGAGTATTAGAAGCTCTCAGCACTGTTCCATCTGCCGCTACTGGTGCCATAAATGGAATTTGCTGACCTGTAGTTTTATCAATTAACAGAGAATGGCGCTCACCACTTTCAAATAGGTTTTGCTCTCCCCATTGTCGTAAAGCCACAATCACTGGAAACAGTCTCTCCCCTTTATTGGTCAATACATATTCCTGATAAGCCGTGCCATCCGAAGCATCTTGTAGTTCAAGAACACCAGCATCTACCAACTTTTTTAGGCGATCTGAAAGAATATTTCGCGCCACTCCCAAGCTCCTCTGAAAATCTCCAAAACGGCGCATTCCATCAAAAGCATCACGCACAATAAGCAGTGACCAACGATCTCCTATGAGATTGACACAGCGCGCAACAGGACAAGGTTCATCTTTCATCAGCGTAGAGTTCTTCATCGAGTTTCCTTACCAATCATCAGCAACAAGCCACCTAGTTGCATTTTAAAACTAGTAGGCTTAATATTCAACTAGTTTCATTTTAAAACTAGATTAACTGGATTTAGGACAATGAAAGCTTCTCTTGCATCTTCAACCTCAACCACTGAAAGTGATAAACCGCTTTCAAGCATGCCTCGTGGCGTAATTTTGCTATTTGCGATTGCTAGTGGTGCAAGCGTAGCAAATGTCTATTATGCGCAGCCCTTGCTCGACATTTTGGCAAGAGACTTTAATGTTAGTCATGCCGCCATTGGTGGTGTGGTGACAGCCACTCAAATAGGTTGTGCGCTAGCTTTAATCTTTTTAGTGCCGCTAGGTGATTTGGTAAATCGGCGTCGGTTAATGGCCCTACAGTTAATTGCCTTAATATCTGCATTGCTCGTGGTTGGCTTTACTCACTCTACGATTATTCTTTTAGCAGGAATGCTTGCGGTGGGTTTACTCGGCACAGCCATGACACAAGGTCTTATTGCCTATGCTGCGAGTGCTGCGGCCCCACATGAGCAAGGACATGTAGTCGGTACTGCACAAAGTGGTGTGTTCATTGGTTTACTGCTTGCCCGTGTATTTTCAGGGGGAATTAGTGATGTGGCTGGTTGGCGCGGCGTGTACTTTTGCGCAGCCATCATCATGCTCATGATTGCATTGCCGCTTTGGAAACGTCTGCCTCATTTAAATATTCAACCTAGTGCCATGCGCTACCCGCAGCTTCTAGCCTCTATGTTAAAACTACTACGCCAAGAAAAAGTGCTACAAGTGCGCGGTGTGTTAGCTTTACTCATGTTCGCGGCATTTAATATTTTCTGGAGCGCATTAGTACTGCCGTTAAGTGCTCCGCCTTATAGCTTCTCGCATACTGTAATTGGGTCTTTTGGACTCGTTGGAGTGATTGGTGCTTTGGCTGCTGCACGTGCAGGTTACTGGGCCGACCGTGGATATGCTCAGCGCACAAGCTTGGCGGCACTGTTAATATTACTGCTCGCATGGGGCCCACTTTCACTCATGGCCTACTCGCTCTGGGCAGTCGTGATTGGCATCGTATTACTAGACTTAGGAGGGCAAGCTCTGCATGTGACCAACCAGAGTATGATTTTTCGCACTCGTCCTGAAGCACATAGCCGTCTTGTTGGTCTATACATGCTCTTTTATGCAATAGGTAGTGGATTGGGTGCAATCAGCACAACAACGACTTATGCTTATGCTGGTTGGCTTGGCGTGTGTGCTCTCGGTGCAAGTGTTAGCTTTCTGGCATTATTATTTTGGTGGATGACACGTCATATCGTGCCTCAAATCACTCATGAAAAAGATAACAATATACAAATAAATAAAATATAATAACTCAAAGTTTTATAAGCCCATGAATAAGAAAGTTTAGTCTTTAAATCTTAAGTTCGAACGGTAATAGAATGAAATCTTCATTAACAATCTAAAGATTGATATGCAACTTTAGACAATTACTATCAAATATATGCAAATCCCTATAGGAACAAAATTGGGTATTAATAATAAATTGCTTTACACGGCTGTATTTGCCCTTGTTGCAGGATGCCACCAACAAGAAGCAAACGACAGTACAAATACTGTGAAACTCCCAGCCTATCAGTACGATGGTTTCTCTGGTTCAGCACGCTTAAAAGGAAACTTAGAGTTAAAGCAAGGATGTCTTTATGTGAAAGATATACTCATTGTCTTTCCAGAACATAGCGCTCAGTGGGATGCTGAAAAAAACACTTTAAGTTATAAAGGTCAGCAGATCGGCTTAGGGGGCATATTAGATATTGCTGGAGGTATTGGTAATTTTGAGCAAGACAATCTACGCATTAAACATTTGAGCCCCATGTGTGATCATCAAAATATTTGGTTTGCAGGATAATCTTTTGTGAAGAATATGGGTAAAAAAGCTCCCGTCTAGGAGCTTTTTAAAATTGTTGAAGCGCTGCTGTTTACAGCTTAAAAACTTAACTTGGGTGAATTTCTGCCGTCAATCTTTGCAAGTCATGACCCGAAGGTGCTTGGTAAACACGTAAACCAAACTCGGGAAGAATTGCAATTAAATGATCAAAAATATCTGACTGAATTGCTTCATAAGAAACCCATGCAATCGTGTTGGTAAAAGCATAAATTTCTAACGGCAAACCTTGGCTGGTCGGTTGTAACTGACGAACAATAATGGTTTGATTTTGAGCAATACCCTTGTGCTGACGTAAGTAAAACTCTACATAGGCCCTAAATGTACCAATATTGGTTAGACGGCGCTTGTTGTAACGAGATTGATTGCTTAAATGCTTATTGAATTCTTCAATTTCAGAATTCTTTGCATTTAAGTATTGATCTAGCAATAAAAAGTCTTTGAGCTTTTGTTGCTCTTCATCACTCATGAAATGAACACTACTTTGATCGATAAAAAGTGAACGCTTCATTCGACGGCAACCCGAATTGCTCATACCGCGCCAGTTTTTAAATGTATCGGTCACGAGCTTATTGGTTGGAATGGTGGTATAGGTTTTATCAAAATTTTGAACAGTCACAGTATGCAGTGAAATATCAATTACATCACCATCTGCATTGAGTGATGGCATTTCAATCCAGTCGCCAATACGCACCATGTCATAAGAGGCAATTTGTACACTCGCCACCAAAGACAAAATGGTGTTTTGGAAAACCAGCATTAATACCGCTGCCATTGCACCAAAACCAGCGAGTAAAGTGAACACATCCTTTTTAAGGAATGTTCCCAAAATCATGAGGCCACAGACAACAAATAAAATGAGTTTAACCAGTTGTAAGTAACCTTTAATCGGTTTGTTTCTAGATTTTGGATTACGCTGATAAATAAGGTTAAAGATATTTAACAGCTCGCTAACCGTAAGCGCGAGTGTAAGAAAAATGAATGCTTGTGCCGCCATCTCTACAAAAGCAATGAACTTTGGAGATAGATGAGGAACCGTTGCAATACCGTTCATAATCACAACGGCAGGAACAATATTTGCAAATTTCTTTATAACGCTATGCTGAGCAAAAATAGACTGATTTGGTGATTTGAGTTTTGTGACTAAATGTCGAACGCCCCGAACAATAATGCGTTTGGCAATAAAATTTGCTATTGCAGCAAATAAAATCAAAATCGTGAGTGAAACCAACATTTCTAGCCAAGGATATTGACTTAACTCACCCCGAATATCACGGAAAAAATTTAAAAAATCCAAACCTATACACCTTTAAAATTTCTTTTCAATAATTTTAAGGGTTAAGGCATTTGATCATAAGGTTTGTTTACATATGTAGTCATAAATACAACAACTAAGTTATATACCCTTCCCAAATTTAATTATGATCCGTTAATTTTAAAGCTTCATTTGCTTATGTTTCAGATCAATTATATAAGCTAGATCGGGCTTATCAGTTCATTTAGAATAATGCGTTAAACGAATAACTCTGGTTTGAGTGAGTGAAATTTTCTGATTTTTTGACTTTTATTGGAACAGTCTGGTTCAGCTTATTGTTTATCTATATTGCTTGGATATTTTTTCTTAAAAGTCAGGTTCAAAGATTTTTAATTTATAAACGAGGAAAGTTTGCTTCTGCCGAGGTCGTATATTTTCAAGACTCATTAGCTAAGGTGCAATATCGCCCTTTATGTTATGTCAAATTGAAATTTCAAACTGAGCAAGGCCAAGTCATTACTGAAAATCTAAAGGTGCTTATTGCTAAACAAGATCAACATAAATATAAAGTCGGTAGTATTATTAATATTAAATATGACCCTAAAAACTTAAAGAATATTTCGATATTGGGCGAAGTGATGATTTAGGTCATTAGAGATTATTTAAAAAGTAGGATAAACCTTGAGGTGCGCGTCCATTTAAACGACTACTTGTGGTTACTCGAACTAGATTACTCCAAGTAATATTGCAACAATGCTTGATCAATTTTTTAATTAAAGACACGTCTTCATGACATGAAATAGGCTCAAAGCCACCGACCAAAAGATAGACCTCTGCACTAAAACTTAAATTTGCCCCGTGAATATGCTCGTGGTCCATCTGATCTTTATAGTGCGCTAAATATTTTTGCTGTTTCGTTATAGAGAGATGACTAAAATCGTCTAGCGTTACAGTGCCGCAAATTGCATCTGTAGGTTGGTGCTGGATTTGATAGCGCAGCCAATCAGGACTCACCACGGTGTCTGCATCGGTACATGCAATCCAAGTTACTCCACGCCCGATTAAATGACGGATTCCTAAATCCCTCGCTTGCCCCACGCATGCATAGTTGCATTCAATCCAGTTAATGTGATGGCTTTGGACAATCAACCGCGACTGGTCTGTACAGCTATCGAGTACAACAAGCACTTCTACCTCATAACCACTAATGTTATCTATGGCGACCTGAATAGATTGCAAACAGGCCGATAGATAATACTCTTCGTTATGCGCTGGAATGACGATACCTATTTTCATCTTAGTTTTTCCTGCTGCGCTAAAGAAGAAGTGTTCGCCGTCCACAGGTCAATCATAAAATCTGGATCGTTTAAACTGAGGTAATGATGAAATGGAAAATGTTGCTGAAAAGCCTGATGGACTTGCTCTGCGTTTAATTCAAAATCTTGAATTTCATGACGCCAGTGACAACACAGAATTTCACCGTCATCATTTAAACTATGTTTTAGTTTTTCAATAAACTGATGCAATTCATCCTTGGATAAGTAATAGGCCATCTCACTAATTAAAATCAGGTCAAACTTTTGAATTGAGTAGTCTTCGGGTATTTTCCTGTTCTCAACCACAACATGCTCAAACTCTTGTAGCCGTGCGGACGCCAATTGAACAGCACGCGCAGAGACATCTATACACAGTAACTCCTCGGCTCTTTGCGCCAAATGAAAACTTAAATGTCCATTTGAACAGCCGACTTCTAGCACCTTTAGGTAGCGGGGTTTTGTCAGCAGTGCGAGACAAATTTGTCTTTTACGAGCTTCATACCAATGAAAGTCGTAGCCCCATGGATCACTGTTATGACGATATAAATCTTCAAAGTACACGCGAGAATGAATCACTCAAATAAACCTCATAAGGCATTAAAAGACGTTTAATCGCATTTGGAGAGAGAACCGCAGCATTACCCGTAGTTTCATCTGCTTCAAGTTGGGTTTTAAACTGCAAAATTGCTTGATGTTTTTTAGTTAGCTGTTCTTCGGTTAAGCGGTAGGCTTTTGCTCGGTGCCAATCAATGCGTGGGTCTAAAGGCTCTGCCCAATGCCAAGTCCAAATTAATACGTGTAAACAGAGTAGTTGCTTAGCGGTTGCATAGGCTTGTACGGTTTTACCCACGGCTTCATGGTCTGGGTGACCATCAAATTCATAGCTACAAATTAGAATATCGTCGGCTTGAACTAACTTGTCTAAACTCTGCCACAGTTGATCGGTTTGCAAATGAATCTGACCATCTAACAAATTAAGCTCTATATGCTCGGTGAACTTTGCTACGCCTAGACAATTTAAGGCTGCCAAGCTTTCTTGCGGGCGAAGAATATTAAGCTGATCTGGAGGATATTTTGTAGATTTAGGATGACTTTGTGTGCCGTTACTGACAGCTAAAACCACTATTTTACAATTCAGCGTAATCAGTTGCTGCATTAACCCGCCACAGCCAAGCACTTCATCATCAGGATGTGGAGCGACAATCACCACTCTTTTTGAGCGAAATAACTCAAGATCTAAAGCTGCTAACGGTTGTTCTTGAAATGCCTTTAACCATTGCTCTTTGGCCGTACCCTCACCAAAAATAACGCGGTCTTCAACCAAAGGATGTTTTAAAGTTCCCATAGGCTTTGCTCCGACACACAGAGTTCTGCAATTTGTTCATAGTCAAAAGCAGCATGACTTTGCCTAATAAACACAGGCAGATCAGCCATGAGCTGAGCAAATGTCGCATCTTCACAAAAAGGACGAGCACCCAAGGCTTTCCCTACTCGCTCAATAACGCTGAGGCAGCATTGTTCTGTTTGGGCACGTAATATGCGTATTTCCCGCTCATGACTTAGCGTTGGTTTATGGTCTATGAGCTTGGCCACATATTGAAAATACTGTTTAGTGATTTCTAGCTGCTGAGCGACCTCGCCTAAATACAATTTTTTATAAGGATTCGGATTTGCCTGACAGCTTTCTTGCAAAAAGTTAGCTAGACGCACGGCGGCACCATACCAACAGGCCGCAACACCTGCTGCGCCATGCCAAAAACCTGGGCGTTTTAAATAACTATTTGGCTGACCAATCAATTTAACAGGTGTATTTTTAAAAGTTACTTGCGCAGTCTGTGTCGCATGCATGCCTACAGCGTGCCAGTGGCTTAAATCGGTGGTAATGGATGGATGACTTAAGTCGACAATACAAAGCTGCGCCAGCCCTTGCTGATCTTTATAACTTATTAAAGCTTTTTCAATGAATTCAGCACCAGAGCACCAAGGTTTTATGCCATTACAAAGATTGTCTTTTATTCGCAATGGTGCTGTTCCACCGTCTGCTGCCCAAACCGCCCAAGTCTGGTCATCTATTTCTTGCTGATAACCCAATTCATTTAAAATGCTTAAAGCATCACAATGAGACTCAAAAAGCTTAGCTAGACTTAAATCAACTCCAGCAATCTGCGCAAAAAGTTGCCAACGTTGATAGGTTTGACCCGAAGCTGGATGAGGCAAATTTTGAGTTAAATTTACAAGCTGAAAAAGTAAATTTATACGAAGCTTACTTTTATCTTCAGCTAGGGCAGCTTCAAATTCACTCAAACTGCTCAGTATCGTCATGTTTATAGGTATTTTAATATTCATTGCAAATAATTATTTATAAGACTTAACCCAACCATAACTAAAGATTTCTGTTTAGATAAACATATAAATTGTAATAAAAAGAAAAATATTATTAGTTTTATATCTAATTATTTCATTGTTACTCAAATATCACGGTTAAGTGAACTTATAATCCGATCATGTAAGGTTTATTAAAAACTCAACATTTAATCGATTATTTAAAGTAGTTTAGTTCTTACCGTTTTTCTATTTCCAAAGAAGAGGTCTAAAATGAACACTTTAAATATTAATGATATTAAAAAACACGCAGATGTTATTGCTTCTTGTGGTACTAAAGTAGGTACTGTCGATCATCTCGATGGTGAAAACCAGTTAAAACTCACCCGAGACGAAAGTGGTCAACATCACCTCATTCCTACTGGATGGATTGGGGAGGTAAAAGAAGACCAAGTTATTCTGAATAAAAACTCAGAAGAAGTTAAAGATCAGTGGCAAGCGATCTAAACTTCTAAGTAAGCTAGCTAGTTTTAGCTAAATTAAAATAAAATAAATTTATAACTAAAAATTTAAATTATAAAAACTAAAGCTCCTTTTTATTAAGGAGCTTTTTTTATTCATCTCATATTTAAAATAAATAAAGCTTACCCTCGTGTTGTGTTAAATATACCCAATCTTTAACAGAGTTGCTTTTATCTCTATAAACCTTTTTGAAGCTCATTTTGTCCCTTAAGCACATGGTGATCAATTTTACTTAATGCTAAAAATTGTCCATTCGCATTAAATGAACAATTATGAATAGGGTGACATATATGATCACAGGGAATCATCAGCTTAAAGCAAGAAAGGTCCATTTCGATTTTACCGAATCATCGGTCTGTTGGATGCCGAATGATCCGCTATGCTCGCATGTCGCCAATGGCATCAACATGCTCTTGCCCGCTGGTGAGTTTTGGTTTTGCCGTGTGTTTAATAAAACCCTTCCCTTGATTACCGATGAAGCACTAAAACAAGAAGTGATTGGATTTGTCCGCCAAGAAGCTGCTCATGCACGTGCCCATGAAAAAGCACAGGACTTCTTACGTGAAAATGGTTACGACATTCAAGAAACACTCAACCGTGCCCATTTTGTTTTTAATATTTTGTTGGGTGACAAACCTCTAGGCATACCTTTTTTAAAAGGCGAAAAGCTTGATGAATATTGGTTACTTTTCCGAGTAGGCGTGATTGCTGCAATCGAGCACTTTACGGGAACCATTGGTCAATGGACGCTAGACAGTAAGACTTGGGACCAAGCTGACCCTGCTATGGCAGATTTGTTCCGTTGGCATTTAGCTGAAGAAGTAGAACATCGCTGTGTTGCTTATGATTTATTTGAGCACCTTTTGACAAACAAGTTTGGTTTTTATGTGTCGCGCCAAGTGATTATGGCGGCGGTTTTCCCACTGTTTATTTACTTCCTTGCTGACTTTGCCCGTAGTTTAGGTAAGCAAGATTTAGAGCATGAAGATATTCAAAAATTGATGCGCCGAGGCTACTTCAAAATTATTCGTGAATTTGAAAAAACCGCGACTCGCTCAGACAACTTACCGACCATTAAATTTTTGTGGAAAGCGACGTTAAGATGGGTTTCACCAAAATTTAACCCAATTCATGAGGGAGACACCGAGCAAGCTTTAGCTTATATGGCTCGCTCGCCTGCGGTTCAATATTTTGAAGGTATGGCACAGGCTGCAAAACCTGCGACATTAAGCTAAGCAGCTATTTTTATATAGAATGAAAAGCCTCCTTTGTTTGGAGGCTTTTTCTTAGATAAGTTTTGTCGCTTAAGCAAAATTTAAAAAGAAATAATCCAACAACCGACCTCTTTCATCTACCACATTTTTATCTAAAAGCTGAACCATTGCCCCATCAATCATAAATAAGAACATGTAAGCATCTTGGAGTGAAGCCGTAGATTTTAAGGTTAAAAGCACCTTATAGATTTCGCTCACCAACCAGTTTCTATAATCAATCACGACTTTATAGGCAACTGGGTAGAGCTTTTCTATTTCAAAAATTGCTTTAAAAGGTAAATGATAAAAGCCATTTAAGTCGGCATGTAAAAAGTAAATTTGCTTAAGTTTATCCAGCACCATGAGTTCATTGTAAGAATAGAGAATTGAAAACACTTTGTCTTTTAGCGTGTCTTTTTGGAAACTGATACACCTCTCGATGAGTCGTTCCTTTGAGTGAAAGGCATTATAAAAAGTGGCTTTGGAAACCTTGGCCTCGCTAATAATTCGGTCGACACCAACTTTATGAAACCCATATTGATTAAATAAGTCTTTTGCTACGCGAAGCACTTTTAATGCTTTAAAGGAAGATTGTAAATTTGGCATAGATATACCGCTTAAAATAATTTTTTGTTGTATGTAAATGAGATAGAAATGCCGCCACTCTTAAAATGAGTGCTAAAAACAGGCATGCAAAAGCCGCACAAAATGGCGTGCTGACCTATCTCAAGTTTTATAGTTGCTGTGTTTTAGATTCTTAAGGTGTAGAAAACCTAGAGTCGATTGAACCGCTTTATAGATTGCTCGAGTGGTATGAATAGAGAGACTTTGGCAAAAGCCAATAAAGAAGAAATAGTACGCATAGCGGACTCCTAGATAAAATAGAAGTTCTACCGAATTACTGTCAAATAATTATGGTGGCAGAACGAAGATGGGTTGACAGACCAGTCATCTAGGAACCGGCACGCACAAGGCGTCCCACCTCCGTCCTACCGCTACGAAGGGGGGACGAACGAGTTCGCCACCAAAAAATTACTTTCTTGGTGCCCTAGATGGAAAACAGCCTGTCAAAGCCGACTGGCAATGTGGCCAGCAAGCAAAGGATAATCGGAGGGGTTTTAGGTGTCAATGTGATATTGGCTAGAAAATAATTAAATAAATATTGTTTTTTTATGGGATTAAAATATTTAACTAATTTATTAAAACTCATTATTTAGTAAAAATAATAATAGAACAAAAGAGGTTTAGCAGACTGGGCATATAGAACCAGCACGCACAAGGCGTCCCTCTCTCATCCTGAAACGAAGAATAATAAGAGAGATTTCAAGTGTCAATGTGATATTAGGTAGGTTTCTAAAGTTTATTTTTCTAGTTTGTTGGCAGATTATATTTAGTGATACACCGATAAAATGAATAATTAAATCCATTTTATCGGCTTGCTAGAAGAGGTTTTTAAAACCTTATTTTTTATTGTTTAATATATTTTGGGAACTCTTTTAAAACCTTATGACAAAAGTGGCCCTGTGTATCCGCTTTCTTACGTTCTTCAAACTCCTTCATACCAAATTTCATAACCTCTCTACCGTATTTTTCACCAAGGTCATGTTTAGTACATTTTGCGGCAGCATCCTTTAACTCTTCTGAGTAATAGTGATAATTACAATCGAGCTGAGCACGGCTTAAAAAACCATGTAGCTCTACTGCTTTCTCACACTGTGTTTGCTCTAGAAGATTTCTAGACTCTTGAGCAGCATAAATTGATGTTGCTAAGAATAAAGTGAAAATCGTTACTAAAATATTACGCATTATTTCCCCGACAAAGTTATTAAAAGTATTAGTGATAATATTGCGGGCGTATTAAATAATAATTATTTATAAGTGTCTATTAATAATAAAGAAAATGGGATAACCCTCCTCTCTTTTGAATACTTAATCACCTTAATAAAATTGGGTGATTAATTTTTATCAAGTGAATGATATTAAATTTGTTTTATAACCATCTTTAATATTATTCGAGTTATTCAAGAAAAGAGTTTTAGCAATATTTAATTGATTTCTACACTACTAAAACTCTTACTCATTTCAGCGCTTTAAAATCCTAGTTTCTTAAAGACAAAATAACCCACATGGCTTTCAAAGCTACCGTCATTTTGAATTTTGAAATATTTCTTCACAAGGTCAGATGAACCTTCCTGCAAATAACGTAAAGTTTTGATTTGATCTTCAGGCGTTTTCATGCGCTTTACCCAACTATCAAAGTCTAACGAAAGCGTTTGTTTGTCTAGGCCGACTAAGTCAAAGCCTGCATCTTCAATAAAATAGACCCACTCTTTCACACTATAGTTTCGTACATGACTTGGGTCTCGAATCGTTTCGATGGTCTGTAAAAATGTATCTAATATAGGCGAGCTAGAACTAATAATGTCTACAAAAATAACAATGCCATCTGGCTTAAGCACGCGGTTTACTTCTTTCATGGCAGTCGGAACATGTTGCCAGTGATGTGCAGAATATCGACTAATGACCACATCAAACTGCTGATCGCTAAAAGGCATGTCCTCAGCAATGCCCTGCTGCACAAAGATATTTTTTAATTTGCGTTGGCTCGCCGTCTTAGACACAGTGTCTAACATTTCATGAGATAAATCGTAAGCAAAAACAAGGTCGGCGTGCGGAGCAACATTGTAGGAAACATGCCCACCACCACAGCCTAAATCAAGAACTACAGCCTTTTCAATTTTCTGAATCTCATTAATAAATTTATTAAATTCAATACCTTCAGAATGAGCTTGGCTATTTAAATAGTCGAGAGATTTATTTTGATATTGTTTTTGATTTATATCATGCTGGGTGATCATAACCTTGCTCCTCCTTTGTAATGGAATTACATTAAAGGAAAAGTTAGATAAAAAATAATGATTAGTTTTTCTTCAATTGATAAATAAAAGTTATTATTTTATTTGTTTTGATATGTCATGCCAGTTAATAAAAAATAGATTTAAAGATTAATAAGAAATCCGCAAAGAGCACTGTTTAGTCACCCTTACTGAAACAGTGCTCTTTGCTCCATCCCAACCTCTATCCAGAAAGGTTCGATGCATAGAAATAGTGTATGTACCTTTGACTCAAAATGTTTCCTGTATTTTTTAAAATTTTTAAACATTCACAGCATAAAAATAAAGTATATTAATTTTTATCAGAAGATTCTTCTTTGGTTTATATTTTGAACAGAACAGAATACACACTAGATCGTATAGATCGGAAAATTTTATCTGCATTACGTGGAAATGGCCGTTTAACCGTTGCTCAACTGGCCGAAGAAGTAGGGCTTTCATCTTCTCCGTGCTGGACTCGACTGAAACGTCTGGAAACTTTAAAAATTATTGAAGGATATACGGTAAACGTAAACCAAAAAGCGATTGGCATTCATGAAGTCTTTTTTATTGAAATTACTTTAGAGCGCCATGATGACGAAATGCTAGAAAATTTCAGTGAAGCATTAGCAGATATACCTGAAGTAGTGGAAGCGCATCTCGTCACTGGTGACTATGATTATCTGGTTAAAGTAGCAGTCAAAGATGCTGACCATTACGAGCGATTTTTAAGAAAGAAACTTTATTCAATTAAAGGAATACGCCACACCCGTTCGACCTTTGCCCTACGCCCTCTCAAATCTGCTAATACAGCCGACTTAATGTTAATTGAATAAAAAGGTTAAACGCTGACAATTAAATCTTTAATTTATTGATTTTAAAATCTTTATTAAGGAAAAGCCTAGAAAATATAACAGATGATAGCTCTGTTATATTTTTTTTAAAAAATTCTGTATCTATGATTACAGCCTTCACTTCTTCAAAATGTAATTAATCTGAATTGGAGGCATCGCCATGAACATTTTGAAGAAAAAAAATAAGGCCAGTTTTGTATTCTTTATTATTACTCTCTACTCGTTTATTGGGTTTGGCTTAGGCTTCGTGATTTGGGAATACTTTTTAAAGGCCTAGTTTGCTAAAGAATACTTAACTCACCTCAGTAATAATTTCTGAAGTGATTTCTTTACTACGATGATATGCGGCCTTCATAGCTAAACGTATATCATCAGATACATTTCCTAGCTCAAACATTCTGAGTGCTGATTCGGTAATCCCGTTAGCCAAGGTCACCTTGCCACACAGATCCGCTGGCGGGACATTACTTTTACGGACCATTTCAACTGCGCCACTAGCCGCTTGGAGTGCTAAATCTAGAGCAAATTGTTTATCAAGTCCTAAAGAAACCCCTGTCTTTATCATGCTGTCTAAAATATAGAAAAAGTAAGCCGGTCCCGAACCAGACAAAGCAATAATTGCGTCTGTCTGCGTTTCAGACGGCGCCCAAAAAGTCTGACCCGTTGCAGAGTACAGCATTTCGATTAGGTCTTTATCAAGCTGGTCCATTTGCTCTGAAGCAATAAGCACATGTGTCCCCGTATGCGTCAGCACAGGTGGATTTGAAATTACACGAACAATTTTTTTCGAACCCGTAAAACGAGTCAAGTTTGCAATATCTACTCCCGCCATCATAGAAACTATAATTTTACTAGCTAACCATTTTTTTAGCGGTATAAGTGTCTCTTTTAACTGTTTAGGCTCTAGTAGCAAAACAACAATTTCAGCTTTTTTTAGTCCATTTTCTTGTTGCTTTAAAGCATTTGTATCATTAATCTTTTTCTCTTCAATGAGGTGTATTTTTTCTTTTTTAAATCCTTTTAAAACCAACCCTCCTATTAACGCTAAAGCTAGATTACTACTGCCAATAAAACAAATATTAGGTTGTACTGCACTTAACATTTAAAATATTTTCCTTTCTTAAGAGAGGTTTATAACAACAAATATTATCTATAATTTAATTATGTATATTGAATTAATGATGACCGTCTGAATAAAGAACCCACTTTAATAAGATATATTATTAAAGTGGGTTTTGTTTTATTCGCGCAATAAATAAAACAACTTTAGATTAAGCCTAATGTATTACTATTGTTAGTAAATACCACAAAAAAAATGTTAAGCTGTGTAACATATACAAGAGTATTGTAAAAAATTCTGTAACGAATTCTATTAAGCTTATATAAAGAATATCTATTACTTAATAAGAAAATCTTTAGACCAAATTAAGGCACGGAAGTGTTCTAGTTCAAACAACTAAAGAGTTTCTTTCTTATTCGCTAAAATTCTCTCAGCTTTTCTGATTGCCTGTTGTAAATCAATATCTTCGCACACCCAAAAGGTAAAAATTTTTCCAAATAGGTGGAAATGCTGTTTAACATACTGAGAGCTATTGTCCGAATAGTGCTCTTCTATCTTAAAAACATCATTATGATTTTCTATCTTTTGACCGTCTAAAATACCGCCAATACAAATATCCATTTTAGTACCATACACCTAATTACTTATATTTTAACAAAAAATTTAGAAGCACTTTTAAGAGCATATTTTTATTCTGCTTTTTATTTTTAAAGATAAGCTTAATTAAAACTTATAAAAAACCCACAACATAGAGTGGGTTTTTAAACTCTTCTAAAGCGCTTTAGCCTTAAACATATTCTATTTAAATAATATATTTAAAACAACTCTAGTCGCTCTATGAAATTATGAATTCTGAAGAATCACAATATTTGAAGCTTGTGGGCCTTTTTTACCCTGTACTACAGTAAACTCAACACGTTGGCCTTCTAAGAGAACCTTAAAACCTTGTGTTTGAATATCGGTAAAATGAGCGAAAATATCCTTACCTTCATCAGCCGCAATAAAACCAAAACCTTTAGTTTCATTGAACCATTTTACTGTACCAGTAGAAGTAGAAGTAGAAGTAGAAGTAGACATATATTTATCCTAAATTTTAAAATATTATAACTTATTATTGGGGAAACCAATTTAACTAAAAAATAGACGTGAAAACTTAAATATCTGAATGAACCGAAGACTTATAAATAAAACTGCGAAATAGAAATTTATGATGACAAGAATATTTTGTTAGTTATGCTCGACTATACACGCTTCAAAATCATTTGCAATCGATATTCAAAATAATTAAAGCAAGAAAAATTTTATAGTGTTGACTCAACATCTTTCATCTTGATTTGATTAAAGATCCTTTCAATTAAAAATCTAATATTCTATATTTTAATTGAAAGAAATACTTTTAATTCTTGAGTTACTGACGCCATTAATAGAATTTCTGTTCACCAGCAGGACGTGTTTTAAAGCGTCGGTGAAACCACATGTATTGTGTAGGGGCAATGCGAATTTGGTTTTCAATAATCTTGTTTACCCTTTCAGCGTCACTGACTTCACAGCCACTTGGGAAGTTTTCTAATTTTGGTTCTACTAAAACATGATATTGCGGATTACGAATATCACCACTACGGTAAAAATATAAAGGCACAGCTGCTGCTTTTGAGATATCCATCAGTCTGCGATGAGCTGTAACTGTAGCGGCTTGAATACCAAAAAATGATGCCATGACCCCTTGTTTTAGGCCAAAGTCCTGATCTGGGCTATACCATATTGCATGACCATGTTTAAGGTTTTGTATGAGTCCACGCATGTTGTCTCGAGCAATTTGGTTTTTATATACTCGCGCACGACTACGATGAATCAGAAAATCTAAAAACGGATTGTTTTGAGGTCGGTAAACCACGTCCATATTAAAGAATAAAGTACACGCCGCTCCACATGCATCTAAAAGCGTACTGTGGGTACCTAATAAAAGTACGCCATTTTCCTGATTATTGGTTAAATTTTCTAAACCATCTATGTGAACACGACTTTTAAACCAATTTGGGCAATACCAAGCATTTAAAGCTTCAAATACACCCGTTAAAGTATCAACAAAAACCTGTTTAGCTTTTGCCTCAATTTGCAAAGGTGTTTTTTCTGGAAAACATGCTTGTAAATTACGTAGTGTAGTTTTTCTTCGAGAACTTAAAGATTTCCACGCTATTTTTGATAGTAAGTCAGCAAGGCGCCATTGAATAGCCCAAGGTAACATCGCAAATAACATTAGAATAAAAGCTAAAAACCATATACCCCAATATTTAAATGATAAAAAGGAAAATTGAAACTCGCCAGATTTAAACTGCCGTTCATTTTTCGTCATACTATAGATTTCTTGAGGTATAGACTTAGCATACTCACATGCTCAATTTTTAACGTTGTGTGTTTATGTTGCTTTCACTTTTATAGTTTTATATGCCCTATTTATTTATACAAAACTATATTTTAAATATTTAATCTATTCAAGGCTTAAATATACATAACCTTCTGTATACAACGATTATTTTCTCATTTAAAGTAACCGCACAATCTTGCCTCAATTGATAAATAGGATATATCAGCGTGAGCGGTCTTTTAGTATTTATAACAATAGCATTTCTTACCCTATTAAGCCCAGGACCGGGAGTTTTATTTACTGTCACAAATTCAATTAACTATGGTGTCAAAACTGCTTTGTTTGGAATAAGTGGTTTAATTATTGGTATGTTTGTAATTGCTGTAATTTCTGCCAGCGGTGTAGGACTTATTATTACTAGCAACCCTACTATTTTTACGGTTTTAAAGTTTATTGGTGCATTTTATTTAATGTATCTCGGATATAAAAACTTCACTAAAAAACTTGCAACCCAAGAGTTAATGACCGATCAACAAAAAGATAAAGCTGTAAGTAAATCTAAATTATTTTATCAGGGCCTATTTGCATCTTTGCTTAATCCTAAAACAATCGTATTTTTTATCGCACTCTTCCCTCAATTTATTGATATCAAGAAAGAGATTTTAAATCAATTTTTAATTCTTTCTTTAACCTTTTGTTTTATTGGTTTTTTAATTCATTTAGTTTACGCAAACTTCTCTTCAATTTTTAAAGAGAAAATGTTAGCTGGAAATAATTTCACGATACTCAATAAAATTAGTGGTGTTATTTTCTTTCTACTTGCCATTTTACTCATCATACAATAAAGCATTGCTCGACCTATTATTTGTTAAAAAGCCTTAACTCATGGTTAGGCTTTTTAACTCATTAGATCTTTAAACATGTTCTCTTCTAATACATTTTTAGAGTGTTACTCTGTTTAATATCCAACCATAAAAGAAATCTTCGTAGTTAGGGTTGTTCTCGGTAATTTCAATATAATGCTGCCCTTGCATAATATTTAAAATGCGCACAAATACTTTTTCTCCCTCTTTATTACGTCTATTTAAGTACATAGCTAGTGCTTGCAAAGTTAGAGGTCCGTACTGACCATCTACCACAAGATTTGGCCAACCTTCTTTTCCCTCTTTATTCAGCAGATTTAAAGCACGTTGTAATAAAGGCTTTGCAAAATTGACACCGCAGTTGATAGCTGTATCGAGTAACTCTTCGGCAATAGCGGGGCTAATCGTATCAATTTGGTCAAACTGAGGTTCAAGCCAGTATTTTTGCTGATAAATAGATTTAGCGACGCTTAAGGGCAAATCTTGCATGTTGCCTTGATATCCGTTCGATCGAGCAACTGCTTCTGTAATGCCAAATTTAGTCGCATGGCCATGATCTGATGGATGGTTAACATATCCGCCTTCTCGGCTGATAACTTTTTCTAAGTATTGATCAATATTCATTTTATTCTACCTTTATATTTAAAGCTGTCTTTAGCTATTTTGGAGATCATCTTTTGCTTTTTTTAGGTCTTTAATGACCTCTACAATCGTTTTACCTTCTTGTTTATTGATGAAGTTAAATATCCATCTCACAATAGCCCAGCCCGGTAAACCACAGATGAAGAAAAATCCAGATAGGGTGATCATTCCCCAAATATCGGATACCCATTCATGCAGGTTCCATTTCATAATAATGAATGAGCCGCCTGTCAGGCTTGAAACTACTGTACAGATGAGAGCAACAATCCATTCTTGTGGAGAACGAGGAAAACGCATCATCAATACAACTGCGACAACTAAGCTGACTGCCAAAGCCACCATAATTGCAATACTATAAAAATTTAAAAATGTGGCTAACCCACTGCTAGAAACTGTTTCCATGACTTTGTCCTGCGCTAAAGGGTAAAACTTGAAAACTCATCACGTTGACCAGCTTGTGGTTTTCAATGTTTATTAATCCCTTCGTTTTCTTTATTACAGTCAATAAAAAACACTAACGCTTTAAAGCAGCGCTAAATTGCAAGACGAACTTATCCTTGACCCCATTTATTTCAGGGGTCCGAGAAAGAATGTTTGTATGCTAAAGCCTGTTAGTGTGCACCGTTTAAGGCTTGTTCAATCAACTCAATCACTGTGATTGCACCAATCGCTTTTTGCATAGAGACTTGATCATCGAATTCGAATGCGTCATCTTCAAGCTCATTTACAATCTGCTTGGCCTCCTCAAGTGCCCTTTTTATTTTTTGTACCTTATATTTGTTTACGTCTTTGGCAATTGTCGGGATATACCCTCCACGTTTTGCATTTTTAAGTTGTTTAGCTCTGTTCTGCATTGCTGTAGTCATTCACTATCTCCAACTCAATGTACTCGTTAGTAAGGCGTCTTTATCGTTTGTTATTCTTGAGGTTTTGATACATTCTTTGAGCAATATAGCTAAGCTATGACTACAAATGTGTGTTCAAAACGTTTCATCTGGTACAACAATCATAAAGAACCCAACTATATGCAATTAAGCCACTAATTTATAAACAAATATTTCCTTTTCTAAAAATGTAAAAAAGTATTAAATTTTGTGGATTTAAGCTTTTTACACGCCTTAATTTTTTGACCAAAAAGTTCATATAAGGCTTTGCCGTATATCGGAAACTTTTGTTAGGTCTCACAATCTTTGTTAAATTCTTCATGTTCTTGATACCCTTTATCGACGAACATTAAGCCTGATCCACGGAATCGGGCTTTTTTTTATTCCAATTTTTGTTTTGATAGCCTGTTTGCAAATAATAATTGAGCTATCTCCCTTTTATTCTGCTACCTGTAGAAACAAAATAAATTTAGCTTCCATCTCAAAGCTTTGATAAAGCGATAAATAGTGACTTAGGTACCATTTAAATTTTCTCTATTCATCTTGAGATATAACTGATATTATAACTATAGTTATTATTAGTCAATAACTATAGTTGTTTTACTCTATATAACTTAAGTTATATATTTGTTATAAGTTTACTGGTGTAACCATTATGGCTCTTAAAGACCGTTTAAAAGACTCTAGAATTAAAGCCAAAAAAACTCAGGCTGAAGTGGCAGAAGCTGTAAAGATGTCGCAACCTGCCTATCAGGCTTTAGAGTCAGGGAAAAATTTAAAATCCGCATTTCTTCCTTTAATTGCTCAATTTTTAGGAGTGGATGGTTATTGGTTAACGACAGGGAATACTGAAGACTCTTTTAGAGAAAGTGATGTATTTAGCCCGACTGTAGTAAGTGCAGAATCTACCGATCAATATGTCTGGATTGAAGTTGTAGAAGCTAACTTTTCTTGCGGGACAGGTGAATCTATTGAATTTCACTTTGATGCTATTAATGGAAAAATTCCATTCCCTGCTTCATTCTTTAAAGAAAAACGCGTTGCTCAAGAATGCATGCGTATTATTAAAGCTAAAGGCGATAGCATGACCGACTACATTAAAGACGGTGATTTGGTGGGTATTGATATCTCTCAAACAGAAGTCATTGATGGCGAGATTTATGCGGTTTACTTTGCTGGCGAAGGAATGATTAAACAGATTTTTAAAGAGGCAGATGGCTCTTTAATTTTGCATAGCTTAAATGAAAAATTTAGAGACCGACGCGTAACAGAAGAGAACGGTAAAAACTTTAAGGTTATGGGTCGCCAGTTCTGGCGAGCAGGCTAATCTAGTTATTAAATATAATTAAAATAATAATGCACTTATTTTTAATCACTTCAGCCTTTTTATAACTTTAATTATTTATATAACCTGTAGACATAAAAAAACCTATCTCCTTTAAAAGAGATAGGTTTTCTCGCTTTATTACCATGGTTTTATCAACAATATGTATTTAAACGATAAAGTTGATTAAACCCGGCATAGAAGCTTTTACCATCTTGGTTTAACTCAATTTCTTCACCAGATTGAAGTTGAATTTTTTTACCAACTTCGACCCAACGATATCCATCGAGAGAGTTTTGTTTACGCACATGAGGAACAATCCTCACATTAATTTCGTTGCCATTTACGGCTGTGGCAATGTGCCACTCATTTACTATATTCACAATCATTCACTCATCACTGAGCTCATGTGATTTTACGGTATGTAATTAGAACGCTAGATTTAGGGTATGGACAGTTCGTCTAGAATTTAATATTTAGCTTTATATAGGGTTATTTATAAGCTAATTGCTTTTCATAATTTTCGTATTATGAAAAGTGGTACATCACAGAGCATAATATTTTTGGATGCGGGAGTCGGATTTGAACCAACGACCTTCGGGTTATGAGCCCGACGAGCTACCAGACTGCTCCACCCCGCAATTGGAAGTAAGCTTTATACGCTCATATATTTTATAAAGCAAACTTTATTTTTTAATCGGTTGTAATTATTAACAATTCTCTTTTTATTATTTTTTTATTTTAACCGTTCAGTCTAAATTCACTTATCAATTTCAATTTTTAATTCTTTAAATTGTTGTATTTATTTTAAATAGAACCCGATATTCATAGACAACAATTGCCTTGGTTGGATGGCTTTTATACTATCTAGTTTGGCCCTTTAATTTTTAGTTCGTATGTCTGAACCTCAGTTTTCCCTTAGTGAATATCTCGGCACAGTTCAGGAAGTCATACGTGTGGCTTTTGATGAGCCAGTTTGGGTAAAAGCAGAAATTCGAAATTTAAATATTAAGGGCGGTCATTACTATTTAGAACTCGCAGAAAAAGATGCAGAGACGGATAAAGTCATTGCCAGCTGTAAAGCCACGATCTGGAAATTTTCAGCAAGTAAAATTGTTTTAAAATTCGAACGTGAAACTGGAATTGAGATTTCAAGTGATTTAAATGTACTCATCAAAATTAGAGCACGTTTTGATCCTCAATATGGATTTTCGGTCAACATTGAAGAGATTGACTCAAGCTTTACATTGGGTGAAATTGCTAAACGTTACCAGCAAATTATTGAACGACTTACTCAAGAAGGTTTAATCCATAAAAATAAACTTCTTCCCACTCCTTTTGATATTCAAAATGTTTTAGTCATTGCCCCACAAAATGCTGCGGGCCTTGGTGACTTTAAAAAAGATGCAGATGCACTTGAGCGAAATGGGGTTTGCCATTTTGTGTATCACACCGCTACTTTTCAAGGAAACACGGCTGCAACCAGTTTGATTGAATCCTTAGGTTCAGGTTTAAGACAATGGGCCAGCACCTTTAACTTTCCACCTGATTTGATTGTGATTATTCGCGGTGGTGGATCGGTAAATGATTTGGCTTATTTAAATGATTACGAACTTGCCGCCCTACTTTGCAAACGTAGTGTACCGATTTGGGTAGGTATTGGTCATGAAAAAGACCGTACAATTCTTGATGAAATTGCTCATCGCTCATTTGATACACCAAGTAAAGTCATTGCTGGTATCCGAAACCACATTGTTGAACGCGTCCAAGAAGCTGTAGATAGCCTGCAAACGATTAAGCTACTTTCTCAGCATCAAATCACGACCTATCAAAGCAAAAATGATCAACTGCTTCATCACATTAAATCTTCGGCACAGAGTCAACTTAGCTCGGCACATCGTTTGCTTGACCAGATGAAAGAACGTATTCAGTTTAGCTCACAGCAACAAGTTAAATTTTCATTAGCCCAAATCGAATCTTTGATGAAAGAAATTCTTTTGCAAAACCCGAAACAGGTTCAGGCCAAGGGCTATGCAATTGTTAGATCAGAAGGAAAAGCGATTCGCTCTATACATCAAATTTCAAGCCCCGCCATTGCTATTGAGATGCAAGATGGTGTGGTTGAAGCCAACATTACACAGGTAATTCCACATGAAGAATGAAGAGTTAACGTTTAAAGATGGTCATGACATTTTGAAGAAAAATGCCGAATTACTTGAATCTCAGGAAAGCCCAGATATCGATAATTTAATGAAGATTGTTGAAGAATCTATTACGGCTTATAAAGCGTGTAAATCACGTATTGAAGCTGTTCAACAAGCTCTAGATGAGACATTCAAAGAATAAAAAAAGCCCACTCCTACTTCTCATTGAAGGAATGGGCTTAGTGAAATCCACTTAATCCTGAAATGCAAAAATGTGGATTAGGTCACATTTTTACACAGGCATAGTCCCATAACCATTTTAGATGTTCAATATTTTAATTGTGTCTATACGTTAGTTTGGCTTAATTTTCACCATCTCTTAACTAAATGACTTCTATTAAGACCATACAAAATACAAACTCTGCTCATGGTTATTGTTAAATTTAATTTAAGAGTTATTCCTCACTGAATGGACCAATTAACTGATAAATTTTGCCGTCTCTAGGGTTTTCATAGAGCAAATCCATATTGGGTAAAATAATATCATCATTAATTTCAATATGTTCAACACTTTTATGAAGCTCAAGCGCATGGTCATTCATGGGTCTAACTTTTGCCAAAGCAATTGATTCTTTATCAAACTGGTCCTTGATAATTACTTTTAATCTTGTCATGAAAATCTCCTGAAAATTAAATTTTTTAATATAAATAAAGGGTTAAGTTTAAAATGAGCTAATCGCAGAATAGCCGATTGGCATCGCAAAAAAAGTTAAAATAAATGCAGCCGTACGTTGTAAATTACGTTGGTTTAACCAAGTTACTTTGTTTGAAATTAATACGGTTCCAAAAGCAATCCATAAAAATGCAATGGGTGTAATTAATGATAAAAAAATAGCAATATGCACAAAATAAACGTGAAGCACTTCCCATGCTGCATGTGGAAAAATAGCAGAAGCAAAGAGTAAAGCTTTAGGATTTAAAAGTGTTGCAACAAATAAAGCCTTAGGCGTAATTAGTGGGCTGTCTAATTTGATATCATTTGTTGATGTTATCCAAAGTTTAAATGCAAGGTAGAGAATAAAAGTTGCACTTATTAACTTTAATAAGGCAGGAAGCCAAGGGATAAAATGTGAAACTGACTCAAGCAAAACACCCCATGAAGTAATTGCAATGAGATAACCCATCACTTCAGCAGGAATAAGTTTAAGAGACTGCTTCACCCCTGCTTGTATTCCAGCCGAGGCTAACAATGTATTTGTTGGGCCTGGAGTCAACAAAATGGTGACCACAAGTCCAATAAACATAAATGACACCATAGGCAACGAACTCTTTAGTTATGCTAGGCGAAATATGTCAAAAAGGAATATCTATTGTCGACATAATGGTTGTAACAAGAAATATTGAATTTTATTTTTTTAATTTTAAAACAAATAATTAACTCCACCTGACTACAAATTCACTTACTATTTCAATAATTTTAAATATGCAAAATCGATCACAGAAACATAGAATAAGCGCTATTTTTTCTGCTCGCTAAATAATTAAATCAAGCTTTTTTTCACAGAAAAATAAGCCGTTATTTTTAATATTTAACCCTTATTTAGCTTATTTAATAAACGCTTTTTTCTGACTTGAAATTTGAAAAATGATCAATATATAAACAACTAGAAATCGTGATTTTACTGAATATGATGTCCCGTTCCCCATCAATTCTTTGATTGTCGCTTTCATCAAATAAATCAGATGATGGAGGATGCATGATGAATGCTTATGTTCGCCCTCATCCAGATGGTTTTAAATCTTATTTAGGTAAGAATCAGAAAACCGGACTCTACATTGTACGAGTTGGTTGGACGGTTTATGAAATGAATGGCAATGGCTCTGTGCTATACATTGTTAAGAACGAAGATACGATTCCGTTGGATGTAGAAAAGTTTAAAACTGATCGCCCCAAAATTTATGCTGCTCTTCTAAGTGAAGTTCAGTTTCAACGCAAGAAACAACTTGCGATTGATCTCCAGAAATCAAACATCCCTTCTTATGACCGTAAAGCCTACAAAAAACGGCGTGGCTTTATAGACTCTTAAGTAAAGGTTTCACTTTAAACTCATATAGAAAAAGCACCCTTAGGTGCTTTTTCTTTTAACGACCAGTTGTAATTAATACGAGCATACTCAGTATTAAAGTGCTTAATGATCGTTTGCAATGTATGTGGACTTCATGCTCAGCTCCGTGAGCAAATTGATTAACGTTTTCCATTTCGTGTGCCCTTAAAGTTCACACTGATAATTTGCACAATTTTCACACAATAAGAAATTAGCCAAAAGTATTATATCGAATCAAATTTTAAATCTAATGCTGGGCAAATAGTTTTGAAATTTATAACTGAAGTAGCTAGATGTAACATTCTTATACGAGGTTAAACCCTATTGAGCGTTTGTAGACCTTTCATTTCAAACTCACCTACCAAAGAAATGATTTTATAAAATGAAAAGAGATAACAATATTCTGTTTTTTAATAATAGTCTTCGACAGGAGAACTTTTATGGAAACTCAACAAGAAACCAACTCTTCTTTATTTTGTAATGCTTCTACCTCAATTCAAGCATGTATTGAATGTATGATTGCCTGCAAAACATGTGCAGCAGCATGTTTGCAAGAAGAACATGTAAGTATGATGCGTGAATGTATTAAGCATTGCATGACATGTGTAGAAACCTGCCAACTTTGTACGTCTTTAGAACTCAGAAACTCTGAGCTAGCAGAATCAGCTATGCAACTTTGTGCGAACGCTTGTCAACTTTGTGCAGCAGAATGCAGTAAACATGACCATGAACACTGCCAAGTTTGTGCTAAAGCATGTTTTGCTTGCGCACAAGCTTGTCTAGCATATCGTTCCTAAGTGGTATTCACAACTTTAAGCCTACGCAATCTTTAGATCGTAGGCTAATTAAAATATTTTAGATAACAGTAAATTAGATATTTTTTATTTAAGCTGATTACAATTTTTACTTTTTTACAGGCATAAAAAAAACCCGCATCTTGGGGAAAATGCAGGCTCTTAGATCTCCCACAACGACCATGAGTTCATTATTAAACTTGAACTTTAAACCGTTAACCAAATGTACCCTTAATAAAAACAAATTGCAATACAGAAAAGTCTGTATATTTGAAATATTTTATTATTTTTACATTACTTTTTCATAAATAGTTTAAAAGTATAAGATATTTCCAAATAAGAAATATCTTTTTTACAGGCATTAAAAAAGCCCGTTTCACGGGCTTTTCTGCAACGGTGAGCAATGTAAGCGTTGTGTCTATCCAACTCTTGTTTGCTCTTTGCTAGCTATATGTAAGGTCTTATCGTATCTTTTGCCCTGTCCCAAGTTTCCCTGTGGAGCGAGGAGATATTACGATTACCTTAGGTACAGTTATAGCACATTATTTATTCATGACTAGTCTTGTTCACGTTTTTTTACAAATGAACAAAATACGATCTAACCTTAATATTTAAGGGTTTTCTACCCCATTTGGATATTGGCGAGCGTCATCACAAATTGGATACCACTTCACTTGTGAATTGACAAAAGCATGAGAGATGACTGGCATCGATATTTCTTCATTAATAAGTCCGACCCTCAGGCGTACCACTTCTGGCTTATCTAGACGTTCACTCCAGATCGGTGAACCGCAAGTTTTACAGAACACTCTCTTTTTGTTTGGAGAAGCAAAATACGCTTGCAAAAGATTTTCACCCTGTACAATGTTTAAATCAGTTTTCTGTACCTGTGTAATAGCTGCAAAAGCAGCCCCTTGTGCTTTTTGGCATTGTTTACAATGACAAACCATAATGGGATTTAATTCAGCATTAATGCTGAGTTGAACACCATTACAAAGACAAGAAGCTGTATAAATCATGATTTTACCTTTTTATTTTTATGGGATTTAGCTTACACCCACCCCTTTTTCAATATGATCTAAAATGGCACAAGAAGCCTGTTGGTCGCCACAGCAATCATCGGCAGAAGCCTGCAAAATATTAACCATTTCTTGTAGGTGGGCAATTTTTTGCTTTAATTCGTCAATGTGTTTGACGGTTAAGGCTTTCACCTCTGCACTATGCCGATCAGTATTTTTCCAAAGTGAAATAAGCTCTTTCATCTGTTCAGATGAAAAACCTAACTCTCGAGCATGCTTTAAAAAGTTTAAAGTTTTAAGGTCTGTTTCTGAATAGATGCGATAGCCAGAAGCAGAACGCTGAGCTGCTTCAAGTAAACCGATTTCTTCATAGTAGCGAATCATTTTCGCCGAAATGCCCGAATGTTTGGATGCCTGACCGATATTCATCTCACACCTCAAATATTAAATTTGGTTTAAGACCTGCTGTCATGATCTTAAACCAAAAGTTGATTTTCAGCACGCTTACTCTACTGGCGCATGAAAGCGTTTTAAGCGTAATGCATTGCCTAAAACAAAGACCGAAGAAAGTGCCATCGCGCCTGCTGCAAACATCGGTGAAAGTAACACACCAAATGCTGGATATAATGCCCCTGCTGCAATTGGAATTAGGGCTACGTTATATACAAATGCCCAGAACAGGTTTTGACGTATGTTTCGCATGGTGGCTTTACTTAATGCAATTGCATTCGGTACGCCTTTTAAACTACCTGACATGAGCACAACATCAGCTGCTTCGATGGCAACATCTGTTCCTGTACCAATAGCTAAACCTACATCTGCTTGCGCCAAGGCTGGTGCATCGTTAATACCATCACCAACAAAAGCTAAGCACCCATACTGTTTTTGCAGTTGGCGGACTGTGTCCACTTTGCCCTCGGGTAAAACCTCTGCCACAACTTCGTCAATGTTCAGCTTTTTGGCAATTGCTTGCGCCGTATGACGGTTGTCTCCTGTAATCATGGCAACCTTGAGGCCTAATTGATGCAAGGCCTCAATCGCAGCATAGGTTGTTTCTTTAATTGGATCTGCCACGGCAATAATTGCTGCAAGTTGCTGGTCAATGGCAACATAGAGTGGTGTTTTGCCTTCTTCACCTAACTGAGCAGCAATCGCTTGGAATGAGTTGGTATCTAAACCAAGTTGATGCATATAACGGTCTGCGCCAATTTGTACTTTCTGGCCTGAAACTTCTGCTTCAATACCTGAACCTGTAATCGAGTTAAATGCTGTTACTGGTAATAAGTTTAAGCCTTCACTCTCTGCTGCTTGAACAATCGCGAGTGCAATCGGATGTTCAGACTTGGCTTCGACTGAGGCAACTAAAGTCAGCACTTGTTCACGCTCAAAACCTGATTGCACATTAAAGTCAGTCAGTGTCGGTTTACCTTCGGTGAGTGTGCCCGTTTTATCAACTGCAACTACTTGAGCTTCTTGTAAAAGCTGCAAAGCTTCACCTTTACGGAACAAGACACCTAACTCGGCACCACGTCCAGTACCAACCATAATAGAAGTTGGTGTTGCAAGCCCCATCGCACAAGGACATGCAATAATCAGTACTGCAACGGCATTCACCAATCCAAAAGTGAGCGCAGGTTCTGGCCCAAAAATAAACCAAACCAAGAAAGTAATTGCAGCAATTAACATCACTACAGGTACAAACCACATGGTGACTTTATCGACTAAGCCCTGAATCGGAAGTTTAGAACCTTGGGCTTGTTCAACCATACGAATAATTTGTGAAAGTACAGATGAGCTACCCACTGCGGTTGCCCGAATGTTCAGTGTTCCGTTTTGATTGACCGTACCACCGACCACCTGTTGTCCCACTACTTTTTCAACAGGAACTGGTTCACCCGTAATCATAGATTCATCAATGTAGCTGTGCCCTTCAACCACTTCACCATCGACTGGCACACGTTCACCCGGCCGAATTTCTACAATAGTTCCACTGACCACTTCGGCAACAGCAACTTCAACCACTTGACCGTCACGTTGAATACGAGCTGTTTTGGGCTGCATTCCTACTAAATGTTGAATAGCTTGTGAAGTACGCCCTTTGGCTTTGGCTTCAAAATATCGCCCAAGCAAAATTAAACTGACAATAACGGCAGCCGCTTCAAAGTAAACATTGACGGTACCTTGGGGTAATACCTGCGGCATAAAGGTTGCTACGACCGAGAAACTGTAGGCAGCCAAAGTGCCAACAGCAACCAACGAGTTCATATCTGGTGCCAAACGCCACAGGGCTGGAATCCCTTTTTGGTAAAAACGGCGACCTGGAAAAACGAGAACTAATGTGGTCAAAGCAAACTGTAAAAGCCAGCTATTGTATTGACCAATCGTGTCCATGATCCACATGTGAAAAGCTGGAATGAGATGTGAACCCATTTCCAGAATAAACACAGGTAAGGCCAACACAATCGAAATGATCAAATCTTTTTTAAGCTGATCTAACTCTGATGCTTTTTTGTCGAGCTGCTCATCTTGATTTTTTTCAGATGCTTTCGCGTCATAACCTGCTTTTTTAACAGCACGAATTAGGTCTTCAACATTGACTGATGCATCTGCCTGCACCCAAGCTTGCTCTGTTGCTAAGTTGACTGTGGCTTCTTGAACGCCGTCTACTTTTTTAAGGGCTTTTTCAACACGAGCAACACAAGATGCACAAGTCATACCCTCAATAGACAACTCCACTGGCGCAGCTTTTGGAACATCATACCCTGCTCGTTCAACTGCTTTAACCAGTGCTTCACGCTGAATCGGTTGATTTGAATAAACAACGGCTTTTTCTGTTGCCAAATTAACGTTAGCAATCTCTACATTTTCAACTTTCTTAAGTGCTTTTTCGACACGACCTACACACGAGGCACAGGTCATGCCCTCAATTGAGAGTGTTTCACTATATGCTGGCAATTTTGTGTTTTTTGAGTCCATCAAACACCTCTGCAAATCTACAAAATTTAATATTCTGTATTGAGCATACAGATTCCCATCATGGGAAGGTCAAGCATATTTTTTTAAAAATTTGGTCTTGACCTTACAATCATGACAAGGTTTAGACTCAGTGTTATCCAAACAAACATCTCATTCTTGATGGAGTATGAACATGAAACTACTTATTGAAAATATGACTTGTGGTGGCTGCGCTCGTGGCGTGACTGCGACGATTCAAGATATCGACCCAAATGCAAAAGTAGATGTAGATTTAGCGACCAAAATCGTGACTGTTGAAAGCAGTGAAAGCGTCGATAAAATTACCGAAGCACTTGAAGAAGATGGTTTCCCAGCGAAAGTGCAATAGTCGATAAGGCCTAACGTTTAAAGTTAGGCCTTTATTTTTGAGCTTGTTGATATTGACTCAAAGCTGAAATTTTTTAATTCGATAATCCAGTGCTGCCCGAGTTAGCCCCAATAAACGTGCCGCTTCAGACACATTATGATTTGCCTTTTTTAAAGCCGTTAAAATTAACTGCTTCTCGTGTTCTTCTAAATTAAACTCTGCCTGCAACAATTGCTCAAAGTCGGTTTCAACAACTACAGCCTGCTCTGGTTCATGCTTGATCTGTGGGAAAATGGCATTTAACTTAATCAGTTGCTGATCATCCGTTAATAAAACAGCCCTTTCTAATAAATTTTCCAACTCACGAATATTTCCCGGCCATTCATATTGCTGCATAAAAACTTTGGTCTTTTCACTTACACCCTGAATGGTTTTGCCGTACATTTTTTCAAAGCGATGAAGAAAATGTTCAACCAATAAAGGAATATCTTCACGGCGCTCTCGCAAAGGCGGGATCTGCACAGGGAAAATATTTAAGCGATAATATAAATCTGCCCGAAATCGCCCTGTTTTTACAGCCTGCTCAAGATCTTCATTGGTTGCTGTAATTACACGGATATCTAAAATACGTGTCTGTGAATCTCCTACTCGCTCAAATTCACCTTCCTGCAAAATGCGTAATAGTGCTGCTTGTGCACGAGGTGAAAGCTCAATCACCTCGTCTAAAAAAATCGTACCACCATTGGCTCGTTCAAACTTCCCCAAGCGAAATTGATGCGCTCCTGTATAAGCCCCTTTTTCTACCCCAAATAACTCAGACTCAATTAACTCTGGTGGAATCGCTGCACAGTTTACTGCAATAAAAGGTTGGTCTTTTCTTTGGCTATTTGCATGAACTCCTCGAGCAAAAGCTTCTTTACCAACGCCGGTTTCACCTTGTAGCAAAATAGAAACTTTCGAACCTGCTGCTTTTGTTAATAATGCACAGACCTGTTTATAAGATGCTGACTTACCCACAGAACTAAATAATTGGTAATCGGCTTCACTGTCGCTATAAATTGATTTTTTAAGTTCAAAAAGTTCAGCCTGCAACGCAATTAGTTCTTTTTCCATGGGTTCGGGAGACATGAACTGAATCAGTTCATCAGCATTTTCCCACTCTTCTAAAGGCTTACCAATAATACGGCAATGCTCATCGCCGCAAGCTTTACACTCTATTTCTTGATAAATAATGGTCATGCCCGTCGCAAAACTACTGTAGCCGCACGCATAACCCAGAAGCATCCAGCACGCAGGTTCATCACTTGGGCCAAAATGCTCTAAATGCACATCGGCTTCAAAAGAATTGAGCCAATTTAAATCGGCATAAAACTGTTTTTTATCGTGGCTTAAATTGAGCTGGTTGGCCTGTACTTGCACCATTCCACGAATGGCGTGCATTTGTGGACCCGCCATAAAAGCATCGTGTTCATTTAAATCGGGACGCATTTTTGTAGTAACTTCTGCATCTTTTAACCCAGCTTGATAACCTAAACGAATAAAAAAACGCTTGGTCCGTTCAAGCCCAATCATGTGCGCTAAGTCTTTACGCAAATATCCCATAATGCTGGTGTGTAAAAGCAGCATCCGATATTCATCAAACCAGATTTGGCCGTGGGCAGTATCAAAGTGCAATTTAGACAGCAAATCGTGAATTTCTTGCGGATGATCTGCGTATCGTCCCGTTGTATCGTATTTTACTCGAGCCATGAGTGATCTGTTTTAATCCATTAAACACATTTGGGTTTTATCTCATCTTATCGAAGAACCAGATAAATGTCCTAGTATCTTAAAGACATAACTTCATACTAAAAAAGTATTTCTAAATCTCTCCATTTAAAGCCTCAAACAATCTAAAAAGAAATTTTTACGACCCTATTCATCAAATCATGAATATCTCTATTTCACCATTCAAAAAAATTCATGAAATGGTGAATTTAAAAAATTCCTCATTTTCCATAAAAATCTTAATTAATTGTTTTTAATAATAAAAATAAAGTTGGCATAGCTTTTGTAAAGCTTATAGCGAGAGCAAGGAGCATTCATCAATTTCAAGACCATGTCTTGATGGAGTACAGCATGACGCAACCTCAAGTCGAAGCATTAACCAAATATATTCGGGTCACTGGCGACTTAAACGCAGAGTTTATCGAATTCGATTTTGCCATTCACGATCCAAGTCTATTTGTGGAACTGGTTTTGCCTAAACATGCATTTAATGATTTTTGTAAGACCAATCAAGTGGTTGAAATGACCCAAGAGCAGCAAGCTTTTAACGATGCTCAGGAAGAAAAATGGCGCTATGGCACTGAAGCAACCTTAGTCGGCACGCAACGTAATAGCAACGATCAAGATGATCAGATGTAAAAAATATAAGGAGATAAAGCCATGACTTTAGAAATCAAAACGTCAAATGTCGAACCTATTCGCCAGAACTACGCCTATATCGAAAGACGATTTGGTAGTAAGCCAGCAACTCGATATCAAGAAGTAAGTTTTGATGTACAGGCAGAAACTAACTTTCACTATCGTCCTTTGTGGAAACCTGAAAAGACCTTAAATGATAAAACCCATACTGCCCTGCAAATGCAAGACTGGTATGCATTTAAAGATCCACGTCAATTCTATTATGGAACTTATGTTCAGCACCGTGCGCGTTTACAGGACACAGCCGAAAGTAATTTTGCTTTTTTCGAAAAACGTCAGCTTGCAGAGCATTTGTCTGACGAAGTCAAAGCCAAGGTTATTGAATGCCTATTGCCATTTCGCCACGTTGAACAAACTGCAAACTTACACATGATGTCTGGCAGTGCCTATGGTTATGGCACCGTACTTACCCAAGCTTGTATTTATGCCGCGATGGATCATTTAGGAATTGCGCAGTACATCTCACGGATTGGCTTAGCTTTAGATGGCAACAGCGGCGACTCACTACAGCAGGCAAAACAGGCTTGGATGCAACATCCTGCATGGCAAGGCTTACGCCGTCTGTGTGAAGAAAGCCTCACCGAGCAAGACTACTTCAAACTCTTTTTATTACAAAATCTTGTGATTGACGGCTTTGTGACCGAGCTTGTTTATCAACAGTTTGATCAGTGGTTAGTGAGTCAAAATGCTCGTGACTTAGCCATGCTGACTGAATTTATGAAAGACACTTTAGGTGATTTACGTAAGTGGTCAGACACCGTCATTAAAACTGCGGCAGCAGAATCCGATCATAACAAACAGCTATTAAATGAATGGTTCACCCAGTCTTTAGCTCAAGTAAAAGCAGCCTTTACACCTTGGGCAACAGCAGCCTTAACAGCAGATGCAGTCGATCAAGCAGAACAAGTCGTGATTGATCGCGCAAAAAAACTCGGCCTACAACTAGAACTTGCAAATGCTTAAGGAGAAGCAACATGTCTAAAGTCTATCTCGCGTTACAAGACAACGATACTTCACGCTACATCCTTGAAGCGATTGAAGAAGATAACCCTGAAGCTTCAATTCAGTATTTACCCGCCATGATCCGAATTGAAAGTGAAACTGATTTGGTCATTAAAGCCGAAACCGTATCTGAAAAACTAGGCCAAGATTGGGATATCCAATCGTTACAACTCAACATGATTACGCTGGGCGGCAACGTCGAAGAAGATGACGATACTTTCCGCCTTCACTGGAATTAATCACAACATAGACGTTGTTTAACAAAGATTTAAGGATGATCAATCATGACAACTCAAACGAAAGAAACCAGCAAAAAATTAAATGCGAAAGATCGTTACCGCACATTAACCCGTGATCTGGACTGGGACTTTTCCTATGCTGACCGTAAAGAGGCCTTCCCTTATGAAGAGTTTGAAGGTATCAAAATTACGGACTGGTCTAAATGGGAAGATCCTTTCCGCTTAACCATGGATGCTTACTGGAAATATCAGGCAGAAAAAGAGAAAAAACTTTATGCCATTTTTGATGCCTTTGCTCAAAACAATGGTCAGATGAATGTCAGCAATGAACGCTACTTAAATGCGATCAAACTCTTTTTAACGGCGGTTACTCCACTTGAATATCAAGCTTATCAAGGCTATGCACATGTAGGCCGCCAGTTTAGTGGAATTGGAGCACGTATTGCTTCTCAGATGCAGTCGATTGATGAGCTGCGTCATGTACAGACCCAAATTCATGCCATGAGCCATTACAACAAGTTCTTTGATGGTTTTCAGGATTGGGCGCACATGCATGACCGCGTTTGGTATTTGTCTGTGCCTAAATCATTTTTTGAAGATGCCCGTTCTGCTGGCCCTTTCGAATTTTTATTAGCGATTAGTTTTGCTTTTGAATATGTACTTACCAACTTGCTGTTTGTGCCATTTATGTCAGGTGCAGCTTATAACGGCGATATGGCAACCGTAACCTTTGGTTTTAGTGCGCAGTCAGATGAAGCTCGCCACATGACGCTTGGTCTTGAAATCGTGAAATTCTTGCTCGAACAACATGAAGACAACGTACCTATTGTTCAGGAATGGATTGATAAATGGTTCTGGCGTGGGACACGTTTGCTTTCAATTGTAGGCATGATGATGGATTACATGCTGCCAAACAAAGTGATGTCTTGGAAAGAAGCTTGGGAAGTTTACTTTGAACAAGCAGGCGGCGCACTATTTAAAGATTTGAGCCGTTATGGCATTCGTATGCCGAAATATAGCGATGTCATTGTGAAAGAAAAAGAGCATGTCTCACATCAGGCATGGTGGATTTTCTATAACTTTGGTCATGCTGCCGGTTTCCATACTTGGATTCCAACTGACGAAGAAATGGATTGGTTATCGGCTAAATATCCAGACACTTTCGATAAATACTACCGTCCAAAATGGGAGCTGGCTCGCAAAATGGAAGCCGAGGGTAAACGCTTCTATAGCGCAGGTTTACCACAGCTTTGTCAGGTTTGTCAGATTCCAATGACCTTTACCGAAATGGGTGATGACCCAACTCAGTTTAGTTATCGCCATAGCATCTACCAAGGCGAACACTACCACACCTGTTCAGATGGCTGTCATGACATTTTCGAACGCGAGCCTGAGAAATATATACAAGCATGGCTACCTGTAAATCAAATTTTGCAAGGCAACTGTGGTGGCGGTGACCTCGAAACCATGCTCCGTGATTATTACCGCATGAATGTCGGCGCCGACAATCTGGATATTGAAGGCTCACCAGATCAACAACGCTGGAAAAAATGGAAAGGCAACGCAGCTTAAGCACAAGGAATTTTCAGGCAGTGATCAAGCTGCCTGATAGGAAATAAGGAGATTGAACATGACTGTTCGCGCGATACACAACAATTATCAATTTGAACCACTTGATTTGCAAAAAAATTATGGCGATCAATTCTTACTTTACGTGGGTTGGGATCATCACACCCTTTTTTGCTCGGCACATGCCATGCTTGCCTCGCCTCAACAAACTTTTGAACAGTTGATTGAGCAACAAATTACAGGTGGTTTTGCCCAACATCCAGATTTTGCCAAAATTGATTGGTCAAAAGTGCAATACACCTTAGATGGTCAAACAATCGAACCAGAGAGTACAAAAACTTTGGCAGAGCTTGGTTTTGGGCATAAGTCATTACTTCGTTTCGTTACGCCAGAGTTAAATGGCTATAACGACAGCTACGTTTAATTCGGAGGTGTGTCATGAGTTATCAAGTCACCATTGAACCGATCGGAACAACGATTGAAGTAGAAGAAGACCAAACCATTTTAGATGCTGCCCTACGTCAAGGCGTTTGGTTACCCTTTGCCTGTGGTCATGGCACTTGCGGGACATGTAAGGTTCAAGTCACCGATGGTTTTTATGATGTCGGTGAAGCCTCTCCCTTTGCGCTCATGGATATTGAACGTGATGAAAATAAGGTGCTTGCCTGCTGCTGCAAACCACAATCCGACATGATCATTGAAGCCGATGTCGATGAAGACCCAGATTTCTTAGGTCATTTGGTTCAAGACTTTCAAGCGACAGTAATTGAAATAAAAGACCTGTCGCCGACCATCAAAGGAATCCGACTACAACTAAATCGTCCAATTGAGTTCCAAGCGGGTCAATATATCAATGTCCAGTTCCCATATATTGAAGGAACTCGTGCATTTTCAATTGCTAATTCGCCAAGTGAAGTGGGCATTGTTGAGCTGCATATTCGTAAAGTTGAAGGCGGTGCAGCGACGACTTATGTGCATGAACAACTTGCCACAGGTGATCAGCTTGATATTTCAGGCCCTTATGGACAATTTTTTGTACGCAAGTCAGATGATCAAAACGCCATCTTCATTGCAGGTGGTTCAGGTCTTTCAAGTCCACAATCGATGATTTTAGATTTACTTGAGTCTGGAGATAGTCGCACGATTTACCTCTTCCAAGGAGCACGAGACTTGGCAGAGCTATACAACCGAAATTTGTTTGAACAACTCGTAAAAGACTATCCGAACTTCCGTTATATCCCTGCTCTCAATGCACCAAAAGCAGAAGACCAATGGACTGGATTTACCGGATTTGTGCACGAGGCTGTTGCCGATTACTTTGAAAATCGATGTGGTGGACACAAAGCGTATTTGTGTGGACCACCCATCATGATCGACTCGGCAATTTCAACACTCATGCAAAATCGCTTATTCGAACGGGACATTCACACTGAACGGTTCTTAAGTGCAGCAGATGGCGCTGCTGGACAATCGCGTTCGGCTTTATTTAAACATATTTAAAGATAAATTTTTAAGCACTCCGCTTTTTCAAATGAGCTTTGTATTTGTAATTTAGAAAGAAAATACAAGGCTCACAGGAGTTCTGCATCCCAAATTTTTAGACTAAACAGACTTAAGTTTTTAAAGACCGTTAAGGAATAACGTTTTTTAGTGACAAGCCAAACAACACAGAATAGGACATTCTATGAATAACAAAATTGCTGCAATCATATGTGGTGTAATCAGCGCCCTTTACCTTCCTTCTGCATTTGCGACAGAAAACGGCTCGGACTCTTTTGCCTTAGGTGCCGAAGGTATGATGGCGGGTGCCTTACCACCTGCTGGGGTTTATCTACTCAGTTATTATCAAAATTATCACGCATCAGAGTTTCAAAATGGTCCCGACCAGTTCCATGTTGATGTCAACGCCGTGGTTCCGCGGTTGGTCTGGATGACCGATCAAAAAATTATGGATGGACAACTCGGGTTTTATGCAGCTCAACCATTGGTTGATCTAAGACTCAAAGTAAATGGAATGGCTGACTCAAACCAAGGTCTCGGAGACTTGATTTTGGGTGGCATGCTCGGCTGGCATCAAGGAAATCATCACTGGATTGCAGCCCTAGAAACTGTGCTCGGGACAGGAGAATACAACACTCCAAGTACGACACATCCAGTTGAAGCTAATCTCGGGAAAAACTATCACACCATTCGACCGATTATTGCCTATAGTTATGCCAACGCGGCAGGTTTAGATCTATCTACTAAACTGTCTTATAGCTGGAATACGCGTAACGACGCGACTGACTACCAGTCTGGACAATACATTGCGGGTGACTATAGCTTGGGTTATCGCATTAACCCAAAAATCAAAGTGGCAGTTGAAGGCTATGCTTTTAAACAAACCACAAATGACAAAGTAAACGGAAGTGACATTGGGTTTAAAGGACAGGCTTTTGCAATTGGTCCAGGCATTCAATATGCCGATAAGAACTGGTCTATTGAAGCCAAATTTCTAAAAGAAACCGAAGCCGAATATCGTCCCGAAGGCCATACCAGCTGGCTAAAACTGATTTGGGCTTTCTAAACTACTTCAACGCATAGCTTCAGCTTTTGAGGCTATGCACTTCTCTTATTTAAAGATCGATACCATTTGAATCATCTATCGGGTTCTGATCGAGCGTGAAAACGGTGCGTTTATATGGAATACCTTCAAGATCATACACCTGATAAATACAATCAAACAGTGACTGTAAATCTTCACTTCGATCCATTGCCCGTGCTGTAATAAAAATTGGGCTGACCGCGCCGTTATCTAAAATCGGAATATAGTTTAAGTGTGGAAATCGAATGGTATCGGCACTTGCTGGAATAATGCAGATCCCTTCTCCAGCTGCAACTAAGCCCAAAGCCAATTGAATTTCTCGTATCTCATGCATATTTTTTGGAACCAAACTATGCTCGGCAAAAATATTCAAAAGCTGGGTCGAAAAATTGGGTTTCGGTGAAGTGGGATACATAAACATCTTTTCATCAATAAGATCGGCCAGATATACCCCTTCCGTACGCTGTGCAATAGGATGACTCGTATGCGCAGCAACCACCAAGCGTTCTTTACGTAGCAAAATACGTCTCACAGCAGGATCACTAATTCTTAAACGTCCGAAACCGACATCAATACGTCCTTCTTTTAATGCCTGTAACTGTTCGGTTGTACTTAATTCCATGAGCTGAATATTCAAATGAGGTTGCTGTTGGCGAAATAAATAAATGATTCGAGGCAACAAACCATAAAGTAAAGACCCAACAAAACCAATGGTCATACTTCTTTCGATGAGACCAATACGCTTGGTCATACTTTTTATTTCTTCAGCATTCGACAAAAGTTTAACGGCGTGCTGGTAAAAGAAATGCCCTGCTTGTGTAGTTTGTAAAGGACGACTTCCACGCTCAAACAGTTGAATGCCAAGCTCGCTTTCCAGATTTTGAATCTGTCTACTCAAAGGTGGTTGAGCAATAAATAGTTTTTCGGCTGCCTTTGTAAAGCTCTGTTCTTCAACAACAGCCACAAAATACCGTAAATGTCTTAGTTCCATAAGGTTTCCATACCTTTAAGATATAAAAAAATGCAAATTCAGTCTTAGACACAGTTTAACCATTCTTTTAAGGTATATACAAGCAACAAACCGATGAAGTGATGAATTGCTTTGTGAACAAGCCTTCTTGCCAATCTTCCAGTTATTCATCTTCATCAATTCACGGTTAAACACCCAGCGCACTCATGCGCTTCATTGACAATATTAGGATATCAAGACCTTGTAGATCGTAGCTAAGGCCTTGGTGACTTCCACACTTTTGGAAAGTCGGAGAACGGACATGCCACGTATTCCTGTAATCAATACTAGCCATCTTGACCGTATTGATGAATTACTTGTCGATAACATCGATACAGGTGAATTTAAACTTCATCGCTCAGTGTTTACTGACGAAGCCCTATTTGACCTCGAAATGAAATATATCTTCGAAGGTAATTGGGTTTACTTAGCACACGAAAGCCAAATTCCAAACAATAATGACTACTACACCACTTACATTGGTCGTCAGCCTGTCATTATTGCACGTAACCGTAACGGTGAATTGAATGCCATGATCAATGCGTGTTCACACCGCGGAGCACAACTTTGCCGTTACAAACGTGGTAATAAAGCAACGTATACTTGCCCTTTCCACGGCTGGACGTTTAACAATTCAGGTAAATTGCTCAAGGTTAAAGATCCAAGTGAAGCAGGCTATTCTGACTGTTTTAACCAAGATGGTTCACACGACCTTAAAAAAGTGGCTCGTTTTGAGAGTTACAAAGGTTTCTTATTTGGTAGCTTAAATCCAGATGTTCCTTCACTTGAAGAGTTCTTGGGTGAAACCACCAAAATCATCGACATGATTGTTGACCAGTCTGAACATGGTTTAGAAGTTTTACGTGGTTCATCTACCTATACCTATGAAGGCAACTGGAAACTCACCGCTGAAAATGGTGCCGATGGTTATCATGTTTCTGCTGTTCACTGGAACTATGCAGCAACAACTCAACACCGTAAAGAAACTCAAGCTGCCGATAACATTCGTGCCATGAGTGCAGGTTCTTGGGGTAAACAAGGCGGTGGCTCGTATGGCTTTGAAAATGGCCACATGTTGCTTTGGACACAATGGGCAAACCCAGAAGACCGTCCAAACTTCCCGAAAGCAGACGAATACACCGAAAAATACGGCGAAGCCATGTCGAAATGGATGATTGAGCGTTCACGTAACTTGTGTCTCTATCCAAATGTTTATTTGATGGATCAGTTCGGTTCGCAAATTCGTGTACTTCGCCCACTTTCGGTTAATCGAACCGAAGTTACCATTTACTGTATCGCACCTAAAGGTGAAGCACCTGAAGCTCGTGCACGTCGTATCCGTCAATATGAAGATTTCTTTAATGCATCAGGCATGGCAACACCAGACGATTTAGAAGAATTCCGTGCTTGTCAGGCAGGCTATGCAGGGATTGCCCTTGAATGGAATGACATGTGCCGTGGTTCAAAACACTGGATTTATGGACCAGACGATGCAGCGAATGAAATCGGTTTAAAACCAATGTTAAGTGGGATTAAAACTGAAGATGAAGGTCTTTATCTTGCCCAACATCAATATTGGTTACACACCATGAAACATGCGATTGCATCAGAGAAAGAAATTGCTGATCAGGGAGAAACAGCATGAGTGCTCAAGACAAAGCAACTTTAGAAAATATTGCTCAGTTTCTCTATCGTGAAGCTCGTTTTTTAGATGATGAACAATGGGATGACTGGCTTGAATGTTACGCACCGGAAGCTTCTTTCTGGATGCCAGCTTGGGACGACGACGATAGATTAACTGAAGATCCACAATCTGAAATTTCACTTATTTATTATCCAGACCGTCAAGGTTTAGAAGATCGTGTGTTCCGTATTAAAACTGAACGCTCATCGGCAACCATGCCAGACACACGTACAAGCCACAATATTGCCAACGTTGAAGTTGTTGAGCGCGATGGCGACAAAGTTACTGTTCGCTTTAACTGGAATACCTTGAGTTTCCGTTACAAGACAAATTACAGCTATTTCGGTATGTCACGTTATGTGATCGATTTTTCAGGTGATCAACCAAAAATCTTGAGCAAGTATGTCGTTTTGAAAAATGACTACATCAATCAAGTGATTGATATCTACCACCTTTAAGACATACCCCCTCAGTTAAACGGACTGTTGGCTGAGGGTAAAAGTTTCAAATATTTTGTAGGATACATGCCATGTCAAACCACAATATCGCACTTCAATTTGAAGATGGTGTTACACGTTTCATTAACGTAGCTCAAGGCGAAACCCTATCTGACGCAGCCTATCGCCAAAAAATTAATATTCCTTTGGATTGCCGTGATGGTGCATGTGGAACTTGCCGCGCATTTTGCGAGTCCGGTAGTTATGACATGCCAGAAGAAACCTATATTGAAGATGCATTAACCCCTGAAGAAGCTGAGCAAGGTTATATTCTTGCTTGCCAATGTCGACCAACTTCCGATGCGGTATTCCAGATTCAAGCATCGTCAGATGTCTGCAAAACAGAAATTCATAGCTTCCAAGGTACATTAGCTCGCGTTGAAAACTTATCAGATTCAACCATCACGTTTGATATTCAACTTGATGAAGGCCAACCGGATATTCATTTCCTTGCAGGTCAGTATGTGAATGTTGCAATTCCTGAAACTGGCGAAACCCGTTCATATTCATTTAGCTCAAAACCGGGCAATCGCTTAACGGGCTTTGTGGTCCGTAACGTACCGAACGGAAAAATGAGTGAATTCTTAAGCAAGAATGCTAAAGCTGGCGACAAAATGACATTTACCGGTCCATTCGGTAGCTTCTATTTGCGTAGTGTAGCGCGTCCTGTGCTTATGCTAGCAGGCGGTACTGGCATTGCCCCATTTATGTCGATGTTACAAGTGCTTGAAGAAAAAGGTTCAGAACAACCTGTTCGTTTAGTCTTTGGCGTAACCAATGACTTTGATTTGGTTGCTCTAGAAAAACTCAATGAGTTGCAGGCGAAATTCCCATGGTTCGAATACCGCACTGTGGTCGCAAGCCCTGAGAGTAATCATGAACGCAAAGGCTATGTCACTGGTCATATTGAAAGTGAATGGTTAAACGGTGGCGATGTCGATGTTTATCTATGTGGCCCAGTACCAATGGTAGAGGCTGTCCGTGGCTGGTTAGAAACTGAAAATATCAAACCTGCTAATTTCTTGTTTGAAAAATTCTCTGCGAATTAACAGGTGGAGAAGTTATCTATGTCAAACCATCAAAGATTTACCGATAAGGTCGTGATTGTTACGGGTAGTGCTCAAGGCATTGGTCGTGGCGTGGCATTACAAGTCGCGGCTGAGGGCGGGCAAGTCATCATGGCTGACCGCTCTGAATATGTTGAAGAGGTACTCACAGAAATTCAGAGTGCAGGTGGCGATGCTGTCACGATTAATGCCGACCTTGAAACCTATGCAGGTGCACAAGCGGTTATTGCAAAAGCCATTGAACATTATGGTCGGGTAGATATCCTGATTAATAATGTGGGTGGCGCGATCTGGATGAAACCTTTTGAAGAGTTTTCCGAAGAAGAGATCATTAAGGAAGTGAATCGCTCATTGTTTCCAACGTTATGGTGCTGCCGCGCTGTGCTACCCGCCATGATTAAGCAACAAGCGGGTGTTATTGTAAATGTCTCTTCAATTGCAACCCGTGGTATTAACCGTATTCCCTACTCTGCATCTAAAGGTGGTGTAAATGCTCTAACAGCATCGCTTGCTTTTGAACATGCGAAAGATGGGATTCGAGTCAATGCCGTGGCGACGGGTGGAACCGAAGCGCCACCTCGTAAAGTGCCACGTAACGCCAACCCGTTAAGTCAAAATGAAAAAGACTGGATGCAGCAAGTAGTTGATCAAACCATAGATCGAACATTTATGGGCCGTTATGGCACAATTCAAGAACAAGTCAATGCAATTTTATTTCTTGCATCAGACGACGCATCGTATATGACGGGATCGGTCATTCCGGTCGGAGGTGGAGATCAGGGTTAATCCTGATCTTTTTATATGATTGGGTAAATAACATGATTTGCATGGAGGCAATCACACATGGCAACCCTGTTAAAGACATTAAAAAATGACTGGTCCATATCAGCAACAGTTGCGGGCTTTCTCGCGGTTTTAATTTCTTACTCAGGCCCACTAATTATTTTTTTCCAAGCTGCTCAGCGTGCTCATGTGTCCACCGACATGATGGTGTCATGGATTTGGGGAATCTCAATTGGTGCTGCCGTTTCAGGTATTTATCTTTCGATTAAATATAAAACGCCTGTCATAACCGCATGGTCAGCACCAGGTACTGCCCTGTTAGTTACCCTATTTCCAAACATTTCATTGAATGAAGCAGTAGCCGCCTATATTACTTCTGCTATCGTTATTTTTTTAATTGGCGTTACAGGTTACTTCGACAAATTACTAAAATGGATTCCGCAAGACGTCGCTGCCGGCATGATGGCAGGTATTCTTTTTCAATTTGGTATTGGTCTATTTACCGCGTCTGATAGCATGCCTTTTATTGTTTTTAGCATGCTCATTGTCTTTTTAATTGCCAAACGTTTAATGCCGCGCTACACCATGATTTGGGTGTTAGCTGCCGGAGTTTTATTAAGCCTCTTTTTAGGCAAAATGAATCCGGTTGATGTGAGTTTTAATTTAGCAATCCCCCAGTGGATTAGCCCAGAATGGACATGGAACTCAACACTCAACCTCGCTGTTCCTCTCATTTTAGTCAGCTTAACCGGCCAATTTTTACCGGGTATGGCGATTATGAAACTCAGCGGTTACGATACCCCAGCCAAACCCATTATTACTGTCACCAGTATTGCCTCTTTAGCTGTTGCTTGCGTCGGCGGTATTACCATTGTGCTTGCTTCAATTACCGCTGCTTTATGTATGGGCAAAGATGCACATGAACTTAAAGAAAAACGATATATCGCAGGAATCGCCAATGGGATTTTTTATATTTTAGGTGGGTTATTTGCTGGCAGTATTGTCATGCTATTTAGCTTACTTCCTAAAGAGTTGGTTGCAGCACTGGCAGGTTTAGCCTTGCTTGGAGCAATTGCGACCAATATTTCTGTTGCCATGAAAAATGATAGTCAACGTGATGCTGCTCTTATTACCTTTTTAGCGACGGCATCAAGCATGCATTTTCTTGGATTAAGCTCAGTTTTTTGGGGTATTTGTATTGGTGTAATCGCCCATTTCATTCTCACACCACGATCAACGCCAACGACAAATTAATTTTTTATCTAAACGCCCGCCACTAAAATAAAATCTCAATCGCCACGTCAGGATACAAATAATTCGCTAACCCTGATTTGGCGATTTCTATTGAATATAAATTAAATTTCATTTTTAAGATAAATCTCAAAAATAATTAAATAATAGACTTTAGTATTTTGTATTTATATTTTCACTTCAAATCTTAATATAAATTTAACAATATTTTTAGCTGTGATTATCATCAATAAAACCCATAAAAAAACATCTATAAAATCCTTAGAATTCTCATAATGCAATATTCAACTCCATTTTAAACATTGTAATAAGACCAAATTAACAACTTAAAATAAATTATATTTTTCAAACAATTAAATTAATGAAAGCATAATACCTTAAAGACATAAAGATATATCAATTAGGTTTTTGACTCTAATCCAATAACAAAATAGTTTATTAAAAAATAACGCGATGCTTCACAAATTGGAGGTGAAGAAAATGGATACGAGCAAGGTTAATATTAATGAGTTAATTGATAAAGCCAGTTTTACATCTTTTCATTGGAAAGTTTTAATCTGGTGCTTACTTATTATTATTTTTGATGGATATGATTTAGTTATTTATGGGGTTGCTCTTCCTCTGTTAATGCAGCAATGGTCATTAACTGCGGTAGAAGCTGGGTTACTCGCCAGTGCTGCTCTATTCGGGATGATGTTTGGTGCCATGATTTTCGGCACACTTTCAGACAAACTAGGGCGAAAAAAAACCATCCTGATTTGTGTCACCTTATTTAGTGGATTTACCTTTATGGGTGCCTTTGCCAAAGGACCAACAGAGTTTGCTATTTTGCGCTTTATCGCAGGTCTTGGAATTGGTGGCGTTATGCCAAACGTCGTCGCGCTTATGACTGAATACGCACCCAAAAAAATCCGCAGTACATTAGTCGCAATCATGTTTAGTGGCTATGCTATTGGCGGCATGACATCTGCTCTACTCGGTGCATGGCTCGTGAAAGACATGGGCTGGCAAATCATGTTTTTAATTGCGGGTATTCCCCTGTTGCTGCTCCCACTCATCTGGAAATTTTTGCCAGAGTCTCTCGCCTTTTTAGTGAAATCTAACCATGGCGAACAGGCAAAAAATATTGTGAGTAAAATTGCGCCTCAAGCTCAGGTAAACGCCAATACTCAACTGGTATTAAACGAGAGCACCACAACCGATGCCCCTGTCCGTGCGCTTTTCCAGCAGGGTCGTACCTTCAGCACATTTATGTTCTGGATTGCTTTCTTTATGTGCTTACTCATGGTGTATGCCTTAGGAAGCTGGTTACCTAAACTCATGCTGCAAGCGGGCTACTCGTTAGGTGCGAGCATGTTGTTCCTATTTGCACTCAATATTGGCGGCATGGTCGGTGCAATTGGTGGTGGTGCTTTAGCAGATAGATTCCATTTAAAACCTGTTATTACGATCATGTTTATTGTGGGATCAGCAGCTTTAATTCTGCTTGGGATTAATAGTCCACAATTTATTTTATATAGCCTAATTGCGATTGCTGGTGCTGCCACCATTGGTTCACAAATTTTACTCTACACTTTCGTGGCACAGTTCTATCCAACAGCACTTCGTTCAACTGGCATGGGCTGGGCATCTGGCATTGGCCGTATCGGTGCGATTATCGGACCAGTTTTAACTGGAGCCCTACTCACACTTGAGCTTCCTCACCAAATGAATTTCTTAGCGATTGCAATTCCGGGTGTGATTGCTGCACTTGCAATATTTATGGTCAATCTCAAAGCCTCTGTTGCCGCACAAACGCCATCAACTTTTAACCCTCAAAACACGCTTACCCAGCAGTAAAAATACATGCGCCGAGGACTGGCGCATCTTTTTGGAAATGGATTATGGAATTATTACACCGCTTTAAGCCATGTGCTTTAACTTTCGCGACCTTAGTGTTGATGTGTGGCAATTCATTCGCTGCAAATCCAAATCAACAGCCCGAAGATGAATGGAAATTCACGCTAAAAAATGCCTATATCAACCGTAATTTTGATAATGATGCCTTAAAAGATACGGGCAGTTGGTCTCAGGCAGCGTCTTTATTTTATAAATCGAAAATGCATGATACACCACTGCAAATTGCAGACAAACCGATTACGATTGGGGCCGATTCTTCTGTTCAATACGCCGTGCGCTTAAGTTCAGACAAACATGTTGCGGACACAGTTTTGCCTTTTAATAAAGAAACACAGTCACAAGCATCTGACTTTTTAAAATACGGTGCGACCTTAAAACTGGGCTATGACAAAACTCTTTTAAGTGTCGGTGAACTCTGGCTAGATTTGCCTGTAACGGCTGTGGATGCAAGCCGACAATTACTTGCCTCTTATTGGGGAACCAACCTTAAATCGCAACTTTCAGATCAGCTCTATGCAGAAATTGGCCGGGTTGAAAAAGTATCACCACGTAATGAAGAAGACTTTAAAAAGTTCTCGTTCACAGCAAATGGGGTTACTAAAGAATCTGATGGTTTAAATTACATAGATCTGCGCTATCAATTTACGCCATCACTCAAGGGCGAATACTACTTTGGTAATTTAGAAGATCTCTACAACAAGCACTATGTTGGACTTGAGCATAATTGGAAACAACCTAATTTTGCCCTCACCTCTAAGTTTAAATACTTCAATGCAAAAGATGACGGCAATACTTTTGATATTGATGCGCAAAACATTGGGGTGCTAGAGACTCTTAAAGTAAAAAACCATACCTTTGGTTTGGGTTATCAACAGATTATCGGTGAGTCGGCTTACCCTCTACCAGATGGCTTTTTACCAGAGACCTATTTCATTAACTGGAATGCTACTGGTTTCTTTAAAGAAGACGAAAAGTCTTACCATGTGATGTATGGCTACGACTTTAAAGATTATGTTCCGGGCTTAAATGCAATGGTTAAATATGTCTATGGCCATGATTTTAAAGCGGCCAATGGCGAAAAAAATCATGAAACTGAGTCGAATGTAATTTTAAACTATGCGTTTCAACAGCCATTCTTAAAGGGTGTTGCCCTGCAATACATTCGTATTGATTACAACGTAAAACATGGCAATGACTTTGGTGAAGATCGCCTGTTTGTAAACTACACCAAAAAGTTTTAATCATTTTTGATTCAATTGAAGCGGGTTAATTTTAGTCCGCTTTATTATTTTCGACCCATAAAAAAACACTCTTACGAGCGTTTTTTAATTAACTTTGCAACTTAAGCAACGTGCTTTTGTACAACAATCGAACCGACTGAATAACCAGCACCGAAAGATGAAATCACACCATATTCGCCATTATCTACTTCATGGCCTGTACGGTGTAAAGCAATAATCACACCTGCTGAAGAGGTATTGGCAAACTCATCTAGAATAATTGGAGCACGGCTTAAATCTGCCTCTTTACCAGCCACATATTTCAAGATTAATTCATTCATGTTGGCATTGGCTTGATGTAACCAAAAACGCTTAATATCGTTTGCAGTTAACTGCATTTTTTCCAACTGCGCATTAATGATTTTTGCCACCAATGGACAAACATCTTTAAATACTTTGCGACCATCTTGACGGAATAACTTGTCGTCAACCACTGCATCTTCACTACGGTTTAAGAAACCGAAGTTATTGCGAATGTTGTTTGAAAATTGAGTAAATAAATGAATATCTAAAATTTCAAAACCAGTTTTAGTAGTCGTTTCTTCAATAATAGAAGCCGTTGCAACATCACCAAAAATGAAGTGACAATCACGGTTACGGTAATCTAAGTGACCCGATGTAATCTCAACGTTCACCAATAAAACACGACGAGCGCCTGAACGAATTGCATCTGCCGCTTGTTTCAAACCAAAAGTTGCAGCTGAACATGCAACGTTCATGTCGTAGGCATAACCTTGAATGCCAAGTGCTGACTGAATTTCAATCGCTACAGCCGGATAAGCACGCTGCATGTTTGAGCATGCCAAAATTACAACATCGATATCTTCAGCAGTTACGCCTGCATTTTCCATTGCCTGCTTCGCAGCAATCACGCCCCACTCTGCTTGAAGTGAAAGTTCATCATTTGAACGTTCAGACAAACGAGGACGTAAACGTGTTGGATCGAGGATACCTGATTTCTCAATCACGTAACGGCGCTTAATACCAGACGCTTTTTCAATAAATTCAGCACTAGAACCACGTAACTCTTCTAGCTCACCTGCTGCAATTTTCTCTGCATTCTCTTGGTTATATTGTTCCACATAAGCATTTAAACTGTCGGCCAGTTCTTCATTAGAAATGATTTCTGTTGGGTGAAATAACCCAGTACCTGTGATACGAATGCCCATGTAAAACTCCTAAAAAAATGAATAGGGTCTGTTAATCTTTCATTTATAAATTGCGTTGTAGGCTAAACAACAGCATAAACAGACCCCGATCTATCTTAACTGATTCCCAAACGATCCCATAACTTTTGCAGTCGAGTTGGCGAAATAGGCATCTTGGTTTTCATCGGTTGAGAAAATAAAGAAATGCGAAATTCTTCCAACATCAAATACAATTCTTTGATTTTTGGATCGTTTTTGAACTTAAACACCTTGTCCATCCATGGATCGACATCGTCAATTGCAGCATGATCTCGCTGTAGATTATTTGGCAATCGATCTAAACGCAATAGCAGTGCTTTTAAATAACGCGGGTATTCCTGCCAAAGATCGACTGGTTGGCGGTAAACAAAATTGCCAAGTGACATTAAATCTAACTGATCTTCAATATCATCAATACTGCGTCCAAATACGTCTGGATCAAGTACTAAAAGCTGACGACGGATTTGTTGCCACTGAATATAAATATCACTTAATTGCTCAAGTGCTTGCTGACCATAACTCAAAAATTGTTTTTTGACCTGATCTAGCAGCTTATTAAATTCGTCAGCGTTAATTGGCAAAGTCGTAATTGCCATCTGCAACGTTGCATAGACCAACATCTGCTCAAGTTTAGCTTTATCGCCCAAAGGTGAATAAGCCAATGCGAGCGGTTTTGAAATCTGCTTTTTCAACTGGCGGACCAAATCACCCAGTTGCATATGTACCAGACGAATAATCCCTTCGCGGTGCTGTTTAATCGCCTCAGCTTGATCATTAAACGTTTGAATAACAATGCCTGACTCATCTTTAGCTTCGAGGTCAGCAAAAGCCTTGGTCGGAACTAAAGCCTGATATTGTTTAACTACAACGCCCGTGACTTTATGAGAAGCCTCGAAAGTAAAGTTTTCAGGAAAGTCCTTAAACTCACCTTTTTGCTGTTTCACTGGACGATGCGTTTCTACGCGGCAACGTGCTTTTAACTCAGGTAAATCACGACCTTTCGCAATCAGCTTACCTTTTTCATCAATCACTTTAATGAAAGGCACCAAATATGGATCAATACGTTCAAACGAGAAATCTTTTTCAGTAATTTGCTCGCCACGTAAGGCAAAAGCTAAATAACTAAAAATATGTTCACGTAAATGTACTGCATCAACCCCTTGCATGAGCTTACGAGCTGTATCAGGAATTGGCACCACATTACGACGCTTGTCTTTAGGTAAAGCTTTGAGTAAAGCCTCAATTAAATCTTGGCGCCAACCCGGAATTCCCCATGACCAGATATTTTCATCGACTTGAGGCAGCGCCTGTACAGGAATTTGAACAGTAGCACCATCTTCGTCATGGCTCGGGTCAAAATGATATGTGGTTGCTAAACGCAGCTGCCCATTGTGTAAATGATCTGGGAATTGCTGCGTAGTTGGCCGATCATTGAGCCAGAGCGCATCATCGTCAATAAATAAATAACGCGGATGATTCGCTTCTACCGTTGCACGCCAGTCTTCAAAACTACGGCGACTCGCGATTTCCTCAGGAATTTTCGACGCATAAAACTGATAAATTGTTTCTTCATCGACCACCAAATCGCGGCGACGTAATTTATCTTCAACTCGCTCTACTTCTTCAAGTTTAAGCAAGTTATGTTTTAAAAATGGTGGAACTGTACCCAAATTACCAGTAGTTAATGCATCGCGTAAGAAAATCTCATGAGCAGCAGGTTGGTCAACTTTCTCAAAATTAATTAACCGTTTTGGCTCAATAATTAAACCAAATAAAGAAATTTGCGCATATGCATTGACGATCCCAGCTTTCTTAGACCAATGTGGCTCGAAATAGTGATATTTCAACAAGTCGCGTGCAGCAAGTAAAATCCATTCAGGGTCAATTTTGGCTAAAGTACGTAAGTACACTTGAGAGGTTTCGACCATCTCAAAAGCCATCACCCAAGAGGTATTGGTTTTATGCAAAGTACTTGCAGGGAAAACTTTAGCCTTTTGCTGACGCACTGCCATAAAGGTATTTCGTTCATCAGTTTTATTGGCAATGAACGATAATAAACCTGTCAGCAATGCACGATGCAAGTTTTCATAATTCGCAGGTTTTTCATTAAAGCTGAGTTTTAAGCCTTCAGCTAACTCAACCAATTGCTGGTGTGTCTGCTTCCACTCACGTAAACGCAACCAGCTTAAGAAATGCTGCTTGGCAAATTGACGCCGTTTATTTTCAGACATGCCTGCTTCGCCTTTAGGATTTAAAGTCTCCCAAAGCTTCAAATAAAACAGAAAATCTGAATCCGCTTCTTTGAATAATGCATGCTTTTGGTCAGCTTGCATTTGTTTATCTGCTGGACGCTCACGCGGGTCCTGAACCGCTAAAGCACTTACCACAATTAAGATTTCTTTGAGTACGCCAAAATGAGCACCGCCCAGGATCATACGTGCCAAACGTGGGTCAATTGGCATACGCGCCATCATTTGCCCAACTTTAGTCAGCTCATTTTTCTTCTCGTTAAGTGCGCCTAACTCAATCAGCAACTTACGGCCATCATTAACTAGACGGAAATCTGGCGGCTCAATAAAATCGAAGTTTTCTAACTCACCTAACCCTAAACTCTGCATTTGCAAAATAACAGATGCTAAGTTGGTTCTTTTAATTTCAGGTTCGGTAAATTCAGGACGACTTAAAAAGTCTTCTTCGCTATATAAACGGATACACACACCCGGAGCAATACGACCACAACGCCCTTTACGCTGATTGGCTGCGGCTTGAGAAATTGCTTCAATTGGTAAGCGTTGTACACGTGAACGATAGTTATAACGCGATATACGAGCAAAACCGCTATCAATCACATAACGAATATTCGGAACCGTAAGTGCAGTTTCGGCCACGTTGGTCGCAATAATAATACGACGACCCTTTCCGCCAGGGCTGAAGATCTTCTGTTGTTCAGAAACGGCTAAACGCGCATACAACGGTAAAATTTCGGTATGTCTTGGCCCGTACTTTTGCAAGGTTTCCTGCAATTCTCGAATTTCTTGCTCTGTGCTTGAGAAAATTAGAATATCGGCATGTTCTGGATGACCTTTTGCTTCTGCATCAGCAAAGCATTCTTCTACAGCCTGTACAACTGCACGAGGTAGGTTTTCTTCAAAATCATCAAACTCATCGTCATCACTGCCACCAATATTCATTTCTGAAATTGGGCGATAAAGTACTTCGACAGGATAACTACGCCCTTCTACTTCAAAAATAGGTGCGTCATTAAAGTAATTACTAAAGCGATTTACATCTAAAGTTGCCGAAGTCACGATAACTTTTAGATCTGGGCGTTTTGGCAGTAACTGCTTTAAATAACCCATAATAAAATCGATATTGAGTGAGCGTTCATGCGCTTCATCAATAATGATCGTGTCATATTTAGACAAATAACGGTCATTACCTAACTCGGCAAGCAAAATACCATCGGTCATTAACCGTACGATTGAGTCCTGCGAACCTTGTACATTAAAACGGATTTTAAAACCGATAGATTCGCCAAGCTTTTCGCCGACTTCTTCTGCAATACGCTGAGAAACACTACGTGCAGCTAAACGACGTGGTTGGGTATGACCAATCATTCCCGTTAAGCCACGGCCTGCTAGCATTGCAATTTGAGGAAGCTGAGTGGTTTTACCTGAACCTGTTTCACCTGCCACAATAATCACCTGATGCTTTTGAATCGCATCAATTAAACGGTCTGCATATTGAGAAACAGGTAAGTCCTGATTCAGTTTAATTTTAGGGAGACGTTCAAATCGCTGCCTTACTTTGGCATTAGATTGTTCAAATAATTTTTCAATCTCTGCTGTATTGGCTTTTTTATCTTTACGCAAACGATTTAAACGGTAACGATCTCTTGCCATCACCCACTGATCAATATTTAAATCATTCTGCACAGACAAATTTTCCTGAAAATACAACAATCCTCTATTTTACGCTCTAATGACCATAAGGTAAAACAGTTGGTTTTTTATATATTTTTAATTTTTTAAAATTTTACCCTTGAATTTTGGCTAAGTAGACTTCATGTTGTTAGGCAAGTTTCTTTTACGATAACTGTCATTTGATTTACATGTTTTTGCAGTCAAATCGAATACAGTGTTTGGGGACTTAAAAATCGTAAATTTATCACTTATTCGATTTTCCGATTTTAGTCATGTAAAAATACTATTTCCCCAATAAAGAATTTTTATTTATTCTACATCTCGTAAACAAGTTTAAATATAAACCTCAATCATGGAGACAATGATGAGCTTGATTAATACTGAAGTTAAACCATTCCAAGCAACTGCTTACCACAACGGCCAATTTGTTGAAGTTAACGAAACTAACCTTAAAGGTAAATGGTCTGTTGTATTCTTCTATCCAGCTGACTTCACTTTCGTTTGTCCAACTGAACTTGGTGACTTAGCTGACAACTACGCTGAATTCCAAAAACTTGGTGTTGAAATTTATGCTGTATCTACTGATACACACTTCACTCACAAAGCTTGGCACGACACTTCTGAAGAAATCAAAAAAATCCAATACCCATTAGTTGGTGACCCAACTTGGACTCTTTCTAAAAACTTCGACGTTCTTATCGAATCTGAAGGTTTAGCTGACCGTGGTACTTTCGTTATCGATCCAGAAGGTAAAATCCAAATCGTTGAACTCAACGCTGGTGGTATCGGCCGTGACGCATCTGAACTTCTTCGTAAAGTAAAAGCTGCTCAATACGTACACGCTCACCCAGGTGAAGTTTGCCCAGCTAAATGGAAAGAAGGCGAAGCTACTCTTGCTCCATCTATCGACCTAGTTGGTAAAATCTAATCTCTTATTAGATTTTAAAAACTCAAAGAACCATCCCTCATCGGATGGTTCTTTTGTTTTGAATAAGCACATCACATTTTCTACTGATACTTTTACAATTATGCCCTTCCCCATTACATGAAGTTTGAGTAATGTCGAATAAATAACCGATGTTTTTTTGAGCTTAAGTAATATGAAATAAAAGGGGAAAAATTTATGGCGAATACTGTGGCAGTCACTTCATGGAAATACAATGCGACTTCACGTCATCTAAAAATATTTTATAGCGATGGTTCAGGCGAACTTTATCATCCTGTACCAGAATTTATTTATGACAACTTATTGCGATCAACAGACAAAGCTGCTTTTGTACATAAATATTTAGAATTCGATTTACACTTTACTCGCCTATCTTTAGTGAATGCTTCATAACATAATAAAATAAGGCCTGCTTTGAACAGGCCTTTATGAATGAATAAATCATTTTTTTAAATGGCTTACCTTGCCACTACAATGCATAAACCAGCGCCTACAGGCAAAATACTGCTCATAAAATTTTCATCTTTTTTAATTAAAGCTAAGAATGAACTGACTTCAGCCGCATGTGAAATAACATTATCAATAATGAGTACGCCACCTTTTGGCTTCATTAAACATTTTAAATCTGGCCAATAATTCTCGTAAGCAGGTCGCTCAGCATCTAACAGAATAAAATCGAAAGTTTCCTGAGTTTCTTTTAGGTAATCGGCTGCATCTCCAACCCAAAAATCTACCAATTCCTCTAATGCCAGTTCAGTCGCATGGCGTTTAGCTTCATTACTACGATTGGCATCAATTTCAAGCGTGGTTACTTTTCCATGAGTAGCTTGAGCAGCCTCAGCAAGCCATAAAGTAGAGTAACCTGTTGAAGTCCCAATTTCTAAAATTGATTTGGCTTGCTGCATCCGAATAAATTGCGATAGTAATTTTGCAGACTCCGCCTCAATATTACGATACCGCAGCAAACGATCTGTCTGCTGAGCATCATGTCGCTTAAAGGTGTCATATAAATCGGCAACTCTTTGTAAGAAAAAAGTATTTGGCATATATTCACCCTTTAAGATCGTTATTTTATATAAAAGTCGTTTGAGTTAAGTGCTTTGAATTAACTTAAAGCGCGGCACGATACTTCCATCAGCCATTTGCACCGTTTCAGTAAACATCTCTAGCGGACGTACCCAAGTTGAATAGTCACCATAAAGACACTGATAAACGACTAACTCTTCTTCAGTCTCGCTGTGTTTTGCTACAGAAAAAACTTGATAGAGATTACCTTTATAATGCTGATAAATGCCGCGTTGCAATGACATGAAAGTACCTTTTAATGTTATGACATAAAATCTTTACAGCCATATAACATATATAAATTTTTAAATACTTTCACTTTAAAACACTACAAAAGATAAAAAAGAATATTTTAGAAATAAATTATTGATCTTATTTATGAATGTTTTTAATAATTCAAAAAACCGATTAAATATATAAAAACATACTGTTTTACCTATTCTGTGTTTTCACGTACTATGCATCTATTGAAAGAATTTGGATGCATTGGAGTAAAA
>ERZ501024.17-NODE-17-length-132164-cov-90.889220_pt1 | contig 132164 bp, 110 predicted proteins | sample MGYA00248893_ERZ501024 | MGnify/ENA primary metagenome ERZ501024 (study PRJEB25958, sample SAMN03398501) | human skin metagenome | study: EMG produced TPA metagenomics assembly of the Human Skin Microbiome Metagenome (human skin metagenome) data set. | reverse complement strand
TTTGAAAATTATATCGCTGAAAAACCCTTTACAGATAGGTTTGTGCAACAAAGCCATTTTTAGTTAATGTCATAATATAGATTGCTAGAGAGGGTTAAATAATCTCTTTATTTAAAATAACTAATTGATAGTACATAAAAAATATTAATGTGACAGTTAACACTATCGAAATCATTAAAGCGTCATCATACTGTAACTTAATTGTCATATTTTCTATTCACAATGCAGCTATCGAAGAGCGTACAAGCACTCAACAAAAAGTGACGTACAACCTATTGCATTAATGAGAGAGAACAGAATGCGCTTAAATCCACGTCAAATCGCAATTGCGTTAGCAGTAACTGGGGCAGCTGTAACAACGACTGCAAATGCAGCTCGTGATACGATTCAAATTGCTGGTTCTTCAACTGTATTACCGTTTGCCAGCGTTGTAGCTGAAGAGTTTGGTAATACTTTCCCTCAATTTAAAACTCCTGTAGTTGGTTCTGGCGGTTCTTCTGCTGGTTTGAAACAATTCTGTCAAGGTGTTGGCGATAACACGATCGACGTTGCTAACGCTTCTCGTAAAATTAAAAGCACTGAAATCGAAGCTTGTAACAAAGCTGGTGTAAAACAAATTCAAGAAATCAAAATCGGTTATGACGGTATTGTATTCGCGTCTAACTCACACAAAGCAGCTTATAAATTAAAACCTTACCATGTGTTTGCTGCTTTAGCTGCACAGTTACCATCAAAAGGTAAATTGGTTCCAAACCCATATACAAACTGGAATCAAATTGATAAAACACTTCCAAATGAACCGATTACTCTTGTAATCCCTGCATCTAATCACGGTACTCGTGAAGTTTTCCAAGAGAAAATGGTTGAAGCTGGTTGTGAAGCATATGAATACTTCAAGAGCTTAGATAAAGATGCTCAGAAGAAAGCATGTTCTACTTTCCGTAAAGATGGCCGTGTAATTGAAATCGCTGGCGACTATACAGAAACATTAGCGCGCTTAAAAACTTCTCCAAGTGCTGTAGGCGTGTTTGGTTTAAGTTTCTATGACATGAACCGTGACAAGTTACGTGTAGCAACAGTAAACAACGTTGTTCCATCTGAGAAGACAGTATTGAATGGTACATACCCTGTATCTCGCCCATTGTACTTCTACGTGAAAGGCGAACACTTAAAATCAGTTAAAGGCTTACCGCAATATGTAGAATATTTCGTAAGCAAGAAAGCAACTGGTAAAGGTTCTAAAGCTGAACGTGATGGTTTAATCGCGATGTCTGATGCTGAACGTGCAAAAGTTTTGGCTGACTTTAAAGCAGGTAAAACTGTTAAATAAGTTAGTTTGAATGAAGGCTGGTGATCTTAAGAGTTCATCAGCCTTTTTGTCTAACTAGTTTTTCCAAATTATGACAATTGAGAAAACAGTGGAGAGTACATGAATCTGCTACTTATCGGTGTGTTGTTAGCCCTCGTGGCAATTGCATATCAACTTGGGCTGAGAAAGAGCCGTAACATAGCAGGTAAGGGAAGCAACTCGGCGACGTTACATTCTCGTCCTGGTTATTATGGCGCACTGGTTGGTCTTTGGTGCGGTATCCCTGCTTTTTTAATTTTGATCATTTGGAACTTGGTTGAACCAAGTATTTTAAATCATATTATTTTTAATAATATTCCGGCGTCTGTAAGTGCTTCTCTTGATGAAGCGGGTAGAAGTGTATTGGTTGATCGTGTTCAATCAATTGCTTCAGGTTTTGGGGTGAGCGATAAACCGGCAGCCTACGAATTAGCTGCTGCTCAACAGTTTGCAAAATTTCAAACCATTGGCTCTTTTGCCAAATTTGCTGTTGTAATTTGTGCTGCTTTATTGGGGTTGGTTTGGGCAAAGAAAAAAATCAGCCAACAATATCGTGCTCGTAACCAAGTTGAACGTGCCATTAATGTTGGTTTGATTTTATGTTCTGGTGTTGCGATTTTAACAACCATCGGTATCGTAATGTCGATGTTTGGCGAAGCAATGCACTTCTTCCGTTTTGTTAGTCCAATGGACTTTTTCTTTGGTACAGAATGGAATCCGGGCTTTAGTACTTCTGGTAATGCTGAAGGCAGTTATGGTTTATTACCATTGCTATGGGGTACGCTCATGGTCAGTGGTATCGCTCTACTCGTTGCTGTACCAGTTGGATTAATGATCGCAATTTATTTAGCTGAATATGCTTCACCATGGTTCCGCTCATGGGCAAAACCAACAATTGAAGTCTTAGCTGGTATTCCAACAATTGTTTATGGTGTATTTGCCATGATGATTATTGGACCATTCTTTAAAGCAGCGGGTGCATATGTTGGTTTAGAGATTAATGCGACGAGTGCTTTAACTGCTGGCTTTGTAATGGGAATTATGATTATCCCGTTTGTATCATCTTTGTCAGATGACATTATTACTCAAGTCCCGCGTGCACTACGTGACGGTTCTTTAGGACTTGGTGCGACTAAGTCTGAAACAATTCGTCAAGTCGTATTACCAGCAGCTTTACCGGGTATTACAGGCGCTTTCTTATTGGCAGTCTCTCGCGCCGTTGGGGAAACCATGATTGTGGTTTTAGCAGCAGGGAACAGTCCACTTTTACACGCAAATCCATTTGAAGCTGTTTCGACAGTGACAGTAACTATTGTAAAACAGTTGACTGGAGATACAGACTTCTCAAGTCCACAAGCATTGGTTGCATTCGCGCTAGGTTTAACACTATTTGTTATTACCTTGGGATTAAATATTGTAGCACTGTACATTGTGCGTAAATACCGTGAGCAATACGAATGAGTACATCAAATACATCGTCTCCTATGGATCAGAACGTATTTGATCCGAAAACTGCTGCCGAAACACGTGAACGACGTAAACAGGTTATTGAAAAATCTTTGGCTAAACGTCATCGCAAAGAAAAAGCTTTCCGTTTTGCGGGTTTCTCGGCAGTCATTATTGGTCTTGCATTCGTTGCTCTCTTGTTCGGTAGTATCTTGGCAAAAGGTTTACCTGCTTTTTGGCAAACTAGTATGAATGTTCCAATTTACTTTGACCCTGAAGTGATTGATGCGGGACCAGTACCTGTACGTACTCAAGGTGAAACACCTGCACATTACCAAGAACGTTATGTTGATTGGCAAACTAAAATGGGTATGGTCGATTGGGATGGCATCATTGTAAATGGAATGATTGCTAAAGATCCTGCACTTGCATCACAACGTGACTACTTGAGCAGCTTATATGCAAGCTCGGAAGCTTATCGTCTACGTGATATGGTTTTTGCAGATCCATCACTCATTGGTAAAAAAGAAAATATTACCTTCTTAGGTGATGCGAACGTCGATGTTTGGTTAAAAGGTAATATTGACCGTTCCTTACCAGATGATCAGCAACAACTCGATCCAGAAGTGCGTAAGCTTGCAGATGAGTTAAAGGCGAAAGGTGTTCTTGAAAGTACATTTAACTTGAACTTATTTAAGAATCCTGACTCTCGTAGTTCTCCAGCAATTAGTGGTCTTGCAGGTGCATTCATGGGTTCATTATTCATGATGCTCATCGTGATCATCATTGCGATCCCAATTGGTGTTGCCAGCGCAATCTATCTCGAAGAGTTTGCTCCAAAAAATGTTCTTACCGACATTATTGAAGTTAACATCAATAACTTAGCTGCTGTTCCTTCAATTGTATTTGGTCTACTTGGTGCTGCAATTTTCATTGGCTGGATGCATTTGCCTTTATCAGCTCCGCTGGTGGGTGGTTTGGTTTTAAGCTTAATGACACTACCAACAGTCATCATTACCACGCGTGCTTCATTAAAAGCAGTGCCACCTTCTATTCGTCAAGCGGCACTTGGTTTGGGGGCTTCTAAATTCCAAACGATTTTCCATCATGTTTTACCGTTGGCATTACCGGGCATTATGACAGGTGCAATTATTGGTGTTGCACATGCGCTTGGTGAAACCGCACCTTTACTTTTAATTGGAATGAGTGCATTCGTTGCAAGTATTCCAGCAACTCCATTTGATCAAGCAACTGCTTTACCTGTACAGGTCTACTTATGGCAGGGTAATGAGTTGCGTAACTTCTTCGAAGGCCGTACTGCTGCTGCGATTATCGTACTACTTGCATTAATGATTGGTTTAAACAGTCTTGCAATTTGGTTACGTAAAAAGTTCGAAGTGCGTTGGTAATAGAGGATAAATCATGAATACTATTGATATTACGAATTCCTTAGAAAAGGATAAGTTAGTGAATACTGAACAATCTCAATTTACAGATAAATCGCTGAATCATGGCACTTCGTATGTTTCGCATTTTGAACCACATACTTCAAAAAAGCAGAACTCAAACGAAATTAAAATTAGTGCACAAGATGCCCATGTTTATTATGGTGATTTTGAAGCTATCAAAGGTATTGACCTAGATATTTACCAAAATGAAGTGATCGCATTTATTGGCCCTTCAGGTTGTGGTAAATCAACGTTTCTTCGTACGTTAAACCGTATGAACGATACGATTGATGGTTGCCGCGTAACAGGTAAAATTACCCTTGATAACCACAATATTTATGACCCAAATCTAGACGTTGTATTATTGCGCGCTCAGGTTGGTATGGTGTTCCAAAAGCCAAACCCATTCCCTAAATCTATTTTTGACAACGTGGCTTATGGTCCTAAACTTCACGGATTAGCGCGTGATAAATATGACCTAGAAGAAATTGTTGAAAATAGTTTACGCAAAGCTGGTTTGTGGGATGAGGTTAAAGACCGTTTGAACCAGCCAGGTACAGGTTTATCAGGTGGTCAGCAACAACGTTTATGTATTGCACGTACCATTGCTGTTAGTCCTGAAGTGATTTTAATGGATGAGCCGTGTTCGGCACTCGATCCAATTGCAACAGCAAAAGTAGAAGAACTTATTTCTGAATTGTCGAATCAATACACAATTGTGATTGTGACTCACTCAATGCAACAAGCGGCACGTGTTTCTGATCGTACTGCTTATTTCCATTTAGGTGATTTAATTGAAGTCAATTCAACTGAAAAAGTCTTTACTCAACCTGACCATCAGTTAACGGAAGCGTATATTACTGGTCGCTTCGGTTGATTAATAAACAATAAAAGAAAAAGAGCCATGTGCTCTTTTTTTTATTTTATAAATGAAAATGACTCTATTTTGCAAAATCGCTATTGAATTTTAATCAAAAGGACCACATCTTAAGGCTATAAAGATAAACTTATGAGCTTAGAATTTTATGTTATTCCATTTGCCTAAACTCCCTGCGGAAATACGTGTCAGCCATTTAAATGCACGTGTCAATGAACAGAGAAAAAAAATTGCGCAAACTACGGCAAGCCGTTTAGAACTTTTACAATTAGCTCAACAACTTGCTAAAGAAGCTAAAATTCGCCGTAAAAATAATCAGAAGATTTTTGTTTTAGATTTCAAAGGTGATATTCAAGCTTCGGCAGTTGAAAACTTGCGTGAAGAAATTACCCTGATTTTAGCAACTGCTAAAGCAGGACGTGACCGTATTGTAGTTCGTCTCGAAAGCCCAGGCGGTATGGTGCATGGTTATGGTCTGGCAGCAGCTCAGTTGGTGCGTTTACGCGATGCAGGTTTTCATTTAACAATTTGTGTTGATAAAGTCGCTGCAAGTGGTGGCTATATGATGGCATGTATTGCAAATGAAATTATTGCAGCGCCGTTTGCTATTGTGGGTTCAATTGGTGTGGTCGCTCAAGTTCCAAACTTTAATCGCCTTTTAAAAGAACACAATGTGGATTTTGAGCTTTACACAGCAGGGCAGTATAAGCGTACAGTCACCATGTTTGGTGAAAATACGCCTGAAGGTAAAGCGAAGTTTGAAGAAGAACTGCAACAAACTCATGTCTTATTTAAGCACTTTGTAGAAAAGTATCGCCCACAGCTTAATGTTGATAAGGTGGCGACAGGTGAGCATTGGTATGGTGAAGATGCTCTAGATTTGAACCTTGTTGATAAATTACAAACATCTGATGAGTACTTATTAGCTTTATTGCCGCAACATGATGTGTATGTCATTAATACACGTAAGAAAGCGACTTTAGGTGAAAAGCTGGGTTTACAAGCAGCGCAAATGGCAGATAGTTTGATTCCTACTGTAATGAGCAAAGTCATGGAAAGCCTAGCAAAGGCGAACACGACGCTTGTGCAGGTACGTGATCCAAAACTATAAGTTTATATAATTCAAATGTTATAAAAGACCAGCTTAAATGCTGGTTTTTTTATAAAGTTAATATTCAAATTTGTCTTATTAAATAGGTTTAGATTTTTAATGGAAAGTAAAAAATAAATGTTGATAAATATAATTTTTGAATTGTGATAACCACATGGTTTTGATATTTTAAACAGCAATAAAATAGCTTTTAAATGAAATATTTAAAAAGTTAGACATTTAAAAATATAACTGAAATTTAGGACAGGAAATAATGACAAGAATAATTGTAGCATCCAAAGAGGGTTTGGACGTTCTGCAAGATGGTCAGCTCAATAAGGTCGTGTTAAGTAAACCTTCTATTATTCAAATTGGCGTAAGTCAAAAAGATATAGCATCGGTGGAAAAACAAGGTGGAAATCTAGTCGTCCATTTAAAAAATGGAGAGACTATTGTCTTAGAAAATTTCTTTAATGAAGCAACGAATACAACAGAACATTCACTTGTTCTTCCGACTGAACATGGAAAATTTGTTGAGGCACAATTTGATGCTCAAGGTAAGGTAATCGACTATACAGGTTTAAACCATGTCACAGATTTAGCCTATACAAGCACGAGCCAACCAGCCTCGACAATGGCAGTTGATGATTCCCCAACTTTTTCAATGGGTAATGTGCTAAAAGCAGGTTTGGCTGTTTTAGCTGCTGAAGGTTTATATCTTTGGGCTTTTGATAATGATGACAAAGATGATTCTTCAGGGCCTGTAGATATCTTACCACCCGCTGCACCGACTGCTACTGTTGCAGATGATACTGTTACGGTTACTGGTAAAGCGGAAGCAAATGCAAAAATTTATATTAAAGATGCTGCTGGTAATACGATCGCAACGGGTGTTGCAGATGCAAGCGGTAATTTTACAATTAAACTCGATAAACCTTTAGCAAATGGAAATAAATTAAATGTTTTTGCTGAGGATGCTGCTGGCAATATGTCTAAAGCAGGTACTGTGACTGGTAGTAAAGACACAATTGCCGATGCCCCAGAAGCTCAATTAAGTGAAGATGGCTCGATCTTGGATGGTAAGACTGAACCTAGGGCTACTGTCAAAATCTATGATGCCAGTGATAAATTGATAGATACTATAACTGCGAGTCCAGAAGGCAAGTTTTCTTATAAATTTACTCCGCCTTTGACGAGTGAAGCGGGCGGTAAAGTAGTTGCTATAGATGAAGCTGGAAATGAGTCAGAAGCGACACTTATTTTTGCTGGTAAAGATACTATCCCTCCAAAAGCTCCTTTACTGGAATTAAATAAAGAAGGAACAGTAGTTGAAGGAATAGCAGAGGCTAATGCAAAAGTTCAGATAAAAGATGCAGATGGTAAAGTGATTGGAACTGGTACCGCAAACGCTCAAGGTGAATTCCAAATTACGCTTTCTTCACCCTTAAAAGAGGCACAAAAGGCGACGATCATTGTTGAAGATGCAGCAGGTAATACCTCTAAACCCTTAGAAATTAAATCTGGCTATGACACTCTGGCGCCAGATAAACCTTCAGCTCAAATTAATGCAGATGGAACAACGGTAACAGGAACTGCTGAAGCAAATGCAAAAATACAAATAACAATAGGTACTAAGGTTATTGGTAGTGGAGTAGCTGATGCGGATGGAAAATTTACAATTACGATTTCACCCGCTTTAACTGTTAAAGATAAAGCCTCTGTATCTGCTATAGATGCCTCTGGAAATAGTTCTGTAGCTCTAGAAATCAATGGTACAAAGGATACGCCTCCTGATAAACCGAGTTTTAAGGTATATGATGATAATGGAACCTCTATAAAACAAATTCTTGCTAACTCTGAGACAGATGATGCAACCCCGAAATTCACTGTCAAAGCTGAATCACATGCAAGTTTGACTATTTACGATAACGGAGTAGCAATTTCAATTATTAAAATAGGTCAGGTAAATGCTAATGGTGAGTGGTCATTTACACTTGATAAAACTTTAGCCATTGGTAAACATACGATTACTTTAATGCAAACAGATGCTGAAGGGTTTACTAGCGAAATAAGTTTACCTTTTACGTTTGAGATAGTTGCTCCAAAGACTGCTAGTTTGAGTGATGTAGCTGTTGATACTGCTCATACAGAAACTGTATCTGTTGCTGATAGTGTTGGGTTAAATACATTAAAGTTAGTACAAAGCACAACAAATGAAACGGATAGACAGCAGCAGAAATCTGTGCCAATAGATGATTTGTTAAAAAGCTCTACGTCTAGTGAACCAGACCCAATTGAAACTCTTTTGTCTTCAGCGGCATTAAAGCCTACTCAGGTAAATGACCAGAGTGATATAACTACGAACGCTAGTAATATCACTGCCAATCTTGAGCATGTTTTACCTGATACGACTTCTTCGGTTTTACAAAGCCTTTTAGAACAAACCTATCCTGTTGTCTAAAGTGATCTTAAAAAAGCGCTCATTGAGCGCTTTTTTATTTATGAGTTATTTGTTTTAGATGGAAGCATCAGTGCAAGAAGTCCATAGAAAATTGCCCCAATAGTCGCTAACAGCATATCTTTATGGGCATCCCACATATCGCCTTGTTGCCCATTATAATTTTCGGCTTCTTCGGGAGATAATCCAATAGCAATTGCCCATTCAATAAGTTCATATAAAACACTTGATGCCATTACAAATTGAACTACTAATAAAAAAAGACTGAATGGCTTTACTGATGGTAACCACACTTGAAACACGCGATAAGTAAGAGGGTAGAGAAAAATACCATAGGCAAGATGAACCAAACGATCATACATATTACGGGACCAACCCATGTATTGATCTAAATTAAAATTGAATACCTGTTGTATCCAATCATTGTATGGAACGTATGAATACAGGTAATGTGCGCCAACAATATGGATGAGCAAAAACAGCAGATAGAAAGTAAAACTTAAAAAATTGAGTCCAATCTTCTTAAAAATAGCAAAGAGCAAAATCAACATAAACACAGTGCCCGTTTGGTGAAGTAAATACGCTTCAAATTCAAGAGGCTGAATAGCTGAAATAACAATCGCAATCAAAAGCAAGCCAAGAGCAATATAGTGTTTAAGTTTGAATTGTTTTTCGATCATTTTATGGAGTCTTTATTGTGATTTATATGAGTGTAATAAAAAAGCGAAGCCTAAGCTCCGCTTTTTGTAAACTTTTTAATTAAATTTTGCTAATTAGATCGTTAATTTGTTTCGCTTGTTCAGCTGCATTACCTGTGTAAGTTGCAGGCGTAAGTTCAGCTAAACGCGCACGTTCTTCGCTTGGTACTTGAGAAAGTTCATCACCATTTACGAAATTAACCATCATGTCACGCGTCATTGCTTGACCACGAGTTAATGCTTTTAACTTTTCGTATGGTTTTTCAATGTTGTAGCGACGCATTACAGTTTGAATTGGTTCAGCTAAAACTTCTTGAGCTTGGTCTAAATCTTCATTTAAACGGTTTGCATTTAACTCAAGTTTACCAACACCTTTTAAGCACGCATCGAAAGCAATTAAGCTTTGTGCAAAACCAACACCCATATTACGTAATACAGTTGAGTCAGTTAAGTCACGCTGCCAGCGAGAAATTGGTAATTTTTCACCTAAGTGAGCCAATACTGCATTTGCAATACCTAAGTTACCTTCAGAGTTTTCAAAGTCAATTGGGTTAACTTTGTGTGGCATTGTTGATGAACCAACTTCGCCTTCTTTCAATTTTTGTTTGAAGTAACCTAAAGAGATGTAACCCCATACGTCACGGTTAAAGTCGATTAAAATCGTATTGAAACGACGTAACGCATCAAACAACTCTGCCATGTAATCATGTGGTTCGATTTGAGTTGTATAAGGGTTGAATGTTAAACCTAAAGATTCAACAAAAGCTTGTGCATGAGCAGCCCAATCAACATCTGGATAAGCAGAAAGGTGAGCATTGTAGTTACCTACAGCACCATTGATTTTGCCAAGTAACTCAACGTTTTCAAATTGTTTGATTTGACGAGCTAAACGGTATGCCACGTTCGCCATTTCTTTACCCAAAGTTGTTGGGCTAGCAGTTTGACCGTGTGTACGAGACAACATTGGCTGTTCAGCGTGAGTCGTTGCCAAAGCAGAGATCGCATTAAGGATTTGCTTCATGCTTGATACTAAAACTTCACGACCATTTTTAAGCATAAGCGCATGAGACAAGTTGTTGATGTCTTCAGAAGTACATGCAAAGTGAATGAATTCACCCGCATTTTGTAATTCAGCGATACCAGCAATTTTCTCTTTTAAGAAATACTCAACTGCTTTAACGTCATGGTTAGTCGTACGTTCAATCTCTTTAATACGATTTGCATCTTCTTCAGAGAAGTTGCTAACAATTGCATCTAAAGCTGCATTTGTTTCGTTTGAAAAAGGTGCAACTTCAACAATTTCCGGACGGTTAGAAAGTGCTTGTAACCAACGCACTTCTACAGTGACACGAGCATGGATTAAACCAAACTCAGAAAGAAAAGGGCGTAGCGCATCACATTTGCTGGCATAACGTCCATCTAATGGTGATAGTGCGGTTAAAGCGTTCATAACGATTCCTTAATGTTGGAATAAACATAAAACTAAAAAAATCTCGTTTATAGTCTTAAACGACTTGGTACTGTAAACGAGCAAGTGCTTGAATATCCTGTAGCAATTTACGTTTGCTAAAAATCATGTTCCATGAACTACCGCCGAGTTGTCGCCATAAATGGGCCATTTGCAAGCCAGTAAACAGACAAGCACGGATGCGGTTAGTATGGTTGGTATCTTTAAATGCTTCTGCATTACCACGAACTAAAATGCGTGGGTTAATCTGGCCAGCCGTATCAACATAAGTTTGCGCTAAATTGGCTAAAATGCTCGGGTGTAAGTAGTTATTATCAAAAAAAGACAGCTGTTTTAAAATTTTCTGCTGAGCTTTTTCAATGATTGCGACATATTCAGGATTGCTATAAACCTTTTTTTCTAGCTGTAAGAGCGACATCGCATAGGACATTGGCAATTTGGCCGTGCCCATTTTTGGAAGGCGAGACTTAGGCATGTTTGAAAAAGGTTGAGTAATACAATTTTCGAGTGTTTTAAGCCCTAAAGAGATATCTGCTAACTGATTAAAAAAATCTAAGGTTTGAACACCATTGTTGGCTGTAGGGCGAATATTTAAACTTGCTTTGATTAATAGTTCAAAATAGAAGTTACCACTTTCACCAATACTTTGCTGACCCGTCATGGCTGTCATATGGGTGAGCTGAGTGGCCTGAAATACCCCAGCCAAGGCAAGGGCACGGTTTTGGCGAACATTCAAGGCTTGTGATTGTTGAAATGGTAACTCCACCATGCCATTCATTCCCTTAAATAAAATTTGGTGTAGGGGCATTTGTATGGTGAATGACACCCCCGCCTAAGCAAACTTCATCTGAATAAAATACAACGCTTTGACCCGGTGTAACAGCACGCTGAGGTTCATCGAACTCAACGCGAACTCCGTGTTCAGTGTTTTCATCAATAAAAATTGTACATGTCTGATCAGGTTGGCGATAACGCGTTTTAGCTGTACAGCGTAATCCTTCAACTGGAATATTTTGTTCACCAGCTACCCAGTCAATTGACTCACTCCACAGTTGAGTACTTTGCATGAGTGGGTGTTCATGTCCCTGACCTACAACGAGGCGATTATTGGCCAGATCTTTATGTAGTACGAACCATGCACCTTCAGCTGCACCTTTCAAACCACCTAGACCAATTCCACCACGTTGACCGAGCGTATAGTACATCAGACCGTGATGTTCACCAACTTCTTTACCTGTATCAAGTACAATTTTCCCAGGCTGAGCGGGTAAATATTGTTTAAGGAAGTCATTAAAACGACGTTCCCCAATAAAACAGATTCCTGTTGAGTCCTTTTTCTTTGCTGTAGCAAGATCAAGTTCTTCAGCAATTCTGCGAACTTCAGGTTTTTCGATTTCGCCTACTGGAAATAATGTTTTATTAATTTCTCTACCATGAACGGCATGTAAGAAATAGGTTTGGTCTTTATTGTTATCTACACCACGTAATAATGGTGCGTATGCTTCGCCTTTAGAGTTATATGCGGTTTCACCACGACGTGCATAATGACCAGTCGCGATGAAGTCTGCACCTAAAGTCATGGCATGATCTAAAAATGCACGGAATTTAATTTCTTTATTACATAAAATATCTGGGTTTGGTGTGCGACCAGCCGCATATTCAGCTAGGAAAAGTTCAAACACTCGATCCCAATATTCCATAGCAAAGTTTGCTGTATGCAGCTTAATACCGATTTTATCAGCTACTGCTTGGGCATCAGCTAAGTCTTCCATTGCCGTACAGTATTCCGTGCCGTCGTCTTCCTCCCAGTTCTTCATGAAAAGACCTTCAACTTGATAACCCTGTTGAAGTAAAAGTGCTGCAGAAACAGAAGAGTCTACACCACCAGACATACCGACGATGACACGTTGTTGCATAGGACTAGGCATCCAAATGAGAAGTTAATGAGGGAGAGAAGGGGTGCTCATAAATAAGCGATAAAGGATAATGGTGGCCTTTCATAGCATCTTCAACTGCTTTTAGCACAAGAGGACTGCGAGCACGGGCAGATTCTTTGAGTTCATCCGGTGTCATCCACACAGCAGCGATAATACCTGTGTCGAGTTGAGGATCAATTTCAACCTGAGTTACATGCGCTAGAAAACAGAAACGGTAATAGGTGCGATCGGGAAACATTGGTGGGGTATAAGTATAAATACCGAGCAAAGCATCAATTTCAACATGATGGCCTGTTTCTTCAAGTGTTTCTCGAATGGCAGCTTCTGTTAATGACTCACCACATTCCACATGACCAGCAGGTTGGTTAAATACTGTGTGTACAAAACCTTCGCTATGCTCTTCTACAAACAGATAGCGTCCGTCTTTTTCTACGACTGTAGCAACAGTGACATGAGGAGTCCATGCGGCCATAAAAAAGCACCATGATTTAAAAGACGTATAATACGAAATTTAGGGGTTTTTGGCTACGGTGATCTGCTAAACGATATGAGCAATACGATAAAACCATATCGTTTAAAAAGCAGAATTTTTATTACTCATAATCAAGATAGATAATTAATCCTGATTTGCTTGTGCAGCTTTATGATTATTTTGCACTTTTACATAATGTCTTGCTGAATAAGGAAGAAACGCCAGTTCCTTTTCAGTTAGCGGGCGCACTTGTTGTACAGGGCTTCCTACATAGAGATAACCGCTTTTTAAGACTTTGCGAGGTGGAACTAAACTTCCTGCACCAATCATCACATCATCTTCAATAATCACGTCATCTAGAATAACGGTGTTGATTCCGACTAAAACACGGTTGCCAATGGTACAGCCATGTAAAGTCACATGGTGTCCAACCGTTACATCTTCACCAATAATCAGAGGTGAGCCATTCGGTTTGGCATCATTTTTATGGCTTACATGCAACATACAATGGTCTTGTACGTTACTGTTTTTGCCAATTTGAATACTATTTACGTCACCACGGATGACTGCAAAAGGCCAGACAGAAACATTTTCAGCTAAGCTAACGTCACCAACCACAACAGCCATTTCATCGATATAACATGTTTTATCTACTTGAGGGTGGTGTTCAAGATAAGGACGAATGTTCTTTGCCATAAGAAGTATCAAAATAAAATTTAGTCGAATTATAAAATAAAAAAGCACTCAGGCTAAATAGCATGAGTGCTTAATTCAACTATTCAAAAATTAGAATAAGTTGCTGAAGAATTGTTTGATATGATCGATTAAACGAGCAAAGAAACCTGCTTCTTCAACTGGCTTTAATGCAACTAACGGCTTTTCAGCAATTACTTTGCCATCTAGGCTAGCAACAAGCTTACCGACAACTTGACCTTTTTGAAGTGGTGCATTTAAGTTAGGTTGAACCACTAACTGAGTTTTAATGCCATCAGCTTTACCTTTAGGCATAGTCACACTAAAGTTTTCAGCTAAACCAACTTGAACTTCATCTTCTTTACCAAACCAAACTTTTGCTTTTGCAAGAACCTGATTGGCTGGTTGAACATTTGCAGTTTCAAAGTTTGCAAAGCCCCAAGCCAGTAACGTACGAGTTTGGTCTGCACGTTCAGACATGCTTGGAGTACCAAAAATCACTGAAATTAAACGCATTGGACCGCGTTTACTAGAAGTAGTTAAGCAGTAGCCCGCTTCATCTGTATGACCTGTTTTTAAACCATCTACACTTGGGTCAGTGTAAAGCAAGGCATTACGGTTACCTTGTTTAATACCATTAAAAGTAAATTCTTTTTCAGAGTAAATTGGATAGTATTTTGAACTGTCTTTAATAATATGTTGTGCTAACACAGCCATATCTTTTGCAGTTGAATAGTGGCCTTCAGCTGGCATACCAGTCGAGTTAATAAACTGGGTGTTTACCATGCCGATACGTTTTGCTTCCTGATTCATCATATGAGCAAACGTGCCTTCATTTCCTGCAATATGTTCAGCCATTGCTTTTGATGCATCATTACCTGATTGGATAATAATACCGCGGAGCATTTCTAGAACTGTCGCTGTACCGTTTAAAGGAACATACATACATGATTCAGAGCTACTTCCTTTACACCATGCAGACTCGTTCATACGAACCTGCTCATTTTCAGTCAGTTCACCTTTTAATAATTTTTGTTCAATGATGTAACTGGTCATCATTTTTGTCATAGACGCAGGTGCAAGCTTTTCGTTTTCATTTTTAGAAGCGAGAATTTGGCCTGTCTCATAATCCATTAATACATAAGACTTATTATTTAATTCTGGCGGAGCTGATAAGACAGTTGCTGCATAAGAAAAACTTGGTAAGAGGAGTAGTGCAGCAATAGCGCTTTTTCGAGTCATTCTAGGTAATTCCAATATCTTGTATGAAGCAGAAGAGCCTAGCATTTTAGGATAAAGCAAAGCCGACTTCTACGGGAGAAGTCGGCTTTTTCAAACAGTATTGTAACTCAAGAGTTTTTTACTAATTTAGTTTTGCGATTGATATGCTTTCACGTCTTGGCAAACTAATGTGTTTTGTTCATCACCAGCAGCTTTCGCATCGCTACGTGCTTCTTTTAAGTATTTCTTGAAAGCTTTGTCTTTACTACGTTTTTCTAATGCAGAAACAGCATCAGTTTCATTTGGTAGGTAGTCTTTAACTAAACGTTCATAGCCTTGAGCAAAATCAGCGTCTTTTTTACCAATCAAACTTGGACAAATTTCAGAAAGCACTTGAATTGCAGCTAATTCTTCAGGAGTCGTGCCTTGTTGTGGAGTGACTTCAACAACATTTTCATTTTCGGTTTTCTTTTCAGTTGTTTTCTTCTTATCAGCAGCAAAACCAGCTGTTGCCATGCTCATAAGTAAAACCAAAGAGAGCGATTGAACTAAGCTTTTCTTCATAAACATCGATAACCCAAAATAAAATTTCTAAATATGCCGTTAGCTTAACCAATTTAGAATTTAAAAAAATGGAAAAAATGTATTGTTATGTTGGTTTTCTGCTTAATGGCAAACAGAAAACCCAAAATGAATAAGTCTCTAGATCAAAAAAGAGTAAGATCTATTCTTTATAATTAACGATCTCTTCACAGAGCTCATGTTGCTCGTGATGGTCCATTTGTTTTGCCGTAAGACGTGCTTCATTTAATAAAGTTTTAAATTCAGCATCGTTTTGTAGAGTCGCTAAGGTCATTGATTTATTTGAATAACCACTTAAATACATCGCAATAATCTTTTGCGCGTTTGACTCAAGTTTTTTATTTGGTCCGACGAAAGCTGGGCAGATTTCCTGCAAAACTTGCGTTGCGGCAATGTCATCTTTAATTAAGCTATCAGCCTCTTGTGTTGATATATCCTCATCTGCAAAAACCGCTTGCGTACACAATGTGATACTGATCCCCAATACCTGAAAAAAAGGAGCGAAAGTTTTCATTTTTTCACAATTTTATAATGCTATGGAGGCATAAATATATATAATTCAACAAATAATTCAATTGTGAAAACCTTTAGGTTTATTTGTAGAGAAAGATTTTAGTGAATATTTTAATTGCGAATGATGACGGTGTTTTTGCGCCAGGTATACAGGCTTTAGCTGAAGCATTAAGACCCCTTGGACGCGTGGTTGTGGTTGCACCAGAAAGTGAAAGAAGTGGTTTCTCAAGTGCATTAACATTGGATCGACCATTACGCCCCATTCAAATTGCCGAAGATGTTTGGGCAGTGAATGGTACACCAGCAGATTGTGTTTATTTATCCATGAATGGATTGTTTGATTTTGAGTTTGACTTGGTCGTGAGCGGAATCAATAGTGGCGCGAACTTAGGTGATGATGTTTTATATTCGGGAACGGTAGGGGCCGCATTTGAAGGTCGTTTAATGAAACAACCTGCAATCGCTGTGTCTTTAGCGGGTCCTGATGTGCGTGCCTATAACAATAAAGAAGATTATGCTCAGGCTGCTAAATGGGTACATGATTTTATTGCAAGCGGATTACCAGCTTTACCTCCGCGACATATCTTTAATATTAATATTCCTGACGTGCCGCAGTTAAAAGGAGCACAGATTACGTATCAAGGGCGCCGTGCTCAATCTAAGCCTATTACCAGTCATGTCGATCCACGCGGACGTCAAGTTTACTGGATTGGACTAGCAGGTGAGGCGGTTACAGATCCGCAACGTGTTTCTAGCCAGATTCAATCTGATTTCTTTGCCGTTGCAAACGGTTATGTAAGTGTTACCCCTATTCAAATGGATGCAACAAATTACGCTGTTTTAGAAGATTTACAGATCAGTTTGAGTCAATAATTTGCCTCGAATGTTATAACTTTGTGAATAAAGAAAAAGAGGAACGTGTTTCCTCTTACTTTTTTGGTACTCTTAGCCGAAATGATTTGTAGCATTTAGTGAGGGAGATCAATGCATTTAATTGGGCAACAAAGCAGAGTGCATATCCAAAAAGACAAAATAATGAAAATTATGTTGTTGTCTGTGGCTGTAGGTTTTACCGTTGCTATGGCAGGGTGTGCTTCTAAACCACAAATTAATAATAGTTCTCGCTATGCAATGGCTCCTAACTATTACACAGTTCGTTCAGGTGATACTTTAAGTGGTATCGCAATGCGTTATGGTCTCGACTATATTAGTATTGCCGAAATGAATGATATTGCTCCGCCATATCGTATTTATGTTAATCAGTCTTTGCGTTTGAAGAAAGGTTCTTCACCAAGAACAGTATCTACGCAAGTCATGGCACAACCTGAGCAAATCAAACGTCAAACTATTGCTCTACCAACCACACAACCTGTTACACCAGTAACTCAGCCTACAACGACCGCACCATCAACGAATACGACAGTGACCTCGGTTGCACCAAATTCTAGTTTACGCTGGATAAAACCGAATAATGGACCAGTGATTCAAGGGTTTAATTTGGCAAATAATGTCAAAGGAATCCGTTATGGTGGAAATCAGGGTGACCCTATTTATGCCGCAGCAGATGGTCAAGTTGTCTACGCAGCTGATGGTTTAAAAGAATACGGCAATCTGGTTTTAATTAAGCATATTGATGGCTATATTAGTGCCTATGCCCACAATAGCAAGATGTTGGTGAAAAGCGGTGATAATGTAACTGCTGGACAAAAAATTGCCGAGATGGGCTCTACTGGGGCTTCTCAGGTCATGCTTGAGTTCCAGATTCGTTTGGACGGAAAACCAATTAATCCTATAAATCTTTTACCAAAATAGCTAATGCATAAAACTTAGGTTTCCTCGTATAATATAATTGGTTGCTTTCATTACAACAATAAGCATTTTTTTATAAATTTAGAATTAGATTTGAGGAAACCTATGTTAGATCAGCTTCGTGCGATGGGTGTTTTTGCTTGTGTGGTTGAAAAAAGTTCATTTAGTGGTGCGGCACGTGAATTAGGAATTACAACAAGTGCGGTGAGCCAGCAGATTCGATCCCTTGAGCATGAAATGGATGTAATTCTATTACATCGCTCCACGCGTAAACTCAGTTTGACAGAAGCCGGACAGGCTTTTTTTTCAAGCTGTCAAGAAATGTTGGCGGCTGCTGAAAGGGGGAAAATCAGAATTAATGAGTTGAGGGATGACTTAATTGGGGATTTGCGTATCGCAACTACTCCTGATTTAGCAGTTCAGCACCTCATTCCTGCGTTATCTCACTGGATGTCAGCTCATCGCGGTTTATCTGTGCATTTTGAGGTTGGGCATCGTTATATCGACTTAATTGAAGAGCGAATTGATATTGCAGTGCGCATGAGTTCTACGCCGGTAGAAGAAAGCAGCTCTGTCATTCCGATGGCTTTTGTCGATCAGATTTTGGTTGCTTCTCCAAGTTATCTGAATCAATCTAGTCCAATTGTGCATCCTAATGATTTAAGAGATCATGAGTTATTATCAATTAATGTCATGAATGACGCGCACCATTTCCATTTTCAACATGTAAAAACGGGTGAAACACTTAATGTTGAAATGCAAAGCCGTTTGCAAAGCAATAATTTACAAGTTGCAAAAGCGTTATGTCAGCAAGGACATGGTATTGCAAGAATTTTATATTTAGATGCTCAAAAAGAGTTAAAAAATGGTTCTTTAATTGAACTCATGCCAGATTGGAAATTACCAACTTTTACTTTGTATGCAGAAGTTGCCAAGCATGACCAACAGCCAATGAAAATTCAGCGCTGTGTTGAAGCACTTAAACAATATTTTAGTCAGTTAGCAGGAGGACGAGCGATCCAAATCGTTCGCTAATTTTGCGCCTCTAAAAGTAAAAAGGGCCTGTATTTGACAGGCCCTTTTTTATTATTTCTGTTTTAAGGTTGCGACTTCTTCTACACTTTCTTGCGGCAGATCTTCCGCAGTAAGTTCTTCATGCTTCTTAATTTTTTTCTTATTTTTCTTTTTCTTCTTTGGCTCCTCTTCAATTTCTGCGCCATCTTCAATGGCTTGCCAATATTCGAGTTGCTCCATTACAGCAGCATAAATAGAGTGTTTACTGTACTTACCTTTTTTGTCGAGTGTACCGACAGGGCGGGCCATTAAAATCTCAAGCGCTTGATCAATCGTATCAATTGCATGGATATGGAATTGACCACTTTGTACCGCATCAATCACATCTTGGCGTAACATCAAATGCTGCATGTTTTGACGTGGAATAATGACACCTTGTTTACCAGTTAAACCTTGTAATTTACACGCATCATAGAAGCCTTCAATTTTTGCATTTACACCACCAATTGGTTGAACTTGGCCTAACTGGTTCATAGAGCCCGTAATTGCCCATGATTGATCAATTGGTATTTGGCTAATTGCAGAAATTAATGCAGAAAGCTCGGCAACTGTTGCACTGTCGCCGTCTACTTGCCCATAACTTTGTTCAAATGCAAGCGCAGCAGAGAAATGTAAAATCTGTTCACGGCCAAAGTGAGCTTTCAAGAAGCTAGACATGAGCAACACGCCTTTGGCATGTAGTGAGCCGCCAAGCTCCACACTACGCTCAATATCAAGAATATCACCGCCACCTTGATAGACTGATGCAGTCAAACGTGAAGGTAAGCCAAACTCGACATCTGCATAGTGAATGACAGAGAGGGCATTGATTTGACCCAAACGATGACCAGAAGTTTCGATTAACTGAGTTCCACGTGATAAATCTTGCCAGTAAAGTTCTCTTAAATAGCCTAAGCGATACTGTCTGTGTTGTAGTGCCAAGTTAATGTGCTGGTCAGTTACAAGCTTTTCATTGGCTTTAAATGCATGGTGATGTGCTTCGCGAATGAGGTCGCCTAAAGTTGAAGCATGTAACGACAGTGAGCTTTGGTCTTCTGCCTGACGACTTGAGTCGGTAAGTAAAGCTGCTAAAGCACTGCGGTCAAACGGAAGTAATTTATCCGCTTGTACATAATCAGCAATTAGCTGCATGTAGGCTTGTTCATTTTCGTCATTACGTTGCAGAGTATCGGTAAAATCTGCACGAATTTTAAAGACACTACCAAGCTCTGGTTCTACTTCTAAAATTTCATAATAAATTTCAGGTTCTGCCATAAGAACCACTTTAATATCAAGCGGAACAGCAGCAGGTTCAATCGAGATAGAGCCTGTTAACGTCAGCATATGTTCAAGAGAAGAAAGCTTGAGTTGACCTGATTTTAAGGCGCGCTTTAAACCTTGCCATGCATAAGGCTGTTCGAGTAATTGCTCGGCCTCAAGCATTAAAAAGCCGCCATTCGCTTGATGTAGGGCACCTGGACGAATGAGCGTGAAATCTGTGGTAATTGTGCCGTTGTGAGTAAGTTGTTCAACATGACCAAGCAAATTGTAGTGCGTTGGGAAATCTTCAAAAATAACTGGTGCACCACTGTTTGGTTTGTTTGAGACAATTACATTGGCCTGATAACGTGCAGGCACACGATTAAACATTGCCGGAGCAAAGTCATCTTCTTCTTGCTCTAAAATGAGTTCAACATTATCAATTACATCTTGAGCATATTGTTTTAAATAATCTTCAAGGCCTTTGACTTGACCATATTTATTTAAAATCAAATCCATGCGTGGCTTAACTACTTGGGTCGCGATGTCTCGATTCAACACAGAGACTTTGTCACGTGCATCATCTTCTAAATCACCTAAATGCAAACCAAGACGCTCGAGCTTTTTATCCATGTAGCGAACATTCGCTGCAATTTCAGCACGTTGCTTAGTATTTAGAGAATCAATTTCTGTTTGAGTGAGTTCTTGCACCTGATCATCTTTTACTTGTACAGGTACAAAGCCATGCTTTTCATTGCGGGAGATGAGTTTTAAGTCGAGTTCTTCGCCTTCTTTGGTTAACTCGACAAGCGCTTGTTGCTGCTCATCTCCAGTTTCCTCACGGATACGCTCAATACGGTTATGATAGGTCTCGGCACTAAAACGGCGTTCAAGCTGTTTTAAAATAATTTGCCAAGTTTGATGAAGGGCATGTTGAAACTTGGTTCCTTGTCCAGCAGGGAAGCGTAGAGCAAGTGGTTGGCGTGCCTGCTTAAAATTATAGACATATACCCAGTCATCTGGAGTAGGCATTGTTTTCGCATGTTGTTGGAGTAAACGCTTAATCATGGTGCGTTTACCCAAGCCTGCTGTTCCTACTGCAAAAATGTTATAGCCAGAGTAGGGTAAAGAAATACCTGCTTCTACCGATGCTTTGGCACGGTCTTGCCCTAAAAAGTTATTAAGCGGTTTTATACGTTTTGTAGAAGCTGGAATTTTTTCAAAATCTGGAATATGTGTAAGTTGTTCGGGTTTTAAGGCTGTTTTATCCAAAGTCATTTTTATATCAGGTTGCTCAAAAGCTGAAGGAAATGCATTTATTGTGACGTTTGTGGTGTTTGTTTTAGCGAGTGATAAAGTTGAGATGGTCACTTGATCAAGTTTTTGTGTCACTGTTGATATCCAGCAAAAGAAAACGAATGTTGAAGCTTAAAGGTATACAGGTTTAGCATAAAATATCAAGCAAACTTGCCGTTTTTATCGCCAAAACAAAATTGATTGCATAAAGAATCTTGAAAGGAATTGTAAGAAGGGTTTGAATAGGCACATTTATAATTTATGGAAAATAAAAAACGAATGACCACACAAGCTTCGGGTTGGGTCTCGGCTTTTAAAGCATTTTTAGATCGCCGTGCATTAATTATGCTGTTTCTAGGTTTTTCTGCCGGAATTCCGATTTTATTAATTTTCTCTAGTCTCTCTTTATGGCTTGGAGAGGCGGGCATTGATAAAAGTGCAGTCACTTTTTTTAGTTGGGCTGCCCTAGGTTACTCTTTTAAGTTCGTTTGGGCTCCTCTTATTGATGAGTTACCTGTGCCTGTCTTAACTAAAACATTAGGTCGAAGACGAGCTTGGTTGTTAATTGCACAGTGTTTGATCGTTCTTGCTATTTGTATTATGGCTTTTTCTGATCCTTCTCTAGGTCAAAGTTATCTTATTCAAATGGCGGTGGGTGCTGTATTACTCGGCTTCTCAGCAGCAACCCAAGATATTGTGATTGATGCTTACCGTATTGAATTAGCAGAAACAGAAATGCAAACGGTATTGGCCTCTACCTATAATGCGGGTTACCGAATTGGCATGATTGTGGCTGGAGCGGGTGCATTATTTCTAGCTGCCCACTTGGGAACTGCTAAAGGTAATTACATTTACGAAGCTTGGAAAACGACTTATTTAATCATGGCAGGCGTTATGTTAGTGGGTATTGTCACGACCCTACTTGTGCGTGAGCCTGTTGTAAATCGAGTTTATAAAAATTATAAGAGTAGTGATTACTACCGTTTGGTTCTCGTATTTTTTATTGCCGTTATTTCATTCGTAATCACTTATATTTATTCGGGGCAGGTTACCGAGGCCATTTCACAAGCTGGCAATATTAAAGACAGTGCTGCGTTATTTGGTTTAGAGGCTTTAAGATTTTTAACTGCAACTGCTGCTGCGATTTTTGTAGGTTATCTACTCGTTAAAATTGGTGTGGTTAACCAGCAAATGGCTAAAGAGACATGGATTGCACCAATTCTAGATTTCTTTAAACGCTATGGTGTCAAACTTGCATTAGTGTTGTTGCTACTTATTGGTTTCTTCCGTATTTCAGACATTATTGCTGGTGTTATTTCTAATGTGTTCTACCAAGATCTTAACTTCAGTAAAGAGCAAATTGCAGAAGCAGTTAAAATCTATGGGGTACTATTTAGTTTAGTCGGCGGTTTCTTAGGTGGTCTTTTAGCACAGCGCATCAACATTATGAAACTGATGTTTGTCGGTGCTGTTTTGGCTAGCTCTACCAATTTAATTTTTATTGGACTAGTAAAATCTGGTCAGCCATTAGATATGGTAGATGTAAAAGTTGGTGAACACAGCTATCAAGTCAAACCAGACGAAGTCGGGTTATGGAAGTTAGAAGTACCAAGTTCTGCTTTTAGCGGAACAAAACAAATTGAAGTAAAAGCTGCTTATGCTTCAAATGATGTAGCGCCTGTTACACGTACTCAGCCATTACTGACAACTGAGTCAGCTAAATCGCCTCTACAAATTTTACCTGTAATGGGTAATGATCAGGTCTCACTTAAAGATGGTGAGGGAAGTGTTGTGGTTCGAGGGCAATACTTTGGAAAAGCATTAACTCCTACGCAAAAAATTATCATTAGCCTTGATGGGCAAAATTTTGATGCAAAAATGACTGATCAAAAAGGTGTTTTTAGTGCAGCCATTGATGCAAAAAAACTAGTGGCATCGACCAGTAAAGAGCTTAACGTAGCTGTAATGGATGGCGAACAAAAAATACTTTCTGCATCTCATCCATATGCTGTTAGCTCAAATCAAAAAGCGGCAAGTGAACTTGATGTGAATATTGAACCGGTAGCTTATATTGATCCACTTTCTGGTCAACCAGTGGAAGTCAGCGGTAAGGTCATTAAACCATATAGTTCTTTATGGCTTTATTTTGCCATTATTGTCGATAACTTGGCTTCTGGTTTGGCTGGTGCGGCATTTATTGCATTCCTTTCAAGTTTAACGAGTGTTTCATTTACAGCTGTTCAATATGCAATCTTTAGTTCACTCATGACACTTACTCCAAAACTTTTGGGTGGATATTCAGGTACCATAGTCAGTAATATTGGATACCCAAAGTTCTTTTTGATGACAACTCTTATTGGTATTCCAATCTTGATCTTAGTGGTTTGGGTGGGAAAATTGCTAAGAGATCATCAAACACATGAATCAGAAAAGGCAGGTGAATAAACATGCGAATGCTTCATACAATGTTGCGAGTAGGCAATTTAGAACAATCTTTAAAGTTCTATACCGAAGTATTAGGGATGAAGTTACTTCGTAAGCGTGATTATGAAGAAGGGCGCTTTACACTAGCATTTGTTGGCTATGGCGATGAAGAAACCAATACCGTGCTTGAGCTTACCCATAACTGGGATACATCAAGTTATGATTTAGGCAATGCCTATGGCCACATTGCCATTGGTGTTGATGATGCCTACAAAGCGTGTGAAGAAATTAAAGCACGTGGTGGCAAAGTTGTGCGTGAAGCGGGGCCAATGAAAGGTGGTGTTACTGTTATCGCATTTGTTGAAGATCCAGACGGCTATAAAGTCGAATTGATTCAACAAGATGCTAATGCGACAAATAACTAAAAATTGACTGTGATGCTTTAAGAATTAGTTCTTAAAAGCCTAGCTTTATTTTTTTAGCCCAGTATGATGAACGCTTGACCAAATGGTCAATTTATCAACTGGGTTTTTTATTTATCTAGAATAATCATAGGATATGGCTATGCTGAAGTTATTGGCTCTTGATCGATTTACAGTTTTGTTAGTTGGAATGGTACTACTAGCAACATTTTTTCCAGTCAGTGGTCAAGCAGCGCAATATTTCAATACATTGACCACAGTCGCAATTGCAATCTTATTCTTTTTGCATGGTGCGAAACTATCACGTGAGGCTGTAATTGAAGGTATTTTGCATTGGAAAATGCATTTACTGGTCTTCGCATTTACTTTCTTTATTTTCCCTGTAATTGGTCTGTTGGCTAAGCCAATTTTATTACCTCTGTTAGGTCAGCAGCTGTACTGGGGTTTTTTATTTATGTGCTTTTTACCCTCTACAGTTCAATCTTCCATTGCATTTACGTCGGTTGCAAAAGGGAACGTGGCGGGAGCGGTGTGCAGTGCATCTTTTTCAAACTTGATTGGTATGTTTATTACGCCAGTATTGGTGAGCTTCTTTATTTTAGGCCAAAGCCAACATGGATTTGACCCGACGACTTCAATTATACAAATTACATTATTACTGTTAGTGCCATTTATTTTAGGTCAATTATTACGTCCTTATATTTTCCCTTATATGGCAAAAGTTCCGAGTATTGTTAAAGCATTCGATCAAGGCTCGATTTTGATGGTGGTGTATGGCGCATTTAGTGGAGCAGTAGTGGCAGGGCTTTGGCATCAAGTAAGTTGGAAAACTTTACTCATTCTAACAATTGCGTGTTCAGTGCTCTTAACAGTCATTATGCTATTAGCACTTTACCTACCACGTGCTTTAGGTTTTAACCGAGCAGATCAAGTTACGGTTTTCTTTTGTAGCTCTAAAAAGACCTTGGCAAGTGGTGTTCCGATGGCGCAAATCTTATTTATTGGCCAACCATTAGGCATGATCGTTTTGCCTATTATGATCTTTCACCAAATCCAATTAATGGTTTGTGGCGTGATTGCAAATTACTGGGCTAAATCGAAAGATTAATTCGCAAAAGAAAATTATTTAACGTATAATGTTGCCCACTTGTTGTGCTTAGCTCTAACCCTAGAGGTTTCGGTGGGCCAAAAGAATGGTCTGTTGTGGTGTTGATCTGCTCATTTTGAGCCTGTCCTCAACTTAGTTGAGAGTGATCAATTGCGATGACAGCTTAAGCCTTTCTTCCAATTAGGAGTAATCGACGATGCGCGCCGATATTCACCCAAAATATGAAAAATTAGTTGCAACTTGTTCTTGCGGTAACGTAATCGAAACTCGTTCTGCTTTAGGTAAAGAAACTATCTACCTTGACGTATGTTCAGCTTGCCACCCATTCTACACTGGTAAGCAAAAGAATGTAGACACTGGTGGTCGTATCGACAAATTCAAACAACGTTTTGCTGGTATGTCTCGCTCTATCAAGCGTTAATACTGCAACACGAAACAAAAAACGGGCTTTATGCCCGTTTTTTGTTTTTCAGTACAAGACCATTATTGGTCTTGCACGTCTGTTAATCGATCAAGTTTTTTCTGAAAATATTGGCCTTGCAAGAAACGAGTTTCTACATTCCAAGCATTTGCAAATGAGTTCATGTCATTAAGTTCACTCAGTAAAATCCCGACTGGTTTTACTGCCAAATAGTTCAAAACCTTTTCTTGTAAGCGGACTAGACCATCATCTGAGTTTAACAGCTCTGTTTTCTTCGATTGTAGTTTTAAATATTGAACGTCTAGTTGTTGCAATATTGATTCGCTATACATAGAAGAGCTGAAATCCCGAATCGAAATTTCTGCGCCGTGTTGACGCAGGTGAGCTATGTGTTGCTGGGCAATTGCAAGATGAGGCTGAATTGCTTGTTCTGAAAATTGTAAAACTAGGGGGCTTTCAAGCTTACTACCAATAATGGTGAGTAGTTTTGAAATTAGCTCGGGGAAAGATTTATCTTTGAGCAAGATATCAATATTCAGGTTAATAATCAGTTTAGCTTTCGGGTATTGAGTAATAAAGTTATGTAGTTGCTTACATGCCTCAACCAAAATCCAGCGATCTAATTGAATAGAAAGTTCACTGTCTTCTCTTAATTCAGCCAAGTCATTTATGTCATGCCATTGTTCATCGCTAATAAAACCGCTAGTCACCTCATAGTTATGGGTTTCTTGATCGTGTTTATCGTAGATCTGCTGATATTTTAAATGAATTTCACTTCGTGCTAACTGCTGCTTTAATTGCTGCAATAACGAAGATTGCAAAGGAGCATCGACTTGCTCAAGGCTTAGATCAAGCGATATAGAAGGTTTAACAGGCTCAGGAGAGATAATATCGATGGTTGGTGCCAGCTCAATTTCTGCCTGCGCCTTAGGTAACTCTTGCTGATTTGTTTGATCAAGTAAGCTTGTAAAGCTATCTTCATTTAAAGATTCAGTAATTGGGGCATAGCTCAGCTTAAATTGGATTGAGTAATTAAGCTCATTAATCTTTAATAAATGCTCTTTTTGCAAACTTTGCAGACTAGTCAGTTGGGAGTTAAGGACTGTGCTGTTTTCAGCTTGTAAAACGCCAACATATGCACCAAGTTCGATATTAAAAATCGGCATTTGCGCGTGTTCTTTTAAGAAACTGTGCAGCTGATTAAAATATTGTGCAGGAGTTTGCCAATCTTGTTGAAATACTCGCTCTGGGCACTGATTTAATTTAAATAAAATTAATGCGTTGGCTTGAGCACGGTAGGTCGATAGTTGTCGATTAATTTGTTGCCAAGGTGCTTGCACACCATAACTCTTTTCTGAAAAAAGTGTATTTGCAGGTGTTGCTAAATCCAGTTGATAGTCAATGGTTAGCTGTACAGCATCTTCTTCCTGACTAGGAATAAACTCTAGTTTTAGAGCATTGTTACCTGCGATTGCTGCATGTTGACTCTGAATTTCAAAGCGGGCCTGATCAAATTGGCCTAATGAAATTTTCTTAAATCTTTGTTTAAAAACATTTAAATCATCAGGTTGTAAAACATCTAAAATCGGTAGGCCAATAATCTCGTCTTCTTGCTTAAACCCAAAAAGGTTGAGGTATTCTGTGTTTGCCTTAACATGCATCCCTTCTTGAAAAAGGGCAACAGCTTTATGGCTGCTATTGACCAATGTTTGTGTATGGGAGTGAATTGTTTCTAGCTCATTTGTTAGGCGTTGTTCAGTCTGCAATAAGTGGCTATACGACAAGGTCCGAATAAGAGTGATATAAAAATAATCTAATGGTTCTAATGGAACTACATCATAGATACCTTTTTGAATATAAGCCTGATATTGCTGAGGTTGATAATCGTCAGGTTGTAATAATAAAACAGGTAAATTTGGCTGTTCAGATGCTTGAATGAGGGAGAGAGTTTGTTCAATTTTTAGGTCATAAGCACGACCAAAAATAATAGCATCCCACGGCGTATTTAACTGTTTTTCAAAACTTTTTAAATCATCAAGTAATAATGCCTGAACTTGATAATCATTCCCCAATAATAAATTTAAAATCTGGTTATAACGTAGCTGGTTGTCATCAATAATGAGTAAACGTGTTTCAGTACGTTTTAACTTTTTAGATAATAAAGAGTTTCTCACTTTAGTGCTTCCCATAAATCTTGAGTGCTAGAGTTATTACCCTTTTTCATCATGAACTGATCAAGCAGACCTTGTTGCTGCTCATTTAAAAGTTCGAAATGAAATTGAATAAAACTTTGCGTAATGAGTTGTGCTTTGAGTAGATACACTTTGATTTCTTCTGTCCCCAATCGTAAATGAATTGTTTGTTGCTCTCTAAAAATTTGAGAGCCCGGTAAAATAAGCGTATTTTGTATTTCTTCTAGATTTTGTGTTTGTAGTAATAGTGCGGGATGATAATTGCGAGTATGACGCTCAGCTTGAATATGCACTGAACAAGGGAACATGGCTTGCGACAAAATCTCTAAACCTAACTCTAGGGATTTTTCTGTCGATTGTTTAATCCAGCGAATTACACCGCCGCGCCATTGTCCATGCAAAGTTTCTTTAACTAAAATGTATTCACCAGTTCTTAAGTTCTTTGGTGCTTCGCCAGACCACTTAATACGATATCCATTAACACTAATATCGAGAACGGTGGTTTGATAAATGGTTTTGCTTTCACGACTTAAGCGTTGATAAGAGCTGGTTTGTTGTTCTTTTTTCTCTAGATTGGATAAAACTTTAGATTCGCTTTGTAAGTTATAGTTATGGTTAAGTTGTAGCGTTTCTTCAAAGTTTTTTGCTTTTGATAGATAGAAATGAGCAGTACTTAAACCAAAACAAATTTGAAGCTCTGCATTGTATTCATAACGTTCATGACGACGTTGAGCCGTGGTTCCTAAAATCGTTTGAACATGAAACTTTAAAGCAGGGCTTAAATAAAACTTTTCATTTTTAGAAATATATTGAGCATTTTTATGCATGGTTGCAGTGACATGCTCAAGTAAAGCTTGCGTACCAATGAAGATGCTAGGGTTAAAGTTAGAGCTACGCTTTGTATTATAAACAGGCGGATGGTCCTTATTTGGATCGACCACATATTTCGTTAATGCGGTATCTTTCGGCAAAATATGAATCATTCTTGCCCAGTCAAAACTACATTGAAACAATGCCTGAATTTCTGACTGACGAATCTGGTTCGTATTTAAAATATCCAGCAAAATCAACTGGGCATAAGCTTGTGTAATATTCGCTAAAGGGTGCTGTATGCCCTGAATATGATTGATATTGATGAGATGATATTTGTGCTGAACTGCGGTTTCATAGAGCTGATGCGCTATTAACCATTGACCTTTAAGAGGCTCGCTATAAAGCATGTGCTGCTGATAAAGGAGACTCGTTAATTGTTGAAGTGCATGAAACGTCGATAAAGTACGCGCCGTTTGCAAATTCTTTTTTTGCTTGTAGGCAAAGATTGAAAACTTTTGATGCTGTAGTTGCTCATGACTATTTTGCGCAATATTTAAATAAATACTGGCGAAATAGCAGCGGAGCAACATCGCTAATTCAATAATGTGCTCATTACGATCTGTACTAATCACGCCTTGGTTAAAGAAGTTTTTCTCTAGGCTGGCGAGTACATTGTTAATGGTCGGATGAAGCGTTTGTATGAGGTCGAAACGTAAGGTTTCACTACATTTTAATTCATTGAGCTCTAAAATAGCTGTGAATAATGCTTTTGACGTATCACCGAGTTGCATAATAGAAAGGGTAGTGACCCATTCATTAAGATCTTTAATATTGGCTTCACAAAAGCTTAACCGTTCACGAGAGAGTTCGGTTTGATTGTGAAAAATGTCCGACAGCGCATTATTCATCATCACTTATTATATAACTCAAAAAGTTGTAGCCCCAAAAAGCGGTGTTTTATTCTTTTCGCCCGCAATTTCCCTGACGAGTTTAGGAACCAAATACCCCGGTAGGTTCGCTAACACGTCACGATAGATATCATCTATCTTGGATGATTCTAAATCAAAATGTTGTGCACCTTTTACTTTATCTAAAACATGTAAGTAATAAGGCATAACGCGAGCTTCAAATAAACGATAACTTAAATCAATTAACGTCTGTGCAGAGTCATTGACACCCTTAAGCAATACTGCCTGATTTAGTACAGTAATGTGATGGTCAGATAACTGCAACAATTTTGAACAAGTAAAGTCATCGAGTTCAGAAGCATGGTTTGAGTGTACCACCAGAACTATACGCAGCCTACTGTTTTTTAATAAAGAAATTAGCTGTTCGTCGATCCGGTTAGGAATAACAATTGGGACTCGTGAGTGAATTCTCAGAATCTCGATTTGTTTGAGAGATGATAGGCGTTCTAACCAAAGTGCTAATTTACGGTTAGAAAGCGTAAGCGGGTCACCACCACTTAAAATGATCTCGTTAATGTTCGGGTTTGCTTCAATATAGTTTTTAATATTTAGCCAATCTTCATTTTTTGGCAAATTTTCTTGATAGGGGAAATGGCGACGGAAGCAATAACGGCAATGTACGGCACAGGCACCAGTCAAGGTTAATAAAAAACGTGATTTATATTTATGCAATACACCCGGTAACTGATTTGCTGCTTCTTCGCCTAATGGGTCAGTCACAAACTCAGGATGTTCTTCGAGTTCTAAATGATGGGGTAATACTTGTAGCAAAAGCGGGTCAAGCGGGTTTTTAGCGTTCATTTTTCCGACGAACGCACGAGGAACACGCAATTTAAACTTTTCAGAAGCCAGAATCGCACCCGATAATAGCTGTTCTGAGGATAACTCGAGTAGGCTTAGCAATTCCGAAGGATCAGTAATAAGGTCACTCAGTTGAGATTGCCAGTTTTGCTCTTGGTATAAATAGTTTATCATTTGACACGATTAAGATAATGCAACAACGCATTATATCGCATAGTTGACTTGTTAAGTTTGGAGTGTGCCTTTCATGGCCTATTATTCTACAAATGATTTCAAAGCAGGCCTTAAGGTTATGCTTGATGGTAACCCATGTTCAATCATGGAAAACGAATATGTAAAACCAGGTAAAGGTCAAGCGTTCAACCGTGTAAAATTACGTAACCTTAAAACTGGTAAAGTATTAGAAAAAACTTTCAAATCAGGTGACTCTTTAGAAGCAGCTGACATCGTTGAAGTTGAAATGGAATACCTATACAACGATGGTGAAATGTGGAACTTCATGGATCCTGTATCTTTTGAGCAAATCGCGGCAGACAAAATTGCTATGGGCGATGCTGCTAAATGGTTAAAAGACGATTCAAATGAAAAATGTACAATTATGTTGTTCAACGGCGTACCTTTAACAGTAAGCCCACCGAACTTCGTTGTATTGAAAATTGTTGAAACTGATCCGGGCGTACGTGGTGATACATCTGGCGGCGGCGGTAAACCAGCTAAGCTTGAAACAGGGGCGGTTGTTCGTGTCCCGTTATTTGTTCAGCAAGAAGAAAGCGTTCGTGTAGATACTCGTACTGGCGATTATTTAGAGCGTGCATAATAGTTAAAAAATACACTATTATCGAAGGGATGATGTAAATCATCCCTTTTTTTATGCGAAAGTATAAGAGGAAAAAAGAAAAAGGAGGAGTAGAGTCACAGGGATTAAGAGAAACAGTACATAACAATATAAAAATGCTGTAGTTATTTATTGAGAGGTTAAGAATGGACACAATGCAAGCGAAATCTACGCTTCCCTCCAAGCTGGTCTGGAGCCTAGTGGCAATAATAGGTGCAATTTCTTTTGGGATGCTGGCACTCAGTCGCGGTGAACATGTCAATGCGGTTTGGCTTGTACTTGCTGCAGCATGTGTATATAGCATCGCATATCGATTTTATAGTCTATTTATTGCAACTAAAGTATTTGAATTAAACCCAAGACGTTTAACCCCAGCACATCGCTTGGCCGATGGTCTGGATTATGTTCCCACCAATAAATACGTGCTTTTCGGTCACCACTTTGCTGCCATTGCAGGAGCGGGGCCATTAGTCGGACCAATTTTGGCTGCACAAATGGGCTTTTTACCAGGAACGATCTGGTTATTGGTCGGTGTGGTTCTGGCGGGTGCGGTACAAGACTTTTTAGTTTTATTTATTTCAACACGTCGAGACGGTCGCTCACTTGGTGAAATGGCAAAACAAGAACTCGGTTCTTTTGCCGGTATTGTGGTCATGCTTGGTGCGCTTGGGGTAATGATTATTATCCTTGCGGTACTGGCATTAGTTGTGGTGAAAGCACTTGCCCATAGTCCATGGGGTGTTTTCAGTATTGCAGCGACGATTCCAATTGCATTGTTTATGGGCGTTTACATGCGTTTTATTCGCCCGGGACGTATTGCCGAAGTTTCTATTATCGGCTTCGTTTTAATGATGCTTGCCATTGTTTATGGTGGTCAGGTTGCAGCAGATCCTTACTGGGGTGAGTTTTTCACTTTAACAGGAACACAGCTGACATGGTGCTTAATCATTTATGGATTTATCGCATCAGTTTTACCAGTTTGGTTATTGTTAGCGCCACGTGATTATCTATCAACATTCCTTAAAATTGGCGTCATTCTTGGCTTGGCCGTTGGTATTGTGATTGCATTACCTGAACTAAAAATGCCGGCAGTGACTCATTTTATTGACGGTACTGGTCCAGTATTCTCTGGTAGCTTATTTCCATTCCTATTTATTACCATTGCCTGTGGTGCCATTTCTGGTTTCCATGCGCTTGTATCAAGTGGTACAACACCAAAACTCGTTGATAACGAAGCTGACATTCGTGTGATTGGCTACGGCGGCATGCTCATGGAATCTTTCGTCGGTATTATGGCGATGATCTGTGCAACTGTCTTAGACCCAGGTGTGTACTTTGCAATTAATGCGCCTGCGGCTGTACTCGGTACAACTGTAGAATCTGCGGCAGAAGCTGTGCGTAATTTAGGATTTGTCGTTACGCCTGAAATGCTAACGGTGTTGGCTCAGGAAGTAGGTGAAAGCTCGATTCTTTCACGTACAGGTGGTGCGCCTACCTTTGCGATTGGTATGGCACATATCATTTCGGAAATTTTTAACAGCCGTTCAATGATGGCATTCTGGTACCACTTTGCGATTTTATTCGAAGCATTATTCATTTTAACTGCTGTAGATGCGGGTACTCGTGCTTGTCGTTTCATGGTGCAAGACACTGTGGGTATTGTTATTCCTGCGGTTAAATCTTCAAGCTCATTCTTTGGTAATTTGCTAGGTACTGCTGTTGCGGTAGGTGGATGGGGCTTCTTCGTCTATCAAGGTGTGATTGATCCATTAGGTGGTGTCAACTCACTCTGGCCTTTATTTGGTGTGGGTAACCAGATGTTGGCTTCAATGGCACTCATTTTGGGTACAGTTATTCTGTTTAAAATGAAAAAAGAAAAATATGTATGGGTAACGATTTTCCCAACAATTTTCTTATTCATTACCTGTATGACTGCGGGCTGGCAAAAGATTTTCCACGAAAATCCAAAGATTGGTTTCTTAGCACAAGCGAATAGATTTTCAGATGCGATTGCGCGTGGTGAAATATTAAAACCAGCAAAAACACTTGAAGAAATGCAGACGATTGTGATGTCAAATCAAATCAACGCTGCACTTTGTGGCTTCTTCATGATCGTTGCGATTGTGATGGTGATTGCTGCGATTGGTATTGTGCGCCGTGCGTTAGCAAGCCCGACACCAACTGCTCAAGAAGCACCAGCTGTATATGCTGATCCGAAAGTGGTCACCCCACGAGGAGAGTAATGATGAATTTTAAATTTGCAAAAAATGGAACTGTCATTATTGCGAAAATCATCAAAATGACAGTGCTCTCGCAAAAAGAGCTATTACTTTCCCCAAAGAACTGGTCGCGCATTGCAACCTTATGGCAGCGTTTGCAGCAAAGCTTCCGACTGATGGTTGGGGTTCCAGACTACCAAACTTATCTGGAGCACATGAAAGCTCATCATCCTGATTTAACCCCAATGGATGCGAAGACTTTCTACCGTCATTGTGTTGATTCGAGATATCCATCGGCAGGTGGTAATTTAAAGAAATGCCCTTGTTAAGTTGAGATTAATATTCAGCTAAAGAAACGGTATGTGGTTAAACCATGTACCGTTTTTCTTTTTTGGAAAATGAAAAAGAGTTTGCTTAAAGTCTGCTCATTTGTATTTTTTTCGATGGCAAATCACTTGTTTTGCTTTTGAAAAATGAATATTATGCTTTCCATTCTAGGTGTATAGCTCAGTTGGTTAGAGCGCTACGTTGACATCGTAGAGGTCTCCAGTTCGAGTCTGGATATACCTACCAAGATTTAAAGTCATATAAACTCGAATAGCTTTACATGACTGAAAAAGCCCTAAATTATAATGGTTTAGGGCTTTTTTTATTGGTTTTATAAATTAATTTCATTTTCTATATTAGCCTAAAAGAGCAATTCATTCCCTAAAAGGCTGAAGCAGTTTGGAGCTTATTTAATACCAAATGTTTTAGATAACGATAAATTCTTTATTAATAAATAAAACTAGCGAAGTACCTGCTATTTGAGGTACTTCTAGGATCTATATTTATGCAAAAAAAACTTCCAATACCAGATAACTTACCAAATCATTTAACGGACATTTTTTATCATATCAATATAAATTTGCCTAAAGGTGATTTAAAAGAAACTGTAAAATTAGATGAAGCTGTAAATCAAGTTAACGCAAGTGATGTATATGCTTTACAGGATTATCCTCTGCATAATTTATCTGAATATGCGGGTTGGGCTCTTAACTCAGAAACAACTCAATCTGCAAGTAAAGATAGCCCTTTATTAATTACTCATTGGTATTATTGGGGACAACAGCTTTATAGATCTATTAATCCGTATAAATTAGATCTAAAAACTCCAAGTTTGTTAGAAATTCCTGCCTATACAAAATTACCAGAGTCTTTAGATTCAGTGATTGCTGAACAAGATGAAAGATTAGATCTTTCTGATACGGACGCTAAAAAGATTACTGGTTCTATTCCTGCCATGCATGGTGTTATCCCCAAAGGCAGTATATTTAAACAAGGCGATGTAATTCTAAAAAAAGATGAGAAACTGACTCCTGAAAAATTAATTGTTTTAAGACGAGCGGGAATCAAAGAATTATCTATATATAAAAATCCCAGAATTCTCATTGTAAGTATGCATTCTTTTGATAAAGAAGAAATGAGTGAGGAAAGTCTGTATGTTAAAGATGTCTTGAAAACATGGGGCTACGAACAGGTAGAAATCAAATCACTCAAACCTGAACGTTTTGATGCTGCATTTAATAATCTTAAAAAAGATAATGACCCAGCTTTAGATGACTCATTAACAACAAGCAGGGACGATTATATAAAATTCTTTGAAGAACAAACTTCAAACTTTGATGTCATTCTTTGCTGCACATATCAAAATAATCGTTCTTCTTTATTCCAGCTTGAAAAACTTCCAATCTTTGATCAAAGCAGCATGTCATCGGCCTTGAATACACGCTGTATACCAGCTAATGAAATTAAAATTCTTAAAGGCCAAGATAGGACTCCAGCTAGCCGTGAGACTGTGCAGATATATGATGAAAGCGGTAATCATAAAGGTATGCGTGTAGTTGTTACAGAAGACAAAGCGACTATTATTAATTTACCGGGTGACATCCAAGATATTGCGATTCTAATGCATGCTTTTGTGAAATATATTTTGAATAAGCACATCTCAGACTTTTTTGATCATGCTTACTTTAAAGGTAAAACTGACATAGAGATTGTTCCTGATGTGACAAACAGAAAGTTGTTATGGGGTCATTATAAGCCTCAAGAAAATGGGGAATATGTATTAGAAATTATTGAACAACGACAGTCATATCAGATAGAGCCATTTGTTAAAGCGAATTGTATTGTGATAGTACCTTTTCAAGAGCAGACAATTGCAAAAGGCACTGATTTATATTTTATGAAAATAGATTAAATCTAATTTCTATTTATAATTTAATTGAGTGGTGTAACCTTTTCTCATGTTAAAAGGTTACATCGTCCAAAGCTTACTGTATAAAAAATCATATAAACTCGAATAGCTTTATATGACTTAAAAATCCATAAATTATAATGATTTAGGCGGGTATTGCTTTCTATAAACTTATAAAAATACTAAAGGCACATTGCAAGAAAGGTGTTAAAGGCGCCTAGAATAAAAGAGTGTATTTTGAATAGTGAATAGAGATAATACAGTGAACTGATGAGATTGATAGGATAGTTGAAAATGGCTAAAGACTGGATGTTTAAAGGTTTGACTGGTGATGTTACCCCTGAGGACGAAATAAATACTTGCATAAATCAAGGCAAATTTATGGTCGAGATTGCAGAAAAAATAAAAAAGAACGAGCCGTTAACCGAAATGGAAAGAGAGTGGGCAGCAGGTATAGTAAGAGCAAGGGGTAAAGATCAAATAATAAATCCAACCAAATATATCTCTAAGGAAGAAAATGGAGCTCCCGCAGATCCTAGGAGATATGAAGCGGTTCTTAGATATTATTGCTCTCTAAAAATTCTAAAGGTTCAAAGACGAGCCATTGAATTAGTTTGTTATTCTTACGAAGGTATTACACCAGATAACTTAAAAAGTTGGATAAAGCAAGAACGAGAAGCTGGACAGCCAATTAAAAGGCAAGCAGACGATATGATTATTAATAATCCAGAAAGTATAATTGTTAGTTATGAGAAAATTAAAGGGAAAAAGTAAAAAAAGTTTTTCCCTATTTTCTAAAACTACTATGTGAATAATGAAGTACATCCCTGTTAAATTCTAAAGGATGTATTTAGATGTTGAATAAAATTAACCAACCCAAAAAAATTGCTTCAGACTCAGTAAAGCCAAACTTTAAAATACTGTTAGATTTGCTAAATTCAGTTTTAAAAATTATTCGTCTTTTGCTTGAACTCATCAATATTTTATTTCTGTAGATCTAAAACTAGTGCGCGACATGATTAGACGTATTACTTGGATTTATATGTTCTTATTTAGATTTTTATCACTTATATTTAATTTGCTAAGTCTAGGTTTGCTCCCGAAAGTCAGATACCCAATCTGATTGGCTTAGCTATTTTCTTGGGGGGCTGTGGGAGGCATTTATGAATAGTTTAAAAAAGCTTATTAAAGATAAGAGTCCATGGTTATCAGTATTTGATGCTTTTAATCTTATAAAAAATAAAACTGATTTAGAGTTAGATTATGAGATAGCAGAACTTTTAATTTCGATCGAAATAAATGAATTTTGTATACCTTATGATAAGTCACATTATTTCGATGGTAACCCAGTAAGACTTCATCGAGATTTTGATAATAAACAATTTTCAAAAATGGATTATCTCTTAATAAATTTAGCTAGTGGATCTATTACTATTGATGACTTTAATCTCGACTTTAAAAATTATGTATGGTTTAAAGACGATTTTTTTTATCAATTTGAACATTTCACAGAAATTAATTTAGAAAACAGTGAACAGAGAGATAAGATTTATAAAAACAAAACTTTAGATGAGAGTAAGACTTTTCCTCTTTATTTTAAAAATGAGATATTTTCAGTTCATGAAGCATCTTGTTTAATGACAGGTTACAACCCTACTTCAACATCAAGATGCTCAAATAAAGTAAGTTGGCTAGAACAGCATCCAGAGTACGAAGAAGCATTTGATTTTATATATTCTGCGGTTAAATCAGGTTTTTTTGGAGAATTTGTCAATGAAGGCCAATATCTTGAAGCTAATAGATTAAAAGAATTTTTTTCTGATAGAGGAATCTATATAGATGGTTTTAATAAAAATATAGAGCCTAACTACATTATGGAGCAAACTAAATTAAAGGATTATCAGCGTGAAAATCAAGAATTGGCTCTAAAAATTAATAAATTAGAACAAAAATTACAGCAAGAAATTCTTCAATCCCAATTATTGCAATCAGATTATCAGTCATCACAAGCTGAAATAAAGAATCTTAAAAGTGTCATTTCTGAAAAAGATAAAACAATTCAAAAGCTAAAAGATGATGTGCAAAAAGAAAATGGAGAAGTATTTTGTCTTAGTATGGACCTTAATAGTGCAAAGAATGACTTTCAACAATTAAAGCTCAAATATGAGGATTTAGAAGCTAAACTTTTAATAAGTACCCCTTCTTCCACGCTTAATATTCTAGACCAAATTTTTGATGAGTCAGCTACAGAAAGATATTCACCTGATTTAGTGCTTTCAATTAAGTTATGGGAATCAATTTATATAAACAATCCTAAAAATGATAGCCACAGTAATAAAGCTAATAGTTGGATTACTATGAATACTGGTTACGACCTATCTAGGCCATCTGCTACAAAATTAAGAGAAATAACAACTCCTTTTATCAATTGGTCAACACATAGAGATAGAAATTATAAAAAATAATTTTATTTTAAGTTGTTGATTTATATATATCTTCCCTACCTAAGGTAGGGTATTTTTTTACGTTACCTATCTTACCTGAGGTAATACCTAATTTGGTTTTATTGCTCCATCAAACACAACTGTATGGAGCTAAATAAATGCAACCTATTCGAGTTACTTATAACCAAGCATGTGAATTATTAAGTATTAAGCATAATACTTTAGGTCAGCCTAATTTGAATGAACCGATTGTCTCTAAGGAGGAGAGAGTGGTCGTAGATATTTCAAATCCTCATGCTTTACGCCGTGCTCTTTTGGACTATACAGAGCAAGTAATTCATCTTGAAACTCAGAACCAGTGTTTAGAGCGAACGATCGACACCATTACTCAAACACCTGCAGGAGTGAAATTTCAGCAAGCATGCAAGATCTTAAATATTAAAAGACAAGTATTAGCTAGCTGGCTGCGAAAAAATGGTTGGGATCGTCATCTTAATAATATGCGTACTTCAACATACTATAGTCAGTCACGTGGATATTGTGAAACCAAATATGAGAAAGTTGTTCGGGTTCGCCCTAATGGCGATCATTATACTTTCACTATGGTGGAGTTTTTTATTCTTCCTAAGGGGATGAAGATTTTGGCTAAAGCTTTTGGTAAGGATACCTAAGATAATGAATTTTAAAGTTGCATGGTAGAAAAGATAAGGCATTGTGAATAAGGGGGAAATTCTCAAAAGAGATTCCCACCTTTATAAACCCCACTTTAACAATCACTTATCCATTATTTATCCTTACTTTTTAATGATCTAATTTAAAACAAATGTCATTTTGTGTGCTTGACTGCTAAAGGGCAGAGCACTATCCTTTGCCTGCTGGCCACATTGCCAGCCGGCTTTGACAGGCTGAATAATAACTCCCGCATCAGAGCTTTTCTTTCTGAGGAATAGTTTTGTGTGTGGTGGACCACTCGTTCCCTCCCGTAGCGGTAGGACGGGAGAGGGACACCTTCGGGTGTGCTAGTTTGAGTTATTACTAGTCTGTCAACCTTCTTCCGTTCTGCCACCATAATTCTATAAATGTCTGGCAGAACTCCCAATAAAAAGGAGTTGGCTTTGCACATTCTTAATTTCTTGGCAGCGACTGCCAAAAGCTATAACGACACAACTTAAAAATTTAAAGCAGCTTGATGCCCTTTAGGGTTTTCAGGCTTTAAGTCATTACGGCTCAAAAAACTTGCATCAACAATAAAACTTGAGATGTGCCAAGCACAGTCTTACGGCTTTGCTATGCCTTTTTTCTCCCAAAAAAGTATCTCGTTTAGAAACAACAAGAATTTATAACGGTAAAAATATGCCAAATTTAGTTCTCTCAACACGTGCGATCCAAATCATTAATACATCAATTCATTTGTTTCACCATCACGGATTTCATAAGGTTGGGGTCGACCGAATCGTGAAAGAGTCTCACACTCCAAAAGCAACTTTTTATAACTACTTTCACTCTAAAGAGCGATTTATTGAAATCTGTTTGATCGTGCAAAAAGAACGCTTAAAAGAAAAAGTAATCTCAATTGTTGGGTACGATCAAAGTACAAACGTGAAGGATAAACTTAAGAAACTTTATTTCTTACATAGCGATGTAGAAGGGCCGTACTATTTATTATTTAAAGCAATTTTTGAAACCAAACTCACCTATCCAAAAGCCTATATCATCGCAGTGAGGTATAGAACGTGGCTCATCAATGAAATTTATAGCCAGCTGAGAACACTTAAAAACGATGCGACTTTTCAGGATGCCAAACTATTTTTATATATGATTGAAGGTGCAATTATTCAGCTTTTAAGCTCGGATGCGACAATCGAACGGGAAAAGGTGTTGGATTGTTTTTTGGCGGGGTTGGTTTAATACAACTTTTATTTATCAAAAAACAACTTGTTTATTAAACATGACTCATATAATAAATGGGAACACAACAAGCATCTCTATAGCTTGATCTAGGAGGTCGTTATTTGAAGTTATTTATTATTATATTCATAGTAATTTTTTCTAGTATTGGACTCATTTGTTTAATCGCGCTACTCAGAAATTTAAAAAATTATTCACCATCTGGTGAGCATGATCACTTATCTGCTTCAACACATCATTTTCACGATAATAGTCCGAGTCATCATCATAACTCTAGTTACTCAAATGACTGTTCATCATCATCTTCAGATTCAGGAGGATGTGATGGCGGCGGTGGCGGGGGAGATTAAAAAAAGCCCTTTTATGAAAAGGGCTTTTGATGATTTAAGGTAAATCGAACCAGATAAATTGACTGTCTTCAATTGCGTGAATTGTCGCTTTATCTTCAAAAACTAAAGCATCGCCTGCTTTAACTTCTTGATCGCCAATGCGAACTACACCTGAAATCACGTGCACATAGTTCACTTTTTTAACTGTATCAACCGTTAACTCATGTCCTTTTTCCAATACGGCAGATTTTACTTCTGCATTTTGGCGAATATGCATTGGTGCGTTTGCGTCAGGACCTGCAATTAAATGCCATTTGTTTGGATCTTTACGCGGGTCAAGATTAATTTGCTGGTAATTTGGCTCTGCATCTCTTTCATCAGGAATAATCCAGATTTGTAGTAAATGTACAGGCGTATCAGTGTTGTTGATTTCACTGTGGGCCACACCTGTGCCAGCACTCATGAGTTGCCATTCACCCGCTTTAATCTGGCCTTCATTTCCCATCGTGTCGCGATGTGAAATTGCACCATCTAGCACACAAGTTAAGATTTCCATGTTGTCATGGGAGTGCGTACCAAAACCATTATGTGCATCAATCTGGTCGTCATTAATTACACGTAGAGCGCTTACACCCATATATTTAGGGTCGTACCAACTACCAAATGAAAAGCTATGATAAGACTCTAACCAGCCTGCTTTTACATGACCTCGATCTTCACTACGATGTAGATAAGCATTCATGATCTAATCTCCCAAATTTTTATTTATCTCTTGAGAAATATAGTAATGTTCTATGTGGGGCTAAAAAATAGGTTAACTGCAACATGTCGTTGCATAATTGATATGGTCATATAGTTTTATATTTATAGATGTATGTTGACTCATAAAAAAACCTGCACAAAGCAGGTTTTATTCAAATGATTGCTGATCTTAATTCGCTAGATCAAGGTCATCATATTCATTCAACGTCTTACCTTGCTGAATATGTTTCTGATAATGTTGAGCACGGAGTATGTCTAGTTCTGAACTTGATACGCCATCTCTCCAATACCCAGCAATACGCACGTCATTTTTATTAAACTGTTTATCTTCTAGAAAAAACTGGCGTAAAGCTCTGGCTTCTTTGCGTTCGCAAGCCGCCCAAATCGTAATATTTTCATAAGTTTTTAGTGCAAATGCTGCTTTTAAAAGAAGACCTTTTTGTGGCGTGTGATGTTCTTTATGGAACGAATGAATTTTAACATGGTCATGACGAGGTAATTGGCTAGCAATATCTTTTTCAAAACTTTCAATGAAAATATCCGCACTTACGCCATTTTCCCATTCATTCAGTATGGAATATAATGCGGGTACAGCCGTATCGTCGGCAAACATGACCACATGCTTTTTGGCTGTGAAATTGGGAATGAAATGAGGGCGGGGGCCAATAAGCCCGATTTTTGTACCCACTTGAGCTGAATTAAGCCATTCCATTGCTGGGCTTAAATCTTCATGTTTAACAAAATCAATTTCGATTTGAGCGTTTACAGGGTTAAATGAACGGACCGTATAGACGCGTGAAATGGGTTGTCCCTCTGGCGGATTGTTCACAATTAACCGAATTGCCAAATTGGGAGCTTGCCAAAGCTCTGGTTGTAATGTGTTGATTTTTCCTTGAATTCTTACAATGGACGGATACGGCGTATGGATGGAGACGATAGTCATCTCAAGCTGTTCCATATCTTGTAAATGGTCTTTTTCTTTTAGTAAGTCGCCATATTCTTGTTTCGATTTTTCTGCAATTTTTGTCATACATATAACCCAAGCTTCATGATTACTATAGAGCGTAATAATTGATATAGATGTAGTCTCTCTATTCATTACGATAACTAAATTAGCTCTAAATGTAAATAATAATCATTATTAATTGTGGTTTTTAGTTCATAAATATAGCCCTCTAAATGATTAGGCCTAAGGTTAAAAATTATCTTATTGTTTTGATATTTATTATTTTTTATAAAGTGCTTTTAAAGGGGGAAAATTGATATTTATCACAATATTAATTGTAAATGATTATCATTTATATTATTGTGCTGGGGTATCTATTATTCAAACAAACAGCAATGAAAACGACATTTTTATAACATTGTTTTGAATATTAGGTTGGGTGGTATTGCATAAAGAATAGGGTGAGGACCAAGATAAATGCTAAAAGATTTGAGTCAAAATTTAGGGCAAATGAATGATAAAAATAACAACGTAGAAAATTTCTTAAAGCAAATTTATGAAAATATTTTTGAGCAAAATTCCAATCGAACAGCACTCATTTTTGAAGATCGTAGCATTAGTTATGCTGAGGTAGGGACTCAGGTCGCCAAAGTTATGTATGCGCTAAGAAAGCAAGACTTGGCGACAGGGTCGGTGGTGGCAATTTGCCTGAGAAAAAGTCCTGAGCATATTTATACAGCTTTAGCATGTGCGCTCACTGGCATCATTTGGCTACCTGTAGATATGGATTCTCCGCCATCGCGACTGAACTATTTATTGACGAATAGTCGGGCAGATGTTGTGGTGAGTGACTCATCCATTGCAGGTGTGCAAAACCTAAATATTAATGAAATTTTATCGGCTACAACTAAGTACAAACCGAGCTTTAATGCCGAAATCAACAGACGTCCGGCTTATTATTTATATACTTCGGGAAGTACAGGAACTCCGAAATGTGTGGTCTTAAATAATCAAGCCACAGAAAACACGCTACAACAGACGATCTCGGAATGGAAAATTACTGCTGACGATGTGATTATGGCGGTAACACCGTTTCATCATGATATGTCGGTATTTGATGTATTTGCTTCAATGGCAGTGGGTGCAACTTTGGTGGTGCCATCTTTTGAGCAAAGTAAAAATGCTGTTGTCTGGGCCAATTTAGTAGATCGTTGCAAGGTTACAATTTGGAGCAGTGTTCCTGCCATTGTCGATATGCTGTTCAGTGTAGCTCAAAAAGAACAATTACAGTCTTTGCGTTTAATTGCCCAAGGCGGCGACTATATCAAACCTTCACTTATAGCAAAGTTAAGAGAACAATTGCCTAACGCTCGTTTATTTTCATTAGGTGGGCCTACCGAGACCACAATTTGGAGTATATGGCATGAAATAAATGAGCAAGATCAGGAAATTATTCCGTATGGAAAAGCTTTAGAAAATAACCGTTATTATATTTTGGATGAAAATCTAAAACCTTGCCAAATGGGCGAGGTCGGTACGATGTATATGACCGGCCTGAATTTATCAAATGGTTATTTACTTGATGGGGAGATTTATTATAAAGATTTCGTTGAAATTCAAGTGAGTGAAAATGAAACTCAAACTGCTTTTCGCATGAGTGATCAAGGATATTTTAGGGAAGATGGAAATATTATTTTTGCTGGACGTGAGGAAGGTTATTTAAAAATAAAAGGCGTGAGAATCTCTGCGGCCGAGGTTGAAAATGCTTTAACGAAGAACCCGTATATTCATAACTGTGTGGTGGTAAGTTGTGTACATCCAACGACTGAAACTCAAGAGCTAGTCGCCGTTTACACCTTAGAAAATAAATATAAAACTACTCGCTTAAATAGCCCCGAATTAAAGAACTTTTTAAAAGTGCATTTGCCAAGTTCTCATATTCCTTCGAAATATTTGGTCGTCGAAACCATACCTTTGACCCGGAATGGAAAAATTGATCGTAAAGCTGTGCAAGAAATCGCTCAGGGGAAAATTTATGTATCTTCTACGTCGTCTACAAACTCCTCTAAAACACAGTCATCAGTCGCTGAGGTGGGAGATTCGGTTTTATCAGTTTTCCGTGAATGCATAGCCGACAGCCAAGCTGAAAGAATGGATATTTTTTATAGAAGTGAAATATTAGCGATAGGAATTCGTCCGAAACAACTCATGAGTATTGCTCAGAAACTTTCTCAAAAGCTCAATACAGAAATTGATTTTTATACACTCATTAGCTGCAAAACAATTCAGGATGTAGTGAATAAAGTAGAGCAGCAAATAAAATAGAAAAATTGAAATGTGCTTAAAAGCGGAGTTGAGTTGTTTGCTTTTAAGCACATAGTGGGTTTTAGGGCAACTAGATTTGAGCTAAGGTTGCCTTAATTTTTTCACAGATACTTTGCACTGTTGTAGTCGGGAAGCGGTGGGCTTGATACGTAATGATCATGCTTAACTGATGTTGTCCATCAATCACATTTTCCATAATTTCAAAATGTAATCCGAACATCGATTCATCACGTTCCGGCAAGATTTGACGATAAGGAAGATTTTGTCCCTGAGGCGTTTTGAGCGCGCCGTTTAAAGCGTTATTTGAATGGATATGAATAAACACATCAAATAACAGACCTTCATCAGCGCTCATTCCTAGTGCATTTTGAATATGGTTGATTGGAATATCTGCATAGGCCATCGATGTATTAATCATTGTGCTGATATTGTGGAGCAATGATTGGAATGAATCTGAAGGGCTAAAATGTGTGCGATGCGCAACCATGGTCGTAAAGTAACCCACCGTATCAAAAAACTCGGGATCAGTTCGTCCAGAAGCAGAAGTACCAATCACAATATCTTTTAAATTACCTTGTTGCTGTAACGCATTGGCGATAGCAGTATAGAGAACCGCGAAAATAGAAGAGCTGTGTTGTCTCGAAAATGCGAGGAGCTTGTCATGCATTTCTGGTGCAAATTTAAGTTCGAGCCATTGGACTGGAGGTTTTTCCTTTTCAGCATTTAATTCATGTTCCGAAACAGGGAGGCTTAGACCTTTAGTTGCCCCTGTTAGCAGGTTAGTCCAATAATTTAGATAGTCTTGATTGATACCTTGTTTTTGCTGAAGTAAAGAAAAATCAAGTATAGATTGAGCGGGTGCCTTCCAGTTTGGTGCTTGAGCATTTGAGCGAGCAAGATAAGCATGCGCAAGGTCAGCCATAATGGTATTTAAAGACCATTCATCAATCACCATGTGATGAACTAAAAACGATAGAGTTTGGCGACCTTTGGCATTTCGAATTAAACGAATTCTTAAGGGAAGTTCGCGAGTTAAATCAAATTTATATGAAGCTTCACTTGCAAGCGTTGCATCGTGACTTTCGGCACTGTTCCAAAACCATTTGAATTGTTGAAGTTCAGATGTAGGAACCACCTGTTGATAGGTTTGACCATTGGCGCTATTAAAAATTGTGCGTAAACCTGCATGGCGCTCAACAATATCTGTAAAGGCTTGCAAGAAAATATCTTCATTAATTTCTTCAAGGAATTCTACGGCAAATGGCAAGTTATAAATTGGGCTAAAATCGAACGCAGAATAAGCTTGCCACAGGAAATCTTGAGCTAAAGTAAGCGGGGCTTTATCGACACTTTGCAAGGTGGATTTTTCAGTTTTTGCAGATTTAACGAAAGCATATTGGGCTAAGTCAGCAGCAGATGGAGATTTAAAGAAATCATTAAATTGAATCTCAATTCCATGTTTATTAAGTAGATTTCCAATAATTCGTGTTGCTAATAGTGAATGGCCGCCAAAATCAAAAAAGTCATCATGTTGGCTCATTTCTGGCTCAGCGAGAGTATTTCGGAACTCTTCTAAAATAATTTCCGAAACATAAGCTTGGTTAGGTTGTTCTGACGCTTTTGTGAAACTTGTATCTAGATGATGTGAGATATCAATTTCATTCAGTACCAATGGCATATTATTGGGTGAATATTGTCGATAGCGATTTTGTATGGCCTGAATGAAATCTGACTTTTGATAGCTTTCATCAAGAATCGGGTGGAGCGCTAAAATCAGGAAATAGTCTTGTTCAGTTTCTACCAGACTTGTAAAAAAAGGGGGATGAAATTCTGCATTCCATGGTTGCGCTTTTAAGTTAGCTATCTGCTCAAATACTTGTTCTGTATTGCTCTTTTTTAATTCTAGGCAAGCTGAATGGTCATCAAATGGATATTTGTATAAATCGCCTTCGTCACTAAATGTATAGCGGACATTTAAGTCAGGCGTAGTTTTAATAATGTCTTGAATTGCTTTAATCAGCAGTTGAATATCTAAACCTTGATTAACTTTCCACAGATTAAAACGTCGATTAACTTGTTCAGGCTGCTGTAATTGCAACATCCAGATATGTTCTTCGTAATCAGTAACCGAAAGGAGAGAGGGCGATTTGGAAAATTGTTCCAACATAAATGAATCCTGGTTTATCAAATGGCTATTTTCATCAATTTTTATTTCGCAAATTTTTTACATTAGATTAAATTTCATATAATTCATAATGTTATAGATTTGCTTGTTTGCAAAAATTGACCTTTTTCTAATGAGTTGATGTCCACATGAACTGTGCTGATGTAACAGTAGGGTTACATTTTACCTTTAAACATACTATAATTGATTCTCATTTACATCAAGATTATTATTTGCAAGAAGATGATGCCAATTGAGAGTGACGAATTTTTAAAATAGAAAATAAATAATAAGTGATTGATTAATATTTATTTAATTCGAAATTGGTTCGGCAAAAATAATTTAAAGATGAAAAAAACGATCCTCAGAATAGGGCTGTGATTTTGCCTATTCAAAAGGAACTGATTCTGTTGTCTCGATAAAATTGAGGAATTTTCATGAGAATATTCAATCATGAAAGGTTAATAAGCCCATCAAATATTGAACAAATTTTCCCTCGCTTTAGTTTGATGGGACTAAATTTGCAATTTGCATCGGCTTTATTACGCTCAAGTGGGGCACACCACTGATGCGATTTGGCTTATTCTGTATTTTTAACATTTTATGTATTTGTTCGTTATTGCTCGGGGCTGAGCAAATACAGTGGTCTACCTTATTTTCTTTTTCTCATGAGAGTTGGCTCACTCTTACAGCCAGCCGTATCCCTCGTTTGATTACCATTGTGCTTACCGGTATCGGGTTGGCGGTATGTGGTGTCATCTTGCAGCATATTGTGCGTAACAAGTTTGTTGAACCAGAAACTTCGGGCGGTTTAGATGCTGCCAAACTAGGAATTTTAGTGTCGTTAACTTTAGTTCCGGTAACCAGCACGCTGAGTAAGATGATATTTGCGATCATTTTTTGCTTTATTGCCAGCTTAATTTATATCGCAATTATCCGTCGGATCCGTTTTAGAAATACGGTTTTAGTACCGGTTATTGGCTTGATGTACGGCAGTGTACTGAGTGCCTTAGCTGAGTTTTATGCATATCGCTTTAATATTTTACAAAGTATGCAAGGGTGGCTTTTAGGAGATTTTTCAAAAATTGTCCAAGGTCACTATGAAGTTATTTACATTATTTTTCCGATTGTTGTCCTGACTTATCTTTTCGCACATCGCTTTACCGTGATTGGTATGGGTGAAGAGATGGCTTCTAGCTTGGGACTTAGTTATGCAGCTATAGCCGCCATTGGTTTAATACTGGTTGCCATTACAGTTTCAACCACAGTAATTACTGTTGGTGCCATTCCTTTTGTCGGGCTCGTGGTCCCCAATTTGGTCGCACTGAAATACGGAGAAAACTTAGCTAAAACCTTGCCCATTGTGGCTTTGGGTGGGGCATCACTATTACTGGTTTGCGACATTCTTGGTCGCTCGATTATTTACCCATTTGAAGTGCCAATTGGACTTACCGCAGGTGGTGTGGGGGGAATTATTTTCCTCATCCTCATTTTGAGGGAATTCAGATAATGCGTATTACAAAGCTATGGACGATTTATCTAATTGTCATCTGCCTAGCAATAAGTTTTTTATTTTTAAACTCAGGGTTAGATTTTGATTACGTCATTCCTAATCGACTTCTGCGTCTTGCCACGATTGTGATAGCCGGTATTTGTGTTGCTTTTTCCTCGATTGTTTTTCAAACACTGGTCGGTAATCGTATTTTGACCCCTTCCATTATGGGCTATGAAGCGATTTATCTCTTATGGCAAGTTTTGTTGTTGTTTTTTTGGGGAACGCATGGATTAAGCCAGTTAGGGGTAAATGGTAATTTCTTTATCTCAATCGTTTTAATGCTGCTTTATTCGTGGGTAATCCATAAGTGGTTATTGCCATATGGCAGAAATGATGTGTTTCTCCTGTTGCTTTTAGGTTTAGTCCTTACGATGGTCGTCGGGACGGTTACTCAATTTATTCAACTCAAAATTAATCCTGGTGAATTTTCTGTTTTCCAAGGCCTTAGCTATGCTTCGTTTAATCGCTCTCAACCAGAAACTTTATTTTATGCCAGTGTAGCCGTAGTCATTGTTCTATTCCTCGGTAGAAAAGCACTCCCTGTTTTGGATGTTCTGGTTTTAGGGCGTGAGCAAGCCATTTCATTAGGCATTCATCATCACCGTTATGTCAGTTTCTATTTAGCTCTAATCGCTATTTTGGTTGCGGTATCTACCAGTCTCATTGGCCCGACAGTATTTATGGGCGTATTCATTGCCAACATTACTTATGCACTAGCAAGAAGTTATAAGCATAAATTAACGCTGCCCATGGGCTGTGCCATCACGATTGCCATATTTATTGCTGCTCAAATTTTAGTTGAGCACGTTTTTAATTACAAAACGACCGTCAGCATTTTGGTCAATCTGGTATGTGGCATTTATTTCCTTGCGCTGACGGTTCGTACCCGAGGTGTTGCATGATTCATGTCAAGAATATCAATAAGTCATATGGAAATAAGCCAGTACTGACTGACGTAAATGTTGAATTTCCTACAGGTCAGGTGACATCACTCATTGGTCCAAATGGAGCTGGAAAATCGACTTTGCTCATGATGATGGCACGTTTAATTGAGCCAGATAAAGGCGAGATTTTTCTTAATCATCAAAATATTGCGGATATTAAAACCGCTGTTTACGCCAAGCATGTCGCGACTTTACGTCAAGCACCTGGCTTTAATTTGCGCTTAACCGTAGAAGAGCTGGTGTCATTTGGACGCTTTCCCTATAGCCGTGGTGTTTTAACCGAGCAAGATCATCAGGTGGTTGATGAAGCTATTGAGTTTCTTTCTTTAGAGCCGCTGCGCAAATCTTACATCGATGAAATTAGTGGTGGTCAAAGGCAAATGGCCTTTTTGGCGATGACGATCGCACAGCAAACAGACGTACTTTTATTAGATGAACCCTTAAATAACCTTGATATGAAACATGCCGTTCAAATTATGCGTGCACTCAGACGCCTATGTGATGAACAAGGGCGCACTGTGATTTTAGTCATTCATGACATCAATTTTGCCACGAATTATTCGGACCATATTGTCGCGCTGAAGAACGGCAAGCTTCATTTCAGTGGGTTAACCGAACAAGTGATTACAGAGGCGCAATTAAATGATCTGTACGAGCTTGATTTTGAAATTACATACAGTGAGCGTGGCTGTATGTGTAATTACTTCAACTCATCTGGAGCTTGAATACATATGAACTGGAAGAAAAAGTATGGGGGAGTAGCCCTAATCATAGCGGCAGCTGTCACTCTACAAGCATGTGATCAAAAAGTTGCAGATACCACTCAAGCTTCTCAGAAGCTAGCAGAACCGATTACGGTAAAACATGCGCTTGGAACTACGGTGATAGATCATTTACCGCAACGCGTTGCCGTACTTGATATGAATGAAGCTGACTTTTTAGATCAACTGAATGTCCCGATTATGGGAATGCCAAAAGATTATGTTCCACACTTTTTGGAAAAATATAAAAAAGATGCACAAATTCAGGATTTGGGTGCAATTGTACAGCCCAATATGGAACGGATATATGCATTAAAACCAGACCTGATTTTGATGACGCCATTACACGTTAATCAGTATCAGGAACTATCAAAAATTGCCCCGACCATTCACTACGATATTAACTTCAACAATAGCGAGAGTAATCATATTGGTCTGGTTAAAGATCATATGATGACCTTAGGAAAAATATTTAATAAAGAAGATTTAGCCCGCCAGAAAGTTTCTGAACTTGATGAACAGGTGAAGCATGTACAAGCGGTGACAGCCAATCGCCCAGCAAGAGCGTTAGTCGTTCTTCATAACAATGGGGCATTTAGTAATTTTGGTATTCAGTCACGCTATGGCTTTATTTTTAATGCTTTTGGAGTAAAGCCTGCAAGTGGTGTGATGGATACAAGTCTACATGGACAACCAATTTCGAGTGAATTCATCAAAAAAGCGGACCCAGATATTCTCTATATCGTAGACCGAACTGCTGTGATGGAACATCGCTCAAACATTAATGCCGCCAGTGTTGAAAATCCATTATTACGTCAAACCAAAGCGTGGAAAAACGGTCGTGTTATTTTTGTCGATGCAGATGCGTGGTACACCACGGCTGCAAGCCCAACCTCGCTCAAAATAGTGATGGAAGATGTAAAAAAAGGCTACCAATAAATTTTACGCATATCACTTAATCAAATTTTACAGCATAAATTTTCACTATTTTGCTTTGTATTTTAAGCAGATAGTTAATAAAAAATGAATCACAACATTAAAGGTCTTTCAATGAACAACGTTAGCGATAACCGTAATTTTAAAAGTGGGAATGATCAAAGAATTAATCAACGTTCTTTTGTATTAAATGGTATTGCATCTGCACAAATGGCCCTTCGATTAGGCTATGCATTAGGCACTGTATTTGTTCTATGTGCATCAAATACCTATGCTGCTGTTATTAATAATTCAACAAAAACTCTAGAACAACAACAAGCTGCTCAAACAAATGTAGCAGCTTTACCAGCAATTACCGTAAAAGCTGAACAAGATGATACTTATGCAGGTGGACAAGTTGCAACATCGAGCAATGTTGGATTTCTCGGTAGTAAAAAATTTCTAGATACGCCATTTAATACGATTAGTTATACCGATAAATATATCGAAGATAAACAGGCAAAAGATATTACAGAAGTGATTGCAGCAACTGATCCATCGATATATACCAACGGTGCAAGTGGTGGTTGGAGTGAAAACTATTATATTCGTGGATATGCTTCGAGCACGAATGATATGTCAATGAACGGACTTTTTGGTATCACACCGTTTTATCGAACTTCTCCGGAAATGTTTAGCCGCGTTGAGGTGTTGAAAGGTCCCTCCGCTTTGTTAAATGGGATGCCGCCAGCAGGATCGGTGGGTGGAACGGTAAATCTAGTGACCAAATATGCCGCTGATGAATCGTTTGCACGATTGACCACAACTTATATGTCGGATGCCCAGTTTGGTGGACATGTCGATGTTGGAAGAAGATTTGGTGAAAATAAAGAATTCGGCGTTCGTATCAATGGAATGTATCGAGATGGAGATGCAGCAGTTAATGATCAGTCGAAAGAAAGTCGTTTATTTTCGCTTGGTTTAGATTGGCAAGGTGAAAGAGCACGTGTTTTTGTTGATGCTTACGATGCCTTAGATCATGTTGATGGTGTAACACGTGGTGTTAACGTCTCTACTGCAGTTGGAATTCCGAAACCACCGAAAGCGGATACCTTACTTAGTCCGGATTGGGGCTCTGTGGAAACTAAAGATAAAGGTGCCATGATTCGTGGCGAATATGATTTTTCTGATCAGTTAATGGCATATGCGGCTTATGGACAAAGTACAACCCAATATAAATATAATGGGGCAAGTGCAGGGACGATTACGAGTAGCACTGGAACACTGAGTTCAATGCTTGGACAACTTGCTTTTGAAGTCGATAAAAAATCAGCAGATGCAGGTTTTAAAGGCAAGTTTGAGACGGGGCCTGTGAAACATCAATGGGTCGCCAACGCAACTTACTATAATCATGCACAAGATGATTATGGTTATAGAATTATCCCAGGTTTTAGTAAGCCTGTTATTACGAATATTTATGATCCAAATCCAAATTGGGGGCCTAAACCGGAGTTTACACCGCCGTTTCTATTGCATTCGACACTCTCTACCTCTAGCTTCGGTTTAGCCGATACATTGTCGTTTGCTCAAGATAAAGTACAGTTGACTTTAGGACTTCGTCATCAGACTGTAAAAGCAACAAGTTCTGTTAATACATTACCTGAAAATGCTAAATCAGCAACCACGCCTGGTGTCGCGTTACTGATTAAAGCGAATGATAAAATTTCTGTTTATGCAAACTATATTGAAGGTTTGACAAAGGGTGATCAGGCGCCTGCAACTGCATCAAATGCGGGGACAATATTTCCTCCTCAAAAAACTAAACAACAGGAACTTGGTTTGAAGGTTGATTTGGGGACATTTGCGCATACATTGAGTGCATTTGAAATTACCAAACCAAGTAGTTATTTAGATGCTTCACAGCTTGTGGATAACTTACCTACCTTTGTTTCGGATGGAGAACAACGAAATCGTGGTATTGAATGGTCATTCTTTGGTTCACCAATTGAACATGTGCGTTTAATGGGTGGCTTTACCTATCTTGATCCTGAACTTACTAAGACTAACGGTGGAGGAAACGATGGTCATACAGCAGTTGCTGTGCCAAAAAATCAGGCTAAGCTTGGAGCAGAGTGGGATACTCAAGTAGCACAAGGGACTTTAACCTTATCAGGAAATATCAATGCAGTTTCCAAGCAATATATTAATGCAGAAAATACCTTGTCCGTACCTGGACGTACGCTCTTAGATGTTGGCGCACGCTATAGCACGAAAGTCGAGAACCACCCAGTTACTTTCCGTGCCAATATCTATAACTTAACCAACAAAGCGTATTGGGCACAGCCACAATTGACGAATTTGGCTTTAGGCGCACCAAGAACATATATGCTATCTGTATCATATGACTTTTAATTTGTTGTAATCTTCAACCGAATAAAAAAACCCGCAATCGCGGGTTTTTTATGATATTCATATTTTATTCTGGCAAACCATAGTGCTGGAAAGAAGACTGTTTAGGAATTCGATAAGCATTACGCCCCAGTAATTGATTAATAATCACTGAGTTTCGGGTTGCTCCGATTCCTAAATCTGGAGAACCTACACCTTGCTGAAAAATCTCGGCATTTTGAATGAAAATACGACCTTGTCCTTTATCACAACGTAAAGCGGTAAAGTCTTCTTGAACAATACAATCATTTTTATTATCAACAGCTAAAATAGAACCTTTCATATTTTGGAACCATTCAGGCCAATCATGAACATAGCCTGTAGCTGCGACAAGGGCATCAGTTTCTAATTCGCAACGTTGATCGAGTTGGGTGTGCAAACAGGTTAAACGCAGAGAACCCGATTCAAGTTCTTCAACCGATTCAACTTCACAGCTTGTGTATAGGCTTAAACCGGATTTCTCACCGCCCACTGAACGTTCATAAAGCACATCATATATATCGCCAATGGTTGAGAAGCTAATTCCTTTATAGATCAGGCCCTGACTAGCAGCAATGTCACGACGTTTATCTCTAGGCAGGCTTTGGAAATATTGCATATATGCAGGGGTAAAGCACTCTTGTCCAAGTTTAGAATATTCCATTGGGTGAAAGCCGGCAGAACGTGTGATCCAACGAATAGATGCACCTGCTTTTACTTGTTCTGGTGTAAGTGAATTAAATAAAGCAAGTACACATTCTGCTGCACTCTGGCCCGAGCCAATAACCGTGACTTGTTTACATTGCTTGAGTTGTTCCTGAATTTTTGCAAACTCCGCAGAATGTTTTACTAAAGGGTGCTTGCATGTTTCTAGCCATGTAGGAATTCGAGGTTTAGTCCCAATACCAATTGCCAGATTTTGGCTTATATATTTTTGTTTTTCACCCGAGGCTGATTCACTTTCTATAATAAATTTATCCAGCTTGGAGTCATATTCCACATGGCTTACATTTTCTCCAAATCGACAATCAGGTAATTGTTTTGAAGCCCAACGGCAATAATGGTCGTATTCACGGCGTGGAATTAAAAAACTGTCGTAATAATAAAACTGATGTAAGCGATCATGTTGATGTAAATAATTAATATAGCCTAAGGGATGGCAAGGATTGGCCATAGTAACCAAGTCGGCAAAGAAAGGAACTTGTAATGTCGTGCCTTGCAATAGCAACCCTTCATGCCATCGAAATTCTGGTTTGCGTTCTAAAAATACGCTTTTGATTTCGGGATGATGAGACAAAAGAGCAGCTAAACCTAAGTTGAATGGCCCAATACCAATTCCGGTAATATCTATTTTTTTCATGTTTATACTTTATCTGTTTCCAAAATGATGAAAGTTCAAAATACGAATTAATGTGGTGTTAGTAGTTTCTCTACATCAGCAATATTGCGACATTGAATAAGTTGAACAGGTGAGAGCTGAATCGCGTATGTTTCATTAATACGTTTTGAAACGACCTTTAAATGATGTGGACGCAGCCCGAGATGAGTAAAATGAGTTGAACTGTCCACTTCCTTATTTGGAGTGTGACCTATCACTTCTAAATAAATATTGAGTAGTTGATTTTGCTGTTTAGCATTATTTTCAAGTGGTATAGATGAATGATCGGACTCATTATTTTTAAAATATGGTCGTTTATTTTGAAGCTCACTGAAAAAATTGCTGAGATCAAAACTGAATATTTCTGAACCAATAATTTGCTTGATTGCTAATTGCAGTGCATCCAAGAAATCGTCAATCATGTTGGGTGGAAATGCTTCTTGGGCATAATCAATATCGAAAATCAAAGCGCCGTCATTTCTTGTGCTAAAGCGAATATCAATTGCAACTTGAGGTGTTTGAGTAAGGCCATCTAGTTGCTGAATAGGATGAGATTCAGATAATACCGGCCATGACAAACCATTTGTAATTACAATTGGCAATACTGGAGCAGTGCCAACTTTTTCAAATAATAGTCGAGCGAGATCAACGCCTGAAAATGAAAGATGCTGTAAACCCTCTAAAACTTCAGTTTGTAAGCGGTTTGCTTGTTCAGCAAATTGATCTAAAGCTTTCCACTCAACTGCAATAAACGTAGAGCTATTTGAAAATGGTCCGGCATAGAGGGGAAGTGTAGGAACAGCAACGCATAGAGATTTGTCCGTGCTCCAATGAGATAGCACTTCCAAAATAATCGCCATAATAATTGAGTTTTTAAACAGTGAATGTTTTGCGCCAATTTTAGACAACTGTTTAAATTGATCTTTTTCTATAACCAGACTGTTACGTTGGTAACGTGAAGTCGGTAAATGCTGTAAGGGTGTTTTCCACGGAAGCGCAGGAATAGCCGATAATTTAGAAAATTTTCTTTCCCAGTAAGCCATATCTGTGTGATGAACAGATAAGCTATCTTCAACTTCATTTTTTTCTATTTGTGTTTGGATATCATGTTGTTGTCCATCAAACAGCTCTAACATAAGTGAAGCTATAGATCGGCCATCTAAAATTAATGCATCAAAACGGACAAAAATCGTTAATAGATTATTTTTTAATAAAAATACGGTGATATTCCAAGGCGACTGATTTAAATCAAATAGCTCATGCGTATAACTATTTTTATAGGACTGGATGTGGTGAGAAGCACGTTCAGGTTCCCATGTAGTTAGGTCTATTTCTTTTAAATTGACACTCACTTGATCGCTTACATATTGTACTAACCTGTTTTTATCAATATAGGTTCGTAAGCTGTCATGCCGCCGTACCATTTCTGTCAATCGTTGTCTTAATAAAACAATATCCATTGTGCCGTGATACTGCCTAAACTCTTGCATGGCAACACCACCTAAGGGAAGGGCTTGAGTTCGGCCTAATAGGTAGGCTTGCTGTAATGCATTTAATGGTTTTTGAGACGTACGATCTGACGAGGTATTTTGTGCTGGGCTTATAATTTGTGTATTCAGTTGCTCAGGATGTGCGGCAAGATTTTTAAGTAAATGAATAAAAGATTCAAATAAATTCGTGATCCATTCTTTGGGTAGAGCATCTAAACGGATGTCCCAGTTAACTAAAATACCGTCATCTACATGAGCAACTTGTGCATCAAGTGCAACTTGCGGCCCTTGTGAAATGACCCAATTCATTGAGCCAAAAACACGGCGGACACGTTCGGAAAGTAAATTATCATTTTCTAAGTCGAGCGCCGCTGTAAATACCACGGGAGCAATCTGTGCACTACCATGAAAACGAGACAGATCACGTAGAACATTCACACCCGAATAATGTGAATGCTCTAATAACTCAAACATTTGATTTGCTATTTGTTTGCAGAATGCGGCTAAAGTAGTTGTCCCTTTCATATCGACATCAAGGATGACTAGATTAGCAAAATCACCAATAGTGCCTTCGACATTTTTTAAAACTGTCTCGCGCCAAAAAGTAGGAATATTTAATCGGAAGCTGTGATCTTTGGTTGCATGACCAAGCGTATAGGCAAATAGACCTAATATCAGGTTGGTTACAGTAATATGTTGTTTTCTAGCAAGTTGTTGTAATGCTGTTCGTTCTTTTGGCGATAGCCAAGTACTTAAACGATTACTTTTTGCTATTTTGAATTCTTGATGAATGAAAGGTAGAGACGGAGCAGGGCTAATATGAGACAGACGTTCTTTCCACCATAAGCGGTCTCGTTGGCTTAATTTTTTTAGGTCAGGGTCCGTCCGTACTTTTTGATACCAGTCAAAAAAATTAGGCGGACGGGAGAATGATATTTCTGGGTCTTCATAAAACAAAGAAAGATCTTCCATTAAATTCAAGAAGCTGGATGGATCTATAGCAATCATGTCCGTATCTACATGAAAACGAAAAATATTATTTTTAAGAACACTTACAGAAAATCTTGCAGTCTGGCCCTGACTTAAATCAAGTTTTTGATGGGTCCATTGCTCCCGTTTTTGCATGAGCATTTGCTCAATTTGATGATCACTAAACTTTGAAAAATCATCGACTTCTAATATCTGTTGAGTTTTCTCAGACATGATGTTTGCGATGCCATCGGCACTCAAACTTAATCTCAAAATAGGGTGTTCTTTATAAAGTCGTTGAAGTGCTAAATGTAATTTTTGTAGATCAATAAATTGACCGTCAAATTCTGCATAGAGGTGGGCAGCAACCCCACCTAAAGTTGCGTTGCCAGAGCGACCAAACCAGCAGGCCGCTTGCATCGAAGTTAATTCACACATTGAACGATAACTCGGTTGACAAATTAATCTTGTTTCAGCATCATACAAACAAATGAAAATGATTACCAGTTGCATTTGTTAATCATTTCCAATTTGCTGTGAATATATAGCTTGTCCGTCTTAAGAATTTTCTTTTGTCGGTATTCAAATTAAATATTTATGCCGATATGTAAGAAAATTTACCAAGAATCAATAGCTTGATAACCATTAAATTAAATTGAATATTTAGAATGTCATGAAAAAACAGTTGATTGAGTTTGTTCGCTGGACTCCAGAGAGAGCGCAACACTATCGCAATAAAGGTTATTGGATTGACCAACCTTTGACGCGCATTTTAATGGTAGGGGTTCAATCGTATCCGCATTCGCCGGCAATTATTTGTGGTGAACGTCAGTTGAGTTATATCGAGCTGGACCAGCTATCAACAAATTTAGCTTCTCGACTAGCTGAAAAAGGCTTGGGCAAGGGTGATACTGCTTTAGTACAACTTCCCAATGTTGCAGAGTTTTATATTGTCTTTTTTGCCTTGCTTAAGGCTGGTGTGGTTGTGCTCAATGCGCTATATAGCCATCGCCAATATGAACTAAATGCCTTTATTAAACAGATTCAACCTAAGCTTTTAATTGGTTCGCGTCAGCATGAAGTCTTTAGCAGTAATCAATTTATTGACTCACTTCATGAAGTAAATTTAAGTCCTGAAATTATTTTGATGCTTAATCATCAAGCTACCGATTTCGGACTATTAGACTGGATTGAAACACCAGCAAAGACCTTTGTCGATTTTTCATCTACACCTGCTGATGAAGTTGCTTTCTTTCAGTTGTCAGGTGGAAGTACGGGAACACCAAAACTTATTCCAAGAACGCATAATGACTACGACTATAGTGTGCGGGCCAGTGCCGAGATTTGCGGTTTAAACTCGAATACACGGTTATTGTGCGCTCTACCAGCTCCCCATAACTTTATGTTGAGTTCACCTGGTGCATTAGGTGTTTTACATGCAGGTGGATGTGTTGTGATGGCACCAAATCCTGAACCGCTCAATTGCTTCTCTATTATTCAAAGACATCAAGTCAATATGGCATCTTTAGTGCCGAGTGCTGTCATTATGTGGCTAGAAAAGGCAGCTCAATATAAAGATCAAATTCAGTCTTTAAAGTTGCTTCAAGTGGGGGGAGCAAGTTTTCCTGAATCTTTAGCCCGTCAAGTTCCTGAAGTCCTCAATTGTAAATTACAACAAGTATTTGGAATGGCCGAAGGCTTGGTCAATTACACCAGACTCGATGACTCCGATGAGCAAATTTTTACGACCCAAGGACGTCCTATCAGTTCTGGTGATGAAATCAAAATTGTAGATGAGCAGTATAAAGAGGTTCCGGAAGGTGAAATAGGAATGCTTGCGACTCGGGGACCTTATACCTTTTGTGGTTATTACCAAAGTCCTGAACATAATTCACAGGTCTTTGATGAGGACAACTATTACTATTCGGGCGATCTCGTGCAGCGTACCCCTGATGGTAATTTACGTGTAGTAGGAAGAATTAAAGACCAGATTAACCGTGGTGGTGAAAAGATTGCTTCGGAAGAAATAGAAAAACTTATTCTTCTACATCCGGAAGTTATGCACGCAGCTTTGGTCGCAATTGTTGATGACCAATTCGGTGAAAAAAGTTGTGCCTTTATTGTTTCTCGGAATCCTGAACTTAAAGCTGTTGTGCTCAGACGCCATCTCATGGAGTTGGGTATTGCACAATACAAACTTCCAGACCAGATCAAATTAATCGAAAGTTTGCCACTGACTGCAGTCGGTAAGGTGGACAAAAAACAACTTCGCAGCATTTTAAATACATCTACAACATCTTAATAAATATTGAGCAGCATATGGCTATTGCAAAAATTTCCACTTATCTCATGCCCAAACGAGAGAGTTATCCAAATAATAAAACAGAATGGCAATTAGATCCTTCTCGAGCAGTTTTATTAATTCATGATATGCAGCGTTACTTTTTAAATTTTTACGATGCTGAAAGTGAATTAATTAAGACGGTTGTTAATCATTTAGTTCAACTAAGAACTTGGGCACATCAGAACAATGTTCCTGTTGTCTATACAGCACAGCCTTATGAACAGCCAGCGGCAGATCGTGCATTACTGAATGCCATGTGGGGGCCGGGTTTGCCAGCCTCAACAATCGATCAGCAAAAAATTATTGATCAACTTTCTCCTGCTGAACATGACATTGTCTTAACGAAATGGCGTTATAGCGCGTTTAAACGTTCGGATTTGCTTGAAAGAATGCAAAACTGGAATCGTGATCAGCTCATTATTGGCGGTGTCTATGCTCATATCGGTTGTATGGTTACGGCAATTGAAGCCTTTATGAGTGACATACAACCCTTTCTGGTTGGGGATGCAGTTGCCGATTTTTCAGAAGAAGAACACCGCTTAGCTTTGAAATATGTGTCTTCACGTTGTGGTCAAGTCATTGATACTGAATCTGTAGTGGGGCAGGTGGCAACAGGCATTACACGACCTTGGCTAGAGCAGAAGGTCCAGCAACTGATTGAAGAAGATGAATTAGATCCCGAAGAAAACCTGATTCTTTATGGATTGGACTCATTACGAATTATGCAGTTTTCTTCGGAACTCAAAGCTCAGGGAATCAATATTAGTTTTGAGGAATTAGGACGCACACCCACTTTATCAAATTGGTGGTCATTGGTTGATGCACGGCAACGGATTGCAGGGTAGAGGGTTGCCTCATAAGGCATACGACAAATCCTGGTCGCTAAATTTTACATAAAATTTATATCTTTGATAGCGACTCCTTAGACGACTTGTAATCGTCATATTAACGGAGCAAAAAATGATTTTATCGCCTGCTGATCAAGAGAAAATAGAGACATTCTGGAATTACTGTTTAAAACATCAATACTTCAATATTGGATATCCTGAATCTGCAGATTTTGATTATTCAGCTTTATTCCGTTTTTTCAAATTCTCTATTAATAATTGTGGTGATTGGAAAGACTATAGCAATTACGCATTGAATTCTTTTGATTTTGAAAAAGATGTCATGGCATATTTTGCTGAAATTTTTCAAATTCCCTTTGAAGAAAGCTGGGGATACGTAACCAACGGTGGCACAGAAGGTAATATGTTTGGCTGCTATCTGGCGCGTGAGCTATTTCCTGATTCCACATTATATTACTCAAAAGATACGCACTATTCGGTTGGAAAAATCGCCAAATTATTGCAGATGAAATCTTGCGTGGTTGAATCATTGGATAATGGTGAAATCGACTATGATGATTTAATCCATAAAATAAAAACCAATAAAGAAAGTCACCCCATTATTTTTGCAAATATTGGCACGACCATGACTGGCGCAATTGATGATATTGAAATGATTCAAGAGCGCTTAGCGCAAATCGGAATCATGCGCCGAGATTATTATATTCATGCCGACGCTGCCTTAAGTGGCATGATTTTACCTTTTGTTGATCATCCTCAAGCGTTTTCCTTTGCTCATGGCATCGACTCGATCTGTGTGTCTGGTCATAAAATGATTGGTTCACCAATTCCGTGTGGCATTGTTGTGGCCAAGCGACAAAATGTAGAACGTATATCGGTAGATGTTGACTATATCTCTACACGTGATCAAACCATTAGTGGTTCTCGCAATGGCCATACCGTCTTGTTGATGTGGGCGGCAATACGTAGCCAAACTAATTTACAAAGACGACAGAGAATTCAACATTGCCTCAAAATGGCCCAGTACGCGGTTGATCGCTTTCAGGCAGTGGGCATTCCTGCTTGGCGAAATCCGAATTCAATCACTGTGGTATTTCCGTGTCCTTCTGAGCACATCTGGAAAAAGCATTATCTGGCAACCTCTGGAAATATGGCTCATTTAATTACTACGGCACATCACCGAGATACACGTCAGATTGATAACTTAATTGATGACGTTATTTTTGATCTACAAGGTGCCTCTAAACGTACAGTTGGTTTTTAGTCATATCAACCAGAATGATTTAGACAATCCATATTAATTTTTACAGTCTAGAAAATGATCTAAAAATATTTTGATAGGGTGGTTAGGAATTTTTTGATGCAATTAAAGTTTTTAAAAAAATACTTTTTATATGATTTTCTTATTCATGCTTTTTTAAAGCCGAAAATAGCAATTCTTGCCGGTCAATTGAAGCGAGATTTTATTTTAAGTACCGCTTTTTCTATGAATATAAAGAGAGATAAGCATGTCTGATTTAAAGTTATCTCATCTGATGACAGACTCTTCCTTGGCACCTGCACTCAAGCCAGCATTTCCTAAATTATTTGCAGGAACGCTTGCTGCCGTATTTTCAGGTTTAGCTATTTTAACTGCCCTGTGGGGCATGATTCAGTTGATTGGTTATTTATCTTCTTATTGGGTGATCTTTTCAGCGGTTTTTTGGATAGTCGGGGCAGCATTGGCAGCACTGGCCTCATGGTTAGTGCATGATGCAGAGGCTGGATTTTCGGCACGATTACGTCGTCAAATTGCTCATCATTTAATTCGGTTACCTAACACAACCCTATCAAAACAGGGTGACCAAAACTTAAAACGACTGGTTTCAGACGATATCGCAACCTTACACCATATGGTGGCACATTTACCGTCGGAAATTGCGATTTTTGCTGTAATCCCTTTGGTTTCTATTGTTTTATTAGTTGTGTTGGTTGGCCCGATGGCACTTTGGGTATTATTACCTGGGGCAATTGCTTCACTCTATTATTTAATTATTGTTCCCCATGTATCAAAACGGGATGGCGCTGCACGTATGCAGGTCATGTTAGATATTATTGGTTCTGCTGATGATTATGCGCGCGGCATTCGTGATAACCGTATATATGGGCAACAATCAGGCGCTTTAACTGCCTATACCCAATCAGCACAAAATTTCACTCAAAATATGGTGTCTTGGGTGAGTAAAGTCGCAACACTCGCTGCTGTTGCCACTGCATTACTACAAGCTGCTGCAACCTTTGCCATCGCCTATCTCGTGGCTTATCAATACGACAGCATGACCTTGGCTGCAACACTTTTCTTTAGTTTGGCCATCGTGACACCTTCACTACGTTTAGGGCATGGTCTTGATTATGTTGCTGCTGGGCGAGCTGCAGCTACTCGTTTATCTACATTATTAAAAGAGCCAGTACTCTCATCGGGCAATCTACAACAGATTGAGCAAGATGTAACACTTGAAATAGTTAATGCGAGCTTTACAATTGAAAATCAAAAAGTATTAGATCGATTAAGTTATTCATTTCCAAAAAATTCAATTATTGCAATTACGGGACCGAGTGGAGTTGGAAAAACAACCTTACTGCGAGCACTTGCTGGATTCGCTGTATTACAAGAAGGTGTCGTTCAATTAGCAAAAACAGATATTTTGCAATTACATGAAAAACTAAGACATGAAAAGGTTTTGTTTATTCCACAAGGTGGAGATGTATTACCGGCCACAGTAAGAGAAAACTTGTCCTTATCTGCCATTAATGCAAATGATGAACAACTTGAGCAGGCATTACTCAAGGCCCAATTAAAAGTAGATTTAAATGCAGATGCAACTTTACTTTCAGGCGGTGAAAAACAGCGCATAGGTATAGCGCGTGCTTTTTTATCCTCAGCTCCTATTATTTTATTAGATGAGCCAACGAGCGCACTCGACCAGACCAATGCGACAGAAATAATATTGGAATTAAGCCACTTAGCTAAAAACCAGAATAAAACCATCGTCATGGTCACTCATGATCTTGCCTTAGCTGCTCATGCCGACAACAGGTTAGTGCTGAAAGGTCCAACTGACTCAGGGAAATCTTTATGAATACTGCTGCTAAATTAAATAAAGATCAGATTTTTTCGATGCTTCCTCGTGCAGCCAAGCAAAAATTAATTATTGTTGGTATCGGATGGATCATTGTTGCCGCAATTGAAGCAATCGCATATACCGTCTTGGCATTTGCAATTGTCAATCAATGGTCTCCAAGTTGGGTTCTCATCAGTGCAATTGCAGCAATATTAGTGACAGTTATAGTCACTCGTGCTGGCTTTCTCACGGGTGTGCGTTTAGCAGGGGATCTATTTGCTGCGTTAGGCAAATCTTTAGCTCGTGCCAAGCTCTCTTGGTTTACCAATGAACAGCGTGCTCAGATTAAGACAATTGCTGGACAGGGAATTCCTGGGTTTATGAGTATCCCTGCTCATCAATTGCAAACCTTTTTACATGCGCCTTTTATGCCTTTATTTCTAACAATAGGAATAGGCCTGCTTGCTGGAGCAGGTGTAGCATTTGTCGCTTTAGGCTTACTTTTACTCTCTTTATTTGCTCAATTCTTAGCACAACGTGCACTCATGCATATTGATAACAAACGTAATACTGCCGATTTAGCGGCTTCACAAGCAACGTTGGAATTGGTTGATCATGTTGAGTTATTACGCACAGCCGCGGGACCAGAACGTGCGGTCCAAAGGCTAGAACATCGTTGGGAAGAGCAAGAAGAGACATTAGTACGGATCAACCGTGCTGCTGCATTTGCAAGTTTTGTTGCGACCTTGGCAAGTGTTTTACCCATTGCTGGGATGGCAACATATCTGGTGATCGCTGGAGTCAATCATGCTGCTTTGGTGTTGGCATTACTCGTCTTAATTGGACGTGCAGCAGCGCCGTTAGGTGAACTTGCTACCGCAGGGTTGCATATCAATGATTTGTTTGCCGCACTGCGCAATTTTAATCAGATCACCCATCCACCTGAGTTGCCTGAGCCATTACACCCTCAAATTCCTACTGGCCATCATATTTCGATACAAGACGTTAGCTATGCGCCAGCAATTGAAAATATATCTCTCGACATCGCATCGGGGAGCAGAGTATGGGTTACCGGACCAAGCGGTAGTGGTAAGAGTACTTTACTTGAATTGCTTACAAGGTTTGATGATCCACAAAGAGGAAAAATTACCCTTGGTAGCATAGCTCTTGATCAAATGAAATATGAAGATTTAGTTTCGAATATCGCTTATGTCACACAAGAACCTATTTTGTTCACAGGAACACTGGCTGAAAATATCCGTTTAGGAAAACCTGATGCAACTGATGATGAAATAGAAAAGGCTGCAAGAGATGCCGCATTAGGCGCAATGATTGACCGTAGTTCAGAAGGAATTAATCAATCGGTGGGTAAGCAAGGCACCGCATTGTCTGGTGGTGAACGTCAGCGGGTCGCAATTGCGCGAGCATTACTCAAAAATGCGCCGATTTTAATACTTGATGAAGCTACCTCTGCTTTGGATGAAGAGACTGAGCAGGAAATCGTTACAACGATACGTACTCTTTCTTCTACGGTTATTTTTGTGACACATCGTGATTCAGCCATTTGGCAACCGACTCAAACTATCAATTTAGCTTCAACTTCTGTTTAAAAAAATAGCGCAGAAATCTGATTTAAGCATTTTTTATAAAAGAAAAATGCTTAATATTTGGAGAATTCTTAAGTGAATAAACATCAATATAATATGTTCTGTTTACCGCCTGCGGGGAGTAGCGCGAGTATTTATCATCCATGGAAAAAGCAGATCTCTGACAATATTCGTATTATTCCTATTGAATATTCGGGTCATGGTATAAAAATAAATGAACCATTAATTGATGATCCTGATCTATTGACTATGCAAATTGCCAATGAAATACATGCTTATTCAGATACACCGTTCATTTTATTTGGACATAGTGTAGGAGGTGGCTTGATTTGGAAAGTACTCAATTATTTGAATGAAAAACCCATAATTGATCAGTTGAGATTAATTGTTATAAGTAGCCGACCTGAGCACCACTATATTCAACATATGCGGTACAAGCATGAGCTAACTGATAAAAAAATTATTGATGAATTGAAGCGATACAATAATTTTCCTGATGAAATTTTAAATAATCAGGATGCACTCACATTCTTTCTCAAAATCATTCGTAATGATTTCTATCTTAGTGATCAATTACTTAGCGAGAAGATTCATAAGACTGAGGTCCCGATTGTTGCATTTTATGGCCAACAAGACCCTGATATTCCTAACAAAAGAATGATGGATGCATGGCAACAACACACAGAAAAGTGGTTAGGTAGTATTGAGTTTGAAGGGGACCATTTCTACTTTCTCAATCCCGAGACCCGAATAAAGATGCTTGAAAAAATTGCTGCCATCGTTGAAACATTGACCGTGAATATTGAATAAACTGCAGGCTATGAATAGGGAGAAGCAGGTAAATAGAGAGGCTAATTCATGTCTGGATGAAATAAATATTCAATATGAAAAGCTAACAGCTTTCGGGCTAGATATACATAAAGTCCAGCTCAGTGAAATCAAAGAAATACCTCAGCTTGATCATATCTATCAGGATCTGAATATATTTCTTCCACCGAATATAAAAAGCTCACGCTTCATTCGACAATTAGAATTCTTGACGGGACGCTTAGCAGCAAAATATGCATTACAAAGCCTCAATTTACAACATTCTATTGTCTATCAAGGTAGACATGGGGAACCCCTATGGCCCGAAGGAGTGCTGGGTGGGATTAGCCATGTTGGATCAAAAAAATCATGTCATGCCATCGCATATGCTAGAAATAACACGGTTAAAGAAAAAATATTTGGGATCGATATAGAGTCTCAAAAGCATCATATTTTTTTTCAAAAGAAAGATGAATTTTATGATGTTTTTCTAAATAAAAACGAACAAGAAGAAATTGAAAAGCTGCAAAAAAAACAAGCATATTTATATTTGGTAATATTCTCTGCTAAAGAAAGTATCATTAAAGCAATTTATTTAAAATATAAGCAAATTATTGATTTTAAAAATATAAATTTTAAACAACTAGATGGCGAGTATCTTTATTTTTACCTTAGTCAAGAAAGTTCAATCGAGATAAATCTAGAGATTAAAGTTCAATTTTTTTATACAAATAACGAGATAATTACAATTTCTTGTATTGAAAACTAATTTTATTATTGATAATAATAATCATTTGCATTAATGTGTGTTTCAGTATTTTTATACTCCTATATTTAAAAAGAAGTACTACAGAATTTGCTTGAAAAAAATCAATGTGAGAGGTGATATACAGATGATGCAGACTCAAATATCAGTAGAGCAAAATTTAGATCATATCGGTCAAAAGAAATTTTCATGTTTCTCTACGAAAAATTATTATCTCGAAGTGAACGAATTCGTTAAAACGCTAAATACACCTGCAGCAAATACCGCACTATTTAATGAGGGGATTGCAAAATGTTTTGAAGAAATTAAAAAGCAAGGCCATCAAAATCCAGTTTTAATTGGTGCTATACCTTTTGATATTACAAAGAAAAGTAGCTTAAATTTTTATGCTGATCATAAAAAAATAACACAAGCATCTTCTACGATTAACTCATTAAAAAAACGTAATAACATTGAGGTAATTAATAAATCATTACTCATTCAACGCCAAAAATTTGAAGGTACAGTACAGTTAGCTTTAGATGCTTTTGAAAAAAAGAAGGTAGAAAAAGTTGTTCTTTCTCAGGCTGTTGAATATGAGTTTAACCATCATCAAGAGCCAGAAAATTTATTGGCTGCTTTATTAAAACAAAATCCAAATGCTTATAATTTTGTGATTCCAGTAGAACATAATGATTATATTCTAGGCGCAAGCCCAGAACTGCTTTTATCAAAACAAGGTCGTATTGTAACCAGTAATCCTTTGGCCGGTTCTAGACCCAAATCTCAAATTTCTGAAAAAAATTTCGTCAGCCAACAAGAATTAAATCATTCTGAGAAAGACCAGCATGAACATCGAATTGTGGTTGAAAATATTATTAGAAATTTAGCCACTCATTGTGTAGAGCTTAAGGTTTCTGAATTTCCAGATATTTTAGAAACATCAACAATGTTGCATTTATCATCAGAGTTCCAAGGTGTGCTCAAACAACAGGCACCGAATGCATTAAACCTTGCATTAGAATTACATCCAACACCAGCGGTTTGTGGCTCACCAACCAATGTTGCTAAGCAGTTTATTTTAGATCATGAAGGTTATGACCGACATTATTACACGGGGTTAGTAGGCTGGATGGATTCCGAGGGTAATGGAGAATGGGTAGTGACGATTCGATGTGGTCTACTCAGTGAAAATAAAATGCGCTTATATGCTGGTGCGGGGATTGTCGAAGGGTCAGATGCTGAAGCTGAATGGCTAGAAACAGAAGCTAAGATGCAAACCATGCTAAATATTCTAAATACAAAAATTGCTGTGTGATTCACAAATCTTTGGTAGTCTTATTCGATAGTTAAAAATAATAACGATATAAGATAGATGTAGTCAGAATTTAGTTAAATAAAAAAGCCTGCATAAAGCAGGCTCTTTTATTTAAGAGGATTATTCTAAGAATTTAACAGTTACACCTGAACGTACTTTATTACCTAAATCGTTAGCATCCCAGTTAGTTAAACGGATACAACCATGTGACGCAGTTTTAGAAATTAAAGACGGGTTTGGTGTACCGTGAATACCAAATGATTTTTTACTTAAACCGATCCAGATATTACCTACAGGAGCATTTGGGCCAGGTGGTAAAGAAAGCGGTTTTAAGTTTTTACCTTGTACGAAGTTAGAAGGTGAGTAGCTATACCAAGGGTTACGTGCTACACCAACTACCTTGTAAGTACCGGTCGGAGAAGGCGTATCAGTACTGCCAATTGTTGCAGGAAATGACGCAATCATTTGGTTACGACTGTTGAAGAGGTACAGTTGTTTTGCACCTTTATGCGCAATAATCAAATGAATGTCTTCTGGTAAATCATTGCGTACGTTTGGAACAATGATTTTTTCACCCGCTTTTTTGAATGTCGCAGTTGGGTTAATTTTCTTTAAGAAAGCTTCATCAATGTGAAACTTCTCGCCCAACATTTCGCTAACACGAGTGTAGTACAAACCTTTCATTTTGGCCTGTAATGCGTAGTCAGAAGGAATCGACTCAGCATATGGACCTTTTAAATCAGCATCAGAAATAGTGTATTCAATAAATGCTGGTTTTGTTTGTTTAGCAACTAATGCATCCCAAGTTTCTTTAGTCAATTCACCAGTAGGTGATAAACCATTCATTTGTTGGAATGAAGAGATTGCTTTTAATGTGTTTTTACCGCTCATGCCGTCAATCGCACCTGGCGATGCATGTGCATTATTGAGCATAACATGCGCACGTGCGTAAACTGGAAGTTGGCCTTTACCAATATTTTCAGACCATTCAGCCGAGTTTAAGCTATCTAAAGTCCATGACGCAGCAGGTACTTGTGCTGTAGCAGAGGCAGTTGTGGTTTTAGCTGCTACTGGTGTAGATGCAGCAATACCAGACTCGGCATTTGGGTCTTCAGTTTTTTGCAAATTTTGTAATGTTGTTGACGCTCGATTTAGGTCATTTTGTTCTTGAGCGGTAATTTGTGTCGAAGCTTGAGCTTTTACAGTTGAAGCTGCATCTACTGCTAAAGGATCAATCGGATCTTCTACAGGAGCTGATACCTTTTTAGGGTTCAGGGGTTGCTCAGTTGTTGAAGCAGCAAAAGCAACATTAGCAATAATACAACTTAAACTCATAGCGAGTAATGAGCGAACAAACATGTAATTCAACCTTAAGAATTTTCATATAAGCAATAGGGGCATGATCTAATCTAAAATTGCATAAAATTACCAATAACTCATCTCTATGAGCCCAAGATTGGCAATTTAGTGGTTAAAAGAATATCAATAGACCCGATGTAACATGTTGCAAGTATTGCAGAAAACCTTGCTGCTTGCAGTAGACTTTTGTGTAAATATGCATTTTTTAGTAGATTGACGAGTTTTTTGTGTGAAATTGAAATTATAAAAATCTCTATGTTTTTGATATGATGCTGCCACATAAAGAATATAGAGATTGGTAATGACGACTTTGAAAAATGATCGTTTCCTACGAGCTTTGTTACGCGAACCTGTAGATACCACACCGGTATGGATGATGCGTCAAGCAGGACGTTATTTGCCTGAATATCGTGAAACACGTTCAAAAGCAGGCGACTTTCTATCTCTATGTAAAAATACAGAATTTGCTTGTGAAGTGACTTTGCAGCCTTTACGCCGTTACGATTTAGACGCAGCAATTTTATTTTCAGATATTTTAACAATTCCTGATGCATTAGGCTTAGGGCTTTATTTTGAAACGGGTGAAGGCCCTAAGTTTCAAAAAACTGTTCGTACTGAACAAGATGTCGCGAATTTACCCAAGCTAAATGCAAAGTCAGACCTTGATTATGTGATGAATGCAGTAAGCACAATTCGCTCTGCTTTAGGTGGCCAAGTTCCACTGATTGGTTTTTCTGGTAGTCCTTGGACATTAGCAACGTATATGGTTGAAGGTGGTTCAAGTAAAGAGTTCCGTTTTACCAAGCAGATGATGTACGCGCAACCAGAAATTTTGCATGCTTTACTTGATCATCTAGCAGATTCAGTTACTGACTATTTAAATGCTCAAATTGATGCAGGTGCTCAGGCTATCCAGATCTTTGATAGCTGGGGTGGGGCATTAGCACATCGTGAATATGTCGAATTCTCTTTAAACTACATGAATAAAATCATTGCTGGTTTGCAACGTGAGAAAGATGGTCGCCGTATTCCTGTTATTGTTTTCACTAAAGGTGGCGGTCAATGGTTAGAGCCAATGATTACGACTGGTGCAGATGCATTAGGTTTAGATTGGACTACTCCACTTAATACAGCTCGTAATATTGTGTCGGGACGTGTAGCGCTACAAGGTAATCTTGACCCTGCTGTTTTATATGGCTCGGCTGCTTCAATTGAAAAAGCTGTAAAAGCAATGTTAGACGATGCTTATGCAAACGGTGAAAAAACAGGTTACGTTGCTAACTTAGGCCACGGTATTACCCAGTGGGTAGACCCTGCGCAACCAAAAATCTTTGTAGATACAGTACATGAGTATAGTGCTAAATATCTAGGATAGTTTTTTGTGCGCCATCTCACTTTACCAATTCATTTTATCGGCAAGGCTGTTTCGGCAGCCTTGTTTGGTATTCTACTTTTAATTGCTTTTGCTTTAACAGCACCGATGGGAAGCCATGAATATATGGGTTTTTATCGTTATGATTATTTACTCATCTATGCAGTGCTGATTCAGATCTGTCTTTTATATTTAAAACTTGAATCATGGGCAGAAGCTAAAGTTATTGCTTTATTTCATGTCATGGCGATGGTCATGGAAATATTTTTAACGCATCCTGCGATTGCATCATGGCAATATCCTCAGCCTGCGGTATTTAAAATTTTAACTGTGCCTTTATTTGCAGGCTTTATGTATTCGGCTGTAGGTAGTTTTTTTGCGCGATCACTCCGATTATTTAAGGTTTCTTTTGAAAAACTTCCAAGTTTTGGAACGATGCTTTTACTCGCATTTTTCTCATATATAAACTTTATGAGTAAATTTTTTGTACCTGATATTCGCTATATTTTATTTGCGATCAGTATTTTTATTTTTTGGAAGACCAAACTTTATTTTCAGCTAAATGAATATAAATTTAAAATCCCGATGTTACCTGTATTGTTGACCCTCGCTTTTCTAATCTGGATTGCTGAAAATATTAGTACTTTTTATAAAATCTGGCTCTATCCAAGTCAGGTAGATGCTTGGCATATGGTAGGTTGGGGTAAACTGGGGTCATGGTATTTATTATTACTTTTAAGTTTGGTTCTCGTGCTTAAAATATTAGGTCATCGAGATAATCAAGGTAACTGGAATCTAAGGTAAATTTTTTCGTTAGCACTTTTCATCATATTATTTATTTTTTAATTGCTAAATCACAGCCTTCTCGCTATCTTTAATATCGTGTAATAAGAATTACACATAACAATACATAAGAAACAATCAATAATGATTTTGGAGATATACATCTATGTTAAAAAAATTAGCTTTAGCTGCTTTGTTAGCAGCTGGTTCAAGTGTTGCTATGGCTGATAACGATGTAGGTTGTGGTGTGGGTACGCAAGTATGGGCTGGCCAAAAAGGAGTGGTGCCTAAAATTCTTGCTGCAACAACAAATGGTATTTTTACTAACCAATTACTAGGGATTACTTTTGGTACTTTAGGCTGCCGTCAAGGCGGAACAGTAACTGCGCAAGTGGTTACATTCACAAATGAAAATGCTGAAGCTTTAGCACGTGATATGGCAGTAGGCCAAGGTGAAAGCCTGAACGTACTTGCTGAGTTAATGCAAATCAAACCTCAAGACAAAGATCGTTTCTTTAAAGTTTCAAAAGCAAACTTTGGTGAAATCTATTCTGCAAATAATCAAAATACGCTTCAAGTTTTAGCATCATTACAAACAGTAATGGCTAAAGATGACGTTTTAAAAGCTTACGTATAAGTTTGAAACTGAAAACCCTGTCGTATGGCAGGGTTTTTCTTATATTTAATGATAAAAATTGATGAGCTTAATGAAGTCAGTTGTTTTAGTTTTTGCCTCTCTGGCAGTGAATATTGCTTATTCAGCAGATATAAATCCATCTATTCAAAAATATTGGTCAATTGCAGAACAACAAAATCTAGATCAAGACATTACATGGCAAAGGCTGATGTATGCCAATAAAAATCAGAAAAGTGAGGTTACTTATTCTGGCTATTTCTTATCAGAAAATGGAAAAAATAACTTAAAAGAAGAACTAAAAGCTGACATTTCAGCATTATTTGTGCCTGCTCAAGATAATCAGTCGATTCGTTGTAAGTTTCCGGCACGTAGTCAATGGCTCATGCAAAAAGTCGGCATTCAAGAAAATGAATTGCCTCAAGTAAAGTGTACCGAATTTGAAAACTGGATTGGGCAGATTAAGCCTCATAAAGCGACCTTAATTTATGCGACCGATTTTATGGGCAATCCTAGCTCAATGTTTGGTCATACGTTATTGCGTTTGGACCCAAAAGATCAACAGCAGTTAAACCTTGTCTCTTACGCCGTAAACTATGCAGCAACTGTGGCAGGCAACGACAACTGGTCATATGCATGGAAAGGTTTAACGGGGCAGTATCCAGGCGAATATTCATTGATGCCTTATTATCGTAAGGTAAAAGAGTATGGTGATTTTGAAAGCCGCGATTTGTGGGAATATGAGTTAAATCTATCACCTGAAGAAACTCGGTTTTTAGTAAGCCATATTTGGGAAATGCAACATGTGAGCTTTCCTTATTATTTTGTGAGTGATAACTGTGCCTATCGATTGTTGGGGTTAGTGGATTTAGTAAAACCTGAATCTAACTTGCAAGAGAAATTCACCTATGCATCGATTCCAATGGAAACCATTAAATCGATGCAGCAGCAGGGGCTCACCAAAGCTCCTGTATATCGACCTGCTTTAGAAACCCAATTATTGGCCCAAGCTCATCAGCATGGCGCCTCACTGGCGAAGGTGGCTCATCAAATTGCGATGCTGCCTATACAGCAGTCTTCTCAGATTTTAAAATCATTTACTGAGCAGGATCAGGCTAAAATCCTCGAGATGGCTTACGATGATTTATATCTACAGTTTATTGGTCGTAAAGTTGAAGAAAGCATTGCTCAGCCGCAGTTACGTCAGCTTTTAGCACTCAGAAGTCAGATTGATTTAGATAAGCAACGTCAAGAACCAAAAAGACCAACAAAGGAGCCGACTCAAGGCCATAACGCACGTAATCTTTCATTAAAAGCTGGTGAGGTTCAAGGCGATAAGTTTATCGAACTTGGTCATCGCCAAGCCTATCATGATTTAATAGATCCTCAAGGAGGCTATCGTGCAGGTACTCAATTACTATTTTTAAATGGTAATGCACAGTGGCGAGATGACCATTTAAAACTAGAACGTCTTGATCTGTTAGAAGTGAACTCTTATAACCCGATTCAACCATTTAAAACACCACTGAGTTGGGGTTTTAACTTAGGTTGGCGTCAAGAAGCTATTCATGATGGAAGCTTTAGTGAAGACAAACAACACGGCGTAGCAAGCTTTAATGCTCAGGTCGGTTACAGTCTTGCAGACTATGGGCGAAAGCATATTTGCTATGGACAAGTACAGACCTACGTACAAACAGGTTCAAATCTAGATAAAGGGTGGCGCGTAGGTATGGGGCCAACTTTAGGTTGTATGAATCAATGGTTTGAGCGTTTCAACTCTGTGGTGCAAATTGAATTGCCATATTGGAAAGATCAAAACCAATGGAATTTGAGAGTAAATACTCAGTGGCAATATGTGATTAATCGCAATAATGCTGTTCGATTGAATTGGGACTATGAGCAACAAAACCATCAAGACTGGATGAAATCAAGTCTAGGATATGTTTGGTTCTTTTAAAGAATAAATGTATAAAAAAAGAGAAATGAGTTTATTCATTTCTCTTTTTTTGTTTTTAAACAAGACGATTATTTCTTTATTGCATTTAATACTGCATACGCTGCCTTAATGCGTTCTTCATTTGGAATACGTTTATTGGTTAACATGACTAAACCAATATTTTCTTTTGGAATAAACACCACATAAGATCCAAAGCCATTTGTTGAGCCAGTTTTGTGGAACATCTTAACTGAAGGTTCTTTGGAAATGGCAGTCACTTTATTAGGCTTCATCACGATTTGCTCTGAATTACTGTCTAATAAAGTTTGTAAAGGTGCTGGATAAGAAAATTCTTCCCAACCCAATGCTTGATACATCGTACCGACTTGATAGAAACCTTGATGTGTTTCACTAATTGCACGTTGAATATCTTTCGGATATTTCTGTGGGTTGAGGTTGGCATTAATAAAAGTCAGCATATCTGGTAGTGTCGATTTAACGCCGTATGCTGGAGCATCTAGCGGGCCAGGGTTAACTCGGATCGGCTGATTTTCTTGGTTATAGCCATATGCATAATTTTGCATTTGAGTTTTGGGTACATTTACATAGCTATTTTTTAAATGGAGAGGTGGAAAAATTGTTTTTTCTAAGACTTGGTCAAAAGGTTTATTCATAGACAAAGCCACAACTTTTCCAAATAAGCCAATACTTGGATTTGAATATTGTCTGTATTCACCGATTGCGTTTTTAGTTTTCCAATCTTTGAAAAAAGTTAAAACTTGTTGGTCTGTTTGAACTTCATCTGGAAATTGTAAGGCGAGATTGCCACTTGTATACGTCGCAAGTTGAAGAAGATTAACTTGGTCAATCGGTGTATTTTTTAGTTCTTTCCAATATTTTCCGGGTGTGTCATCAAAAGAGATTTTTCCTTTTGCTTTTGCATATCCACCAGCTGTAGCGGTAAATAATTTACTGACCGAACCTAGTTCAAAAATGGTACTGCTATTTACGGCTTTTTTATCCTGAACGGATTGTAGGCCATAATATATTTCATATTTTTTATTATTTTGAATGACCCCCACGGCCATACCAGGCACATCATATTTATCTAATAAAGGCTTAAAATTTTGATCTACCAGTTTTTTAACTTCTTGTTCTTTTGGTGTATTGCCCGCATAAATTGAGGTACTAAAAATAAAAAGAGGCGGTAAAAGTAAGCAAGAAATTTTTTTAAATCGCATGATGAACTCATAAATTATTTAAAAAGAAAGATGCGTACTTTTATAACAAAAATCACTTAATTTAATTGTTATGTTTTATAGATTAAGTGCTTTAACTAGATATAAAAAAGCCCAACGTCGTCGGGCTCTTATTTTTGCATTAAAACCAGATTAATAACTTTCTGGTACTGCGCTTAAAAATTCACGGCGTGCTTCTTTATCGGTTTTAAAATCGCCGACAAATGAAACTGTACGAGTTGTAGATTCTTGTTTACCTACACCACGCATCATCATACACATATGTGCTGAATCGATAACTACAGCAACACCACGAGCGCCAGTCACTTCAGCAACGGCTTCTGCGATTTGTTGAGTCAGATTTTCCTGAATTTGCAAACGGCGAGCAAACATCTCAGTAATACGTGCAAATTTAGATAAACCGAGAACTTTGCCTTCCGGTAAATAGGCTACATGAACACGGCCGTAGAATGGGAGGAGATGATGTTCGCAAAGCGAATAGAATTCAATATTCTTCACCAATACCATTTCATGGTTATCTGATGGGAAAACAGCATTATTGGTGACTTCTTCTAAAGTTTTACTATAGCCAGAAGTTAAATATGAAAAAGCTTTAGCCGCACGCACAGGCGTATCTTTAAGGCCGGGACGATCAAGATCTTCACCGACGGCAGTCAGGATATTTGCGTACGATTGCTGCATTGACATAAGACGTATAAGTTTACTCTATTAGACAAGCTCGGCATTGTATCAGAAACATGACCTGATGTTCATAACTCCTCGCACTATATTTATTCTGGTTTTATGTGTGTTTAATAAAAGATGAATAAATTTCATGTTTTTTATCGTTAATAGTCAAGAGTTTGAACGTCAAATGTGTATTTAATGTTGATAGGTTCTAAATGATCGCCTAATGGCATCATATTTGCACAGATGCAGTGTTATAGAGCATAAGGATAAAACATGTCAGAACGTCCAATCACCTTCTTTTTCCGTGGTAGCCAGCAGCAAGTTGAAAATGTAACACCCACAATGACAGTTTTACAATTTCTGCGAGAGTATATCCAAACTGGTAAGACTAGGCAGACTGGTACAAAAGAGGGATGTGCTGAGGGCGATTGTGGTGCATGTACGGTAGTGATTGGTGAGCTGGTCAATGACAACCTGCAATTACGCAGTGTGAATGCTTGCATTCAGTTTTTACCCACTTTAGATGGTAAGGCTTTATTTACAGTAGAAGATCTTTGTACATTATTGCCTAAAAAGGATGGGGCACTTCATCCGGTTCAACAGGCGATGGTCGATATGCATGGTTCACAATGCGGGTTTTGTACTCCCGGTTTTATCATGTCTTTATGGGCAATGTATGAAAATGAGCAACACTGTCCAAGCAAAGATCAAGTCAGTAATTATCTTTCTGGAAATTTGTGTCGTTGTACAGGCTATCGCCCTATTTTTGATGCAGCACAAAAAGCATATGACTATCCACGTATTTTATTAAAACGTCAAAAAGTAATTGAAGTATTAAAAGAGATCAAAGCATTACCTGCATTGCATTTGAATGATCATGGTCAGCAATTTTTTGCACCAAAGACTTTGCAGGATTTTGCCGCTTTACGGTTACAGTTGCCGCAGGCACGTATTGTTGCTGGTAGCACAGATGTTGGTTTGTGGGTCACAAAGCAAGGCCGTAATTTAGGAGATATGCTTTATATCGGTCAGGTTGAAGAACTCAAAAAAATTGTAGTCACAGATCATGCTTTAACGATTGGGGCAAATGTAAGTTTGAGTGATGCACTCATCAAAATTTCAGATGTTTATCCTGACTTTCAAGAATTACAGCGCCGTTTTGCTTCCATGCCTATTAAAAATGCAGGAACACTAGGTGGAAATATTGCTAATGGTTCGCCTATTGGTGACTCAATGCCAGCATTAATTACGCTAGGTACACGATTGATTTTGCGAGCAGGTGAACAGACTCGTGAAATTGCTTTGGAAGACTTTTATATAGATTATCAAAAAACAGCATTACAACTTGGTGAGTTTGTTGAGGCGATTGTTATTCCGCTTCGTGAAGGGCAGACGAGTTTTAAATTTGCCAGCTATAAAATTGCCAAACGTTTTGAGCAAGATATTTCTGCGGTATGTGCAGCCATTTCATGCGATTTAGATAATGATGATGTCGCTCACAATGTAAGAATTGCTTTTGGTGGTATGGCAGCTATTCCTAAACGTGCAAAATATGCAGAAGCCATATTGGAAGGTCAGCAACTTACAGCAGAATTGATCGTTCTGGCACAAGAGGCCTTGTCAAAAGACTATCAGCCTTTAGATGATGGACGTGCTAGCTCGGCATATCGTTTACACGTCGCGAAAAACTGTTTACAGCGTTTTTATGTAGAAAAAATCCTGTCTCAAACGATCACTCGTGTGAATGACTTGATCGCTATGATGGAGATCTAAAATGAATCAAACCATTGACTTAAATATTTCTAAAAAATCAGCTAAAGCAGGCGACTCGATTGCACACGAAAGTGCACATTTACATGTGACTGGGCAGGCAACTTATATTGATGATTTACCCGAGCTTGAAAATACCATGCATTTGGCAGTTGGATTTTCAAATTGTGCCAAAGGCAAAATCAGTAAGTTTGATTTGGATGCCGTACGTCAGGCTGAAGGTGTTTATGCAGTTTTTTCGGCAAAGGATATTGAGGTTGAAAATAATTGGGGGCCAATTGTTAAAGATGACCCAATTTTTGCAGAAGAGCAGGTCGAATTTTATGGACAAGCCTTATTTGTGGTCGTGGCCGAGAGTTATCAACAAGCCCGTCAGGCAATTCGCTTAGCAAAAATTGAGTATATGCCCGAAACTCCAATTTTAACGATTCAAGATGCAATTAAAAAAGAATCGTGGGTGTTGCCGCCTGTTGAATTTAGCCATGGTGAAGTTGAACAGGCATTTCAAAACGCAGCTCATCAACTTTCAGGTGCTATTGAGCTGGGTGGGCAAGAGCATTTTTATCTTGAAGGGCAAATTTCCTATGCGATTCCACAAGAAAATCAGAGTTTAAAAGTCTATTGCTCGACACAACATCCAACCGAAATGCAGTTACTGATTTGTCATGCATTAGGCATGAATATGCATCAGGTGAGTGTGGAAAGTCGCCGTATGGGTGGCGGTTTTGGTGGTAAAGAGTCACAGTCAGCCCAGTGGGCATGCATTGCCTCTTTGGCAGCACAAAAAACGGGCCGTCCGTGTAAATTACGCTTAGATCGTGATGATGACATGAGTGCTACAGGCAAACGTCATGGTTTTGCTTATGAGTGGTCTGTGGCTTTTGATGACACTGGTATTTTGCAAGGCCTAAAGGTACAACTGGCTTCAAATTGTGGTTTTTCGGCTGATCTTTCTGGGCCAGTAAATGAACGTGCGATTTGCCATATTGGCAACGCTTATTATTTAAATGCAGTTGAGCTACGTAACTTACGTTGTAAAACCAATACTGTTTCTAATACCGCATACCGTGGTTTTGGTGGACCGCAAGGCATGTTTGTCATCGAAAATATTATTGATGACATTGCTCGTTATTTAGGTTGTGATCCGGTTGAAATTCGTCAACGTAATTTCTTTGCCGAACAGCCCGGTGCTGGACGTGACCGTATGCACTATGGGGCGGAAGTCCGTGATAATGTTGCGCCAAAATTGGTAGCTGAATTATTGCAGACTAGCGATTATGCGAAACGCAAACAGGCTATTCAGGCCTTTAATCAGAACAATGACATCATTAAGCGTGGTATTGCGTTAACCCCATTAATGTTTGGTATTTCGTTTAACGCCGTGCATTACAATCAGGCAGGTGCACTGGTCTATGTCTACATGGATGGCACTGTCGCGATTACGCACGGTGGTACAGAAATGGGACAAGGGCTATATACCAAAGTACGGCAGGTCGCTGCACATGAGTTGGGTTTACCCATCGATAGCGTTCGTTTAATTGCAACTGATACTTCTCGTGTACCAAATACTTCGGCAACTGCAGCATCAAGTGGCGCAGATCTAAACGGTAAAGCTGTTCAAAATGCCTGTATTAAAATTCGTGAGCGTCTGGCTAAACTTGCAGCCGAAATAAGTCAAAGTGAAGCTGAACAAGTCCAGTTTGAAGATAGTATGGTTTCAACAGCGAATGGTCATTCATGGACTTTTCCTGATTTGGTTCAACGGGCATATATGGCACGTGTACAACTATGGGACAGCGGTTTTTATAAAACGCCAGAAATTCACTATGATCAGGTCAACCATTTAGGGCGTCCATTTTTCTATTATGCCTATGGTGCAGCGGTTAGTGAGGTCGCAATAGATACGCTAACTGGGGAAATGAAAGTATTACGTGCCGACATTTTGCATGATGTCGGGCAGTCAATTAACCCTGCAATTGATATTGGACAAATTGAAGGTGGTTTTGTTCAAGGGATGGGATGGCTTACGACAGAAGAGCTGTATTGGCAGCCGCATGGACCACACGCAGGCCGTTTGTTTACCCATGCACCTTCAACTTACAAAATCCCGACCAGTGTAGATATTCCTCATATTTTTAATGTTAAATTGTTTAATAATCAAAATCAGGCAGACACCATTTACCGCTCCAAAGCTGTAGGTGAACCGCCATTTATGTTGGCATTATCTGTTTTCTCTGCAATTCGTCAGGCGGTACAGGCGGCTATTCCCGAAAAAACTCCGCTCGTACTCAATGCTCCAGCAACTGCCGAAGAAATTTTACGTGCAATTGCGATTGGACGGGGACAAGCTTTGGCTGCTCGCCCACAGGCTAAAATGTAGAAGATTATGCAACATTTACAATGGTGGACTGATTTTGTAGCGTGGCAAGTCGATGCTCTACCTATGGTATTGGTCACAGTAGTCCGCGCTGATGGTTCTACACCGCGAGAGGTTGGTGCAACTATGTTGTTGCGGTTTAATTTGCAACAGCAATGGCAGCAGTCAGATACGATCGGCGGTGGGCATTTAGAGTTTCAGGCGATTGATATTGCTAAAGCAATGTTAAAAGAAACGGAAACTAGTGTGAGGCGTATTGAACGCTTTAACCTCAGTGCTCGGTTAGGGCAGTGTTGTGGCGGAGTAATGTGGTTATTGTTTGAAAAAATATCACCCGCTACGGTCACATCGGATTTATCCGTGAGTTTGCAAGCATGCCGAGTTGGAAAGCGTATATCGCGTACCGTCTCACATCAATATGCATCCACTTGGCAGACTATGGATATAGAACAACAACCAAGTTTCGAGTTTCATCCTACCAATAGTGAAGAATGGCAATTTGGCCAGCAGATTCAACCATATGCTATGCAAGTTCTGATTTGTGGTGCGGGGCATGTGGGTGAAGCAATTGTCCGTTGTTTATTACCTATTGGTGTTCGGGTGAAATGGATTGATCCACGTGATGATATTTTCCCATCCGATTTACTGCAACAGGTGCAATGCTTAACGACTGATACCTTAGAAGCCGAGATCGAGCATTTTGACCGTTCAGGCGCAATTTTAATATTAACTCATGATCATCAATTGGATTTGCAATTGTGCTTTACAGCCTTAAAACCTACGGCAAAACCATTTGCTTATGTTGGGATGATTGGCTCAAAAAGTAAAAGGGCTGTTTTTGAAAAGCGTATGCAAATACGTGGCTATACTCAGGAAACATTACAACGTTTGGTTTGCCCGATCGGGATAGAAGGGATTTCATCGAAACAACCTGCAATGATCGCCATTGCAGTAGTTGCTCAATTATTACAGGTATTTGATGTAAAAAAATGATCCCAAAGGATCATTTTTTTTGTTCGAACTTAGGATTTTTTTCTGCACGTTTAAGCAGTACGAGAACGGCACCTGTACCACCTTGATTTTCAGGGGCACTTACAAAGGCTAAAACATCACGATGCTGACGTAACCATCCGTTGACATAGGTTTTTAAGACTGCTTCTGGGCCTTTACCATGCACAATTTTGATGACATTTTGATTTTCATCTTTTGCCATCTGGATAATTTGTAAAACTGCGTCACGTGCTTGCTCAATCGTGCAGCCGTGTAAATCTACAGCTTCAAACCAACGCATCTTGCCTGCTTTTAAATCTTCAAAAACTTTATGTTGAAGAGTCGCAATGCGATAGCTTAGTGTTGCTTGGCTTGCGACCGGATTTAAAGCAGCTTGCGTATCTGATAACTCGGCATGTTCGGTATCACGACCACCTTCGGCAGCTGCACGTTTCGCTAGCGTTTGTGCATCGACTTTTCTGGCACGAGGTATTTTTACATCGGCAACATTGCTATTGTTGATGCGTTTTACACCTGCAACAGCCTGTTGAAACAGATGGGTATCTTCCAATTCTTCAGACTCAGCCTGAGATTTTTTAGTCTCAGGCTGATTTGTGATTTTGCTTGAATGAGGATTGGAGATTTGCTTTTTAAATTGCTTCAATAACTTCTGTTGCTCTTTAGAAAGCGATGAATCATGTTTACTCATAATTTTTGAAAAATAGGCAAGATACCAGAGAGGTGTGAAATTATAGTCTGAAACTGAGATAATTTGAACTAAATTGCATTCAGTCTACGGTATGGATTTTAGCAAAGAAAAGCATTAACTCATTTGTATTCAATTAAATATATCGATATGCCGAACAGTTGAATAATTTTGATGAGATTGGTGTAAATATCTACTTTTATTGGGGCCTAAAATATGTAATTGCTCTTTGAGCAAAAAGCTCTATATCCTGATCAGATATGGATTCTCCAGTAATAATAGTTCGATAAAACAATGGGGATGCAGCGAGCTCAAAAAACTCACGAACTTGTGTCTTCTCAGCTAACTCTTCTCGTTGAATGGCACGATCAATCAGCGGTTTTGCTAATAAAAAACGCTCGTCCCAAAAACGTTTTTTAGCCTTTTGCACATATTCGTCTGGATGACTTAAGGTTGCTTTTAGAATATTAAGGGTAAAAGGGGTGTATAGACTGATGACAATCTTTTTTAAAAATAAACAGAGATCAGTAAGGGTATTGCCTGTATCAGGAAGTTCGACATCTGCTTTGATTCTTGTCGATACAACATCTAATATGAGTTCAATTTTAGTCGGCCAACGACGATAAATTGTTGTTTTATTGACCTGTGCTAATTTTGCAATTTCTGGTATTTCAATATCTTCGTAATCAGTTGTTAAAAGTAATTCATAAGTTGTCTGGTGTATTGTCGCCACCATTCTTTCAGACCGTCCTCTTGGACGTCTTTGTTTTTTGAATTCTACTTCTGTATTTTGCATCTGATCGTTCGTCCGAAACTGCATATATTTCTTTATACAACCCACTAAAGCAACTATAGTTGCTTTAGTGGGTTGTATAAATGGTTATTCTTCTATGTATTCTAATATTCATGTTTGTATAAACGGCCAGAACATAACAAATTCCGCTATTCTTGAGTGGGAAAAGCGACGGGCTCGTCTTGTATTAAAAAAACTGGGACTAAGTCCTAAAAGTAAAGATTTACTTGAGCTCAGAGAGCTTTTACTAAAAAGAAAGTCTGAATTGGGACAAAATAAAATTAAAGCATTATTAAAAAAGGAATTAATAATTTCGGATTTTTTTGCCAAATTGATTGCACGCTTGTCATTTGGCTATCGTAGATTAAGTTCTATCGAAATATTTGTAGAAAATGCACGGGCAGAGCAGTTTGTTGAATGGTTTGAAAAATGTACCAATCAAAATAATGAACAAGCAATGCTTGCTGGAACACCCGATCATTATCTTATTTCCACAAATAATGGTGCTCAGGAAGTCATTGAAACTAATGGTGGTTCACCATTAGTGGCTCACTTTTACATAGACTATAACGAATTATCAAGTTTACGCTCGAGGGTTGATTTAAGCTTTCCTTTGCAAATCGCGGGAGTTGCACGTTCAAAAGATGGCTTTGCTATTGGTGGTGTTAGACATCAATTCCGTAATGAAGAAAAGGGCTTTCGAGCAAAATTAACGGTTGAGTATCCTTTATTGATTTTACCTACAGTGATTTCAGGGCATCAATGGCATTTAGCTAATGAGTTCTCAAACTGGATTAGTGCTGCATTTGGCTGGTCATTTAATCATTAGAATTATGTAATATAATTGGTATAACAAAGAATATTAAGGTTCAAGGCTGAATCGTATCTTGAACCTTATTTAATTAGATTTGCTCAGGCTGCCCAAATAATTCATTAAAAGCTTGATCTGGACGAGTTTGTTTCATAAAACTTTCGCCGACTAAGAAGCTGTGAATATCATGCTCTTGCATCATATGCACATCATCTGGTGTCGCAATACCGCTTTCAGTAATTAATAAACGTGAGGCCGGAAGTAATTTTTTCAATCGAATAGACGTATTTAAATCCACATCAAACGTTTTTAAATTACGGTTATTCACGCCTAATAAACATTGCTCAGAAAGCCTTAAAGCGCGTTCCATTTCTTCTTCGTCATGGACTTCAACCAATACATCAAGTTGATGTTCAAACGCAGTTTTAGACATTTCTTCGAGTTGCTGGTCAGACAAACAAGCAACAATTAATAAAATACAGTCAGCATGCAAAGCACGAGCTTCAACTACATTGTATGGGTCAATCAGAAAGTCTTTACGTAAAGCAGGGAGGGCACAATGATTGCGAGCAATCGCAATATTTTGATCTGCTCCCTGAAAGAAATCAACATCGGTCAATACCGATAAACATGCTGCTCCTGCTTGTTCGTATTGCTGGGCAATTTCAGCAGGATTAAAGTCTGCGCGAATAATCCCTTTTGATGGAGAGGCTTTTTTAATTTCAGCAATTACACCCGGACGTTTATGTTGCAAAGCATTAGCAAAACCTCGAACTGGTGTTGCCGCTTTCGCTAATTCTTCAACGTCTTGCAAATTACGTTGTTTTAAACGCGCAGCAAGTTCCTCATGTTTACGGTCAACAATTTTACCTAAAATGGTATTTTGAATATTAATCATGAGAAGTCCTTAATCTGCCTGAGATTGCTTTAATGTTTTGGTAAATTCAGCCAAAACACTCATTTTTTCTAAAGCCTGTCCGCCATAGATAATATCTTGAGCGAATGTAACAGCCTGAGCATAAGTTTTGGTAATGCCCGCAACATAGATGCCTGCGCCTGCATTAAGCGCAATCATGTTTGCTGCTTTTTCACCAATATCGGATTTATTTTTGCTTAAAGCATCTTTAATTAACTTTAGACTTGCTGTTGCATCAGCGACAACCAAACCACTTAATGTTTGCGACTCAATTCCCACATCTTCAGGATTAAGGGTCCATTCCGTAATTTCACCGTCTTTAAGCTCAGCAATAGCAGTAGGAGCGGCAAGGCTGATTTCATCAAGACCATCTTTTGAATGAACCACCATGACATGTTCGGCACCAAGTTGTTTCATCACTTCGGCAATTGGGCGACAAAGTTCATCTGAAAACACACCAATGACAAAGCGTTTTACCCCAGCTGGATTGGTCAGTGGGCCGAGTAAATTAAAAATACTTCGAATACCAAGTTCACGACGTGGACCAGCAGCGTATTTCATGGCTTTATGATGGTTTGGAGCAAACAAGAAACCTACACCCATTTCACGGATGCAGCGTTCGGTTTGTTGCATATCTAAATCAAGATGAATACCTGCTTGTTCAAGTAGGTCTGATGAACCCGATTTACTTGAAACGCCACGGTTACCATGTTTTGCAATGGTTGCGCCTGCTGCTGCAATGACAAAGCTTGACGCTGTAGAAACGTTAAATAAATTTTGGCCATCACCACCAGTACCCACAATATCAACTAAATGTTTGATATCACTAACATCGATCTTGATCGCAAATTCTCGCATGACACGTGCAGCAGCTGTCATTTCGTCAATGCTTTCACCTTTCATGCGTAGGCCCATCATCAAAGCACCAATTTGTGCTTCGGTTGCCTCACCTTGCATGATGCTGCGCATAATTTCTTCCATTTGAGGCTGAGTCAAATGAATGTTCTTGGTAATGTGGTTGAGCGCCTGTTGGATATTCATAGTCATGATTTACAGCATTAATGATTAAAATTTTTAGGTGAAGTTGATCAAGAGTGGGATGTTCAGCTTGTTGCGTTCCATGTTTCACTAGCTACGGGGAGCTATGTTAGCAGAAAATAACCAAAGATTTTTGTTGTTCGATACGAGTTTTAAAAAATTTGCTGGTTTATTACTTTAGTTTGATTAATAAACAGAATTTATTCATTGAAAAAGGTTTTAGTTTGTTGTGAGTTTTTATGATAAATAATTAAACATTTGGTATATCTTAAACATAAATATATCTAGGAAAAATGCGTATAAATCAGTCAAATAAAAGTAGATATAGTAGGGCGATCTTTATTTTGTCTATTAATAAATATGTATTTAAATAACTTGAAATATGTAGGAGCTTTAAAAAATAAGCGCTCATTTATTTTTGTATTTGTTGCACTGTTTCATCCACTGGAAAGCTATGCGCAAGAAGCTATAGAGCAACCACAAAAGCAAGCTAAAACAGATAAAGTAGTCCGTGTTGCTGTGACAGGGTCTCGGATTTCAAAAGCACAAAAAGATGGCCCGACGAGTGTGACCGTCATTACCGCAGCCGATATTGAAAAACAAGGGTTTAGTAATGCATTTGATGCGCTTAATAACCTGACGCAGAACACGGGTTTTGTACAAGGCGCCGATTATGGAAATACTTTTACGCCTGCGGCTAATGCTATTAGTTTACGGGGCTTAGGACCGAATCATACTTTGACTTTGATTAATGGGCATCGGGTTGCAGACTATCCTGTACCGTACGACGGTTCTGTCAATTTCGTAAATTTAGCCAATATTCCAACTGCTATTATTGACCGTATTGAAATATTAAACGGTGGCGCTTCTGCAATTTATGGTTCAGATGCAATTGCAGGTGTGGTGAATATTATTCTGAAAAAGAAAACAGACGGTACTCAATTTAATATTAAGGCAGGCGGAACAAAAGAAGGTGGTGAAAACTTACGTTTACAACTGAGTGGTAGTAAAACTTTAGACAAGCTCAGCCTTGTTTATGGGGTTGAACTCAGTGGCCGTGAACCGATTTGGGCAGCCGATCGAGATTTTATGTCGAGCCGAACTCGTTTGGGAGAAAAACCAGATACGGTTGTAGGTCGTAAAAATGCCAATACTGGAAAATATCTTTCCATTGGTGGGTGTCAGGCCTTTAATGGTTTATTCAAAGGTTCAGTCAGTAATATAGGACAAGCTGGTGCAGACAATTGTGCTAGTGGTTTGGCACGACCAACCTATTGGACGGTCCAAACCCAAAACCGCAGTCAAAATGGTTATCTCGGTTTAGACTATGAGTTAAATGATAAAACTCAATTGTTTGCCGATTTTTTAATTGGCGCCAATCAAATTGAAAACAATACGCGTGGTCCGACATGGACATCTTTAGGTGGATCAAGTGGTTATTTCCTCAATCAAGATTCGGGAAATTATGAAATTTGGAATCGTCGTTTTGCACCTGAAGAATTAGGTGGGGTAGAGCGCGTAAATAAAAAGTGGAAAGAACTTTCTTCGAACTTAAACTTCGGAATTCGAGGCGATATTGGAGAAACGAGCTGGAGTTATGAAGCAGCCTATAATGGTTCCATTTATACCAGTCAGCTACGCCGCCAAGGCTTATTACGTTCGAGTGTTGATGAATATTTCTTAGGTCAGCAACTTGGCACAGATGCAGATGGTATTCCTATTTATTCACCTCGTTTAGATCGTTTAAGTCGACCACTGACAGCAAACGAATTTGAGAGTATTTCGGGCACAACAAAAGAAAAAGATAAGTCATGGGCACAAAGTTTGACCTTAAGCGCGAATGGTGACGTATTTAAGTTACCTGCAGGAACTGCCAAACTTGCGGCTGTGGCTGAAATTGGACGTCAAGGTTTTTCGATTAAGCCGGATCAGGCACTTGAAAATGGTGAGTTTTATAATGCGAGTTCTAGTGGCGAATATAGTGGCACTCGTACACGCCAAGCACTTGGTGCAGAATTATTCTTGCCTTTAGCGAAACCATTAAATTTAACCTTGTCTGGACGTTATGACCGTTATGCTTTGTCAGATAACAGCATTGATAAGCTAACTTTCGGTTCAGGCCTTGAGTTTAGGCCACATCCGACTTTATTGGTGCGCGGTAACTATGCAACTAGTTTTCGTGCACCAGATATGAACTATCTGTTCTTAAATAAGCAAAAAGGTTATTTCGCAAGTACGACTGACTATTTACGTTGTAGCCAAACGGGACAACCTTTAGATAAATGTAGCTTTAAAGATTATGCACCTGGGGCGAACTACACTTTAACCGGAAACAAAGAGCTTAAACCTGAAGAGGGTAAATCTTATGGTGCAGGCTTTGTATGGTCACCCACCAATAAATTTGATATCAGCGTCGATTACTGGGATATCAAAATTGATAATCTTGTGACCAACTTAAGTGAGGACAAAATTCTACGCTTAGAAGCAGATTGTCGTTTAGGCAACCAAGATATTAACTCTGCGGCCTGTATTGATGCATTGGCACGTGTAGAGCGTAATCCTGCAAATGCAGTTGTCGATCCAAATGTGATTAAGAATATTAATATTGTTCCGATTAATGCTGCATCAGACCATACCCGCGGGATTGATTTCACTAGCAGATGGCGCTGGAAAACAGAGAGCTTTGGTAACTTTCTCTGGACGATCAATTATAGCCGTGTACTAGAACATGAATATCAACAATCAAAAGATGGCGAGAAAGATGACTACTTAAAAGATTTAACTATTCCAGATTGGCGTGACCGTTTTAATACCAGTTTCAGCTGGAGCTTTGGAGATTGGGCATCAACAGTATTAGTTAATCGTTATGGCAAAATTCCAAACGGTGACCAAACTGTCTACCTAAGCCCCACCTATTTAGTGAACTGGAGTGGTACTTATCAAATCTCTCCAAAAGCGTCTGCTTCAATCATTATTAATAACTTGTTTGACAAAGTGAAACGAGATGACACGGGCGGTTGGCCGTATTATCCAGTAGGATCATATTCACCATTTGGCCGTCAAGGTTGGTTGGAGTTTAACTATAAATTCTAAGAATGATGTGTGGATGCAGCGAAGTGGTACAGCATTTGCTGCATCTTTTTATTTAAAACTACAGAGGATAAATCCCTTATGTTGGTCAAGCCTTCATTTAAAAAAAGATTACTACTTACAACATTATTATCTTTATCGGCGACACAGATTTTTGCATCGAATAACAGTGAACAAATCCCGATTGGTAAATTACCCGAGTGGGTCGTACCCGAATCTTATGATTTAGATTTTAAGATTGATCCCGCACAAAAAGGCTATACCGGTAAAACCACTATTCATTTAAAGCTGGCTCAAGCCATAGATCACATTTGGATTCATGGTAAATCTTTGATGGTGAAAGATGTGAGTATTACATCGGCAGAGGGCGTCAAAACCAAAGCAAAATATGAGCAAGCCTCCGAGGTAGATGGGGTGAGTAAAATTAAATTTGCCAAAACCTTGCCCGCAGGACAGTATCAACTCGTTCTAGATTTTAATGCAGCGTATGACCAGCAACTTGACGGTATTTATAAAATTGAGTTTGAGGGTAAACCTTATGTGATGACTCAAATGGAAGCAATTAGTGCACGCCAGTCATTTCCGTCATTTGATGAGCCACGTTTTAAAACGCCGTTTAATATTCGTTTGACGATTCCAAGCAAATATTCAGGTTTTGCCAATACTCAACAAACATCTGAGCAAGCAGATAAGTCAGGTTGGAAAACACTCAGTTTTGCACAAACTAAACCACTACCCACTTATTTACTTGCGTTGGCTGTCGGTCCTTGGCAATTACAAAAAGGGCCTGATATTGGTGCAACTTCATGGCGTAAGCAGCCGATCCAGTTACGTGGTATTGCACCCGATGCAAAAGCTGAAAAAATGCAGCATGCCTTATCTGAAACGCCAGCCATTTTAAAAACTTTAGAAGATTATTTTGCCTTTGGTTATCCATTTGACAAGCTAGATTTACTGGCAGCACCAGACTTTGCTGCTGGGGCAATGGAGAACCCGGGGTTAATTACTTTTAGAGACTACTTGATGTTGCTAGATAAGGACTCGCCAGTCTCTTTTGTACAGAATTCATTTAATGTCAATGCACATGAGCTTGCACATCAATGGTTCGGTGATGTCGTCACGATGCCGTGGTGGGATGATTTGTGGCTAAATGAATCTTTTGCCACATGGATGCAAAGTAAAATTACTCAAAAATTACATCCTGAATTTAATGCTGACCTAGAACGTATTACAGACACTGCAGATGCGATGAAAAGTGATAGCTTGGTGAGTGTGCGCCGTATTCGCCAGCCTATTTTAAGTAATGCCGATATTCAAACTGCTTTTGATGGTATTACTTACCAAAAAGGTGCAGCTGTTTTAAATATGTTTGAAAGCTATTTGGGTGAAGAAAAATTCAAACAAGGGGTGCGCAATTATATTAATAAGCACCAATATGGTAATGCGACAGCTAATGATTTAATTAGCGCTTTAGCAGAGCAGTCTGGACAAGGTGAGCGCTTTACTAGAGCGATGAAAAGTTTTCTTGATCAACCAGGTGTGCCTTTAATTAACACCGCATTACAGCAAGAAGACAATAAAGTCTTTTTAAATGTGAAGCAAAGCCGTTACTTACCTGTTGGCTCAAAAGGTGATGCAAGAAGCCTGTGGGGTGTACCATTATGTGTACGTTATGAAGTTCCAAATGCAGGTAGTAAAGTGCAATGTGAATTGGTAGACCAAGCAGAAACCAAGATTGAACTCAAAGGTGCCAGCCTTGGCAGTTGGTATATACCAAATGCAGATGCGGCAGGATATTACCAATTTAGTTTGCCACAAAAAGAGTTTACTCGTCTGACTGCCGCTACAGAAAAGCTTTCTAACACTGAACAGTTGGCTTACGCCTACGCGATTTCAGCGGCATTTAACCACGGTGATATTAATTTATTGGCTGTCGTAGATGCTGCGAAGAAATTTGCCAATTCAAATAGCCGACAAATTAGTACAGCGCTGTTTTCCCAGTTAAGTACGATTTATCGTCATGTATTGAAAACAGAAGCTGAACGTGAACATTTTAGAAAAGTCTTAGCTAATTTATATTTACCTAAATTAAATCAGTTGGGTTATGTCAGCAAAACAGGTGAACCAGCTGAAGACAGTTTATGGCGTAGTGAGTTGGTTAGATTTCTTGCTTTAGATATTCAAGTTTCAGAAGTCCGTACACAACTGTTAAAACAGTCAGATGCTCTCTTTGCTCAAAAGCAGCTTAATTTTGCGCAAGTAACACCTGAATTATTGCCAACTATTTTGGCTGTACGTGTACAAGAAAAAGGTCAACTAGCTTTTGATCGTTTATCTGGAGAGCTACAACGCGTGACTCAACCGACACAACGTCTTGCAATACTTACAGCTTTGGGTTCAGCAAACCAAGAAGCAACACGCCAACAAGCACGTCAGTTGATTTTGAACCCTCGTGTTAAAGTCGGTGAAGTTCATACCGTGATTAACTCCATCAATAATTATGGAGATGAACAAGGTGGCTTATGGTCTTGGTTTAAGGTAAATCATGACGCCGTGTTTGATCGTTTAGGTAAATCTTCGGCTGGGCGTTTTCCTGCAATGTTCAGTGGAGCAGCATGTAGCCAACAAAAAGCGGCACAGTTAAATGACTTTTTTGCACCACGAACTAAAGAATTGGTCGGGGTTGAAAGAGGATTGAAACAAACCAAAGAACGTATTCAACTCTGCGAATCTTTGGTGGCAAAACAAGATGGATCGATTGTGCAGCAGTTAAAGTTGTAATTGATTCAGCCATAAAAAAAGCCAACTGATCGTAGTTGGCTTTTTTATTAAGGATTCTTATCAAATTACTTTTAAAACAATCTATTTACGGCTGGCTTATGCGTAGATCTCTAAAAAGTTTTTAAAGATTTGATGGCCATGCTGACTCAAGATTGATTCAGGATGGAACTGCACGCCTTCAACAGGCAATGTCTTATGTTTAACACCCATGATTTCTTCTATTGAGCCATCTGCTTCATTAGTCCAGCACGTTACTTCAAGGCAATCAGGCAGTGTTTGCTGATCAATCACCAAAGAATGATAGCGAGTTGCCGAGAATGGGCTAGGAAGATTACTGAAAATACCCTTATTGCTGTGGTACATATCAGATAAACGCCCGTGCATCACCGTTTTGGCTCTTACAATTTTTCCGCCAAAAGCTTGCCCAATACTTTGATGCCCTAAACACACGCCAAGCAAAGGAATTTTTCCGGCAAAATGATTAATTGCAGGAATTGAAATACCTGCTTCACTTGGAGAGCAAGGGCCAGGACCAATCACAAGATATTTTGGTTGCCATCGTTCAATATCCTCTAATGTGACTTGATCATTGCGAACTACTTTTACTTCCTGATTCAACTCGCCAAAATACTGGACGATGTTGTAGGTAAAAGAGTCGTAATTGTCGATCATTAGAAGCATGATGAACTTAACCTCATGATAGTTAATATATATTTAATAAGTGACTAGAGTATTACTCAAAATGTTACTCACTTTTTAAAAAGTACTTTTATTTGATCAAATAAAAAGCCGCTTTCTAAACGGCTAATATAACAAAAAAAGAAGTAACCAGTTTAACTATTTCATTCGTTAGAAATTTGCAGAAAAAAGGCTTTGTGAAGGGGAGCTTTTTAAAATTACAGATAAGTACAAATTAGGCAGAATAAGCTTCTATTGGAAATAAAAATTATTCTGCCTTGTTCGTAAAAGAAGATTAAATCTTACGTGTGTTATAAATCAACCAATCTAAAACATCGCCAGACAAATGTTCAGCTAGTCTTTCTTGAACAGTTTGATGATAACTATTTAACCAGTCTTTCTCTTCATTCGTTAGCAGATCAACAACGATACAATCTAAATGAATCGGACAAAGGGTCAGCGTTTCAAACTCTAAGAAATCGCCGTAGGTTTTCACAAAGCCAGAGTGAAGTTTGTTTGCAACCAGATTCTCAATACGAATACCGTATTGTCCCTCATGGTATAAGCCCGGCTCGTTGGAAAGAATCATTCCTTCACGCAATTTACTGTAGGCATGTACAGGCGCGTAATAAGAAAGAACTTGTGGACCTTCATGAACATTAAGCGCAAAGCCTACACCGTGGCCTGTTCCATGTCGATAATCTAAACCATGTTGCCATAAAGTATGGCGACAAATTGAATCGAGTAGAGGAGCAGCTAAACCTTCCGGATAAATCGTTTTTGCCAAGGCAATGTGACATTTTAAAACCAATGTGTAGTCACGTTTTTGTTGCCCTGTTGGCGTGCCTACAGGAACAACACGAGTAATATCCGTTGTTCCATCAACATACTGGCCGCCAGAGTCAATGAGTAATAGACCATCACCTTCGATAAATGAATAGTGCTCTTCAGTTGCACGGTAGTGGGGTAGAGCACCATTAGCATTAAAGCCAGCAATCGTTGAAAAACTCGGTCCTATAAATCCATCTTGCTGAGCACGGAAAGCCGTAATTTTCTCATCAATAGTCAATTCTGAAATGCTTTCACCATGATGAAGCGTTTTTTCTAACCAGTGAAAAAAGTGACAAAGTGCAACACCATCTTTAAGCATGGCATGACGGATATGAGCTATTTCACTTTCATGTTTACGCGATTTAAAAAGTGTACTTGGGTTGATGTCGTAGACAACCTGAATATCTTTTGCGATAGCTTGCTCATGAAAAATCGATACTTTGGCGGGATCTAAAAGTACTGAAGCATCAGAAATATTCGCTAAAAACTGAGCGGAATTTTGGTAGTTACGAATCTCAATACCATCAGCTTTGAAAGCCTGTTGAATGGTTGAATCAACTTTGTTGCTATCAATGAATAAAACAGCCTGTTGAGTACTGATATACAAATGTGAAAGGAATACAGGGTTATACTCTACATCTTGTCCACGTGCATTTAAGACCCAAGCAATATCATCTAAAGATGAAATAAAATGACCCGCAATATTCTTGTTAGCTAAGCTCTCGCGAATTGCCTGAATTTTTTCTTTACGAGAGAGGGCATTTAACCCTTCAGGCATTAAATGGATTTTTTCTGATGGAAGTTCTGGACGGTCTACCCAAATCTCTCCGACTAAATCTTGCTGGGTTTCAAGTTTATAGTGATTAAGTCGTGCAGTATGTTCGAGCGCCTTAAATTGTTGAATGGATAATGTTTGGCCATTTACTGAAATGACCGAACCAGTTGGTAGATTTTTCTCAATCCACGCGAGATGTGTAGAAGTTTCATCACTGGTCAGTTTTTGTAATTGAAAGCCAGTTCCAGCGAGTTGTTGTTCTGCTTGTACCCAATAGCGACCATCCGCCCATAGACCTGCAAACTTTTGGGTCACCACAAGCGTACCAACAGAACCACTAAAACCGCTTAACCACTGCCTTACTTTCCAATAGTCTGGTAAATATTCTGACATATGGGGATCGGCACTCATCACAATCAAAGCATCAATATGCTGATTGCGCATGAGTTGACGAAGTTTCTCAAGTTTTTCTGGAACAGTTAAAACGCTCATATAGTTTCCAACTCAGGTTGAACTTTACTGGTACTTTTGTTCATTAATCTATTGATAGGTTTCTTTAATAAAAATAACACGATTGCACCAACGACTAATGCCAAAACGCATCGCATAAAGAGATTTGGTAAATGATTAATATTATCTGCTGATACATGCCCGCCAATTAAGCCAGCGATGAGATTACCTAAAGCTGTGCCAGTAAACCATAGCCCCATAATTTGACCGCGTATAACATCAGGTGCAAGTTTAGTCATGGTTGATAATCCAATTGGGCTTAAGCACAGTTCTCCTATGGTAAGTAAAAATAAAGTTCCTACTAACCAAAATGGTGAAACTAGGCCGCCAGCAATTGCGAAACGACTAGCAAAAGACATAACAAGAAAGCCACCTGCTGCGAATAACAATGCAATAATAAATTTGCTGATATAGCTTGGGTCTTTATTTGATTTACCCAGTCGTGCCCAAAGCCATGCTGCAACTGGGGCAAAAATAATAATAAATAGGGCATTAATTGATTCAAACCATACAGTTGGAATCTCAAATCCAAAAAACATACGATTTGTATAGTCTTGTGCAAATAAAGTAAAAGTTGTGGGCTTTTGTTCGAAAGCTGACCAGAATAGGGCAGAGGCTGCTAATAAAACAAAACAAATAATAATTTTAAATTTGTCATGCTGCTCTAAATTCAGGAAAAGCAGTAAATATGCAAAATAAGCAATAATCCCAATACCAATCCCAACTGTTAAATAAGTTGCTACCTCGACCGGATTGATATGAATGACATCAAATAAGGTAAGAACAATAACGACTGCAACAGATAGTAAGAAGGAGAAAGCAATTTTTGGCGCATTTTTGTTTTGTACGACAGGTTTATTCCAATTATCATTTTCTTGACGTAACTCATTAAAAGTTTGTAACTGAGGAACAGCCAATACACGAAAAATAAGTAATGCAACTAACATCCCAAGGCCACCGATTCCAAAACCTAAGTGCCAGTTATGATCACGTGCTAATAAGCCTGTTAGAAGAGGAGCAATAAAAGAACCTAAATTAATTCCCATATAAAAAATGGAGAAACCAGCATCTCGTCTACTATCTTGAGCTTTGTATAATGTTCCGACAATTACGGAAATACATGTTTTAAATAATCCAGTACCTAAAACAATCAATACTAACCCGAAATAAAAAAAGAATTGATCAAAAATGGTAGTGAGGGCAATAGATAAATGACCTAGTGCAATAATAATAGAACCATACCAGACCGATCGTGCCTGACCTAACCAGTTATCGGCAATCCAGCCACCAAAAACGGTCATTAAATACATAGATCCAGCGAATAACCCAACAATTGCGGCTGCAGTTGGACGGTCAAGACCTAAACCACCGTCATTAACCATTGCAATCATATAAAGAACGAGTAAAGGCCGAATACCATAATAAGAAAATCTTTCCCAAAGCTCTGTAAAAAATAAAGTTTTTAATGGTTTTGGATGGCCGAAAAAAGCTCTGTCATATTGTTCGAGTTCATGCTTCATTTCAAATCCTTTGAACATATTTGTAGTTTAGATAAAACAAAACTTTTAGTTTGTTTAATTATAAAAAAAAGTTATGTTTTATTTTTTAGATTTTTTAAAATGAAAAAGCAAGTTGGTCATGTATAAAAAAGGTATATAACAAATGGTAAAAATTAGAAAGTTGAAATTATCAGTCGAAAAGATTCCTCTTGGCGCACCAAAGCTGATCAGGCTAGCCCTAGCGTAAAACTACGATGAGAAAAATTAAATTAGCACTTTAAAACCTCAACCTTTCTATGGATGGGCAGTGAAGAGTGGTAATTGATATTATTTAAAAAAATTGTGTAGAGTTACTTAGAAATCGTATTTATGTTCAAACTTTTTTGGCAAGGGCATATTGTATATAACATCGTCTAATTTAGAGATTAATAGTTCTATCGGGAATAGATTATTATTTTTAAGGATTACAGTAAGAAAGTCAGATTTCTATATAAGAAAGTATTATGATCACAAATTACTGTTAGATATTGATGCGGTGATTCATATTAGCGCAACAATTTTGCACTAAATTAGGGCGATTGCGAGCTATTCTTGTATGTCATAATTTGAAAATGTCTGAATATGGTGCATTTAACTATGCAAACAGTATAATGGGTTCAAGACAAGGGGCCTAAATCATGGATAGTTATAAGCAATTCAATGTTTTAGGTAAGTCTTATAAAGTTGGTATGAGAATTGCTATATAAATACCAGCAACTAACACGCACTTAACAAGTGCAACAAAATTTCATTGGAGCAAAATGAGCATGGCGAACAAGGTCCTTCAACTCATACAAGAAAGTGGCGCAAAATGGGTCGATTTTCGCTTTACTGATACTAAGGGTAAAGAGCAGCACGTAACTTACCCAGCTGATTCTATTGATGAAGATACTTTTGAAGACGGTAAAATGTTTGATGGTTCTTCAATCGCTGGTTGGAAAGGCATTGAAGCATCTGACATGATTTTATGTCCAGATGCGGAAACTGGTTTTATCGACCCGTTCTTTGCTGAACCAACTGTAGTTGTGACTTGTGACGTTATTGAACCTTCAACTGGTCAAGGTTATGAGCGTGACCCGCGTTCGATTGCTCGCCGTGCAGAAGAATACTTAAAATCTACAGGTATCGGTGATACTGCATTCTTTGGTCCAGAACCAGAATTCTTTGTATTTGACGAAGTGAAGTGGGACATCGATATGTCTGGCGCTCGTCATACATTAATCGCTGAAGAAGCTGCTTGGTCTACTGGTAAAGATTACGAGTCTGGTAACTCTGGTCACCGTCCACGTGTTAAAGGCGGTTACTTCCCAGTTCCTCCAGTTGATTCTTCACAAGATATGCGTGCAGAAATGTGTGCAAAAATCGAAGACATCATGGGTCCAGGTCGTGTAGAAGTACATCACCACGAAGTTGCTTCTTGCCAGTTAGAAATTGGTGTGAGCTTCAATACACTTGTACGTAAAGCTGATGAAGTTCAACAGTTCAAATATGCTGTTTGGAACGTTGCACATCAATATGCAAAAACAGCTACGTTTATGCCTAAACCAATGGTAGGTGATAACGGTTCTGGTATGCACGTTCACATGTCTATCTCTAAAGATGGCAAAAACTTGTTTGCTGGTGATGAATATGCAGGCCTTTCAGAAATGGCATTGTATTTCATCGGTGGTATCATCAAGCACGCTCGTGCATTGAATGCAATCACAAACCCATCTACAAACTCATACAAGCGTTTGGTTCCTCACTTCGAAGCACCAATCATGCTTGCTTACTCAGCACGTAACCGTTCTGCTTCTATCCGTATTCCATACGTTTCTAGCCCTAAAGGTAAGCGTATCGAAGCTCGTTTCCCAGACCCAATGATGAACCCGTACTTAGGTTTCGCTGCATTGTTAATGGCTGGTATCGACGGTATCCAAAACAAGATCCATCCGGGCGAAGCTGCTGATAAGAACTTGTATGATCTTCCTCCAGAAGAAGAAGCAAAAATCCCAACAGTTGCTCATAGCTTAGATATGGCTCTTGAAGCACTTCAAGCAGATCACGAATTCTTGTTAAAAGGCGGCGTATTCACTAAAGAAATGCTTGATGCATACATCGAACTTAAAACTGAAGATGTACGTCGTCTTAACACGACTACTCATCCAGTTGAATTCGATATGTACTACAGCTTGTAATACGTATTTCGTAAAAAAGCCTGCATATGCAGGCTTTTTTATTGCCTGGAATGTTGATTGAATTCTCTACGTTTTTTATCAAAAAATTGGAGTAAACTAAGTGCGAGTTTTCATGTGAGCAGATTATGCGTAAACGACAACCAGTACTTAAACAGGAAAAGGCTTTAAATCCTGAGTTGAAAACATGGTTGTATGCTTCTGGTTCTCTGACTCAACAATTAACTGAGCTCGGTGGCGGCCAGTTTAGTGTGAGGCCCTTTAAAGAACACTTTCAGCGTTTAACGTTTGTAGATAGCCAATGGATGAACATGTCTCATGCTCATACTTCATGGGTAAGGGAAACCTACTTATATGGCTGTGAAGCAGAGCCGTGGGTGAAAGCAAAAAGTATTTTTCCAATTCAAAGTTTACAAAAAAAAGCGCGTATATTTCAGCACATCGGTTCTAAACCGATTGGCTTTTTTCTATTTCAAAGAACAACTCCGCTTTGTGACCGTCGTGTCATTCGTTTGCCAGAAGGCTGGACGCGACAAAGTTGCTATACTTGGCATGGATGTAAATTTATCGTCCAAGAAACATTCTTACCGGCTTTTGAAGCTTTTTTAAATCAGCAGCACGACAAGGAATTACTATGACGACTGCAACAGGCACAACATGGCGTCAGCGTTTAGAAGCTTATTATTATCTATGTCGATTTGATAAGCCTGTTGGAACAGAACTGGTGTTTTGGCCAACCATGTGGGCACTTTGGATTGCAGCAGAGGGAATGCCACCTCTACATATTCTTTTGGCGATGGTATTCGGTACAATTTTTATGCGTGCCGCTGGCTGTGCGATTAATGATTTTGCTGATCGTAAAGTAGATGGACATGTAGAGCGTACAAAAACGCGCCCTTTGGCAACAGGGGTAATTAGTCCAAGAGAAGCGGTATATGTATTTTTAGCATTAGTATTTGCCAGTGCTTGTACGCTGTTCTTTTTACCTATCGCGACGTTCTACTGTGCATTAGGGGGCTTGGCGTTAGCATTTATATATCCTTTTATGAAACGTTATACCCATTTACCGCAAGTAGTGTTAGGTATGGCATTTTCTTGGGGGATTCCAATGTCATTTACTGCAATGGGTAAGCCTTTAGATATAACGTGTTGGCTAATTTATTTTGGTAATTTGGCATGGACAGTGGCTTTTGACACTCAATATGCAATTACAGATCGTGAATATGATTTAAAGATTGGCGTGAAATCTACAGCTATTCTTTTTGGCCGATATGACATCCAGATTATTGCTCTTTTACAAGCAACTAGTCTTGTTTTGATTGGTACTGCACTATATTTAGAAAATATTTTATTCCCCTGGGCAATTATTGCTTTAGTTGTAGTGGCCTTTGATTTTGTATATCAAACAGTTAAAACCAAAGACCGCAACCCTCAAGTTTGTTTTTGGGCATTTCGTCACAATCGTTGGGTGGGATTAATCATTTTTCTAGGAATATTTTTAAATTTCATATAGTAAAAATGACCGTGAGGTTGAAAAGTGTTCTATGCAGAGCACTTTTTTTATGTCTTAATATTTGTGCATAAAAATATGCGGAATAAATAACACATAAAAAGGATATTCTATGAAACGGTCAAAAATTGCTTTAGCTATAACATTATCAACTTCAGCACTATTTCTTACAGCGTGTAATGACGATGATGATGACTATATTGGTGTAAATCCTGATAAAACTTATGTTTCTGAAAAATCCTATTCTAAGGATACCTTAAGTGGTGCTTCATCTATAAAAGTGATGACATATAACATGGTGAATGTACAAGGGAAAACAGCTGAAGCAACTGCTTTGGTAATGTTCCCTAAAGTTGCTCAACCAAAAGATGGTTATCGCGTAGTGGTATGGGAGCACGGCACAGTAGGTGTAGGGGATAGTTGTGCACCAAGCAACAATACGATTAATCCACGTTTTAAAATTCTAGCGGATACTTTATTAGCTGCTGGTTATGTGATTGTGGCACCTGACTATGAAGGTTTAGGTACTAGAGGCATGCATCCATACCTTAATTTAGGAAGTGAGGCTAAATCTGCAATTGCAGCAGTTAAAGCTGCTAAAGATCATTACGGTAGTCAGTTAAATAGTTCATGGATGTCAATTGGGCAGTCTCAAGGAGGCCATGCTTCATTAGGAACAGCTGAATTTGCTAATAACGACACTAACTACAAAGGAGCTGTTGCAACAGCACCAGCTTCTAGCCTTGGCGATATTATTTCTAAAATTGCTCCGCAAGCAATTAGAGACATTCTTCAGAAAGAGCAGGCTGGTACCGCACCTGTTGGTACGGCTGTGGAAGTGTATGCCGAGCTACTTGCATATGCTGCATATACCACAGTGGGTATTACTGCTTATGAACCTAAATTTAATTATCGTGCAATCTTTCAACAACGTTCTCAAAGTATAGCTGAGTTTGCAGAAGGCACTACGGGTGAAAATGGAGTCTGTTTAACTGATTTGCATAATAAATTTGCAGATGATATTCGAGATTTTCTTGCGACTAATACTGGTAAAACAGTTCTAGATTATCCAGGCCTAGCTGGTAATTTCCAGGAGAATCCAACGGTACAAAAATTCTTGGTAGATAATCAACCTGCTACCAAAAAAATTAATTCACCAGTCATGATTGTTCAAGGTACTGCGGATATGGCTGTACCATATCCTGTTACTAATGCCTTACAAGAGGGACTTAAAAAAATGGGAACTGATGTGACATTTGTACCTGTTGTTGGAGCTGCCCATACTCAGGCGATTGTATGTAGAAATGCTGAAATTTATCAATTTGTTCAATCTAAGATGCCAGCTAAAACAAATATAGTGCTTGATCCATCAGTAATAGATGCCAGTAAGAATGTTGAATGTACTGGAATAGCACAATAATTTTTTGTATTTAAAATCTTCAAATTAAAAAGGTCCTGAAAAGGGCCTTTTTTGTTATATTGTTACACAGTTTGATTTGATACTATTTGAGTTTGAAGAACTTATGAGCCAGCAACCTGTTGAAAAAAAATCTGTTCCTTGGTTATTAATGGGATTAGGTTTACTTATTCCTTTTCTAATTATTGGAATACTTTTCTTGGCTGCAAAAAGCGATGCTAAGAATAAAAAACAATATGAACAACAGCGTTTAGAGATGGCAAAAAGAATAGCTGAGAAAGAAGCTGCAAATTCTGAATCGAAATAGCTTGTTAATGAATATCCTTTTGTAATTGGCGTACAGTAGGAATATTTGTGTAACGCTTTACAAGGTAGCCTGCTTCAGTAAGCATTTGATCACGAATACGGTCTTCTTCTACTTTTTCAAGATGGGTAGTTTTCCTAATTAATAAAACGATTGTCAAATAAGAACAGAAATTGTAACTACTAATTTATTTAATCTTGAATTGGTGATATTTCTGTTTTTTGAACAATTTATTTCAAATGTCAAAATTATTTATCGAAATTGGTCAATTAATACGCAAAAAAGAACTAAGAAAAAATTATCTAAGAAGCTTTGGCTTTACAGTAAGGTATTGATCGTAGCTATCTCGGCCGTATTGAGCGTGGAGAGCTTAAGACTTATAGAGCTCTGCTTAGAGTGAACTATTTGTTTTAGGTGTTAATATTTCTTTTTTTAATTTTATAAGTTCCTCGACTAGAAAATTTTTTAGTGAGATCGGGGCTTCGTTCAGACAATTGTTTAATTAGGATGGGAGTACCATTTGGAGCTTTGCTCCATACAGCATCATTCTCTACATAAAGTACTATTTCGGTACGTGAAACTTTAATAAAAGTTTCACGAAGTATTTTTGCCGCAGCATCGGCTATATCACTTTCATCCTCTAAGTCTTCAATTTTCATGTCTAAAACCTCATTTTGATTAAATTTGTTTAGGTTGAAGGATAACAGAATAGATATTTGATCCAAGAGAGAAATGAATTATTAAAAGTAGTCAAACGTCTAGAGAGACTATTTGGAAAAAATGCTCTGGCTATCTAGACTGCCACCATTATGATGGGCTTTAACCACAATACAGTCCATATAAACGATGGTATAGATCGCAGAAGACGGTTTTGCCATTCAGCATGCATCGGTAACTTTAGAAATGAGCATTGGAGATACATCGGCATCGTACATTTCCTTGATGGTGGCAACGATTTCACGGATAGTCATGTCTTTGGCATAAAGGGCTAGAATCTGGTTATCCATTTAAGTGATACGGGTTCGATTTTTCTTAATCAACTGAGGTTTGAAAGTGCCATTACGATCACGTGGTGATCTCTATCTCCCTATCATCACTAAGTACAATCTTACTAGAATAACCATTGCGTGAATTTCAACCAGATTTACGGGCATTTTTTTCATGTCCGAGATGTTCGGTAAGTTTGGCATTGAGAGCCGTTTCAACAGTGATTTTGGTCAAAAAAGAGCGAATTGATTGAGATCTTCTCCTGTTTTTATTCCTTTAGCAAATTTTGCTGCAAGGTCTTTTAGTTTTCGTTCGTTCATCATATTGCCTGACTCCGATGTGAATATGAACATAGCAAATTCAGGCAATTACACAATTTAATTTACAGTCTCTTCTAAGGCTGTAACCATCTTTTTTTCAAGTAGTTTTCTTATCTGTAATTCAGGTTAGTTAATTTTTCTCTAGCTTAATATTTCCTCCATTAACTTAATATTGGAATTTATTTTTTTTATATCTTTCTCAATCTCATGTTTATGGGTAATGAAATATTTTTCTAGCGTAGCATCATTAGATAATAAATTATTTAAGAATTCGATATTGTTCTCTTTTTCTTCTAACTCTGTCAATAAATCACTTTTTTTTGACATAAAAATATCTTGAAGTTTTTGTTTTTTATATTTATTTCTTAAATCATTTAATCTTGGTGTTTCCTTGTAACGAAAGGAATTTTTTGAAGATGTAGTGGGATCTGCTTCCAAGTATTTAAAATTTATAAGGATTTTTAGGCCTGAGTACATACGTCTTTTAGCAGTTTTTGGCATGTTTGGTCTAGATGTCAGCATTTTCTCCCAAAAATCTTTAGCTTGCCAATTATTGACTTCGTGATTTATGAATAAATCTAAAAAATCATCATACAGTGGTAAATGAGTATTTCTTGCCATAACTGAACAATTTTCACTTATTAAAAAGAGGATTATAGTCCGTGGATGTTTAATCCGTAAATGATGATAGTTCTGTTTTTTGAGCATTTAAATCAAATGACAGAATTAGCAAGTTTACTAGGTCAAAAAATTCGTAAGGCTAGAAAAGAAAAAGGCCTTTCTCAAGAAAAGTTAGCCCTTATGTGTGGTTTAGATCGTAGTTATATGGGGCGGATAGAGAGAGGTGAGGTTAACATTACTGTGCTCAAGCTTTATGAAATATCAAAAGCTTTAAATATTCAAATCATTAATTTTTTTGAATAGAAATATATTTAGCTTGGTTTTAATAAAAATTATTTTTAAAAACAATATTTTGCAATGAAAATGGTAGTATTTGATTAGGGGTTTTTCATTTTAGTAGGTGTTCTACTGCAAAAAAATAATTGACATTGAGTAAAAAACGCCCCATTATCCTGATGTAACACGGGTTGCATAGTCTACCTACTGTATTAATTTGTGATGACAGGTGGCCGCCTGTCATCAAATTCAAAACCAATAACGCGACTAAACATTAGGAGTTAAGAACAAATGAAAGTATATCAGATCAATTATGACCTGCGTAAACAACGTAACTATGAAGAGCTTTATAAAAAAATTAAAGCTTATGGCACTTGGTGCCGACCATTAAAATCTTGTTGGATTATTGCTTCTGAAAAGACTGCTATGCAGATTCTAGATGATCTTAGACAGGCTTTAGATAGTGATGATGGCCTCTTAGTGACAAGACTGAATCCAGAAGCCGCTTGGATCAATTTAGATGATGACAAAGATAATTCTACAACGGATTGGCTTAAGCAAGTTGTTGGTAAAGCAACCTAATTATCTGAGCCAAGGATGGCTCATTCTCTTTCAGAGTAAATATTTATGGCAAAGTTAAAAAGATTCCTAAAACTGAGTGATCTTGCAGAGGTCCGCACAGGTTTTACATTCCGTGAAAAGGTTGAAGAAGTCGAGTCAGGCAATGCCCACGTATTGCAGATCAAGGATATTCGTTGCATCGCAACGGATACATGTGGCTATACGCTGTTTGCGGATTCGTTACCTCAAATTGATTGGCAGGGTAAGGATAATGCAATCGTATTACCTGAAAGTGTCTTGTTGCCCTGTCGTGGAGAGTATCTCAAAGCACATTATTTTGTAGGCCATCAAGATCAATCAAAAGCATTACCACTCATTGTGAGTAGTCAATTTTTGATTTTGATGCCAAATCAAAATGTACTACCTGAATACTTATGCTGGTACTTAAACCAACCTCATGTGCAATACGAGTTACGCAAAGAAAGTCAGGGTTCTAAGATGCCAATGCTGAGCGTATCAACAGTTAGCCAGTTCGAAGTTGAAGTCCCTAGCTTGGACATTCAGCAACGCATAATCGAATTAAACCGTCTTTGGGAGCAAGAGCAGATCTTGACCCAACAATTACTTAAAAATAGTGAACAAATGATGATGGGCATGTTTAAACAACTGCTCCAAGGAAACAAATAATGGTTACTCAAATTAATCAAGATACCGTCAATAAAGCCCTTTGGTCGGCATGTGATGTATTCCGTGGCACGGTGAGTGCAGATACCTATAAAGACTATATTTTGACAATGCTGTTCTTAAAGTACATCTCTGATGTATGGCAAGACCACTACGACAATTATAAAAACGAATATGGTGATGAACCTGAGCTGATTGAAGAAATGATGAAAAACGAGCGTTTTGTACTGCCTCGTGAATCTAATTTCTATACCTTGCATGAGCGTCGCTTTGAGCCCGGCAATGGTGAACGCATTGATATGGCTTTACATGCACTTGAAGAGGCTAATGGTACAAAGCTGAAAGATGTAGGCAAAAGCGTTTTCCAAGATATCTCATTTAATACTGATAAATTGGGCGAAGAAAAGCAAAAAAATACGATTCTAAAAGATCTTTTAGAAGTGTTTGCTGTGCCTGAGTTGGATCTCAAACCAAGCCGTGTCGGTTCACTTGATGTGATTGGTAACGGTTATGAATTTTTGATTAAAAACTTTGCTGCGAGTGGTGGTCAAAAGGCGGGTGAATTCTATACTCCACCTGAAGTATCAGACTTAATTGCTGAGTTACTTGATCCACAAGAAGGTGACAGTATTTGTGACCCTGCATGTGGTTCTGGTTCACTATTAATGAAATGTGGTCGTAAGGTCGTCAGCAATCACAACAGCAAAGAATATGCGTTGTATGGGCAAGAAGCGATTGGTTCAACTTGGTCATTAGCCAAAATGAACATGTTCTTGCATGGCGAAGACAACCACAAAATTGAGTGGGGCGATACAATTCGTAATCCAAAATTATTGGATAAAAATGGCGACTTGATGCTATTTGATATTGTGACAGCAAACCCGCCATTTTCATTAGATAAGTGGGGGTATGAGCAAGCTGAAAATGACAAGTTTGATCGTTTCCGTCGTGGTTTACCACCAAAGACCAAAGGTGATTATGCGTTTATCTCACACATGATTGAGACGCTTAAACCTGTTACTGGTCGTATGGGTGTTGTGGTTCCACATGGTGTGTTATTCCGTGGCTCATCTGAAGGAAAGATTCGTGAGAAACTGATTAACGAAAACTTATTAGATGCGGTGATTGGTTTACCTGAAAAGCTGTTTTACGGTACGGGTATTCCTGCTGCGATTTTAATTTTCAAAAAGCAAAAGTCTGATGATTCAGTTTTGTTTATTGATGCAAGCCGTGAGTTTAAGTCAGGTAAAAACCAAAACAACTTAACTGAAGATAATATTGCCAAGATTGTTGAAACCTACCGTACTCGTAAAAGCATAGATAAGTATGCGTATTTGGCTACTTTACAAGAAGTCAAAAACAACGACTACAACCTAAACATTCCTCGTTATGTGGATACTTTTGAAGAAGAAGCAGAGATTGATTTGGTTGCTGTACGTGCTGAGCGTGAGCAGTTAAAAACTCAACTTGCTGAGCTTGAAGTTCAAATGGCGAAGTATTTAGAGGAGTTGGGTTATGGAGAGTAATACTATTCTTTATAAACCACTAGGTGATGTTATTGAGCTTCTAACGGACTATCATGCTAATGGTGCTTATGAAAAGTTAAAAGAAAATGTGACATTATTGGATAAAGAGAATCATGCTGTCATGATTCGAACTACCAATTTTGAAGCAAATGATTTTAAAAATAATCTTATCTATATAGATGAGCATGCTTATGAGTTCCTAAAAAAATCAAAAGTTTATGCTTCTGATTTAATCATGAACAAAATTGCTAATCCTGGCACAGTTTACTTTATGCCTGAAATTAGCAAGCCTGTATCATTGGGAATGAATCTATTTTTAATTCGGATTGATCCTAAGAAGGCTAATCCATATTTTATCTACACCTATTTAAGAAAAAATGAGCATTACGTTAAATCTTTTGCTAGTGGTTCAACAACCAAGACTATTACAAAAGATGATGTTAGACGTTTAAAAATCTACACACCACCTTTGGCAGAGCAGAATAAAATCGCCCAAATCCTTTCAATTTGGGATCAGGCGATTTCGATTACTGAAAAACTGCTTGGAAATAGCCAACAGCAGAAAAAAGCATTAATGCAACAATTGTTGACGGGTAAGAAGCGGCTATTGGATGAGAGTGGGGAGAGGTTTAGCGAAAAATGGAAAATTTTTTGTTTAGCAGATATCGCTGAGATGAATAGTGGGGGTACACCTAAATCTAGTGTTGCTGAATACTATGATGGAGGTATTCCATGGGTTTCAATTGCGGATATGACTAATCACGGAAAATGGATTTCAACTACAGAAAGAACTCTCACTTCTTTAGGGGTAGAGAATAGTTCTGCTCGGTTATATCCTAAAAATACAATTTTATATGCTATGTATGCATCAATTGGTGAATGTAGTATTGCTAAAGTTGAGGTAACTTCCTCTCAGGCTATTTTAGGGATTCGACCTAAAGATTGTTTGCATTATGAGTTTTTATATTTTTATTTATGCTCATTAAAAGACCGAATTAAGTTACAAGGTCAGCAAGGTACACAATCAAACCTTAATGCAGGTATGGTTAAAGATTTCAAAATTAATTTGCCAAATCTAAAAGAGCAGCAAGCTATATCGAATGTTTTAAATATCTGTGACGAAGAAATTTTAGTTTTACAGAAAAAACTTGATTGCTTAAAGCAAGAGAAAAAAGCACTCATGCAACAACTTTTGACAGGTAAAAAACGTGTCAAGGTGGTGGCTTGATATGGAGATTAATTTAAATGTTCGAGATCGGTTAGGACAATCATTTGATTTGGCGACATTTGAAGAGATTAAAACTTTTTTTGACGCTGAAAAAAAATATTGGTTGGAACAGAAGAGTAATTTAGGGAAAAATCTATCATCCCCTTTTAACGCTTACTCACAACAAATTGAGAATTTTTTAGTTGCATTACAAAGTTTTGAAGATTTAGTGTCGCAAAGTCCCCAACCCAATAATATTCAACAACATAAACAGAATTTTGATAATACCAAAAATCAATTTGTCAGTTGGATGAATCAGCATTGGCTATATAGAGGTAATTCGTGTACTGAATCATTATTAGATGCATATAGATATTCTGAAGAATCTGGAACAGCATTTTGGAATGCGATATCGACCAGATTGATTACATTTCAGAATAGTCGAACTTCTTTGCCAACTTTTATTGGCAATATCATGGCATATGAGTTTTTGTTACAAGATCAAAGCCATTTAGTTAAACGACGACATGCTGAGAAAAAGGCATTTACTACGCTAAGAAACGATCTTGAGGAGGAGCGCAATAAGCAGGTCTCTGGTTTTGAAGCATTTCGACAGGACTATTTGACTTGGCATGCAGATAATCAGGGCGAGTTTAATGATTGGTTTGCTGAGTGCAAAGAGCGTTCAGATACAACCATTGCGGATCATTCTACATTTTTTAATCAAATGACGGATCATGCGATAAATCGTCATAAAGAGTTAGAAGAACTTTATGTTGAAAAACTGAGATTGGAGAAACCAGCAAAATACTGGGACGATCGAGCGAAGAGTTTAAGATGTCAGGGAATAATCTGGTCAATAATTCTTGCTGTGGTATTGGGTGGAGGAGTTGGATATTTCACATATCTGTTTACACACTGGCTCAACGGACAAGAAATGACAGTTTCATTACATAGCCTTCAAGGCACAGTACTTTTGGCTGTTATTATTTCTGCATTTGTGTTCTTGATCAGAATGTTGTCTCGCTTAGCATTTAGTTCATTTCATCTTCAACGTGATGCCGAAGAGCGACAACAATTGACATATGTATATTTAGCATTAAGTAATGAAACTCATGCTGATGAAGAGTCGAGAAAGATTATTTTACAAGCTTTATTTAGCCGTGCAGAAACAGGGTTGCTTGCTTCGGAGTCAGGACCTACTATGCCAGGATTAGATGGGGTTGCTGGCTTAATTAATAAAACTGGGAAAAATTAATAATATTTAAGAAGGGGGTTACAATGAAAGTAGGATTATTCTTTGGTGCTGGTGCAGAAATTAGTTATGGCCTTCCAAGTGGTGGAAAGTTCGCAATCGATTTATTTCGAAAAGATCCAACACCTTATAAAAAATCATTCAGAGCAAAATTACTAAAAATTAATTCTCGTAGTCCTTATGCCAATACATGGTTGCCAAAAGGCTATGAAAAGAAGAGTATTTTTGCTTTCGGTAAAAATGAATTTACTAGCATCATCGAGTCATCAATCCAATATAAAAGAAACGAAATTATCAAAAAATTGAATGACTTTGATAACGAGTTTACTTGGGCTTGCAGTCAGCTAGAAATTGAAGAAGGCTTAGTTAAAGACAAGTTTTCTAATGAGATGGGAAAGGATATTGGAGAAACTCTATATGACCAAGATATCAAAATTAATGAAAAGTTAACGAATGATGTAAAACTCTTCGGAACTGAATATTACTCAGCTGCTTTAGAAATCATTCGTTCGAAATCAAATTGTGCTGATCTTCATAGATATGTAATTGCTTTCTTACAACTATTGGTAGGTGCTTACGGGCAAGACTTTGTCCAAAACCTAAATGAAGAATTATTCGAGTCAGCGCCTGATGATTTACCAATCTTTGATGATATTTTTGGTATGTTTCGTTTGGAGTTTGATCGAGTCGGTTCAACAGCCTTAGATTTACTTTTGAGCGAAAAAAGAACATTCAACACAACTGAAGAAGCAACCTTAATTGATTTATTTTCTGCTGTAACTCAACAAATTTTAGAGAACATATTTTGTAGCGTTTTGGATTATCAAAAATTAATTGATGATCATTTTAGATACTTATTTTCACCATCAACGGAATGGGCTAAATTCACTAGAATGGCTATTTTTATGGAAATTGCCCACGATTATATTATTGCGCAGAAGCCAACGGATTTACCCGATTATGGCTATTATCATGATGTAAAAGGTTTAATAGATTCTGGTCAAGAAGTAGGAGTCGTTGGTACATCTAACTATAACAACCTATTTAAGGAAATATCGAATGATTTAAATCTACCTCCTATTAATGTATTCCATTTAAATGGTAGTACGGAAGATTTTTATAATCCCTATAAAAATGAAGTTATGCAGATTGAAGATAAAGATTTGCATGAGAGTGAGCAAATTTTAGTTCCATTTATGCTTACTCAAAGTGGTTTGAAGCCCTTAACTTCGGTAGAAATGTCGAGACGTTATGTAGAATTATTTGATGCTTATAAAGATATGGATGCAATTATCTCGATAGGTTTTGGGTTTAATAAGGATGATAGTCATATTAATGGATTATTTAGAGAACTTATTGAAAAAAGTGATAAAAAGCTTTTTGTTATCACAGTAGATACGAATGAAACAGATAAAGAAGTCAGGAAAAAGCTTCGTTTAGATACTCATTTGGCTAATGTAAAAGTGATTTTGGTAGATCCAAAGACTAGAGCAGCAAATGAGGTCATGTGGTTTGAAGAAGTTTCTAAACAAATAGGATAAGTTGAATTTATATGAACTCTTATTTACCTAAGTTTCAAGAAGAATACAGTGCAAAACTTCCAGCTTTAGCCTTATTGACTAACTTAGGGTGGTCATTTTTACCGCCATCACAGGCACTTGTTGCCCGTGATGGTAAACAAGACCAAGTTGTCTTACGCCAAATTTTACGTCAAGAGCTTTCTAAACGTACTTTTCCATTTGCGGGTCAAGAATATCCACTATCTCCAAAATCAGTTGATAACTTAATTGCCGAAATCTGTAGCCCTGCATTAAATGAGGGATTACTGACTGCCAACGAAAAAATGTATAACCATTTGTTCTACGGCATTCCTGTAACTGAATTTGTGAATGGAAAAAAAGTTAGCCCAACGATTCCATTGATTGATTGGCATAACATCCATAATAATGACTTTTCATATACAGAAGAATTTGCTGTCACACGCTCAGGTGGTGTAGATAATCGAAGACCTGATATCGTTTGCTTTGTAAATGGTATTCCTTTGGTAGTAATCGAAGCAAAACGACCAGATAGCCAAGCGAAGAAAGGTCCAACCATCAACGAAGGGATATCCCAATCTTTACGCAATCAGCGTCCTGATGAAATTCCACATCTTTTTGCTTATAGCCAATTACTTCTTTCCATTAATGGGCATGAAGGGCGTTACGGCACATGTAATACCCCTGCTAAGTTTTGGGCAGCGTGGCGAGAAGAAGATATTTCTGATGCAGAGATGTATGCGCTTAAAAATAAGAAATTAACTGTTTCACAAAAACAGAGCCTATTTTCTTATCGTCCAGTCGATGACTTAAATTGGTATGAAAACCTAATTGCAGGTGGAGACTTAGCTGTTACAGGTCAAGATCAACTGCTGATTAGTCTGTTAAAGCCTGAACGACTACTCGAAATGGTTCGCCTCTATACGCTTTTCGATAAGAAAGCAGGAAAAATTGTTGCTCGATATCAGCAAATTTTTGGTATTAAACGACTCATTGAGCGTATTAGTACTAAGAATAGCAAGGGTGGTCGTGAAGGTGGTGTGATTTGGCATACAACGGGCTCAGGTAAATCTTTTACCATGGTCTTTCTTAGTAAAGCTTTGATCTTGCATGAGGCTTTAAAACAATGCCGTATCTTGGTTGTTACTGACCGTGTTGATTTAGAAGATCAACTCAGTAAAACCTTTGTTTCTGGTGGCGAACTGTCAGGGAAAAGAGACAAGCAAAACGCCATGGCGACTTCAGGTAAACGCTTGGCTGAACAAATTGGCAAAGGCACAGAGCGAATCATGTTTTCTTTGATTCAGAAATTTAACTCAGCAACCAAACTTCCTGAATGTGTCAATACAAGTTCAGACTTCATTGTCTTGATTGATGAAGGGCATCGAAGCCAAGGTGGTGAAAACCATGTGCGTATGAAACTCGCACTTCCAAATGCGGCATTCGTGGCATTTACAGGTACACCATTGCTTAAAGATGAAAAGACCGTTAACAAGTTTGGTCCTATTGTTCATGCGTATACGATGCAAAGAGCGGTAGAAGATAAAACCGTAACGCCTTTGCTCTATGAAGAACGAATCCCTGATTTAGATGTCAATGAACGAGCGATTGATACGTGGTTTGAAAGGATTACAGAAGGTTTAAATGATCAGCAAAAAGCAGATTTAAAACGTAAATTTGCGAGAAAAGGTGAGATTTATACTGCGGATGATCGTATTCGCCTGATTGCGTTAGATATCGCCAATCACTTTGTGAAAAATATTGATGATGGTTTAAAAGGACAGCTTGCTTGCGATAGCAAGGCTTCAGCGATTAAATATAAAAAGTACTTGGATGAAGCGGGCTTATTTGAGTCTGCTGTGGTAATGAGCCCACCTGATAGTCGTGAAGGGAATACGGATGTTGATGAATCTACTACTCCTGAAGTGACCCAATGGTGGAAAGACAATGTCGGCACTCAGGATGAGCAAACTTATACCAAACAAGTAATTGAGCGTTTTGAAAAAGATGATTCGCTTAAATTGCTGATAGTGGTGGATAAGCTCTTAACAGGTTTTGATGAACCTAAAAATGCTGTTCTTTATATTGATAAAAATTTAAAACAGCACAATCTGATCCAAGCAATTGCGCGTGTAAACCGACTTCATCCAATGAAAAAGTTTGGTTTATTGATTGACTATCGAGGTATTTTAAAAGAATTAGATTCCACAATTCTTGATTACCAAGATCTCGCTGCTCGTACCCAAGGTGGCTATGATATCAATGATCTTACAGGCTTGTATACGCAAATGAGCTCTGAATACAAACGTTTACCTCGTTTGTATAAAGCGCTATGGGCGATTTTTGATGGTGTAAAAAATAAAAATGATCCAGAGCAGTTGCGCCAAGTTTTAGTCCCACGCATTGAAGAACGTGAGGGTGAGTTAGTCGATATTCACTTAAAAGTTCGTGATGATTTTTATGAAGCACTTACAGAATTTGCCAGTTGTTTAAAAGTTGCATTGCAGTCAGCAACCTTCTTTGAAGATAAAAGCTTTTCTGATGCAGATCGTCAGCACTACAAAGAAACAGTCAAACTATTTACAAGCTTGCGTCAGATTGTGAAACGAGATGCTGGAGAGACTATTGACTATGATCAATATGCTGAGCAAGTCAAAAAACTTCTTGATAAGCATGTTGTGGGTATTGAGGTAAAAGACCCTGATGGAGTCTATGAAGTTGGCAAGATGGGCAAAATGGCGCAACCCGAAGATTGGAGTGAAGAGAAAACACGTAATGAAACGGATATCATCAAAACTCGTGTAACGAAGATGATTGAACAGCAATTACGTGATGATCCCTATGCTCAGGAGGCTTTCTCTAAACTGTTACGTCAAGTCATTGAAGAAGCAGAGAAAGAATTTGATCATCCATTGAAGCAACACATGCTGTTTAAAGAGTTTGAAGAGCAAGTTGAGGCTCGTCGTTTAGATGAAATTCCTGATGTGTTCAGTGGTAATAAGCATGCTCAAGCTTATTATGGTGTATTCAAGAAACTATTACCTGAAGCATTCTCGATAACAGATCAACAGAATCAAGATAAGTGGATTGAACTCGCTTTCGAGGTTGATCGTTCTGTCATGAGCTCTGTAGCTGAAAACTCAATTAATCCACAAAATATTGAAGCAGATATCCGTAAAAAACTATTACCGCAGATGTTCCGTGAATGTAAATCCATTGGTAGTGGTATGGATCAAGCCAAAAAAATTGTGGAAATGATCGTACAAATTACTCGGGTCGGTTTGAATGGGCTCTAGGATGAATACACTGCCAGAGAAAAAGTTAAGCATTGCTTATGGTGATGAAGTTATTGATTTTGAGGTGCTTGAAAGTCCTAGTCGTACTCAAAAGATAGTGATTAAAGTCTATGCTGATTGTCGGGTAGTTGTATCAACACCGTTAAATACAGATGATAAAACAATTATTGAAGCGGTAAAGCAGCGTAGTCGTTGGATCTATAAACAATTACGAGAGTTCCGTGAGCAAAGCAGATTTATCACGCCTCGCCAATATAAAAGTGGTGAAAGCCACTTTTATTTGGGTAAGCAGTATCAATTAAAAGTGATTCATGATGATACCAAGCCACAAGGTGTAAAACTTCTGAGGGGTAAATTAGAAGTGAATGCCTTAGATGCCAATCTTGAAAGTATTCAATCTCATTTAAAGCAATGGTATAGATCTCGAGCAAAAGTCATATTCGAAGTACGTTTGCAACGTATTCTAGAACAAGCCTTATGGGTTGGAGACAAGCCTGAAATCCGTTTAGTGACCATGCGTACACAGTGGGGAAACTGTTCTCCATCAGGTGTGCTTACGCTCAACCCTCATCTAGTTAAAGCACCTACAATTTGCATTGATTATGTTATTTTGCATGAGTTGTGCCATTTAGCTGAGCATAATCACAGTGATCGTTTTTACCAGCTTCTCACTCAAGTGATGCCTGATTGGGAGACAATAAAAGAGCGATTAGATAATATGGCTGTGAAGTTTTTTGAATAGAATTTAATGTGATCTTAGCCCAATGATCTGACCCCAAAAATTTAGTGGGCACTATCGCGGTATTAATAAGTTAGAAAAAGAGGAGGGTACAGGATGCTTATGATTTAAGCTAATGAATTATAAATTAATTTTTAAAATTAAAAAGTGATATTGGATGAGCGGTGAAGCAACCTGGTTAGAAGAGCTAGATTGACTATCAATATAAATATCAAATTGCTATCATAAAATATATAAAAATATTGCTTTTAAATTTTAGAGGTTTGTAAAAATTCAATGACTGAAGGTGCAGTGACATTTGCATATGATTCATTAGAATCTATTCGCAAAAGATTATTAGATTTAAGTTCAAGAAATGCACTATTAAATTATAAATTTCCTAGAGGTAAGTGTCTCCAATTTATTGAAACTACTCCAAATGCAGTATTTAAAGCATTAAGTGATAAAAAAACAATAGATTTAGCATCAATTCCAAAACCAACAGATGCTGAAATTAAGGCTTATTATCAGAGTGAAGGTAAAAAAGATAATAATTTAAAGGATTTGACTCCTACAGCCGAATCCTGGGCAAAGCATTTGGGCTATCAAACTAGCTTTGATTTACAGCAAAATGACTTCTGTACTTCAATACATACCGATAGTGATTGTTTGCAGAGTTTGCTCTATCCAAAAGATTTAGAAACTAGAATTAAGCATATAAAACAGCAAGCTGAATCTTCACTTAGCGAAACTGGATCTAATGTTCTATATATAGCGATTGGCTTTTTAGAGTGGGCGGAAAGCAAAGATTCGTCAATGAGAAGGTTGGCTCCATTATTTACTTTGCCAGTCAAAATAGAGAAAAAATCAAAAACTAAGAATGGAGGTTATGATAGTTTTGAGATTTCTCTGCTAGATGATGGGCTTCTCAGTAATGTTACATTGCATGAGAAATTAAAGAATGAATTCGGATTGGAATTGCCATTATTAGATGAAGATATAGCACCGGAAGAATATTTTAACTTAATCGAACAAAATATTTTAGCTCATGAAAAAGGTTGGAAAATTCAACGTAAAGCGTGCATGTGTTTGTTGAACTTTACAAAGCAAGCGATGTATCAAGACTTAGAGCCTAGCATTTGGCCAGAAAGTCATTCCATTGAACAACATCCAGTCATTCAACAATTATTCAGCAAAGTTGCAAAAGAAAAAGAGAATCATAGTTTCGATATAGAGTATGAAATTGATGAAATTGCTGATATTAATGAAAAATTTCCAATAATTTATGATGCTGATAGTTCACAACATAGTGCACTTATTGATGCTGTAAAAGGTGAAAACTTAGTTATTGAGGGTCCTCCTGGTTCAGGTAAGTCGCAAACTATTACTAACTTAATTGCTGCCGCTATTAATAATGGAAAAAAAGTACTCTTTGTTGCTGAAAAAATGGCTGCCTTAAATGTAGTAAAAGATAGATTAGATAAAGCAGATCTAGGTGGATTTTGTTTAGAATTACATAGCCATAAATCGAATAAATTAAAAATATTAAACGACTTAAGTGACCAATATAAAAAAATTGGACAGTATACAAAGCCAAATCAATTGCAAGTAACAAAAAACAAATTAGATTTATATAAGAGTAATTTAAATCAATATGTTAAGAGTGTTAATAAGGAATGGGGTGCAACCAAACTTACAGCGCATGAAATTCTAGCTAAATCAGCAAAATTGAAAATATTGTTAGATATAAATCCTGAAGAGGTGTTAATTGATAATTTAAATATAAGTGCATTAAGTCAAGATGAAATTTATAGTTATATCGACTGTGGGCGATTATTAGAAAATGCATTTATACAAACTCGTGATCAGAGTATAGATAAAAATATTTTTAAACATTACTGGTTTGGAGTTAATAAAATAAATCTAATCGATTCAGATAAGGTTGAAATTATTAATTCACTTAAGCAATGGAATACAGAATTAAAATCAATAAAGTCCTTAATTACGGAGGTCTTTTCTATTGATGATTTTAATTTAGAGTATGTTGAAAAAATTGTTGTAAATGCGAATAAATTGCCAGAATGTGATGAAGAAATATCTTATGAATTAATACATCAATTAATTTCGAAAATAGATATTTTAGAGGAATATATTAACTTATATTCTACAATAAATAAAAACTATATTGAAATTTCCTCTACATTTGATGAGAAATTCCTAGAAAATTTGGATATTCAACAGATTAATGATATTCAAGATTTGATTAATAAGAGTAATAAATTAGATAAAATTATCTCTTTCAATGAATTAGTAGAAGCAATAGATCGTTTGGAAAATATTAGAAAATCATTAATTGATTTAAGTCCTGATATTGAATTAGTTAAAAATAATATACCTTATGAACTTAAGAGTGTTTTTGGGTATTCTGAGGAAAAATTCAAGGATATGGAGTTATTAGTAACTCATTTGAAATCTTTGCCATTTGAATTGCTAAAAATTAGAAATGAAATTTTTGATGAATCTAATATTGATCAATTTATATTGGAATTTGAGCCTGTATTTAATCAACTACAAAAAAATTATCCAGATTGTAAGGAAATTTATAATATAGATAATTTACCAGACCTAAATGATTTGGAAGTAAATTATAAAAATGTATGTATAGGTGGATTCTTTAAGTATTTTACTAGACGATGGTGGAAAGCAAGAAAATTCATCACAGGTATGAGTAAAAATGAAAATACTCCATTTGGTGAGATACAGAATAACTTTTCTAAATTAATTGATTTTAGAAAAAACATCAATATAGCTGATAGTTTAAATCAAAAATATAAAATTTTAGGTCATATGTATGATGGTGTTAATACACCTTTAGATGATATAAAAACTTTACGTGAATGGTATAAAGGTATTCGTCATGATTATGGTGTTGGTTTTGATGAGAGAGTAAAGATTGGTTCTGCTATCTTAAGACTAGAAAGCAATTTGATTCAATCTATCATTGAAGAATATGATCGCAAAATTGCACCAAAAATTAAAATCTCATTAAATCTATTGGAGGAATTTTCTACTTTATATAACAATAAAATTAAAGGTTTAAAAAATATTCATGAGATTGTTAATGAGAAAAGTGATATTTCATCTACATTGTCCGATCTTAAAGAGTTAAAGGATAATCTTCAGGCATTAATTGTTAATAAGAATAATTCACTTTTAACTATTGGAAATAAATTAAATTTGTTTAATGAAAATCTTCATAATTTAATTAGATTTGAAGAAATAAAGAGCAGTCACCCAGAAATATGCAATGAGTGGGAGTTGAAAGAATTTAAAGGTAAGGCTAATCATTATGAGATAGGTAGAGCAAATAAAGCTTTGAATTTATTGAAAGTAATTTCTGATTGTGATGATGTTATTAAACATAAATTGTTAGAGATTTTAAATTCGGAAAGTTATAAGAACTTCAAAGAAGTTAATAGTAAAATTGCATTTCATTTTAATAATGAGGCTAAATTCAAAATAAAGTTTAAAGATCATTCAGATGTAGATGAATCATGGATCGAACTACATAAAACTTCTTTTGATAATTTGATCAAAAGGAATGATCTAGCCTTGGATAATCAAGATTGGATATTTACTTGGAGTAATTATCAAACAGTTAAATCTAAAGCTGAAGCTTTAGGATTGAAAAATATTATTGGAAAGTTGGAAAATGGTTCACTAGAAAGCTATTCATTAGTCGATACCGTACAGCTTTCTGTATATTGTTCTTTAGCAAAGCATATTATCAATACTGATACGTTGATTCAGAAATTTAATGGGATGGAATTATCAACAATGGTTGATGATTTTAAGAATTATGATAACGAATTAATAGCTTTGCAGAGAAAACAGATTGCTAGCAATGCAGCAACAGTTGATGTACCTCAAGGAATTGCTTATGGTCGCGTATCAGATTTAACTGAATATTCTCTCATAGCTAAAGAATCTTTAAAAAAAATGAGACATATACCTATTAGGTCTTTGCTTGAGCGGGCACCCAATGCGATCCAGGCATTGAAACCATGTTTCATGATGAGTCCTATGTCTGTAGCTCAATACTTGAAGCCTGGTCTTTTTGATTTTGATTTAGTGATTATGGATGAAGCATCTCAAATTCTACCAGAAGATGCCATTGGTGCTTTGGCTCGTGGTAAAAGTGCGATTATTGTAGGAGATCCGAAACAATTACCTCCAACAAGTTTCTTTAGTACTTCTATAAACTTGGATGATACGGACGAAGAAGATTTAGTAGGAGTTGAAGATGCAGAAAGTATTTTAGATTCAGTTTCAATGTTTAAACAGAGACGCTTACGTTGGCATTATCGTTCGCGACATCAATCTTTAATTGCATTTTCGAATAAGCATTTTTATGACTCTGACCTTATTTTATTTCCTTCAGCAATACAAAGTTCGCCTGAATTAGGCATTCGATTCAAAAAAGTCTCAGGTACATTCAATTCAGGACGTAACTATGAGGAAGCTCAAGCTGTTGTTAATGAAGTATGTGAACTGATTCTTCAAGACAGAGAAGAGTCGTTAGGTATTGTTGCAATGAATAGCCAGCAACGAGATGAAATTGAAAACCAGCTAGAGCTTAAAGTATCTGAAAACTCTTTATTACAGAGTTTATATGATAAAAAAATGAAATCTTTTGAGCCTATATTTATCAAAAATCTTGAAAATGTTCAGGGTGATGAAAGGGATGTTATTGTTATTTCGATGACTTATGGGCCTAGTCAGATTGGTGGAAAAGTATTTCAACGATTTGGTCCTATTAATCAGAGCTCTGGGTGGAGACGTTTAAACGTGCTCTTTACTCGTTCGAAGAAGAGAATGCATATTATCTCTTCAATGAATTCTACAGATATCTTGACATCTGGTACGAGTAGTAAAGGAGTATCGGCCCTAAAAGCATTTTTGAGATATTGTGAGACAGGTTTCTTACATGAAGAAAAACAGACAGGTAAGGCTCCGGATAGTGATTTTGAAATTGCTGTAATGAAGGCATTAGCAAAACATGGATATGAATGTGAACCACAATTAGGTGTTGCAGGCTACTTCTTAGATCTGGCTGTTAAAAATCCAAATAATCCCGGAGAATATTTATTAGCAGTTGAGTGTGATGGTGCAACGTATCATTCCGCAAAATCTAGTCGTGATCGTGATCGATTACGTCAACAGATTTTAGAAAGTTTAGGGTGGAGGATACACCGTATTTGGTCAACAGATTGGTTCAAAAATTCAAAAGAGCAAATGCAAATTCTGCTCGAAAAATTGAGTAATCTAAAACCATTGATTGAGAATAATACAACTGAACCAAATATTAAATTATTGAAAACATCAGTTAAAGAAAATCAATATGCACTAGCATTTGACAATGTAGCAGAGGATTTTAATGATTTTGTCGAAGTAAATGATTTAGTGAAATATGTGGATAGTAGAAATCCTGAGAAGTTGGTTAGTGTGAAAATTTCTAATAACTTTAACAATTATCAGGAAGGTATTACCCACAGTAATAGTCCTTTGGGAGAAGTTTTACTTGGGCTTACAGTAGGGGAAAGCTCAGTGCTATCTTTACCTAAAGGTGTAGTAACTATCACTATTAAGGATATAATAAAACCTTAATTTACATATTTTCATAGTTAATTTTTAAGTTAAAGTAGAGTGTTAAAATGTATCTCGATATGTCTAAAATGATGACAGAAGATGAAATTGTGGCATCAGGTATTCTTAAACTTTCAGAAGAAGAACCTCTGTACACGACAAATTTCACAGAACCCTTATCCTATCAGGATTCTGCCTTCTTAAAATTGCCAAAATTTCCTTAAACTCTTCTTTTTTCCCAAAACCAATTAAACGCTGAATCGCCATTTGAACATAGTCTAAACCATAGCGAAATAAACTCATTGAGAGTCGTCCATGCTTCTTTATTTTTGTTACAGCTGCTATGATGAATGAGATCGAAAACTGAAATCCCCCACTAGAATTGTTGACTGGAGTCAAAATGAATAAAAAGCGGCCGGTTAATCTTGATATTCGAACCATTCAGCTTCCTCTCACGGCGCTTACATCGATTCTGCACCGGATTTCAGGAATTATGCTCTTTATTTTTCTGGGACTGATACTGTATATGCTGAGCAAATCGTTGGAGTCAGAAAAGGGTTTTAATGAAGTCAAGGAGATTTTTTCTTCACCTTTCGGCAAAGTTAGTTTCTGGTTGGTATACTCTTCATTTATTTATCATCTCGTAGCCGGAATTCGACACCTAGTTATGGATGTGGGTGTTGGTCATACTTTGAAAGGCAGCAATCGCGCCTCTACTATTGTTTTAGTAGTGTCGGGTGTTTTAATGGTTGCTGGCGCCGTATGGATTTGGTAGCTGTGGAGTCGTAATGCGTATTTACAAGGACTAAAAGCGTCCTTTAAAGCTAACTTACGAAAGTATTTATAATCGACGGTTCACGCTTAAACGGTTGAATCCTTTCGGGCTTCCGAATAGCTGTTAGCTGAAAGCTATCATGAGCTAAGTTTTCTGTGCATCATCAAATGTGTTAATGGGAGCGCCATAGTACTAGGTACAAATATGGCTCTAGGACAATGTTAGATGTTTTGGATTTTGAGGCGGATCGCTCTTATCGAAGATCGTCTAATTCGCTCTGAAGCGCAGGTTTTTTGAAACTATCACCTGGTTGGCACACTGTGCGAATCAACATCAGATATGAGAAAGCCAATCAGGTGAACACTACCCTCGAGGGCTCATCTGTCCAGTTAAAGCCTCGAGTCTTTCTGGGTGCGCAAAAGACAAGAAGGTTATATGGGAAAATTATGAGGCCTGGATACCATGCGTCATGGGCGTGCCGATGCTGTGAGTGACAGAGCGAGAAGCAAGTGAAAGTCCCTGAAGTAGGGGCGGGATGCGCCCGAGTGGCATTTTTTGTCTTAAGGTAGATCGCGTAGCTGTTCTTCAGAATAATCTTCAGAGCGTTGACGACAGCCATCGCTGTGCATTCCTCAAGAATAGAATGTGTCGGAAGGGTGGCGTCATTGGTGTTAGTCATCGCTTAGGATTTCTCAATCTGGCTTACACGGGCGCCTGTACCGATATCCCCGCGGATGGCGACGTATCGATGTTGAATTCCTCGCCAGACGAAGTGCAATGAGCTGCGGCTATAGGCTTGCGCAGCCTTAGATAGCCGGCCGTCGCAGGCGCGCCGGTTGGCCGGGATCTTCTTCTGCCCGTCAGGTGTCCGGTCGGAACTCCAGCACGAACGCTACGACCTTTTCGGCGGACATTTCGCACGGCTTCAACAATGTCCTATCTGATGTAACGCGGAAGAGGTTGAAGCTGACAATGTCAGTCCCGTCCAACTCCCTGGCGAACAGACTGTTGCGACGTCCGTCCCCAGATCGCCGGACGATCAAGCTGAAACGCCGGCCTTCATAAGTCCCTTCTCTGTATCCCTCCGCAAGCTTCGCGAAAGCGGCATCGAACTCGGAATGCTCCATGTCATCCATCCTTATTGATAGAACAGAGGCGCGGCGGGTGCGAGACCGCCAGTGCCGGGTCGCGCTAAGGTGCCGGGCAGATTCCTGCAGCCGACGAGGCCCGGGGTGGGCAGGATAATTGAGATGTCGGCGCCCGCATGGCTATCAGCGAAGTCGTCCGTCCAGTCTGCTAGGCAACGTCCACGCCTTTCCAGAAAGCGATGTAATCCCGGATACCCTCGGCATCCGGAGTGGGGGCGGGATAGGTCCAAGCGGCGTTCACGTTGAGCGCGTCACCCGCGCGAACATGAAAGAAGCGCGCGGCGCCTTTGATCGGACAGACAGATGTGTGCGGGCTCATCTCAAGCAGGCTCAGGTCGACTCCTGACGGTGGGAAGTAGTGATTTCCCTCGACGATGACTGTTTCGTCGCTTGTGGCGATAGTAGTGTCTTTCCAGATGGCTGAGACCAACGGACTCTCCTTTTGTATTCATCAACCGGCGAAGGCTCGCGGGCTGGCTGCCCCAAGCCGCACCTCCTCAGGTGGCAGGCGGGTTGCGCCCGAGAAGTTTGTCGAGCTCGCCTCTGACATCGAGCGCGAATAGCTCATCGGAGCCACCGATAAGGGTGCCATTGATGAAGATCTGCGGCACGGAGCTTCGCCCCGACGCTTCCGCCATGGCCTGCCGGTGAGCCGGATCCGCCTCAATATCGAGCTCCTTCCATCGCACGCCCTTTTCCTTGAGGAGCGCCTTCGCTCGGCGGCAGAACGGGCACCAATTCGTGGTGTACAGCAATACATCAGTTGTCATATTGCATCTCCGGCAGTTGCACGCGGATCGCTGTCATGGCGTTGATCTCCAATTCGCGGCGTTCAAAGATGGCGACTGCACCTTGGCCGACATCGGAGCAGATGCTGACGATTGGCCGCTATCCAGGCGACATGGCCCAAAGTGCTTTCACCGCCAGGCAGAGGCCGCACGCGCCTCCTGTAGCGCCGAGCCGATGCTCTAAGGTAACCGAGCCTCGATTGGGACGGAAGCGGTCCCGCTCGAATCGCCCATCATGCTGGTCGAGCATATCAGGACGACGGATAGTGCAGGAACTTTCAAATTGAGCTTGATGTCGAGCCAGGTATCGCGAGCGAAGGCGTTCTAGAGGCCGGGGGGTACGAAGACTGTGTTCGGCAAAACGGTTCACGTTGATCGCCAAAGCTTCCCAGGGCGCACGTCTACGATCGGCGCGACGTGAGATAGCTCGCGCCGCTAGCCCCCGTAGCGCTCCGTCTTGATGATGGAGGCGTCCAAGCCCGCCAGCAGCGCGCTATCGGTTGCGATGTTGACGAATCCGTTAGACCCGCAGACGAACACTTGCGTCGGCTTTCCCTGAAGCCTGGTTAGAATTTCTTGGACCATCATGCCGTCGATCCGTCGCGCAAAGTCCGATGCGCGAACCGGTTTCTCGCGCGTAATCGCGAGCGCCAGGACGAACGCCGGATCGCTGATTTCGATGCAATGAAGTTCTTCTGAGAAGAGAACGTCCTCGGCGGTTCGTGCGGACAGGAGCAACGCTGTCGGAACGGCTTGGGCCAATGCGCGGCGCTGCCGGATCATTGCCATCAACGGCACGAGGCCGGAGCCTCCCCCGATCAACAGAACCGGATCTATGGCAGGCTCAGGCCAAAGGAAATGGCCACCGAGCGGACCGCGAACTTCGATTTCGTCACCAATCGCCGCGATGTCGTGAAAAAACGGCGAAACTTCGGCATCCGGCATGCGCTCGATAGCTATCTCGACGATCGGGGTCGAAACTGCCGATGACGCGATCGAGTAGCTGCGCATTGCACTGTAGCCGTCGGGCGCGGTCAGCCGGATATCGACGTGCTGACCTGCGGTGTGCGCGAACGGCTTGCTCAACCGAAGGAAGAAGCTCTTGATACTCGGTGTTTGCTGGATGATGTCGTCGATCACGCATGATTGCCACGAACGGACTTGCGCTTCGTTTTCAGTCATGGGTGTATCGTTGTTCGCGCCACGGATCGCCGTAGATGTGATAGCCGTGCAGCTCCCAAAAGCCGGCCTCGTCACGCGTCGTGAATTGCAGCGCATTCACCCATTTGGCGGATTTCCAGAAGTAAAGGTGCGGCACTAGAAGACGCGCCGGCCCCCCATGATCGCGGGAAAGTGGCTTGCCCGCATAACTGAGGGCGACCATCGCTTTCCCGGAAAGCAGATCCGTCAGAGGGACGTTTGTCGAATAATTATCGTAGCAGTGCGCCAAGACGAAATCGGTAGGCCGATCAAGCTCTGCATCTGCAAGGATGTCTTCAATGAGTACACCCTCCCAAACGGTATCCAGTTTGGACCAAGAGGTGACGCAGTGAATATCCTTTGTCACCTGGGTCTTTGGTAGAGTGTTGAATTCGCCCCAATTCCACGTTTTGACGGGCTTCGGACCAATTTTGACTGTGAATTTCCAGTCGGAGGGCTCTACCCTCGGCGTAGGGCCGGCCGACAGAACAGGGAAATCCTCCACCAGATGCTGACCTGGCGGAATCCGATCGGACTGGTCGCCTGAACCGCGACCGGTGAAACCTCTGGTGACCATAGTGACCCCTCTTGCTCGATACGGCAGACCGAAGCCGGCCTTCATTTCAGTACTCTGCGTAAAGCATTTGCCCGCACATCCGCCGAATAAGCCAATCGACTAAAAATCAGATACAGATGCTCTATCATCGTAAAAAATCGCGTATCGAACATAGCGTCAGGCCAGCATGATTCCCAATACCCAATGGCTATAGGGTAGATAACCCCAAGGCTGCGTACGCTGATCTGCGGTATGCGGAGCGGAAGTTGCAGGTTCGCTCTCAAACGGATGGGCAGCGTGCAAAGCTCAAGGCTCACCAGCGCATGGTTGCCCAGTTCGCGCTCGCCGGCAGCTTGAGTATATTAAGGACGAAATGTCGATCTGATCTATTCTGGCTTCAGGAAATAGGGAAAATAAGGTCGGACGTTCGCGCACCGTCGCGACGCGCGATCATCCACTAAGCTTCTGTATCGGGGTTGGAGGATCAGATGAACGAGATCGAACGACAAGCGCCTGAGCTGCGGGTGCAAAAATGGATTGGCAAAGATGGGGAAAGTATCGCGCCGTTCAAACTGTCAGATATCGGGCCCGGCCCGAAAATCTTGTTTGCCTTCCAGCATTGGTGCCAAGGTTGCCAATTGCATGGGTTTCCGACGCTACAAAAGTTGCATGCAGCGTTGAGCTCAAAAGACGTGGGGTTCGCAGTGATCCAGACCGTCTTCGAAGGAACGCATGAGAATACCTTCGAGAAGTTGCGCGTGAACCAGCTCAAGTATGAGCTTCCTATCGTTTTCGGTCACGACGAGCAACCGACCGGCTCGCCGTTTCCAACCTTCATGGAAGACTACCGCACACGAGGAACTCCGTGGTTTACGGTTATCGACGCTGGCGGTAGCATTGTTTTCTCGGACTTCCATCTCGACGCGGAGCGACTAGTGAAGCAACTTGAGCAAGGTTAATCGTTGGAAGGTGGGCAATCATCCTGATTGCCACCCATCCCCTGATGCCCACTACAGGCGTTGCGCGCTGTAACTCTGTTGATCAGCGTGCGAAAACCCGGATCCGGATAGGAGGAGCGTCAACGATTGAATCAATCCGTTGGGAGAGGGCGGCTCCGCTCCGTCAGCTCGGCAATAGATAACCCATTCTCGCCGAGCAACTCTCTGATCCGATCGACGATATGAGCCCCTAGCGCCGCTGTCTTGGTCCCCCCCACAGATTCCCAAGATGCGAGTTCACACGCCGATACCTCGTGGTCAGCGCCGAAGTGCTTCTGTCGGTATGTCACCGCCGCCCTTCAATGATAAAGGCGCGGTAACGGGAACCGGCAAAGCGTTGAGCAGCGATGGTTTGGTAGGCGGGACTGTCATACCAGTCGCGAGCGGCCTGCATCGTCGGGAAACGCAAGATTACGGCCCCTTCGATGGGCGGCCCCTCCAAATGCTGGATCGCGCCATAAGCGGCGAGAAAGGTAACGTCGTGACCATCGAACGATGGTCCGACGCCTGCAGAATAGGTTGCGAGTGCATGTGGGTCGCTGGTTTCTTCCCGCGTAAAGACGACGAACGCTTCCATCATTAGGCCTCTCAAAGGTTGGATCTGTTGGCCATTACCACCGGTGATGGCCTCACAGTCGTCAGGCTGGCAACTGGAACCCGATTTTCATGAGTGCCTCGACGCACGCATCCTGATCCTGCTGATAGTTGCCTCCGGAGATGCCTATGCCGCCGATCAACTTCCCATCCTCCAGAATCGGATAACCGCCGCCGACAGCGACCATCCGAGGGCGATAGGCTAGCGGCGCCACTTTTGGATCGTTGGTCACATAGTCGTTCCAGACATGGGTCGGGAACCCAAACGAGGCGGAACTCCAGGCCTTGTCGATGGCAACATCGACGGTAAGGAACGGCGCATCGTCGGTGCGCTCGAACGCGCGCAGGTTACCGGTGGCGTCGACGACGGCGACGGCAGCCGGGATGCCGATGGCACGGGCCGCAGCGAGCGCCGCGTCGATGAGGGCGACTGCGGTTTCGCGGTTGATCGAGGCGGTGGCAATAGATTTGGTCATGGGATTCTCATCGCTGGGGCATAACCCGTTCGGCTTTTTGAGGTTGGACAAGATGTTTGGCGATCGCGGTCGTTAGAAGCCTTCGAGGACGATCTTGCCTTTAGCCGCGCCACTTTCGATCAGTGCATGCACCGTCTTCAGATTGGCGGCATTGATCGGCGACAGTCGCCGGGTCAGCGTCGTGCGGATTTTGCCGTCGTCAACCAGCGCTGCCATCGCATCCAGAATCTCGCCCTGCTCATTCATGTCGGGCGTGCCGTAGATCGACCGCGTGAACATCAGCTCGTGGTGGATCGACACCGCCTTGCGCTTGAAAACCATGATATCGAATGCCTTGGGATCGTCGATCAGTCCGAACCGTCCTTGTGGGGCGATCAGTTCGGCGATGTCGGCGACATGTTGCTCGGTATGTGTGGTCGAAAAGACGAAAGCGGGAGCACCGATGCCGAGTTCGGCGATCTGTGGCGCGAGCGGACGAGAATGGTCGATGACGTGGTGAGCTCCAAGCCCTCTTACCCACTCTTGGGTTTCCGGTCGAGAGGCTGTGGCGATGACGGTGAGGTCCGTGCGCTGTCGCGCGATCTGGACGGCGATCGACCCAACCCCGCCCGCGCCACCGATGATGAGGATCGCCTCCGCCGCACCGGGTACGGGCTTCGCCACGTCCAGGCGGTCGAACATCGCCTCCCAGGCCGTCAACGTCGTCAGCGGCAGCGCCGCCGCTTCCGCCCAGGAGAGCGACGCAGGTTTGTGACCGACAATCCGGGCGTCGACGAGATGGAACTCCGCATTGGTACCGGGCCGTGTGATCGATCCGGCATAATAGACCTCGTCGCCTAACTCGAACTGCGTGACGTCGGGGCCGACCTCGCGCACAATCCCGGCGGCATCCCATCCCAGCACCTTCCAATCGCCATCTGCCGGCGGCGTGCTGTTGCGGACCTTGTAGTCGACCGGGTTGACCGAGACGGCCTTCACCTCAACCAGGATATCGTATCCTGCAGCGACAGGCCGAGGCAGATTGATGTCGACCAGCGCGGCATCCGCGGCGATGGGTCCCGGAACCTTGTAACCAATGGCTTTCATAAATGTCTCCAGCTTGCTTGATCGGATGACGCGAATGCTCGTTAGTCAACTTCTTCTACATTGAGGTCCCGACTCTTGAACTGGGTCGCGGTAGCAGATTTCATCGAACACGTCGATCAACAGGCCTTTATGCTCTGTCGCCGGATCGGTGATCGCGTAGATGTTGGAGGCATCTTCGCCGTCGTCCCCGCTCTCGAGGCGCAACGCCGCATCGACGCGAATGCTGCATGCATCGAGGGTTGACCCTAGTTCGAGATCGACGAGATTGCCGTCCTTGACGCGGTATTCGCGGTCATAGCCGTTGGCGATGAATGACTGGACTGCTTCTAGAACGTCGGTCACCTGGGAGGTCATGGAAGCACCTTCATCTTGAACTGGATTGGACACGCTCGCGCACAAAGCGCGCTGTGACTCGGCGGACGGAGAAGCTCGCGAAGTGCGTTACTCATAGCCACTTGGCCTTCTTGAAGCGCATGAACAGGAGAAGGCAGAACACCGCTATCACTCCGAGCACGACGAAGTAGCCATATGGCGTGTCCAGTTCCGGCATGTGCTTGAAGTTCATGCCATATATTCCGGCGATCGCCGTCGGGACCGTCAAGATCGCCGCCCAGGCCGCGAGCTGGCGAGTGACCACACCGATCCTTTGCGCTTCCAGAAGGCTGCTGGCCTCGAAGACCGTGGACAGGACAAGCAGGAGGCCGTCGACCATGGACTGCACGCGGTGGACATGGTCCGCGACGTCGTGGAAATATGGTGTCATTTCGGCGCTGATGCAGGGAAAGTGGCCGCGAACGAGCTTTCGCACCAGCTCGGCCATAGCCCCGAGCGTGCGCTGGAACCGCGTGAGTTCGGACCTTAGTTCGAAGATTCGCGCCACCTCTTCTGGCCCGAGGAAATCGTGCAGCGACCGTCGCTCCATCGCCAGGACGTCGTCCTCGATCATTTCGAAGATGGGCAGATACTGGTCGACCACTCGGTGCAAGATCGCGTGCAGCACATAGTCGACACCCTTGCCGAACTGCGTCGGCGATGCCTCGAGTTGCTCCCGAAGTTTGCCCAGCGCTCCGGCATTGCCGTGCCGCACGGTGATAAGGTGATTGTGACCGGTGAAGATCGCCATCTTGCCGTAGCTGATCCGGTCGCCGACCAGCTCGGCGGTCTGGGCGACGACGTACAACTCATCGTTGTAGACCTCGAGCTTGGGCGGGCACAGCGGGTGCATGGCGTTGTCGATCGCCAAAGGATGGAGGTTATACGTCGTCTGGATCGCGCTGAGTTCGTCTGCGGTGGGCTCGCTAAGCGCGATCCAGCAGAAGCCCGAGCGATTCTCGTTTAGTTCGACGTGCTCATCGAGCCTGATTTCACGGACTCGCTTACCTTCGTTGTAATAATATGCGGCGATAATGGTCATGCAGGCCTCGCAGGAATTCGCAGGCCACGCTGTACAGCCGGTCGCGCCAGCCCGCGTTCGAGCCATGCCTGCACGTTCGAATAGCTGCTTAGGCCGAGGATGTCGCCCGCTGCGTAGAATTCGACCAGCGCATTCACCCAGCCAAACGTCGCAATGTCCGCGATCGAGTAATCATCGACAATCCATTCGCGGCCCTCCAGCCGGTGATCCAGGACCCCGAGAAGACGCCTGGATTCATCAACAAAGCGCTGCCGAGGTCGCTTGTCCTCATAGTCCTTGCCGGCAAATCGCAGGAAAAAGCCTAGCTGTCCGAACATCGGCCCGATGGCCGACATCTGAAAGAACACCCACGCTAGGGTCTCGTAACGCTGGCCTGGTTCGGTGGAGATGAACTGACCCGTCTTGTCGGCCAGATAGAGGAGGATCGCACCGGATTCCCATAAGGCGATGGGTCTACCGTCAGGGCCAGCCGGATCGATGATCGCCGGTATGCGTCCGTTCGGGTTCAGCGACACGAACGCCGGATCCTTCGACTCGTTGTTCGAGATGTCGATCAGGTGGGGCTCGTACGCCAGGCCAGTCTCCTCAAGCATGATCGAGACCTTGACGCCATTGGGCGTAGGGGCTGCGTAGAGTTGCAGGCGATCGGGATGAGATGCCGGCCAGCGCTGCGTGATCGGAAAGGACGAGAGGTCTGGCATAAATCTGCGATCCTGGTGTTGCGATGGCGACTGACTGGAACGAGCCGTCACTCTGAAGTAGGGTTCGATGACCGCGTCGCTGAACGACGCGGTCACGAAGATTGCGGACCGGACCGGCGCAGTGGCAACGGCAGTGAAGCCTATTCCGCCGCGGTCCCGGCCGCTGGCTGTACGTCGTCAACCTTTTGGCGCTTCGGAAGCACCCAGCCGGGACGGACGAAGTGGCAGGTGTAGCCGCCCGGGCGCTTCTCCAGATAATCCTGGTGATCGGGCTCGGCCTCCCAGAACTCGCCGACCGGCTGGACCTCGGTCACCACTTTGCCATCCCACAGCCCCGAGGCATCCACATCGGCGATCGTATCCTCGGCGACGCGCTTCTGCTCCTCGTCGACATAATAGATGCCCGACCGGTAGGAGAGCCCACGATCATTGCCCTGGCGGTTCAGCGTCGTCGGATCGTGGATCTGGAAGAAGAATTCCAGGATGTTCCGGTAGCTCGTCACTGTCGGGTCGAAGACAATCTCGATCCCCTCGGCATGCGTGCCGTGATTACGATACGTGGCGTTCGGAATATCGCCGCCCGTGTAACCCACACGGGTCGAGATGATGCCGGGCCGCTTGCGGATCAGATCCTGCATGCCCCAGAAACATCCTCCTGCGAGAACAGCGCGCTGATGCATGTTAAGCCTCCTCTACTTGATCGAGATATTCACCGTATCCCTCGGACTCCATCTCGTCGCGCGGGATGAAGCGAAGGGACGCTGAGTTGATGCAGTACCGCAGACCGCCGCGGTCGGAAGGACCATCGGGGAACACATGGCCGAGATGACTGTCTGCGTGTACTGACCTGACCTCCGTCCGGACCATGCCGTGTGCGCTGTCCCGCACCTCGTTCACGTTTGCCGAAACGATCGGCTTGGTGAAGCTGGGCCAGCCAGTACCCGAATCGAACTTGTCCGTCGAAGCGAACAGTGGCTCTCCCGACACTATGTCGACGTAGATGCCAGGCTCCTTGTTGTCGTTGTACTCGCCCGTGAAGGGCCTTTCGGTGCCCGCCTCCTGGGTAATTCGGTGTTGCTCGGGAGTCAGGTGGTCGATTGCTGTCTGTGACTTTTCAAACTTCATTACAGTCTCCAATACTTATCTAGAGGGCCAGGCACGCTACCGCTAATTTTTTATGTCTCCTGATTTGCTCCTACAATGGTAGTGGGATGGCAAACGAGGTTTTACTAAGTGTTGGAAAATTAGAGATTTAAATTTCGCGTCTATTAATTCTAGCGCAACTGAGTGGTTAAGCAAGTACGTAATCAGTAAATATTAAAAAAATAACACAAAAGCACGATTATATAATACAGTGTCAGTGTTTTATGATAATCAACAACGCCTGTTTAGATGCTGGTAGATGCGAATTTTTTGGCGTACAGTCAAAATTTTCTGATGGTTGCTTAGTGTGTTGGCGCTGATGGAAAATTGACCCACCCTGCCGATTGAAATTTGACCCAGGGCGGATTGCTGATTTTGTTACCAGCAACTGTGGATAAGTCTACCAGCGCAGCTGCTGTTGCCCCCACTCCTTCGCTAGCCCAGTTCAGTTGTTTAAGACCTGCCACACGCAGCCATGTAGCAGGCCGTCGTCGCCATGAAATCAGAACGGCTCATCGTCCTCCGGTTCCTGGCCGCCCTTACGCTTTCGCTCCCGTGATTTGATCTTGGCCTGGGCCGCCAAGCTACTGTGTTGCAGGCGATAGGACTCGTTACCGGTTTCGACGATGTGGCAGTGGTGGGTCAGCCGATCCAGCAGGGCGGTGGTCATCTTGGCGTCGCCGAACACGCTCGACCATTCGGCGAAGCTCAGGTTGGTGGTGATCACCACGCTGGTGTGTTCGTACAGCTTGGATAGCAGGTGAAACAGCAACGCACCGCCGGCCTGGCTGAAGGGCAGATAACCCAGTTCGTCGAGGATGACCAGATCCATGCGCAGCAGAGCTTGGGCGATCCGCCCGGCTTTGCCGTCGTGCTTTTCGCGCTCCAGCAGATTGACCAGATCGACCGTGGAGTAGAAGCGCACGCGCTTGCCGTGCCGGGTGATGCCGGACACGGCCAGCGCAGTGGCCAGGTGGGTTTTACCGGTGCCAGGCCCACCGATCAGCACCACGTTCTGCGCGGTGTCGGTAAAGGCCAGACTGGCCAGTTCGCTGATCAAACGAGCGTCTGCGCTGGAGGCGCTGAAGTCGAAGCCGGCCAGGTCGCGGTGCATCGGCAGCTTGGCCATGTTCATCTGGTGGCTCACCGAGCGCATGGCGCGATCTGTGTGCTCTTGTTCCAGCAGGTGTTCGAGCAGCCACTTGGACGAGGCTGTGTTCGACTCACCCTGCGCAGTCAACTCCGCCCAGGCCGTGGCCATGCCGTGCAGGCGCAGCTCCTTGAGTGATGTGTGCTGAAAAAACAGGAGGTTTTAACTTGGTAAACTAAACACACTCATCAGGAGTTTACCATGAGCAAGAAACACAAGACTTACACCACAGAATTTAAAGCTGAAGCCATCAAATTAATTGAAGCCAATCAAGGCAATGTCTC
>ERZ501024.16-NODE-16-length-135125-cov-89.698897_pt1 | contig 135125 bp, 124 predicted proteins | sample MGYA00248893_ERZ501024 | MGnify/ENA primary metagenome ERZ501024 (study PRJEB25958, sample SAMN03398501) | human skin metagenome | study: EMG produced TPA metagenomics assembly of the Human Skin Microbiome Metagenome (human skin metagenome) data set. | reverse complement strand
TAAATTTGGCTCAATTAGGGGCGCTTTGCATTTCAAATCTTTGTGCAACAAAGCCTTTAAAAAGTAATCTAGCAACTGATCAGGTTCTTCATTTTGGCTTGAACCTAAAAGACCAAAAATCGCACCATCAATCATAAATACAAAAATATCTGACTCTTCATACGTAGCCCTTTTTTTAGATTCTCGCAGAACCCAGAAAATTTCATTTTTAAGCCATCGCCTATAACGAATTGCAGTTTGATATGCATTTGGATAAAGCTGTTTAATTTCAAAAATCGCTTTAAACAACAGATAATACGCCCCCTTTAAGTCCGCATGTAAAAGGTAAATTTGTCTAAGCTTAAGCGCCAAATCTGGATATTGACGAGATTCACTTACCGCTCTCACTTTTTCTTTTAAGTGCTCTTTTTGAACCAACAAACACATTTCAATTAATCTTTCTTTTGAGTGAAAGTAGTTGTAAAAGGTGGCTTTAGAAATTTTAGTTTCACTAACAATTCGGTCCACCCCGACCTTGTTGAAGCCGTATTGTTTAAATAAATCTGCTGCTGTATAAAGCGCTCGCGTTGCTCTAAATGAAACTTCTAAATTTTTCATGTATACCGCTTAAAATAATTTTTTGTTGTAAATAGAAGAGATAGAAATGCCGTCACTCTTAAAATGAGTGCTAAATACAGGCATGCAAAAAACCGCACAATAATGGTGTGCTCACCTATCTCTGGTTTATTGTTGCTATGTTTTAGTCGTAACGATTCTTAAGGTGTAGAAACCTAAAGTCGATTACATCGTTTTAAAGACTGTTTAAGCGGTATGAGTCGAGAGAATTTGGCAAAGGCCAATAAAGAAAAAGAATTAGTACGCATAGCGGACTCCTTTGTTAATACAAGAAATCCTACCGATCACTGCTAAATGATGGTGGCAGGACGAAAGAGGGTTAGCAGACTGGCAACAAAGAAACCAGCACACCCGAAGGTGTCCCCCTTCCGCCCTACCATAGAGAAAAAGGGGGCGAACGAGTTCACGATACACAAAACTAGGTTTCGTATATCGTCTTTGTTAAGTAGGGTCTGCTAAAACCCGCTAGCAATGTAGGCCAGCAGGCAAAGGATAATCGGCAAGATTTAGAGTGTCAATGTAAGGTTGAATAGAAAATAGTTAAATAATTATCGTTTTTCATTCAATTAGATAGTTAAGCTAAATTCTAGTTCAACTTAAATTTAAAGATATACAAATACTGCTAATGAATGGTGGCAAGACGAAAGAAGGTTGACAGACTAGTTAGACCCTAGCACACCCTAAAGTGTCCTACTTCCGTTTTGCCATAAAAAAGAAGGATAATCTTTAATTTTTAGACCGTCAATTTGGTTCCGAACATAAAATATCTCTTTCATTATTATTAAAATTCAATTAGATACTAAAGCTTAATAATAGCGAAGTTCTGCTTTAAAGAAGCTAAACATTTAAACCAAAACCATATTTGCAAACAAAAAATTGATTAAAACAAAAAAGCCAACTCTTTCGAATTAGCCCTAATTACCTCACGACCACGTCTGTGAAAATTGCTTTTGATTTTATTGTTCGCAACAATCTTCATCATTTTTGTTATGAGTCTAAATTAGCCTTTCTTTATGACAATCCGATTAAAAAAACATCCAAAATCTCTCCTAAACATACTTCATACATAAAATATGTGTTTTAGAGAACTACATCACAATTTACAGAGCTGTACATTTTAAAGGCATATTCCGCTAAACGGCCAAGTCTATTATGCTTAAGTCATCTAATTGTTAAGTATGTATGATGGAACAGCAAACTTTATTACAAGAACTGAACTCACTCATTGAATACTACTCAAAAAGAACCGATTGCCCGCCTACTCGAATACGCATCGGCTATAGGGCTTATGCAAAATTGATGCAGTGCCCGCCTTTTGCAGATGAAGTGATGAATTCAGCCCTAGATCCAAATAAGCGAAAATATAAAAAGTTAAAAATTAAAATTACAAAAGATGATAATGAATTGGAACTGGAATAAGTTTTATAAAATTTGAAAATCTAATAATTTATTCAAAGATAAAAGCCCATGAACTGAGCTTTTATCTTTTATAAAAAGCAAATAGTCTTTAAAACTCGACTTGTACCGTGACCGTGTCTTGGTAAGTTCCCGCTGGTACTGTATCTGCGTTTTCATCAACAATTTTTGTGGTAAACACATAATTCTGCTGCGTTACTCCATTATGTACGCCCGGGTTAATCGTTGCATTTAAACTCGACCAACGCTCGTTACCGCTTCCCCATCGATCATTCGATGAGTTCTTGAAAATATCGTATTTTAAATACGTATTTCCCGTTTGCGACTTCATGGCACGCTGGTTACCGTTTTGAGGGGAAAGTCCATTATTTAAACTGACATAGTATGGGGTATTTACCGAGCAACGGATTCCCATAGAAGACTGAACAGGTTCAAGCTTGGACGCAAACGCCGCTGTACCAAAGTTTACGTCTTGAGCTAAAATTCGACAGTCTGGAAGTACAGTAATTGACAGTGAACCAAGCGAGTCTGTTCCAGTTCCCCAGTTAAAACCGATACCCAATACCCCGCGTTTAAATCCTGGGCTTTCAAAGAATATACCGATTCCGGCAATAGCAACCCCTGGTACCGAATAAAACCATTTTACTTTTAACGGTGAATCAGCCTGATAAACACCAGGTGATACGCTTTGCCCAGCCGGAAGGCGTATATAAAAAGGCAAATTACCATCTGGCCCGCTAAAAAGATTGACCAGTGTAAAGCTACTCATGTCTTTTTCTTGGCCTAAGCTAATGATTTCATTATTACTATCTAAAATAACAGCATTGAGCTTTTCTCCGGTTTGAGCGTTGGTAAACGAATTCGACATTTGTTCAACTCGATATTTTAGATATGTCATGTTTGCTAAAGCCAGACTAAAACCCGTACATGACAAACCAGAATTAAACTGTGAAGAATTCTCACCGTTTTCCATTAGGTAAATAGACGGAACCGAAATAGTAGATGAACCGGAAGCACTCACACTACATGCAGCATGAGCCAAATTTCCAGCCAACATCAGTCCAGAAAACATACATAAATGGCTGAGTAATTTTTTTGTTTTTATTTTCATGGTAAAGATACCTCATGACACGTAACAGGCTTAACCACCACAATTTGTTGCTTGGCTTGTTCTACATCTACAGAAAAATCTGCCTTACATACGCTCTGATCTGAACGTTGAACAGTTACGGTATTGTTGGGTTTCAAGTTTTCTAAATAGACAATGCCATCCATTCCCACATAAGACGACTCTTGGTCAGCTCTATGCACGACTGAACCAACAGGCATCGGTTTGCCGTCTGCTTGAGTTAAATAAACGTTAGCAGAAATAGACTGATGAACTGGGAACTTAATCACAACACCCGAGCCGCGTTTAGCAGCAATACGTTGTTCAACTTGCGTGATTGTAAAGTTTGAAGGTAAATCGATTGGGTCGACGCTGTATTTACCCGAATAATAAGGCGTCACCGATGGCACAAAAATATGGCCTTTTTTATTACTACGACCAATTAAACTGTTTTCGTATCTAACCAAAACATCTGGTACTTGGTTGGTATCGACCAATGCAAAAGAATCGCCTAAACGGTTTGAAGCAAATATCTCACCCCCCATATAAATAAGTGAACCAGATAGACCAAACCAATAGTTATAGTCATGGTTTCCAGACATACCAAAGTCGGTATTGATATAACCATTGCGGTAATTGACACGTGCCTGATTTAAATCTTCACTATTTTCATTAAAGCGTCGGGTCAAGTCGACACCCACACCACCCTCAGACGGTACAGAACGGTTGAAATTAACATAACCCGTATCGCCCTCTTTATTAAATGCATAACCCGAGTTCACAGTCGCGTTTCGTTGGAACAGTGGTATCGAAAGCTGAAATGCAGCACTCCACTCTTTTTCGATAAAGTCACGGTTGGCACTTAATGAAACGGTCACACCATTCATATAAGTCGGTAAAACAGGTGCCCATGACAAGTTTAAGAAGCGGTTTTTAAAGTCATTCGCCTTAGTATTAATATAACCGACGCCAAATGTGCCTGAATTTTTGGTCGCAAAGTAAGTATTGGCCGTTAAGCTTTTATTGCTATTGACCGAAATTAAATTGCTATATTGCAGCCGTGAAAGATCGGTATATTCATCATCGCGCTGGTTATGGTTAATACTAAAACCAAACCGATTACGGTTATAGCTGTACCCGACCGTATATTGATTACCCTCTAAATCTTTAGCTCGATCTTCAGACATAGACTTATCGGCCTTACTTTGGCTAAAAGAAGCACTCAGCACACCTAAGTTTGCAAGCTTGAGTACAGACCCTGCACCCAATAACTGTAAGTCTGAAGAAAGTTCTGTACGACCTTCTACGGTAAACCAGTCATTGACCCCATAACGGGCATCGGCTGCACTTGCAAATTTTCCATAAGAAAAGTTCTTAAGTCCGTAGTCTTCACGAATTTTCCCTAAAGACAATGAGTAATCAAATAAGCCGGGCTTGAGCAAAGTATTAGAAATATAAAATGGGACCGCTGTTGTAACCTGACGCCCGACTGCATCGGTCGTGACCACAACAGCTTCCCCTTTACCATTAATAAAAGGAACATTGTTTAAAATAAACGGCCCAGACTGTACCTCTGTTGAACTGGTCTTTTGACCATTAATAATTAAATCGACTGTACTTGGCAACGCGGCTTGCCCAATAAACTGTGGCAATGGATAGGTAATTAAATCGGGTCGAGTTGAATAATTTCTCTGTACCTGAAAACCACCTAGACGGACAGAGCTTCCCCAAGTCGTTTTACTACCGGTAATAATGTCACCTAGTACAAAAGATGTAGCGTTATTTTGGTTATCAAATTGCCAAGATGTGTCATAACGACGATAGCCATCATTGTCTAAAGACTCGGCGTTACCTTCATTTTTATATTGATTTTTGACATAGACACCAGAGTTTTTAATAACCCCTAACGGAGAGAAAAAACGCTGCTCAGTAAATAAACTACTGGTTGAACCACCTTGATAGGGTCTATAAGTATAAAAATCATAGTTATTGAGCAGCCCTATACCAGACTGAGCAACGACAGGCTTATACCATGAGTCTTTACCTAAAACTTGAGTCGGCATCCAAGCAGGTGGAAAGTTAAGCTTAAAATATTGGTTTGATGATTGATATTCATAGCTTACATCTCTCAACTTATCTAAAGATATCCAGTCACTTGCATCACCACTAAACCCCAAAGTTAAGATATCTTGATTGGTTAAAGCGGTCTCGTTGTTTGTCAGTAGCTCCTGAGGAATTTGAATTTCTAACTCATCGATCAGCTTGTTTTTTTGTATGAAGTACTCATCATTTTTAACGATGACAGGCACAACCTGCTGAACTGAATATTGGTTTACAACCAAGTCTAGATATAGCTTAAACAATTGATTAATTTCGTTAATATCTTTTGGTGGTGGAGGCAAATCGCCAGCAACAGCAACATTTGGAATATTTAAGCATCCACCCGACAACAAAATTAGCAAAATACTTTTGCATAAATTATTATGCCGAAGGATCATGTTGGATCCTCCATTTTTGTGATTTCGATCAACTCTTGTTTTATGCCAGAGCTATCAACACCATAAATTTTAGAAGTTTTTAACAATTCATTTGCAGTCGACTTATCAATAGCAAACTTCACGGTACTATTCGATAAAACATAGCCAAAAGCAGCTTTCCCTAAAGAAATATCATTGCCAGTTTTTGAAGTTTTAAGTGCCGAAAGACGCGCAAATTTCTGTCCATTATTTTTTAAATATAGCTCAGACTGGCCTTTCTCATTGTTGCGGACGGACCACTGTAAAACGGGTTTGGCTAAAGGATTTTTTGCATTTGCTTTTTGGCTCTCTTCAGTTAAACCACTACCAATACCTTTTCCATAGGCAAATAACGGAATTGAGTAACGCATTTGGAAACTCACTTTAGAAGCGTCTTGCTCGTTTCCATCGGAAAGGCGAATCGGTAACTCATCTACAATCAACCGATATGACTGTTCTTTGCCATCTGGCAAATTGGCGCTTTTGGTTAAACGAAGCATATGCTTCTCACCTGCTTTAATTTTAGCTACAGGCGGGCTTGGTATAATTTCGGATTGCTCATTATAGTTATCTTTTAAGCCATCTTGATTCCATTTAAACACCCGAATTTGCACCATCGCATCGGTCTTGCCGGTATTTTGAAGCCAAACCGCTGTTGCTTTTTCATTGGCTTCAATTTTTGGATAAATAGGCCAAATTAAAAAAGTTGCTTGCGCCATCACAGGTGTAACAAGTGATAATGTACTTGCAAATAAAAAAGATTTTAAAATGCCATTTTTAATAAATGCAGAATTGTTCATACAAATCACCATGTAATCATTATTGAAACAGTATCTTTATAAATTCCAGCAGTATGTGGTTCATTATTATTTTCTAAATCAACGACACCATATATTTCAAAATTTGCCAGACGGTTTGTAGGTGTTGTGGCAGGCAATAAATATTTATTACCGACAACATATTCAGTAGACAAACTGCTAGAGTTATATAACTTATAAGGCAAATAATTCGAAGATGAACCATTTTTCATACGTCTTATATTATTCTGTAGATTTTCACCACCATCTATAGAAATACTAACAGGCAAGCTTTCAGTACAACGAATATTCCAAGATTCTTTGCTATTTATAATATTAGAAACGACTTTATCTTTTGATAAAGCTGAATATTTACCAAAATCAATTTTCTGTTCGATATTATCTATTGAGCATCCATTTTCAATTTTAGCCTGAACTTTAAAACTAGAATTTAATTGAGGATCTACCGCATATACAAATGGACTTACAGATAGCAATAATATTGCTTTAAAATAAAAATATTTCATTTTCTTAAAACTCAATTGTAATTGGTACTATATCTCTATACTCACCCTTAGATATACGACCACCATCGTGTATGGCTTGACCAAAAATATCGATATTCTTTTTAGTATTCATATCATTAAGAATAAAAGCATCATTCGCTCTAATCACTTGTTTATCTAAACCATAGAGCAAGTTATAAGCAACAAAATCTCTACCATTACTTAATGCATGATAATAATTTTGTGAAAAATAAGCAGGAACTTTGCTATCATTATTTCCAGAACCAAATATTATTTTTACAGTAGAAATACCAGCACACTGTATCTGTAAACCAGAGTTTCCATTATTTATCAAACTTGCGTCGATCACCCCATTAAAACCAGTTGAGGTTTCACCAAAATCAACAGTTCCGAAATTTAAATTTGTCGCATTATTTTCAACAACTTTATTATTAATAGAACAAGAAGGTAATAATTCAATTTGATTTGTTAACTTAGCTCCAATTTCACCCGCATTTAATGAAGAAATTAAAATATAAGAAATTATAAATATAGAACCGCGATTAAATATCATCTCCCCTCCATTTAAAACAGGTTCACTCGCTTTTAAGTAAACCTGCCACTCAATCAATTATTTCTTTTTATATTTAGAAATTTACAGTAACTAATAGAGTATCTTTATAATCACCTTGGGCTTTTGCTGTGCCAGTGTTTGGAGCAATTGCACCGAAAATTGGTACCGCTGTAGCTTGGCCACTAACTGTAGTGAACTGTTGTGGCTGGTTTACAACATAAAGGTTTGTACGAGCAGCATCGCGGTAAACGTTATATGCAACTACATCAGCAGAAGCAGTATTTTTTAAAGTACGGTCTGTACGTTCACCACCATCAATTGCAACTGTAAAATCAACAGGATCCGTGCCGTCACAAGTCACAGAAATATTACCGCCTGTTGCTGCTGAAGCGACTTCAGCTGTTAATACGTTGTTCCAAGTACCAGAAGTTTTACCAAAATCTAAAGTACCAAACTTGTTCATATTCCCTTCAGTTTGACTACCACCTACAGTACAGCCTGTTGAGATATTTAATTTAACGTCAACCTGTCCAGTAACAGCCGCTTGAGTATTTACTGCATAACCAGCAACTATTAATGCTGCAAGAAGTGATTTCTGAATGTTTTTCATATTCATAACCTACATATATAATGATTAGTTTTGTAGAACAAAATGAATCAAACTCAATAAATAAAATATGTCCAATTTGTTTTATATATAAAACAAACTACCTTTACTATTGTGTGATTCTTTTCACAATTTAATAACAATTATTTAACTTGTATACACATATTACAAAAAGACTATGTTTACTTATTTAAAATTCTTTCATTAACAGTTAAAAAAACACCTAACTAAATACCCACCCCTACTTTAAAAAAAAGTCCAAGAAATAGAGAAAATAAATATCATCTATCAAATAAAAATTAGTCAATATTTATTCAAATACAATAATTTATAGATTTAATAAAATCATAAGAAACTCATTATTATTTAAACAGGTCACACGACCTATTTTAACTATTACTTAAGAGACAAAAATAAGTCACACGACCTATTTTTTAATTTTATATTAGGTCATATGACCGATATTAAAAAATTATAGGTCACATGACCCATAATTAGTTTAATAGAATTTAAATATTTTATTTATATTTTTCTAATTTCATGGTTTAGAATGCCTTTTTTTTAAATAGTACTTACAGGCTGGATAATGATCAAAATTGATACCTTTGATACTATGCAAATAAAGAAGTCCTTTACCACACTAAAAGGACAAGAAAGAGTAAAGCAAATCTTAAAAAATGCTGAGATAGTTTTTCTTACCAAAGGTTATTCTGGTTTTAGTATGCGAGGAGTTGCAGCTCAATCGAATATTAGTTTAAGTACCTTACAGCATTATTTCCAAAATAAAGATAGTTTATTAAAAGCTTTACTCGATAAATTAATTTTCGACTACATACAGCGTATAGAAATTTTAATCAACTTAAATGCAAATGAGCCACCCTTGCATCGGTTTATGAATATTATCACCAATATAATATATGAAATAGAACAACCGGTCATTACGCATACATTTAAAGAGGTATTTTCTATTTCAGATCACTTACCCTATGTATATGATTCTTTATCAATGATACAAAAGTATAATTTTGAACTTATATATAAAATTATACTCCCTATTCATAATAAAATCTCATCAGAAGAATACAAAGAAAGAGCCATAATTATAATTACACAGCTCAACGGTTATTTAGTTCAATATTCAAACAAAAATACAGATGAATGCTATAGACAATTTCTAAGAAATATACTTTTAAAAAATATATCAAGATTAGTTAGTGAACCATAAAATTAAAAACATAGGAGTATTTCTCCTATGTTTTAATATAAAATTTTCCTATCATATCCCTACATTAATGTTAAAAAACAATCATAAGAAATGATAAAAAACAAGCTAATCTTATTAGCTATTGAAGAATAAATTAAATCAAAACATAATAGTCGCAATGATCAAAATTGAAACTTCAATCTTTTAGAGAATCTTAATGGATAATGCTAAGGCATTAAAATTTATAAGCTTTATGCTCGCTTTCTTGTGGTTTTATCAAGGACTGGTTCCTAAACTAATCTTTATTAACTCTGATGAAATATTTGTATGGCAAACCATCGGACTTTCTTTTGAGTATACAAAACTTGCAGGGCGCGCGAGCGGTATAGCTGAAATTATTTTTGGTTTATTGTTTCTTTTTTATACTCATAAATATATTCACTATTTAAGTATTTTAGGTTTATTCGGTTTACTATTCTTAATTGGTTTTTTAAAACCTTCTACACTTATCTCGCCTTATAACCCTATCGTAATGAATATTTCGATGATAAGTTTATCAATTATCTATTTGCTTTTATTAAAAGAGCAAACAACTCATTTTCATAAAGCTGCTCAATAGCGTTAATTTTAAAAAAATTTAGAGATTTCAATGAGTTTATCTAGTCGTGAAGTTGGCTGCGTAGTCATCACTGGAAGCACAAAAGGTATAGGTTTAGCACTCGCCCACGCTTTTTTAGATCTGGGATGTTCAGTTGTCATCGCTGGACGAAACGCGGAGCATCTTAAGCATGCTCTCACTCACCTAGAAAATCATTTTAGTAAAGAAAAATTTATTGGTTCATGCTGTGATGTGACACAAATTGCAGATTTACAAGCCTTATGGGAGGGAGCAATTCAGCATTTTGGACAAGTAAATGTGTGGATTAATAACGCAGGCAGCTGCCACCCAACGAAAGAGTTTATTGACCTTCAGTCAGATGAATTAAATGCAGCAGTTTCAACTAATATTTTGGGCACAATGCTTGGTTCGCAAGTAGCTCTAAAAGGCATGCTCCGACAAGGGTATGGCCAAATTTTTAACATGGAAGGTTGGGGAAGCAACGGAGAATGGAGTCCGGGAATGACCCCCTATGCGACCACTAAACAAGCAGTAAGTTATTTTAGCAAAGCACTTTATAAAGAGACCAAATCGACTTCTATTTTAACTGGTACGCTCAGCCCCGGTATGGTCGCAACCGATCTGTTAGTTTCGTCTTGGACCAATGGCGACGTACAACACTGGAAAAAGATGAAGCGCTTATTTTTCTTTGTGATTGATCCGCCAGAAGTTGTTTGTTCATATTTAGCAAAACAAATTATTCAAAACAAGAAAACCAATCGACGCATCGCATGGATGACGCCTTGGAAGTTTTTCCTTAGATTTTTACAACCCTATTATTGGCGCAGAAACCCAGTTAAAGGTACGGCTTTAGAGCGTTTGTAATCGGGTTTATGAATATAACTAAAAATCTAACTTTAATAAGGTCAAATGATTTGATTGGCAAACGGATGGAATTTAGCAACTTAAGGTACTTCCACCAATAAAAATGCTCAGTAAAAGCTTTTCTAAAAAACTCTTACTGAGCTTTATGACTAATCCACACCCTCATTCTCTGAAGTATCTTCTTTATTTAAAATCCGCCCTTCTTGTTTTGGTCGAATCAACGGTGCTGTAGGTCTTGGATGATGAGTATGTGTATATTGCATACCTACTCCTGCATTGACGTCATCTGCAGCGATTTCAGTTTCAAAACGCTCATTATCGAGATCTCGAATTTCCTCGGTAATTCTTTCTACTTCGTCTTCATCTACACCCAGTTCTTGCAAAATCACACCGCCAAACTTAACTGCAGATTCAAACGTTTCACGAATCATAAAGTCCACTTTTTGTTTAACTAAATGCAGTGAATGCTCACGGTCATATGAACGGACTAATAATTTTGCCAAAGGAAATTCATGGGTCACGAGTTCTACAATTCTATTGGTCGTTTCCTTGCTATCTACACACACCACAATCGCTTGTGCTGTTGCGGCGCCAGACGCATGCAGAATATCTAGACGGCAACCATCGCCATAATAAATTTTAAAACCAAACTTTTCGGCGTTTCGAATCATGTCGGTATTATTATCAATAATGGTGACATCGACACCTCTTGCTAATAATAATTGACTAGTAACCTGTCCAAAGCGCCCAAAACCAATCATTAAAACACTACCGCTTAGCCCGTCAGCAATGTCGATGTTTTCTAATGAAACCTTCGTTTTTGCTTGAGTAAAACGTTTGAAAATAATACCGACTATTGGGGTCAACACCATTGAAAGCACAACAATGGCGGTTAAGTTAGATTTAACGATACTATCAATAACTTGTGCACTTAGCGCAGCCGAGAAAAGTACAAAGGCAAACTCTCCACCTTGAGCCATAAGTAAAGCGCGGTCTAACGCTTCAGTATGAGAGCTTTTCGTTACTCGGGCGACCATATAAATCATGAGCGCTTTGACAAGCATTAGGGCAATTACACCACACACAATAAGTTGCCAGTTTTGAGCAACTACCGATAAGTCCAATGACATACCGACCCCAAGGAAAAACAGGCCCAGTAATATTCCTCGGAATGGTTCAATATCCGCTTCAATTTGATGTCTAAAGGTCGATTCAGATAAAAGTACACCCGCCAAAAAAGCACCCATCGCCATAGTCAAACCGCTGACTTGCATCAGTAACGCTGCACCCAACACCACCAATAAAGCCGCCGCAGTCATGACTTCTCGGGCTTTAGCAGCGGCCAATAGTCTAAACAATGGGTTAAGTAACCAATACCCTGCCGCAATAAGCCCTGCAATTGCGAGTAAACCAATTCCTATATTTTCTAATCGTACCGATGTGCTTTCGACCACATGATTCGGTGCCATAAAAGCAACAATAGCCAGCAATGGCACAATGAGTAAATCTTCAAATAGTAAGATGGCTACAATCTTTTGTCCTCGGGGTTGAGTCAAATCCCCCCGATCACCCAATAACTGCATCACAATCGCAGTCGAAGTTAAGACGAACCCTGCCGCACCAATAAAAGCAACTTGCCATGTAAAGCCAAATAACAGCCCAACGCCAGTCAAAGCCAGCGCGCAAATAATAATCTGTAGCGTACCAAGGCCAAAAATTTCGCGCCTAAGACTCCACAAATGTGAGGGTTGCATTTCCAAACCAATCACAAAGAGGTACATCACAATTCCCAACTCGGCAATATGCAAAATTGCGGTGGAATCTTGAAAAAAAGCAAAACCGAATGGGCCAATAATTAGACCCGCAATTAAATAACCAAGTACTGAACCTAAACCAATACGTTTAAAAATAGGAACTGCAATCACAGCAGCTGCCAATAAAACCACAGGGGCAACCAAGCTAATTGAATGTGCTTCTGAGCTCATACATTTCTCATTTTATTTATCTGCAATTTATTCTATGTGAAACGAGGTTTAAGGGCGATTATTAGTTTTGAGAAAAAGCATCCTAAAAATTAAATGATTTAAGTCATCCGAAAATAAAAATTGAGCCTATAAATAGGAATCAAATACTCATGGACAAACACCCATAAAAAAAGCCCTAACGGGCTTTTTTTATATTAGGCAATAAATTTCAGCATGAGCTGAATGACTGTCGCATTAATTAAGTCGACAAAGAATGCGCCACAAAGCGGAACAATCAAGAAAGCCTTATGCGATGGACCATACATATTAGTAATGGCTTGCATATTTGCCACGGCTGTTGGTGTTGCACCCATACCGAAACCACAATGACCTGCTGCTAATACTGCTGCATCGTAGTTTTTGCCCATGACGCGGAACGTCACAAATGCCGCATATAAAGCCATCGTAATGGTTTGCGCACCTAAAATAACTACAAGCGGACCAGCTAAGTCGGCAAGTTGCCAAAGCTTTAATGAAAGCAATGCCATTGCTAAATAAAGCGACAAAGACGCGTTACCAAATACATCAATCGCGCGGTCGAAAATATCAATTTTCAACACGCTTTCTAAAATATTTCTTAAGATTACACCGCCACCGAGTGCCCAAACGAAAGTTGGTAACTCAAACCACGTTCCCTTACTAAAGCCAGTCATAAATTCAGCAAACGCTAAACATGCTGCAAACATACCCAGTGTAGTAATTGCATTATCGGCAGTAATTAAACGGACTTGATGCGGGTTTTCAAACGGAGCAAGGTCATCTGAATTTTGTTCAAGATGTGTGTCGCGATTTTGGATTTCAGCATTGGTTTTTGGTTGAGCAAGACTGTAACGATTAATGAGTAATTTCGCTAACGGCCCACCAATCACACCACCAATAATCAAGCCAAAGGTCGCACTCGCCATACCTAATGCTAAAGCACCCTGAATACCATGCTGGGTTTCTAAAATTTCACCCCATGCGCCAGCTGTACCATGACCACCTGTTAAGGTAATTGAACCTGCAATCAAACCAATAAGTGGGTCAAGACCCAATAATGTCGCAAGGCTCATACCAACAGCATTTTGCACAACAATGAATGATGCAACACAAATTAAGAAGATGACTAAAGCAGTACCACCTTCTTTAAGCTTCATAAAATTGGCACTTAAACCAATTGAAGCAAAGAACACGAGCATAAAGCTGGTTTGTAATTCGCTACTAAAAACAATGCTATACCCCCACAAAGTGTGGACAAGTAAAGAAACTACAGCAGCAACCAAACCACCAGCTACAGGTTCAGGGATATTATAACGTTTTAAAAAATCAATTCGATTAACAAGAAAGCGGCCCAACAATAAGACGATAACCGCCGAAATTAGTGTATAAAAACCATTAAAAACAAATTCCATATATGCTACTTTCTGATTACATTCCTAATGGATTGTAAAATAATTATATTTTATTTTTTATTATTTAAAAAAAACACAAACAAACTTTACAAAAACCATCTTTATTTAAAAATAACTATATAAATCAAAATATTGTTTTAAGTATTTAGCAAAAAATCATGATGTACCCTCTCCTAAATTTCTATCTTGCTTTGAGAATTAATTTTTTTAAAAGTTTTAATGCTCGAGTGATGAAATCAAGACATCTGGTTACCTCAATCTTATTACTCATTTTTTAAGCAACAGTATATTGCGCTAAGCTAAGCTCTAACTTGATACATTTAAAGAAAAATCCTGTCTTTTGGGTCACTGAACTTCTGCATCATTCACTTTAATATCCTTCAAAGACCAGCTCTTTACTGTTCTGGGCAACATCTTTATAGGTTTTATATTCAATGAGTTTATTGCTTAAAGTTCGTCAGAACGTTCCACAGCTACAATCTATTAAAAAATCTCTTCAGACACGTGCTGGTCAAAAAATACCTCACATGCTGATCAATGCATCAGATCTCTTTTTCCGAGGCCCTCAAATTGCCTTATCAGGAAAAACCCCATTTGATGTGATTCATAAGCATGAAATTATTACCTTACGCCATTATAAAAATGAGACTAGCTTATCTACACATAAACACCGCGTACCTTTAGTTATTGTTCCACCATTAGCAGTGAACATGCTCATTTACGATTTGTTCCCTACTCGTAGTTTTGTACGTTTCTTTTTAGCCCAAGGGTTTGATGTTTACTTAATTGACTGGGGCGTACCAACCCGACACCAAGCAAAATACAACTTCGGTACTTATATTAAAGTTTTCATGCCAGAGATGTTAAAGCAAGTTCGCCTACACAGCGGTCAGCAACAGCTTTCTTTACATGGTTGGAGTTTAGGCGGCGCGCTTTCGCTCTGCTATACCGCATTGTTTAAAGATAAAGATATTAAAAATCTAATTATTCTCGCTTCCCCTATCGACACACACAAAGCAGGTTATATGGGGAAACTATACAGTAGTCTTACCAAACCTGCCGAATGGGTTCGCAAACATACGCCATTTCGTATTCGCCATCATGTACCAAGTGAAGCATTTCATATTCATGGGTGGCAAAACACGCTTGGCTTTAAATTAACGGATCCGATTGGAAATTTGAAAACATATTGGGAACTTTTTAAAAATCTAGATAACCGAGAGTTTATTGTCGACCATGCAACCTCAAGCTCATTTATCGATAATATGTTGGCCTATCCGGGCGGTGTCATGCGCGATATTATTCTCCGTTTCTGGATTGATAATGAACTGTCTAAAGGTGTAGTTAAATTTGGTGAACTTACCGCCTATCTAAAAGACATTAAATGTTCAGTATTAGCTGTCGGTGGTAACACAGATATTATCGTGACGGCTGATGCTGTTAAACCACTCATGGATTTAATTAGTAGCCAAGACAAAACATTTAAGGTGGTACCAGGTGGTCATATGGGGGTAGTTTCTGGTAGTCAAGCACCCACTACGGTCTGGCCAGAAGTAAGTACTTGGTTAGCTACTCGTTCAGAATAATTAATTCAAAAGCAGTAAAGCCAGTGTAGTCAGTTCTATGCTGGCCATAATTCAAATTTTATAAATCTGATATTCTAGTTTCATTTATATTGCAGTAGTTTTTTCTCTTAATTCAAAAGCAGCTCATTACTAGATGACACAAAAATATAAATATAATTTCCTCATTATTAATCACATTAAAAATCCTTCAACACATAAATTTTATTTATTAGAAATAAAATTTAATAAAACAATATTTTATCAAATGTTAAATTTTTTTTTAAATAAATTAATTTTCTCTTATTAATATTTATAAATTTTAAGAAAAGTACCTCTTAAAATTGATGTTACTTTTTGTTATTTATGTAAAGCTCATCTAAACAATATATTTACTTAAATTATTGTTAAATAAATTTTTTTGTAAATTTAATTTTGTAAAATTTGATCATTATTTATACAAATGTAGGCAATCTCTCACAATTATGTAAGCCAAAGCTTACAACCCAAATGATTGTTTTTCTTATAATTAATTTCAGTACATATAAGCACTCTTTACTATTAAATAGAAAGCTGAATATTAATAAAGAGATCTGGAGAAAATGATAAAGTCATCTTTATTAATATAAAAACTCTTAATAATAGAAAAAGAATCTCAAAAATTAATATGTACTATCTTTCCTCTGGAAACAGAGGAAAGATACTTTTTTAATCATCAGATAGGGTATAGAAAATGTTTATTGCAAAAAATATATTTGTATATTTACTATCAATGTTAGCTTTATGCTTACTGATTATTTTCTTTAATTACATAGGAATGAACGAGACGATTAATCTTCTTCTCTCTTCTACACTGTTTGGAATATTTATTACTTGGTATTTTAAAGGTAGTGGACTCTGTCTCGCCCTATTTAGCTTTTTTTATTGGGCTATGTTTGTCATTAGTCAAAGCTTAGAAGTGATATGGATGCTCGCAAGTTCAGTTATTGTATATTTAGTCATGACTAAAATATTACCTAAACTCAAGACCATCCATATTGGCGTGATAGCCAAATAGTTAAAACGGTTTCACCCCACGATTCACCATACCCACTTTCTTAACTGTGTTAAGTTTAGTTTGTTCGGCAATGACTAACTCATTGATGAAAGCTTTTAAGTTTTGCTCATCAAGACGAATAGGATTAAAAGTACTTTCTCCCATTTTTAGAAAGAAAGATTCGATATTTGTATTACGTTGTACATATTTCATTGACCATCGTTGAAACGAGTTTTGTTCAATGGAATATGTACACAACCATTTAACATTGTGGTGTCTTTTATCATGTGTAATTTTTTCAAATAATCGTTCAACCACCTCTCGTTCACCTTCCAAGCATTGAAAGAAAGCATTATCGGCATAATAGAGCACCCCACAGATCTGATTCAAATCATTGAAATCTCGTGCTTCTGTCAAAATATCACGTAAATCTTGCAACAAGTCTTCATTTTTTTCGTTCCGTTGACTGGCATAACACAGGCGAACGTTCATTAGCAATTCCGTGAAATATAAAATTTCTTTATTTAAAGATTTTTTAATCTACCATATCTCTATTACTAATAATTTATATTTCACACATATTCTTAAGTTTATATTAAAAATATGTTCGATTATTAACTATAAGAGCTTAATAACTAATGATTTATATTAACAAGAAAATAAAAAGCCCTCCTTTTTGGGGGCTCTTAATGCTCTAAAAGAACAATGAATTTTTTTAAAAGCTAAAATAAAAAAAAGCACTAAAAAGTGCTTTTTTTATTTGCTGTATATTATTGTGGAATAATATTTACAGCATTTGGGCCTTTTTGCCCTTGAGTAACGGTAAATGTTACGCGTTGACCTTCATGCAAAGTTTTGAAACCAGAACCTGCGATTTCTTTGAAGTGAGCGAACACATCTGGACCGTTGTCTTGTTGAATGAAACCAAAACCTTTAGTTTCGTTAAACCACTTTACTGTACCACTTACTGTATTAGACATGATATATCCTACTGATTTCTAATATTTTAGAATCATTAAATAATGACCCTATCATAACTTTGAAAAAAGAATAACAAATTGAGCTTAATATCTTAAAAAACGAAGGATTATGACTAAAACTACGATACTTAAAAGAAGATTTACTAACAAGTCTTTTTTCTAGTTAACTGAATAATACAGGAAATAAATTTGTATTCAAGGCTTTTATATAAATAATTTCAATAAATTATAGTAAATAAATACAAAACAATAAGTTAGGTAAAAATATCAGCAAATTCAATATATTCCCTGCTTAAATAATAACTTATTTTGGTAAATATTCTTGAAAACACAAATTAAAAAAGATTGCTTAGAAAATAGCTTGATTCAAAATAAAAAGAGTTATTTTTTAAATTGAAATAATTTAAATTAAAAACTTTAGATAATAAAAAACTCCTAAACAGGAGCCTTATTTTATTTGATGGCAGAGGATCAAGGACTCGAACCTTGACGAACGGTTTTGGAGACCGTCATGCTACCATTACACCAATCCTCTATATTCATGATTAAACACTCAAGATTTAATCACAAAAAAAGCAAGATCATAATCTTGCTCTTTTATGGTGGGGGCGAAGAGACTCGAACTCTTACACCTTGCGGCGCTGGAACCTAAATCCAGTGCGTCTACCAATTTCGCCACGCCCCCATCTGGGACATTTATTCAAAATAAATGTGGCAGAGGATCAAGGACTCGAACCTTGACGAACGGTTTTGGAGACCGTCATGCTACCATTACACCAATCCTCTATATTCATGATTAAACACTCAAGATTTAATCACAAAAAAAGCAAGATCATAATCTTGCTCTTTTATGGTGGGGGCGAAGAGACTCGAACTCTTACACCTTGCGGCGCTGGAACCTAAATCCAGTGCGTCTACCAATTTCGCCACGCCCCCGATGGCTGTGTATATTAGCGATAAGATCTGACAGTGACAAGTGTTTTTTTTCTAAAAAAAACTAACCGTGTAAATTGTATACAGATACTAGATCAATGATTTTTATCAATTTGAATCTGTTTTAAGCAATTTATTGCTTCATCAGCATTTGAAAACCGATTTTGCTGCTGTTTTTGTAATAAACCTACAAGTAAGGGTAAAAAAATCAAAAACTGGGTGGGTAATTGAATGGTTAAATTTTGACAGTGTAAGACTGCCCAATCACGATAACTACTTGCTTCTAAGCGAGTTTGAGTCAACCATTCATATAAAACGATGCCAAAAGCATATAAATCGCTTTGTATGCTCTTATACCCTCCTCGAAATAGCTCAGGAGCCATATAACGAGGTGTTGCATCCATGACTGTATTGCAACTTGAGATAGATCTCGTTTTCTCAAAATCAATTAAATAAGGCTTTTGCTGAAAATTTCTAAAATGTTCTGCCTTAACGTCTCCATGAATCCAGCCAAGTTCATGAAGCTCTGCAAGCTTATTTATTGCTAACCAAATCTTACGATATACATCAGTTAAACCACTTTCATGAGTCAATGAACCCAACCACACATCACTATCAGGTAAAATTAAAACCTTACCCAAAGAATGGCCTAGCTGAGGAATTAAACTGACCTCAATCAATTTATAAGGTAAAAGCCATGCAGGTTTTTTAAGGTGAATTTCTTTATAAAATAGTTGCTCATGCATGAAATCTTGCTCATTTTGAGCATGGGTTTCAGGCAAATGATATTTTAACCAGTAATTCTTGGTATCTATGGTACATGTCCATAAACACCGCCCTAACGCTGCACTTGTTGGCTTTGTTACACATGTTAAGTTTTCTATATGCGAAGCAAAATCATGCTTCAGCATAATAAGACTCAGGCTGTTGTTTCTTTTCTTCAAAACGCAAAACTTCTAAACAATGCTGAATTGTCTTACCAATACGAGCATGGGTTTCAATTGAAGAAATTTTTGGCCAAGTTGCACGTTCCCCTTCTCTTTGCAAACGCTTAAACAGATGCGGACGCGGGTTTTGCAAAGTATAGGTATAGTGACTTAGGCTATATTTAGCAATGATATTTACATCACCATAATAACGCTGTCCCATTACTCCATATCCATGATCCAACAATCTTCTAACGGGAGAAATTGAACCAAGTCGTTGACGCGTAAAGTCCATAATGCCCATTGATAGCACTTTACCTTGGCGTCTTAAAATTCTTTCCGGCCAACTTAAAACGTCTTTACGGAAGCGATCCGCATCATTTTGCATAAATGGAACAATATGTGGGTTAACCTGACTCGCAATGGTGTAGTTTAAATTATAAAGCCGCGCCATTCTTTCTTGCGGGAAATCGCTTCTTACACTTCCATCTACCCACTTTGTATTTGCCATATAAGGTGTATGTTCACCGTCATAACGTTTACTGGTTAAGCGTACTGGTGGGAATAAAATTGGCACAGCACATGAAGCCAATACAGCACTCCACACCAAAACATTCGGTGTCATAATGGCGTTCATAATTCTTGGGTTTTCTGTTGCATCATACGGCGCTACTGCCACATTAATGTTTAAACCAGATTTTTTGAAAGCCTCTTCAAACGTAAGATCACCTAAATTCTCAATAAGGAATTTTTTCAAATACTGAACATCGGCAATTCCACCATTGCCTTTAATGAGTTCACGGAATTTCCTAAAATGAAAAGCATCACTAAAAAATTGCTCACCATTTAATAAGTTTTGGATATCTTCACTAGCAGAGGTTCCAAGCATACCTGTCATAATTGCCCCTGCACTTGAGCCAGAGAGCACTTTAGGCATTAAGTCTTGTTCAATTAAAGCTTTACACACACCTGTATGAAAAAGTCCTAAAGTCGCCCCACCCGAAAACATAAGTGCAGGTTGTCCATATGCCCTTTCACAGTTTTCAAAAAACTCTATTTTTTCTTTTCTTTGAAACGTAATGCATTCACTTGAAGCGATGTAAGCCAAGCTTTGGCTAACTTCTTCAATATAGTCTTCAATTAACTTTTTTGTACCGACATGCGTTGCGGCAAAAAGCATTGGATGACCAATATTTGCAATATCGTAGGTTAGACCCTCTTTAAGTAAATAGATGAGGTCTAATGTGCGATGTTGCTGACGATATCTTTTGAGCAAAGTGTATCGATAAGAAATGAGTTCGGCATCGAAGTAAGGTGAACTATTATCAAACTTCCACTCTTGCACACCTGTTTCTTCATCTAGTTTTAATGCAAAAGACTTCCATTCCTCATAAGATTCAGCCATGTCTAATTGACGTTGTAATTTTTTGATACGGTAAGCCTGATGTGGATTCATATCACTTCGTATTTTTTCAAACATATTTCGTCCTCATCTTCACAGATGATTTTACTGAATAGACATCACAACACTATGCTCGGTCTGAACATTTCAATCAATTGCAAAACCGATAAAGTGTATAGGCAATAAGTTTTTTGTCAGCCTGTTAATTTCGGTGTTAGTATCCTATCAAACACTGTTTAACATGATTGACTTACCATGGCTACCATTGATTTACCGGACAATTTAGTTCAAACATTATCACTTGTATTAAATCAGTTACAGCAAGTCTTGCCTGAGCCTCGACAAGAAACAGATTTTACTGCACCTGCTTTTAGATGGGAAAATCAGCAACTTAATGCCATCTATAAGCCAAAAAATATTTATCTTGATGACTTAAAAGGCATTGAGCGTCAAAAAGAAAAAATTATTCAAAATACTTTGCAATTTTTAAATGGCCTACCAGCGAATGATGTGCTGTTAACAGGCTCACGTGGTACAGGAAAATCATCTATTGTTCGCGCTTTACTCACAGAGTATGCCCCTCAAGGATTACGTTTAATTGAAATTGAACGTGATGATTTATCAGACTTACCTAAAATTCAAAAACTCATTCAAAATCGTCCTGAAAAATATATCGTCTATTGTGATGACTTGGCTTTTAATGCCGAAGATGAAAATTACCGTAGTCTAAAAAGTGTATTAGATGGTTCATTACAATCAGGTTCAAGTAATTTTATTATTTACGCAACCAGTAACCGTCGCCACCTGTTACCTGAATTCATGCATGAAAATACACCTGTAACTAAGGTGGACGTTCCCCAATATACTGAATTACATCCACAAGAAGCGATTGAAGAAAAGATCTCTTTATCAGATCGTTTTGGTCTATGGTTATCTTTTTATCCAATGGATCAAAACTTATATTTAGAAATCGTAGAGCATTATCTAGATAAAGCAAACATGCCTTTTAATGATGAAGTCCGTGCTGAAAGTTTACGTTGGTGTCAGATGCGGGGTCAGCGCTCTGGTCGAGCGGCTTATCAGTTTTCTAAGCATTGGATTGGTTTAAACGCCTTAAAAGATTTGTCTAACAATTAAATAAAATGTCCCGCAAAGCCTTAGCTTTGGCCTATAAACCGCTTAGCTTTGGCAGTTGTTTTTCATAACCTAAAACAAAGATAGCCCTTCTTTAGGTTTATATATGAAAAAGCAATTGCCAAAAATTTCTACAACAAGTAAAGCGCTTGGTAAAAGTTTATTACTTGCACAAGGCGTTTTAGACCAAGCAAAAAAATATTCAACTCTTCCTTTTACTCAAGCTCATATCATCCGTCCACGAGTTGACGAAAAATATTATAGCTGGACACATTACGGTATCTTTTTCCCGCTTTTACCAGAGCCGCATCGTTACTTAAATATTATGATTTTAATCGGTACGCCTGGTGCACTTGCTTTTGACCATGATGATATCATCACTGAAAATCCTAGAAAAACAGCTACTTTCTTTTCAAGTACAGCCGCTCTGAAACAAGCTTTACTGAAGGCCTATATCATTCCCGAAGATACAAAAATTAATAAAGATGGGACCTTAATAGAACTAGGTCAAGAAATTTCAATTCAAGGAAAATTTCCGCACATCCATATTAATGGACATTATGATGGGTTTGATTTCGACTTTGATATCGATATTACTTCACATGTTTCATGGTTTATAAAAACACCAATCTATGATCATTTTAGCTTATTGGCAAAGTTTAAAGGTTTTCTAAGCTATCAAGCAGAACGCATTGAAAGCCAAGGACTCTGCACTTACGAATATGCTCGAGCAGTTGGTCCTCACTCCATCACAAACAAACTTATTCCTGATGTATATAAACTGCCACTTGATTTTTTTACTTATCAAATCATCAATTTAAATGAAACCACTCAACTTCTTCTTACCAAAGCCGATATTGCAGGACAAACAGCTGCATATACCCTGCATATTCGACATCTGGACCAGCCAGCTGAAATTTATACAGATGTAAGCTTTGATATTATTTCGCATCAAGTTGATGACTTTGTTTCACCTACTGGGCATAAAATGCGACTTCCAAAATATTTTTCTTGGATCGCTAGAAATGAGGCAAAGCAAATTATCTTAAACATTCAGGCAGAAATTGACTGCCCATTCCGCTATGGTCATGGGCGAGGTTATGCGAGTAGCTATATATTTACAGGTCATTATTTTGGTAATGAAGTTCAAGGTCGTGGTTACATCGAATACATTGATATTGAAAACCAACATGCTTTTGAAGATGAATAATTTTACTCAGGAATAGTGAGTTCAGTCATCGGCCAGCGCGGCGTGGTCGTTACCGCTAAACCATCATGCTGACCTGCTTTTAAACGTTGATATCCAGCAAAAGCAATCATTGCCCCATTATCAGTACATAAAGCAGGCTCGGCATAATAAACTTGCGCTTTAATTTTCGCCAAAGAGGTTTCTAATTGCTCGCGTAGTCTTAAATTTGCGCTAACTCCACCTGCAATCACTAAACGTTTAAGTCCAGTTTGCTTTAAAGCTTTTACTGATTTTTTTACCAAAGTATCTACAATTGCTTCTTGGAATGAAGCAGCAATGTCAGCGTCACGATTTTCACCATTCAATTTTTTCAATTGAACAGAAACAGCTGTTTTTAAGCCACTAAAAGAAAAGTCCAAGCCTTGATGAAGCATAGGTCTTGGAAACTCAAATGCTAATGGATCACCAGATAATGCAAGTTTTGCGATATTTGGCCCACCTGGATATGGCAAGCTCATCATTTTTGCAACTTTATCAAAAGCTTCGCCCGCAGCATCATCAATAGACTCACCCAATAGTTCATATTGACCAATAGCGTGGGCTGCCATTAATTGTGTATGTCCACCTGAAACTAACAATGCCACAAACGGAAATTCAGGTGGTTGACTTGAAAGTAATGGAGCCAGCATGTGACCTTCCATATGGTGAACACCAATTGCAGGCTTATTTAAAGAAAAAGCTAAAGTTCTGCCAAACAGTGCACCTGTCATTAATGCTCCCATTAAGCCAGGACCACGCGTATAAGCAACCGCATCAATCTCTTGTTTTTTTACACCACTTTGTTCAAGCAATTGATTCATTAAAGGAATTAATTTACGAACATGGTCACGAGAAGCAAGTTCAGGTACTACTCCACCATATTCGGCATGAAGTTTAATCTGGCTATAAAGAACCTGTCCCCGTAAGCCGAGTTCGCTATCATAAAGTGCCAACCCTGTTTCATCACAAGAAGTTTCCAAGCCTAAAACAATCATCAAAACTGCCTTTTATATGAGTCAAAATATTGCAATCGCTATTATAGACTTGTGATATGAGTTGTAAATGAGTAAAATACTGACCTTCACTTGTGATCCGGCGCAATGGTGTGCCTGATCTTATCCATAATCTAGAGGATTTTACATGCCACAAGTTAAGTTGAAAGAAGGCGAACCAGTTGACGTAGCTATCCGTCGTTTCAAACGTTCATGCGAAAAAGCTGGTGTTTTAGCTGACGTTCGTAAACGCGAATTCTACGAAAAACCAACTCAAGAACGTAAGCGCAAAAAAGCTGCAGCAGTTAAACGCTACCAAAAGAAATTGGCTCGCGAATCTGTACGTACTACTCGCCTTTACTAATTAATTTGTGATTGACTGCTGAATTATGACTACTTTAAAAAACCAAATTACTGATGCATTAAAAACTTCTATGCGTGCCAAAGATATGGCAACAGTGACGGTTTTGCGTAGTCTACAAGCGGCAATTAAGCAAATCGAAGTCGATGAGCGCAAAGAGCTTGACGACGCTCAGGTTCTTGCGGTCATTGAAAAGCAAATTAAACAACGTAAAGAATCGATCAAAGCCTTTGAAGGTGCTGGTCGTAATGATTTAGCTAGTAAAGAACAAGCCGAAGCTGAGATTATCTCTCAGTTTCTACCAGAAGCTATGACTGAGGAAGAGCTTGATTCTATCATTGAGCAAACGATTGCTGCTCAAGAAGCAACTAGCATGAAAGATATGGGTAAGGTGATGAATTCTCTACGTCCGATCATAGCCGGGCGTGCCGATCCTGCTCAAGTTTCAGCAAAAATTAAAGCTAAGTTAGCTTAATTCCCCCTTTTTAAATTTTACATTTCTTCCAATCAAGCTTCTTTAGTTTGTATATATTTGCACATCTGCAAATTAAGTAAGATATAACTGTTAAATCTTCATTCTTCGCTCATCTTGCATTTGTTTCAAACGACTGTCTATTCTTGCCGACATTGCTTGATTGTCTTTTGCTAATCGCTGAGCATGCAACATTGATTTAATTGCATTTTCCTCACTACCTGACCAATATTCTGCTTCAGCTCGATAGCGTAAAACATTAACCGCTCTTAAAGGTCCATTCTTATCCAAATTAGCGGCTTGCTGTAAAAATTGCCAGCCTTGTATATCTCTTGGATTCTTATTAATAAATCTTTGAACTAAGGTTTGAACTTGCGCAAACTTACCTTGTCGTAGCAGCACCTCAGCTAACTTATAACTAAAAGCTTTATTTTCAGGCATCGTCATCTGCATAGAAGCAATTGTTGTATAAGCTTGATCTAATTTATTTTGGCCAAGATAAATATCTGTCTGCAATAATGCCACTAGAGGCTTTCCACTAGATTTCGCTTGATCTAAAGTAGACTGGGCTTGAGCATAATCACCTTGTCTTGTGTAAAATGCTGCTAAAGCAATCAGACCAGCAATATTCTTTTGAGAGGCCAAACTTTGTAGTTGGTTTTCAGTTGCCTGATTTGCAACCACCATGGTGTACCATTTTAAAATTTCAAAATCTGCATCATATATACGATTTTTAACTCGAGGCATCTGGTTTGCACGCAGCCGCGCTTCGCTCATACGTTCAGTCGTCAATGGATGAGTCAACCAGAAATCTGGTAAAAAACTCACTCGACTTGTAGCCCTATGCATTGTTTCAAAGTAATCTGCCATACTTTGTGGGTTATAACCCGCCGCATACATATATTGCATGCCGATACGGTCTGCTTCACGCTCTTGGTTTCGACTATATGTTAATTGTTTATCCATGAGTGCAGCTTGGGTTCCAAGCATCACTGCTGCACCCGCATCACCACCACCCTGCGCAGCTATAGCCACTCCCGCTAAAAGCCCTGCTAGACTTAGCAATGTTTGACCTTTAAAGGCTTCTTCAGAGCGACTAAAATGTCTTTGCGATACATGCGCAATTTCGTGAGCCATAACCCCAGCAATTTCATCAATATTTCGTGCTGAGGCAATAAGCCCTGTATTGAGCGCAAATAAGCCACCTGGAACAGCAAAAGCATTAATTTGCGGATCTTTAATCACGACTAGACCAATCGGCTGCCCAAGCTGAGTTTCACTTAAAATACTCGAAAATACCTGAAAAAATTGATCTTCTAGCCAGACGTCTTGAATAACGGGCATTTGTTTGTGAACTTCACGAAAAACTTTTTCGCCAATAAATTTTTCTTTTTGTTGATCAAGCAAACCAATCCCACTTCCAATATTTGGAATTTCTACTTGATTTGCAGAAGGCTGAGGGTCGAAAGGCTGCGCGTACGAAGCATTTGTTATAAAAGCCGTACTTAAAATAATTGGCAAAAATCTCAAATGTTTTTCTCTAGTAAAATTAAACCATCAAAAAAAGTCTACTGATATAAAACATAAAAAATTATGTTCAATCAATAGACTTTTAATATATCACTCGAGATCGCTTAGTTTTGCAATGAAGTGTTATTAATCATTTATGCAAAGTTTGGGTTTACCAAATATCTAGGAGTTTTATCCTCTAAAGCTTCAACTAGATTTTTATAAGCAAGATTTGCCATTTTTTTACGGGTCTCTGCAGTCGCAGATCCTACGTGAGGCAAAGTAACAACATTTGACAGTTTAAAAAGCTCCGAATCTTGTAAAGGTTCTTTTTCATATACATCCAAACCAGCTCCAAAGATTTCCCCGCTTTGTAAGGCTTCAATTAGAGCTTGCTCATCAACTACTGAACCACGCGCAATATTTATAAAAATAGCGTGCTTTTGCATAAGCTCAAATTGAGTTTTCCCCATCAAAGCTTTCGATTCATTATTTAAATCAACTGCGGTTACTACAAAATCAGACTGTTGCAATAACTCATCTAAACCAAGATATTGTGCTTTTAAAGGCTCTGCCAATTCAGGCTTTTCACGTCGGTTATGGTAAACAATATTCATGTTAAATCCATAAAAACCACGGCGTGCAATTGCGGCACCAATATTACCAAGCCCAATAATTCCTAGCGTCTTTCCAAAAACATCTAAACCAAATTGCTGAGGCCCAACAGTTCTTTTCCATTCACCTTGTTTCGTCCAATGATCAAGAAAAGGAACTTTTCTAGCAGCACTAAGCAATAACGTAAAAGCAAGATCAGCCGTTGTTTCAGTTAAAACATGAGGTGTATTTGATAACCAGATTTTTCTTTGGTTTAGATAAGCCACATCATAATTGTCATAGCCAACTGTTACAGATGAAATAATTTTGAGTTTTTGAGCAGGCGCAAGATTACTTTCATTAAGAAGTCGACCAGCACCGATCATCCCATCAGCATCTACAACTTGTTGGCGAATTTGCTCATTAATATCACCCAGTTTTGGATTAAGAACCACAACATGATAATCCTGTTGTAATCGAGACAAAATTTCTTCATCAATTTGGCTAAAAACTACAACTTTTTTCATGTAAATCCCTACTACTCGTTGTTATCTTGCATTAATTGCCATAACCTTTTTTTAAGGAGTGGTTTCTCCAACATCTCTTTTAAACTCGCCAAATGAATAATATTGGCATGCTGAATATAAGAACATTCACCAAGGCACAAGATCTTCTTGTCTGCTGCGACAGCATCTAAAAATCCTTGAATATATGAACCTGCACCACGTTGGTCTTGATAGTTAGCTAAAGGAAACGGCCATTTTAGTTCAGCATATTGCCCTATTTTTGCTTTTTGGATGTTATTCCAAAGTTGCTTTTCTTCTTCACTTAAATTAGTAACATCTAAAAAAATAATGCATTTTTCAAGCGCAAAAGCTTGCAACTCAAATGAAGCAATCGTAACCACTGGAGCTTGTACTTCAGTACGAGGCGACACAACAGGCGGAACTTCTACTGGAAGTGGTACCGCAATTTCAGGTTCAACTTTTGGAACTTCGTTGACTTGTGGTTTTGTCGGTTGCTCTACAACTGGATTGTTCTTAGAAGGTAATATAATTGGCTCACCTTCTGGTACAGCTTGATCTCGCCAGAGACTTTGAGCATTATTTTTTTGGCACAGCTGTGTCTTAGGAATCCATACATCAATTCCTAAAGTTGCCAATATATTTCTTTGCTGCCCAATCATCTGTAAATCAATACCTCTACTCTATCTACATTCTAACGGGCTTGAGTTTTTTTTTCAGTGTTTTATTTCATTCAGATGTTTTTATAATCGTATATGTCTTTTAAATAATCATCACACTATTTCTCTTTTGCATTTGATCCACAATTTCTTCTGTCTCAAAGCCAAAACGCCAATAAAGCAATTCAAGCACATCGAGTTCATCTTGCGTGATAATACGGTCGCTCCACAAACACATTTCTGCAATAGCTAGAATACTTAGACGGTCACGTAATAATAAACCAGCAATATCATTTAAAATTTCAGCCAGATCTAATGGCTCATCTGAAATTTCATCATAGATATACATTTCATCAGGATTGAGCAGCGAACGTAAAATACGCTCACGTACTTCTAATTGATTTGGGCTATTAATTTGTTGAACATGAAGTAAAGCATCAATCAAACGAACAATTTGAGGTTTCACTTCTTCAAATGCAGTTGGCAAATGTAATGGCATCAAGTTCAACTCATGTTTAACCCGCTCCAATAGTAGTGCATCTAACAACCCAATCTCACCATCTTCTTGGATAATGAGGGCCAACTTAGTAAGAAATTGCCGCGCAATACTTGCGGGTATATGTCCAATATTTTTACAAGCATCATGAAATATTTGAATATGAATACGTCCATCCAAATTCAATAATGCATCAATAATGGCATGACTCACAGGTGCATCTTTTGGAATAAACTCGCGATATTGGCGAATCATCAAAATAGCAACCATCACTTCACGTGAACCAGTCACAGTTTGTAGTGCTCGCTGAATTAATTCAGGACGCTTTTTATTTCGGCGTACATCACTACTCAGGGGCTTAATGGCATCATTTAATGCAAAACTAATTGGTGACAACCTTAACAAAGGTAGAGGCTGTGGAGATGACCACGGAATATAAATTTCTTTCTCAGATTCTTCCAAGAAATGAAATAAGCTAAACAACGGACGGTTGCGAAGTTTCTTTAAATTTTCTAATTGTAAATCTTGTAGTAAAGTGGGGTTTAACTCATAAATACGTTCACGAATACTCGGGTGAATATTCATCCAGCTTTGCGGGCTTAGTGAGTTAGCAAAACACATATGTGCGATTGATTCGGAATAAGCACTATGAATTTGCGAACCAGAGTGGTGAACATAAATACGCAACAAGGTTTGGGTATTCGCATTATTTTTTAATAGTCGTACTGTTTTTTGGTCATTACGAAATGTACGCCCACTCAAAGTCAAATATTTAATAAAACGAGTAATCAGTACACCTAGGCTTCCAGCCAACCAAATGACTCCACCCACTGCAACAAAAACTGTTTCAAATTTATGTTTATAGCCAGGGCTATAGCGCTTAAAACCCTGCTTGGCTAATTTACTGCCCCACTGACTAAAAGTTGTTAAGCCGCTATATAAAATCTTTAATTTTGTATTCTCAACAGCCTCCCCCGATAAAATCTGATTAAACTCTTGGCCTAATAAACCATATAACTCAAGCTTATCCAGATTCTGTAAAGCACCCCATGTCAGAATAATTACGATATCTTTGGGATGAAAACCTGCCGTAAGTGCATTTACACCAACTTCATCAGGTAATACATATACGGTTGGAACTTTAAGTGAAAAATTTTGAGCTAAGTGTTCTGTAATTTTTAATGCTGCGAGTTCTTCGGGAGTACTCTCCTCTTTCACCAAACGACGTGCTTTAAGTTGTTTTGCTAAAGAGTGCCCACCTTTACGCAGGATATAAAGTTCGGTAACTACCGACCAAACCATAATAAAAAGTAATAGTGCAACGAAGTAAGGACTTAAGGTATGCCACCAAATTGGCTGGCTATAATCAAAAAAATGAACGAGTAAACCTAAAATTAAATTTAAGATAAAAATAGTAAGCAGCACAGCAACCAAACACATAGTGATGGACCATGCCATATTTTTATTTTCGATGAGATAGTGGCTTACTTCTTTCAATGTAAATATTCCCAATTACATTGTTAGGTTTCATCATAAAAGAAAAAAGCGGGAAATACCCGCTTTTTTCGGCTATTTCTATTCTTCTTTGATGCCTGTTAAATCTACAGAAGCAGCATCGACATTAACGTCAATATAACCATCTTTTTTCTTCTTAGCAGAGTCATTACGCTTCTGCTCCAAATTATTTAGATAGTTACCATCAATATCACCTGTTACGTAGATTCCATCAAATACTGAGCAATCGAACTCAGTTAAGTCAGGCACTTTGCTGGTACGTACAGCATTTTTCAAGTCTTCCAATTCTTGGAAAATCAAACGGTCAGCACCAATAATTTCTTGGATTTCTTCCACGCTACGTTCTGAAGCAATAAGCTCAGCTTTAGCAGGCATATCGATACCGTAAACGTTTGGATACATTACTTTTGGTGCTGCTGAAGCAAAGTATACTTTTTTTGCACCAGAATCACGTGCCATCTGAATAATCTCATTACACGTTGTACCACGTACAATAGAGTCATCCACCAACAGAACGTTCTTACCTTTGAATTCTAACTCAACAGGGTTTAATTTCTGACGTACAGATTTTTTACGTTGCTGTTGACCCGGCATAATAAAGGTACGGCCGATATAACGGTTTTTCATAAAACCTTCACGGAACTTCACACCTAGAATATTTGCAAGTTCTAAAGCTGAAGTACGACTCGTATCTGGAATTGGAATCACCACATCAATATCGTGGTCCTCGCCCCAGTCACGTAAAATTTTATGAGCAAGCTTTTCACCCATTTTTAAACGCGCTTTATAAACCGAGATTCCGTCAATAATCGCATCAGGACGAGCAAAATAAACGTATTCAAAAATACATGGACGGTATTTAGGATTAACAGCACATTGTTTAGAGAACAACTCGCCATTTGCATTGATGAAAATTGCTTCACCTGGTTCAATATCACGCTCAATTTTGAAACCAAGAGCAGTAATAGCAACCGATTCAGAAGCAATGATGTATTCCATCTCACCTTGTTCAGTTACACGCGAACCGTAAATAAGTGGGCGAATACCGTTTGGATCACGGAAGCCAACCAAACCATGACCAGTAATCATCGCCACTACACCATACGCACCTTGGCAACGCTCATGCACACGAGAAACCGTGTGAAAAATATCGTCAGGAGTAGGATTTAAAGTGCCTTTTTTCTGTAATTCATGCGCGAATACGTTTAAAAGAACTTCTGAGTCAGAATCTGTATTCATATGACGTAAATCTGTTTTAAACAGGTCATCATGAATTTCTTCTGCATTAGTCAAGTTACCATTATGTGCAAGCGTAATACCGTAAGGTGAGTTTACATAAAATGGTTGTGCTTCAGCACTGCTCGCAGAACCAGCAGTTGGGTAACGTACATGGCCAATACCATAATTACCAAGTAATGCTCTCATATGACGAGTATGAAAGACATCACGTACCATACCGTTATCCTTACGAAGGAAAAGACGGCCTTCATGGCAGGTTACTATTCCAGCTGCATCTTGCCCACGATGTTGCAACATCGTTAAAGCATCAAACAACATTTGGTTCACTGGCGATTTACCGGCTATACCAACAACTCCACACATAGCAACCTCGCAGACAAGCTAGGAATTAATAAAAAGGATTCTTTGTCGAATGGTCGGATCGGTTTTCTAAATCTTCCGATTCGTCCATTGGTTTTGAAGGAGTGCCTGATGCACTACCTCCAGATGTTATTTGATGAAATGCCTCACTTGCAGCATCTTTAGACAACTCGGTAGCCAAAGGCGCATAAGGCAATAAAAACTGTATAAATTTGGACTGTTTCCAGTGCGGTGAACTTTCAACCCAAGGTCCTACACCCTGCATTGTAATTAGTACAACCAACAAGCCCTTTAAAGAACCAAAAGCACCACCTGCTAAACGATTTAATGGCCCCAATTTCAGACTTTTCAAGAGGCCATTTAAAAATGCAGAGACGATCCATGTTAAAACAATGATCAAAAGCGCTATAAATGCAAAAGCTGCAATTTTTTGAACAACTGGATCATGACTTAAACCCGACATAGACGGAGCAAGAAGGACAGCATATTTTGCACCCATAATTAATGCAATGACCCATCCTACCAAGTTCGCAAAGGCTTTAATAAATCCTTGTCGCAAACCGTTTAGCCCCCCAATGAGCAAAAGTATCAGAATAATGATATCAATTGTGTTCATATTCACTTAAGACATAGCTGCAACACATTGTTTCACTAAAATAGGACCTGTATAAATTAGCCCACTATAGATCTGTACTAATGTTGCTCCAGCTTGCTGCTTGACTGCTGCTTGTTCACCCGACAAAATTCCACCCACGCCAATTAACGGGATTTGTCCTTTTAATGTTTGGGCAAACAAACGTAAGCATTCTGTACTTTTTTCAAAAACAGGTGCGCCTGATAAACCGCCCGACTCATTACCATAAGGAAGATTTTCTACACCTTCTCTTGATAAGGTCGTATTAGTAACGATCAAGCCATCAATTTTAAACTGCACTAACTGCGCTGCAATAAACTCAACATCTTCCGCTGTTAAATCAGGTGCAACTTTCAGAACCAAAGGAACATAGTGATTATTTTGTTCAGCTAGCTCAAGTTGTCTTTCTTTTAAGGTTTGCAATAGTTCAGTTAATGCATCACCACTTTGTAAACTTCTTAAGTTCTTAGTATTTGGAGATGAAATATTAACGGTAATATAAGAAGCGTAGTTATACACTTTCTCAAGGCAAATCAGGTAATCATCAACAGCTTTTTCTACAGGTGTATCAGCATTCTTACCAATATTAATACCTAAAATTCCTTTAAACTTTGAAGCTTTGACATTTTCAATCAGCTTATCAACACCATCATTATTGAACCCCATACGGTTAATAATGGCTTGAGCTTCAGGAATACGGAATAAGCGCGGCTGCGGATTACCGGATTGAGGACGAGGTGTAATGGTTCCAATTTCAATAAAACCAAACCCTAACCCAGCTAAAGCATCAATGTGTGCACCATTTTTATCAAGACCAGCTGCCAAACCTACTGGATTTGGAAATTCAATTCCCATACAAGTCGTCGGTTTCGCTTCTACGCTCTGACGGAGTAGGCCGAACTTATGTGCTTTATCAAGCATAGATAATGTTAATTCATGGGCACGCTCTGGTGCTAAACTAAACAACATCGGGCGAGCAAGTGAATATAACATACCAATCACAATCTACTGATTTTAGGTAGGCATATTATAGGCACAGGGAGCACAAAACACCATGCTTAAGACCAGCATATTTTAATATGTTATTGAACCGTCGCTGTTAATTTAATCTGACCTTCACTTGAAACCATTTCCATTTTTTCAATACTTAAGCCCATTTGTGCCAGTTGGGTTAAAAAGTTAGCTAAAATTGCGTAATTCTGATGAGTAACAATAAATTGTAACTGCTCGCCATTTTGCTGAGAAGTAACCGTTAAACCTTGCTGTTGAGCTACACGTTGTATTTTTTCTGCCTGCCCCAGCTCAAGCTCACTCGCAGGTTTCATAGTGACTGCATTACTTTGCATCCACACCATCAAATCTTTTAAATCATTTAAGCGCTGTTGCTGCTGTTCTGCTAAGGAATGCATTTTCCAAAGTGAAGCCCCAATAATAGCCACTACAACAAAAATTGTAGTAAAGACCACCATGATACGTTCACGGACAGTCAAACGGTCTAAATATTGATTAACTTGTTCGATCCACTGATCAAAGCGGTTTTGCAATTGAGCTAACATTTTCATTATTGTATTTTCACCACCCCAATAGCCCCACCACCATCGGCTTGAACATTACCTAACTCCGCCTTAAATCCCTGCTGATTAAGCTGCTGTGTTAAAGCTTGCAAATCATCTGCCGATTTTGCTTTCAAGGCCATGGTTAGTGTAGAAGCATCATAATTTAATTGCTGAGCTAAAATTTGTCTCTGCATCAAAATAGGTCCAACACGACTCAACAGAGAAAGTGCTTGTGTATCGCCTTGCTTGCTCATTCTTAAATGACTTTCAAATTGGCTTTTTATATTTTGTTCATTTACGCGACTAGAAGGACCAAACCAATATTTATATTGCTCAATTGTCTGCTCAGCTGTTTGATTTGCTACATTTCTTAATTTCACCCAACGCAACAAATCATAGCTAAACTGAACCACAATTATTGCTAAAACAATAACCGCACATGCTTTCCAGTAACCAGAAACCGTTTGCTCTTGCCCTTTGGCTTTCGGTAAAACATTAAAAGGATGCTGTTTAGGTTTATCTAAACCCTGAAATTGATAAAAAAACTCTAAACGTTGCTCAATACTAGAAGCTGCTTCTAAGCTTTCTAACTGTTCTACCGTTAACCCACTATATTGATAGTTTGTTTCAACTGGCTGGAATTCCAAAAACAATCCCAAATCATCTAGTGAATTACCGACCCATTTACTTTCACGCGCCAGTAATTTTTGGTCAATATTACACAGGATAACTTGCTGTTCTTGTGGTTCCGGCAAGATCAAAAAATCTGGCAACAAAGCAACCAGCTTGATTGGCAACAAATTCATCGCATGTTGCCATGTTTCCACCGTAGTTTTTGCAACGCCCAATATTGTTAATTGATCAGCATGAAAATGATGAACTACTTTCATGTGATCAATAGGCAAAGTTACAAACTCTTCAAGCAAATATTTAACACCATCTGCTCCAAGTTGCTTGTAATGAGACTTTGCTATTTGTTGCTGGAATACCTGAGCATGACGACTAGGAAAAAAGACAACAGCCTCTTTTCCTTGGTGCAATTGTAGGTCTTGTATTAATTGATCAAGGCTTTCAGCCTGCAACCAGTTTTCTCCGTTAGACCAATGCCATATTCCATTGGTTTCAGGCATCCATAAATACAGCATAATGGGCTAAATAACCTTTTTAATTATATTGTGGGTATAAAACTATTTTTTTGTGTTGATAAACCAGTTGCAATCACAGCCTGATCATAAATTCGAGCTTCAGCCAACGCAAATGGATTAAAGTTTTCATGGGTCAGCAGTTCAGCAATATGCCCTACTACATTCATATGACACACGACCACAATTGACTCATAAGGAATCTGAGACAACCACTCGACTGCCTCTTTGGCGTTATCATCTGGTTTAATTTTATCGCATAACAACACAGGCACATCTTTAAAATACGCTTGAATATGTGCCAATGTCTCTTGAGCACGTAACAAAGGACTAACTACAAAAATATCAGGCTTAACAATATCTTTTAAAAATGTTGCTGTCTGTTCTGCTTGAGTATGTCCACGAGCAGTAAGAGGACGTTTAGTGTCATTACCATTTATAGGTGGAGCGGCTTCCCCATGGCGAACCAATGTTAGTTGCATAAATTTTCCTTGTTAATAATTCTTGTATTATAACCACAATTTATGACATTTCTTCTTCAGACTTCGTGATGAGGTAAAACAAATTCAACATCACTACGGTGTCCGTTTTTCATAAGAGATAATGCAATATTTAAAGGAGGCGCCCCTTCGAAAATAACTTCATATAAAGCGTTAGTAATAGGCATATAAACATCTAGTTCTTCTGCTTTACCACGCACCTGAACAATTGTATTAATGCCTTCTGCTGTCTGCCCCAACTCTTTACTTGCCTGATCCAGCGTTTTACCCGAACCTAAAGCATAACCAATCTGATAATTACGGCTTAAAGGACTATTACAAGTCGCGAATAAATCACCAACACCTGACAACCCCAAGAATGTAAGCGGATTTGCACCTTGTTTTACTGCAAAACGGCTCATCTCGGCCAAAGCACGCGTTAAAATCATACTCTTGGTGTTTTCACCAATTTTGTAAGCGGCGCCAATTCCCATTGCAACCGCATAAATATTTTTAAGTGCTCCACCTAATTCCACTCCGTGTACATCATCACTACCAAAAACACGGAATAAAGCACTATGCAGAGCATGTTGCACAGCATAACGAACTAACTCAGAATCACTGGCAATAACGGTGCCAGACGGCATACCCGCCATAATTTCTTTTGCAAGGTTTGGACCTGAAAGTACACCATAAGGAACTTCAGGTAATTCTTCACGAATGATATCGCTCATGAAGCTGAAAGTTTTAGCTTCAACACCTTTGGTTAAAGACACAACCGCTTGTGCAGTAATATAAGGAGCGATTTGTTTTAAGACATCGCGGAATGAGTGACTTGGAATTGCGACTAAAATAATATCTCGGTCACATACAGCTTGTTCAAGATCAGACACAGCGCGTAATGATGACTCTAAAATAAAATCTGGCAAATAACGTTTATTAATGTGGGTTTTATTAATTTCCTCAGCTGTTTCGGCGTCACGAATCCAGATCATGGTATCGCAACCATTACGTGCAGCTAAATTTGCCATAGCCGTTCCAAAGCTTCCTCCCCCTAGAACGGTAATACGTAAAGCAGTTTTTTTATCAACCGCAACAGGTTCCACCAAATCTGTAAACTTAAATTCAGCCATCTTTTATTATCCTATTTCTTACTTCTACAGACGTTTAAGCCTGCCAAACTTTTACGAATTCTTTACTTTCAATATCTGCACGCGGTGCAATTACTTTAGCTGCTGTGCCGACGTAAATAATACCTGAAATTAAATCACGAGGTTGCAGACCTAAATGCTGCTTTAACCAATTTGATTCGACAACTGCACCACTACGCCACATGGTCGAAAAACCTTGAGCTTGTAGAGATAATAAAAGATTTTGTACTGCGGCACCCGTACTTAAGATTTGTTCGAAATGCGGTACTTTCGGGTGATCTTGTAATTGTGTAAGCGCTAAAATAAGTAATGGTGCGCGAAAAGGATGTTGTTTAACACGTTCGAGTTGAGCGAGATCAGTTTCACCTAAATCTGCTAGAGCCTTTGCTAAAACTTCACCAAAAGCACCACGTTGTTCGCCTGAAACAACCACAAAACGCGTTGGTTTAAGTCGATGATGATCTGGAGCAGTCAAAGCTGCTTGGAAAGCTAACTCCAATTGCTCTGTACTTGGAGCTGGCTCAACTAATTGGCCAATAGACTGACGCTGATGAATATTTTGGTGAATTATTTGTATTGCTGAATCCGTCATTAATATTGATCTAACTCAAAAATTCAAAATAGATTAGCATAATCTACCGTTAATCCACCATTGAATCTAGCTTATAAAATTAGCGAACTCTCACTTTGACATTTTTTAATACAAAACATCAAAACTCATACAACGTCTTCAAAATCAACTAGAAAACTTATGTTCAAATAGCTATATCTTTTAGCGATTAACTTTAGGTGCATTATGAAAAAAATAATTTTAGCGAGCGCAATGAGCGGTGTTGTTTTATTACTTGGTGCTTGTGCAACTACTCCTAAAAATACTTTAGCAGTTCAAAAAGAAAATAATCAGTTTGAAGTTACAGGTATTGGCAAAACCAATTTACTTGCAAAAAATAATGCAATTACTGCAGCTCAAAAAACTTGCTCAAAAAACACTACGCCAGTCGTTGTAGATGAAAAAACAACCTATAACGGTGTGTTAAAAGATGTTGTAAGCGAAAAAACTGGTCAAATGGTTGAAGCAGCAGCAGGTGTTATTGGTACATTGACTGGTAAAAATGCGTCTTTAGCAAAAGATGATGACTACCAAACAACGCTTACATTCTATTGTAAAATTAATTAATCAAAAAAAATCCCAATCAAATGATTGGGATTTTTTTATTAGCAATAACCATCTAATCTGGTCAGTGGTAATTTTTTACCAATTGCTTTTTCAATTTCAGGTAAATAAAAGGCATCATCTTCAGATAAGAAACTAATACTTACCCCCTGTGAGCCAGCACGACCTGTACGACCAATACGGTGTACATAGTCATCAGATTGTTCAGGCAATGTAAAGTTGATGACATGCGACACGCCATCCACATGAATACCACGACCAGCAACATCTGTCGCAATCATAATATTATGTTTACCTTGCTTAAATTGCTCTAACATTTTTAAACGTTTATCTTGAGCAATTTCACCTGAAAGCATACCTACTCTGTATCCATCTTTCTTTAAATGGTCATAAAGACGGCGCACCTGATCACGTCGATTAGCAAAAATCATAACCTTATCGATTGGCTCTTCACGCAAGATATCTTGCAGTAAACGATATTTGTCTTGTTTAGCAACAACATAAACACGTTGCTCTACATCGTTATTGGTCTTTTGTTCTGGCTCAATTTCAACAGTTACAGGTTCAAATAACCATTGTCTTGCCAAATTAAGAACATCATAACTAAACGTCGCTGAGAACATGAGGGTCTGACGTTGTTCCTTACGGGGTGAATAACGAACAATACGTTTTACCGAAGGAATAAAGCCCATGTCTAATAAACGGTCAGCTTCATCAATAACTAGAAATTCAATTTGATCGAGCCAGACTTCTTTTTGTTCTACAAAATCGATTAATCGCCCAGGTGTGGCTACCATGATATCGACAAAATTAGCATCAAGTTGCTTCTTCTGCTTATCGAAATCAACACCACCCAATAGGGTCACTAAATGTAAATTAGAGAATTTTGTGAGAAATTTCGCATCACTTTCAATTTGCAATGCCAACTCACGAGTAGGCGCCAAGATTAAAGCACGAGGCTCGCCACGGAAGCGTTGCTCTTGAATCGGATTATTGAGTAAATCATTAATTACACTAATCAGAAAGGCAGCTGTCTTACCTGTTCCTGTTTGTGCTCGCCCAATTGCATCATGCCCGGCTAATGTATATTTTAAAACCTTTTGCTGAATTGGGGTCATTTGAGTAAACCCTAAAGCATCAATCGCCTTTTTAAGTTGCGGATGTAAATTCAAGGTTTCAAAACCAGATGTCATAAATACGCGCTCTAACAAACAATCTCTCGAATGAGAAGATCATTATAAACAAAAACGCCCCAATTCAAAAATTGGAGCGTCCATCATTCATCAAAAAGATGAATTAGTCTTAGTCTAAAGGCTGAACGTTTTCAGCTTGAAAACCTTTTTGACCTTGTACAACGCTAAACTCTACGCGTTGACCATCACGTAGAGAACGGTGACCGTCACCTACGATTGCACGGAAGTGAACGAATACATCGTCGCCACCGTTACGTTGAATAAAACCAAAGCCTTTAGTGTCATTAAACCACTTTACTACGCCTTGTTCACGAGCTGTCATAAGTCAATCCTCAGATGTTGAAAAAAGGACCTTCCGGTGTTGCAAACAGCAGAGCAAACAAGGTTTTAAAATATTTATAATCTTAAAGCTTGTAATCATTCTGTAAAACTATCAACAATTTCCGGTTACATCCATTTGTTATAGGGTTATTAAATCAATTTGATTGTGTGGTAAATCCTAAAACGGTTCGAGCTTAACACGGGTTTATGACAATTAATAGAATTTTTTTCAAATATTTCCCCTATTTTTAGTTCTTTTTTTAAACAGCTTATTACAATATTTTTTATAGAAATTCCGGCATCTCCTTTCATAAAATATGCTGTATTTATTAAAAATTTGTTAGAATATTTTTTTCAGTTGTTTTGATGATGAATGAGCAATACTTCTTCTAATACAGCACCCATTGAAATTAATGCCCTTGGGCAGCCCTGCCCAATGCCATTGTTAATGTTAAAGCGTGAACTTAAAAAAGCGTCAGGCAAACAACAATTTTTATTAAAATCTTCAGATCCTCATAGTGAAATTGATGTAACTCGTTACTGTGGTTTACATCATTTTACGTGTCAAACTACACACATATCAGAAAGAGAATTTCACTATTTAATTGAAACTCAATAATTCTTTGCTAAACTAAAAGATTAGAAATTGCATAAAATTTTACATTTCTCTACCCAATTTTCCTTAATTATGAAGCTGATTCAAATTAAGATGAATTTATTGGTTATCCCATTCGATCCTATAAGGAGAACTCATGAGTGACAGCAGCAATCAATTGATGCCCCTGTCATTGTCTGCGCCCGGTGTAAACCTTGGTGCATATATCAGTACTGTCAATCAGATTCCTATTTTAACGGCCGAGCAAGAAAAAGAACTTGCTGAACGTTATTATTATGACCAAGATCTTGATGCCGCAAAAATGCTGGTAATGTCGCATTTACGTTTTGTCGTTCATATTGCGCGCAGCTATGCAGGTTATGGCCTACCACAAGGCGACCTTATTCAAGAAGGTAATTTAGGCTTAATGAAAGCCGTGAAACGTTTCGACCCAAATATGGGCGTGCGTCTAGTATCTTTTGCCGTCCATTGGATTAAGGCAGAAATCCATGAATACGTTATTCGCAACTGGCGTATCGTCAAGATTGCAACGACAAAAGCTCAGCGTAAATTATTTTTCAATTTACGTAGTTTAAAAAAATCGAGTAAAAAATTAACGCTCGAAGAAGCTCAATCGATTGCTAATGACTTAAATGTAACTCCAGAACAAGTTCTGGAAATGGAAGGTCGTTTAACTGCTTATGATGCTGCTTTTGAAGCACAAGGTGATGATGACGATGATACTCCACACACAGCGCCTGCGTTGTATCTTGAAGATAACCGCTACGACCCTGCCCGTTTAGTCGAGAACGAAGACTGGGAAGAGCAAAGTACTTCAGCCTTGCATGATGCAATGGACCAGTTAGATGACCGTTCGCGTAATATTTTACAACGCCGCTGGTTAGATGATGACAAATCTACTCTTCACGAGTTAGCAGCTGAATATAATGTTTCGGCAGAACGTATTCGTCAGCTTGAAAAAAATGCGATGGAAAAAATCAAAACTGCCATGTCAGCAAGCTAAAATAAATGAAAAAAATAAAAGGGCGAATCGCCCTTTTGTTTTATCTGGCTATGTTTAGCCAACCCAATCTATGTTAACGTTGCCTTTCATTATTCAGTTGCGTTTTTTGTTATGTGGATCGCCATTTCAGCCCTTAATCTTGCTTTTGCAGTCATGTTGGGTGCTTTTGGAGCACATGGTCTTAAAGCTCACGCGGGTCCTGAGCAACTTGCTTGGTGGCAGACTGCAACCGACTACTTTTTTTATCATGCGCTTGGCCTATTAGCTCTTGGTATTTTAAGTAAGGTTCTTCCTCATTTCCCAATCAAGTTATCTTTCTTGCTTATCCAAATTGGTATTCTATTTTTTTGTGGTTCGCTTTACATCATGGCGCTAGGTTTACCACGAATATTAGGTGCAATTACGCCAATCGGTGGAGCCTTAATGATTGCGGGATGGCTAGTCTTGGCTTGGAATGCTTTCAAATACGCAAAATAATCGGAATGTGATCATGCAAATTTATTTAAATGGCGAATTAACGGACACGCCTAGCCAAAACCTGTTGCAACTCATTCAGGAGTTGGCACTTGAAGGAAAACGTTTTGCTGTTGAGCACAATCAGCAAATCGTTTCTAAAAGCAAATTAGAGCAAATTTCTATTGCTCAACATGACCGTATCGAAATTATTCACGCTGTTGGCGGCGGCTAAGTCGGAGTTATCCATGCAAGACACCCCTCTCATTATTGGTTCACGTTCTTTTCAATCTCGCTTATTGGTCGGAACTGGCAAATATAAAGACTTAAATGAAACGGATTTAGCTATTCAAGCCAGTGGTGCAGAAATCGTAACTGTCGCAATCCGCCGTGTGAATATTGGACAAAATCCAGATCAACCGAATTTACTGTCTGTCATTCCACCAGAAAAATATACAATTTTGCCAAATACCGCAGGTTGTTTTGATGCTGATAGCGCAGTACGTACCTGCATGTTAGCGCGTGAGTTACTTGATGGTCATAACCTAGTAAAACTTGAAGTATTGGGTGATGAAAAAACCTTATATCCAAATGTAACCGAGACTTTAAAAGCCGCGCGCACTTTGATTGATGACGGTTTTGAGATTATGGTCTATACCTCTGATGATCCGATCATTGCACAAGAACTTGAAAGTATGGGCTGTGTTGCGATTATGCCTTTAGGTAGTCTAATTGGTTCAGGTTTAGGTATTTTAAATCCACATACCATTTCAATTATTAAAGAAAATGCGAAAGTTCCAGTTTTAGTCGATGCAGGCGTTGGTACAGCAAGTGATGCTGCTATTGCGATGGAACTTGGTTGTGATGGTGTATTGATGAATACAGCGATTGCAGCTGCTCAAAACCCTATTTTGATGGCTTCCGCAATGAAAAAAGCTGTTGAAGCAGGACGTGAAGCATTTTTAGCAGGTCGTATGCCACGTAAACGTATGGCAAATGCAAGCTCACCTGAAACAGGTTATTTCTTTAAATAATTTATTTCTAAGGAATCACTGCTTTTTCAGTGGTTCCTCTCTCCTACCATATAACCATTTTACCTTTTAAAAATATATCGCTTTATTCTAATGGTAGATCTAAATTCTTATACCTAACTTAGGCTATTCCAATATTTGTCTTAAATTATCCTTGGCGTTTAACTCAAAATTCTTTTGGAAATATACAGTTTGATAAAGTGGCTCAGACTGATAAAAATGCATTAAAACTTCTTTTCGCTTAATCGCATATACTTCAGGATCAACCCAAGAATACTCCTGCTGAATTTGCTGTTCATACTGGATAAAAAGTTCAGGTGTTGCTGCCAAAATAGCTAAATCAATATCCAACAAAAATTGCAAATCTGTTTCATCAGTTAATGCATGCTTTTGAGTCGCAAGAATCCAACGCTTTATTTTCTCTAGAGTATCGGATGATAAATCTTGCGCCATCAATTGTTCAAATAACTCAGCACTTTTAAGCTCATTATCTGGTGCTTGAGGATCATAGATAACATCATGAAACCAGAGAGCCAATGCAACAGCATACGGATCATTTAATTCGTATTGAACCGCCTCCATTAAACTCAAACATTCACATAAATGTTGGACGGTATGGTAGGCTCGCTGTTTTTCACTATAAGCCGCAATAAGTTCATCATAGATTTTCTGCGGTTCAGAAAAATCATAATGCTGATGCAGCTCAAACCAAACATGCTTTAGTTTTGATAAATAAAGCTGCATCATCATCTATTAACCACGCTTAAAATTATTGCTCATCACGTTTAAATACCAACTCTTTTGCCGATGAGTTATCAGCATCAAAGTAATAACCCTCGGTATTAAACGCTTTGATGTCTTCAGCTTTATTTAATTGGTTTTCAACAATAAAACGAGCCATTAAACCGCGTGCTTTTTTCGCATAGAAACTAATGACTTTATATTTGCCATTTTTCTGGTCAAGAAAAACAGGCTTCACAATTTCAGCCTTAATTTTCTTTTCATTGACAGACTTGTAATATTCATCTGAAGCTAGATTTACCAGCAATTCAGATTTAATTGCGGCCAAGTCTTCATTAATTTGGTTAGTGATGATATCACCCCAGAATTCATACAAATTATGACCTCTAGTATTTTTTAATTTAGTACCCATCTCTAAACGATAAGGCATCATTAAATCTAAAGGACGCAATAAACCATATAGACCAGAGAGCATACGCAAGTGCTGCTGTGCAAAGTCAATATCTTTATCTTTTAAATGGTACGCATCTAAACCGGTATACACATCCCCTTTAAATGCATAAATTGCTTGGCGAGCATTTGAGAAATTAAATTCGGGATTCCAGTCTCTAAATCGATCTGCATTTAGTGTGGCAATTTTTTCACTTACACTCATTAAACTCGCAATTTCCGAAGCAGAAAGTTTGCGGCAAACATCAATTAATTGTGCTGAGTTTTCTAACAAGCGAGGCTGAGTAAACTCATCTGTAGGTAACGCTGTTTCATAATCTAAAGTTTTTGCAGGAGAAATTAAAGCAAGCATAGACAACCTGAAAAAATTATTCTTAATACCAACTATAACAGTAGATATTTTTTAATGCTAACTCGTGTTTTCAATGACGACTATCGGTAAAATAGCACTACGTATTGTTATTTAGCGGTTCTTATATGTCTGAGCAAACTTTCATCCAGGGTCCAGTAGGTAAAATTGAACTTTTCGTTGACCGCCCTGAAGGTGAAATCAAAGGCTTTGCGGTTGTTTGCCATCCGCACCCATTGCAAGGTGGAACCCCTCAGCATAAAGTCCCTGCCCTTTTAACCCAAATTTTTAATGAATATGGTTGTATTGTTTACCGTCCTAGTTTCCGTGGTTTAGGCGGCAGTGAAGGCATTCATGATGAAGGCCATGGTGAAACTGAAGATATCTTAGCTGTAATTGAGCACGTTCGTAAGCTTCATGAAGGCCTACCCTTTTATGCAGGCGGTTTTAGCTTTGGCTCACATGTTTTAGCAAAATGCTTTGCACAGCTTGAACCTGAATTACGACCTGTACAGTTAATTTTATGTGGTTTACCAACAGCTACTGTAGTAGGTTTACGCCACTATAAAACTCCTGAAATTCAAGGTGATATTCTACTCATTCATGGTGAGCAAGATGATATTACTTTACTTTCAGATGCAATTGAGTGGGCAAAACCACAAAAACATCCAATCACAATTTTACCGGGTGCTAACCACTTCTTTACAGGCTATTTAAAGCAGCTTCGCCAAATCATTACACGTTTTATTATCATGAAATAAACGGTAACTTGATGGGCATAACTCGAGAGTATGCCCATCATTTTATAAGCCGTGTCATTATTGAAAATTATTCCAACTTAACCCAAAACGTGCCAAATATTTTTTCACTCGGTCACTATCGTTCGTTGTATTACGCTGTTGACGAGATACTGAAAAGAGTTGTCTTCCCGCCTCTGCCATGGATTTTGAATTTTCGCAGATTTTGAGCACACCTCGTAATTGAATCTGATCAAATTCATCTATTTGTTCTAGCTGCTCAGGACTTAAATAGTTCAACAAAATATCTGTATTTTTATCATTGTAAGATTCATCCTGAATAAGCCAAAGCTGCTTTAGACGTTGAATTTCTTTTTCTACAGCTTCACGGCGAATTAACTCACCTTGCGATAAAGTTGCCAAACGAGTTACGCTCGCTGCTAAATCTCTAAAATTTCCTTGCCATGATGCATCTACTGATTTAGCAAACTTTAAATATGTTTCTAAAGCATCACGTTGAAAACGTAATTGTCTTTGATGAATTGCAGCAAAACGCTGTAGCTCAAAATCAATATTGGGTGCAATATCTTCTACACGGTCTTTTAAATTTGGTAAGAAGAACGTCCACGTATTCAAACGAGCCCATAAATCTTCACGAAAACGACCAGCTTGAACCTCATTGCGTAAATCACGGTTAGTACCTGCGATTAGCTGAAAATCGGCCTGAATTTCCTTATCACTTCCAACAGGAAAAAAACTTTTGTCTTCTAGCGCTTTTAGCAGCATAGCTTGTTCATCAAGTCCTAATTCACCAATTTCATCTAAAAATAAAATGCCTTGGTCAGCACTTTTTAATAAACCAGCACGAGAAGCTGCTGCTCCTGTAAATGCACCTTTTATATGACCAAATAAAGTTGACATGGCACTATCACCACGCAAGGTTGCACAGTTAACATCAATAAAACGACCGCTTAATTGAAATTTATCTTTCTTTAACTGAAAAATTTGTTTTGCTAAATGAGACTTACCAACCCCTGTTGCCCCCATAATCAAAATAGGTGCACTAGAGCGGGTTGCAACTAATTCAACTTCCTCAATAAGCTGATTAAACGCTTTATTATGAGTAGAAATATTTGCTTTAAGTTGTTGCCAATTTTGTTTTTGTTCATCATCGAAGCGCTGTTTTAAAACATCGTATCGAGATAAGTCCAGATCAATAATTCTATATTCACCTTCTGAGGTCTTTTGCTGATTAGGTGAACTTTGGATAAGTTGAGCTGGTAAATAATGTGCATCTACCAATAAATACCAACAAATTTGAGCAACATGCGTTCCGGTTGTGATATGCAATAAATAGTTATTTTTTTCAACATCAAACGGATAGGTTTTTACAAAATCATAAAGTGCACCATAAACTTCAGCAAAATCCCAAGGATCTTTAATACTTACCTTATGTCCAGAAACCTGTGTTTGGGGAGAGATCTCTTTAGCATCTGCTGCTATAGATTTAACTAAATTATGATGTTGTCGATCATGTAACAGTACCAATTCATCTACAAGCAAATTTTCATGCATTAACAAGCTAATCGTAGGACGCCAACGTTGCCATCGATCTGGCTTTCTCCCCTGATCAAGTGTAGAACCGACAAAGCCAATAACGACTGTTTTCTTTGCATCCGCCATAATTTCTATAAAATTTTATAACTGTCTATAATATACAATACGCATTTGACCAAAAAATTCCAAGAATATGCTTCATTTTACTTTTTTAGGCACATCTTCGGGTGTACCTACCCTGACACGTAATGTTTCAGGATTAGCAGTTCGTAACACCAAAAATAAGGACTGGATTTTAATTGATGCCGGCGAAGGGACACAGCATCGCATTCAACAAGCCAAACTTTCACTACAAAACCTAGTTGCCATTTGTATTACACATGTTCACGGCGACCATTGTTATGGTCTAGTTGGTTTATTGGCAAGTGCAGGCATGAATGCCCGTAGCAAACCCTTAATCGTGATTGCACCGAAAGAAATTCAGCAATGGTTTGAAATCACTGCCCAGCTTACAGATTTATATTTGCCCTATTCCCTTCAATTTATTGATGTAAATGAAGCAACGCAGCCACAACAGATCACTGACGAATTCATTGTTCAAGCACATCAACTAAGCCATCGTGTTCCAAGTTTTGCTTTTAGCATTTATATCAAATCTATTCAGAAGAAGTTAGATACCAAAGCTCTAACTCAGCTTGGCGTACCTCAAGGAGACATGTGGGGCCATTTGAAACAAGGTTACAATATCGAATTTGACGGACAAACTTTAAAAGCTCAAGACTTTATCAAAATACAAAATCAACAAGTTCATGCAATTATAGGTGGCGATAATGACCAACCTGAACTGTTAGCAAACGCTTGCAAAGATGCGCAACTCCTTATTCACGAATCAACATACTTGCAAACGGTTTTAGATAAAGTTGGCAAAGGTCCAATGCATAGCTCAGCAAAAATGGTGGCTGAATTTGCAGAACATCAATCTTTAAGTAATTTAATTCTGACGCACTTTAGCCCCCGACATCAAGATAAAGCTGGGCAGCAAGCTATAATCGAAGAAGTTCGCCAGTTTTATAAAGGTCATTTTTATTTAGCAAATGATTTTGATGAGTTTACTTTAAATGAAGTTGGACAGCTTTTAAAAGTCGATAAAATCGTAAAATTTATTAATTAAATATATCCAAAAAGATATTTAAATATATTTTTAGATATATTTTTAATATTAAAAACCGCCAATAAAATTCACACTATATAAAATAAAATTATTTTTATTTATTATTTTCAATAATTTACAATTAAATTAAATGCTTTTTAAAAAAGTTGGCACACTCAGTGCAATAGTACAAAGCACACAACATCATTGGGATCTTGTGAATAACACCTGCCTGCAAACGCTTGGCAGGCAGGCTTTGAAAGGAAAAGAAAATGTCTGTCATTGAAGAAATTAACCAACAAGCTCAGTTTGAACAAAAACAGCAACAACGTTCTTATGAAGTTCTGCAAAATGAAAAAAGTATGCCAGTCAAAATGTGGACTAAAGGCGTGCTTGTTGATGACAACTCAAAACAACAATTATTGCAAACAGCTCAAATGCCTTTTATTTATAAATGGATGGCTGTTATGCCAGATGTACACTTCGGTTTAGGAGCAACTATTGGTAGCGTGATTCCAACTAAAGGGGCAATTATTCCTGCTGCTGTGGGTGTAGATATTGGTTGTGGAATGATGGCAACCCGTACAAGCTTAACTGCTTCAGATTTACCAGATAACTTACATGCTCTACGTACTGAACTTGAACGTTTAATCCCACACGGAATGACTAAACGCGGACGTGATCGTGGGTCATGGGAAACTCCACCAGAAATGGTAGATCAAGCTTGGACCGATCTGGTTGCAGATTTTGAATATATTTGCGCAAAACACCCACGTTTAAAAAACACCAACAACCGCAAACATTTGGGAACTTTAGGTACTGGAAACCACTTTGTCGAAATCTGTTTAGATGAGCATGATCATGTTTGGATTATGTTGCACTCAGGTTCTCGTGGTGTAGGAAATGCTATAGGCAATCATTTTATTGAACTTGCCCGTAAAGACATGCAGAAGCATTTTATTAATTTACCAAATAAAGATTTAGCATACTTAGTCGAGGGAACTGAACATTTTGATGATTACTGGTTTGCGGTAGGCTGGGCTCAACGCTTTGCGATGAAGAACCGAGAAATCATGATGCAATCTGCGATTAAAGCCTTGGCTACGATTGTACCAAAGCCTTTTCAGGCACGTTTGGAAGCGGTGAACTGTCACCATAACTATGTGGAAAAGGAAGAACACTACGGTGAAGAAGTAATGGTCACCCGTAAAGGTGCTGTCCGTGCGCGCTTAGGTGAATATGGAATTATTCCAGGCTCAATGGGCGCGAAGTCCTTTATTGTCCGTGGACTTGGAAATCAGGAATCTTTCTGTTCATGTTCGCATGGTGCAGGCCGTGTTATGAGCCGTACTGAAGCAAAACGACGCTTTACTGTTGAAGATCAAATTGCACAAACTGAAGGTGTGGAATGCCGTAAAGATGCTGCGGTTATTGATGAAATTCCATCGGCATATAAACCAATTGAAGATGTAATGAAAGCTCAGAGCGATTTGGTTGAAGTGGTTTATACATTAAGACAAGTGGTGTGTGTTAAGGGTTAGATAATTTACCATACCCAGAAGGTGAGCATATGTTTGTCCAATTAGATCATTTGAATACCAAAGAGTTACAATCTGATCTTGATGCCATACAAGCCGTATTTGAAGTATTTTTGTTTAATGTCGTACATAAGACAGAATCTTCGAATACGCTAGCTATTCACCAACAGATGTTATTGAATTGTGAAAGTTTAGCAATAGAAAAAACGTTAGACTTAAATACTTTAACCACTAAAAAATTAGATCGCAGCCTTGTAAGTTTTAATCGTTTGGACAAACCTAATTTATTTTCTAGACATAATTGGTTTTGGGGCTTGTTAGAGGCAATCATTGATCCACCATATGGCACAACCCTTACCCATTTTAATCAGGTAACATTCTTTCAAGCTTTCTTGCGGCTATGCCTTTTCACGGAGAAAGACTGTGAAATATATGATTGGGTTGGCTATCCAGGTAGTGGTCGGGAAGAAAGTTCTGAATGGAATGATTATTTTGAACCGGGCCGAGAATGGTGGGGTAATTGGTGCTTAACCATCTATTCACCAGAGCAAAATAAAGGTTGCTTACTACTTGCCAGCTCAACAGATTAAAGTTGCCAGCTCAACAGATTAAAGAATAAATTTTTAGGAAAATAAAATATGAAACTCGCAGAAGCACTTTTACTTCGAAGCGATCAACAAAAAAAGCTCGCTTCGTTAAAACAACGAATCAATGCGAATGTATTGGTACAAGACGGTGATGAACCTAGTGAAGATCCAAATGAACTCATCAAACAAGTATTTGCTTTAACTCAGGAAAGCAATCAATTGATTTATCGTATCCATTTGACCAATGCACAAGCAAAACTGGAAGATGGCAAAGTATTATTGTCTCTATTAAGCTTGCGCGATAGTTATGCTGAACAGCATAAGATTTTAATCGATGCGATTGCCAATACGCATCGAGAACCTGATCGTTATAGCTCACGTGAAATTAAGTGGAAGAAGGTCATTCCGGTTTCTAGCTTACAAAAACAGGCGGATGATATCAGTGCAAAACTCCGTGACTTAAACGTTAAAATTCAGGCTACTAATTGGCAAATTGATCTAATCGATTAAACAATAGATTTTGTGAAATCCTTTTCACAATCAAAGTTTGGACATACTGGGCGAGTACAAGATCCTGCATTACTCCGATCTGAGGGATTGAAAAATAATTCAGGCGGCTATGGCAGCATGTGAGCCGTGCATCGATATTCACTTATCAGGCTCAGCACTATGCACCTAGTAAACCTTTGTCGAAAACAAAGTCACACATTACTTCGCATTACCATGTACTGACAGTATGTTCATTAAATTAGAAAATAAGGAAAATAGAAGTGAATACAGTTTTGGTAAATATACCAAAAGTCATTCAAATTGATGGCTCACAAGGTGAAGGTGGTGGACAGATTTTAAGAACTGCCCTTGCCCTCTCAATGATTACAGGCCAGCCGTTTGAATTAATTAATATACGTGCTGGGCGTAAAAAACCAGGTTTAATGCGTCAACATTTGGTTTGTGTACAAGCATCTCAACAAATTAGCCAAGCTTATGTAGAGGGTGCTGAATTACATAGCCAACGTTTATATTTCGCACCTCAGCATGTTCAAAGTGGTAAATATCAATTTCAAATCGGTTCTGCGGGTAGTACAACACTGGTTTTACAAACGCTTCTACCTGTTTTGTTATTACAAAATGAAGCTACCGAACTCACCATTTCAGGGGGTACACATAACCCACTTGCACCAACAGCAGATTTTATTGAACACTGCTTTTTACCTGCTCTAGCTCAAATTGGAATTAACGTAGATTTTAAATTAAGTAAAGCTGGCTTCTTTCCAATTGGTGCAGGTGAAATTCAGGTTACCGTTCAACCATGGCAACATCGAAACAAGCTAAATTTATTAGATCGCGGTGCTTTGCAAAGTAATGAGGCCTTTGCAGCTGTATTAAATCTTTCAGAAGAAGCACAGATAGCACAACGTGAATTAACCACATTAAGTAAAAAACTAAACTTAAGCTCTCAGCAGCAATTTCATTTAAATGGAATTAGCCAAGGCAATACAGTCTATGTGAAAGTTACTCATCAATATCACACTCAACTGTTTACGGCTTTAGGTGAGATGCGCAAAAGTGCAGAGCAAATAGCTGATCATTTAGCAAAAGATGTAAATCTATATTTATCTTCGCAGGCTGTTGTAGATGAGTATTTGGCAGATCAGTTACTTCTACCTTTAGCTCTAGGTCAAGGTGGTGAATTCACCGCACAATGTATTAGCGAACACACTCGTACTCAAGCAGCCATGATTGAAAAATTTATTGATTGTGAAATCGAGTTTATCAAGTTAAATCCACATCATTTTCATGTAAAGGTTAAAGTTTAAGAAGCTCATGATTGAGCTTCTTATTTATAAAAAACTACTCTACAGATGCCAAAGCTGTCACCAACAGCTTCCAGCATTTCTCTACAGTATCAACTTTGACTCGTTCACCCGGTGCATGCGCACCTTGAATATCCGGTCCAAAAGAAACCATTTGTAAATGTGGATAATGCTCGGCAATAATCCCACACTCTAAGCCTGCATGAATTACTTTTAGATTTGGCTCAATATTAAATGCATTTTGATAGGCCTGCTGTAAGCACTTTAGAGCAGCCGAATCTGGATTTGGTGTCCAACCCGACACTAACGGCGTAAGTGTAGAGCCGATATTAAATTGACTGAAATGTTTTTGAATTTTTTCTGCAAAATCTTGAGCCTCTTGATTCACCATTGAGCGAACCATTAAAACAGCTTTTCCACCTTCTCTATTTAGTCTCACCACTCCAATATTATTTGAAGTCTCAACTACATCTGATAGAACCTGACTCATACTTGCAACGCCATAAGGACTTGTTGCTAAAGCTTGCAACCATTCATTTTGCTGTTGTTGAGCAATCACTTCGGTCACTTCAGCACTATTAGGCTGAATAGTTAATTGCAGATTGTCATCAATACCTTGTAGCTGTTCTTTCGATATCGTTTGATATTCAGCGAGTAATTTTTCTAATTCAGGCAATTGGTTAGATGAAATGGCAATGGTTGCTACAGCTTCGCGAGGTAAAGCATTACGAGCTGTACCACCTATAAACTCAACAAGTCGTCCACCAAGCTTCGCTAAATGCTGATTTAAAAAACGGGCCAGAATAACGTTGGCATTACCACGTCCTAAATGGATATCTACGCCAGAGTGGCCACCTTTAAGACCAGCCACCTGAATATTAACAATATTCAAATTTTCAGGAATTGGTTCATAATTAAGCGGTTGCTCAACTTCAACATCAATACTACCAGCACATCCGAGATACAACTCGCCCCACTCTTCTGTATCAATATTAAATAACCACTTCCCTTTTAGTACACCTGCCTGTAAAAGTCGCGCACCACTCATCCCTGCTTCTTCATCAACTGTTAAAAGAACTTCAATTGGCCCATGAGCAATATCATTTGAGTCTAAAACTGCCAAAGCTAATGCTACCCCAATGCCATTATCAGCACCTAAAGTAGTATCTTTAGCAATTAACCAGCCATCTTCGAGGACTGGCTGGATCGGGTCTTTAAAGAAGTCGTGTACTGTGCCAGTATTGGCTTGAGTGACCATATCTAAATGGCCTTGCAGAATAACGCCAGACACATGCTCTTTACCCAGAGTCGCATTCTTACGAATAATCAAATTCCCCACTTCATCTACGTAAGTTTCTAAATTTCGACTTTCGGCCCAGTTTCTTAAAAACTCACGAAGTTGCTGTTCATGCTTCGATGGGCGAGGAATAGTGCAAAGTGTTTGAAAATGCTGCCAAACCACTTGAGGAGATAAGTTCGAAAAATCAAATGGCACCATATATTTATACTCTCACAAATATTCTTAATAAACGTAGGTTTATTGAAAGATAAGAATTTATCAGCGCAGTTTTAGCTTTTTATTAAAATCGACGCTGATAAATTAAAAAATGACTTTAAATGTAGAATATATTAGGTATAAAAATCAAAGCTAAATTTCGCGAACCAAACGGAATCCCCACATAATTGAACGAGCTTGTGAAGTTACATACGCATTACGATAAGCAGTTCGCACGTTATAAGTGTTATATATCCATGCCCCTCCACGTAAAACTGGGAAATTACACTGTCCATTATTTTCTTCACCCCAGCGACGATTCACACTAGGAGCATTTTCATAATTTGAATGCCAGCAGTCATCCACCCATTCTCGTGCGTTGGCACTCATATCATATAAACCAAAATTGTTTGGTAAAAACTTCCCGACTGGTGATGTAAATGCATAACCATCCGTGCATTTAAATAGACTCCAACCACTGGTTTGGGGTAATGCTGCCGCTGTAGATGGATCTAATACATTTGCGTATTTACAAGCTTGGTCAAGATTAAGGTCATCTCCCCAATAATACGCTGTTGTCGTTCCGGCACGCGCCGCATATTCCCACTCAACTTCTGTTGGTAAACGGTAGGTCTGACCTGTTTTTTTAGATAACCATTTCGCAAATTCTCTTCCATCTTCACGACGTACACATACAACAGGATCCTGAGGTGTTTGATTCATACCAGAATTATTCGGATTTAAATCATCTCGATACCACATATTGAAGACACCATTGCGTGTTTCCCAATTACGACACCCCTCGACTTCCCATCCAGTTTCCTTTTGGAAAGCCTGGAACTCAGCAATTGTTGTTTCATAAGTTGACATTGCAAATGGTTTTTCGACTTGTACTAAGTGCTGAGGTAATTCGTATGGTCGAGATTGAGCTGGTACATTTTGTTGTTCTTGCTCATTTATATTTCCGCCCATTAAAAAGCTGCCAGCTGGAATAACCGTCATTTCTGGACAAAAACTATCTGAACAATCTTTGAATTTAGACTTTGCTAGTGTTGATTGATTAATATTGGTGTCGGTTAATGAGGCTAATTTAATTTCAGGATTCATATTTGGCGGGTTATTGATTTGATGAATTAATAAATTAATTGTTCCTTGCCATTCACTTAACATTTCTCTTAGCATGGCAGGTCGTTCAATACTTACGCCTGTTCCATCATAGTCTGGAGCATTACACCTCGCCCTTAATACAGTTGACTCATCGGTAAGCTGAGCTAGTTTCGGGATAATTTGATTATCAAGAAAAACTCCCAAATTATTTGAACTAGCGATATTAGCTCTTAGTTCTGCCGCTGATTTTTGAGCAATTGCTGCCTCACTGATAACTTTAGAATAGACACTATCACACTGATTTTCTTGCCATACTAGATTTTGCTTAAGACTCTCTAAGGAAGTAATTGTTCCTTCTAACAACTTCTGGTTCGTTGAATTTATGGTTGTATCTTTATCATCACTATTACACGCTGATAATAAGGAGATAATCAATATACCAAAGCCTTTTAAATAATTACTGGAAATTATGTTCATGTTAATTCTCTGTAAAATAATATAAATAAGAAGAGGAAATTGAGTTGTTCTTTGTTAAAAAGTATTTTTAAATTAATAGAAAATTAGTTCAAAATTCAAACAATATTATTTTTTCGTTTGTTAACTTTTATTAAATAATGTCGCTACAAAAATAAATAACTCTTATCAATATTAATAAATCAAAAGAGTGAACAAATATGTTCACTCTTACTTAATAAAATATAATTAATTGATTAAGACTTCCAAACAAATTGAGAAAAGCTATGATCAGCTTTCAAACTATTTTCAACGGCCTGCGCAAGCTGACGAATAATGCTTTGTGTTTCGATTTTCTCAAACCAATCTTGTTCTTCATCAGGATTGGCAGAGATTTCACACATCAAATGCCCTTCATGGTCTGTTTTCTGGCAAGTAATAGACAAAGGTAAAAGATGATTATCAATACTCACTTCTACCTTTTCATGCTCATGCACAATATGCTGTGCATCAAAGCCATAATGCCCCAATTGTTTAAACAGTAAAGCCGCTACATATTCTTGAGTGATATGGCATTCATTTGGTGGATGATCAAGCACTCCATGTTGTGGGCAACTGGCAATAAATTGTAATTTTTTCATCCTTTGTCCTAACACTTTTATCATTATCTGCGCTTAGCATAAGCAATAAACAAACAGCAGCCAAGCCTTTAGCCTGCTGCTGCCGTTGCTATTGTGTTAGCAATTATAAAATGTGTTAGGTCAAAAGTTATTGGCTAACTTCGATTGTTAAGCCTGCACGATTCGCCAACTCCGTGAAAGTCGGGAAGCTTGTCGCCACAGTTTCAGTACCATGAATGGTAATCGGACCAGAATTACGAAGACCTGCCATACTAAAACTCATAGCGATACGGTGATCATGATGTGACTCGATTTCACCGCCAGCAAAGATTGGTGACCAATCGCCAGATTTGCCTTTACCTTCGATAATGATGCCATCATCAGTTGGCGTACAGTCAATACCCATGATTTTTAAGCCATCAGCCATGACCTGAATGCGGTCAGACTCTTTCACACGAAGTTCTGCAGCACCAGTTAATACTGTTTGGCCTTCGGCACAAGCTGCTGCAATAAATAAAGCAGGGAATTCATCAATTGCTAAAGGAACTTGGTCTTCCGGCATATGAATGCCTTTAAGAGTACGTGAACCTTTAATATGAATATCAGCAATAGGCTCGCCACCGGCAATACGTTCATTTTCAACAGTCAAGTCAGCACCCATCTGTTTTAAAATTTCAATTACGCCAGTACGTGTTGGGTTAATACCTACAGCTTCCAGAATAACATCAGAACCCTCAGTAATTGCAGCACCCACCATAAAGAAAGCAGCAGATGAAATATCAGATGGAACCTGAATATCAGTACCTACTAATTTTCCGCCACCAACAAGAGAGATCTTATTGCCTTCAGTTTTAACATCATAACCAAATGCACGAAGCATGCGCTCTGTGTGGTCACGAGTTGGTTCTGGCTCAGTTACCGAAGTTTCACCTTCAGCCCATAGACCCGCAAGTAAAATACCCGACTTCACCTGAGCAGATGCCATTGGCAAGTCGTATTGAATGCCTTTTAATTGCTGGCTACCCGTAATGCTTACAGGTGGTGTACCTTTCTCACCTGTTGTCTGGATTTGCGCACCCATTAAACGTAATGGCTTAGCAATACGCTCCATTGGACGTTTAGAAAGTGATGCATCACCTGTCATCACTGAATCAAATTTTTGTGCTGATAACATGCCTGAAAGCAAACGCATGCTGGTTCCAGAGTTACCCATATACAAGGCACTCGCTGGTGCTTTTAAACCATGCATGCCCACGCCATGAATGGTCACTTCCCCATTCTTAGGGCCTTCAATGCTTACACCCATATCACGGAAAGCTTGCAAAGTTGCCAAAGCATCTTCACCTTCAAGGAAACCAGTGACATGAGTCGTGCCTTCGGCAATAGCACCAAACATAATAGAGCGATGTGACACAGATTTGTCACCCGGTACGGTAAATTTACCTTTAAATGCCTTATTTCCCGGTAAGATACTGAATTGCTGTGTCACCTTATTTTTCTCCATTAAAGGTTTTTTGGCTAACATATGATTGAAATGCTGACGGGCTGCCTGAGCATGGCCGAGTAAACCCATTAATGCATGAGAGTCTTCGTTTTCAATCAATTTTCTAAGTACGGTAAGTTGCTTTTCGAAGCCATCTACAGCATTTAATATGGCTGTTTTATTGGCAAAGAAAATGTCATGCCACATTTGGGGATCACTAGCCGCAATCCGTGAGAAATCACGGAAACCACCTGCTGCATAACGGAAAATATCAAGATTATCTTCACGGTTTGCAAGTTGCTCAACCAAATTAAATGCCATCAAGTGCGGTAAATGACTGGTATGCGCCAAAACTTCATCATGCTTGGCAACAGCCATACATATCACTTCAGCTTTAGCAGCTGACCAAAGTTGAATCAGTTTCTCAACTGCCCATTCTGCACTTGTTGGTAATGGAGTCAAAATCACTTTGTGATTTGCAAAGAGATCGACCTTACCTGCGTGAACACCCGTGTGTTCACTTCCCGCAATAGGATGCCCGGGAACAAAACCTGCTGGTAAATCTTCACCAAATACAGCTTTTGCTGCATCTACGACATTACCCTTTGTACTTCCCACATCAGTTACAATTGTGGTTTCTGACAAATAAGGTTTAATTTGCTCAAGCACTTTTTGTGTTGCACGTACTGGCAAGGCTAAAACAACTAAATCTGCCCCTTTCACGGCTTCAACAGGATCAGAAAATCCTTCTTGTATTAAGCCAAGTGATTTTGCATCTTCTAAAGTTTTTTGTGAGCGTGTAGATGCCACAATAGTTGTCGCCAACTTTTCGGCAACAATAACCCGTGCCAAACTCGACCCGATGAGTCCTAAACCAATAAATGCAACTTTTTTAAATAGGGGTTGTGACATAACTTCAACTTTGCTTTTGCTCAAAGTGATTTAAACCTTTGAGCAATTTGTTTTTAAGCATAATGACATGACCATCTTGATGCATGTCATTATTCCAACATGAGTAATTAGAGAACGGCAGCAGGATATGAACCTAAAATACGAAGCTCTTTCACCATTGGACGAATATCATTGATTGCAGCAGCAACATTTTCTTGATCGATATGGCCTTCTAAATCGATAAAGAATACATATGCCCATTTTTCAGGTAATGCTGGACGGGTCTCAATACTTGTTAAGCTAATATTATGTTTTGCAAACGGCGCTAAAATTTCTAATAAAGCACCAGCACGGTCATGTGCTGAAATTAATAATGAAGTTTTGTCATTGCCACTTTGTGGAATTTTTTCACGGCCAATGACTAAGAAACGAGTGGTATTTTCCGGATTATCTTCAATATTGCTATGTAAAATTTCAAGGTTATACATACCTGCTGCAATATCAGATGCAATTGCTGCTGAGTGCCATTCGTTGCGAATACGGCGTGCAGCTTCCGCATTTGAGTTTAAAGCAACACGTTCAACACCCGGATAATGTGCGTCTAACCACTGACGGCATTGAGCCAAAGTTTGCTGATGAGCATAAATCTGTTTAATACTGTCTTTACGTGTATTTTCAGATACTAGGAATTGATGATGAATACGCAATTCAACTTCACCAATTACATTTAAATTCGATGTTTTAAAGCAGTCTAAAGTATGGTTCACAATACCTTCAGATGAATTTTCAACCGGAACTACACCGTAATGTGCGCTACCCGCTTCCACTTCACGGAACACTTCATCAATTGTTGGTAGTGGACGAACAACTGCATCTTTACCAAAATGCTTAAGCACAGCAGATTGAGTAAAAGTACCTTCTGGTCCTAAAAATGCAATACTTTGTGGCGCTTCTAAAGCAAGGCAAGCAGACATAATTTCACGGAACAAACGCGCCATGGTGACATCAGACAAAGGACCTTGGTTACGCTCCATAACTTTACGTAAGACCTGCGCTTCACGTTCAGGACGATAAAACAAAGGATTCTCTTCGGAAGCAAATTTAGCTTTAGCAACAGCTTCAGCAAGGCTTGCGCGGCGATTTAATAATTCTTGAATCTGTTGATCTACACTATCAATATCTTCACGAATTTGTTCTAAACTAAGAGAAGTCGTTTTGTTTTGATCATCGTTGATCATTAGAATGCAGCCTCAGTAAAATCATCTTTTAAACGAGAGTATAACAATAGTCTGCTTTGATTTGTTAGGCAATATAGCTGTAAGAGCTTTTTTCATTAACCTTTTTACTTCCATTTCTTGATTACTTTATTTGATAATGATTTTCATTTATTATTTGTATAATAAATTTTATTATCGCCCATTATGCAAAGATCATTTTTCCTTTTATCTACTAGTTTTTTATTAAATACTTTAATAAGCTGTTCTGCCCTCGCCCAAACGCCTATACAAAATCAACCAAAAATCTTTTTTCAAAATAATCAGGCACAATTTCAAATTAAATCTAAAAATACAGGCCATGATTATCTTATTCAAATTTATAAACCACCTGTCGCCCCGCCCCAACATGGGTATCCAGTACTTTATATATTAGATGGAAATGCTACATTTCCAAGTGCTGCCAATATTGCTCAGTCGATTGGCGCTGGTTCTACCAAATTAGGACTAGATCCACTCATGATAGTAGCGGTTGGTTACCCTCAGCAAAAAACCTTTGATGTGCAAAAGCGTGCTTATGATTACACTCCAAAACCTTCTGCCCAATTTCAAGCACAAGGTAAATATAAATATGGGGGTGCTGATCAGTTTATTGCTTTTTTAAATAGCGAACTCAAGCCTACAATTGCAAAACAATTTCCGATTAATAGCCAACAGCAAAGTCTTTATGGACATTCTTTTGGAGGTTTATTTGTGCTTTATCATTTTTTTCAAAAGCCAAATGCATTTCAGCGTTACTTTGCTGCAAGCCCTTCTCTCTGGTTTGACCAAGGCATGTTATTTCAGCAGTTAAATCATTGGCAAAGTCAGAAACCAAATCATTCCCCTTTACTCATGACCACAGTCGGTACACATGAGCAAGGTGGCCCTCGCACTCAACTTAACAATAAATTAAATGAAGCAGATTTCTTTAAAGCTTTAGAAAATAAACGTTCAAACCAATTTAGTTATTGGCATTTTTATAACCCTGCTGAACAACACATTACAAATTTGTATGCGAGCTTGCCTAAAGCACTTATGTTTGCTTCATGTCAAAATTTAGAAAGCTGTAAATCTTTATTCGATGAACCATCGCAGAAAACAGCTAAATAATAAAAAAGCCTACTCAAAGGTAGGCTTTTTTGAAGCTATTATTAAGCTTTACCGATTAATCCACGCGCCACGATTTCTTTCATAATTTCATTTGTACCACCGTAAATACGTTGAATACGAGCATCTACAAAGAAACGTGAAATTGGATATTCAGTCATATAACCATAACCGCCAAAGAGTTGCAGCAAGTTATCTGCGACTTTCATTTGCATGTCAGTGCTGAAGCTTTTAAGCGCTGCCGCAGTTTCCACATCTAGCTTGCCTTCTTGATATAGAGCAACATTTCTCTCATAGAAAGCAGCTGTAGCAAGCTCATCAATTTTTGCTTGTGCTAAAACAAAACGCGTATTTTGGAACTGTGAAATGGGTTGACCAAATGCATGACGCTCTTTTACATAAGCAGTTGCCAAATCAATTGCACCACGAATAGCGCCAATTGCGGTAGATGCAATAGCTGTACGTTCTCGCGGTAACTCTTGCATTAAATAAGCAAAGCCTTGTCCAGCTTGACCGAGTAACTGGTTTTTAGGAACTTTAACATTGTCAAAAAATAGCTCAGATGTGTCTTGAGAATGCAGACCGATTTTGTCTAAATTTGTGCCTTTTTTAAAGCCTTCTAGATGCGTATCTGCCAATAATAATGACACGCCTTTTGCACGCGCTTGAGGATCAGTTTTTACTGCAAGCACCACAAGATCAGCATGTTGTCCATTTGAAATAAAGGTTTTTGAGCCATTTAATAAATAATGGTCATCTTGCAAAATGGCGCTAGTACGCATTGATTGTAAATCCGAACCCGCTCCAGGTTCAGTCATACCAATTGCACCAACCACTTCACCTGTTACCATTTTCGGCAACCAATATTGTTTTGCTCTTCTGTCCCGATGTGTAAAATATATGGTGCAGCAATTTCAGAGTGGCAAGAAATCGCTGTTGATAATGCACAAAAACCAGCACGTGCCGATTCTTCAACCAACATTAATGAATAATAGGTTGGTACGCCGTAACCACCGTATTCTTCTGGAACATCCACACACAAAAAGCCATTTTCGCCCAGTTGATTCCAGACAGAGCGAGGCATAATTCCTTCGCGTTCCCATTGGTCGTATTGCGGTGCAATATGCTCATTCATAAAACGTTTAAAATTATCACGGAATAATTCTAAATCTGCATCGTATGCCAACATAATATTTTCCTTCGGCTTTATTGTTTTATCTAATCTGATTGTTGTGCATGCTAATCATTTTTTAAGCTACTGTCATGACATAGCTGCTCATTAAAACTGTACTTTTCAGTCAGCCAATAAAAAAGGAAGCCAAAGCTTCCTCTTTTATATAGGTTTATTTGAATTAATCTAAACCTTCAGCGACTTGAGGAGTTTTTTGCTCCATCATTTTTCTGTCGACTTCATCTGGATTATTTAAAGCATCATTTAGCTTATCTTTATCTAAAGCACCGACCCATTTTGCAACAACAATCGTTGCTAATGAGTTACCAACAAGGTTAGTTAATGCACGGGCTTCTGACATGAAACGGTCAATACCTAAAATCAATGCCAGACCTGCCACTGGAATATGTCCTACAGCAGATAAAGTTGCAGCCATAACAATAAAGCCAGAGCCTGTTACACCCGCAGCACCCTTAGATGAAATTAAGAGTACCAACAACAAAGTAATCTGATGTTGAATATCAAGCTGTGTATTTGTTGCCTGAGCAATAAAGATTGCAGCCATAGTCAAATAAATTGACGTACCATCGAGGTTAAATGAATAACCTGTTGGAATAACCAAACCAACTACAGATTTTTCACAACCTGCAATTTCAAGTTTACGTAACATGCGAGGCAAAACAGATTCAGAAGAAGATGTACCAAGTACAATTAATAACTCTTCACGAATCAGGCGAATCATCTTAAGAATACTGAATCCACTAATACGGCTGATTGTACCCAAAATTAAGAAGATAAAGAGTAAGCACGTAATATAGAAGCAAATAATGAGCTGCCCTAATTGTACGAGTGAACCAACGCCATATTTACCGATAGTGAATGCCATTGCACCGAATGCACCAATCGGAGCCAATTTCATGACCATATTCACAATGTTAAAGAACACATGTGCAACTTGATCAATAAATTTTAAAACTGGACGTCCTGCATCACCTAACTTATGTAAAGCAAAACCAAAGAGAATTGCAAAAAGAAGGACTTGTAAGATTTCACCATTTGCAAATGCACCAACCACCGTATCAGGGATGATGTGCATTAAGAAATCAATGGTAGATTGTGACTCACCAGAACTGACGTATTTTTGAATGCCCGAAGTATCGAGAGTGGTAGGGTCAACATTCATCCCTACACCCGGTTTAGCAATGTTAATTACAACAAGGCCAATTAGAAGTGCAATTGTTGAAACGATTTCAAAGTATAACAACGCAACGCCGCCAGTTTTTCCGACTGACTTCATGCTTTCCATGCCAGCAATACCGCTTACCACGGTACAGAAAATAACTGGAGCAATGATCATCTTGATCAAACGAATAAAGGCATCACCTAATGGCTTGAGTTTTTCACCTAACCCCGGAATATGCTGTTCGACACCATTGACAATTTGCGTTGAGCTTGGGGAAAAATGCCCTACCAAGATACCCGCAATAATCGCAATAATCACCTGAAAATAAAGTGATTTATAAATCGGTTTTTTAGCCATAACTTTACTTCAATCTATATTTCCAAGTCCGTTGGAAATACCAAAATGAAACGTCTATTCTTTACGAATACACAGCCCTAACCTTTCACATTAACACCGCAAAAGGGAAATGGTTTTTTGTGAACAAAAAACCTTCCTACTACCTCAATGAAAACAAAATCAATGTTTTCTAAAACAGGAGAATACCTGAAGTTTCTAACCACTTTGAGTAGCTAGAAATAACCTCTTACTTTTTCAATAAAAAGCTGAAGATATAGGAGAATCACATAAAATTATGATATGAGTGCTCAAAAAAGCACGGGAAAGTGTACTCGAATTAAATAACGATTCGGTTAATTTTTTAGCTAATACGCATAAAAAACACTCAGGTAGCCTTAAGACTTTAGTATAAGAAACACTTTTGATATTTTTTCAGCAGCTTTTTATGTCATATTGATTAAATACTTGTGGACATTTCATTTTGAGCTGCCTACATCCCATCATTTTTATTGTTTTGAACTACGATGAATACTAAACGTAATATCTATAAAGATGCTGAACATCCCTTTGCTCAATATGTCCGTATTTTAGGTAAGGGGAAAACCGGATCTCGCTCTTTAAGTTATGAAGAAGCCTATCAAGCATTTACCATGATTTTAAAAGGCGAAGTGTTAGATGTGCAGCTAGGTGCATTTCTAATGCTGCTTCGGGTTAAAGAAGAATCGATTGATGAACTTGCAGGGTTTGTGCAAGCGACTAAAGATCAGCTTCATTTTGAACCTTTAGATGTTGATTTAGATTGGTCATCTTATGCAGGTAAGCGAAAACACTATCCATGGTTTTTGTTAGCCGCTCTTACACTTGCTCAGCATGGCCATAAAATTGTTATGCATGGTGCATCAGGTCATACGCTTAACCGTGTTTATACAGAGCAAGTTTTAGAATATCTTGGTTATCAAATTTGCCATTCTGAACAAGAAGTTCGTACGCAATTAGCAGAACAAAATTTTGCTTACTTACCGCTAGACGTGATTTCACCAGTTTTAAGCGAATTGATATCTCTAAGAAATGTCATGGGATTGCGTTCGCCTATTCATACTTTGGCCCGTTTAATTAATCCTTTTAACGCTAAGGCTACCTTACAAGCAATATTCCACCCTGCTTACAGAACTTCCCACCAACATAGCGCATTACGCTTAGGCTATCAAAATAGTGCCGTTATTAAAGGCGAAGGTGGTGAATTTGAAAGAAACCCAGATGCCAAAACACTCATTTGTGGTATTAAAAATGGTGAGCTCTATGAACATGAGTTGCCAAAGCTCACACCTGAACGAAGCCCAATTGAAGAAGAATTAGATTTAGCAACGTTTAAAGCAGTATGGCTTGGTCAACAGCACCATGAATATGGAGAAATGGCCGTAACAGAAACCATTGGAATCGCGCTATATACGATGGGCGTTGTTGCTAATTTTGAAGAAGCGATGCAAAAAGCAAAAGTATTATGGGATACACGAAATTTAAGCAATCTTAATTCGTAGTTAACAAATGCTATAGTGAAGGTCGACATGGATGTCGACCTTATCACTGCGATACAGGAAGTATCGTCAGTGATACAGAGGATTTTTGGTTACTTTTGATCCTTCAAAAGTAATAAAAGCCTATATGCTATAACTTATGAAAAACATGCTATATAAGGCTCTATGGAATAACCAAAAATAATTTTTCTGTCTTATTAAGTTTTAAACAAAACGAATCGGTTTAAACTCTGGTTCATGCTTGTGATGATCATCATCACACTCTTCACCTTCTTCTTTTGTACCACGGTCAATATAACCGCTACGCTGATCTTCTGGTAAGTTCTTCAACTCCCAAGCGATTACAGCTTGCATACAAGTTTCACGCTGCTCTTTCGTTAAAACAACGCCATTTGGCCATTTACCAATTTCTACTGCTGTTTTTAAACGCTCTACAATTTCAGGGTTTAAAACAGATAGCATTTGTTCAATATTCATGATTCATCTCTTTGAAAAGATTCAAAATCTTGGTTCCAACCAAGTTTGGTACGGCAGGCCATATAGAAATCATAACCTGGTGGATGCAATAAACTTAGTTTAAATGGGTGTTTACGGATGTGTAAACTGTCTCCAACATTGAGCGAGACACTATGTTGTCCATCTGCACTCACCATTGGTAACACCCGATTTTCGCGAATAACGATTTTAATTTCGCTTTGACCACCGACTACGATGGGACGTGATGACAATGTATGGGGATGCATTGGAACTAATGCAATAGCATCCATACTTGGATGTAAAATTGGGCCACCACCTGACAATGCATAAGCCGTTGATCCAGTTGGCGTCGAAACAATTAAACCATCACTATGTTGGCGGTAAACATATTGACCATCAATATTAAGTTCAAAGTCAATCATGTGTACCGATTTACCCGAGTGCAAAACCACATCATTTAAGGCAATCGCGTCATAAATGACTTCACCATTTGTTCGTACTTCCATTTCAAGCAAGAAACGACGGTCAAGCTGGAAATGCCCTTGAAGTACTTGGTCAAGTTTGAAAATGGCTTCTGAAGGTTTGATATCAGTTAAAAAACCTAACCGCCCGCGGTTAATACCAATAACAGGCGTATTGTAGCGAACTAAAGCTCTAGCAGCGTGGAGTAAAGAACCGTCGCCTCCAACAACTATGACTAAATCAGCAACTTCACCCAATAAATGACGACTTACAATTTGTGCATGATCATAAGGCACTAATTCAGCAGTTTCCTGATCAAAAATGGGGTTTAAGCCTAGGTTCAACAAATGATCATGAATTAAACATAGCGTTTCTACAACTGATGATTTATCTGGTCGACCGATTAACCCGACGTTTCTGAAGGACTTATGTGAAATTTGCACGAATGAGTAAGCTCCGCTGCGATACTTGGCTATAATAACATTAACCTGATTAATTTAAAAAAACATAACAACAAGATGCTGTAAAATTCAATCTAAGTTTTCCAATTATTCACAGTTTTATCATTGCAAATTGATGACAAGCTATCGCATCATTACAGGCATTGTTAGGGTTTTATCTCATTTTTATGAAGTTTGAACGTGGTATCGGTTTCTTTGCACTAATCTTTTCCATTTTGGTCATTGGTGCTTTTATTGCTCTTAGTATCTATCTGATTCGTTTAGATAATATTATCCGTGAAAAATTTGAAGGACAACGGTGGGATATTCCCGCCAAAGTGTTTGCACGTCCTTTGGAAATTTATAATAACGCACCTATTACCCAAGCAAATTTCACTCAAGAATTAAAACTCTTGGGTTACAAAACTTCAAGTAATTATGACAAGTCTGGAACCTATGTTGCTCAGGGTAGCAATATGTATATCCACACGCGTGGTTTTGATTACGGCGACAGTGTTGAACCTGAACAAGTACTAGAGTTAAGTTTTGCAAATGACCAAGTTGCTGAAGTTCGAAGTACAAAACCTTCTTCAACGGGTGTTGCGCGACTAGAGCCACTTCTGATTGGAGGGATCTACCCTCAACATAATGAAGACCGTGTTCTGATTAAACTGAATAATGTCCCTAAACCACTTATTGAAGCTTTAATTTCAACAGAAGACCGTAATTTCTATCATCATCACGGTATTTCAATTCGTGGTACTGCCCGTGCATTAGTGAGTAATATCACAGGTGGTAAACGTCAAGGTGGTTCAACCCTGACTCAGCAATTGGTTAAAAACTTCTATCTCACACCTGAACGCACATTAAAACGTAAAGTTAATGAAGCATTAATGGCTTTACTCATTGAGCTGCATTACAGCAAAGATGAAATTTTAGAAGCCTACTTAAATGAAGTGAATCTAGGCCAAAATGGTAGCTACTCAATTAATGGCTATGGTTTGGCTTCTCAATTTTATTTTGGTTTACCGTTACGTGAACTTAGCGTTGCACAGCAAGCTTATTTAGTTGGTTTAGTGCAAGGCCCTTCTTTATATAATCCTTGGAAAAATCCTGAAGGTGCAAAAAAACGCCGCGATACCGTGTTAAATAACATGCGTGTAATGGGTTATTTAACTCAAGCAGAATATGAAGATGAAATTGCACGTCCTTTAAATGTATTAAGTAAACCAAGTTTAGGGCCTGCAAAATTCCCAGACTTTTTAGATATTGTGCGTCGTCAATTGCGTACAGAATATCAAGAAAGTGATTTAACGAATCAGGGCTTACGTATTTTTACGACCTTAGATCCAATTACTCAAACTCAAGTTCAAAATGCGTTTAAAGCTTCAGTAGACCGCTTAGCAAACAGCAACCCAGCACGTTTGAAAAACCTACAAGGTGCTGTACTGATTGCACATCCTGAAAATGGTGAGCTTGTTGCAGCAGTTGGCTCTACACAAGACTTTACTGGTTTTAACCGTGCTTTAGATGCAAAACGCCAAGTCGGTTCTTTATTGAAACCTGTCATTTATTTAAGTGCGATTGAATCTGGACGTTATAACTGGGCAAGCCAAATTGAAGATGCTCCAATCAGTGTTCCTGTAGATGGCGGTAAAAGCTGGACACCTAAAAACTATAGTGGTGGTGGACATGGTGTAGTAAGTCTGAGCGAAGCATTAGCAAACTCATATAACCTTTCTGCTGTACGTTTAGGTCAAGAGTTTGGTTTATCAACATTTACCAATAATCTAAGAAAGTTTGGTGTTGAATCAACGATTCCTGCCTACCCTTCTATTTTCCTTGGGGCAGTCAATATGTCACCAATGGAAGTGCTCGGAATCTATGAAAACTTTGCTACAGGTGGTTTTAAATATCCAACTCGTGCGATCCGATCTGTCGTAGATGCGAATGGTCGCCTACTTGACCGTTATGGCCTGAATGTTCAACAAACGATTGATCCATCTGTTGGCTATATTATGAATTATGGTCTACAACAGGTCATGTCTTCGGGTACTGGTCGCGCAGCTTATAATAGCTTGTCTCCAGCTTTAAAATTGGCGGGTAAATCAGGTACGACTAACGATACACGTGACTCATGGTTTGCGGGTTACTCAGGTAACCACGTTGCTGTAGTGTGGTTAGGTTTAGATGACAACAAAGTGACTGGATTAACAGGTTCATCTGGTGCATTACCAGTATGGATTAATGTGATGAAACAATTACGTCAAACGCCTGTAAATCTACGTCAACCAGACACTGTACAGTGGCAGTGGATTGACCGTGCAACGGGTGATTTATCTGCTCAGGCATGTGATGGTGCAATGTATATTCCGATGCTAACGCATACGGTTCCGCACCGTGCTACGCCATGTGGAGCACCTTATTATCAAGTTGATCCAACATATACGCCACAAAGTGATAACACAATTCCTGACTCTCAGGATGATAATACCGACAGTTATATTCGTGAAAGTGAAAACCAGATGGAACAAGATCTGTCAAACAACTCACGAGTAATTTCAAGTGGTAGTTATAACAACTAAGCGTTAACAGGAAATTAGGATATGTTAAAGAAAGGTGTTTTTTATATTGGTGCTGTTCTTATGGTCGGCTGTACAACTCTGCCCGATCATTCTGACTCCAAAGAGAAAACACCTACTCCTCCAGTCAAAAAGACGGAAACTCCATCAGGTGTAAAAATTACGCCTTATGATCACCCAGAAATTCAACGTAAAAATTTACAGGTGATTGTTCCTCAACAGAAAAAACCACAACATTTTAGTGATGATGGTAGCCAGTTACCTGCATTTAAAGTTTTAATGCAAAAAACACAGCAGGCTTATAAAAATCAGCAATGGTCAGAGGCAGAGCGCTATGCACTTCAAGCACAGCGTTTAGCACCACAGGCCGCTGAGACTTATTTATTTCTTGCACTTACGGCAAATCATAAACAGCAATATTCTAATGCTGAGTCTTTAGCAAGACGTGGTTTGAGTTTTGCCCAAAGTCAGCCAATGAAAAAGCAGCTTTGGTTGGTTATCTTAAAAGCTGGGCAACAACGCAACAATCAAAAAACTGTTCAAGAAGCACAACAAGCATTAAAAGCCCTTTAGCTTTTAACGCTTTTTTATTTTCTCATTAGAAATTACGAATACCTGCTAAGCCATATGCACCATGCTGCTGTGCAGTGGCTAAATCATCCGGGTGCACTCCTCCTAATGCGAAAACTGGAATCTGGCTATTTTGAGCCAGATCACTAAAACGTTCCCAACCCAATGCCACAGCTTCTGGATGAGTCGTTGTTGATTTTACAGGACTAATAAAAACAGCATCGCAACCAATCTGCTGAGCTTGCTTTAAAGAAACAGCATCATGACAAGCAGCAATATAACGAACGCCCACTGTTAAATCACCTTTATGCAAATTCATGAGCTGGGATTGTTTTAAATGAACGGCCTTTATTTGTTTTTGTAATTCAGGACTTAATTGCCGCCAAATATCTACATTTATAATTAAATTTGATCGTTGCCCTTCATCTAAAGCAGTTAGTTGCTCTATATACTGCGGCTCAAATTCTTCGATACGCCAATACAATAAAGCATCATTACTTTCTACCGTTGAGAGCGTATTGCTAATTTTGATGAGATGAGGCCAATAGAGTCGTTTTATGATGTTTTTATTGGCTTTAGGGAAGTTTAAATGAAGTAGCTGATCACGTGTGTACCATGCCCATGGCTGGTGAATAAGATTTAATAACTCATCAGGTACATAACTATGGAACAAATGAAGGTTGACAATAATGTCATCATATTCATGGTGAATATAATCAAACTGATGCCAATCTTTTAAACCAATACCCACTTCTTCATAGATTTCACGGCGGCAGGCTTCTTCTGGTGTTTCACCCTGCTCAACCTTTCCACCAGGGAACTCATGCTTTCCACCTTGATGTTGCTGCTCTTCGCGCCATCCAACTAATATTTTTCCACGATGGATCAAGATTGCTATAGCGACATCGACTATTGGTTTGGGCATCTTTTTACTCTCTAAAACTTTTCTCAAGTGTAAGCAAATTTTATCATTTTATAAAATCTTAAAAATCTCATTGACAGATCTATTCGATAATGATTATCATTTAAATCGTTCAAGAACATACCACGGAGCACAACAAATGAACGCACCTTTTAGCTTATTTACCCGTAACAATGACACAGCTCACGCCTTACCAATGTTACATTCTAATAACCTCTTTGCATTAGGCCGTGAAATTCGCATTATGCATGCTGGCGAGGAATATCGTTTACGCCTTACTCGCAACAATCGCCTAATTTTAACTAAATAAAAAACATACTCGCGTTTCAATAATATTCGTGGGAAAACAAAAAATGGATAGCATGGGTAACCATGCTATTTTTTATGAAGGAAGAATAATCTCTGCCCTCAGACCACCTTGGTCAGCATGCATAAAACGTAATTTGCCATTATGCAATTCAATAATTTTTCGAGTAATTGAAATTCCTAACCCAGAACCTTGCTGCTGAGTACCAAGCACCCGAAAAAAACGCTGCCCTAACCGTAATAGCACTTCATCATCTACTCCATTTCCCGTGTCTTCAATAGACACCTTAATTTGCTGTTCATGCTGACTAATCTCAACATGAATAGAGCCTAGTGTCGGGCTATAACGAATGGCGTTATCAAATAAATTTCTAAAAGCAATAAACAGTAATTCTTCATTCGCATATGTTTTAGTTTCTGTCGATAAAGTATTGGTCTCTATCAACATCTGTTTAGCTTTCGCATCTAAATCTACAGTTTCAATCACTCTAGCCAGTAAGTAATTTAAATCGATAACTGTCTTAGGAAGTTCGGGCTGTTCAGCTTCATTAGGTTCTAAGCGGGCCAGAAGTAGTAAATTCTCAAGGATTTTTGTACTTCTAGAAACGTCTTCTTGTATGCGTTCAAAATCTTGATGAAGTTCTGGAAGATGTTGGTATTTACGCTGTAAAACCTGAAGACGCATTTGTATGGCAGACAAGGGAGAACGTAGCTCATGCGAAGCATCCGCGGTAAAACGCTGTTCAGCAACAAGAGCCCTTTGCAATCTTGCAAGCAATTGATTTAATGCATCTATAACAGGTTGAATTTCTGTAATGACATCTGGTTCTTGAATTGGCTCTAAATTTGATGCAGTTTTTTGAGCAATCCGTCTAGAGAGTAGATTTAACGCGGCCAATTCATGTTCGGTACGCCAACTTATAATCACCCATTGTAATAGCCAGAACAACACCATAAGACCGCTATATCCAGCAAGTGCTTTAAGTACCTCTTCAACACGCGTACTCATTGGTTGAAAAACTTCAACTTGTAGTTGAGAGTCTTCTTGTTGTGCAGCTAGACTACGCCATAATTGTCCATCAAACCAAAAATACGAAAAACCTTCTGATAAGTTACCGTGTTCAAAAAGTTCATGCTGATAGGTATGAGAATGAGTAAGTACTTGGCCTGTGTTTAATAACTCATACTGAATATCAAATTCATCACTTAGCTCATCAAACTGTTTCATGGAATGTTCGGAAAGATCGGAAACCAGCAAAGTATCTGAAATTTCATCCATGATCTCGTCTTGCACTGACATGTTGTGATAGATAGAAAATATGGTGAGTAAACTTAATGCCAATAACCCCACCACCACACTGCTCCACATCGTGGTTTTAACCAGTTGCGACTGCAAGGATGAGCGATTCGATTTCATTTTAAATCTCCCATACGGTAGCCTAGCCCCCGTATGGTTTTAATACTGCTGCTTCCGATTTTTTTTCGAAGTTGATAAATAAATACTTCGATCGCGTTACTTTCAATTTCTTCACCCCATGCATAGAGTGCTTCTTCTAATTGATCACGGGTAATAATATGCTCGGGATGCACCATAAGCTTACGCAGTATTTGGAATTCTTTTGCAGTTAAATCGATAGACTTGCCTGCGCTTAATACAACTTTCGCTTGTGTATCAAGTTGTAAGTCACCCCATGTTAAAACCGATTGCTGACTCAAAGTTTGTTTGCGTAATTGAGCGCGGATGCGAGCCGATAACTCTTCTAAACTAAAAGGCTTAACCAAATAATCATTTGCGCCTAAATCTAGCCCCTCTACCCGATCATGAATGCTGTCACGTGCAGTAATAAAAATAACAGGAACATTTTTTTGTTTATGGCGGATCGTTGTTAAAACCTTTTCACCAGCCAGTTGAGGTAGTCCCCGATCAAGCAAAATACAGTCATAATCATGCTGTTCGATTGCCGTAAGTGCATAATCACCTCTTTCGACCCAATCTACCTGATAACCGTCTAACTCTAACCATGATTGAATGCTTTCAGCTTGAGAGCGATCATCTTCTGCAAGCAAAATTCTCATCTATTTTTCCTGTTATATCCTGATTTGATCTTGCCAAGCCTTTATAAAAAAAGCAAAGCCGCATGATTTAAATGCGGCTAAAAGTAGTAGATCTACAGACCTTATTCATTAGAACTGAACTTGATCCACATCAATTTCTACGCGTTTTAAAGGTTTATAGTCAATGTCTACTTCACCAATTAAAGTCACATTTGTATTGGCTGAAATAGGGCGACCTTGCCAAAGTTCATCATCTACATCAATTGTAATGCTACCTGTCTTATCACGGAATTGATATTTTTCATCACCTAAAGACTTTACAACCTGACCATGTAATTTGATCGGTGTATTATCTTTTGAGGTTAATGCCTGTTTTACTGTGGTGACAGTTGCCGGAGCAATTGCAGCTTGATTCACTGGTGTATTCGCGACAACTACGCCAGCAGCAGTCATACCAGCAGTCATCAACATTACTTTAAGCATATTCATATTATTACCCTCTGTTTATGGTTCCCTCTTGGGATAAAGCAATTAAATCAACCATAAATGAGGTGAATCTTAAGAAAAACTTAATTTAATGGCACAACCCTCAAGACCTCTTCTAATGTCGTAAGTCCTTCAATCACTTTACGGGCTCCTGCAATTCTTAAAGGTTCTATACCTTCTTTTTTAGTTTGAGTTCTTAAATCATTTAATGTCACATGACTACTAATAAGGTGTTTAAGCTCAAGACTGACTGGCATAAATTCGTAAATACCGACTCGCCCTTTATAGCCTGTATGACGACATTCTTCACAGCCTACTGCCTGATAAACCGTTTCAGGCATTTCCATAATGTAGTCAAAGGTTAGGTGTTCCCACTCATCCTCATTAATATGAGTTTTTTGCTTACAGTGTGGGCAAAGCTGCCGTACTAAACGCTGTGCGAGCACACCTAAAATGGTTGCGGCTGTCAGAAAAGACTGTACCCCTAAATCATGTAAACGAGTCAAACTAGACGGTGCATCATTTGTATGTAAAGTTGATAAAACCAAATGACCTGTTAATGCTGCCTGAATGGCCATATTCGCTGTATCTTGATCACGAATTTCCCCAATCATAATAATGTCAGGGTCTTGGCGCATAAGCGCACGCACACCGTCTGCAAAGCCTAATTCAATTGTATTATTGACCTGCATTTGGTTAAAACTAGGCTCTAGCATTTCAATCGGATCTTCAATGGTACATACATTGACCTGCTCGGTTGCAAGCTGCTTTAAAGATGAATATAGCGTGGTCGTTTTACCGGAGCCTGTGGGACCCGTGACTAAAATAATACCGTGGCTATTTTTTGTTAATTGTTGCCACTGTTGTAATAAACGCTCCTCAAAACCCAATTGCTGAAAAGAACGTACCAACACATCAGGATCGAAAATACGCATAACCAGTTTTTCACCAAATGCGGTTGGTAAGGTTGATAAACGTAATTCGGTTTCTTGCCCTTTAGGTGTCCGTGTTTTTAATCGACCATCTTGCGGTTTACGCTTTTCCGCTACATTTAAACGTCCTAAAATTTTAATCCGAGAAATCACGGCGGTCAGTGTATTTGAAGGCATGTTATAAATAGTGTGTAAAACGCCATCAATCCTAAACCTGACTTTACCATTATCTTTACGCGGTTCCATGTGAATGTCACTGGCACTCTGCTCAAATGCAAACTGTAAAATCCAGTCGACTAATTTCACAATATGCTGATCATTAGCATCTGGGTTTTGGCTATCGCCAAGCTGCAAAAGCGCTTCAACATTTTTACTGTCACGGTCATGAGCTGCATCTTTTTGAGCAGAGTTTACCGCGCGACTCACCTGATAATATTCGCGCAAATAGCGTTGTAACTGTTCGGGATTAAGCAGTACCCGTTCAATCTTTTTAGGCGCTAGACTACGTTCAAGATTATTAAGCCAATCTGTTTGAAATGGTTGATCTGTTCCAATCACGATTCGGTCAGCATGAATTTCAACAGCTAAAATATGGTTACGAATGGCAAACTCTTGTGACATCACCTGCGTTAAAGCACTGACATCTGCCTTTAAAGGATCGATCACAAATAGAGGTAGCTGAACCCGATCTGCAAACCATAAACATAAGCGGTTTAAACTCAAATGGGCATGCGTGTGTTGCTGATCTTTTAAATTAAAATGTGCAATCCACTGTAATGGATGCCACTTTAACTGGTCTTTTTGGCGGTGACTTGTCTGTACCAGTAATTTATCTCGTTCTGTTATACGGCCTTCTTGTAATAGTTGTTCTAGACACCAATACGTATCTATTTCTACATGTGCATTCATGCGTTATCCCCAATATATTTTTATAATATAGCAGAGATGTTTCACATTTAAATATCCTTTAACATCAGTTAATTAAACCAATTCTCATCTTAATATTTTTTTGTGTCACAGGTCATATTTATAGAAATATTTTCTACCTAGTTTTGTCTAAAAAAGAAACTATGCTCACTATAATAAAAAGAATAAACTGAACATGAATACATGATTTTAAAATGATTCAAATCTACATATAACAATAAGCAAAGAGGAAGTAATATGGAACTTCCAATGACAATGTCATTACAAATAGCATCATTTGAAGAATTCATTACAGTGATTGCTGCGGCGCTTGGTTGTGGCTTATTAATTGGTTTAGAACGAGAACGAAGCAAGCTTAAACATGAATATAAAACCTTTGCGGGGTTCCGTTCTTTTGCAATTAGTGCTTTATTAGGAGCGGTCTGTTTTTTATTTGGCATTGAAATTGGAATTGTGGGTGCTTTACTCATTGGTGCCATTAGTATTGTTTCCCTCAAAAATCAACCCAATGACCCGGGCGTGACCACCGAACTCGCCTTTATTATGACTTATTTCATTGGGGCACTTTGTATTTGGAATATTTCGCTCGCTGCTGGCCTAGCTGTGATCATGACAACTATCTTAATAGCTAAGCAGTCTATGCATGGTATTGCCAGTCAGTGGATTACTGAATCTGAATTACGTGATGGTATTTTTCTACTTGCCTTACTATTAATTGCTCAGCCTTTAGTACCTAATAAGCCTTTTTGGGGGCCGGTTTTAAATCCACATGTGATTTTAAAATTACTGACTTTAATCTTATTTGTACAAGCTCTCGCCCATATAGCAAAGCGACTTTTGTCATCTAAAAATGCTTTATTGCTTTCTTCTTTAGCTTCCGGATTTGTGTCTAGTACAGCAACTATTGCCAGTTTAGGTTTAGAAGTACGCTCTGGCAAAGCCAACGCAACAACAAATGCAGGTGCTGCATTGATGTCTTGCGTTTCAACACTGATTCAAACCTTAATTATTGTGATCGGTATTAGCTTTGCTTGGTTCAAGCTGATTATATTTCCTACACTTATTGCCTTAGTAGTTTTAGCAGTATGGGCCTTTATTTTATTACGTAAAGCCGAGCCTAGTACGGCTTCGCCCGAGCTTGACTCAAGAATGTTCAGCTTAAAAGAAGCCATTATTATTGCAGGCACACTCACCCTCATTCAGGCAGGTGTTTATGGTTTAAGTCTATCTTTAGGCGATGCGGGATTAATCGCGGGGACTTTACTTGCTTCATTATTTGAAATACATGCAGCTATAGCGGCGGTCATTGTGCAAGGTGAACCTGATAGCGCACATATGACACCTTTATTAATTGCCTTTTTAGGAGGTTTTGCAGTTCATGCTCTTGCTAAAAGTGTGAACTCTGCAATTTCGGGCGGACTACGCTATGCCCTTGCTTTCGTTCCCGCCCAGCTCATTCATATGGCTATTTTTATTACTTTACTTTGGCTTAACATCCACTGGTTTTAAAATATCTATTGTGTAAGCGAAGAAGTCTTAGTCTTAACCACATCAATGACGGTAACTACAAATTGATCGACCTTAAAATGAATATCAAAGTCTGAAAATTTCATTTTATAAATTCTTTCAGGGTCTTCTTGATAGGCAGGCCGAGGATCTAAAGCCAATACTTGCTCAAGCTCATCAATGTATTGCGAATCTATTTCTTTATTTTGCAGAAAATATTTTTGAGCTGTTAACGCAGTTTCATTCCAAATAACTGCCTTTCGTTCTGGTTCTGCATGCGCATAACCACTTTGAGCCTCCGCAATTGCATCAGAATATTGAATATAGGGTTTGATATCTAAAATTGGGGTGCCATTTAATAAATCACTTCCAGTGACATAGACACGCACAGACTTCCCCACTTTTTCGACTTTATTAAGTTTTACGACTGAAAGCCCGATTGGAGAAGGTCTATACATACTTCGTGTAGCAAATACTCCAATTTTTTCATTACCACCTAAACGTGGCGGACGAACCTGCGGACGGAACTTATCTGCACTGCCTTGATTTTTATTGTCATGAAACTGCCAAACTAACCAGAGATGACTAAATTGCTCAATTCCCTCAAATGCTAACAAGTCGTTATATGGTTCTACCATGTCAATATAAGACTCAATATTGACCAAATTAGGCTGGCGTGGAATACCAAATTTTTCACGATAGGGAGAACACATGTGGCCAATGATGGGGAAGGTGACAGAATTGATCATCACTTTTTCTTATAAACACAATTAAATATATTCAGTTTATCGGGAATGAAATTAGATTAGAATAGCAATCTGTTTTCTTTTAATCGTGATCGAGACCTTTAATGGCTGCTTTTAACGTTGAACGCATTACTCATGTTCACCACTGGAATGACACTCTTTTCAGTTTTAAAACTACACGCGATACCAGCTTACGTTTTAAAAATGGTCAGTTCGTAATGATCGGACTTGAAGTGAATGGCAAACCGTTAATGCGTGCGTATTCGATTGCAAGTGCAAACTACGAAGAAGAGTTAGAATTCTTCTCAATTAAAGTACAAGACGGTCCTTTAACTTCGATTTTGCAAAAAGTACAAGTTGGTGATGAAATCTTAGTTTCTAAAAAACCAACAGGTACTTTGGTTCATGATGACCTTTTACCAGGTAAAAACTTATACCTTTTATCTTCTGGTACTGGTCTTGCTCCATTCTTATCAATTATTCGTGATCCAGAAACTTACGAACGTTTTGAAAAAGTAATCGTTGTTCACGGTACACGCTATATTTCTGAATTAGCTTATCAAGACCTTATCTTGAACGAATTACCAAACCATGAATTCTTTGAAGAGTTAGGTATTAAAGACAAGCTTGTTTACTACCCTACTGTTACTCGTGAACCTTTCCACACTCAAGGCCGTGTAACAACTGCAATTGAAACTGGCGCTTTATTTGAAAAAATCGGTTTACCACGCTTCAACCGTGAAACTGACCGTGCAATGCTTTGCGGTAGCCCTGCATTCTTAAAAGATGTGGCTGCATTACTTGACCAACACGGTTTAGTTGAATCACCTCGTATGGGTGAAATGGGCGACTACGTCATTGAACGTGCGTTCGTAGAAAAATAATTTTTTCTAGAAATAAAAAAACCGAGGCAAAGTCCTCGGTTTTTTATTTCTGTTTTTATAACTTAATTGTGCCATCGATACAGGTGACAGCGGTTCCACCCACCAAAATTTTATCTTGATACAATTCAAGTTGAAGTTGTCCGTCTCGACCTACCGCCCCACCTTGTGAAGAAAGTACGACATCATTTTGTGCAGGAAGAATCCCATAATAACGAATAAATGAAGCTACGCTACCATTACCACTACCACAAACAGGATCTTCATTTATTCCACATGAAGGGGCAAATGAACGAACTTCTATGTGTTTTTGTTCATCATTATTTTCATGAAAACCAAAAACTGTCGCACCCGTAACTTTCATTTCTAAATCATGTTCTTTTAAAGCGGCAAAGTCTGGTTGGCTATCTAGAACAGCCTCAGCATTAACAGCTTGTAATACAATCCAGCGCGCCCCTACATCAACCAATGCAGCGTTCCATTGAGTATTAATTTCACATTTTAAAATTTCTGCTAATTTCTCAGTATGCATAGCATCTAGTGGAGTAATTTTAGGCTTAGGGAGTTCAAATGAAATATGACTTGACTCACTCACGGTCAGAGTCACTAAACCAGCACCGCACTGCTGTACCAGCTTACCTTCTTTCGCTTTAATTAGACCCGCCTCAAGCAAAGCATAGGCAGTACCAATTGTAGGATGGCCTGCAAATGGCAACTCACTTTGCGGAGTAAAAATTCGAACCTGATAATCAGCTTGAGAATCGGTCGCAGGGAGTACAAATGTGGTTTCAGAAAGATTGGTCCAGTTCGCAATGGCTTGCATCTGCTCAGACGTTAAAGTGCTGGCGTCCATAATGACCGCAACAGGATTTCCTTTAAATGCTTGTGAAGTAAAAACATCAACTTGTTTAAATGCAACAACAGACATAGACCCACTCCTACTGATTTTGTAATTAAAAAATTATGGCTATTAAGTCCTCACCATTTCTTGATCTTACTGATTTATTTTTAATGGTCACAGTATCAGTTAATATTAAAAATAATAGACACAGTTGTTAAAAATAGATTCAGATTAAATGGATAAATCTATAAAACTAACAATATTTGAGATAATTAAGAGATCACTATAAAGTGTATCCATTGCTTTGGCTTTTTAATGAATTGACATGTACAAATATAAAAAAGTGAGTGATGACCTCACCCTGCAAATTCAAAATGGCAGGCAACCTGTGGGTTCTCGGTTGCCATCAATTCGAGATTGTGCCCAGCATTATCAGGTTAGTATTAATACCGTAAAAGAAGCTTATCGCCAGCTTGAAGATCAAGGTTTAATTTCAGTTCGTCCACAGTCTGGCTACTATGTTTGTCATGCCCCTTCAAACTTATTAGAACTCGAAGAGCGTTATGTCAGTGAAGAAAAAGTATCTCTTTCAGGAATTAGCTGTTTTCTCGCACAAATTGTTAAAAAACAAATGGACCCCGACTATGTCAATTTGGCCCTAGCTTGCCCTTCTGGGGAAAATTTTTATCCAATTGAACGCTTAAAACGCTTAACTGCTCAGGTGTTGCGCTCTCAATCAGATATTTTTAAAAGCTATACCTTGCCGCCCGGTTCTATACGTTTACGCACTCAAATTGCTAGGCGAAGCTTACAGCTAGGTATGTTTCTTTCAGCAGATGATATTGTGCTGACTCATGGCACGATGGAGGCTTTAAGTCTCGCGATTATGGCAACAACTCAAGCGGGTGACAGCATAGCGCTTGAGATTCCTACATTTCACAACCTCTATCCACTCCTTCATAATTTAGGTCGAAAAATTGTAGAAGTACCGACCTCGCCACATACAGGTATGTGTCTGGATGCACTTGAAGAACTCTTAAAATCTCAAAGTGTACAAGCCATTTTAACCATTCCGACAGGACACAATCCTCTCGGTTTTAGCATGCCTGAGAGCAGCCGCCGTCGCTTGGCAGAGTTAGCTAATCAGTTTCAAGTTCCTGTTATTGAAGATGCGATGTATGCTGAATTGCAACTCACCGAACCCCTCTTACCCAACATCAAAACGTTTGACCAGAACGGATGGGTTTTGGTGTGTGGTAGCTATACCAAAACTGTAGCACCTGATTATCGGATTGGTTGGTTAGAAGCTGGGCGCTTTCGTAATATTGTGCAGCAACTTAAATTTACAACCACTGTTGCCGAGCCAGCGTTACTCACAGAAACGTTAGGCCTTTTCTTAGAGAATGGTGGTTATGACCTGCATTTACGTCAACTCAAAAAACGCTATCAACAGCAAATTGACACCATCAAATCTTATATTTGTCGCTTTTTCCCAATCGGTACCCGTGTGAGTCGTCCACAAGCGGGATTTATTTTATGGTTAGAGCTACCCGAATCAATTGACACCCTAGAACTGTTTCATCAGGCCATGGATGAAAAAATCTTATGTATGCCGGGAATTTTGTGTTCGGCTGATAAACGATTTAGTCATTGTTTACGTATTGCAGCTTGTTTTGAGTTAAACCCCAAAATGTTAAATGCTTTGATGCGCTTAGGAGAGCTAGCAAAAAATATGCTGCCCGTACAAAAGGATAATGATCAAATCCCTACTAATTCAGTAGGTTGAATCCCAAATCCGGAGTTAATAAAATAAAACCATATATTTTTTATGCCTTTTATTTTATGAAAACTGAGCTCCTCTCTCCCGCAGGTTCACTTAAAAACATGCGCTATGCATTTGCCTATGGTGCAGATGCTGTATATGCCGGCCAACCACGTTACAGTTTACGTGTTCGTAATAATGCTTTTGATCATGACAACCTAAAAATCGGAATTGATGAAGCCCACGCTTTGGGCAAAAAGTTTTATGTTGTGGTGAACATTCAACCGCATAACAGCAAATTAAAAAACTTTATTCGTGATCTTGAACCAATTGTAGCTATGCAACCAGATGCACTCATTATGTCTGATCCGGGCTTAATCATGATGGTGAGAGAGCATTTTCCTGATGTGCAAATTCATCTATCTGTTCAAGCCAACGCTATTAATTGGGCCACTGTTAAGTTTTGGAAAGATTACGGTTTAAGCCGAGTCATTTTATCTCGTGAGTTATCATTAGAAGAAATAGAAGAAATCCAGCAACACGTACCAGATATTGAACTTGAGGTTTTTGTACATGGCGCACTATGCATGGCTTACTCAGGTCGCTGCTTACTTTCTGGATATATGAATAAACGTGATGCCAACCAAGGTGCTTGTACCAATGCTTGCCGTTGGGACTATAAGTTGCATGAAGCCCAAGAAGATGCAAACGGTGATGTAATTCCAGTTACTCAGCTCAACGCGTCAGAAAAGTCTTGCTGCTCATCAGCACAATTAGAAACAACCTCGGCTCAAACGCTGCTGGTACAACGCAATGATGAAGAAATGTTTGCTGCCGAAGAAGATGAACACGGCACCTATTTTATGAACTCTAAAGATTTACGTGCGGTACAACATGTAGATCGTTTAACCAAAATGGGGATTGCCTCACTGAAAATTGAAGGCCGTACTAAATCCTATTTTTACTGTGCCCGTACCGCCCAAATTTATCGAAAAGCTATTGATGATGCTTTAGCAGGCAAACCATTTGACCCAAGCTTAATGAACCAACTCGAAGGTTTGGCAAACCGTGGTTATACCGAAGGCTTTTTAAGACGTCATGTGCATAGCGAATATCAAAACTATGCTGATGGTTCATCGCATTTCGACTACCAACAATTTTGTGGAGAGGTTTTAGAACGTCACGGCGATTATCTTCGCATTGAAGTTAAAAACCGTTTTGTGGTTGGCGACTCACTTGAGCTGATGACGCCTCAAGGTAATATCACCTTTACCTTAACCGAAATGCGCGATTTAAAAGGTAACCCAATTACCGATGCTAAAGGTTCGGGGCATTTTGTTGAGATTCCACTTTCACAAGATGTTGATGTTAGTTATGCCCTACTCATACGCAATTTGCCGCATGCTAAGGAAAACATTACTGCCTCAACATTAGCTTATTCAGCGAGTTAAACATGGCACTTTTGATTACGAATGACTGTATCAATTGTGATATGTGCTTACCAGAATGCCCCAATACAGCTATTTTTGAAGGCAACAAAGTTTATGAAATTGATCCACTTCGTTGTACAGAATGTGTAGGCTTTTATGATGCCCCCACATGTAAGGCGGTTTGTCCAATCGATTGCATAAAACCAGACCCTGCACATATTGAAAATAAAGAGCAACTGCTAGAGAAATTTAAGGATTTAAATATACTCGGCGAATCTATCTCTTAAAAGTCTATCGAGGATCAGGCTAAGATTGCTGATCCTCTTAAATGACTATACAGATCAATGATTAAATAAATAAATGAATAAATAGCTTAAGCCACTTTGCTAATGATAAAATCAAATGATCAGTTCAGTTTGTTTTACTGGTATTTTTGTACCCCAAAAATTGCACAATCGTTAAAACTGGTCTAACCATTTCAACATTTCATATAGATTGATTAAAACTCTTTCTGGCGTAGCTCCCCATGTCTTATCTTTATTTAGCAATTGCGATTGCTTGTGAAGTCGTTGCAACTTCAGCCTTAAAAGCATCTCAAGGTTTTACTGTTCCCATTCCGTCCATCGTTACTGTTGTGGGCTATGCAATTGCTTTTTATTTATTATCCCTGACGCTAAAAACAATTCCGATCGGGATTGCATATGCCATTTGGTCGGGTGCGGGTATTATTTTAATTTCTGCAATTGGCTGGATATTTTACAAACAGCATTTAGACTTGGCGGCCTGTATTGGTCTTACTTTAATGATTGCAGGTATTATCATTATTAATGTGTTTTCTAAAAATACCCATTTATAAAAATATAATTAAAAAGCAACCGAGTAAGATGCAAATTCTTGTTTAAAAAATTTCACCTTACTCGGTATGAATAGCTTATTTCAAACTGCCCGTCAAAAATTGCTTTAAACGCTCACTTTTCGGGTTATTGAGTACTTCATTAGGATGGCCCTGCTCCTCAATTTTTCCTTGATGCAAAAAAATCACTTGATTAGATACATGACGTGCAAAGCCCATTTCATGTGTCACCACAATCATGGTACGTCCTTCTTCAGCCAAGCCCTGCATTACTTTTAGTACTTCACCCACCAGCTCTGGATCAAGCGCGCTGGTTGGCTCATCGAACAACATAACTTCTGGTTCCATAGCCAAAGCACGAGCAATCGCTACACGTTGCTGCTGACCACCAGATAAAAATGCAGGATATTTACTCTCAACACTTTCAGGTAGCCCAACTTTGCGCAGATATTTGCGTGCACGCTCTTCTGCTTCAGCACGTTTTACCCCAAGTACGTGAATCGGCCCTTCAATGACATTTTCTAGCACTGTCATGTGAGACCACAAATTAAAATGCTGAAACACCATCATGAGCTGCGTACGCATTTTTTGTAGTTGCTTTGGTTCAACTACTTTTAAATTGCCTTTTTTATCAAAGACTGTGCGTAGTTTTTCACCATTGAGCTTAATGGTGCCATTGCTCGGTTGTTCCAAAAAGTTAATGCAACGCAGTAAGGTACTTTTACCTGAACCCGATGAACCAATAATACTAATCACATCACCGGCATTTGCATCAAGTGATATCCCTTTAAGCACTTCATGATCGCCGAATTTCTTATGTAAATCGCGAATCACTAGTTTTGCAACTTGTTCCATTTATGTCTCCTAATGATTCGATGGCTTTAAAAATGCCAACCAACGTTTTTCAAGCTTACGAAATAGCCCAATCAAAATAAATGCCAGCATTGCATACAACACCGCGGCAATTCCAAAAGCATTGAAGGTGTCATAGGTTGCCGCATTCACATCACGCGCAATTTTTAAAATGTCAGGAACAGTTGCTGTAAATGCAATGGTTGTCGCGTGCAACATTAAAATGACTTCATTGCCGTAAAACGGTAAAGCACGGCGTAACATCGATGGAATGATAATGCGAGTGTACCGTTTCCATTTTGACATACCGAAAGCTTGTGCAGCTTCAATCTCGCCATGGGGAATAGAACGAATCGCCCCAGCGAAGATTTCAGTTGTATATGCACCAGTATTGAGCGCGAATGCCAAAATGGTGCAATTTATGCCCTCTCGAAAAAAAGCATCAAGAGTCTGGTGTTCATGGATATAATCAAAGCTGTAAATACCTGAGTAAATAATCAGCAATTGAATGTAAAGTGGAGTGCCACGAAAAACATAGGTATATAACCAAACTGGGCCACGCAACCAAAGATTTTCTGATACTCGTGCAAGTGATAAAGGCACAGCAAGCACAAATCCAATACCAATAGAAAGCACCAATAACCAAGTCGTCATCGCTACGCCAGTCATTTGCAAACCATCGGTCCAAAGGTATGCCTGCCAATATTGTTGAAGGATTTCAATCATAATTGTCCCTTCCTTACACCAGCAGAATAACGACGTTCAAGCCACATTAAAATCAGGTTCGACACGGTGGTAATCGCTAAATAAATGGCAGCAGCCACGATGCTGAAAAAGAACAAATGCATGGTACTTCTACCCGCATCTTGTGTAATTTTTACAATGTCAGTCAGACCAATAATAGAAACTAGTGCGGTCGCCTTAATCAAAACTTGCCAGTTATTACCAATACCAGGCAAAGCGAAACGCATCATTTGAGGGAATAATACACGGTGAAAAACCTGCCAAGGCGACATACCATAGGCCATTGCTGCTTCAATTTGGCCTTTTGGAACCGATTGAAATGCACCACGAAAGGTCTCGGTAAAATATGCACCATAAATGAACGCTAAAGTAATCACACCCGCCACAAATGGGTTGATATCAATTTGGTCCATTTGCAGTGCTTCAGTAATTTGGTTGAGACCCAACTGCAAGCTATAAAATAACAGCAGCATAATGACCAAATCAGGCACACTTCGAATGAGCGTAGTGTAAGCGGTTGCTATATAACGTAAAATTTTAATACTAGAGAGTTTTGAGCTCGCACCAATTAAGCCAATAATCACAGAAAGTAAAAGTGACAACAACGCAAGCTGTATGGTCATCCATGTCCCGCTGAGCAGGAGTGGCCCAAAGCCAGAAAAAAACATGACTCATCTTCTCCTTAAAAACAATATCTAATATTGATGAGATGAGAATAGATCTAAAAATGTCGGCTTAAAGCCGACATTTTTCACATCATTAGTAAATGCTAAAGGAGAAATATTTTTTCTCGAGTTTTTTGTATGTACCATCTGCAATGATTGCAGCGAGTGCTTTATTAATATTGGCTTTTAAATCCGCATCTTCTTTGCGTAAACCAATAGCTGCGCCTACACCTAGTGTTTTTGCATCAACCACATTACCACCAGCAAAACTGAAGTTTTTACCTTTTGGTTGTTTTAAGAAAGCGCCATCAACCATAATTGCATCTTGTAAAGTTGCATCCAAGCGACCTGACATCATGTCTTGATAAATCAAATCTTGGACTGGATAAGGTACAACCGTTACACCTTTTGGCGCCCAATAGGTTTTAGCATAAGTTTCTTGAATTGTGCCCTGTTGTACACCGACACGTTTACCTTTCAAAGAGGCAGCGGTAGACAATAACGGCGAGCCTTTTTTTGCAACCATACGGGTTGGTGTATTGTAGATTTTGCTACTAAATGCAATTTGTTTTGCACGTTCATCAGTAACGGTCATTGATGAAAGAATGCCATCAAATTTTTTCGCTTTAAGTGCTGGAATCATCCCATCAAAAGAGTTTTCAACCCAAACACATTTGGCTTTGAGTTTTGCACAAATTGCATTACCCAAATCAACATCAAAACCAGTTAACTTGCCATCTGGTGTTTTATATTCAAACGGCGCATAAGACGACTCAGTACCAAAACGAATCACCTTCCAATCCTTTGCTTGAACATTCGTCGCAACAGCAGCCAAAACTAGGGTTGTTGAAACGAACATTTTTTTCATAAAGCTTGCCATCTTGAAGCTTCTCCTTAAAATCCTAATAAGGTGATAAAAACTTGAGCAATTTCTAAATTACTCTTCTGCCGAAAGAATTGCAATTTCTATACCAGTAAATTAAGGATTTATGAAGGTGTCTGAATAATGGATTGTATTAACTGTTTAAATGTTGAAAAATCACTCAAATTTTAAGTTAGTTTTTGAGCGTGTAAGCTTCAGCAATATTATGCTGCTCGACCAAAGTCCGAATTGTATATTCATGACCAGTTTCTTTATCACAGGCAAATTCACATTTTTGATCTAAGGACATTGAGCAACCACTCAGCAATGGACAACCTGCAAACAATTCGGCGACCCAATCTACAAACACTTTTACTTTAAGCGATAAATGACGATTTTGAAGATAAACTGCTGAAATCGGCATTGGCGCCGGCGTCCACTGAGGCAATACCTCTTTTAACAAACCCGATTCCAAATGGTTGGTGAGCATATAACGTGGGCCCTGAATTATACCGAAACCCTGCAAAGCTAAGTCGATATAAGCATCACCGTCATTTACAGAAACACGTCCACGTACTGACACACTTTTAATTAAATCATCAACCACAAAGTCCCAATCAAAGTTGCGTCCGGTACGGCTTGAAAAGAAGTGAATCGCTTTATGATTTTTCTGTAAATCTTCAATTGAAGTGGGCTCGCCATATTTTTCTAAATAAATCGGTGAAGCAGCTGTTGCACACTGGAAAGTTCCAATACGACGCGCAATTAAGCTTGAATCTTTTAGTTCACCGACCCGAATTGCACAATCGACGGCCTCTCCCACCAAATCTACAGGTCGGTCATTCAGGCCAATTACTAAATCAATATCTGGATAGCGTGCATGGAAATCGCGCAGCCTTGGAATTAAGATTAAACGCCCAATCGATACAGGCACATCAATACGAAGCTGACCTCTTGGTCCCCGCTCTGCATCATGAAAGGAAGATTCAATATCAGAGACATCCGCTAAAATGCGGGCTGTCCGATCATAATATACGGCACCATCCGGTGTGAGACTGATTTTTCGTGTCGTACGATTCAACAGACGAACTTGTAAATGTCTCTCTAAAGCCTGAATGGTTGTCGTCACAGAAGCACGCGGTAGACCTAAACTGTCAGCAGCTAAACTGAAACTATTTGTTTCGACAACTTTGTTAAATACTTTCATCGCATGAAATAGATCCACACGCACACTCCTATCAATCAATGCATTTTTTAATAAAACACATCAATTGTTATAAAAATACGAATAGTGTTATCGAATTTAATATATTTATTCGTGATTGACAAACTTTTATGCTCCGTCCATCCCATAAACCCTGTTTCTCCCATACGGACCAAAACTAAAAGTCTGAAAACAGGTATCCAAATAACTAGGAGCACCTCATGTCATTTTCCCGCAAACAGTTCGCACTGTCTGCCATCTTTGTTGCCCTCTTAGCAACAGGAGGCAGTTTTATGTTTTTACATGAAAATGCCGATGCAAAAGCTGCACCGACCTCTGCCCAACAAGCTGCAACTGTTGATATTTCTAATGTCATCAGCAAAACCATTACTGACTGGCAAGAATACTCCGGTCGTTTAGAAGCCATTGATCAAGTCGATATTCGACCCCAAGTTTCCGGCAAACTCATTGCCGTTCACTTCAAAGATGGCAGTCTCGTAAAAAAAGGCGACTTACTTTTTACCATTGATCCACGGCCTTTCGAGGCAGAACTGAATCGTGCCCAAGCTCAACTCGCTTCAGCTGAAGCTCAAGTCACTTATACGGGTTCTAATCTTTCTCGTATTCAACGTTTAATTCAAAGTAATGCTGTCTCACGTCAAGAGCTAGATTTAGCTCAAAATGATGCACGCTCAGCCAGTGCCAACCTACAAGCCGCTAGAGCAGCAGTTCAATCTGCCCGCTTAAATCTAGAGTACACCCGCATTACTGCGCCTGTCAGCGGTCGAATTTCCCGTGCCGAGGTGACCGTCGGCAATGTAGTTTCTGCAGGTAACGGCGCACAGGTTTTAACAAGTTTAGTATCTGTATCTCGCCTTTATGCATCTTTCGATGTTGATGAACAAACCTACCTGAAATACATCAGTAACCAGCGTAATTCTGCACAAGTTCCTGTTTATATGGGACTTGCCAACGAAACTGGTTTCTCTCGTGAAGGTACCATCAACTCAATTGATAATAACCTAGATGCAACCTCAGGTACGATTCGTGTTCGCGCGACTTTTGATAATCCAAACGGTGTTTTATTACCAGGCTTATATGCACGAATCCGTTTAGGCGGAGGTCAGCCTCGTTCAGCAATTCTGATTAGCCCAACCGCAGTTGGGGTCGATCAAGATAAACGCTTTGTCGTAGTAGTTGATGCTAAAAATCAGACGGCCTACCGTGAAGTAAAACTCGGTGCACAACAAGATGGCTTGCAAATCGTGAATAGCGGATTACAAGCGGGTGATCGTATTGTGGTGAACGGTTTACAGCGAATTCGTCCGGGTGACCCTGTGACCCCGCACCTCGTTCCGATGCCAAATGCACAAATCACTGCTAACGCTACTACTCCTCAACCTCAGCCAACAGATAAAACATCAACTCCGGCAAAAGGTTAATCACATATGAATATTTCTAAATTTTTTATTGATCGGCCGATCTTTGCTGGTGTGTTATCAGTACTGATTTTACTCGCCGGTCTGCTTTCGGTATTCCAGTTACCGATTTCTGAATATCCAGAAGTTGTTCCGCCATCTGTGGTGGTACGTGCTCAATATCCGGGTGCAAACCCGAAAGTAATTGCTGAAACTGTTGCCTCTCCGCTTGAAGAATCAATCAACGGTGTAGAAGACATGCTGTATATGCAATCTCAAGCAAACAGCGACGGTAATTTAACCATTACAGTGAACTTTAAGCTCGGTATTGATCCAGACAAAGCGCAACAACTGGTTCAAAACCGTGTGTCTCAGGCTATGCCTCGTTTACCTGAAGACGTACAGCGTTTAGGTGTTACTACCTTAAAAAGCTCACCGACTTTAACCATGGTAGTGCATCTGACCTCACCAGATAGTCGCTATGACATGACCTACTTACGTAACTATGCGGTACTCAACGTGAAAGACCGTTTGGCACGTTTACAAGGAGTTGGTGAAGTCGGATTATTTGGTTCTGGTGACTACGCGATGCGCGTATGGCTCGACCCGCAAAAAGTAGCACAGCGTAACCTCACCGCGACTGAAATTGTGAATGCAATTCGTGAACAAAATATTCAGGTTGCAGCGGGTACAATCGGTGCATCACCAAGTAATTCCCCTTTACAGCTTTCAGTCAATGCTCAAGGACGTTTAACGACTGAGCAAGAATTCGCAGATATCATTTTAAAAACTGCACCCGAAGGCGCGGTTACCCGATTGGGTGATGTTGCTCGTATTGAACTCGCAGCTTCACAATATGGCTTACGTTCATTACTCGATAATAAACAAGCAGTCGCGATTCCAATTTTCCAAGCTCCGGGTGCTAATGCTTTGCAAGTTTCTGATCAAGTGCGTAGCACGATGAAAGAACTTTCAAAAGATTTCCCATCTTCGATTAAATACGACATTGTTTATGACCCGACTCAATTCGTACGTGCAAGTATTAAAGCGGTCGTTCATACCTTACTTGAAGCAATTGCACTGGTTGTTGTGGTTGTTATTTTATTCTTGCAAACATGGCGTGCCTCAATCATTCCATTGCTTGCTGTACCGGTTTCAATTATTGGTACATTTGCACTGATGCTCGCTTTTGGTTACTCAATCAATGCGCTATCACTATTCGGGATGGTACTTGCCATCGGCATTGTGGTCGATGATGCCATTGTGGTCGTCGAAAATGTCGAGAGGAATATTGAAGCAGGCTTAAGCCCAAGAGATGCAACTTATCGCGCCATGCGGGAAGTGAGCGGACCGATTATTGCTATTGCCTTAACGCTGGTTGCCGTGTTCGTACCTCTTGCCTTTATGACAGGCTTAACAGGGCAGTTTTATAAACAATTTGCCATGACCATCGCCATTTCAACGGTTATTTCGGCATTTAACTCCCTTACCCTATCTCCTGCTTTGGCTGCCATGTTACTTAAAGGACATGATGCTAAACCTGATGCATTAACACGCCTGATGAATCGTGTATTTGGACGTTTCTTTGCGCTGTTTAACCGCGTGTTTACACGTGCATCAGACAACTATGGTAAAGGCGTAAGTCGTGTTATTTCCCATAAAGCATCAGCAATGGGTGTGTATGCAGCACTTTTAGGCTTAACCGTTGGGATTTCTTATATTGTTCCGGGTGGCTTCGTACCTGCCCAAGACAAACAATATTTGATTAGCTTTGCTCAATTACCAAACGGCGCTTCATTAGATCGTACTGAAGCGGTGATTCGTAAAATGAGTGACACTGCACTTAAACAGCCTGGTGTGGAAAGTGCTGTTGCCTTCCCTGGCCTCTCAATTAACGGTTTTACCAACAGTTCGAGTGCCGGTATTGTCTTTGTAACCTTAAAGCCATTCGATGAACGTAAGGCTAAAGACTTATCTGCCAATGCAATTGCTGGTGCTCTCAACCAGAAATATTCAGCTATTCAAGATGCCTATATTGCGGTTTTCCCACCACCACCCGTTATGGGCTTAGGCACCATGGGCGGCTTTAAACTCCAACTTGAAGACCGAGGTGCCTTAGGCTATTCAGCCTTGAATGATGCTGCCCAAAACTTTATGAAAGCAGCACAATCAGCCCCTGAACTGGGTCCAATGTTCTCAAGTTATCAAATTAACGTACCTCAACTCAATGTAGATTTGGACCGCGTGAAAGCTAAACAGCAAGGTGTTGCCGTGACAGATGTTTTCAACACCATGCAGATTTATTTAGGTTCTCAATACGTTAACGACTTTAACCGCTTTGGACGTGTTTATCAGGTTCGTGCACAAGCCGATGCGCCTTTCCGTGCAAATCCTGAAGATATTTTGCAGCTTAAAACCCGAAACAGTGCCGGACAAATGGTGCCGTTATCTTCATTGGTAAATGTAACTCAAACATATGGTCCTGAAATGGTCGTTCGTTATAACGGCTATACCTCAGCAGATATTAACGGTGGCCCTGCCCCAGGTTATTCATCTAGCCAAGCTGAAGCTGCGGTTGAACGTATTGCTGCACAAACTCTACCTCGTGGTATCAAGTTTGAATGGACAGATTTAACTTACCAAAAAATCTTGGCTGGTAATGCAGGACTCTGGGTATTCCCAATTAGCGTATTACTGGTGTTCTTGGTTTTAGCTGCTCAATATGAAAGTCTGACTTTGCCTTTAGCTGTAATTTTAATTGTACCGATGGGAATCTTGGCGGCTCTGACAGGTGTTTGGCTGACAGGTGGAGATAACAACATCTTTACCCAAATTGGTCTGATGGTACTAGTCGGGCTGGCTTGTAAAAATGCCATCTTAATTGTTGAGTTTGCACGAGAACTTGAAATGCAAGGTGCAACTGCCTTTAAAGCAGCTGTTGAAGCAAGTCGTCTACGTTTACGCCCAATTTTAATGACTTCTATTGCATTCATTATGGGTGTCGTACCACTGGTTACCTCAACAGGTGCAGGTTCTGAAATGCGTCATGCGATGGGTATTGCAGTGTTCTTCGGCATGATCGGTGTAACGCTGTTTGGTTTGTTCCTGACCCCTGCCTTTTATGTCCTGATTCGTACACTAAACAGTAAACATAAATTGCATTCGGCAGCAGTTCATGAAGCACCTTTATCTACCCCACATGATCATTAAGGAGGATATTTGATGGCTACAGCAAAACAAAGCTTATTATTGTCCTCACTCATGGGAAGCCTGCTGCTTGCAGGCTGCTCTTTAGCTCCTGAATATCAACCTGCAAAAGTGATAGTTCCAGTCAAATTTAAAGAGTCTGACCCAAAACTTGAGGATAATAACTGGAAAATTGCCCAACCTGCCGATCAGCAGGTTCGAGGTGAATGGTGGCGTGTTTTTAATGATGCTCAATTGAATGAGCTCGAACAACAAGCCATTTCTGGAAACCAGAGCCTTAAAGCGGCAGCGGCTAATATTCAAGCTTCACGTGCGTTACGTTCAGCAGCACAAGCTGAACGCTTGCCAAGTATTGGTGCTGGCTTTGGACCGACTCGTCAAAAACCTTCTCCCGCTTCATTGGGTCTAGATGACAATGCTCATACGTCTGCACAGACCTTATGGCGTGCTCAAGCCAATGTTTCATATGAGCTCGATTTATTTGGCCGCATTGCCAGTAGTGTCAATGCAGCAACAGCTGATGTACAGCAACAAGAAGCTTTATACCAGTCGGCACTTTTAGCCTTACAAGCAGATGTTGCCCAAGGCTACTTTCTCATTCGTCAGTTAGATGCTGAACAAGCAATTTATAATCGCACTATTAAACTGCTTGGTGAGACAAGAGACTTAGTTCAAACACGTTTTAGAAATGGTTTAGTCAGTGAATTAGATGTTTCTCGCGCACAGACTGAACTGGCTACCGCCCAGACCAATGCACTGAACATTGCTCGTAACCGAGCCAATGCAGAACATGCACTTGCAGTATTGTTAGGCAAAACACCTGCTGAGTTTAGCTTGGCAGTTCAACCTTTAACTGCAAACAGCATTCGTCTTCCAGCAGGTTTGCCTTCGGCTTTACTGGAAAGACGACCTGACATTGCGGCTGCCGAGCGTGCTATGGCAGCAGATAATGCGCGTATTGGAATTGCACGTGCTGCTTTCTTCCCAAAACTGGACCTAACAGGTGCACTCGGTTATGAATCATCAAGTTTAGGTGAGTTGGGTAAATGGTCGAGCCGTACATTCTTACTTGGTCCAGTGGCAGGCACTATTTTGTCTTTGCCATTATTTGACGGCGGACAACATAAGGCTGGAGTTGCTCAAGCACGAGCTGCCTATGAAGAAAGCGTTGCAAACTATCGCCAAACTGTATTGAATGCATTTCGCGAAGTTGAAAATGGTTTATCAGATCAAAGAATACTTGATCAGCAAATTCAAGCTCAAAATCAAGCACTCTCCTCTTCTCGTCATGCAAATCAACTGTCTCATTTACGTTATCGAGAAGGTGCTATCAGTTATCTTGATGTGATTGACTCAGATCGGACTATTTTGCAACAAGAACAACTTTCTGCACAGCTTAACGGCACTAGAATGATGGCTAGTGTAAATTTAATCCGTGCATTAGGTGGTGGCTGGCATAATGCCGAGTCATCGGTAAAATCTAAAAGTTAATTCTTATCTAATTAACTTGATATAAAAAAAGCGCCATACGGCGCTTTTTTTATATTTACAACTTATTGTGCGTATACAGGGAATTTTGCACAAACAGTTTCAACTTTCGCTTTTACGTCAGCAATAACTTTTTCGTCACCTTTGCTGTCAATCACGTCAGCGATCCAACCAGCAAGTTCACGAACTTCAGCTTCACCGAAACCACGAGTTGTTACCGCTGGAGTACCGATACGGATACCAGAAGTCACGAATGGAGAACGTGGGTCATTTGGAACTGAGTTTTTGTTCACAGTAATGTGAGCAGCACCTAACCAAGCATCTGCATCTTTACCAGTTACATCTTGCTTGATTAAAGATAACAAGAACAAGTGGTTGTCTGTACCGCCAGAAACAACATCATAACCACGAGCGATGAATACTTCAGCCATAGCTTGAGCATTTTTCACAACTTGTTGTTGGTAAGCTTTGAAGTCATCAGACATAGCTTCTTTGAAGCAGATTGCTTTAGCAGCAATCGCATGCATTAATGGACCACCTTGGTTACCAGGGAATACAGCTGATTGAAGTTTTTTCTCGATTTCTTCATTCGCTTTCGCAAGGATTAAACCAGAACGTGAACCACGAAGTGTTTTGTGAGTCGTCGTCGTTGTTACGTCAGCAATTTGAACTGGGTTTGGATATACACCAGCAGCAACAAGACCTGCAACGTGAGCCATATCAACAAAAAGGTAAGCGCCAACTTTGTCCGCGATGTCACGGAAACGTTGCCAATCTACAACACGGCTATAAGCAGAGAAACCAGCAACGATCATACGTGGCTTGTGCTCTAACGCTAAACGTTCAACTTCTTCGTAATCGATCTCGCCAGTTTCAGCGTTTAGACCGTATTGAACTGCATTATAAGTTTTACCAGAGAAGCTTACTTTTGCACCGTGAGTCAAGTGACCACCGTGAGCCAAGCTCATACCTAAAACTGTATCGCCCGGGTTAAGAAGCGCTAAATAAACAGCAGAGTTAGCTTGTGAACCAGCGTGTGGTTGAACGTTTGCGTAATCTGCACCAAAAAGTTCTTTAGCACGATCAATCGCCATTTGCTCGATGATATCCACATACTCGCAACCGCCATAATAGCGTTTGCCTGGATAACCTTCTGCATATTTGTTCGTAAGTTTTGATCCTTGCGCTTCCATCACAGCAGGAGAGCAATAGTTTTCAGATGCAATTAACTCGATATGTGCTTCTTGACGCTCACCTTCAGAAGCAATTGCTTGAGCTAATTCTGGATCAAATTCAGAAATGGAAATATTGGCAAACATTAGCGGGGGTCCTATAAATTAGGGCTTTTAAGCCGTGCTAAGATTGCGGCATATTGTAGCATGAACTTTATAATTAAACAGAATGAAGTTAGCTCAGTTTTAAATAAAAATGGCTCAAGTTTTATAAAAAATGAGCCATTGTTTATAAATCAAATAAAAAGCTCGTTTAAAGCTTATATTTTAAATTTATCCATCGTTAATTTTAGCTTACAACAATATTAAAAAGTCTTTAAATATCAATAACTCTATTGAGCTGCCAGTAAAGACTGAACATTTCCAACAATATTATCTACATTACTGCTCATCACCGTGCCATGATCCCAGTTACCCGTCACATAGCTATTAATTTTAGTGCCTACGACAGTGGCATTAGATATCAAAATATCAGTAGCTACTTTTGGAACAGTTGTATCAGCTACCCCCTGATAAATAATAATCGGTGTCGTGACTTTTACTTGTAAGGGCTGCGAATCTTTATCTAAAAATGTTTTAACTAGCTGAACAGCCATAAAGTTAGGTTGTGTGCGTGTATACCCGTCCAGTGTTCCATTATGATCTGTAGCATACTTAGTCATACCCTCATAAAAGGCTCCATACAATGGTCCTGAACAAAGGTTTTCTGCTTGTGCGGCAATACTTGAAATTTGTGAAGTAAATACTTGTGAATAATTAAAGGCAGGTTGTGTGTTGCGAATGCCAGCTGTAACCAAAGCTGTATATGTATCAAGCTGTGCATAGGTTGCAATTTTAATATCTATCGGTGCATTCGCAACTTGCGCCTCTCCATCTACTAAAATACCCCCTAGATTAGAAGCAGGTGCTACCGCTACTGTACCTTTATAGTCTAGTTGTGCACGACTCGCATATTGTGCAGCACCTAATGCAGCATGCCCCCCTTGTGAATGTCCTACTGTTAACCATTTTTTTGAAGTTAATAAGTTACGCTGTAATAAATAATTGCGTGTTGCAACCACCGCATCTGTAATTGAAAAAGCCTCACTTTTAACATTTAAAAAAGGATGTATGCCTGGTGTACCTAAACCCTCATAGTCAGGTGCGACCACAACATAACCTGCGGCTAGTAATTTACTAATTAAATCTTTTGTACTTTCTGCTAAAGCTGCTTTACTTGGTGCGCAAGCATCTGCCACACCCGTAGTGCCATGGGCCCAAACCACAATTGGCCAACCGCCTACTGGTGGTGGAGTATTTGGTGTAAATACCAAACTGGTTGCCTGCACTTCTTGACCACTTTGACCCAACATTTTATAAGTCAAAATACTACTTTCTGCGGCAACTGTTCCTAAGTTGGTGCTTGTGTAAGCCTCGACCTTAACCACTGGATTTTGAATATTATTGGTTGGTGTCCCTGATGGATTAGTAGGAGCTGGGCCATCATCACTACTCCCTCCTCCACAAGCGACTAAAAATAAACTCGTGCTCAGAACGCTCGTCATTAATAGGTTCATTTTCATTGGTATATCTTCCCTTAAATTCCATTTTTGTTTTGCTTTAGTTTTTTAATCAACATTTCCTAATGTCTTAAAATATTTACGCCTAATCTTTATTTTCCGCAAGTTCTATTGGATGAAATCAATCTCAGAAAACTCTATTTTTAAAATAAATTAACGTTCTCGCTACTCTCAGGCCTCACTTCATGTTTTAAAGTGGGTAGCCAACTGTTAACATTCTTGATTACTCGTGATTGATTAAAGGGCCAGTTATGCAAACCATTATTTTAGATACAGAAACACATACACTAAATGGTTTGCCAATTGAAATTGCGTATGCCCCGATTGAGATTAATGCAGGCAAGCTCACCTTAGATAAAAGCAAATTATTTGATCAACTTTATCAGGTTGGTACACCTATCTCTTACGCGGCTATGGCAGTACACCATATATTAGAGTCAGATTTAGAAAACCAGCCCCACTATAAAACTTTTAAATTGCCAGAGACTACCACTTATATTATTGGTCACAATATTGATTACGATATTGCCGCGATTGCTCGTTGTGGTGTGGATGTGTCGAATATCAAACCGATTTGTACACTAGCTTTAGCGCGCAAAACTTGGCCTGATGCAGAAGCGCATAATATTTCTGCACTCATCTATATGATTTCTCAAGGCAGCAGTAAAGCTCGAGAATTGCTCAAAGGCGCACACCGTGCCGATGCAGATATTATTTTGACTGCTAATATTTTGATGCATATTGTCTATCATTTAAATATTCAAGACATTGAAGAGCTTTACCGAGTTTCTGAAGAAGCACGTATCCCTACGACTATTAATTTTGGTAAGCATAAAGGCACAGCAATTGCTGAACTTCCTAAAGACTATATTCAATGGTTATTACGCCAAGATGAACTTGACGTCTATTTACGTAAAGCGTTAGAAGGCGCATTTTAAAGTCTTAAATAGATGATATTCATCAATCCTTCATCATATTGTCATTCTTGAGTTTTATGGTTAACCCCATTTATATTTTATTAAAAACAGTACTGTTCAACTGAGAAAATTGAACAGTCTGATTTATTTTTTATTTGGGGAAAAATGATGGCTGGTTTTTATCGAACCAATTTAGGAAGAGTCGCGCTTCAACAACGCAACATTACTTTAAATGCAAAACAAAGACGTTTACTGCTATTAATAGATCACGAAGATTTTCAAAATTTAAATAGCGAATTTAAAAAACGTATTGCATCTCCAGAGCTTATTCAACAGCTTATCGACTTAAAACTCATTGCTCCTTCTGGCGAAAATTATTCAGAATTAAATGAACAAATATCTTTCCCACAATCATCCGTAACTGCAATAGAAGCTCATCAAAAAAATACTATTGATGATAATAAAAGTGGCGATATAGTTGGAGAAATTCAGGTTACTCAATCATCATCTTTTCAACTTTCACCTACTGAAATTACCCAGCCACCAATTCGAGTTCAACAGCTCTCTTTTGAAGAAATACAACAGTTGATGAAGCAAACCTTGAGTCAATATTGTGGGCTTATGGCAAAACCACTTATTCAGAAAATAGAGCAAATAAAAACGCTTCAAGAGCTTAAAGTGTGCCAAATGCAATGGATTACCAGCTTACAGGAGTCGCGTATTCCCTCTAATGAACTAGCACATACGCTTCATTCTATTAATTATTCAATTCAATTTATTCAACAACGCATCTAAAAAACAACAAGCTGCTGTTTAATTAAGCATTAAACTCACTTGTTACCTATTTCGTGCTTTACCTATTGGTGTTTTTTTCCTATGATGTGGCCCACACATGTGCGCTCGTAGCTCAGTTGGATAGAGTACAGGTTTCCGAAGCCTGGGGTCGTGGGTTCGATCCCCGCCGGGCGCACCAGTTTATATATAATAACTTCATAAATTTATCTCAATTTTATAAAATTCCGACTATTTTACTTGGTTTATTAATCATTATCGCTCAAAATATACCCCTCTTTCATAATGTGAGAATTTCATGACTGATGCTTTGGTTTTAAGAGATTTGTCCAAAACATATCGTAATGGTTTTCAGGCGTTAAAAGGTATTAACCTCACTGTGCCTGAAGGTGAATTTTATGCGTTGTTAGGCCCAAATGGTGCCGGCAAATCAACAACCATTGGTATTATCAGTTCCCTCACGAAAAAAACCGAAGGAACAGTTGAGATTTTTGGACACAATCTCGACACTCATCCATCCTTGGCAAAACAACAACTTGGCGTTGTCCCTCAAGAATTTAACTTTGGACAGTTTGAAAAAGCGTTCGATATTTTAGTCACCCAAGCTGGTTATTACGGCATTCATAAAAAGATTGCAGAAAAACGTGCCGAACATTATTTAGAAAAGCTAGGCCTCTGGGAAAAACGCAATATACAAGCACGTATGCTATCGGGTGGTATGAAACGCCGTCTCATGATTGCCCGTGCCATGATGCATGAACCTAAACTTCTTATTTTAGATGAGCCCACTGCGGGTGTTGATATTGAATTACGCCGCTCTATGTGGGATTTTCTAACCGAAATGAACGAAAGCGGTACTTCTATTATTTTGACTACACATTATCTCGAAGAAGCAGAAATGTTGTGTCGTCAAATTGCTATCATTGACCGCGGTGTCATTAAAGAAGACACCAGCATGAAAAGTTTCTTAAATCAGCTGAGTGAAGAATCTTTTATTTTCGATTTGGCAGAACCCATTGCCCCACTCCAGTTAAATATTATTGGTGTGAAGTTCAACTTAATTGATAGCAGCACTTTAGAAGTGACGATGGATAAAGCACATACATTAAATGACTTATTCCAACTTTTAGAATCACAAGGTATTCGTGTTCGTAGTATGCGAAACAAATCGAACCGTCTAGAAGAGCTATTCGTCAAAATGGTTGAGAAAAATCTTGAAGGAGAGGCAAAATGAATTTTAGCCAACTGCAAATTGCCCTCTGGACTCTAGTTCGTAAAGAAGTACGCCGATTTCTACGTATTTGGCCACAAACCTTGTTACCACCTGCGATCACGATGAGTTTGTACTTTGTCATTTTTGGTAATTTGGTTGGTTCGCGCATTGGACAAATGGGCGGCGTGAGCTACATGCAGTTTATCGTACCCGGCCTCATCATGATGGCGGTTATTACCAACAGTTATGCTAACGTATCTTCAAGTTTCTTTAGTGTGAAATTCCAAAAGAGCATTGAAGAACTGATTATGAGTCCAGTGCCACTACATATTATTTTGTGGGGCTATGTCATTGGTGGTATTTGCCGTGGTGTATTGGTCGGAGCAATTGTGACGACAATGAGTATGTTCTTTACAGACCTTTTTATACATAACTGGTTCGTAACTATATATACAGTCTTAATTACATCTGTTTTATTTTCCTTAGGCGGCTTCATTAATGCAGTCTATGCAAAATCATTTGATGATATTTCTATTATTCCAACCTTTGTCCTTACACCTTTAACCTATTTAGGTGGTGTGTTCTATGCCATTAGTGCACTTGGCCCTTTTTGGCAAAAACTTTCTTTAATTAATCCTATTGTGTATATGGTTAACGCTTTCCGTTTCGGCATTTTAGGTCATAGTGACGTGAACGTTACGTTCTCTTTAATCATTGTGACATTATGCTGTGCTGTACTTTACGGAATTGCCTACTATTTACTTGCTCGTGGTTCAGGAATGCGTGAATGAGTGTCGAACAGTCTTTATTGGGTAAAGAAACTCAATATCCAACTAACTATCAACCTGATGTTTTATTTCCAATTGCTCGTGCTCAGTCTCGTGAAGCCTACTCGCATATTGAAGGTATTACACAAGGTAAAGATTGGTGGCATGTTTTTGAAATTTCATGGTTAAACGCTCATGCTATCCCGCAAGTTGCTATTGGCAGAATTACACTGCCAGCTTCTTCACCAAATTTGATTGAATCAAAGTCATTAAAACTTTACTTCAATAGCCTTAACTTCACTCAGTTTGACTCTAAACAGTCGTTTATTGAAACGGTTGAAAAAGATCTATCTGCTGCGGCAGGTGCAAAAGTTGAGTTAACCTTATTTCAAGTAGATGATTTAGACATTTCTAAACCTCAAGGCATTTGTATTGATGACTTAGATCCAGAGCGTTTAGAGCAACATCCAGATGCGACTCTTTTAAAACGAGATGCGTCTGATGAAGAAGTCGAAATTGAACTATATTCTCATCTTTTAAGAAGTAACTGCCCAGTCACGGGACAACCAGATTGGGGTACAGTTTTTATCCGTTTTAAGGGCAAAAAACCTTGTTATCGTAGTGTTTTAGCTTATATTATCTCGTACCGTCAGCATAACGGCTTTCACGAACAGTGTGTCGAGCAGATTTTTGCGGATATTTGGCAAAATTTGCAGCCTGATAAGCTGATGGTTTATGCAACTTATACTCGTCGCGGCGGACTTGATATTAACCCTTGCCGAGTATCGGATCTTTCATGGATGCCAAAACCGATTCGATTGGCACGACAATAAAACGAATAATTTGAGGATACACCATGCCGTTTTTTGGTTTTACCCCTTCTGAAGGCTTATTGAACGATATACAAACTGGAATTGCGAACAAAAATTCTAGTGAGCCTTTATACCCACTTCGCGATAAGATTGCTTTACAACTTAATGAAGAGATTATTGATAATGTCTTAATTCAGTTAGTTCAGCACTTCCCTGCAAGTGAAAAGCGCGATACTGCCGAAAAACTAGCAGGCTATGTCAAATCAACAGTCGCTGTTCTTTTAAAACAATTGTTAAGCAAAGCGCCAAACGATGTTGTTAAACAGTCAGTAGAGTTCTCTGAAAAAAGCTTATTTAAAGATCCACAAGGTCAATATAAAGTAGGTGTAACTCTAGATCCTAGTTTAGTCACTAATCTTCAGCATAACTTCACTGAGCTTAAGGCGGGTAATGATATCAATAAAGCTGCATTGGCTGAACTGTATAAACAGTTTGGAGATGCTATGGTTAAACATTTTATGTCTGATTTTAATAAGACATTAGACCTTGGCATGATTAAGCGTAAAGCAGCTGATATTGGTGCGGCAGCTGTAACAAAAGCAGTTCATATTGCGATCGACAAACTCATCCCTAGCTTAAATCGCACTGAACTAAAAGCGATGGCTGAATATCACGAAAGTCTATTCTTTAACTAATAAGAAATAGCTTATCGGAAACCTAGCGAGAGCTAGGTTTTTTTATTGCAAAATATTGATATACATTGCCATTAATCAGGTTTATGTTAGCATGCGCCAAGCACTGATTGACCTAGTTAACGCCGCATGTCTCCTAGCCCACAATATAAGTTTTTACGCCAAGCTCCTCGAGATGGTCTTAGCACCGCTATGCAACCATCAAGGTGGCAACAACTCCACATTGACCCTTGGTTATGTCTATTTTTGCTGTTAAATGCGCTATTAGGTTTAACTGTACTATATAGTGCTTCGGCACAGGATGTAGGTCTGGTTAGTAAGCAAGCCATGAGTTTTGGTATTGGCTTTTTAGTAATGTTTGGTCTAGCCCAAATTCCGCCTAAGGTCTATCAAGCGTTTTCCCCATACTTTTATTTGTTCGGCCTATTTTCGCTTGTGGCAGTTATGGTATTTGGTGAAGTCCGAATGGGTGCTCAGCGCTGGATTGATATTCCGGGTTTCGGGAGTGTCCAACCCAGTGAGTTCATGAAAATCGGCATGCCGATGATGATTGCATGGTTTTTAGCACGAAAACCTCTTCCCCCTAGTTTTTCACAAGTTGTTTTATCATTAATGTTAATTGGTATTCCCTTTTTACTGATTGCAGAACAACCTGATTTAGGAACATCACTTTTAGTATTAGCAAGCGGTATATTTGTCTTATTTTTAAGTGGACTATCATGGCGAATGATTGGTGCAGCTGCCGCATGTGCAGCAATCGTAATTCCAATTGCATGGGAATTTCTTTTACACGACTATCAACGCCAAAGGGTTTTAACCTTACTTGATCCAGAGGCAGATGCACTCGGTACGGGTTGGAATATTATTCAATCTAAAACTGCAATTGGTTCTGGTGGTTTTTCAGGTAAAGGCTTCCTTGAAGGCACCCAATCACATTTACACTTTTTACCCGAAGGACATACTGACTTTATTATTGCTGCATATTCCGAAGAATTTGGACTCATCGGTGTACTTATTTTAGTAATCCTTTATTTTGCCATTATTTTTAGAACATTCCAGATCGGTTTACAAAGCTTCCATAACTATGGACGTTTAGTTGCTGGCGCCTTTGGTTTGTCTTTTTTTGTTTATGTATTTGTAAATGCGGGAATGGTCAGTGGTATTTTACCTGTAGTAGGTGTTCCTTTACCTTTTATGAGTTATGGCGGAACAGCTATTATTACTTTAATGGCCACCTTTGGTTTAGTCATGTCCATTCATACACATCGATAATCTGGAATTTTAAAACGATATGTTGTCTCAACACTTAAATAAAACTTTAAAAATGCTCGCTTTGTGTACTGGCTTAATCAGTACAAGTCATTTCGCTCAGGCCAACGATTTTGCAACACATCCTGATTATTTGAATTTTAAACAAAAAACGATGAATGCTTATGGCTTAAGTAGCGATCAAGTCGATGCAGCCATGAGTGGTGCAAAAAATTTACCAAACATTCTAAATATTATGACTCGTCCGGGTGAAAGTAAGCCTTGGTATGATTATCGCTCTATGTTCTTGGTCGAAGGCACAATTCAACGTGGTGTCCGTTTTAAAAATCAATATGCAGATGCGTTAAATCGTGCAGAACAACAATATGGCGTATCTCAAGCTGTCATTTTAGGTATTTTGGGCGTTGAAACAGGTTATGGCGCAAATAAAGGTTCTTTTATTACACGTGATGCTTTAGCTACGCTTGCTTTTGGCTACCCTCGCCGTGCTGAATATTTTGGTGATGAGCTAGCTGCTCTTATTGCTTGGACTTATAAAGAAGGCTATCCAACAAATAGTATTGTAGGTTCCTATGCAGGTGCGATTGGCTATCCACAATTTATGCCAAGCAATATTAGTAAATATGGGGTGGATTATGACGGCAATGGACATATCGACTTAAGAAACTCAGCAGAAGATGCTATTGGTTCAATTGCAAACTACTTAGCAAAACAAGGTTGGCAACGCGACCAACCGATCGGGTTTATGGCTCGTTACACTGGGTCAAATCCAGAAAGTATTATTGCTAAAGATTTAACGCAACCTTTCCCATATGGTGCATTAAAGACACTTGGTATTTCTCCATTGAATCCTTTAGTTAAAATTGATGATCTCGATATGGTGAATGTTATTCAATTACAAGACTATAATGGACCAATTTACTATTTAACTTACCCGAATTTTCAAGTGATTACGACTTATAACAAGAGCCGCATGTACGCTACAGCTGTATGGTTATTAGGCACCGAAGTAGCTAGCCGATAGGCTAGCTTTTTTATGCTTTATGTAAAAGTCAATAAATATTTTTGTTAAATAGATCACAATACATACATTTTTAATAACTTGTTACATTATTGATTATTTTTTATCCTAAAACTGTAAGTTTTTGCCCTTTTTGTAAAGATTTCTCGTTAAAGACTAGACACTCTCCGTAACCGATGAATATTATCCACCCCAATATAGCAATTGCAAAAGTGAATAATAAGGCATGTTCACTTTAAATTTCAGTCAATGGCTGAAAGAAAAAGTACATGTTCTCAGGAGTTTATACAAATGCAGTTATCGCTGAAATACGTTCTTGCACTGACGGCTAGTTTAAGTATGGCCCCACTGCACGCTGAAATGGTGCAGTCATCATCATTAAACAGTGATGTAGATGGTCCTAATCTAGCAGCACGTGTATTGAGTAAAGATACTCAAAACTTTAATTCTCGTTTTTCTAACATTAACAGTCTTTCAATCACTGAACGTTCTGGCGATCAAATCCGTCGTCAAGCTATCGCAGCAAAAATTGAAATCCCTGAAGATGAGCCTTCAGTGATTGAAAAACTTAACACAGTAGCTTCAAACACTGTTCGTAAGTTTAGCCAAACTGGTATGGCATCTTGGTATGGCCGCCAATTCCATGGCCGTAAAACTGCAAGTGGTGAAACATTCGACATGAATGCTTTAACTGCTGCTCACCGTAGCCTACCGTTGAACTGTTACATTCGAGTAACGAATAAAGACAATGGTAAAAGTGTGGTTGTAAAAGTAAATGACCGTGGTCCTTTCCATGGCAACCGTGTACTTGACCTATCATACGGTGCAGCTAAACGTCTTGGTATTACCAATGCTGGAACTGCTAAAGTAAATATTGAGCGTGTTGATGGCCCAACTTCATAAGTTATAGCCTCTCGAGTTCATGTAAAAAGCCGCAATTTTTTCTGCGGCTTTTTTATATTTTAAGTTATCAAAATAATTCCTAACGTAAAGTTAAAAAATCCTCTTTTTTTGCCCCTTATCTAGCTCTGAATTTGAATATTTTTTAAACAAAAAACCATGTTTATTTAATACCAGTTAATTTTACGTCCAATTTGCGTTTAGAGCGTCTTTTTTAAATTTGCGCTACCCTAGTACCATTTTTCCAAAATAAAGGCTATTTATGGCGTTTTTAGAGTAGATGAGTAGAGCTTTTTCATACAATTTTCCCATCAATCTCAAAATTACGCTTTTTTAGATGATTTCATCATCTAGCAACACAGAAAAAATATTATGAAAAATTGCCCCATTCTTGAGGTCGAATTGACCACCTTTTCAACCACAGTCATATTATTTTTTCGTTTGCCCTTTCTTAGTTTTTTTAATACAACGCTCCCTATAGTTGAATAGTGTTGGTTTCTTGTCGAGATCCTCAAGAACAGGCTAAAATATACTCACAAAAATAAATCGAAGTTAAAACAAGGAGTGTGCTACCAATGAAATCCATTACTGAATGGTTTGATGAATATAGCGAAAGTCATCAAAATCCAACCAATAAACAAATTCACTGGCTTTGCGTTCCCGCCATTTTATTTTCTATTATTGGAATCATTGCGCATTTCAGCACATTGCTTACTGCTTTATTACTTGTGTTGACCTTAGTATTTTATGCACGTTTAGATCTTGTACTTGCTGTGGCAATGGCTGCCTTACTTGTTGTTATGGCATGGCTCATTTACACCCTACCTGTAGGAGTCGGGTTTTATATCGCTATTTTTGTGATTGCTTGGGTTGGACAATTTTACGGACATAAAGTCGAAGGCAAAAAGCCCTCGTTCTTTAAAGATTTACAATTCCTATTGATTGGACCAGTTTGGTGTATGGATGCTTATCTCTCAAAAATTTTACCTAAATGGAAAAGCAGACAAAAACAAGCTCTTGCTTAAAGATGAATTTAAAGCTGAATCCTTTCGATTCAGCTTTTGCATGTTAGTAATTTATTAGAAAATTTATAAAGTAAAAAAATCCTAAACTTGCTATCACACTTAAAAGAACTTTTTTTAGGTACATAGCGATTACAATACAAAAGATTGCTGCATAAATATAAGGATTATTTATCACGCCTCTTAAATGATCTCCATCGAAAAAAATAACTGGAATACAAATTGCAGTTAACAAACAAGGTGCAGAATAGTTAAGCATCTTATTCAGAATAAGCGGCAGTTTAATTTTCACTTGAGGTTCTAAAAAATAATAGCGATTAAAAAAGACGATTGCTGCCAAGCCTAAAATCATAAACCAAGACATATTATTGCTCCTTACCTATTTTTTCAGTTAAAACAGCAATTAACATTCCCATTAATCCTGAAAGTAAAATCGCACCCTCAATTTGATAAAATTTAAATAAAAACCCACTTAAACAAGTTGTTAGCACCCCAGCTATGACCGGAAATCCTTTACATAACGGCACAATCATAGCAATAAAAATAGCAACGATCGAAAAATCCAAATGGTAATTTAAAAGATCAGGTATCACTGTCGCCAGCAGTATTCCCACCAAACTAAAAGCAACCCAAAATAAATAAAAACACAGTCCAGCTCCCAACAGATATTCCGAACTTCTTTTTTCAAATGGAGCACTCACCGCAAACAATTCATCTGTTAATAAAAAGCCTAAACTCAATCGTTTAGGCAAGGACAAAATAGAAATGTCATTTCTTAAAGTTAATGCATAAATAAAATGCTGAGCCGTTAAAAAGAAAATAGTCAAATAAATTGTAAAAACAGATGCACCTTCCATAGCCATGCTTAAACTAACCAACTGAGCAGCTCCAGCAAAGACGAGTCCAGACATTGCTAGTGCTTTATAGAAAGATAATCCTGCATGAATTGCCATAGATCCCGCTAGGATTGCCCACGGAATAATAGAAATTGACAAGGGCAAAATATCCATTGCGCCACGTAAAAATAAATAGGATGGCTTATTTTTTGAAAACCCAACTGGCTGATTAAGCTGAATATTCATATATAAAATCCAATATAAGAAACATCTCTATACCATGCTTGATGAGTGCCGACTTATATTGGATAAAATTGCTTTAAAACTAATTTATTTATATGTTCAAACTTGCTACATATTGAGTGGGTGTGACGCCCATTGCTTTTTTAAAGTGACGGTTAAAATGGCTTTGGTCAGAAAAACCACATTGTTGTGCCACCATGGCAATTTGGTCCCCCTGTTTTAATAACTGTCTTGCTTTTTGCAAACGTGCTTGTACAAGCCAAGCATGAGGTGGCAGACCTACATATTTTTTAAATTGCCTTAAGAAATGCCAAGCGCTCAAGCCGACCATGTCAGCCAAATCTTGTAAAGAAAAGTTTGTTTCAGGCATTTCTACGAGTAATTCTTTAACTCTTAATATTTTTGAATATGCTTCTGGTAACTCACAAAAAGTATGATTTGATTTACCATGTCTCTTCATAAGACAAGCTAAAGTTGTTAAATACATCGTTTCTTTGAGCAGGAAATTATCTTTTTGTTCTAATAAATCAAAAAGTAAGCAAAGCTGTTGAGCCAAACCTAGGTCGCGAATCACAGCTTGAGGAAACCATGGGGCGCCATGTGGATTTTCAAAAAAATCTTGGCTAACTTCTGCTAACATTTCAGGTGTTGGATAGATCGCTCAATAACGCCACCCTGATTCAACAGCCGATGAACCAGTATGGATCTCGTCAGCATTGACTAAAATAATATCGCCTTTAGGAGCTACATGTAGCTTTCCCGTCCTAAAAAAAGACTGTGCTCCTTCTTCAATCACACCAATACAGTACCCTTCATGAGTATGCTTTGAAAATTGTGTTTGGTGATAATGTGCTTTTAATAACTCTAAACCGCCCAACTCTCGCACATGCAGATAATCGGCTTGCTCCCGCTGCATAAATACGTCTCATCTATTCAATAAAAAAACCATAGCACGTTTTAACAAACTGAATAGAACAAAATTGCTCTATGAAAATAATCTGATTAAACGTTCACGTGAGCTTTATTGATAGATCTGTCCGTCATGTTTAAGCCATCCACCCTCATGACGACCTTGTGGATCGCGATGAGTCCAATGTAGTACACCACCTTTTGAGTTGTATTCATATTCGCCATAAAACTCAACGATGTCACCTTTATTTAGATTAGAAATTTTAGGTGCCAAATCGATATTATGTGCAACCAAAATTGAAAGACCATTTTTTAATACTAGAATGAATTTCTGGTGTCTTGACCCATCATTATCATCTCTTAAAATTGCTTTGACTCGACCACTTCCCTGCACTTGAACATTACTTTGTCTCTGCTCATAAGCAGCTTTTACAGTGTCCACCCCATTATTTGAAAGTGTAGTTTCATTACGCTGAGCTGCGGGTATAGTTGATGATGGTAATTGACTTTGCTTGTGCCCAGATAAATCCAGACCAAAATACGCAGCAATCAATAAAATAATCACACCAGCAATACTGAGATTTTTTTTATTTGTCATTGTATACCCTTATTTTAACTGAGATAAAAAAAGCCCCAATGGGGCTTTTTTTATTGTGATACGAATTACTTCGCAGCAGCTTGAGCAGCAGCAACTTCTTCAGCGAAGCTAAGTTCTGCTTTCTTCTCAATACCTTCACCAACTTCGAAACGTACGAATTCAGCAACAGTAGTACCAGTTGCTTTTAATACATCAGCAACTTTCTTGTCATTGTCGATTACATACATTTGACGATCAAGAGCAACTTCGTTCAAGTATTTATCAACTGAACCAGTTACCATTTTCTCAACGATGTTAGCTGGCTTACCAGATTCTAACGCTTTCGCTTCAGCAATTTCTTTTTCTTTAGCGATAAGGTCAGCAGGAACAGCTTCAGCATTTACAGCTACTGGGTTGAATGCAGCAACGTGCATTGCAATACCTTTACCAGTATCAGCATCACCAGTATAAGAAACTACAACACCGATTTTTAAACCGTGTTTGTAGATAGCCAAGTTTTCGCCTTCAACGATTTTCGCGCGACGAACTTGGATGTTTTCACCGATTTTTTGAACAAGTGCAATACGAGCTTCTTCAACTGATTGACCGTCTGCTAATTTTAATTCAGCGATTTTAGCAGCATCAGTTTCACCAGCAGCTAAAGCAGCAGTAGCAACAGCTTTTGAGAAGTTAGAGAAGTTTTCGTCTTTAGCAACGAAGTCAGTTTGACAGTTAACTTCAACTAAAATTGCTTTGTTGCCTTCTTGAACGATTGTGATTGCACCGTCAGCAGCAATGTTACCAGCTTTTTTAGCAGCTTTAGCTTGACCAGATTTACGAAGGTTATCAATAGCAAGCTCGATGTCACCGTTCGCTTCTGTTAATGCTTTTTTGCATTCCATCATTGCAAGACCAGTACGGTCACGTAATTCTTTTACCATGCTTGCAGTAATTGCAGTCATGTTGATCTCCTAAAATCGGTAGAAAATAAATCTTTTCAACAAAAACGGCCCAAAGAAACTCTGGGCCGTTTGCACTCTCGACGCTTAATTTGCCACCATTACATGTCGCAAAAATGACAAGCCTGCGTCAAAACGCATTAAGCCTCAGAAGCGTCTTTCGCAGCGTCATCGCCTTTTGCTTGAGCGTTCGCTTGAGATTGAGCGTATTCTTTACCAGCAAGAATTGCGTCAGCCATAGCTGAAGCATATAGAGTTACTGCACGGATCGCATCGTCGTTACCAGGAATAACGTAATCAACGTTGTCTGGGTTAGAGTTTGTATCAACGATACCGATAACAGGAATACCTAAGTTCTTAGCTTCTTTGATTGCAATCGCTTCGTGATCAACGTCGATTACAAATAATGCGTCAGGTAAACCACCCATGTTTTTAACGCCGCCTAAAGAGCGCTCAAGTTTTTCCATCTCACGAGCACGTTCTAAAGCTTCACGTTTAGTAAGCTTAGCAAAAGTACCATCTTGAGATTGAGTTTGAAGATCTTTTAAACGGTTGATAGATTGGCGAAGTGTTTTCCAGTTCGTCAACATACCACCTAACCAACGGTGATCTACATATGGTTGACCAGCGCGTTGAGCTTGTTCACGGATGATGTTAGAAGCAGCACGTTTTGTACCAACGAACAAAACTTTGTTCTTTTTGCTTGCTAATTGGTTAGCGAAGTTCAAAGCATCATTTAACGCAGGAACAGTGTGCTCAAGGTTGATGATGTGAATTTTGTTGCGCGCGCCAAAAATGTATTGACGCATTTTTGGGTTCCAGAAACGAGTTTGGTGACCAAAGTGCGCACCTGCTTGAAGAAGGTCGCGCATGCTTACGTTGTAATCTGCCATTTTCTTTACCTTAAAAGTTGGGTTAGGCCTCCATATATCCGCATTCTCCACCTTTTTACGGGCACCCAGAGTAATGTGACGATATATGTGCGGATTTTTTACTCCATCTATCAAAATTGTTCGTAAAAGATATTCACGAAAAGCATTTGATAAAATGGGCGGCTATTTATACCATAGACGCTTGTAAATTACCAAAAGTTTTTAGAGATCATGAACAGTACTTATACAGCTCCACGTCGATTAATCAAAACTCCAGATGAAATTGAAAAAATGCGCATTGCAGGACGACTGGCGGCTGAAGTTCTAGAGATGATCAAGCCCCATATTAAGGCAGGTGTAAGTACACTTGAACTTGATACCATTTGTCGTAATCACATTGAAAATGTGCAACATGCTATTCCTGCATGTGTAGGCTATGGTGGAGCTCCTGGGCGCCCTGCTTTTCAACACTCTATTTGTACTTCGGTTAACCATGTTGTCTGTCATGGTATTCCCTCTGAAAATAAAATTTTAAAAAATGGTGACATCCTTAATATTGACGTTACTGTCATTAAAGATGGTTATCACGGCGATACCAACATGATGTATGTCGTTGGTGGTGAAACTTCTATTTTAGCCAACCGTCTATGCAAAGTTGCTCAAGAAGCGATGTATCGTGGGATGGCAACTGTTAGAGATGGTTCATATTTAGGTGATATCGGCCATGCAATCCAAAAGTATGTCGAATCAGAACGTTTTAGTGTAGTACGCGAATATTGTGGTCACGGTATTGGAACTGTTTTCCATGATGAACCTCAAGTACTCCATTATGGTCAAGCTGGTACAGGTATGCGTTTAGAAGCAGGTATGACTTTTACAATTGAACCAATGGTAAATGCTGGCGTATGGCAAACTAAATTGTTAGGTGACAAATGGACTGTCGTAACCAAAGACCATAAACTTTCAGCTCAGTATGAACATACTATTTTAGTCACCCAAACAGGCATTGAAGTTTTAACTGCTCGTCCTGAAGAAGACCTATCTCGCTTCAACCAATAATTTAAAAATCTTAAATAAAAGGCTACTTTGTGTAGCCTTTTATTATTTATTATGTACTTTTTATTAATAAATCTTTCTAAATATAAACAAATATTTCAAAAAAATTACAATTATTAATTTTTAATACACAATCTATTCAATAAAACAAGGTATGGTGGGCTCAATAAAAATCAGTAAACAAATGTCGGACATGGAGTCCTTTTATGATGAAAAAGTCATTATTTTGTATGACAGCTGCCTTTTTTGCTCTGCCAACATTCACTTATGCCGCTTCACCATATTTTAGTTTTAAAGATGGCGATGGCTTCAAACGTTTTTCTGTCTCTGCTGGTCCTTTATATGTCAAACCAACAGGAAAAGCTCAGCCTTTACATGTAAATACTGCAATCGCAGAAGGAACAAAAACAAGAGTAGGAGATGTAAAAGGTGATTCAGTATTAAATTCCATTGATGAATCACAACCAAATGCAACAGCTAAAAAGGCATTACTCAAAGGTGTATTAGATTTCGAGAGAAATACACTTCTTAACCTAGGGTTGCCTGGTATCGTATCTTATAAAGGTGATGACGGAGCTCAGTATCTAAGAGCAGATACCGCAGGCTCTGCAGTAATTAATGGCCTCTCCTCTTGGGATAATCCTGGTACTGGTCTTGAAGCTGATGATGTAACAACACTAGGTTTAATGACAAGTTATTTCTTTACAGATAATGTTTCATTAGAAGTGAAAGCAGGAATTCCACCTAAAGTCGATCTACAAGGTAAAGGTAAAATCTATGCCCCTCTTACGGGTACAGCCACTCCAGAAGATTTAGGTGTAATTGTCGGAGACCTACCGCTTAAAAATAATATTTTTATTACCGATCTTGAAGCCCATGGAAGTGCTGCATCAGCTCGTGCCTGGACACCAGCTTTTGAACTTCAGTACCATTTTGGCAAGACTGGCGTAAATAAATTTAGACCGTATGTTGGACTAGGTGTGATGTATGCCTATTTCAGTGAACTGGAAATGAATCCTGAAATTGAAAATGATTTAATCAATGCAGGTCATATGATTGTGAATATTAAAGATGGTAAAGCTGGAGCTGCTCTTGATCGTAAAAAAAGTTCTGGTGATCCTAAAGTAGACCTTGAGGCATCTGATGCAATTGCGCCCGTAGCAACTTTGGGTTTCACCTATGACTTCAATGACAAATGGTATGCGGTTGGTTCTGTCTCTTACGCTCACTTAAAAACAGATACGACTATTACAGTCAATGATGCCAAATATGGTGAATTAATTAATGCAAAAGCAGATATCGAAATTAATCCAATTTTAGGTTATGCCGGTATTGGTTACCGCTTTTAACTTTTGTATCACCCAAAGCTATAAAAACTTATGCACGTTTTTATAGCTTTCTTTTTTCCACATTTTGCTTCTTTTTAAATCAAAATGCTAAAAAAATGAGCACTTTTATAAAGCCGATTGAAAAAATTTACCGCCTTCCTCTCTTATGACCATTTACTGATTTATTTCTGTTTTTTAATTAATTTTATTTTTAATAAACTAACTCAATAGAATTAGAAAGTAATTTTTCCTTTTTAGTAAAATTAATTTTTTGGCACAAGCTTTGCTTTATTCATAGCGAGATGAGTCAACGATGATTCAATGAATAAACCAAGACGGCCAACGATGTCCGCTCTGATCGGTCTGCAGATAGGCAATAAATTGCCATGCAAATTAAAATTTCGTTCAGTTCAGAGGGACGGCGTATGTCTTCAAATATCAATCTAGATGCAAAAAAAGCAACTGAAATAAAATTATTTAGCTTTTCTACTCCTGCAATGCGTGCTTTCCACATGACATGGCTCGCATTCTTTGTGTGCTTCTTCGCATGGTTTGCTTGCGCACCATTAATGCCAGTTATTAAAGGCGAGTTCGGCTTAACTAAAGATCAAATTGCCAATATCAATATTGCCGCCGTTGCAATTACGATTTTAGTACGACTCGCTGTCGGTCCACTTTGTGATAAATATGGCCCGAGGATTACCTATACCGCCCTTCTCTTGCTTGGCAGTATTCCTGTATTTGGCGTTGCTGCTGCTAATAGTTATGAGTCTTTTTTATTCTTCCGCTTACTGATTGGTGCAATTGGCGCAAGCTTTGTTATTACGCAATATCATACAAGCGTTATGTTTGCACCTAATGTTGTAGGTACAGCAAATGCGGCAGCAGCTGGTTGGGGTAATGCTGGTGGCGGTGCAACCCAAGCTCTAATGCCTTTATTACTTGGCGCAATTGTCATGTTCGGTGTCGAACAAACTATGGGTTGGCGTGTTGCATTAATCGTACCAGGCGTAATGATGGTCATTGTTGGTATTCTTTATTGGAAACTCACCCAAGACTGTCCTCAAGGAAACTTCAAAGAAGTCCGCGCACAAGGGATTGAAGTTGGCAGTGGTAAAAAAGGTGGCATGGCAATTTTGATGCAAGCTGCTCGTAACTACCGTGTCTGGATTTTATTTGTGGCTTACGGTGCATGTTTCGGTATTGAAATTTTTATCCATAACGTTGCAGCAATGTACTATGTTGATCACTTCAAAATGGATTTAAAAACTGCTGGTTTAACCGCGGGGATATTTGGTCTTCTTGCACTCTTTGCTCGTGCACTTGGCGGTATTATTTCCGATAAAGTCGCACTCAAAAAAGGTTTAGATGGCCGTACTAAAGTACTAGTACTCATGATTTTAGGTGAAGGTTTATTCTTAATTCTTTTCTCTCAAATGAATGTGATAGCTCTTGCAATTATTTCTATGACGATTTTTGCCCTGTTTACTCACATGGCTTGTGGCGCGACATATGCTCTTGTACCATTTATTGATCGTAATGCATTAGGTGGTGTTGCAGGCATTATTGGTGCAGGTGGTAATGTTGGTGCAGTTGCAGCTGGTTTCTTATTAAAAGGTGTACTCGATATTCAAACTTGTCTATTTATTTTAGGTGGGTTGGTTATAGTCGCTGGCTGTAGCGTAATTCTAATTCGCTTCACGACTGAACATAAAGAAAAAGAACAAGTACTTTTTGAACAAGCATTACTTGAACGTAATTCCGTAGCATAATTTCTACAAGAAGCAGAGATCAAAATGGTGTCTGCTTCTTTAATTTCCTTCTCATAAAATACGATCCTTAAGAACTTTTTAATTCTTCTTAAATATTCCCTCTAACTATATCGATATTTTTCGATATATCTTCTACAATAAATCATCATTATTATAATTTTCCATTAATCATGACTAAAACTGGCAACCAATTTTCTCAGTCCCTCATCTATATGCTGATTGGCAGTGCAATTATTTTGGCCCTTTCATTAGGTGTCCGTCATGGTTTCGGTCTCTACCTTGTACCCATGAGCCATGAATTTGGCTGGGGACAGCATGTTTTTAGTCTTGCGATAGCCATGCAGAACCTGATATGGGGAGCTGTTCAGCCTTTTACCGGTGCAATTGCAGATAAATATGGCAGTAAAGTTGTAGTTGCTGTTGGTGGTTTACTTTATACCCTAGGCCTACTTTTAATGGCTTTTAGTTCAAGTGTACTCATTTTGAATTTAAGCTTAGGTCTTATTATTGGTTTAGCTTTATCAGCAACCTCTTTTACTGTTTTACTGAGTGCAGTAGGCCGAGCTGCCCCTCCAGAAAAAAGAAGTATGGCAATGGGTATTGCTAGTGCAGCAGGCTCTTTTGGTCAGTTTATTATGTTACCTTCCACCCTTCTCTTGCTTAAAACGGTAGGATGGTCGTCAGCTTTGATGGTGAGTGCACTATTAATTGCTCTTATTATTCCCCTAGCGTGGATGCTAAAAGGACCAAGCAATCAAACGCCAAAAGCAATTGCTGAACCACAGCTCACATTTAAACAAGTACTGAATATTGCTAGAAAACATAAGCCATTCTGGTGGTTAGCTTTAGGCTTTTTAGTCTGTGGGTTTCAGGTGGTCTTTTTAGGCGTTCATCTGCCGGGCTATTTAATCGATCACGGCTTTGATGCAGCTACAGGAACTGTGTTTCTGGCACTAGTAGGACTATTTAATATTGTGGGAACTTATGGGGCGGGTTGGCTGGGAGATCGATTCTCAAAACCTAAATTATTAATGGCACTTTACGGTAGCCGCGGCATCGCAATCATGGCCTTTTTACTATTACCTCTAAGCACTTATACGGTATATGCTTTTGGCGTCATTATGGGACTTTTATGGCTCTCTACAGTTCCACTTACCAACGGCATTGTCGCAAATATGTTCGGTGTTAAATACCTTTCAATGTTAAGTGGTATTGTGTTTTTCACCCATCAAGTCGGTTCTTTCTTTGGCGGTTGGCTTGGCGGTGTTAACCATGACTTAACAGGTAATTACAATGCGATTTGGCTATGCTCAATAGCATTGAGTATATTAGGGGTAATCGTACATTTCTTTGTAAATGAGGAGGCTGTTATTCATGACGCATAATGCCTTACTTTTGAAAACAATTATGACTTTGCTCGTGATTATCCTGCTAGCCTGTTCAATCATTTTATGGAAACAAACTCCTGATTTGTTTGTATATTTCAATCAAGCATTTTGTGCCCACTAGAGATACAGACAGCCAGACGCATACTGCTAATTGTCATAAAAATATAAAAAACCTATGGTCTAATGAAAATAAAAAAGCCCGCAAGTTTGCGGGCTTTTTTATGAAAAACTTATTTAAAATCAAAACAAACGATTCATACCATTAAGCGCAGCTACACGATATGCTTCTGCCATTGTTGGATAGTTAAACGTTGTTTCAACAAAATATTTCAGAGTATTGTTTGGGCTGTGCATAACTGCTTGCCCAATGTGGATAATTTCGGCAGCGTTATTACCAAAACAGTGAATACCTAAAATTTCCATAGTGTCACGGTGGAAAAGAATTTTTAACTCACCCACTGTATCACCGGTAATTTGCGCACGAGCCAAATGACGGAAAGAAGCTTGACCTACTTCATACGGAATTTTCTCTTCCGTTAATTCCTGTTCATTTTTACCAATTGATGAGATTTCTGGAATGGTATAGATACCTGTTGGGATATCACGTACTGGCTTCGCATCTTCACCACTCATGTTTGCACCAGCACAGCGCCCTTGGTCATAAGCAGCAGAAGCAAGTGATGGCCAACCAATCACGTCACCAGCAGCATAAATATTTTCAACTTCAGTTTGGTATTGATCATTTACTGAAAGTTGACCACGGTTATTTGGTACTAACCCAACATTCTCAAGACCTAAGCCTTCTGTGTTACCTGAACGGCCGTTACACCAAAGAATCGCATCGGCTTTAATCTTTTTACCACTTTGTAAATGTAGTACAACATGGTCATCAAACGTTTCCAGATGATCCATTTGCTCATTGTGACGAATCAATACACCTTGTTCACGTAAGTGATAAGACAAAGCATCAGCAATTTCATCATCTAGATAACTTAATAATTTTTGCTGAGTATTAATCAAGTCAACTTTATGGTCCAAACCAATAAAGATTGAGGCATATTCACAGCCAATAACACCTGCACCGTAAATAATGATTTTTTGAATTGAATAATCAAGATCAAGGATTTTGTCCGAATCGAATACGCGAGGATGATCAAAGTCTAAACCTTGCGGATGATAAGGACGACTACCTGTCGCAATCACGATTTGCTTACAGATAATTGTTTCTTTAATGCCTTCATGGCTAAAAACTAAAACTGTATTTTTATCTTGAATATATGCACGGCCGTGGAATACACCGATTTTGTTACGATCGTAAAAACGTGTATGCGTATCAACCTGTTGTTGAATTACTTTGTGTGCATTACGCAAAACCTGTTTCATGGTGAACTGTTTCCATTCACCTACTTTCTGAAACATTGGATCACGCTGATAACGAATAATACTAGAAACTGTTTGACGTAATGCTTTACTTGGAATGGTACCAACGTGTGCACAGTTACCACCCAGTTGATCACGCACATCTACAATTGCAACACGCTTACCCGCTTTTGCAAGCTTCATTGCCGCGCCTTCACCTGCAGGTCCAGAACCGAGAACTACCGCATCGTATTTAACGAAATTCCCACTAACGACCTCTTTTTTACGTGGCATTGAAAGCTCCTTCCTCACTTGAATGACCATATTTTATAATAAATTATGGCTAATATGCGGTGAATTTATGTATTTCTCAACCCTATATTTCTGAATAACCACATTTATTATATGAATAGTTATTTTCCGCTATTAACTGCAGAAGTTCGCTATAATACAATGTCAATGTCTCTATAAACGAGTGGAAAAGTTAAATATGTCAGAACACCGTAAACCTGAACAGGGTGTAAAACTTCGTGGCGCAGAAAAAGTCGCAAGAATTCCTGTAAAAGTTGTACCTACGGTTGAAGTGCCGCGTAAACCTGACTGGATTCGTGTCAAGATGACGGCACCAGAAGAAGTTCAGCGTATTAAAACCACTTTACGTGCTCAAAAACTCCATACCGTTTGTGAAGAAGCTGCTTGTCCAAACCTACCAGAATGTTTTGGTGGTGGTACAGCAACATTCATGATCATGGGTGATATTTGTACACGTCGTTGCCCTTTCTGTGATGTAGCACATGGTCGTCCAAATGCACTCGATGCAGATGAACCTCGTCATATGGCAGAGACAATTGCTAATCTTAAGCTCAAATATGCGGTAATTACTTCGGTTGACCGTGATGACTTACTTGACGGCGGTGCACAACACTTTGTGGACTGTATCAAAGAAGCTCGTGCACTAAGCCCAAATACATTGCTTGAGATTTTAGTACCAGATTTCCGTGGACGTATGGACATTGCTTTACGCATTATGACTGAATGTCCGCCAGACGTATTTAACCACAACATTGAGACTGTGCCACGTCTATATAAAGCAATGCGTCCAGGTTCAGACTATCAACATTCTTTAAACTTATTAAAAATGTTTAAAGAATATTGTCCTGACATTCCAACAAAATGCGGTTTGATGGTGGGTATCGGTGAAACTGAAGAAGAAGTTATTGCATTGCTTGATGACTTGCGTGCTCACGATGTTGACTATGTGACTATTGGTCAATACTTACAACCTTCTAAACAACACGCGCCAATTGACCGCTTTGTAACACCAGAAGAGTTCGAACGTTATGCAGAACATGGCCGTAAACTTGGCTTTAGAAATATTTGGTCTGCACCAATGGTTCGTTCAAGTTACTTTGCTGATCGTCAATACCACGGTGAACCAGTACCAGAAGTTCGTCGCAAAGTAGATCCAGCTAAAAAAATCGCTGTTCAAGTTGTCGAAGCTTAAAAATTAAATATCTGTAAAAGCCCTCTACTTTAGAGGGCTTTTTATTTGTATAAGAAAATCAATAACATTTCTTGACAAATCGATAAAACAACCCATTACACTTTCACTTAAAAATATCTTATACCTAAAAGTACGATATATCCCTGCTCTAGCATATACATCAATTGCGACATAAAAAATTAAATTTAAACAGCATTAAAAATTAGCTAGTTAAGCCTTAAATCTCTCCTCGCTTTTTTGTAACTTCTAACTTGAGGGCTTATCTAGCAAGGAGCAAGTATGATTTTCCTACTCTTTGTTTTAAGCGTTGTCATTCAGCTTTTTGCAATATGGGCAATTTTCTTTTTTAATCTAAACAGAACCATTGGTAGTGTTATTATGATTGCTGTAGCCATACTTACTGCACTCATATTAACGCCATGGGCTCTCCTTTTAGGTATTCCCCTTATTGCCCTTAGTATCATTATTTTATTTGCACCATTACGCTTTAATCTGATTACTCAACCTGCATATAAAACATTAGCAAACTCAATGCCGAGCATCAGTACGACTGAACAAGAGGCTTTAGGGGCAGGTACCAGTTGGTGGGAAAAAGAATTATTTATGGGGGCACCCGATTGGTCACAATTTGAAAAATATCCCTACCCAACCTTGTCAGCAGAAGAACAAAGTTTTATCGACAATGAAGTTGAGCTCCTTTGTAGCATGCTAGATGAATGGGAAATTCATCATCACTTAAAAGATCTACCACCAGAAGTTTGGCAATTTATTAAAGATAAGGGTTTTTTAGGACTCATTATTCCAAAATCCTTTGGCGGCAAAGAATTTAGCTCATTTGCCCAAAGTCGTATTATGAGCAAAATTGCTTCCCGCTCACTCACCACAGCTGTGAGTTGTATGGTTCCAAACTCATTAGGTCCGGGTGAGCTACTCATGCACTACGGTACAGATGCACAAAAACAGCAGTATTTACCGGGCCTTGCTAAAGGTGAAGAGATCCCATGCTTTGGTTTAACCAGTCCAGAAGCAGGTTCAGATGCAGGCGCGATTCCAGATTCGGGTATTGTTTGCTACGGCGAATATGAAGGTGCTCAAGTCCTTGGACTTCGCATGAATTTCTCTAAACGCTGGATTACGCTTGCGCCAATTGCCACCGTTGTTGGTCTAGCCTTTAAACTTTATGACCCAGAAGGCCTATTGGGAGATAAAAACAAAACAGAATACGGTATTACTTGTGCCTTAATTCCTGCAAGCCATGCGGGTGTAAAAATAGGAGCACGCCATTATCCTGGTTCACCATTTATGAATGGAACAGTAGAAGGAGAAGATGTTTTTATTCCTATTGACTGGATTATTGGTGGTCAAGAAAATGCCGGTAAAGGTTGGCGAATGCTCATGGAATGTTTAGGCGTGGGCCGTGGTATTTCCCTTCCAGCTCTAGCAACAGCCGCAGGTGAAATGAGCTATTTAACCGTTGGTGCTTTTGCGAAAATTCGCCAGCAATTTAATATTTCTGTCGGTAAATTTGAAGGCGTACAAGAAGCAACCAGCGAAATTGCCAGCGATGCCTATATGCTTGAAGCATTCCGTTATTTAGTGACATGTGGCCTAAACCAAGGTGGAACACCTGCCGTGATGACTGCTATGGCAAAATATTATGCAACTGAAACGATGCGTAAAGTTGTCAATCACGGAATGGATATTGCTGGAGGACGTGCAATTCAACTTGGGCCACGTAATTTCCTTGCCCTTACCTATCAAGCAATTCCAATTGCTATTACGGTAGAAGGCGCAAATATTTTGACCCGTTCATTGATGATTTTTGGTCAAGGCTCAATGCGTTGTCATCCTTATCTATTTGAAGAGTTACAACTCCTTCAATCTGAAGATAAAAATAACTCAGTCAAAAAATTCGATGATTTGTTATTTAAACATTTAGCCTATACCTTTAACCGCGGTGCTAGATCATTTGCCTACGGTTGGACAGGTGGCTCAAGCGATGCGCCTCAGTCAGCAGATCAATTCACTGCAAGTTACTATAAAACGATTAATCGTTTTAGTGCCAACTTCGCACTTGTTTCAGATATGTCACTTGGCCTACTTGCAGGCGACTTAAAACGCAAAGAAATGTTATCAGGCCGCTTGGCAGATATTCACGCGCACCTCTTTATTTCTACTGCGATATTAAAATTTTATGAAGCTGGACAAAAAACTGAAGCTGAACAACTTCACGCTAAATTAGCGCTACAAAAAGCTTTCTTGAATATTCAGGAAGCATTTTGGGGATTATTTGAAAACTTCCCAGCTAAACTTCCAGCAGCATTTGTAAAATGGATCTGTTTCCCTTTTGGTCGTATCATTTCAAAACCAGATGATGAATTAAAACAACAAGTCGCTGAACTTATGATGCAAGAGCACCCTTTCAGAGAACAGCTTAAACATCACGTATTTTATTCAACCAAAGCCGATGATGTAACTGGTCGTTTAGAGCATGCTTTCCAAATTCTACGAACACTTGAACCACTTTGGGATAAGTTTAAAAAAGCTGAATCTAAAGGCAAATTTACGGGACTTACTTTCGAAGAGAATATTGCACAAGCAATAAAAGAAGGCTTTATTTCTGAAAGCGAAGCTCAACAATTATTGCAATACAACGCAATTCGATTCGATAGCATGCTTACAGATGTGTTTGATGAAGATTTAAATAAAGATCTTCCTTTGTCAAACCCTCATCAAATTTAGTGACTGATGCCTCCACTAATTCACTATTGCAATCATTTTTGATTCGCATTAATTAATAAACAGCCATAAAAGCGTCAATCGACGCTTTTATTTTTAGGAGAAATTAATGTCTAAGCAAGATTACGAAAATGGATTAAAAGTTCGCACAGAAGTGATGGGGGAAGCTTTTGTAAAGCGTGCACAAGAAAATACCGTACCCTTTACCCAGCCTGTGCAAGACTGGATTAACGAGCATGCATGGGGATCGACTTGGCAACGTGAAGGTGTGCTACCTCGTAAATATCGCTCATTAATTACTTTGGCAATGCTCACGGCACTAAAATCACCAACTGAACTCAAAGGCCATGTTCGTGGTGCACTTAACAATGGTTGTACAGTTGAAGAGATTCAAGAAACTTTATTGCACAGCCTGCCATATTGCGGCGCCCCTGCTACACAAGAAGCTTTTCGCGCTGCTTTAGAAGTGATTCAAGAATATCAACAACAATAACTTCAATATGAGCCAGCACTCTACTGGCTCTTTTTATCTAATTCAATTTGGATGAATGCATCTGAAAATTACGATCATCAATCACAATAGCCTGACGGCAAATCCCCTCTACTTGACGCTGCTTTTCAAAAACTGCCGCTGACATCGGTTCAAAACTATCAAAAAAGCAGATTTCATTTTGATCTATAGAATAAATGAGCGACTGATTTCCAACACCTTCTAAAGTATCGTAGTACACAATCACCATTTTTCCGTTTTGAATTGCAACTTGAATATCTTGATAGCTCAGCGCCGGTCCAGTTGGAATTCTTAATACCTTTGCTTCTTTATAGCTCATACGTTCGCTTTGGCTAATGCTAGGATCCTCATCTGAATGAAATGACACCTCAAATCCTAGTTTCTTTAAAGCGACAGCTAAGGCAATAGTATAGGTGCCTCCTTCATCGTGTCGGCAAACATTAATCAGCTCATCCACATCAATTTGTACTCCATGATGCTGAAGCACCATCCAAACTGCAAAAACGCCACAGTTTGAATCTAGGCTTGCCAACGACTCGGGAATATTTAATGCCATAATTAGAATCTAAAGTGATAATTACGCAGATAATAAACAAAACTGGATTGGCACTAAAAGCTTTTCCAAGTACAATGTTTCGCTAGTCGAGGGATGCTGCGACAATTGATCGGCACTAAAGATCAATTTGCCAGGCTCGACGATCGGTTAAACAGTCGTTTTAACCAACAACGGCATCCGCGAACAGAATGATCAATACTATTTTTTCCTAGGAGATCCTGATGAACGCGGTTAATGCTTCATTTACAGATTACAAAGTTGCTGACATCTCTCTTGCTGATTACGGCCGTAAAGAAATCAAACTTGCTGAAGCAGAAATGCCAGCTTTGATCGGCTTACGTAAACGCTATGCAGCTTCTAAACCACTTGCTGGCGCAAAAATTCTTGGTTGTATTCACATGACTATTCAAACAGCTGTTCTTATTGAAACGCTTGTTGAATTAGGTGCTGAAGTACGCTGGACATCATGTAACATTTTCTCTACTCAAGACCATGCTGCTGCTGCAATTGCTGCTCGCGGTATTCCAGTTTTTGCTTGGAAAGGTGAAACTGAAGAAGAATACGTATGGTGTTTAGAGCAACAGATCAATGTAAATGGCCAACCTTGGGATGCCAACATGATCTTGGACGATGGCGGTGACTTAACTGCTCTTGTTCATGAAAAATACCCTACTCTTTTAGAACGTATTCACGGTATTACCGAAGAAACTACAACAGGTGTTCAACGTCTTATCGAAATGTGGAAAGACGGTTCTTTGAAAGTTCCTGCAATTAACGTAAATGACTCAGTTACTAAATCTAAAAACGACAACAAATATGGTTGCCGTCACTCATTAAATGACGCAATCAAACGTGCAACTGACATGCTTTTGTCTGGTCGCCGTGCACTTGTAGTTGGTTATGGTGACGTAGGTAAAGGTTCTGCTCAATCTTTACGTCAAGAAGGCATGATCGTTCGTGTAACTGAAGTTGACCCAATTTGTGCAATGCAAGCATGTATGGACGGCTATGAAGTTGTATCTCCATACAAGAACGGCGTACAAACAGGCAAAAAAGAAGATATTAACCACGATCTTCTTGGCAACACTGACCTTGTTGTAACAACAACTGGTAACTACCACGTGTGTGATGCAGCAATGTTAGACAGCTTAAAAGCTGGTGCAGTTGTATGTAACATCGGTCACTTTGATACAGAAATCGACACGGCTTATTTACGTGGTTACAAGTGGGTTGAAGTTAAGCCACAAGTTCACCAAGTTTATCGTTCAGAAGATGAAAATAACTACCTTATCCTTCTTTCTGAAGGTCGCCTTGTAAACCTAGGTAATGCAACTGGTCACCCATCACGTGTAATGGATGGTTCTTTTGCTAACCAAGTTTTAGGTCAAATTCACTTATTCCAAGAGAAATTTGCTGATCTTCCTGCAAATGAAAAAGCTGCAAAAATTCGTGTAGAAGTTCTTCCTAAGAAACTTGACGAAGAAGTTGCCGCTGCAATGGTTGCAGGTTTCGGTGGTGTACTTACCCAGTTAACTCAAGAGCAAGCCGATTATTTAGGTGTAGCTGTTGAGGGACCATTCAAGTCTGACGCTTACAAATACTAAGAACTTAAGGGCAGACGGTGAACCGACTGCCCTTTTTTCTAAAATGTTTCGCTGTTTACAAGGATTTGACATGACTAAACGTACACCTATTTCTTTTGAGTTTTTTCCACCAAAAACTGATGCTGGTGCTGAAAAACTTCGTATTGTTCACCAAGAATTACAACTTCTGAACCCTGAGTTTTTCTCAATTACTTATGGGGCTGGTGGTTCTACTCGCGAACGTACTCTAGCTGCTATTGATGATTTCAATGGTAAAGGTACACCAGTTGCACCTCACCTTTCTTGTATTGGTGATGATAAAGCTCGTATTGCTGAGTTACTGGATTTATATAAAGCTCAAGGCATTAACCGTATTGTTGCTTTACGCGGTGACTTACCTTCTGGTCAGGTTGGACTTGGGGAACTTCCGTACGCACAGGATTTAGTACGTTTTATTCGTGAGCACTCAGGTGAGCATTTTCATATTGAAGTTGCAGCTTATCCAGAAATGCATCCTCAAGCTGAAAATCTTGATTCAGATATTCAACGTTTTATTGAAAAAGTACAAGCTGGTGCCAATGCAGGAATTACTCAATTCTTCTTTAATCCAGATTCTTACTTTTATTTTATAGAGCGTTTAGAGCAAGCTGGAATTAACATTCCGGTGGCTCCAGGAATCATGCCTATTACCAATGCAAGCAACTTAATTCGCTTTGCAGACGGTACGGGTGCTGAAATTCCTCGCTGGATCCGTAAGCAATTACAAGCCTATGGTGATGACAGTGAAAGTATTAAAGCTTTCGGTCATGAAGTTGTTGTTAAGTTGTGTGAACGCCTTATTGCAGGTGGTGCGCCAAGCTTACACTTCTATTCAATGAATCAAATCGAACCAACTCGTCAACTCGTTGTTGATCTTGGTTTAAATTAATTTTGTAAGGCGCACCCAATGAACCGTTTTTTTATCGAAACTGAACTTACAGTTGGCTCAACAATTCAACTGACAGAATCAGTATTCCATCATTGGGTGCGTGTTTTACGTGCACAACTACAAGAACAAGCGACTCTATTTAATGGACAAGGTGGGGAATATCTCGCGACTTTGACAGAAATTAATAAAAAAAATGCGTTTGTCACCATTGAGAATTTTAACCCTGCAAACCGTGATGCCCCTTTTAAAGCTGTTTTAGGTCAAGTCATGAGTAAAGGCGATCGAATGGATTATGCCATTCAGAAAGCCACTGAATTGGGTGTAAGTCAGATTCAATTGCTAACAAGTGAGCGTTGTGAAATGCGCTTAAAATACGACCGCGATCAAAAAAAATTAGATCATTGGCAAGCTGTTGCAATTGCAGCATGTGAACAATGTGGCTTGAACTTAGTTCCAGAAGTATTAGCGCCTATTTCTCTTCATGAATGGTTAAGTTCTTCTGAGCTTCCTCAATCTAAATTTGTTTTAGCACCAGAAAAAGAACAAAAAGATGTATTGGCGGGAATACAGCCTGAACTTGCCTTATTGATTGGCCCAGAAGGTGGCCTAAGTGAAAATGAAATTACCCAAGCCAATCAAGCTGGATTTATGAACTGGTGCATTGGTGACCGAGTTTTGCGTACAGAAACTGCCCCTGTTGTTGCCTTGTCTATTTTAAATTATCGATTTTTATCCACCTAAGTTCTCTGCACATTGATTAAATCATTATTTAAAGTTAACTTACTTTTATTGTATGAATAAAATTTCAAATTCTTTTTCACTGATAAATCAGATTCTTTCTGTATATATGTAAAAAAATAGGATAGAAAAATCTTATGTCTGGGCTTCAGGAAGAATATCTACAGCATCAAACAAAAATTGAACAGCTGAAACTTTCAACTCAATATATCCGCTGGTATTTAATTAGCCTGATATTACTGTGCCTCATTTCATATGGTATTTTTTCTTACTATTTTTCATCTACAATAACAATATTTAGCTGGTCTATTGGCCTTACCGTCGTCGCTCTTGTCTGCTTATTATTTATTCCCAACATCTTAACTCACTATCGCACGATTGATTTTACAAAAAAAGCTGATCGTATCTTACAAAGTATTTGTTTATTCTCAGGAATTTTAATTGGAATAAATGTCACAATTATTCATTTTTATCTACCTCCTGAATTAATTGCACTACCAGATGCTCATATTTTAATTGCTTTATTTATTACTTCGGCTCATATCATTGGCCTTACTTTTTTAACCCAACAACCCCGATATTTTTATCTATTATTTATTCCTAGCACTGTCCCTCTACTAATTGCTCAATTCACACATAATCCAATTACTCAGTTACCTTTTTATTTCGCCTATAACCTCACCTTTGTCGCAACTGTGCTTTGTGCATATGCAACTCAACGTAATTACCAAAAGACCTCTCAATTATTATTAAAAAATAAACAGCTCGTTCAAATTTCAGACCAGCACACCCAATGGGCTGAAGAATTATGTGTACAACTCCAACAAGAAGTGAATAAGTCCAAAGATATTGAAGCCCAGCTCCAATTTAATAACCATTTACTTGAGCAAAAAGTACGTGAACGTACCTATGACCTCACTAAAATGAATGAGCAACTCGAAAGCCATCACTATAATTTAGCTTTTGCACATGAAACAGCGGGTATTCGGCCTTGGGATTGGGATATTGAAAGTCAAAGATTGGAAATTACATTTTTCGATCAACAAAAACAAACTCAAACCGCCGTTATTCATCTCAACACGATATTAGATCGTATACACCCAAGCGATAAAAAACTTTTTGATGAACGTTTAAAACAACATTTGGAAGGCGTTACAGATCATTTTAATATCACCTTTCGAATTTTACGTCGAGATGGTTCTTGGAGATGGATTCATGATGTAGGCCGTGTCATCACTAGAGATCCCAAAACACAAAAAGCGCTTCGTATGGTGGGAATGACCCGTGATATACATCAAGAGAAGAAGGATCAAGAACATCTAAGGCTATCTGCAATTGTGCTCGAGCAAGCTGCAGAAGGAATATTTATTTTAGATGAGCACCTAAACTATATTGATGTAAATCCCTACTACGAAAAATTAACCGGATTTTCTAAGTCAGAACTTCTGAATAAAGAACTATTTAGCATTACAATTAATCAAAAAGAATTGCAACAACAGTTTCATACATCAATAACGCAACAACTTCTGGAGACAGGAGAATATATGGGCCAGTTTGATGAAAAGTTTAGTTCTGGCAAAAGCGTATATTTATGGTTGCATATCAATGTGGTCAAAGATGAATTCAATCAAATTACCAATTATATTGGATTTGCACGTGACCTCACTGAGCAAAAGCGCCAAGAGCAACATCTATCTTACTTAAAAAACTACGATAGCCTCACCCATCTGCCTAATCGTCTTTACTACTACAATCAATTACATCAATATCTTGTAAACCCTTCATATAACATTAAAAATTTAGCATTAATACGGGTGAATATTGACCGCTTCCGAGCTTTCAATGAATTTTTAAATAATGATAGTGGTGATGAATTACTTAAACAGTTCGCACAAAGATTACGCTTAATCAATATCAATGCGATTTTGGTCGCCTATTTAAATAGTGATGATTTTGCAATCATTTATGAAATTTCGCCAATTCATCCAAATGTTGAGCAATATTGCCAAAACATTTTACAAGCACTCAATGCACCTTTTTACATTGATAATCACGAATATTTTATTACTGCATCTATCGGTGTTGCATGTTTTCCTGAACATGGCAGGCAAATTGATCATCTCAACAATCATGCAGAGCAAGCTCTTTCCGAGGCAAAACGTTTAGGTGGTAATACAATTTGCTATTACTGCAATAAAACAAATCACTCATATAAAACTGCCGATTTAGAGCAAGAGCTACGTAAAGCCATTCAAAATGATGAATTTGTCATTTATTACCAGCCCAAAATTAATATAAACGATCAATCGATTATCGGTTTTGAAGCACTCATTCGTTGGCAGCATCCTGAAAAAGGATTAATCCTGCCAAATATGTTTATACCTTTTGCTGAGCGTAGTAGCCTGATCTCAGATATTGGGAAAGTTGTTTTAGATAAAGTTGGAAAGCAACTCCAAGAGTGGAAAAATGCTGGTTATATCAATATTCAAGTCTCTGTAAATATTGTCGCTCAACAAATACATCGAGGCTTATTACTCAATGACTTAGATGAGGTTTTGCAAAAATATAATATTCAAGGTTCAGATCTCGAACTTGAAATTACAGAGTCAGCCCTTCTAGATAATACTGCCAATGTAAAAACACTATTACACGCGATAAAACAACGAGATATCTCAATTGCTTTAGATGACTTTGGTACGGGTTATTCCTCTTTAGCCTATTTGACAGAGTACCCAATTGACGTATTAAAAATTGATCGTGCTTTTATTTCTAAAATTGGTGATCACAAACAAGAAGCTATTGTAAATGCAATGATCGCGATGGGTAAAAGTATGGGACTTAAACTGGTTGCTGAAGGTGTAGAAACAAAAGAACAAGTCACCTATCTACAAAAACAACAATGTGATTTTTTACAAGGCTATTTCTTTAGTCGCCCTATTCCTGCCGAGCAGATTATTCCTTATCTACAAACAAATCCGCATATTTCTTAATTGTTCCAATCATCTACTTTACCTATGCTGCTTTTTCCAAAAATGAGCGTTTTTGACTGTGAGAAATAAAGAAGTAGTGTTATATTCTTTAGCATTTAGCTCACCACGGGGCTATTGGCAATTCGTCTACTATTCTCTTAATTGGTAAAAATTAAAGCGTAGTTAAAGAAGTGAGTTGCCTCTCCCTAAATGAGCAATTTGACTAGTTTGCTTTTTTGTATCAAATAGAGACTCAGATGGACGATCAATCTTTAAAACAGGCCGCTTTAAATTACCATGAATATCCAAACCCAGGGAAAATCAGCGTCACCCCAAGTAAGCAACTTGTCAACCAACGAGATTTGGCTTTAGCCTACTCACCAGGAGTTGCTGCGCCATGTTTAGAGATTGAGCGTGATCCATCTGCTGCTGCTAAATATACAGCTCGCGGAAACTTGGTTGCCGTAGTCAGTAACGGTACAGCTGTTCTTGGTTTAGGTAATATTGGACCATTAGCGTCTAAACCTGTAATGGAAGGTAAAGGCGTACTTTTCAAGAAGTTTGCTGGTGTTGACGTATTTGACATCGAAATTGCAGAAAACGATCCAGATAAAATTGTAGATATTGTTGCCTCTCTTGAGCCAACTTTCGGTGGTATCAACCTCGAAGATATTAAAGCGCCAGAATGTTTCTATATCGAAAAGAAACTTCGCGAACGCATGAAAATTCCTGTATTCCATGACGATCAACACGGTACAAGTATCATTGTAGGTTCAGCTTTGCTTAATGCATTGCAACTTGTAAATAAGAAAATTGATGAAATCAAAATTGTAGCTTCAGGTGCAGGCGCTGCTGCCCTTTCTTGTTTAGATTTACTTTGTGCTTTAGGCGTAAATAAAGAAAATATCATTGTTGCCGATTCTCGCGGTCTACTCACTACTTCACGTGAAGGCTTGGATGAATCGAAAAAACGTTATGTTCAAGACATTAAAGCGACTCAGTTACATGAAGTAATGGCTGGTGCTGATATGTTCTTGGGTCTTTCTGCTGCTGGTATTCTCACCAAAGAAATGGTGAAACAGATGGCTGAGAACCCTATTATTTTTGCTTTGGCAAACCCAGATCCAGAAATTTTACCTGAACATGCACATGAAGTACGTCCTGATGTAATCATGGCAACTGGTCGTTCTGACTATCCAAACCAAGTAAACAACGCATTATGTTTCCCTTACATTTTCCGTGGTGCGCTTGACGTTGGTGCAACAACGATTAATGAAGACATGAAAATTGCATGTGTACATGCAATTGCACGTATGGCACACGTAGAAGCAGATGCAGCAACTTATGGCGAAAAATCTGCTTCATTTGGCCGTGACTACTTAATTCCACGTCCACTTGATCAACGTTTAATTTTAGAAATTGCCCCTGCTGTTGCTAAAGCTGCAATGGATTCAGGTGTTGCAACTCGTCCGATCGAAGATTTCTCTGCATACCGTCAAAAATTATCTGAGTTTGTTTATAACTCTGCATTCTTGATGAAACCGATTTTTGCTCAAGCAAAAACTGATCCTAAACGCATCGCATATGCTGAAGGTGAAGATGAGCGCGTATTACGTGCAGTGCAAATCGCAGTTGATGAAGATTTAGCTAAACCAATTTTAGTAGGTCGTACTGCTGTAATTGAAGCTAATATCAAAAAATTAGGCTTACGTTTACAACATGGCGTAAACATTGAGATTGTAGATCAAGAACAAAACCCGATGTATGAAGAGTTTTGGAAAGACTACTATCAAACTATGCAACGCAAAGGTATTACTGTTGAATATGCTCAACGTGAAGCACGTCGCCGTTCAACATTAATTGCATCTCTACTGGTTAAATTCGGTAAAGCAGACGGTATGTTATGTGGTACTTACAGTAGCTATAACATTCACCTTGACTTTGTACGCAATGTCATCGGTCTAAAAGAAGGTATGAATAACTTCTTCACCTTAAATGCATTAATGCTTGAAGATCGTAACTTGTTTATTGCTGATACATACGTAAATACAAACCCGACTGCTGAACAACTTGCTGAAATGACTATTTTAGCAGCTGAAGAAGTACGTCGTTTTGGTATTACTCCGCGTGTAGCCCTGCTTTCTCATTCAAGTTTTGGTAGTGACCAGACTGACTCAAGTGCTCAAAAAATGCGTGAAGTTTATCGTATTTTATCTGAGCAAGCTCCTGAGCTTGAAGTTGAAGGTGAAATGCACGGTGATGCAGCATTAGACGAAAACATTCGTCAATTTGCATTCCCTGGCTCACGTTTCAAAGGTTCGGCAAACTTGCTCATTATGCCAAACCTAGATGCAGCAAATATTTCATTTAACTTGTTGAAAGCAACTTCTGGTAACAACGTTACTATTGGTCCAATTTTACTTGGTGCAGCAAAACCTGTTCATATTTTGACACCTACAGCAACAACTCGTCGTCTTATCAATATGACTGCTTTAACTGTTGCTGAAATCCAACAACAAGAAAAGTAATTTAGAAACTGCTTTTTACGAAAAGCATCTCTAATGACTTGAGAAAACCTCTATTCTGTAGCATGATTGCTTGAAGAATAGAGGTTTTTTCATGCAAGTGTATTTAGTAGGCGGTGCCGTCCGTGATTTTTTACTTGGGCATCCCTATCAAGAAAAAGATTATGTTGTTGTCGGTGCAACGCCGGAACACATGCTCGCCCAAGGTTTTCAACCTGTAGGCAAAGATTTTCCTGTGTTTCTTCATCCCGAAACGAAAGAAGAATATGCACTTGCACGTACTGAAAGAAAATCTGGTAAAGGCTACCACGGCTTTCAATTTTTTACCGATACCACAGTAAGTTTAGAAGAAGATTTAATTCGCCGTGATTTAACCATCAATGCCATAGCAATGGATCAAGATGGCAAATTATACGATCCATATGGCGGTCAAACAGATTTAGAAAATAAAACTTTACGTCATGTTTCAGAAGCTTTTGCTGAAGATCCTTTACGTGTTTTACGTGTTGCACGCTTTGCGGCTCGCTATTCTTCATATGGTTTTCAGATTGCGCCAGAGACAATGCAGCTTATGCAAACCATGGCCGAATCAGGTGAGCTTGATGCCTTAACACCAGAACGTATATGGAAAGAGACTTCTCGCGCACTTTTAGAAGATCATGCGGATGTTTATTTTCAGACATTACGTGACTGTGGGGCGTTGAAACATCTTTTCCCTGAAATTGACGCATTATTTGGTGTACCACAGCGCCCTGAATATCATCCAGAAGTGGACTGCGGCATACATACCTTAATGTCGTTACAGCAAGCTTGTAAATCAAACTATTCACTTGATGTTCGATTTGCTGTTTTAGTACATGATTTGGGTAAAGCATTGACTCCAGCTAACGAACTTCCTCGCCACATCATGCATGAAGAACGTGGAGTAAAACCTGTTACCGAGTTATGTGAACGTTTAAAAGTTCCAACTCAAACTCGACAGTTGGCATTATCAGTGTGTAAAGAACATCTAAAATGTCATCAGATTATGTCGTTAAAACCAGGAACAGTATGGCGTCTATTACAGCGTCTAGATGTATTACGTCGTCCTGAGAGAGTGGAAGCTTTTGTACAAGCATGTGAATGTGATGCTAAAGGAAGATTAGGTTTAGAAGACCGACCTTATCCACAAGCTCAGTACATGTTAGATGCGATGCAAATCGTTCGCTCTATTAAAGTTCAGGATTTACCTGAAAACATTAAAGGTGCGGAGATTGGTGAAATGCTCATTCAGTACCGTATTGATGCTTTAACTGAGTTCAAACATCAGCATCAAGCACTGTCTCATACTTAATTAACACCAAGAAAAAAGCCTCATTACGAGGCTTTTTTATCTTTACTGTTTAGGCAGCGGTATAAATTGTGATTGAGTATTTTGGTTTTTTCTTTCCCCTACTGTCACCACAAAGTTTTGTTGCTTCCCATCTCGCTCGACTATTACATTAATTTCGCTGTTAGGCGCTTGTAATGCAACATAATTAATCAAATGAGATGCTGAAGTGATTTGTTGGTTATTCACCTGAATAATTTTATCACCAATCTTAATACCTGCTGATGCAGCTGGACCATTTTTCAAGACATCTGCAACCACAACACCAATTTGCTGTTTAGGTGCTAATACGTCTTCTTGTGTAGGCGGTACTAAACTAATACCTAACCATCCACGGACTACACGGCCATCTTTCAAAATCGAGTTTAAAACTTGTTGGCAAACTTTAGCAGGAATTGCAAAACCAATTCCTAAAGAACCACCTGACTGAGAGAAAATAGCAGTATTTACCCCGATTAAATTCCCAGCCACATCAATTAATGCTCCACCAGAGTTACCTGGGTTAATTGCGGCATCTGTTTGAATAAAGTCTTCATAGGTATTAATGCCTAAATCAGAGCGTTCAGTCGCAGAAATAATACCTTGAGTTACCGTTTGGCCTACGCCAAATGGGTTACCAATTGCTAAGACCACATCACCTACTTCATTACCACTGAGTTTAAATGGCAATACAGGTAATTTATCTAAATCGATTTTAATTACAGCTAAATCAGTATCAGGGTCTGTTCCAACAATCGTTGCTTCTGCACGACGGCCGTCATGTAATGCAACTACAATCTGATCAGCTTGAGCAATCACATGATTATTCGTCAGAATATAACCATCAGCTCGTACAATAACCCCAGAGCCTAAGCTATTTTCATTTTGCTGTTGTTGTTCAGGAACCTGATTTCCAAAAAACTCACGGAAGACCGGATCACTTAATAATGGATGATTTTGTTTAACTTTCTGGGTCGTAAAAATATTAACAACTGCTGGCGCTGCAACTTTTACTGCAGCGCTATAAGATACCACCCCGCCCGCTCGCGAAGTATCAACGAGTGGTTCAACTTTCTCAGCAGGCATTTGCACCCCATCAACTGCAACAGTTGGTTTCGGCTGATGGTATTTTTGCCATGCAATAAAACTGGCAATTACAATAATAAGTAACACCCAAGGTAACCATGTAAAGGTGCGGCGCACGTTCATATCCTCTACGCAAAGAAGTTTTTAATTAAATTAATATATTGAACAAAAAGAGTTTTCAGTTAAGCATTTTAAATTAAATATGTCGATATACATAAAAAAGTCAAAAAAGATTTGTCTAGCTTTAGTTACACAACAAAATATGTTTCTATAGCTTTAGCAATTATTTACTACTCAATTCAGGAAATATCATGGCAAATTTGCATGAAATTATTCAGTGGTGCGACCAAACCTTAAAAGCGGCAGAATTTAAAGATTACGCACCAAATGGCCTGCAAATTGAAGGTTCAACTGAAGTAAAACGTATCGTTTGTGCGGTTACTGCTTCCGAAGATGCGATTGATGCAGCAATTGCTCAAAATGCAGATTTATTACTCGTACATCATGGTTATTTTTGGAAGGGTGAACCGTATCCAATTACTGGAATGCGAGGCAACCGCATTAAAAAACTCATTCAAAATAATATTTCATTAGTCGCTTATCATCTACCTTTAGATGCACACCCAACTTTGGGCAACAATGTAGCGATTGCAGAAAAACTAAACTTGAAGAATTTAGAACCACTCGATTTAACCGAGAAACATCCGATTGGTAATATTGGTTATTTAGAGCAAGCAGTTTCTGTAGATGAGTTTAAAGCACAGCTTCAAAACAGTTTTGATTTTAAAGTGATTCATTTGCCAGCAGAAAAGCAAAGCATTCAAAAAGTAGGCTTCTGTACAGGCGGCGCTCAAGATTTTATTGCTAAAGCTGCTTTGCAAAATTGTGATGCTTATATTTCAGGTGAAGTCAGTGAACGAACTTTTTATGAAGCAAAAGAATTAGGGGTTCACTATTTCGCCTGTGGTCACCATGCTACTGAGCGTTATGGAGTTCAGCGTTTGGCACAAGCGATCTCAAAACAGTTTTCAATTGAAGCTGAATATTTTGAATTGAATAATCCGATTTAATTAAGTCTTTTTTTCAATCTGTGTTATGCGTATTAATTAGATCTTTATTGTGTATAGTTCTTTAAAACGATGCCCTATTGTTACCAGAATCATTTACAATAGAGCCACTTAATTGTATAACCCAGCAAATGCAAGGAATAGGAACATGACAACCATTACTTTACCTGCACTTCCATATGGCTATGATGATTTAGCGCCACATATTAGTAAAGAAACTTTAGAATACCATCACGATAAACACCACAATACCTATGTTGTTAACTTAAACAACTTAATCAAAGGGACTGACCTTGAAGGTAAAACTTTAGAAGAAATCATTAAAGCGACTGCTGGTGATGCATCTAAAGCTGGTATTTTCAACAATGCTGCTCAAGTTTGGAACCACACTTTCTACTGGAACAGCATGAAGCCAAATGGTGGTGGTAAGCCTACTGGCGCAATCGCTGCTAAAATTGACGAAGCTTTTGGTAGCTACGAAAAGTTTGCAGAAGAATTTACTGCTGCTGCAACAACTCAATTCGGTTCAGGTTGGGCTTGGTTAGTTGCTGATGAAGTAAACGGTAAATTATCTATTACTAAAACTTCTAATGCAGACACTCCACTTGCACATGGCCAAATTGCTGTATTAACAATTGACGTATGGGAACATGCTTACTACATCGATTTCCGTAACTTACGTCCTAAATACATCGCAACTTTCCTAGAAAGCCTTGTGAACTGGGACTATGCAAATGCAAAACTTGCAGGTCAACCAGCTGGTGTAGAGAAATAATTTTATTTCTTTATGAAAAACCACCCTATTTGGGGTGGTTTTTTTATTTTTAATACAGCAAAAGCATATTAATCAAGCAAACGATTCATTTTCTTTAATATTCTTATTGACGCTTTTAGATTTCATCCATAAAATGCGCATCAGATTCTCCAATAGCTCAGTCGGTAGAGCGACGGACTGTTAATCCGCAGGTCCCTGGTTCGAGCC